>Ga0265292_1000027_pt1 | contig 426395 bp, 365 predicted proteins | sample Munlanlewell296A_FD_189080 | JGI IMG/M metagenome (GOLD analysis project Ga0265292, IMG submission 189080) | Leachate microbial communities from a municipal landfill in Southern Ontario, Canada - Leachate well 296A | ecosystem: Engineered > Solid waste > Landfill > Unclassified | place... | reverse complement strand
AATTTATTCCGGTGACACAACACTTGTAACAGAGGTAAAAAATCAATCCACATCTCAACCAAATAGTTTCGAGTTAAAACAAAATTACCCTAACCCATTTAATCCGGAAACTACAATTGAGTATAGTTTAACTAAAACAGAAAAAGTAACACTTAAAATATATAACTCTTTAGGAAGAGAAATAATGACTCTTGTTAATAATGAAGAACAGATATCCGGGAATCATTTAATAACATGGAAGGGAATAGATAAACACGGAAATCATGTCAGTTCAGGAATTTATTATTATCTATTAAAAACAACAGACGGCAGCTTAACCAAAAAAGCCGTTTATATTAAATAACCTTTAAATATAACGAGGTACACTATGAAAAAACTTCTTTTACTTTTGCAGCTTTTTACGGGAATGATATTCAGCCAGCAATTCCCTGTTAGTGCTTATTATATCTACTCAGCGGCATCCGGAGTTCCCTCACACACTACACAACTGCAAAAAACATTTCCGTTGATGCAAAGCGGGTATTTTAACTATGGGTATCCTTTTAGCGCAACACTTTCGGATGCACAAAATAACGAGCTTCTCGATTCCGCTGCAATTCATAATATCAATATCATTCTTGGTACACCTCTACAAAGTTATGCAGCAGTCGAACGGTTTTATTTGGATGCGAATGATAATTATTTTTCTTATATGCAGGGCAGCTTAAGCGATCCCCCTTATGATCAAAATGCCGAACAACCTACAAACTTTTATGATCATACTGCTCTCAAAGCCACAGTAGCCAACGACTACATGGTTAAAAATGTAAAGTACCAGCCAAATAACATAACGCGTAGTAACTTAAATTACCATGCATATTTCCGTCTAAAAATTTCAAGGACTGGGACAACTGATCCAAACACCCCTGTAGTAGATATTGAAATATGGGATGCTACAAAAGTCGAAAGCACCATAAAAAGAACATTAAAAAGTTCTGACTTTCCTTTAGATAATACTTATTATTTATTTGAATGTAATTTCAATTCACTGGATACATGCACACCTTCTTCGCCATCTTCATTTTCAACCTTATCGGTTTTACAAAATGATGACTTGCAATTAGACCAGATTGCAAATTCCTTATGGTGTCATCCTCATTATTTTGACTTCAACGTAAAGTGGTATGGACAAATTCAAACTTGGCTCGATAATATTCGGATTGACGGTACTTTTAATACAACTTATGATCCTTCAACACTTTTTAACGGCGGATATGATAATCAAATTAACACAATAGCAAAAAAGTTCAATACTAAACCTGCTCTTGCACGGTTTTACCTTAGAGATGAGCCCTACATAAATCAATACCTAGCTTACGATCATATAAATAAACAGCTTATAATTGCCGGTCAAGAAAACGGAATCGACCCAGCTTCAGGTAAAGGTCTTGGCTACACAGCAATGACAACCGAAGATCCAAATTATGGCTCATTCGATCGATATGCTCAGGAAGCGGTACCTTATGAATTGGCAACGGATATTTACCGTTTTCATTGGGGTGCTCCTTTACAATTAGATCCAAATTATACATCTTTTGCACAGAATGAATTTCAAACAGCTATAGCTAAATTTAAACTGGCTCAACAAAACTCTGTTTACACTAATTCAAAAACCTGGCAGTATTTTCCTAATATTAGTCAATTCTCTAATATAACGAGAGAGCCATATCTGAGCGAAATTTATGCTCAAGTAAATTTGGCACTTGCTTATGGAGCTAAAGGCGTTCATTACTTTGGTTACTGGACTGAATCAAATAGGGATATGATAGGATTAGTCGATCCAAACTTAGACCCCATTAATAGCAGTTCTCCTTATAGTGTTTATCACGAAAACAAATGGGACGGAATAAAAAGTCTCAATCTTAAGTTAGCTTTAGTTGGCCCAACACTGATGAATCTTGCCTGGCAAGGTGGTTATAGCATTCATACTAACCCGGGTTATCCTAATTATATCACAAATATTAGTGCCTATACTACCGGCGGCACACAAGATAGTTATCCGTCTTCAACTTATGTCGAACTTGGAACATTTAGAAGATCAGATCAAATCAACAACGATAAACTTGAATTTTTCTTTGTAGTTAACCGTCGCACATTGTCCGCGGATCAGCGTAATATTGCGGTTACCATAAATAAATCCACTACTATTTACAACAACTGGAAAGTAACCGAAGTCGGCACATCAAATACCTGGACGGTTTCAAACACCGGATCATTTACAACAAACTACCAGCCCGGCGAAGGTAAATTATTCAAGATGGAACCTGTAATGCTTGCCGGAGGTACGTTAGCATATAATGAAAATATTCCACAAACAACAACGCTAAATTCAGGTATAACGTTGTCTATACAACCCGGAGTTAGTTTAACTTTTACAAACGGTGCTTCCCTAATTGTTAACGGTACTCTGATAGCAAACGGGACAAGTGCAAATAGAATAATTTTCAACAGAAGTGGCCCTAACGGCTTATGGGGATCACTCAAATTTGATGGCACGGGTGCGACATCTTCAATATTAAGTAACGTTGAAGTGTATAATGCAACAAGTATACAAATTTTAAATGATGCGAATGTGACAGTTAAAAACTCAATAATTCAAAATTGTAATCAAGGTGTTTATGTATATAACGCTAGTCCGCAGATCATTAATAATCAGATCACTAATCCTTCCCTCCATGGTATTTATGTGGACGCGATAAATAAAAGTCCTTTAATTCAAGACAATTCTATCACTAAGACATCCGGAAATGCAAATTATAAACATCAGGAAGGTATAATACTTTATAATGGAACTAATGGTTACATTACCCATAACAGCATTAGTGGTTTTGATCACGGTATTTATGTAGGCGGTTCAAATGCATATTTTACAGATTATACATGGCAGAATCATTTCCCTAACAATAAATTTACCTTTAATAGGATGGGTGTCCAGATAGGGTGGGGAGCCTTTCTTATAGGCGGCTATGGAACGAATATTTGTTGGAACAATAATATATCTAATAACGATTATTATAATATTTTCGTTTATGCAAGCAGTCGAGCTTTAGTTCAAAATAATTATTGGGGTGTTGGTAATCTGAAACAATACCTCGACCCTACGTCTACATGGGAAATCCTGCCTGCTCTTTCAACCGATCCTTGGCTTCCTCAGGGTGGCTCGCAGGCCATAGCTGTTGCCAATACTTCATCATCAGAAGTTCAAACGTTAGCGACAACGGACAAATCAACCCCCGTATTGAATACCACATCTATGGCTAAAGGTCATGTCTCCAATGATTTAGGTACCGATAAAAATGAAGATGAAATATTAAAAGAGATTAGACTAGAGAAAGAAGGTAAAATTGACGAGGCGATTGAATATCTTAAAAAGATGGTGAAGAACAAAAAAAATAGTTTGTACGCAATTACTGCCTTAGGTGGCTTAAAAGAACGCTACGGTAAAGAAAATGTACAATTGTATTTTGAAGACCTATTAAAAGATCCTAACGAAGAGAATAAATCACGGATAAAAAAACACCTTGCCGGGTTCTATTTAAACAAAGATGAAGACGATAAAGCGACAGCCATATTCGACGAACTTAGGAACGATAAGAGTTCAAAAAGAGATAACTTTGAAGGACTCTTAGATAAATTCAATTATATACTTCATAAAAAGAAAGATATAATTTCAGCCAAAAATCTTTTAGCTGAAATGAAAAATAAATTTTCTGATGATGAGGATGCAATAATGCATATTTCAACTGCCGAAATGCTAATAACTGAAGGCGATAATTTTGCTTTGGGTAAAAAACAAAATAAAACAGAAGCTACACTTGAAATAGAAATACCCAAAGAGTATGCATTGTTTAATAACTACCCAAATCCTTTTAACCCGGTAACAACAATAACTTATCAATTACCAAAAGAAGGATTAGTAACGCTCAAGATATACGACGTTCTTGGTAACGAAGTAAAAACTCTTGTAAACGAGCAGAAAGAAATGGGCAAATACACCGTTCAATTTGATGCATCATCACTTGCAAGTGGAATGTATGTTTACCAATTACGCGTAAACGATTATACTTCTACTAAGAAGATGATTCTGGTTAAGTAAAGAGAAGTCAGATATCGGAAGTCAGAATTAAAAAAAGTAAAGACAAGACAACTTATCCCGAGTGTAGGATGCATCGTCTCTTTTTCTATCTTTGCACAAAATAAAAAGGGTAACCAAATCGGTTACCCTTTTTTCATTAAAGATCGAAAGAACTATTAAACATCATAGTACAAAGTAAATTCGTACGGATGCGGCTGAAGCGCCATCGGTTTAATTTCTTTATCGGTTTTGTATTTTATCCAGGTGTCAATAACATCTTCGGTAAATACATCGCCTTTAAGCAAATAATCGTGATCTTTTTTAAGACATTCTAACGCCGCGTCAAGACTTCCCGGAGTTGACGGAACATTTTTCAGTTCCTCCGGTTCCATATCGTAAATATCCTTGTCGAGCGGTTCACCCGGATCAATACGGTTGATAATTCCATCCAACCCAGCCATCATAATTGCGGAGAATGCAAGGTACGGATTTGTTGAAGGATCAGGGCAGCGGAATTCAACACGTTTTGCCTTTGGACTATTGGAGTACATCGGAATTCTGATAGAAGCGCTTCTGTTCCTTTGTGAATACGCTAAGTTAACAGGAGCTTCAAATCCAGGAACAAGTCTCTTGTAAGAGTTTGTTGTTGGATTTGTAATCGCCAACAAAGAAGGCGCGTGTTTCAAAATACCGCCGATATAATAGAGCGCCATTTCACTTAAACCCGCGTATCCGTTACCGGCAAAAAGCGGTTTACCTTTTTTCCACAAACTTGAGTGAACGTGCATACCGCTTCCGTTATCGCCGAAGATCGGTTTAGGCATAAACGTTACGGTTCTGTTATTCTTTTTAGCTGTGTTTTTTATAATATATTTGAACATCAATAATTGATCAGCCGCCAGAAGTAATGGTTGAAAACGAACATCAATTTCGCATTGTCCGCCGCTTGCAACTTCGTGATGCTGGGCTTCAATATCAAGTCCGGCATTCATTAAGTTGATAACCATTTCATTTCTTAAATCCATGAGCGAATCGGTTGGGGGAACCGGGAAATAACCTTCTTTGTATCTTGGTTTGTAGGCAAGGTTCGGACCTTCATCGCGTCCGCTGTTCCATTTACCTTCTACAGAATCAACAAAATAAAAACTGCTGTTTTGTGAAGAATCAAAACGGACATCGTCGAAGACGAAAAATTCTGCTTCGGGACCGAAAAAAACGGTATCGGCAATTCCGGTTGAGAGCAGGTATGATTGTGCTTTTTGCGCAATGTTTCTCGGGCAGCGTGAATATTTTTCTTTTGTCGCCGGTTCATACACATCGCAAGTTAAACTGATAGTCGGCGCAGTGATAAACGGATCTACCCACATCGTGTTTGGATCCGGAATAATTAACATATCACTTTCATTAATTGCTTTCCAACCGCGGATGGAAGACCCATCAAAGCCGAAACCGTCTTCAAAAGAACCGGCATTGAATTGTGTAACCGGAAAAGTAATATGCTGCCATTGTCCCGGCATATCCATGAATTTCATATCCACAAATTGTATATTTTTCTCTTTAACGAATTTGAGGACTTTGTCTATTGCAGACATCTCTTTAGCCATAACTAACCTCTTTATTTTTTTATGATTTGTTTTGTTACTTCTTTAACGTTGATTTATTTCAACGAAATTTTTGTTGTTTCTTTAATTGATGAAAGAACGAAAAATGATTTTGTACTTACTACTCCGGGCCATGATTGAATTTCCGCAAGCAATTTCTCTAACGCCTCTGTGTTTTTTGCGATGGTTTTCAGAATATGTGAACCTTCACCAAGAATGGAATGGCATTCAAGAATGTCCGGATGCTGTTCAACTTTTATTGCCAAAGTTTTATAATGTTTGGAAGAATCCATCACCAGCAAAATAAACGCCATAATATCATAACCGAAAGCTTTACGGTTGATCTTTGTATAATAACTTTCAATAATTTTTTTGTCTTCAAGTTTGTGAAGCCTTTCGCTAACCGAAGGAATTGACATACTCACGGCTTCGGCAAGCTGGTTTCGTTTTGTTCTTCCCTGTTCTTGAAGGAGTTCTAAAATTTTAATATCTAAGTTATCTATCATGTTACACCTAATATTTTTAGGATATATTGTATTATTAGTTGCAAATATAAGACATTATTTAAATAAGAGGCAAATAAAAAAAGGATTTTGTTGAATATTTCTATAAAGATTCCGGTTTTTCATAACGGAGAAACGGGAATCACTGTTTTTTTGTACAGAAACCTCAACGCTTTGCGGTTAGTGGAATAGTGAATAGCGGGAGTACAATCAATGAAAAAGCGTGTAAAGTGATTTCCTTATTTTGTAGTAACGCTCTCTTCCTGAGCCGATTGTTTTTCTTTCTTCCTGTTGTAAGTTTTTTTAGTTGAAATAACTTTCGGGGGTTTCTGCGGAAGAGGGACTCTTTTTTTCTTCTTTTTTATTTCTATTTTGATTTTTTCAGCCACGCTTCATCTAAAAAATAGCGTAAATAAATGGCGCCAGCGCGGAGCCTTGCGTTAAGATGATCAATCCGCCGAGAAGAACGAGAAAAAATAATATTGGGGCAAGCCACCATTTTTTGCGGACTTTTAAAAAATCCCACAACTCAGCTATAATTGAAAGTTTACTCATTATTGCTCCTAAAACTGCTTTTCATATTGAGATTTATCGAAAGTGATCACCGGACGTTTCCGCCAATAACTCGCTGCAGACTTCTCTATCTTCAAATCCAAGAAATTCTTTCCTGTAAATTTATAAAGAAATTTAATGGGAGTTAATACAAAATAAAAGAGGATGCTTAAAATTATTCTTGTTGAAATGAAGCCGAGCACAACACTTAAACCCATCCAAAGTTTGTAAACCCACGTTAACGCTTTTGGGAGAGTCAATCCGAGGAACATAATGAGAAAACCCAATCCGCTGAAAATTAATTTATTCTTTGCATGCAAGATTATCAGAATAATTCCGATAACACTTAACAATCCGCCGATAGTAAGTCCGAATTTTCTTAATTCTGCTGGAGTAGCTTTTATTTGTTTTATTTCTTCTGCAATCATTTTCTAAAGGATTCCATCTTTTTTTAATTCGTCTTTGAGTCGCTCAAATTCAATTTTCGGTTCGTTTTTTCTTTCTTTAATTATCTTTACACATCCCAAGTCCTCGATCAATTCAAGCATTTCTTTATATACTTTGTAATCAATGAGTACACTTTTAGGTTTTCCCCTTTTATTGTAAAGAATTTGCTCTTTCGTCCTTAGTTTTTTCATAACCATGTCTATTATTTTAATCTTATTATTTAATCTAACACAAATTCCTTCTTCCAATCAACATCATTTTCGAGTTGCTTTTGTTCTGTTTTGTTCAGCAGAAAATTTCCGAGCACAAGAAAATCAATATCGGTACGCATGAAACAGCGGTAAGCGTCCTGCGGTGAACAAACAATTGGTTCCCCGCGAACGTTAAAAGAAGTATTTACAACTACCGCGTATCCGGTCTGCTTTTCAAATTCTGAAATCAATTTGTGATACTTCGGATTGGTTTTCTGATGCACCGTTTGAATGCGAGCTGAATAATCAATATGCGTAACCGCCGGAATATCAGAACGCAAAATGTTCAATTTTTCAATTCCAAAAAGATTTTTTTGCTCTTCGGTCATTTCTTTTTGTCGTTCTTTTTTTACGTCTGCGACCAACAGCATGTAAGGACTATCATTCTCCAACTCAAAATATTCGGAAACTTTTTCGGAAAGCACTGAAGGGGCGAATGGGCGAAATCCTTCACGGAATTTTATTTTTATGTTCATCGTTGCCTGCATTTTTGCGGAACGTGCATCGCCAACAATTGAACGGTTCCCCAACGCTCGCGGGCCAAATTCCAGTCTTCCTTGAAACCATCCTACAACTTTTTCATCTGCAAGTAGTGAAGCAGTCTGAAAATAAAGTTCGTCTTCATTTATATGTTTAAAAGGAATTTCATTTTCTTCCAGCCATGTTTTTATTTCTTCATTAGAAAATTCCGGACCAAGATAAGCACCGTACATAACATCGGTTTTTCCGTTTGCACTTCTTTCATTTCCAAGATACTGATACCATGATGTTAATGCAGCTCCCAAAGCGCCTCCGGCATCACCGGATGCAGGCTGGATCCAAATATTTTCAAAAACATTTTCGCGCAAAAGTTTTCCGTTCGCAACGCAATTCAACGCAACACCACCGGCAAGACAAAGATTTTTCTGCCCGGTTTCTTTGCGCACGTGCTTAGCCATCCGCAGCATAACTTCTTCGGTAACTTCTTGAACGGAACGCGCAATGTCCATTTCTTTTTGTGTGAGGTTTGTCTCCGGTTTGCGTGGCGCTCCGCCAAAAAGTTTATGGAATTTTTCATTCGTCATTGTTAGACCGGCGCAATAATTAAAATACTCCATGTTTAATTTGAAGGAGCCGTCTTCTTTTAAATCAATTAATTCCGAATAAATTTTATCAACGTATTTCGGTTCGCCGTATGGAGCCAAACCCATCACTTTGTATTCGCCGGAATTTACTTTGAACCCTGTGTAATAAGTAAACGCTGAATAAAGCAACCCGATTGAATGAGGGAAATGAATGTCGGAATCAATTTGAATTTTATTTCCGCTTCCTATCCCAAAACTTGAAGTTGTCCATTCGCCGACACCGTCCATCGTAAGGAATGCGGCTTCTTGAAACGGCGAAGGATAAAACGCAGATGCTGCGTGCGATTCGTGATGTTCCGGGAACAAAATTGTTCCTTCAAAGCCAAGTTCTTTTTTAATAAATTCTTTCATCCAGAGTTTTTCTTTTATCCACAGCGGCATAGCTTTGATAAAAGATTTTATTCCAACCGGCGCATAGTTAAGATAGGTTTCAAGAAGGCGTTCAAACTTTAAGAAAGGTTTATCGTAAAAAACCACATAAGCTAAATCTTTTCCTGTTATTCCGGCATGGTGCAAGCAATAATTGATCGAATTAATAGGAAAGGCGTGATCACCTTTTTTTCGTGTGAATCTTTCTTCTTGGGCAGCGGCAAGTATTTCACCGTCTTTAAGCAAGCAGGCGGCGCTATCGTGGTAAAAAGCAGAAATTCCAAGGATGTACATTGGCGAAATCAAAAGTCAATAATATAAAGTGAACTGTTTTTCATAATCCTTATCTCTCGCTTTTGAAGTTTGATAGAAGTACAAAGATTGATTTCCCCATTTCACCGCCGCTTTTGGGTTGGTGTTGTTATATGATGTACTTCTTTCATCGTCCTATATTTCACTTTCGGTTCAAATAAAGTCATCTGTTGTTTTTCGGGTAGTTGCTCTAAATAGTTTGAGATGAAAAGTTCTTTTCCTTTTTGGTCCGAACTTTCGGTTACGTTTCTCATTCCATAAGTTAAGTCCCAAGGAATAATGTTGGCGAATGAAAATAGCTTTCTGATATATTCACTATCGTCATAAGTTATGAGCCATTTATGTTTGCAGTTTCGCATTATTTCTGCAAATTTTTTGTGGTCAAAGGACTTGTGCAAATTTCCATTCTTTCCGTAAAGTGCAGATTTTGTCGCAGAAAAGTAAGGTGGGTCTAGAAAAATAAATACATTTTCTCCATCTTGTTTTACTAATTCTTCGTAGGGAAGATTAGTAATGGTTGAACCGTTAATTACCTTAGCAAATTGATTAAGTCGTTGAATACTGCTTTCAGTAAAACGCCCTGTAAACGCTCCCTCACTGAAACCACCGCTTAAACTTGTTCCTGAAAATGTTATACGATTGTAAATAAAAAATGCTGCGGCTCTTTCTAAATCGTTAAACCCCTCTAAATTTTCATTTAAAAACTTATGCAATTCTTTACCGACTGCAAATTTATTCCGCCATTCATAAACTTTGTCGATTAAAGTGTCAACGTCTTTTTGTGTCATTTCCCAAAATTTAAAAAGTTCTAAATAAAGGTCGTTAACCCAAAACTTTTTATTTGGAAATCTTTGCTTGGCATAGATAAAAATTGAACCTCCTCCCAAGAATGGTTCTCTAAATTCGTCAAATGCCGGCAAAAGAGTTGATATTAGTTCAACTGCTCTGCTTTTGCCTCCTGGGTATCTTAATGGACTCTTTATCATTTTGAGTATTGGATTTTAATGACAAATTTATTTTGTGTGGCTTCTTTTATTACAGTTTCAACAAGAAGAATTTGAGTGTATGAAAAGTTATTGATCTTAAAGAATTTAGTCAATTCACTTTTTATACTATTAGATGAAATACTTCCTTTAAGTTTTGAAGATGTTAAACATAATACTGCTTCACTTTTAATTTTTATTCCGTTTGCTGTTACCTCCGATAGATTGCAATACAAAATCATTTTCAACAAACCGTCTTTAATGTCGCCTTTACTCGGAAGTATTGCATTTTTACTGTGTTTTCCTTCTATTAAACTTATTTTGTCTTTAGTAATTAAAATTTCATCAACTGTCAAAAAATATTGTCCACCTAAATAGTTGGTTATAGTAACTTTTGCTTTTGATAGTGTTGATAAACTTTCTTTTGGTTGAAAAGTTACAAATTCTCTTGATTGTGCTTTTTCTGCTTTGCCTCTTGAAAAAGCCATAAACAATGAAACATCTTTTCCTATTTTATTTTGAAAACTTTCCAAACCCTTTAAGCTATGAAGTTTTATGTCTGTTGATTTTTCAATTTTAGTGTAGGAAGATTTTACTTTGTCAATGATTTTATGCAAGTTAGTATTGAGTTCGTTTAAATTCCAATGCAATGCTGAACTATGATATTGTTCAATTTCTTTGATTTTAGAAAGAACATATTTGTTGTCAAATTGTTGATTGGTTATTTTTTGGTCTGCTTTTTCTGCTTTTGTGTAATAAGCAAAAATTACAAATACGTCTAACAATGACATTAAAGAAACTGTGTCCCACTGTATGAAATCTCTGTCGCCTTTTGCTCCTTCGTCTTTTACAATTGGTATAACAGTAATTTTCTTTGAAATATGAAGTGTATTAAAAACACGTTCAAATGGATATGAACGTGTCCGCTTTGGTGAAACCCATTTTGAAATAGCAAAAGAATGTTTTTTGTCAGTAATAACACAAGCTGAAGGTGCTACGTTAATGTCAAAACTTTTGATGTCAATTTTTTTCAAGTTCTCTGAAAAAACTACTTTATATTTTATACCTGTTATTTTACCTATTATGTTCATTTTTTGTCTGTGAAAATTTAATGTGCAAAGTTATGAATAAATACAGAAAGTTTTTCGTGTTGTCATTGCGTGTCACATAACTCTATCGTTTAAGCTGCATCAATCTTAACCGGTTTAACATCCCAAATTAATTTGGCGTACTCTTGGATCGAGCGGTCGCTTGAAAACTTGCTTATTCGCGCAACGTTCAGTAAAGCTTTTTTATACCATTCATCTTTGTTTTTGTAAAGGGCGTTTACTTTTGCTTGTGTTTTTACATACGATTGATAATCTGCGAGCAGGAAGTAGTAATCAACATTTAATAATTCATCAACAAGTGGTTGGAAAATGCCCGGTTCAAAAATGCTGAAGTAATTATTTTGGATCATATCAAGCACCCGTTTTATTTCCGGAATATTTTCATAATATTCGCGTGGACGGTACCCGTTTGATTTTAATTTCATTACTTCATCTGCAAGTAAACCGAAAATAAAAATATTATCGTCACCTACTTCTTCGCGCATTTCAACATTTGCTCCATCCATTGTTCCGATGGTTAAAGCTCCATTAAGTGCGAACTTCATATTACCGGTTCCGGAAGCTTCTAATCCGGCTGTCGAAATTTGTTCGGATAAATCTGTAGCAGGAATAATTTTTTCCGCAAGCGAAACGGAATAATTTTTAAGAAAGACGACTTTTAACTTGTCACCGATAGTGTGATCGTTATTAATAACATTGGCTACATTATTGATCAATTTAATAATTAGTTTTGCCTGGAAATATGCAGGCGCAGCTTTTCCGGCAAAAATAACAGTTCTCGGTACAAACGCTGCGCGAGGATTATCTTTAATTTTATTATACATCGTAATTACGTGCAGAACATTTAACAGTTGGCGCTTATACTCATGAAATCTTTTTACATGAACATCAAACATTGAGTCGGGATTAATTTTAACCTGATGCTCCGCCTCAATATATTCAATTAAAAATTTCTTATTCAGCCATTTTGCTTCTCTAAAAACTTCCATAAACTGTTTATCGTCAATCAATTTCTCAAGTTTTTTAATTTGGGTAAGGTCCTTCGCCCATCCGTCGCCGATATGTTCTGATATTGCTTCGGATAAATAAGGATTTGCGATCTTCAACCAGCGGCGTGGAGTAATTCCGTTCGTTATGTTTTTAAACTTTTCCGGGAAGAGAGCATAAAAATGGGGGAAGATATTGTTTCTAAGAATATTTGTGTGTAGCGCGGCAACTCCGTTTATTGAATGACAACAAACAATTGCAAGATTCGCCATCCGGATTTTTTGATCGCCTCCTTCACGAATGATTGATAATTTTGAAATAATTTCGGGATCGGTGGTGTATTGTTCTTGAACGTAATGCAAAAACCTTGCATTAATCTCGTAAATAATTTGTAAATGTCTCGGTAAAAGCTTTCCCATAATTTTAACAGACCACTCTTCCAATGCTTCGGGAACAACCGTGTGGTTTGTGTAAGCAAAAGTTTCAATAGCAATATCCCACGCATAATCCCAGCTTAATCCTTCTTCGTCCATTAAGATTCGCATTAACTCAGGGATAGCAATAACCGGGTGTGTATCATTTAATTGAATTGCGGTTTTTTCGGAGAATGCATCAAAATCGGGATGACTGATTTTATACTTTCTAATAATATCCTGCAATGTTGCTGAACTAAAAAAGTATTGCTGTTTTAATCGGAGAAATTTTCCTTCGACCATGGTATCGTTTGGATAAAGTACTTTAGAAATGTTTTCAGACTCATTCTTTTTTTGAACTGAAGCCACATAATTGCCGGCGTTAAATTCCTTAAAACTAAATTCGTGAGTAGCTTTTGCCTGCCATAATCGTAAATTGTTTACCGTGTTTGTACGAAAGCCTGGAATGGGTACATCATAAGCCACAGCAAGAATGTCTTCAGTATCTTTCCATTCAAATTTCATTTGCCCGTCCGGCTGTTTGTGCATTTCAACTTTACCGTAAAAACGAATACGATAAGAAAGTTCGCGGCGAAGGATCTCCCACGGATTTCCATAACTCAACCAGTTGTCAGGTTTTTCAACTTGAAATCCGTTCTCAATATCTTGTTCGAAAATTCCGTATTCATAACGAATACCGTAGCCAAAAGCGGGTAACTCAAGCGTAGCCATTGAATCCAAAAAGCAGGCAGCAAGTCTTCCCAAACCGCCATTGCCCAATGCCATATCGTGTTCCTGGTCTCTCGATTCTTCTAAATGATAACCGGCTTCTTTTAAAATTTTGTAACTCTCGTCGTAATAATCCATGTTGATAAGCGCATTGCCGAGCAGTCTGCCCATCAAAAATTCCAATGATAAATAATAGACCCGCTTCACATCATCAACGTTATACTTGTGCATGGTGCGGAGCCATTTACGGACAAGACGATCGCGCACGGACATTGAGATTGAATAATAAATATCGTCCTGGGTTACAGAAAGCTTATCCTTCACCAAAATGAATTCAAGATGTTCTGCAAATTGATTTGCTAGAGAATAACTCTCGATTTGTTCCTTATCGGTGAAAAATACTGATGAATCTTTCAGGCTCATAGAACCTCCATATTATAAAAGAAATCTTTTTCTATTTCAGAAAATTTTTTACCTAACAAATCTTTTGGAGAAAGAACCGGTACAGAAATTTTCCAATCGACCTTTAGGTCGGTGTCGTTAAAGAGAATAGTCCGCTCGTTATTTTTACTGTAAAGTGCGGTGCATTTGTAAGAGAAAATTGCTTCACCCGATAGCACCGAAAATCCGTGTGCAAAACCGGCAGGTATCCATAATTGATAATGATTTTCTTCGGAAATTTCAACAGCAAAATATTTTCCAAACGATGGCGAACCAAAACGAATATCCACTGCCACGTCTAAAACTTTTCCCGATAACACTTGCACCAATTTTCCTTGAGCCGCGTTTCCAACTTGATAATGCAAGCCGCGAAGCGTATCCTTCACTGATTTGGAAATATTGTCCTGTACAAACGGAGAAGTAATTCCAAGTTCTTCGTAACGCGAAATGTGAAATGATTCATAAAAATATCCCCGCTCATCACCAAACACAGCAGGCTGAAGGAGCAGTAATCCGTTTAATTGTTCATCGATTATTTTCATCCGGCATCGATAAGAATATTTTCAAGATAATTTTTGTACTGGCATCTCGGCATTTTTTCAATCACTGATTGAAATTGTTCTTTTGAAATAAAGTTCATGTAGTAAGCAATTTCTTCTATGCAAGCAACTTTTAATCCTTGCCGGTCTTCAACAGTTCCGAAAAAGTTTGATGCTTGCAATAATGCTTCCGGGGTTCCGGTATCAAGCCACGCAACGCCGCGTCCGATTTTCTCAACACGCAATTCACCTTTATTTAAATAGGTGTTGTTCACGTCGGTAATTTCTAATTCACCTCGTGGTGAGGGTTTTAAGTTTTTAGAGATATTTACAACTTCATTGTTATAAATGTATAAACCTGGAACCGCAAATTTTGATTTCGGATTTTTCGGTTTCTCTTCAATTGAAAGGGCTTTCCCGTTTGCATCGAATTCAACAACTCCGTAGCGTTCAGGATCAGTTACTCTGTAACCAAAAACTGTTGCACCGGTGTTATTTTCAATTCCTTGATAAAAGAAATCAAGATTACCGTAAAAAATATTATCTCCAAGAATCAGGGTAACCGAATCATTGCTAATAAATTTATCGCCAAGGATAAATGCTTCTGCAATTCCATTTGGAGCTGATTGCACAACATATTCGATTGAAAGTCCAAGATGTGAACCGTCTTTAAATAATTTTTGATAATAAGGAATCGTTTCTTCGTTTGAAATAATTAAAATCTCTTTTATTCCGCTGAGCATTAAAACAGAAAGCGGATAATAGATAAGCGGCTTATCATAGATTAAAGTAAGCTGTTTGCTGTACACTTGCGAAATCGGATACATTCGCGAACCTGAACCACCTGCGAGAATTATTCCCTTCATAAAATTATTTTCCTTTAATTAATACTTTGGATTTTGGTGCCACTGCCAGGCAGTATGCACAATATCTTTTAAATTGAATTTTGGATTCCAGCCGAGAACTTCTTTTGCTTTTTTATTATCGGCAACCAGCACCGCAGGATCGCCTGCTCGGCGTGCAGAGATGACCGATTTAATTTTTCGTCCGGTAACTTCTTCGGCAACAGAGATCACTTCTTTAACAGAATTTCCATCTCCGGTTCCTAAATTAATAATTTGCGATGAATTTCCTTTATTTAAATATTCCAATGCTTTTACATGTGCATCGGCTAAATCTTCAACATGAATATAATCGCGGATACAAGTTCCGTCCGACGTTGGGTAATCATCCCCGTAAACGGAAATACTTTCCCGTTTGCCCAGAGCCGTAAACAAAATCAGGGGAATTAAATGTGGTTCGGGAAAATGGCTTTCGCCAATCTCTCCGCTTACCGAAGCACCCGCAGCGTTGAAATATCTAAGTGAAACGTGTTTCATTCCATAAGTTGTATCGTAATCGGCAAGAATTTGTTCAATCATCAATTTTGTTTTTGCGTAGGGATTAATCGGCTTTGTCGTTTCTTCTTCAGAAATTGGAATAGTCAGCGGATTTCCGTACAGAGAGCATGTTGATGAAAAAACAAACTGCTTTACACCTTTTTCTTTTAATGCATTAATCAAATTAAAACTGCCGGATACATTATTGCGGTAATACATTTCGGGATTTTCAACCGATTCTCCAACATAAGCAAAAGCCGCAAAGTGAATTACCGATTCAATTTTATGTTTTTGAATTACAGCAGTTAATTTTTCTTTGTCTAACAAATCAACTTCTTCAAAAATAACATTTTGCGGAAGCGACTCTTTGTGTCCCCGCGAAAGGTTATCAAGGACGATGACGTCCAATTCTTTTTTGATCAACAACCGCACAACATGCGACCCTATATAACCTGCGCCGCCGGTAACTAAAACTGCCATGAATATCCAGATTTTTTTGTTTGAGAATTTTGTGGGAGAAATTTAACCTAAAAAATCATTTTAAAAAAGAAAAAGGTAGCCGGAAATGACTGCCTCGCACTAAAAGGAAGAACATATCTACAAAATTCGATTTTCTTTACATATCAAAACAGATGTATATACTAATTCTAATTTTCTTTACAGTTAAATTGGTTGATAAACAAAAAGCTTGAAAAGCCGAGTATTTATGTAATAATTGGTTCTGCCAATTTTTTTTCTTTCCAAAAAACCAAGATTTGTAACAAGATTAAGATATTTGGTGGCTGTAATTCTCGTTATATTCAAATCTCGCATCAGAACCTCAATTTTTGTATATGGATGCCGGAATAGATTATTCAAAAAGTCTTGACTGTAAATTTTAAGAAGTTCCCTTCTTATTCTGTGTTTAAACTCCATTATTAATTCTTTTATGCTTTGTACGAGGGAAATGGTTTGGCGGAAAGTTTCCTATATTGCACCCCAATTTTGTGCGATAATAAAGTAAGAATAACTTTTCTCTTGACAAGTGTTCGTATGAACACTATATTTGTAGTGAACAAAATAACACTATAATGAAAAAAGAATTAACCGACCGGCAACAAGACATTTTAAGTTTTATTGAGCAATTCCGAAACGAAACCGGATATCCGCCAACGCTCCGTCAAATTGGGAAGCAGTTCGGCATCTCTTCAACATTTGGTGTAAAGAGGCATATGGATGCCTTAGTAAAAAAAGGTTATATTTTAATTGAAAGCAATGCCAGCCGTGGTATTACTGTTCTTTCGAATTTTTCGGAACGATCCTTCGGAGAAGCCATTCCGTTATCTCCAATTTTCGGTGATATAGAAAAGTTTTTCAAAAAGATACCAATCATCGGACGTGTGGCTGCAGGCGTTCCTATAACCGCTGTTGAAAATTTTGAGGGTGATCTTGTTGTTGACCCAATAATGTTAAAAGGCTATCAAACTTGTTTTGCTCTTAAAGTTAAGGGGGATAGCATGATAAACGCAGGAATTGTTGAAAATGATCATGTGATTGTCGCCGCACAAAATTTTGCAAAACATGATGATATTGTAGTGGCGTTAATTGATGAAGATGCAACCGTAAAACGCTATTGGCAAAAAGACAACGAAATTAAATTGGTCCCTGAAAACGACAATTATCAACCGATTGAAATTGTAAATAAGGAAATTTTCCATATTGCAGGTAAAGTTATCGGCGTTATTCGCTGGTATAATTAAGAGGAAAAATGTATGAAATCTGAGATATTTTATAACGCAATTAAGCAGAGAAGTAGAGTTCGTTTTTATTACGGATTAACAGAAGTGGTTCTTGATCCTTATTTTATCGGTATGGATAGAAGCGGCAAGAAATTTATTTACGGGAAAATTCTCGGTTCGATGGAAATTGAAAAATTTTCATACGAAAGAATTGCCAACATTAAAGTGATGAATAATATTCGTTTTTCACCCATCATTCCGATTATTCCTTTTCCAACATATCTTAATTAACAATGTATAACAGGAAAAAAAATATTGATCTGCTCGTCGGCCATTTATGGAAACTTGGCTACACAATTATAAAGCGAAAATTAGGGACTTACTTATCCGAGCCGCCTAATGTGAACGGTTACGAAATTGATGTTGTGGCTAAGTTTCATCGTCAATATGCCATGGGAATTTGCATAGATAAAAAAGATTTACAAGATTCTAAATTTCTGGAAAAACTTAATTACTTGGCTTCCCGCAAAACAAAAACTGGAAATAAAGAGGTACTTCTTTTCATGGGTTTTCCTTTTGAAATTTATAAAACCGTAAAAGATTTGGTCTCCTCTTTAGAAGAACCTATAAAAAGCAATATTTATCTTGTCCCTGTTTACGAAACAGTTCAAAGCGATTTATTTAGCCCTAATTACGATAAAGTATTTCAAAAAAATGTTGAAAGAGTGCAGTAAAAACATTTAGTGTGTGTTTTCTGCTCTTTTTCATCCCTTGCCGCTCAACTACTACTTTGGAAAAGAATAGTCATTTCTTTTTTCCTTTTCATAAAAAGCAATAATTCCGTACTTTTACACTCTTGAATAGGACACTTTTGTGCTTAATCATAAATAGATTGTAGTTCTATTGATATTAAAATTTAAAGACATTGAATAAAACAAAACTCGATACGGACCAAACCGAACAAAAAAAACTTAAAGAATCAGGCTGCATTCCAAACCATATAGCCATTATTATGGATGGAAACGGTAGATGGGCAAAAAGTAGGGGATTGCCAAGATTTGCCGGGCATCAAGCCGGAGTAGAATCGGTGAGGGATATTGTCCGTGCGTGCGTCCAATTAGGTGTAAAGAATCTTACGCTTTATACATTCTCAACAGAAAATTGGAAACGGCCGCAAGATGAAGTTTCAACCTTGATGCGTCTGCTTGTAAAAACTTTACAAAAAGAACTTGATGATCTGCACAAGAACAATGTTCGCGTAATGATGATTGGCGACATGTCCGCTTTGCCGGTTGAAGTGCAAAAACAACTTAATGATGCGATTGAGAAAACAAAAAACAACGTTGCCTTGAATTTAGTGCTCGCGTTAAGTTATAGCGGAAGATGGGAAATTCTTGAATCGGTTAAAGAAATGATGAAAGACGCTCAAAGCGGCAAGTTAACTATCAACGACCTTGACGCAACACGGTTTTCATCTTATTTAAACACAAAGCAAATTCCTGACCCTGATCTGGTAATCAGGACCAGCGGAGAGTTTAGAGTAAGTAACTTTTTATTATGGCAGATCGCATATTCGGAATTTTACATTTCCGAAACTCTGTGGCCTGCATTTAAGCGAAAAAATTTATATGATGCCATTCGGGATTTTCAAAAAAGAGAGCGGAGATTCGGTAAGGTAAGTGAACAAATCAAACAAAAGGAAACAGGTACATAGCATGCGGATCCTTTCACGGAATTATTTTTTAAACATTATTTTTCTTTTTCTCCTCTTTCCCGTTTTCTTGGGTGCTCAAACAGCTCCAAAAACATTTAAAATATTAGGGATTTCAGTTGAAGGAAATACTTCGGCAGACGCCCGTACCATTGTTGCAAACAGCGGTTTGAAAATAGGAGATGAAATTCAAATTCCCGGTGACCAGACTATCGGGGCTATCAAACAACTCTGGTCGTTAAACATTTTTTCCAACGTTGAAATCTTAATTGAGAAAGAACTTGCCGACGGCGTTTTTCTTCTTATTAAAGTTGAAGAATTTCCCCGCATTGAAAAGGCTGTGGTTGAAGGAAACGATGAAATAAGCACGAGCAAGATTGAAGAGAAAATTAATTTTATTCGCGGACAAATTTTGAAAACTCCCGAAGTACAAAAAATAAAATTAAAAATAATAAAGCTATACGAAGAAGACGGCTATTTTAATGCTCAAATCACTCCAAAGTTTTTTCAGTTTTTTCAAGCGGATACTTCTGACGACAAAATTACAACTCACTGGCGGAATAAAAAAGATTTCTCCGAAGAGTATAAACTTGAATTTGATAAAGACGACAAAACGTACACTAATTTAATTGATAAAATTAAAGATCGCGTTCTTCTTAAATATGATATTATTGAAAACGATGTTACGAAAGTCCGCAAAATTACTTTTCGCGGGAATAAAGATTTTTCAGCCGGCGACCTGCAAGGCTCTTTTAAGGAAACGGAAGAATCAAAATGGTGGAAGTTTTGGAGCAGCGCAAAATTCGATAAAAACAAATATGAAGAAGATAAAAAACTACTGCAAAAATATTATTTGAAAAACGGTTACCGCGATGCCGAAGTGCTGAGCGATTCCCTCGTTTATTCAAATGACAAAAAAGATCTTGAAATAATTCTCAATGTTTCGGAAGGACCCAAATTTAAAGTCCGCAATATTTCATGGGAAGGTAACACCATTTATACCGCTGATGCCTTGAACGAACGCCTTGGTTTTCGAAAAGGGGATGTTTTTGATTATGAATTGTTTAATCAAAATTTACGCGGAAATGAAAAACAAACTGACGTTGCCGCTCTCTATCTTGATAACGGATATTTAACTTTCAACATGAAGACTGAAGAGACAAAAGTTTCTGAAGATTCAATTGATATTAACATTCAAGTCTCTGAAAGAAATCAATTTAAGATCGGTAAAGTTGATGTTTTTGGTAACGACAAAACCAAAGACAAAGTTATCCGAAGAGAATTGTACACCATTCCGGGCGAATATTTCAACCGCGCATATATGTTCAGAAGTTTACAGCAATTGGCTAACCTTCAGTTTTTTAATGTTGAAAAGTTATATCAGGAAGGCGTTGATTATCAATTAGCAAACGACAGCACGGTTGATGTTGCGTTTAAAGTCGAAGAAAAATCGAGCGACTACTTAAATGCTTCAGTTGGCTATAGTGGAAGTTATGGATTCAGCGGTTCGGTTGGCATTACGTTAACCAACTTTTCGATGGCAGAACCTTTCCAGCTTGGCGGCGGACAGGTTTTAAGTTTCAACTGGCAGTTCGGTGTTGGAAATTTATATAGAACTTTTTCGCTTGGATTTACCGAGCCCTGGTTATATGATACTCCAACACTTATCGGTTTCGATTTCTTCGATACACGCCAAAATTATATTTATGACTTAAGTCAGTCGGGCGCAAGCATGCGTCTCGGAAGAAGATTAAAATGGCCTGATGATTATTTTTATGTTCAGGGAACGTTCCGCTTCCAGTCAAACAATGTTATTAACGGCGGCAGTTATTACCGCGAAGGAAGAACTCAGCAGTTTACCCTTGGCGCAAGCATAACAAGAAAAAATGTTGATAACCCGATCTTTCCTTCCGTTGGTTCTTCGGTTGGATTAGATGCAGAAATTTCCGGCGGGCCTTTTCTTCCCGGAGATGTTGATTACTACAAAATTAATTTCAAGACTGAGTGGTATAAGCGGTTATTTGGAACCAGCAAATTAGTTTTATTTTCTGTTGCAGATTTAGGATATTTGGAAGAGCTAAAAAAAGGAACTCCGATCCAGCCGTTTGAATATTTTTATATGGGCGGCAACGGGTTAATTGTTGCAACAACTCCATTACGCGGTTATGAAGACAGAACAATCGGACCAATTAATAAAACCGGTGATGTCTTTGGTGGAAAAGTTTCTTTGCGCTATACATCTGAATTACGCTTTGCTGTTGCGCTTGAGCCGATCCCTCTTTACATGCTTGCTTTTGCCGAAGCGGGAAATGTTTTTGAAAGCATTGATGCAACGCAGGCGTTTAATTTACGCCGCTCAGCAGGTATTGGAGCGCGAATTATGATCAACCCGATTGGTCTCATCGGTTTTGACCTTGGATACGGTTTCGACAGAAAAGCCGTAGACGGACAAGATCCTTCTTGGGTTTTCCACTTTCAGTTCGGAAAAGGTTTTTAATTAGTTATTTTTCATTATCAAATAAAAAAAAGGATACAGAGTGAAACGTTATTTTTTAATCTTTGCATTATTCGTTTTTGCGGCAAGTACATTTGCGCAAACCCCGGCTGTAATTAAACTTGGTTTCGTTGATTCGGAAATCATTTTAAAATCTCTCCCTGAAGCAATTAAAGCTCAAGGCGATTTAGACGCTTTAATTCAAAAATGGAATGCACAACTTGACAGCATGGGACAAACTTTTCAAGAAGCTTATGCAAATTATCAGAAGCAAGCCGCTACTATGAAAGAAGCCCAGAAAAATGAGATTCAACAAAAATTAGTAGCACAGCAACAAATAGTTGAAGAATTCAGAAGATCAAAATTTGCAACGGGAACCGGTGAAGTCTATCAGAAACAGGAAGAATTTCTTAAACCTGTAAAAGATAAAGTTTTGAAAACTATTGAAACTGTTGCTAAAGAAGAAGGCATGCAGTTCGTTTTTGATAAAACTGAACAAGCGGCAATTTTACTTTATGCTGATTCAGCTTACGAAATTACTTTTAAAGTCCTCGACAAATTAAAAAGAGGAAAATAGTTTCCAAAAGACAAATCCCAATCCGCCTAGGCGGATCAAATCTTTTATTGGTCTTGTCTTCTTTGGAATTTGTTTTTTGATGTTTTGGATTTGAATATAAAACAAGGTTTTTTATGAAAGCAAAAATAATTTTCGGTCTTTTCATTTTTTTTGGAATTTGCTCCGTTTCATTTTCACAGTTGAAAATTGGCTATGTTGATTCAGATGCAATAATGGAAAAACTTCCTGATGCGCAGGATGCACGCCAGCAGCTTGATCAGATCATCCAGGAATGGCAGACCGAGTTGAAAAAACTCGAGAGTGATTGGAAAGCAAAGTTTGATGATTACGAAAAACGTAAACTCATTATGTCTGATCAAACTCGCGCTGAGACTGAAAGTGATTTGATGAAAATGGAACAAAAGATCACTGAGTACCGGGAAAAAAAATTCGGCACAAGCGGCGAGCTTTTTCAGAAGCAGGATGAATTGATGAAACCTGTGCAGAACCGTCTGTTTACTGCAATTAAACAAGTTGCCACCGATGAAGATTATGATTACGTATTCGACCGCAGCGGACAAATTTTAATGCTGTTCGCTAAAGAAAAATATGATATTACAAATCTTGTTCTCGAAAAACTGAAATAATGAAATTATCAATTGCTGATATTGCATCACTCACCAATGCAAAAATTGTCGGCGATGACCCGCCTAAGGCGGGCTTTATTACCGGCATAGCAAAAATTGAAGAAGCAAAGGAAGGTGAATTAACCTTCCTTTACTTACCGCAGTACGAAAAATATTTTCCTTCAACAAAAGCTTCCGCAATTTTCGTTAGATCTGATTTCAAAAAAACACGCAAAAACATTACTTATCTCGAAGTCCCCGACCCGAACAAAGCTTTCTTCAAAATTATCACAACTTATTTTTCTCCAAAATTTCCTTTAGAAGGGATTGATGCAACTGCATTTGTTCATCCTTCCGCATCTGTTGGAGATAAAACTGCAATCGGTAAAAATGTTGTTATTTCTGCCGGTTGTATAATCGGGAAGAATGTAAAAATATTTCACAATACTGTTCTATTAGAAAATGTTGACGTCGGAGATGATTCCATTATTTTTCAAAACGTTAGCGTTCGTGAAGAATGCAAACTTGGCAAACGCGTTATCATTCATTCCGGCACTGTAATCGGCTCGGATGGATTTGGTTACACGATGGAAAACGGGGCGTATGTAAAAATTCCGCAAGTTGGAAATGTTATTCTTGGAGATGATGTTGAGCTTGGTTCAAATGTGTCCGTTGATCGCGCCGCTATTGGTTCAACCATAATTAAGCAGGGAACAAAGATTGATAACCTCGTGCAGATCGCACACAATGTTGTGATAGGAGAACATACAGCGGTTTCCGGACAAACCGGATTTTCCGGAAGCGCAAAAATTGGTAACTATTGTGTCTTTGGCGGACAAATTGGAGTTGCGGGACACATCGAAATTACAGATAAAGTAATGATTGCCGCACAGTCCGGTGTTTCGAAATCAGTTACTAAATCCGGTACTTATTTCGGGGCTCCTTTAAAAGAAATAAAAGAAGCTTTCCGTCAAGAAGGACACATTCGTAATTTAGAAGATTACGCAAAGCGCATTAAAGAACTTGAAAAGTTGGTGGCTAAAATATCCGAGCAACTTAAAAATTCTCCAGAGCGATAAACCATTTCTCCGTTTACTTTAATTCCATTTCACTAATTAATTTTTATTAACATCTTCCACATGCCAACAGAAAAAGAATTCATCACAAAGACCGTTCAAGCTTTGAACAAAAAAGGAATAAAAACTTTCCCGGATGAGTTTATGTCTTTATCTACAACAAAAACCATTTCTGTTCCTGCAAAAATTTTAATTATGGGAGAAGAATTTTTCGGCAGTTATGAAATTCTTTCCGCCGACCGCAAAGTTGTTTTTCAAGCATCGACCTATAGCGAAGCCAAATATCTTATTTACGCAAGCAGAAAAAAAACTGCAGAAATAACCATTCCGGTAAATGAAGAAGAAATAAAACAAGCAGTTTTACAATATGAGAAATATCTTGATTCAATTATGAAAGAACTCGTTTCACTTTACAAGAAAACTTTTCCGGAGGGAAAAAATTCTTTGTTCGTGATGAATGAAATTTTGATGATCCTAAATCTCGTCCGCTACTAACCGCAATGATTCCCATAAGCGATAAAATTGCGGATTACCTAACAGACCTTTTTGGCGCTGAATCCGTTGCTCACTACAGCAAATATTTAGAAGACGATCCGGCGACTTATCTCCGCAGCAACAGCATAAAAACTAATCGCGATGAAGTTCAAAAAGATCTATTATCGAATTATGGAATTATAACAGAAAAACTTTCCGAAATTTCAGATGCGTTAAAAGTTGTTGGGGATAAAACTTTTATCGGAAAAACGTTAGAACACAGCATCGGCGAATATTATATTCAAAGTTTGTCATCGATGATTCCGCCGATAGTTTTGAATCCGCAACCGACAGATAAAATTTTGGATCTGTGTTCCGCTCCCGGCTCCAAAACAACACAGATCGCTGCATTAATGCAGAATAAAGGAACCCTGCTTGTAAACGAAATTCAACTTGATAGATTAAAAACGCTTGTCTTCAATCTTGAACGAATGAATGTTGTAAACGCCGGAGTCATTCATTCAAAAGGAGAAATACTGAGTAGGTTTTTTCAAAATCACTTTGATAAGATTCTAGTTGACGCACCTTGCAGCGGCTTAGGGATTATGCAGAAGAAGAACGAAGTAAGCAATTGGTGGACAAAAGAAAAGGCGGAACAATTAAGCGAACTTCAATACCGATTACTTCTATCGGCTTTGAAGATGGTGAAAGTTGGCGGCGAGATTGTTTATTCAACGTGTACGCTCTCAGTTGAGGAAAATGAATTTGTAATTGATAAACTACTGCAAAAGTTTCCGATAAAACTTCTTCCGATAACGCTTCCGGTTCATGCACATGATGCGTTTATAAAACTGCACGATCTTTCGTTGGATAAATCACTTCATAACGCTAAAAGAATTGTACCGTGGGAAGTAAACTCCGAGGGTTTTTTTGTAGTAAAGATTTTAAAGGAAGATGAAATTGAAGTAGAAAATCCCGCCGAGAGGAAAAGACATCCATTCACTTTTCTACCGGCAAGGAAGATCAGCAAGCAACTCGATTTACTTGCTGACATTTTTGAAATTCAGAAAAATGTTTTCGATCGATATAAATATCTTCAAAAGGGAAACGATATTTTTTTTGTTACCGAAGATTGGAATGAAGAAAACTTGATGATGTTTGAACGGATCGGTACTAAGTTTGCGAATTTGGATAAATATGGAAATTTCATTTTGCACACGCAAGCCGCTGAAATCTTGCAGAATGAAATCCATAAAAATATTGTTGAACTTCCAAGCAACGATGAACTGAAAAAATATCTTGACGGCGGCACGCTTAAAAAAGAATTTCCATTTAAGGGACAAGCGGTGGTAAAGTTCAGAAATAAAATTCTTGGTACCGGAGGAATTTCTGTTGAAGGATTAAAGAGCCGTTATCCCCGCTCAAAACGCACACAGGAAATAGAATATTGATCTCTTTTGCAAAAAATAGTTGAGTGATATTGATTCCAACTAATTAAATATTTAGCTTTGCGCCAACAGTACGTCCAAGAATGTGCTGGTCAATTAAACTATCATTAATAAAGAGGCGTTCTATGAAAAAGTTTTTGTTGGCAGTTGTAGCGGTGTTTGTTGCTTGGGAAGTGCTTGATTTTATTATTTACACGATGGTACTCGCACAACAGTATAAAGATACTGCATCGCTCTGGCGCCCTGAAGGTGAAATGAAGATGGGGCTCATGATAATTGTTACCCTAATTTCATCGGTTGCATTCTGTTATTTATATGATGCATTTGTAAAAGACAAAAGCATGAATAACGCAGTGAAGTTTGGTCTTGTTTTTGGCATTGGTACCGGAATTGGAATGGGATACGGCACTTATTCAGTTCAGCCAATAACCTACATGATTGCCTTTACATGGTTTCTTGGAACTGTAATTGAATCAACGGTAGCAGGTTTTATTCTTGGTTTAATACTTAAAGGTGAAACCGAAGGATAACTGATTTTTTTAAGGCTGAATGAGTTTTCGTTTTTAGTAATGGACATCGTTCAGCCTTTTGTTTTTATAGTGCTGGGAAAATCAAACCACTTCTTCTTGCAAAATTTCTCCGTGAATTCCCACAACAACAACTTTAACCGGAATTATTCTTTCAGCTTGCTCAACAGCCTGCATCGCTAATTGGATCAATCCGCTACAGCAAGGAACTTGCATTATCACTACAGTGATCGAATTTATTTTTGCGTCGCTGATCATTTGTACCAACTTTTGTAAATAAACTTGTTTGTTCGAATCTAGTTTGGGGCATGCAATCGCGATGCTTTTTCCCTGAAGAAAATCTTTATGAAAATCGGGATAAGCAATGGGAACACAATCAGCCGCCAGAAGCAAATCCGCATTTTTGAAAAATCCCGCGTTTGGTGAAACTAGGTGAAGCTGCACAGGCCACTGCCGTAAATGAGAAATTTTTTTTCCATTTTCTTCCAAAACATTTTCATCCTCATGTTCATTGAAACTCATTTCACGCGAACCGGGACATCCGCATGCTTCCGGTTTTTTAATATCATCAAGTTCTTTTAATAAAGGATTTTCAATTCCATTATCATTCAAATAATCCAAAGCCTGTGTAAGAAGATCAAACTCTCTGTGTTCTTTCAAATGATGAAGATGTGCTTTGATAACGTTGCTGCCGCCTTTAACAATGTATTCCATCACTTGTTTTTCATCGTACGGTTCGGCTTCACGTTCAATTACCGTTATTGCATTTTGCGGGCAATGCCCGATGCATGCGCCGAGCCCATCGCAAAACAGATCGGAAATTAATCTCACTTTACCATCAATAATTTGCAAAGCTCCTTCAGCGCAATTCGGAACGCATTCTCCGCAGCCGTCGCACTTCTCTTCTTCTATTTGGATAATTTTTCTCAGCATTCTTTCTCCGGCTATAAACAGATTTTTTTGTCTGATTAAAGATAAAAGAAAAATCTCACATCTTCAAGACATGAGATTTACTTTTTACAGATTTTCTATTTGAATGTTCCCTTGACTTGTTTCGAGGCGAATTTCTCCATTACCCAAACCCAACTTCCCGGAAAGAAATCCGGATGATTGTTCATCAACAGCAATGGTGAGTCCCTTTTGTGAGACAACACCGTTTAAACTTTTCGCGTAAACCGATGCGGATACACTCACAGGAATTTTTAATAGAATATTTCCATTATTTATTTTCACACGGCAGTATCCGTTTTCAGGCAAGGAAAGTTCAAGCGAATTATTTCCAGTTCCACCAGAAATTTGACAAGAGCCACTATGTCTTTTAAGATCAACGATTGGAGCGTTTCCAACCGTCAACACAGAATCTAAATCAGAAACGTTTACATTTCCAACAGCTTCTTCAATTTTACAAATCACGCCGGAGGGAACTGTTAATGTTACTCCACAAATGAGATTACTTTCATGTACGGTGCTGTAAACATCAACGAAAAGTGTATCACCGACAGCCTGCGTTGATAGTTGGAGAAATGCAAATTTTTCATCTCCCTTTACTTTTGTCTCGGCTTGAACAGATTTGAATAAATACCAGATTAATGTGTCGGTTGAAGCAGCTCCTTGAATATTAACCAAACCGGTCGCATTGCGAACCACAAGCATTTTTTCGTTTGTTAATCTTATTCCGCCGTAGGACTTATCGGTATAAGTATTAAGATCGGGCGACTGCGATGAATTATTTTTGCAGCCCATCAAAAGAATTACGAAGAACAACAACATTCGAGACAAAATATGTATCATACTATGAACCCCTTGTTTTGAAATATTAACAGGCTTTAATAATACCGAGAAACAAATCAGCCTTCAAACATGCGCCGCCAACAAGCGCGCCGTCAATGTTTAGCTGTGAAAGAAGTTCAACCGCGTTATCCGGTTTTACACTTCCGCCGTATTGAATTATAATTTGTTCTGCAACTTCGCTTTTATACAATACGGTTAATTCTTTTCTGATGAAAGCGTGGACTTCTTCAGCTTGTTCTTTCGAAGCAACTTTGCCGGTGCCAATTGCCCAAACAGGTTCGTATGCAATGATAATTTTTTTCATATTCTCAGCGTCAACATTTTTCAATCCTTCAACAACCTGACGTTTAACGACATCAAACGTAATTCCTTTTTCGCGTTCATCTAAGGTTTCGCCGATGCAGAAAATGGGGAGGAGTCCGCTTACTAAAGCCTTGTGAATTTTTTTATTGATTGTTGCATCTGACTCTCCGAAGATTGTTCTTCTTTCCGAATGTCCGAGAATTACATATTCACATCCAACACTTTTTAACATTGCGGCGGAGATTTCTCCCGTGTAAGCGCCGCTTTCTTCAAAACACATATTTTGAGCGCCGAGTTTTACCGGTGAGTTCTTAACCAATGTTGAAGCGGTTTCTAACGAAGTATATGGCGGGCAAACAATAACTTCTACATTGCTCGATAAGGGTCCTAATCCGTTTTTGATTCCAGAAATTAATGAGATTGATTCTTGCAAATTCAAATTCATTTTCCAGTTTCCGGCTATTACTTTTTTACGCATTTTTATTTCTCCATGAGGTTTTGTGTTAAATATTTCCACTACAAACTTAATAAAGATGGGGAACTCCATCAAGATTTCATTATGATTTCCTCCTTAATATTTTCCTAAAATATATTAACCGCCAATTTCTTATATTTCTTCATCGATAAAACAATTTCTAAAGATGGAAGAAACAGAAACCATAAATAATTTAGTTGAACAAGCGGAAGTAATTAGGGATTCTTATTCAAATCAGAACAATTCTGTTAAAAAGAAACAATATTCACAATTCTTTACGCCTTCCGCGATTGCATCTTTTATTGCTTCTCTTTTTACTTTTCCCAATAATAAAGAAAACATAAAAATTTTAGACCCCGGCGCCGGAACCGGAATTTTAAGCACCGCTTTAATTGATAGGCTTCTAAACTCGAATCTGAAATTAAAAAATATTGAAGTTACTGCAATTGAAATTGATGCCAATCTCAACAGAGATATTGAAAATTCCTATGAAATATGTAAAAAAAAATGCCGAGAAGCGGGAATAAAATTTTCTTATAAAATAAGAAATGAAGATTTTATAAAATATGGATGTTCAGAAATAATAAACACTCCGGGTGACGATCTATTCTTTGAAGCGAAAAAAGAGAGAGAACTTTTTGATTTAGTTGTCTTAAATCCTCCCTATAAAAAAATTGAGAACGCATCGGATACCAGGGATTTGCTTAATAAAGCCGGACTTGAGACGACTAACCTTTATACCGCTTTCCTTTATATAGCTTCACATTTCCTTAATGAGGACGGACAAATAACCGCAATAACTCCAAGAAGTTTTTGCAATGGAACATATTTTAAGAAATTTAGAGAAAGATTTTTTAGTAAGCTTTCCTTTCATAGGATACATCTTTATAATCAGAGAAACAAAGCGTTCAGAAGGGATGATGTCCTCCAGGAAAATATTATATTTTTAGTGTCGCCGCTAAAGCCGTTAAACAATGAAGTTCAAATTACTACAAGCGATTCTCCGGAAGATGAAGCATTTAAGACCTTAGCGATCGATCATGACTTTATTATTCAACCTGATGATAAAGATAAAATAATCCACATTATTACAGATGAATATTCGTTAAAAATAATAGATCGTATTTCTTTGCTTAAACAAAAGCTGCATGATATTGGAGTAAATGTTTCAACTGGAAAAATAGTAGATTTTAGAACGAAGACTCATTTAACGGAAAATGATAATTACAATATTGCCCCGCTTTATTACCCGTTTCATTTCTCCAACGGAAAAATAATATGGCCGTCAAACTCCGCTAAAAAGAAAGAAGCGGTTTATATCAATTCACGCACGGAAGGTGATTTAATCTCCTCAGGTTATTATGTTTTTTGTAAAAGATTTAGTTCAAAAGAAGAAAAGAAAAGAATAACGGCGGCATTTTACGATTACACAAAATATAATTTCAAATTAATCGGAATAGAGAATCATTTAAATTATTTTCATATAAAAAACAACCCTCTTCCAAAAAATTTAGCTCTTGGTTTAACAATATATTTAAATTCAACTTTGGTGGATCAATATTTTAGATTGTTCAATGGCCACACACAAGTAAATGCAGAAGATTTAAGATTTTTGTATTACCCTGATGTTGAACAACTAAACTCCATCGGGAAATATTTTATAGACGAACTTCCAAACCAGGAAGAAATTGATTCGATAATAGAAAAGGAATTATTCAACATGGCAAAAGACATAAATCCCACCTTAATCAACACAAAAATCAACGAAGCTCTTTCTATACTAAAACAGCTTGGTCTTCCAAGAAATCAACAAAACGAAAGATCTGCATTAACTCTTCTAGCAATAGTAGGTCTAAAACCAAATCAAAAATGGAGTGAAAGCAAAACGCTGTTGATCGGAATAACTTCAATAATGAACTTTATGGAAATTCAGTACGGAAAAAAATATGCACCGAATACACGTGAAAGCATTAGACGGCAAACAGTCCATCAATTTGTTCAAGCCGGACTAATAGTACCAAATCCCGATATATATAGACCAACGAATAGTCCAAACTTTGTTTATCAAATTGAAGAGAGCACATTAAATTTAGTTAAAGGATTTAAATCAAAATCATGGGACGAATTGTTGAAAAAATTTCTTTCCAATGGAAAAACACTTTCTGCAAGATATGCTCAAGAAAGAGAAATGGAAAAAATACCTTTGAGAGTTGCGGATAAAGTTGAGATAAATATTTCTAAGGGAGGGCAAAATGTTTTGGTAGAAAAGATTGTTAACGATTTTTGTCCCTACCATACGCCAGGTGGCAAATTAATTTACATAGGTGACACCAAAACAAAATGGGCGTACTTTAATGAACAAGAATTGAAAAAACTTGGCGTAATAATAAAAGATGAACATGGAAAGATGCCTGATGTTATTGTTTATTTTACAAAGAAGAAATGGTTGATATTAATTGAAGCAGTTACAAGTCATGGTCCGATCAATCCAAAAAGAAAAATAGAACTAGAAGAATTATTTATAAAAAGCAAAGTCGGCTTGGTATTCATAACTGCATTCTTGAATAAAAAGACATTATTAAAATATATGCAAGAGATTGCGTGGGAAACTGATATTTGGGTCGCAGATGATCCCACGCATCTTATCCATCTCAACGGTGAAAGATTTTTAGGACCATATAATAAATAATTTGAATGCAGTTTATGGTAAAATAAATTTATTATGTCGGTAAAAAATCTTCCCAAGCAAGTCATTATCCTAAGTCTCGTTAGTTTATTTACGGACATTGCGAGCGAAATGCTTTACCCAATTACACCGATATTTATGTCGACCGTTTTGGGCGTGTCAATGACGGTTATCGGATTACTTGAGGGTGTTGCAGAAGTTGTAAGTGGATTTTTTAAAGGATACTTCGGTCTGCTTTCCGATAAAGTAAAAAAACGGGCAGTTTTTGTTTCCCTCGGCTACGGACTTTCGGCACTCTCAAAACCGTTGCCGGGAATTTTTCCTTCACTCGCTGCAATTATCACCGCAAGGATCTCGGATCGCCTCGGAAAAGGTTTACGTACCGCTCCGCGTGACGCACTGCTTGCGAGTTATGCAAACGGAAACAGCGGCGCCGTCTTTGGTTTTCATCGCGGAATGGATACACTCGGCGCGGCAATTGGTCCCGCATTGGCGCTGCTCCTTTTAGCTTTTTTCCCTAAAAATTATACGTTGATCTTTCTTATCGCGTTTGTTCCTTCGATGATAGCCGTTTCATTCACTTTTTTTGTAAAAGATAATTTCGTTTCAAAAGAAGGTAAAAAGAAACTTGCTTTCCGATCATTCCTTAAAAACTCACCGAAGGAATACAAGCTTGTCTTGGGTCTGGTTGTACTTTTCTCATTCTCAAACAGCAGCGATGTTTTTTTGATCTTAAAATCAAAAGCTATTTCCGGTTCGGAAACATTGGCAATCGTCAGTTACATTTTTTATAATCTTGTGTATGCTGCAAGTTCTTATCCGCTTGGACGACTTTCCGATAAAATAGGGAAGAAAAAAATTTTTACGTTCGGACTTTTAATTTTTTCCGTTGTTTATTTCGGGTTTGCAATCGCACATCATTTTGTGTTTGCAATTCTTCTCTTTGCATTATACGGAATTTACGCCGCGTCAACAGAAGGAATAACAAAAGCTTGGGTTTCTGATTTGGTTCCCGATGAGCAACGCGGAACCGCGATCGGATTGCTTACAATGCTTTCAAGTTTTGCCGTTATGTTCGGTTCTTTCTTTGCCGGAATTTTGTGGGACGTTATTAGTCCCAACGCGCCATTTTATTTTTCTGGAGTTGTTTCACTGTTTTTGGCAATTTTCATTTTGGTTGGAAAGAAATCATTAAAAAATTGAAAAAATATTCTTTAATTCGATTTTTTCTTTTTGCTCCGAATCAGTTTGTAATTATATTGAATTAAAAAATCGCTGTAAAAACACTCTACACTATTAGTTAAAGGACGCTATGAAAAGAACAAAAAAATTCCTTCTCTCTGAAAACGATATTCCGGAAAGCTGGTATAACATTCAGGCAGATATGCCAAATCCTACGCTACCGCCGCTTCATCCGGGAACCAAACAGCCAATCGGCCCGGCAGATTTAGCGCCGCTTTTTCCAATGGAATTAATTAAGCAGGAGGTTTCAAAAGAACGATGGATTGAAATTCCCGAAGAGGTGCGTGAAGCATATAAAATATGGCGTCCGACGCCGTTGTATCGCGCCTACAATTTTGAAAAACTGCTTGATACTCCGGCAAAAATTTATTACAAATATGAGGGCGTTAGTCCGGCTGGTTCTCACAAACCGAACACCGCTATTCCTCAGGCATATTACAACAAAATGGAAGGCGTAAAAAAAATTACCACGGAAACCGGCGCCGGTCAATGGGGAAGCGCACTTAGTTTTGCATGCCAAATGTTCGGAATTGAATTAGAAGTTTACATGGTGAAAATCAGTTACGAACAAAAACCATATCGCAAATTGATGATGAATACCTGGGGCGCAAAAGTTTTTTCTTCACCAACAAACTTAACTGAATCGGGAAGGAAAATTTTAGCTGAAGACCCGAATTCACCAGGAAGTTTAGGTATCGCAATTTCAGAAGCTGTTGAACGCGCTGCAACAAATGAAGATACAAAATACGCGCTCGGCAGCGTGTTGAACCACGTGTTAATGCATCAAACAGTTATCGGACTTGAAGCCGTAAAACAAATGGAAATGGCTGGAGATTTTCCCGACATCGTTATTGCGCCATTCGGCGGCGGATCAAACTTTGCCGGAATTGCATTTCCGTTTTTAAGATTAAATTTACAAGAAGGAAGAAAAGGCCGCTGTATTGCAGTCGAACCGGCTTCGTGTCCTAAATTAACCAAAGGAGAATTCCGATATGATTTCGGTGACTCTGTTGGTTTAACTCCACTGCTTCCTATGTACACACTCGGACATACTTTTGTCCCCGATCCCATTCACGCAGGCGGTTTACGTTATCATGGAGCCGGTGCGATCGTAAGTCAATTATTAAAAGATAAAGTAATTGAAGCGCAGGCAGTACATCAGTTATCGTGTTTTGATGCAGGTGTGAAATTTGCAAATGCAGAAGGAATTATTCCCGCACCGGAAGCAACACACGGAATTGCTGCAGTAGTTCGCGAAGCATTAAAAGCGAAAGAAGAAGGAACAGAAAAAACAATTCTGTTTAATCTTTGCGGTCACGGACATTTTGATATGTCGGCTTACGAAGACTACTTTAACGGAAAATTAGTTGATCACGAATTATCATACGATGAACTTCATCAAGGACTGAATGAGTTAAATGCACATCCGTTGGTTTAATTACTAAATTGTAGATAATAAAAAAAGCCGTGGGTAATGCGGCTTTTTTTATTCAATTCAATAAAGAGAATTGATTAGCATTTTTGATTTCCACATTTTCAAACTAAAATAACTCCAAACTTACGCACCCTTCAAGTTCCAATAATCTTTCTTTTACTTTTGGTCCGCCGCCGGAAAAACCGCCGAGTGCGCCGGAAGTTTTAATCACGCGGTGACAAGGAATGACTATCGGTACTGGATTTGCGCCGACTGCATTGCCAACTGCGCGAAAACTCTTTTCATTCTTTATTCTTACTGCGATATTCTTGTATGTAACAACTTCGCCGAAGGGGATATTCATCAGCTCATTCCATACTTGAAGTTGAAAAGTTGTTCCGTGAATATCTAGCGGAACTTTAAACATTTTCAATTCTGCGTCAAAATATTTTTTCAGTTGTTCGGGTAAACCGAAGAAGATTTGATCTGTCGGTGGAAGTTTACTTTTCTTTGGGAATAGCTTGCTACCGTATTTTGAATTCAGATCGATTCGGCAAATTCCAGTAGGAGAAGAGTATAGAGTAATAGAATTTCCGCCAATCTTTAAGGAGGTATAAAAAATTTTCTGGTCTGACAGCTTCATAGTGTTCCTGTTGTTTCATTGAAAAATAAATTATTCCGGAACAACACTTAAAACATTTACGCCGGAATAACTTCAATTACCGGATTCACTTCTTTTCTTAAAAGATTTTCAATTGCGCGCAGCGTTCCGGTTATTGAACTCGGGCAGCTACCGCAAGCGCCCTGGTAGCGGACTTTAAGCGTTATGCCGTTTAATTCCAAAACTTCTAATCCACCGCCGTCGTTCGCCAGCGCCGGACGAACTTTTTGATTAAGCACTTCGTTTATCTTTTTCAATAATTCGCTTGAATGTTCATCCAAATCTTCCGGGACTTTGTCGGCGGGAATTAAATTTTTATCGAAATCTTTTAAAAAGGAAACTAACGGGCGCTGAATTTGTCCCCATTGTGTCTCGCGGGATTTTTCAACCGTAATAAATTTATCCATATAAAAAACAGAGAGAACCCCCGGCAGTTCAAATACTCCGCTTGCAAGAGGGTCGTTTGCGGCTTCGATTTTGCTGTGAAAGTGCCTCGTCTCAAATTTTAGCAATCGTTCATTTAATAGAAATTTTAACGCATGAGGGTTTGGCGTTAATTCAACATCAACAACTTGTAACATTTTTTCTCCATCTATATTTACAGTACAAACTTAAAGCACAATCGCGTTAAAGACAATAACAAAAAAAAGCTAATTAACAGGAATTGCGAGAATGGGAACGCGAACTTTATGCCTGAGTTCATCAACCGTTGAACCGAGGATCATATCATCTATCAATTTATGTCCGTGGCTTCCAAGAATGATCATTTCAATTTTATCCTTCTCAACAAGTTTGGCAATAGCATCTTCCGGCTCGCCTCCGATGATACATAATTCGGTTGTAAAATTCTTTTTATTAAGGAAGTCGGAAAATTTTTCTAAATAGATTCTCATACGCAAAGCATCCTGATCATCAACAGCTTCACCAAGAAATCTTCCTGTGGGCGATTCAACGCAATGCATAAGGTAAATTGTATTTTTTTCCGCCTGCAAAAAGGGAAGAGCTTTTTGAATGATCTGTGAATCGTATCTATACTTTCCTTCCAACGCAATACCAACACGCTGAATTAATGCGCCGCTTTCAAGCGAAGTGAATTGAGCGGTTGTTGCGCTTATTACTTCTTGAATTTTTTCTTTTGTGAGAATTGGCTCAAAGGTTATCCAGAGAAGCATTCCCAAAACAAAAAGGAAAAAAGGGATTCCCAAAAATTTGATTAATAACCCTACCGCGCCCGGATTAGAAATGTTTTCAAGTACCACATCCGAAACCAATTTTAGATTTAGTGCAACAATAAGAATAGCGGCTGTCCACGCAAGAATTTTTACTTTGGTGCCGGAAGCAAACTCCCCCATTTTTTCTTTACTCGATGTAAAATGAAGAAGCGGGATCAATGCAAACGGAAGTTGGATTGATAATATTACCTGAGAAAGGATAAGCAGCATATCTACCGACCTATCGCCGACAAGATTAATTACAATGAGTGCCGGAATGATAGCAATCAATCGGGTTATCATTCTTCGCATCCATGGGCGGACTTTTAGACCCACGAATCCTTCCATAACAATTTGTCCGGCAAAAGTTCCGGTGATTGTTGAAGATTGACCGGCGGCAAGAAGTGCAAGTCCAAATGCAAACGGGGCAACTGAACTCCCAAGAAGTTTTCCGAGAAGAGAATGAGCGTCAATAATTGAGGCTACATCAGAATGTCCGCTGCTAAAAAAGACAGAGGCGGCTAAAATTAAAATTGCTGCATTCACAAAGAAGGCGGCGTTTAATGCAACTACCGAATCAATCAAATTAAATTTATTTGCTTCTCTTTTTCCGGCAGCAGTTTTTTCAACATCGCGCGATTGTACTAATGCTGAGTGAAGATAAATATTATGCGGCATTACTGTAGCGCCGATAATTCCGAGTGCAATAAACAAAGCTCCGCTTGACATTGCCGTGGGAATAAATCCTATTGCAATTTCTCCAAAATTTGGTTTGGCAAGAACTAATTCGAGAAGGAAACAAATTCCTATCATCGCAACAAGGGAAAGGATAACCGCCTCCATCTTTCTAATGCCATAGTTTATCAACAACAGTAAAAGCAAAACATCAAGCGTGGTGATGACAACTCCCCAAACCAGTGGAATGCCAAACAGCAGGTACAAACCTATTGCAGAACCGAGCACTTCAGCTAAGTCAGTTGCGGCAATTGCAATTTCGGTAAATATCCATAATATAATATTTATTGTTTTCGGGTAGCTGCTCCGGCACGCTTGCGCTAAGTCTCTGCCATAAACAATTCCAAGACGGGCGGCAAGCGTTTGAAAAAGAATTGCCATTAAATTAGCAAGCAGAATTACCCAAATTAATTTATAACCAAACTGTGCGCCGCCGGCAATGTCTGTTGCCCAGTTTCCCGGATCCATGTATCCAACGGAAACAAGAAAAGCCGGACCGGAAAAGGCAAAGAGCTTTTTGAAAAAACTCCCTTTGTTCGTATTTACCGATGAGTGTACTTCTGCTAATGATTTATCCATTTACTGTTTCACTTTTAACTTTCTACTTGCAACTATCGCGTCATATTCTTCTTTAGTAACCGGTTGAATACTTAAACGGTTTCCACGCTGAAGAAGTTTCATGTTTTGCAATTTGGGATTTGCTTTTATTTCATCCAGCGTAACCGGTTTGGAAAATTTTTTAACGAGCTTAATATCAACCATAAACCACGTAGGGTTTTGCGGATTGCTTTTGGGATCAAAGTGATGACTTTCCGAATCAAAAGCAGTATGGTCGGGATAGCCGTCTTTCACAACTTCGCAAACACCAAAAATTCCCGTTGGCTCGGTGTTGCTGTGATAGAACAAGACCTTATCGCCGGATTTTATTTCATCGCGTAAAAAATTCCGCGCTTGATAATTGCGTACACCATCCCAAAAAGTTTTTTTCACTTTTGCCAAATCATCAATTGAAAAAGCTTCGGGTTCTGATTTGAAGAGCCAATATTTTTTTGCCATTTACTTTTTTCTTTCAGTTATATTAATCTAACACGAAAAAAATATGTAAGGTTTCACTAAACTAAGTTTTTTCTCTCTAAAAATAGAAAATAAAAAGATGGTGGGGAAATGTTGGCGGGTTATAGAGTAACGGACTGAAGTCTGTGTTACGAATTTTTCCGTAGCGCAGACTTCAGTTTGCACTTAAAAACTAAAACTCGCTCCTACAACTACCGTTCTTCTCCCAAAGTAACTTGAGATTTCTTTTCGTTCAGAATAATCTGGAGAATAGTAATAACCGAAAATGTTTTTTAGATCAAGAATGTTTAATCCTTCGAGGTAAAAGACTGAACTGAAACTATCAAAAAGTGTTGTGAAATATGTTAATCTCAAATCCAACCGTTTGTAATCTTGAAAGCGTGATGAATTTTTTACGCCGTAAACCGGTTCATAAACGTTTTCGGATAATCTATAATCGGAGCCGATAACCGGTGTGTATGGTCTTCCTGTTGCATACTTCAAATTTATTCCAACTTGCCAATTGACTGCAATAAAATATTTTGCGATCAAAGAAAAATTGTGAGTAATATCGAACGAGCTGCTCGTTAATTCTTCAAAGTCCATCCATTTTCTTTTTGTGCTGATGAATCCGTAAGAAATCCAACCACTCCAGCCATTGGTTAACGTGCTTTTAAGAATTACATCAACGCCGTTTGCAAAACCTTTTCCGTTATTGTCATAATTGAGCAGCGAAGTTTCCAGCGGGAGATTTTTATAATCTTTATGATAAAGCTCTATTCTGAATGAGTTGTCTTCATCAAAAAGGTAATCGTAAGAGAGGACGTAATGAACGGCTTTCATTGATTTAAGATTCGGATTTCCATCAACTGAACTGAATAACCGCGGGTCCGGCAGTTGATTGAATATTCCCAAAGCCGTTTTTAAAGTTGAGTGCTCATTTAGTTTGTAAGAAAAATTTAGCCGAGGATTAATCCAATCAAGATTTAATGAAGGAATACGGTCATATCTAATTCCAATTGCGCTTGCAAAATTATTTATTCCAAAAGTATTTGCAGATTCCAATTCGAGGTAACCGCCAATCCTTGAACCGAAAATATTTGCATCGAGTACTTTCTTTTGCGCGTCGGGACGAATGTTATAATCGCTGTTAGGAATTTGTCCAAGATAATTTAATTTTCTGTTTTCAAGTTCTATTCCCGAAAGCAACCTGCTTCGCGAGTTAAAGAAATATTCAAAATCATTTCTGAATGAATAAACTTTATCGGTCTTTAATAAATCAAGTACCCCAAGTTTCCATTGGTTTGAATAGTTGCTAACGGAAAAACTATTCTTCATTACTAGTTTGGAAAAAAGAACATTTGAATGCTGAAGATTGATGAACTTGCTCTGCGTATTTCCATCAAAGGTGCCTTGGTACTCTGTTCCTTCGACACTCACCCCTTGAATATCTCGTGCGTAAATGCCGAATAATTTTAATTTACCTGTTTTTGAGTACGCATAATTCACGCTTCCGGTAATATTTTTAGAAGTCGGTGCTGCAGTAAATTTTTCCAATCCGCCGTTCAACCAAAAAATCGGTTTTGTAAATGATTGATCAAAGTTAAAATTGAATCCGAGTTTGTCTTCAATAATCGGAAGTTCGGTAGAAAAATTTGTATTCGCCAAAGAGATTCCTAAACTGCTGTGCATTAAGGCTGGAACTCCCTTTGTTTCAATGTCCAAAACTCCGGAGAGGACGTTGCCGAATTTTGCCGAGAATCCGCCGCTTGAAAAATACATTCCTTTTATGAACTCATTTTTCAGATTTGAAAACAAACTCCCGTAAGTAGATTCATACGAAAACGGGTGGTAGATCAACGCTTGATCAATCATGGTGATTGTTTCAATCGGATCGCCGCCGCGTACATAAAGTTCTGCGCTTTCTGAAACTTGAGTAATTCCGGGCATTGTCTTTAGCGATTGAAATAAATCCGCAGCGCCGCCGGGTGTAGTTAAAACGTCAATTCGGCTTAGTACTAATCCTTTCCCTTTTTCTGATCCAAATGAACTTGCGGACACAACCGACTCTTTCATCTTCAGCGCGGATTCTTTTAATTCAATATCGAGTGTAATTTTCTTTTGATCTTGCAAATCCAATTCTTTACTGAATTTTTCATATCCAATGAGATTTGCATTCAGGATAATTTTATCTTTTAATTTTGTCAAAAAAGAAAATTTTCCTTGTTCATCGCTCATTACTCCGTCACCGGAATTGGATAAGAAAACCATTACCATAGGCAGTGGTTTTTTATCTTCATCGAAAACATTTCCCTCAATTTTTATTTTGGTTTGAGAAAACAAGTTTCCGAGCAATAGCAGTACGCTTATAAATATTTTAGATTTCATTTGTTTCCTTTTTATCTGTCAACTTCTTATTAAAAAGTATTCTTTGTACCGTTTTTTGTTTTCTCTAAATTTGGAAGCAGTACATATTTGATCCAAGAAAATTCCGGTTCGATTGATAGAGCTTTTTTATAAACGAAGATTGCGGCATCGGACATTTCCAATTTTTCGTTCGCAATTCCGGTCCAGGCTAACGCATCGAGGTATCCCCAATTAATCGTTATAGATGAGCTCTCTTCTTCTTTTTCAAAGTAGGAAATTGTTTTGTTAAAATTTTCGAGGGCTTCTTTTACACTTCCGCCAAAAGCAGCCGGAGTATTTAATTTCATTATTCCATGAATGAGATATGCTCTTGGATTGTTTGGATTAATGGCTTCAGCATCGCCGAGCAGAGCATTTATTCTCGGTGAAAGCGTCATTGCTTCCGCCCAGTTGTAAGTAATTTTCATCATTAAGATTGAAGCGAGCAATGTATTTCCTTCTGATGCAAAACCTTTTGCTGAAGAAATTTTTTCTGCGTGTTCAACTGCCTGATTTACATATTTATCAAATAAGGCTTTGTCGCGGGAACCCATTTCTAAAAAACGATATTCAACGTAAGTTAAATTGTAAAGAGCCTGGAGGTTTGTTGAATCAGCCGCATAAATTTTTCCGAATATATCATGAGCTTTCTGAAACGTTTCTTTGTCGTAGGAAATGTAAGCCTTTTTGGCGAGTGTAATTCCTTCTTTCATTTGTTCATCTGGTGTTAGCGCAAATGAAATTTGCAGAATCGAGCCGAGCAGAAAGAAGAACACGAACAGTTTTGTTGAAGTTGAATTTTTCATTGTTGATCCTTTTCTATTGTTGTTATTAAATAAAGTGCTTTGATTTACAAAGCGTATAAACAAAAAATTTTATTTTTTAATTAGTTTTTCTAATTGAGCTACATACAATTCAAACGCTTTAATTCCGGTTTTTGTAAGTGAGTAAACAGTTTTTGGTTTACGGTCGATAAATTCTTTTTTAACTGAAATATAGTTTGCCTCTTCAAGTTTCTTCAGATGAACGCTTAGGTTCCCATCTGTTGCGTTAACTTTTTCTTTTAGAAAATTAAATTCCGCTTCTTCTACCGAGATGAGCAATGCCATTAATGCAAGCCGAATTCTCGAATGAATAACATCATCGAGTTGTTGATAATCAAAATCGTTCACGCTTTTGCCGTCATAGTTTGTTTGTATTTTTTATAAATAATTATTCCCGGTAGTGTTTGGAAAAAAAACATTAACAGAGCCATAATTAAAAATGAATGAATCGAAGTGACAAAGAATAATATAATTCCGCCGATCCACCACCCAAATGATAAATTACCAAGCCATTTAACCTCGACAATCTTGCCCGAAACAAAATAAGCGCTCCCCATTATTATGCAAGCAATCGGGCTAATTGCCATATAATTAATTGTTCCCTTAACTGGGCCAATAAATCCTACAATTGTCATAGCGATTCCGGCAGCACCCCAAACAGCGCCAATCAGCTTTCCGGAATATGTAGAAGGATGTTTCTCTTTTAACTTTATCCGATTGTAAATGGAAAAAATCCAGCCGATGGGGATGAGCACAGCCCAAATCCAGAAATAGTTAAAATGAACTCCTCTCATATGAAATATATATGTCGACAACATACCGACCATGACAAGAATGCTCCAGAAAATATAATCCTTACCGTTATAGATTACTGCTTTTTTTGTTTCTTCAATTATTTTTCTAATAAATTGAAGTTCTTCAAGAGCTGTTTTTTCATTCATGGAATCTCCATTTAAAAAATTATTTTCACTCATTGTGTTACTTCATTTCTTTTTTTGAACTAAAATAAAAAATAAATCCCGGAATTACCTGAAGACCCAACATCATTAGAGCCATAATTAATATTTGAATGATGTTTGCTATAAAAAACATCGCAATTCCACCGCACCACCAACCGAGAGCTAATAGCTTCACCCATTTTGAATCGTAAACAGTTCCGCTTATGAAATATGCAACTCCGAGCACCGTTGACATCAGGGGACTTAACGCCAAACCGTTGATCATTCCGGAAGATGTTGCAATAAAACCAATAATTGTCATCGATACACCGGTGCCGAGCCAGACGCTGTTTAATATTTTTGCAGCAAAAGTTCTCACATGTTTTTCATGTTTTTTACTGAAAACTGATGCGAGAGTGTAAATCCATCCAAAGCCAATAAGAACAACCCACACCCACGGGGAATTTGTGGGCAGTTTAAAAACATATCCCAAATAGACCGACATCAATCCTAAAAAGACAAGAATTCCCCAAAGGATATAACCTTTCCCGTTTTCAGCCACGGATCTTTTGCTATCCTCAATTACCTTTCTAATAAAAACAAGTTCATCAATTGCAGTTCTATCGTCCATTTCAGCCTCGGTTAATAAAGTACTTTGTTTTACAAAGCAAACATACAAAACAAAATCGCGCTTGTCAAGAGGAAACTATATTTTTTTCAAATCCATTTAAAGTGATGTGAATCGTCCGAGTTTTATTTCGTGATAAACGGCTTTATTATTCCATAAGTGTTACTTAATAACCAAAAGGAATTCACTATTTTTTACCAATAAGAAAATTTCTTTCTTCACTCTCATCAAAGATTGAAGATGATAATTTTATCACCAAAATAAAGGAGCGATATGAGAACTTTCTTTTCATTTGCTTTGCCGATTTTCTTTTTCTCAGCGATCGGTTTAAGCAGTAATGCGGCGACCAAGCCGTTTCCCTATCCAATTGAACAACATAAAATGGCTAACGGATTGAATGTAGTAACCGTAAAATTTGACAGCCCCGGAATAGCATCATTCTTTCTCGTTGTCCGAGTCGGTTCGCGAAACGAAGTAGAAGAAGGTGTAACCGGGTTTGCCCACTTCTTTGAACACATGATGTTCCGTGGAACAGAAAAATATGATAAAGATAAATACAATGAAGAGTTAAAAGCGATTGGCGCTTCTGCCAACGCAAACACCTCTCTCGATAGAACTGTTTATCACATGACTGGCAATGCACAAAAACTTGAAAAACTGTTTGAGCTTGAATCTGACCGTTTCCAGAATTTGCATTATCCGATTCATGATTTCAAAACGGAAGCCGGCGCTGTTAAAGGCGAATACACAAAAAACATCGCTTCTCCATTTGCTCAGTTAGAAGAAAATATTGCCAACACAGCTTTTGACGCGCATACTTATAAACATACAACAATGGGATTCTTAAAAGACATTATTGATATGCCAAATCAATATGAATATTCGCTGAAATTTTTCCAGCGTTTTTACAGACCGGAATACACAACGCTTTTAGTTGTTGGTGATGTAACACCCGAACAAGTAAACAAACTTGCGGAAAAATATTTTGGAAAATGGGAACGTGGAAATTATGAAGCCAAGATTCCCGTTGAACCGGAACAAAAAGCCGCAAGATTTACACATCTTCAAAACGGCAGCATTCCTCCATATGTCAGTTTGAATTTCAAAGGACCCGGCTTTGATGACAAAGGAATGGATTCGCCTTCGTTAGATATTTTACTCACCATATTGTTTTCACAAAATTCAAAACTGTATCAGAAACTTGTTCTCGAAGAGCAAAAAGTTCGAAGCATCAACGGTGGAATTTATGACACGCGTGATCCTAATTTAATTTCCGTTGATGCATCAATTGTAAATAAAAACGATATGCAGTATGTAAAAGATGAAGTGATGAAAGCGTTTGAAGCTGTAAAAGCAAACGGTGTTGATGAAAAAATGTTGGCAGAAACAAAATCAAGATTGAAATATAGTTTTGCGATGGGAATAGACAACCCTTCTTCTATAGCGAATACTTTAAGCCACATCATTCAACTTACCGGCGATCCGGAATCAATCAACCGTCTTTATGAAAATTATGAAAAGGTAACCGTAGAAGATTTAAAAGCAGTTGCAAAAAAATATTTAACTTCCGAAAAATTAACAATCGGCACAATCTCGGCTGATGCAGAAGGAGGAGTAAAGTAATGAAAACATTAATGCTTGGAATTTTACTATTCGGTTCTTTGCTTGCTCAAGAAGTGGTTGAATTAAAACTGCCGAACACAAACAAAGTGACGATCAAACTTATGTTCAAGAACGGTTCGGTGTGCGATCCCACCGGAAAAGAAGGATTAACATACCTCACTTCCGCGTTGATAACACAAGGCGGAACGGGTGACTTAACTTACGCCGATATTCAAAATAAAATTTATCCCTGGGCGGCAGGATATTCTTCATCGGTTGATAAAGAAGTTTCCATTTTCACGTTTGAAGTTCATCAAGACTTTCTAAATGATTTCTATCCGATTCTAAAAGGATTACTTCTTAATCCGTCATTCTCTCAAAATGATTTTGACCGGGTAAAAAGAAATCAACAAAATTATGTTGACCAGGTTATCCGCGCTTCTTCAGACGAAGAATATTCTAAAAAAGCGTTGGAGGATTTTCTGTTTAGAGGAACGAAATATCAACATATGGTTCAAGGAAAAACGGAAAGCGTAAAAGCAATTACCGTAGACGACGTGAAAAATCAGTACAAGAATTTTTTCACAAAAAACAATTTAATGATAGGAATTGCCGGAAATTACCCTAGCGCATTTCTTTCAACCTTGAAAAAGGATTTACAAAACCTTTCCGCAGCAATACCGGTTCTTCCGGCGCAAACAGAACCGAAAATGCAAAAGGGAATTAACGTTGAAATCATTCAAAAAGAAAATGCGTTTGGTTCTGCTATCTTTGGCGGATTCCCGATGAACCTTACAAGAAAAGATAACGACTTTGCCGCGATGATGGTTGCCAATTCGTATCTGGGCGAGCACAGAAAATCATACGGTAAATTATACCAGAAGTTACGCGAAACCCGATCGATGAATTACGGCGATTATAGTTACATCGAATGGTATGATAACGGCGGAAGAAATATGTTGCAGCCAGCCGGAACACCGCGAACAACAAATTATTTTTCGTTTTGGATTCGTCCCGTGCAAATTGCAAAACAGTTGAAAAATCAGTACAAGGAATTAGAAGATATTAATGTCGGGCATGCGCATTACGCAATTCGATTAGCTGTACGTGAGATTGATAATCTTGTAAAAAACGGGATGACGAAAAAAGATTTTGAGGCGACCCGTACGTTTTTGAGAAGTTATATAAAACTTTACGTGCAAACTCCTTCAAGTCGTCTCGGTTATTTAATGGATTCTAAATTTTACGGCAAAAAGGATTACGTTATCGAAATGGATAAACAACTTGCAAAACTTTCTTTAGCCGATGTTAGCCGCGCCATTAAAAAATATTGGCAATCCGCAAATATGTGCGTTACCATTGTAACCGATAAGAGTGAAGCGGAGCTGCTTGCAAAGAGCTTGAAAGAAAATCTTGTTTCACCAATGAGTTATTCAAACATTGTTAAAGCAGGGTTGCCGAAAGAAGTACTGGATGAAGATGATGCTGTGTCTAATTTTAAGTTGAATATTAATGAAGTGAAAATCATTAATTCGGCTGATACGTTTAAGTAAGGTCTTTAAAACAATAGGACGCGGCTTTGTTGAGATTTCGTTAAGATCAATTAAGATTATCTTAAAAAATCATAATTGATCTTAACAAATCTGCATCCCATTTTCATTTAACTTTTCGTGAACAACTCATCGAATTTAATTGCTTTAAACTTTAATAAATCTTCAAGCATTCTTCTGCTTTCAATTAACGTAACGGAAGGATCCAAATACTGCACTAATTCATCCTGTGGATTTTCCATTTCAATATAAATTTTTGCGTGCTGGTTCAGCTTCTTTATGCGCGAGAGAAGATGAAGTGTTTTTACATCGGGGTCTTTAAAACGGATGTTGGAAAAAACAAAAATAAAATCGGCATACTTAATATTTGCCTTTTTTAGGTTGAGCGGATTGATCGGGACTCCTCTTACAAAAAAGTGTTCGGGGTAAGGATTGGTTTCAACCAAATCGGTAACAATAACCATTTCTTTTCCGGCAAACTTTTCGTAATTCTGAATTTCCTGGATCAACTCATCGGCAAAAGCGGTGTATTCACAAATAACGATATGATTTTTGCAGGTAACTTGAGCTAAGCCTCTGATATGTTTTTCAAACGTTTGATGTACTGATTCGGCAATAATTGTAATAATGTTCGTATAAAAAAATACGCCGACAATAATAGATACAATTGCGGAGATTCTTCCGATTGTTGTTATCGGATAGACATCGCCGTAGCCAACCGTAGTAGAGCTTACCATCCACCACCAAACGACATCAAAAAATGATTTTACGTTCGGGTTTGGACCCACCTCGGCAAAATAGAAGATGGTTGTATTAATGGCAAAACTAACAATTAATAAAAGGGTTAAGAAATAAATTCTAGATTTCATAGTGTTCGTTTAAGTTATGGATAAAAGTTCTAAAATGTTTTTTACAAGATAATCCGGTTTTTCTTTTTCTAAAAGGAATTCTAGCCTGTAACCCCATGTTACCGCGCATGTTTTAGCGCCGGCATTTTTTCCGCACTGCACATCTAATTCAGAATCTCCTATCATTATTGTTTCTTCAGGCAAAACTGAGAGTGAGTTGCAGATAAATATCAGCGGTTCCGGGGAAGGTTTAACTTCAATTCCATTTCGTCGTCCCATTATTTCATCAAAATATCTATCCAATTTAAAATGATGGAGAATGTTTTGAGCTTGATCTTGCGATTTAGTGGTGAGCAGTGCTATTTTCTTTCCGTCTTTTTTCAATGTTGAAAGAGTTTCCTCTACGTCCGGATAAACTTTTGTTGTGTTTATAAAATCAAAATAAATAGTTTTGTACACATTAATAAATTCCTCAATATCATTAACACGAATTTGCATTGCATCAAATATGGTCTGAAAATGTTCGCCGATACGTTTATCCAATTCTACTTTAGGAAGATGAACCTTTCGCCCGAAATGTTCAAACGTTTTTATTGTTGCCCGGTAAATGGTTTCGGAAGATTCGGTTAACGTTCCATCTAAATCAAAAACGAAGAGTTGTAAGTTTTTCATCAACAAAATTTATTCATTTGTAATTGCAATTGCAGTTTTTTTGGTTTCTTCTATAAAAAATATTCTTCGGGAATAGCTTTTCTTCCGGCAAAACCGCTTATCGCATCGTGATAAAAGCGAATGAACTTTTCATCGCTGCGCCAGCAGAGAAAAACTTCTTTCCCGTCAATCACGGAAGGAAAATCAACCAAACCGATAGAAAAATCCCAATCTTTATAATAACATCCTACGTCCTGCAGTTCTTTTAAGTATACTTGCATAGTTTTCAAGCGTTCGGGAATATCAGGGTTCAATTGAACATCGCCGCCAACTTCATCAATAAGAAATTGTATTTCTTTCCCTTCGCGAATAATATCTTCAACTATTTTTTTAACTAGTGGAAGAGTTTTTACTGCTTCTTTCGGGGTAAAATATTTTATTTCTGTCATTTTATTTTATGCTGCTTTCTAAAATCTGTCAATCAGATTTCATTTTACAATTTTCTTGCAACCACAACTACCGTTTTCAGTTTATCAATAACCGCAGAGGCTTCATTCGTTGCTTCAAGATAAACAATATAAATTCCGATGCGAAGCGGGTTGCCGTCATCATCCAGTCCATTAAACACAACCGATCCTAATTGTCCACTAGCTTGATTATTATTAAGCGTTCTTATTAATCTTCCTTTCGAATCAAATATTTTTATTCGCGTTTGAGAAATTGCTTGAGACAAATTGTAATTAATAATAGTAAAATCTTCAAAACCATCGTTGTCGGGAGAAAACGGATTCGGCAAAACGGAAATGTTTGAGACAGTGTTTGTGTTGGTTGTAAAAATGCTGTTTTGTTTTCCGGGAGTTGCGCCGCTAACCGCAACAGAAGTGCTCCAATTGCTGCTCAAGTTGCCGTCAATGTTTGGGTTTATTCTTTCAATTGATCTGTTGTTAGTATTAACAATATTTTTGTTGTGCCATTTATCTGAATAAATAATTGAATCAATACTGCTGCCGAAAATATTTTTAAGCTGAATTAGTTCGCCGGTGTTTGTAAAGCCGAGTGAGGATTCATTTGCAATTGAAATGTTCGAAAATGCAAGCAGCTCGGGGTATTTTTTTAGTATGATTGAATCTGCCGAAAGAATGTAAAACTCGTTTGGTGAAATAACAAATCCCGTTTCAGAAAGTTTATAAAAATTTCCTTTCTCATCTTCTATGCGCCATCCCCCGATGTTTATTGAATCGCTCGAGATATTTTGAAACTCAATGAACTCACTGTTGTCGGTATCGGGATCAAACATAATTTCGTTCACAACAATTGCATCTCGATTGACGTTTTGATTTGGAAGAAGATTTTCTCCTCCGGCAGAATTTCCGTTTACTGCAAGCGAAGTAATCCAGCTCAGACTATCATTTGCACCGCTAATGTGTTCAATTGAAAAACCTTTTTTACCTGCCCAGGAAGATTTGTAATGCATTCTATCGATCAGCGCATCGCGAAAATCATAAATGTGAATTCCATCTTCCGTGTTGCTAAGCGAAGGGAGATTAACTGTAATATATTTTATGTTCGCCGACGGCTGATATGTTGCAAAAAAAGAAGACGAATCTTTAGCGAGCACGATAATCTCATTCGGAAAAAGATAAAAATCGTTGTACGTAATTTTTACTTTTACCGGAGTGGAAAGTGAATCGGTAATTGACCAATTTTTTAAGTTGAGCGAGTCTTTGGCTAAAAGCTCAATCCATTCGGGAGCGTTGTCGTTCGGGTTGTACATCACTTCATTTATAACTATTGATTGCGTGCGATAGCCAGGTTCAAAATATTTTTCAACATAATTGTTTAATGAATCCGCATCAACTTCAAAAATAATTTTTGCTGCAAACAACGTTCGTTTGGAAATTGCACCGGCTACTCCGGCAATAACTTTTAACGAATCACCGCTTTGTAATTGCGCGGTTACCGTTTGTGTATCGAACAACTTTTCAGCTATCTGGTTTGAATCTGTATCAACAAAAAATCGAACCGAGAAATTATCAACAGCTTTTGTTCCGATGTTTTTTACAAGAGCGTAAATTGGGAAGTTCTCGTTTTCACCAAAAGAAGGTTGATCAGTAGCGAGATTTGAAATGGTTAAATCGTAGTTCTTCGGAGTTTGACTATTAATTCTTCCCGGTGTGCTTTGCTCGATATCCAACGAACTTCCCCAATTATCCTGCATTGTTGCCGGAACCGTTAATAATTTTCTTTCAAGTGAATATCCGTTTGAGCCGCCCCAATTGCTGTTGTAAAGAACAGAATCCATTACAACCGCGCGGTTATCTTTTAACACAACACCATCTGCATCATTATTTAAAACCGGCAAATTTAATTTGGCAATTTTAGAGGGAATAGTCCGGTGATAATTAATGATTGATGAATCTTTTGCAAGAACTCCAAAAGTTTGCGGAAGTAAAATAAAATCTCCTGAAACTTTTCCATAAGCCGGAGTTGTGTAAACGTCATTAATCGTCCAATCTTTTAAATTGATCGTATCGTTCGATACGTTAAAAACCTCAATCCATTCCGGCTCGCTGTTTGCGGGAGTGAACATCACCTCGTTAATTAAAATGCTCCCTTGCGGAAAACCGGCAGAAAGAATTTTGTAATAAGAATTATTTGTTGTGTCTTCATCTTGCGTAAAAATTCCTTTTACAAAAAACCCTTTTGTTCCTTTAAACTTCTCATAAACATAACTGAAGGGAATGGAAAGAGAGTCAAGGGGATGGAGTATAAACGAATCCGAAGAAATTGCACCTGCATCCGGAATTGAATCAAGATTTTCATCAAGATAAAGTTGAAGATGAAACGAGAGATCGCTCTTCCCGATATTTTTCGCTTGAGCGGAAAAAGAAATGTTATCTCCTGCAATTGGATGTTGGGGAGAAAATATAATATCGGTAATCGTTCCGTCAAAATCTTTTTGTGTAACGGAATTTGTTTTTCCGGGTGTTGCTTTAAAAATTCCAGTTGAAGTTTTCCAGTTTGATTGATTAACCGCCGGTTGGTTCACATCAATCCTTTCAAGCGATCTTCCGTTACTGCCGCCCCACGATGAAAAATAGTAAAGACTATCGATCAACACGTTAAGTGAATCTTTCAGTACAACCGCATCATCAGTGTTGTTTAATGCGGGTAAACTAAGTGCTGCGATGGGCGATGTAATGTTATAATGATTTAGAATTGTTGAATCTTTACTCAAAACAATGAACGACTTTGCCGGAATAAAAACATCAGCGTTACTAATAACAACCAACGTTGCGTTATCGAAAATTTTCCATTTCTTCAAATTCTTTGGCTCATCGGAACGGTTGAACAGTTCAATCCATTCCGGTTCACCTGTATTCGGTGCATACATTATTTCATTGATCACTAAATCATTAAAAGAATTCGGTTTGGGATAGACTGTAAAAGTTGCAATCTTTGTGTTGTTGGTTGGATTTTCATCAAGCAATAATTTTATTGAAACCAGAACCTGATAATTCCCATCAACTAAATTTTGAAGCTGACATGAGATAGTAGTTGAGTCATTTGAATTAAGCGACAGCGTTTGTTCAAATATTTTTTCCGCTAATTCACCTGAAGAATTTTTATTTGTATCCAAATAAATTTCCGCGGTAAAATTTTGAACAGGTGAAACTCCCAAATTTTTCAGAACGGCATTGATCTCAATATTACTATCAACAAAAAGAATAGAAGGTAAAATTGAAATAGAAGAAACCGCTAGATCAATTGATAATGGAGAAACAGAATTCTTAAATCCCGGTGTTCCGTTTGATTGGAGTGCATTTCCCCAGTTGGCAGATGAATTGTCTTTATTTATAATTTTCTTTTCATCTGAAATTCCGGTTCCGTTGTTGGCAGAATAAAGATACGTTCCAAGTGTGTCTCCGGCAGATGAAATCAGTTTTAGTTCGCGGTCGGTTGTGTTTGCCATCCCCGAAGTACCGAAAGAATTGTCTGCGATCTTTAAAATTAATGCTGAGGAGGGAACAAGAGTTACATAAATGCCGAGTGAAAGATCATAATCTCCTTCAAAGATAACAGCAAAACCCTTAGGAGGAAGTTTTGTTCCAAATCCGGTTGAAATAATTACATCCGGATTTGAGGTGTAATATTTTATTTTAAAGTTTGCAAGGTCTATCGAATCAGTTTCACTTGTATTATATAATTCAATAAACTCATTGTTCCCGGAAGCCGGATTAAACATTGCTTCGGAAAAAGTAACCAACGAATCATTTTGCGCTTTCCCTGCTTCAGAAAAAACAATAAAGCAAAAGAGTAAACAGGGGATCGCAAAAATATTTTTCATTTTTTCAAAGGTTTTTTTAGCTGGTTTTGCGAGATAAAATCAAACAACCAATTCGGCAGCGCTTTCAAAATCTTTGCTCCTAACACCGCTCCGCATGTAAATTGAATAATGTTTTTCTCTTTCTTAATTCCCTCGATGATTATCTGCGCGGCTTTTTCAACAGGAATAATGAACGGCATGTCAAATTCATTTTTGTCAGTCATCGGAGTTTTTACAAAGCCGGGTTTAACGGTTAGAACTTTTATCTTATGTTTTTTCAATTCAACCCGAAGACTTTCAAGATAGAGTGAAGCTGCGGCTTTGCTGGCGCAATAAAATCCGCTGCGCGGGAAACCGCGGCTTTCCGCAAGCGAAGAAACACCTACGATCATTCCTTTTTTTGCTTGAATAAAATCGGGAACCACTTGTCCGGCGCAGTAGATCATCCCCAGTACATTTATGGCGAACGTTTGCACGGCTTTTGCAGATTCATCTTTTCTCACATCCGTTCTGAAACTGACGCCCGCATTTAGCACAACGATATCAATTGAACCGAAAAATTTTTTTATACTTAAAAAAACTTTTTCTACTTCATCCTTATTTGAAACATCGCATTTATAAATTTTTACAATCACATTATACTTCGAAACTTCATGCGCAACTATTTCCAATTCTTCAATTCTGCGGGCAAGCAGCGCTACACTGCATCCTTCTTTTGCTAATTGAAGAGCAAGGTTTTTTCCGATACCGCTTGAAGCTCCTGTAATAACGACATTTTTTCCTGTTAATTTCATTGTTCAAGTTTCCTAATTTATCTTTTGAAATTTACTTAATTTTTTTGAATCGCAGAACTTTTTAATCCCGACAAGTCGGGACAGCCATTTTGTTTTTCAAAAAGATTTACAATTCCTCAAGAAATTCTTATCTTTGCACAAAAATTATTCCAATGTTTAAAAGCAATTTTATATCAATAAACGACGTTTTACTCCGCAAAGAAGTGGCGGAAACTCCTTTTGCCTGCGATCTTGACAGATGCAAAGGAGCGTGCTGCACTCTTGAGAGCGATTTTGGCGCGCCGCTTAAAGAAGATGAAATAAAAGAAATGGCTAACGCCCTCCCTTTTGTTAAAAACATTCTTTCAGAAAATCATTGGGAAGAAATTGAAGAAAATGGGTTTTACGAAGAAAAGGATGGTGAACTTTTAACTCGAAGCATAAATCATAAAGCGTGCGTTTTTGTCTATTTTGAAGATAAAATTGCTAAATGCTCACTGGAGAAAGTTTTTTTCGAAAAAAAGACCACATTTCAAAAACCGATCTCGTGTCATCTCTTCCCTATTCGGGTTTCTGAATTCGGTGGAGATATTCTTCGTTTTGAAAAATTTTCCGAATGTAGTCCCGCACTCGAAAAAGGAAAAGAAGAAAACCTAACTGCTTTTGAATTTTGTAAAAACAGCTTAGAACGCAAATACAGTAAACAATGGTATAAAAAAGCAAAAGAAATAACCGGAAAATAATTATGCTTTCACTTTCACAGCGCTTATCCCAGCAGCAGAAACTTTCGCCACAGCAAATTCAATATCAAAAACTGTTGCAGCTAAATACGATGGCGCTCGAACAGCGGATAAAAACCGAGCTTGAACTTAATCCGATCCTTGAAGAAGATTTGGAATTAAAACAGGAAGAAAAAGAACCGGATGAAGCCGGGGAAGAAATTGAAGATTCCGACTTTAGTGAAGAAGATGAATTCAGCGTAGAAGATTTTATGAATGACGAAGATTATCTTGACGATCCTTCGTATAACAATAATTCACAAGCTGATTTAGAAAAATTTCAACCAACTGCTCCACAACGAGAATCACTGCAAGAGTATTTACTCAATCAATTTTACCTGCTTAATCTTGATGAGCCGCTTGTACTGCTTGGCGAAGAAATTATCGGAAATCTTGATCAAGACGGTTATCTTAAACAAGGGCTGGATACCATTGTCAGCAATTTGGAAATGTTTGACCATGTAAAACTAACTTTGGAAGATGCCGAAAATGTATTGAAAGAAATTCAAGTACTAGATCCAATCGGGATTGCCTCCAGAAGCCTTCAGGAATGCCTCTTAATCCAGCTTCAGTACGGTACTTTTGATCCTTACTATTCCTATCTCGCCGAAGAAATGCTAAAAAATCATTTTGATGATTTCGTTCAAAAAAGATTCGACTCTACAATGCAAAAAATGTCGCTCAGTTCGGAAACACTGCGCGCAATTTTAGATTTAATCCAGAAGCTAAATCCAAAACCGGGCGAAGGAAACTTTGAAGTTGCCGAACTCAATCAAATCACTCCTGATTTTCTCCTTGAGAAAGTTGATAACAATTATGTTATTACTTTAAACGACCGCGCAATGCCTTCGGTTACCGTTAATGCTGCGTACATTGAAATGCTTAATGCAAACAAAGGGAAGAAGAAAATTTCTGACCGGGAAAAAAACACCTACAAATTTTTACGCGAAAAATTTGAATCGGCGAAATGGTTTATTGCCTGTATTGAACAACGGCGCGAGACATTGTTGAAAGTAATGCGGGCAATCCTGGAAAAGCAAGTTGCCTTTTTCGAGAAAGGTCCAAAATTCCTCCGTCCGATGATCTATAAAGATATTGCCGAAGAAATAATGATGGACATTTCTACCATCAGCCGTGTGGTGAATGGAAAATTTGTGCAGAGTATGCAGGGTGTTCACGAACTGAAGTATTTCTTCAGCGAAGGATTGGCAACCGATTCTGGCGAAGAAGTTTCAAACAAACACATTAAAGAGCGCATCAAAGAAATAATTATAACCGAAGACAAACAATCACCACTCAGCGATGATAAAATTGCCGATATCCTAAACGAAGAAGGAATACACATTGCGCGTCGAACCGTTGCAAAATACCGCGAACAATTGCGGCTTCCGGTTGCCCGTCTGCGTAAAACATTATGATATTAGAATGTAAGTTTTTGTTTTTTATATCAAGATATTTGTGGTGCTTTGGCGTCATTCCATCATCCATTAAAAATCAGCCATCAACCATGCGGTTTACTGCGCTATGATCCTTTTCGGAAATGTTCTTCTTATTCTATTTCTTTTTTTAGCTTTCGGATGGTCGCATTCGTGGCTGGCTTCAAATAAAATTAAAGAGGTTGTGCGAGTTTCTTTTCCGCGGTTTCTTCCTTTTTACCGGCTTGCCTACAATGTGGTTTCGCTTTTTACGTTTTATCTCTTTTGGACTTTTTCACCAAAGCCGGATGTTATTCTGTACGACCTTCCTTTTCCTTTCGATTTACTAATTCTCATCCCTCAAATTGTAAGTTTGCTCGGATTAGTGTGGACCCTAAAATTTGTCGACGGAAAAGAATTTCTCGGCATCAGCCAAATATTGCGCTGGAAAGCCGGCACATATAAAGAAGAAGAACTTGACGAAGTATCTTCATTACAAATTGAAGGACCATATAAATTCAGCCGTCATCCTATTTATCTTTTTTCAATCTTATTTCTTCTCTTTCGCCCTACGATGGATCTTTTCTCTTTTCTGTTCGTCCTATGTTCAACCATATATTTTTATATTGGTTCCCGGTACGAAGAAAAAAAATTAGTTGCACGTTTCGGCGGTGAGTATGTTGCTTATCAGACCCGCCTTTGGCGGGCTAAAATATTTCCCATTAAACCACTACTCCGGTTTTTAGTAGAAAGATTTATCTGGAAATAAGGGCGCGCTATTCTAATTCACTTAAAAAAAAGTTAATTTTGTTAAAAGATTTTAAAGGATTATCATGCCAATAGACATTAGATCAACAACCATCATCGGGGTTATTCATAACGGCGAAGCCGCTCTCGGCGGCGACGGGCAGGTAACGCTCGGTAATACGGTGATGAAACACAACGCAATGAAAGTAAGAAAAATTGCAAACGGAAAAGTCCTTTGCGGATTTGCCGGAGCTTCTGCCGACTCTTTTACGCTGATGGAACGCTTTGAAGACAAGCTGGAACAATTCCGCGGCAACGTAAACCGCGCAGCCGTAGAACTTGCAAAAGAATGGCGGACGGATAAATATCTCAGAAAATTGGAAGCGATGCTTGCGGTAATTTCAAAGGAAAACGCTTTCATTATTTCCGGCAACGGAGATGTGATTGAACCTGACGATAAAATTGTCGCTATCGGCTCAGGCGGAATGTTTGCGCTTGCCGCCGCTAAAATGTTGAAAAAGTACAGCGGTCTTTCTGCAAGTGAAATTGTAAAGCAATCGCTGCAAACCGCTTCGGAGATCTGCATTTACACGAATGACAAAATTCATGTTGAAACTCTTGAAAAATAAATTGAAATAGAAATGGAAAAAAATTGAGAAACGAATTAACGCCCAATCAAATTGTAAACGAATTAAATAAATTTATCATCGGACAAAACGAAGCCAAGCGCGCCGTGGCTATTGCTCTGCGAAACCGCTGGCGGCGTCAGCAGGTTGTAGGAAAACTAAAAGAAGAAATAATGCCGAATAATATTATTTTGATCGGACCGACCGGAGTTGGAAAAACAGAAATCGCGCGAAGACTTGCAAAACTTTCCGATGCCCCGTTTATTAAAGTTGAAGCGACAAAATATACGGAGATCGGCTATGTAGGGCGCGATGTTGAATCAATGATCCGCGATTTAGCCGACGTTGCCGTTAACATGATCAAGGCTGAAAAAACCGAAGAAGTTAAAGCTAAAGCCGTAGAACTTGCCAACGAAAGAATTCTCGATCTGCTTATTCCGCCGGTAAAAAAACCGCTTGAGAATGGCGATGAAACTAAACCGGATGTTACTTCTTCCGAAGAAGACCCGGTTATGAATCAAAAAACACGCGAATGGATGCGCGCCAAACTACACAAAGGCGAAATTGATAACCGCTTGATCGAGTTTGATATAACAACCTCCGCCGTTGGGATGCAAGTGTTGGGACCTATCGGCGGTGATGATTTGGGAATCAACATTCAAGAAATAATGTCCACCATGCTGCCGAAGAAAAAGAAAAAAAGAAAAACAACAATCAGCGAAGCAAGAGAAATTTTTTCCGCGGAAGAAGCACAAAAATTAATTGATGCTGACGCTGTTCAGAAAGAAGCAATCGAACGTGTTGAAAATTCGGGAATTGTGTTTGTTGATGAGATTGATAAAATTGCCGGCGGTGGACGCTCCAGCGGCGGACCCGATGTTTCCCGCGAAGGTGTTCAGCGCGATCTCCTTCCTATTGTCGAAGGTTCAACTGTAAACACAAAATATGGACAGGTACGCACTGACCATATTTTATTTATTGCTTCGGGCGCGTTTCATGCTACAAAACCTTCCGATCTAATTCCCGAAATGCAGGGAAGATTTCCAATCCGCGTTGAATTGAAAAGTTTAACAGAAGAAGATTTTATAAAAATTCTTACGCTGCCGGAAAATGCTTTGCTGAAACAATACTCTGCATTACTGGAAACCGAAAACGTTACGCTTCACTTTACAGAAGAAGGAATAAAAGAAATTGCCCGCATCGCTTTTGAAGTGAATGAGCAAGTTGAAAATATCGGCGCACGGCGTTTGCACACAATATTAACAACGCTTTTAGACGATATTCTTTTTGAAGTCCCCGACAAAATGCCAAAAGCAACGGTAAAAATTGACGCTAAACTTGTAAAGAAAAAGTTAGACGCGATCGTGAAGAACAGAGATTTGAGTAAATACATTCTTTAAAACCGCACCGCAGAATAATATTCTGCGATACATGTTTGTAAAAAGGCTCGATCATTTCGAGCCTTTTCTAATTCTTAGCTTCTTGTTAATTGATTAGAATAAAATATTTTATTAACGATTTCATTTTTTGCCTTATTGTTTTACTTAATTAAAAAAATTTCACTACTTCGCCATGTTGGGAATATTAATCTTGAGTTAAGAATTGCTGGAGAGCCCCCCACCTGTCCTGAGATTCCTACAGGAAAATTATTTTCCCAGACTAACGTACCTTTTGAATTAAATGCTTTTATTGTAATAAATCGTTGATCATGAACAGATAACCCAGCATACACCGTTCCTTCTGCGTCACAAACTAATGGACAATCGGCGATACCTGGGAGGGGTTGTTTCCATCGCAATTTGCCCTGGTAATCAACGCTATACAAAGAATCGAAGGCAAAATATATATTGCCGTTTTTATCAATCGTCGGTGTATTTGAGATTAATTCTTCCCCCAACTTATTGTTATGAATATAAACCCAACGTACTGTTCCATCAGGTTTTAATGAGTACAATGCTGACTGTTCTCCATTACTTGAATCTGTTTTTGTTAACACGTAGATATTCCCTTGAGCGTCAACTATTGGTTCCTGCCTATTTTTATATTTTCCAAAAACCCATTTGATTTGTCTTTGGGATATATCAATTGCAAAAAGTGAGGGGTTTAAACCGGCTATGTATAATGTTTTTCCATCTGGAGAGAAAACCAATGATGAATAACCGACCCAAAAACGTGTATCAGTTACAGTCCATAATAGTTGCCCTTGGGGAGAAAGAACAACAAGCGTTGAACCTGCATCAACAAAATAAAGATTTCCAACTTTGTCGATTGCTAAAGTTTTTTGTAAAATATTTTTGTTGTTTTTATATGACCAAGTCATTGTCCCTGCTCCATCATAACAATAAACGCGCCCGCTAAATGTATTCACTCCGAAAATATTTCCATTTGAAGAAATGAGCGGGGTTGAATAGATTTCCCACCGAAGGGAATCAAGCACTCTTTGCCAGATTAATTGGCCATCAAGTTTATACGAAAAAATACTTGCTATAGCTGCAAAATAAATTGATGAATCTTTTCCGATTGAAACCCCGCTTTCTTGCCAGGTTGTTGGAATTACCGTGTAGTTAGTACCTGATTTAGGTCCAACAAAAATACTTCTTCCGGTGTTTTGCGGATCGTGGTGATTCATTGGCCATGGCGCATCAGCCAGAGAAGGCCAGGGAACATCTTGCTGGTATCCTTCCGGCAATGGGTTATCCGGCGGGTTGGTTATTTTCTCTTTGCATGAAGTGAAGACTATAATGCTTATTAGTAGACTTGATAAAAATATTTTTTTCAAGAGACTTCTTCCTCTTTGTTAAAAGGTTTATTCGGTTTTTTGTATTCGAGATGATCCTTCGTTCATTTTTTTGTGTGTTTATTTTTGGGGGTAGTATTCATTGCTTGTTTTGCTAATTCCGCATATAATTAATGCAGTAATCTTTATTAATTATCTTGTCTTAAGCAAATCTAAGAATTCAAGCAACAAAAGCAAAATGCAAATAAATTAATTTACAACGTCATTATTCACAAGAATTACATCACAAACCAAAGCGGTTATGTTTTTTTCGTTTCCCTTTTGAACTTCTTTTGCCTCATTTCGGTTTACTAATAAAAAGGATACAGCTATTTATGACCAAATATATTTTTCTTTTTTTACTCATTTCACTTACGGCATGTAATAAAAGTAAGGATAATAATAACATTAAAGATCAGGAGATTATGGAAACAACTACTAAACTTGACACCGCTACATTCGGCTCGGGCTGTTTCTGGTGCAGCGAAGCTATTTTCGAGCGAGTAAAAGGTGTCCACAAAGTAATTTCAGGTTACGCCGGCGGCTCTGCTGAAAATCCATCATATGAACAAGTCTGTACCGGCAAAACCGGACATGCGGAAGTCTGCCAAATTATGTTTGATCCTTCAGTTGTTTCTTTCGCCGATCTTCTAAAAATTTTCTGGAAAACTCACGATCCGACTACGTTGAACCGTCAAGGCGCTGACGCGGGAACACAGTATCGCTCGGTAATTTTTTATCATTCCGATGAGCAAAAAAAAATCGCAGAATATTATAAACTTGAGCTTGCTAAATCAGGCTCGTGGGAAGATCCGATTGTAACGGAAATTTCTCCGTTCACTAAATTTTATTCGGCGGAAGAGTACCACCAAAATTATTTTGCAAACAACCCGACACAAGGATATTGTTCGTTTGTAATTGCGCCGAAAGTGGAAAAGTTTGAAAAGGTTTTTAAAGAGAAGTTGAAGTAGTAGAATTCAGAAATAAAAACTGTAAAGACGCGGCATGCCGCGTCTCTACTTTAAATCTTACTTAAAACTTTGTAAATGCTGAACGTAATTTGCCGCTCCGCCTTCCATGTAGCCGGTAACGCCAAGGTTGCTTCCGTCTTTACGGAGTAAAACAATCGTCGGGTATCCTTCTATTTTATATTGCGCCGCTAATTGTTGGTTATAAAATTTTGTCTCTTGTGATTGTTCTTTGTCGCGCGGGAAATCAATTTTAACAAGAACTAAATTTTTTTCTGCGTATTTGGCAAATTCATCTTTTGAAAAAACTTCTTCATTTAATCTTTTACACCAGATACACCAATCGGAGCCGGTAAAATTTACAAGAACTGTTTTGTTCCCAAGCTGAGCGGTCTTTAAAGCTTCGTCTAAATTTTCCTTCCATGGAAGGTTGTCCGTAGAAGATTTACAACCCAAAACTGAGACTGAGAAAAGGAAGACAAGCGAGATAAAAAAAGTTTTCACGTAATTCTCCAAATTTATTTTTTAGTAAGATGAAATAAACGCTTTTAAGATTCACTGTTTTCTACAAGTTTAAAACGAATTCGCAGTACCCCTTCGCCAAAATCGGTAGAAATTATTTTAAACCCACCGATCTCTTCGGTTGAGTTAACGTGGTGGCCAATGCATGGGCAGTCGTCATAATCGCCGATAGAAATAATTCGCAAAGACTCCCTGGCTTCTTCCGGCAATCTTTCCAAATTGAATTTAATTGAAGCCTCTTCTTTTGAAACAAAAGATTCTGTTACGAGAAGATTTTTTATGATGACCTGGTTCACTCTTTTTTCAATTTCGGAAACTTCTTCCCCGGAAAGATTTCTTTCAAAATGATAATCGCATTTAGATTTTTTCTTTTCGATATGCGCGCTGAATGATCTTCCTTTGTTGAACATCCGAACCATTGTTTGGTTTAGGATGTGTTCTGCGGAATGCATCCGCGGGTTGTAATCTTTGCTCATAATTTTTTCGGGCGTGGTAAGCGAGACAGCTTTTTTCAAAACTGTCCCGCAATAAAGACTTTGACTCTCTCTTAAATTTTATTTTCTTTCAAAATCGATGTGCATACTCTTGAATTCATTATCACCATCAACCATGAACATTTCCATTTCGCTATGATTAGCATCTATATATTTCATTGTCTCGCGGACTTTCATATCTTTTCCTGTCATTGGATCAACAGACATTCCAATGTATGTAATTGTTTTGGTCGCGGGATCAAATTTTCCTTCCATATACATGATGCCGGTTCCCATGTTATCAATCCAGGTGCTGTAGAAAGTTTTTTTGCGTTATCATACGCTTCAAGTCCAATTCCTTCCATCGGCATTCCGGAGAAATTACCTGAATGTTTTGATTGAAGATATCTTCCTCCAAGGATCATTTCGTTCACCGAGTTTCCTTCGGCAATAGTTGGCGGTGTGTTGGGAGCCATCCACATAGTAATTTCTGCTTTCCACTGACCAACGTTTTTCTCAAGCACTTTATGCATATCGCTTGGCGTCATATACTCCATCCACATTTTCATTTCCGGAGTCATTTCTTGATTCATCTCTTGCGCAAAAGAAGTAACCGAAAAGAACATAATTCCCAAAACCGCTAACAAGAAAAATTTTTTCATAAAAACCTCTTTTTTTAATGTTATTATTTAATAGAACCGTATTGTTAAAACAAAATATATGCTCAAAAAGTTCATTAGAGAACTGTTATGTTTTCTCTAAAAGTTCCTTTATTGAATCGAAAACCGGAACGCCGCATTGCGCAAGGTTTTTACGGTTTTGATGTCCGCTTGCAAGCAGAATACAATCTGCGCCAATTTCAGTTGCAACTTCAAAATCGTGTGTAGTGTCGCCAATTAAGAGTGCTTCGCCATTATTCAATTCTAATTTTTTCATCAATTCTTTACCGAGTTTAACTTTACTTGAAGCATAAATATTATCTAATCCGACGAGATGCGAAAAATTTTTAGCTACCCCGCAACGTTCAACAACTTCAACCAAAGTATGCTGGCTGTATGCAGAGAGAATTGATTGTTCGATGTTCATGGAAGAAATTTTTACAAGCACCTGCAACGCCGAACTTGACAAACCACATTCATGTTTTCTTCGTTCGTATTCATCCATCCATTCTTTACCAACAACCTCGAAAGATTCTTTATTAAAATCGAAGCCCGCAGTTACATAATAATCTTTCACCGGGAAAGTGAAAATCTCCTTATATTTATCACGAGAAAGTAGAGGAAGATTTCTTTTTGAAAGAAGATTGTTGACGATAGAAACACAAATTTCAACATCGTTAAAAAGTGTTCCATTCCAATCCCAAATAATGTGTTTGTATTTTGAGATCATTCCTCGTCAATCTTTTCTTTTATTTCGATCACTTCAAATTTATTTCCGTCAAGATCGTAAAAATTAAAAAGTGAGACATCTTCGGAGGCTACAAAATTATCAACAGCAACTCCCTTTTTCTTTAAGGATTTAAACACCTGTTCGGCATCTTCACAATTAAAGACCGCGTACGTATTTCCCTGGTTCATTGTTCCGCCGGTTTCGTTTTCATCAAACTGCCAAATAGTTAAAGTGGTTGTTCCCGCCATATCAAAAACGGTGATCTTGCTTTCCTCGTCGCTGTACACCGGAAAAAATTTCAGATTTTCAATGTACCAATTTTTTGCTTCTTCCATATCTTTAACACGGATGATTAAGGTATCAAGCCGGTTAAATATCCCCGCTTTATTAACTTTTATCTTCAATATTTTCCTTTCAACATAATAAATTTTAATCTTTCCTTTAAAGCTAATAAATTGGCATCAAGATTTTTTACCGAAATAAGATTTATCGGTTGTAACCTTATAATTTTTTGTAAGTCTAAAAACAAAAATAGGAGTCGAAATGAAAAGGAAAAATGTTTTTCTTCCGTTAATTATTACGGCAGTACTCACAATGCAGTTTTTGGGAACAGCGCTTCCCGAAGATTTGTCGCTGCTTCATGAAAAAACTTTTGCTACAACCCCGGGCAAACTTTTAAAAGTTGAAACCCAAAGCGGAAGTGTTAAAATTGAAACTTGGGACAAGAATGAGGTCTATATTAAGGTTTATGGAAACAACAAAGCAAAAGAAAAATTGGAATTTAAATTCCAAGATGAGGACTGGGGCGTTTCCATTGTTTCAAAAAGAAAAGATAGTTTCTGGGGCTTTAATTGGGGACATTCACTTCGTGTCCGTTTTGAAATTATGGTTCCAAAATCATATAACGCAAAAGTTTCCACTTCCGGCGGAAATATCGGCGTTAAAAATTTATCCGGAAATATTGATGGGAAAACTTCCGGTGGTGATTTAAAACTTTATGATAATATGGGAAACACTAATGTTTCAACCTCCGGTGGAGATATAATTGTAAAAAACAATAATGGAAATACAAAAGCTTCCACTTCGGGCGGCGATATTTCTGTTGTTGATTTTAACGGTGATCTTGAAGTTTCTACTTCCGGCGGTGATGTTGAATTAAAAGGCGGAAAAGCTAGAATTGACGCTTCTACTTCAGGTGGTGATATAAAATTAGATTATTGGGGAGAAAATCTCGGCATCGATCTTTCAACTTCCGGTGGTGATATTGATGTTTATTTACCGGCAGATTTTAATGCGAAGGCAAATTTAAAAACCTCCGGCGGAAGCATTAGCTGTGAACTCACTACAAACAATGTTATAAAAATTTCTTCTTCCCGTTTTGAAGCTGATCTAAATAAAGGTGGGAAAAGTTTAATCTGCCGAACTTCCGGCGGCGATATTGAAGTAAAGAAAAAGTAAAAAAATCTTTTCTCCAATAATTTACCCTGAAGGATAAATAATCCTTCAAGGTTTTTTTATGCTAATTTTATAATCATTTACGAAGAAGGTTAACACCTTTTTAAGTTGTCTAAACCATTCAATCCTATTTGGGTTAACTTTTCTCTTGCAGAATTTTAACCTTTTTTTAAGTCATCTTTTAGAAAGTTTTAAGCTAAATGAAATTAAGTTTCAATAAAAAAATAGGAGATTTTATGTTTGATACAAGTCATCTTCATCCGATGATTGTCCATTTTCCGATTGCTCTCTTAATCGTCGGATTTCTTTCTGAAGTTGTCGGTCTTTTTTTGAAGAAGGAATTTTTTACCAAAGCGGCCTTCTATTTATTGATATTGGGAACGCTTGGTGTTGTTGCAGCTTATATTACAGGCGATATTGCCGGTGACGGCGTTTCTGAAACAGGACAATTAAAAAACGCACTGGAAACTCATGAGCACGCAGCACAATTGACTCTTTGGTTAATGGCGGGCGCCGCCATTGTAAGAATTGCTTTGGTGTGGATGAAAAAATTTGAAGGCGTATTCAAATATGCGGCTTTTGTCCTTTTTCTTGCCGGGGTTCTTTCTGTTGCGCGAACCGGTTATTATGGCGGCGAATTAGTTTATAAACACGCTGCCGGTGTTCAAGTAAATTCTGGTGCAAACCAAGGAACAATCGAACAAGAAAAAGATGATGATAAAGATGACGACGAAGATTAAAACTTCCACAAAATAATTCGTTTTGCTTTTTTATTAATTGCAGAGCCGGTTGTTACAAACCGGCTTATTTATTTTAAAACGATCATTTTTTTTGTTTGAACAAATCCACCTTCCACAGAACCCGCTCTTAACTGATACAAATAAATGCCGCTAGTCAGTTTGTTGTTGTTGGTTGATCTTTGTCCGGAATTAAATTCAACTTTGTAAGCGCCGGCTGGTTTTTCTTCATTGACCAATGTCTGAACTTCTTTCCCGAGAATATCAAAAACTTTTAAACTGACTTTACTGTTTACTGATAACTGATAGCCTATAACTGTTTCAGGATTAAACGGATTCGGATAATTCTGGTGCAATTCAAATTTATCAGGTGGAATATTTGATCCTTCATTAATTCCTGTTGGTACAAAAGGAAAAATATATTCGAGCATAAAATCAATGTTGGCGCGCCACAAACCCCAGCTATGTCCTTCCGGCAGTTCCGACCAATTATACTCGTACTGGTTTGCATTTAGAAAATCTCTAAACTGTCGCATGTTCGGATAAAGCGATTCGTAAGTTCCCCAAACCATAGAAAACTTAACTTCTTTTTTAGGCGAAGAAACAAAAAGACTATATGCTTCATAATTGTTGGTTTGAAATGCACCGGAATGCAGACCGCAGTTGCCGAAAATTTCGGAATGATAATAACATATTAATGCGGAAATATTTCCTCCGTAGGAATCACCAAGCACTAATCTTCTTTTTGGTGATTGTTCTGTTTTATAAACCGAATCAATAAACGGAACAAGTTCATTTACAAAAAACAGCCGGTATTGTATTCGCTTCGAAAGTGCATATTCCTCATTCCTGTTGTTTGGTCGAACAAAAACTGCGATTACTTTTTCAATTTTATTTGCAGCTTGCAAATTATCTATCACGTTTACTGCGCCTGCTAAATCAATGTATTCAAACCCATCTTGAAAATAAACCGTAGGATAAACTTTTCCTTCGGCTGGATTATAATCAGGGGGCAAATAAATTTTTAATTGATATGAGGTGTTTACATTTGCGCTGATAATAGTTTTCTGCTCAATTTTACCGTGTGGAATTGTTGCATCGTATTTTATTTCTTTCGGTTGAACATATTCGGGCATTGCTAATTCAGAATTTGGTCCAAATCCCCCAGTACAGGTGTTTGGATTGAGTTGATCGAGATACCAGTTACTGCTGTTAAGCACCAATTTATAATCTACGCGGGCACTTAATTCAAAAATTTTTGCTGCGTAAAAGAAATTTGATTTCGAAACTTTTACCATGGGTAAATTTGGCTGCCAACCGTTAAAATCCCCCGCAACAGAAACGGTGGTGACATTTCCTTTATAGAGAAAAATTGCGAAATTTCCTTCGGCAATTGGAATTCGAATTGCTTTGTGATACGTGATAAAGCTATCGAGTACCGCGTTTTTTTGAAGTGAATCAGTAATGGTGTTTGCGTAGTTTAAAAAATTTTGAAATTGTGTCTGCCCTAAAAGCGAATTGTTAATCGCCAAAACAAATAATAAAAGCACAAGAAATTTCTTCATATAATATCCTAAATTTACTTATCAAAAGTAGATAACTATTTACGCAATAAAAATAGATTTCAAAACCTTTCCGGATTTTTTCTCTAACACCTTAAGATTTATGGGATTTATAGAAACACTTCTTCTCTCTCTCGGTTTAGCATTAGACGCTTTCGCCGTTTCACTCAGCGTTGGCACTTCTATAAAAACTCGAACTTGGCGCGATTTATTTCGACTTCCGTTCCATTTCGGATTATTCCAATTTCTTATGCCGGTTATCGGTTGGTATCTCGGTTCAACAGTGGAACCGTTTATTGCAGAGATTGATCATTGGATTGCTTTGATCCTGTTAGTTGCCATCGGAACAAGAATGATTAAATCTTCGTTTTTAGAAAGAGAAGAGACACAAAAATCCGATCCCTCCAGAGGAATGGCTCTGATCATGCTTTCTTTTGCAACCAGTATTGATGCACTCGCAGTGGGTTTTAGTCTTGCACTTCTCGGATACAATATTTGGTATCCAAGTATATTGATCGGGATTATCACCGCTATCCTTTCTTTACTCGGACTTTTGGCAGGTAGCCGATTAGGAAATAAATTCGGCAGGACTGTAGAGGTGATCGGCGGAATAATTCTTATCATTATTGGATTGAAAATAGCGCTAAATCACGAATCTGCGCTGCGGGGTATGTTTCAACTTTATTAAAATATTTAATTTTCTTCTTGACAATGTCATAAAAAAGTGGAAGTTTTCTTTTGAAAAATTCAATAACTTGATTAGAGGTAGTTATGGACATCAATCTTTCAAAGTTCAAAGTTGTTTCTAAAAAGAAGTTCTCCCTTTCCAATTACTCGCCAAGCTATTCAGGCAAGCTTAAATCGAAAGAAAGCGCGCAAAAGTTTCTTGAAAAAAATGTCAAGCGAATGGCTGAATTACAAGACAAACTTTATGCAGATAATAAGTGGGCGCTACTCATTATTTTCCAGGCATTGGATGCCGCGGGTAAAGACGGAGCCATTAAACATGTTATGAGCGGATTAAATCCCCAAGGAACTCAAGTCTTCAGCTTTAAGCAGCCTTCTGCGGAAGAAATGGACCATGATTATTTATGGCGCATTACCAAATCGCTTCCTGAACGGGGGCGTATCGGAATTTTTAACCGTTCGCATTATGAAGAAGTTCTGGTCGTTCGCGTTAACGATTATGTAAAAACTTCTCAGCTTCCATATCAATTTATGACGGAAGATTTGTGGAGTGACCGCTTCCGGCAGATAAGTAATTTTGAACGCTACCTTTATGAAAACGGAATCCTTACTGTAAAGTTCTTCTTGAATGTTTCTAAAGAAGAACAGAAAAGAAGATTCATGGAGCGAATTGAGAATCCCGCAAAGAACTGGAAATTTTCCTCATCGGATATAAAGGAGCGCGGACTTTGGGATGAATATCAAAAAGTTACTGAAGAAGCTATCGCCGGAACGGCAGCAAAAGAAGCCCCGTGGTACATTATTCCGGCTGATAAAAAATGGTTTGCACGATTGATTATTTCAGAAGTGATCGTAGAAACTTTGGAAAAGTTGAATCTTGAATATCCTAAGTTAAGCGAAGCGCAAATACAAAATTTATCAAAGTATAAAGAAATCCTCTTGAGCGAAAAAGAATAAGTTAAAACCAGCAGCGGTTGATCATAACTCTACCGCTGCTTGCTTTTTGTTTCGTCATATTCTTTAACCAATTTATCAAAAACCTGCTGCACGGTTAAAATTTCTTTCACCAAACCAGAACTTTGTCCGGCTTCCATTGCGCCATCAATTTCATTCCCTTCAAATATTCCTTTCATCTCACGCTTATGATCCAGAAAAGAAACCATCTCTTCTTTCGATAAACCGTTTGTTTCCGCTTGGACAGCTTTTATTGCGAATTCATTTTTTAACATTCTCATTAACGCAACTTTTCTAAAAGATAAAACCGTATCGCCGTCTTTTGCTTCGACTATTTTCCTTTTATAATTTTTGTGCGCGGATGATTCAACCGTAGCAGCAAACAAAGTTCCTATTTGTACAGCGTCAGCGCCGAGACAAAATACTGCGGCAATTTGTCTTCCGTCTGCAATTCCGCCTGCGGCGATAACGGGAATTTTCACAGCATCAACCAACTGCGGAATTAAACAAAGTGTCGTTATTTCATCACCGCCGTTATGTCCGCCGGCTTCAACTCCTTCGCCGACAATTGCATCACACCCAACTTCCTCTGATTTTTTTGCTTGCTTTACATTCGAAACAACATGCACAACATTGATATTATTTGATTTCAATTTGTCAATATGCCTTCCCGGATGACCGGCAGAAGTAAAAACAATGTCTATTTTTTCTTCAATCGCCAATGCAATTAATTCATCCGCATCACGGCGAAGAAGGGGAATGTTTACTCCGAATGGTTTCTGCGTTGCGGACTTGCACTTTTGAATATGTTCGCGAAGTAATTCAGGCTTCATTGAACCGGCGCCGATAAGTCCCAATCCGCCAGCATTTGAAACCGCGGCAGCAAGTTTCCATCCACTCACCCAAACCATACCTGCTTGAATTATTGGATAACGAATGTTGAAAAGAGAAGTTATTCTGTTTTGGATGTTCATAAATACAACTATTTCTTGTTTACTTCTCTTCCGGAATTCTACCCGGTGTCCATGGTGCGCAAAGTTTTTCCATTTCGTTTTCAATCGCTTTTATTTCAACTTCGCTGATCTGTTTTAATCGTTGCAGTATCGGTTGAATTGATTCGTGTAAAACATCGTAAGCAACTCTTTGGTTTTTTGTTACATTCGAAGTTGAGTTTGTTTGCGCGTTAATCATTTTATCTAAGCGCCAACTTAGTGGAACTTCTTGCGGAGGAATTTCTTCAGCACTTGCTTTTCCCGGCTTTCCGTTAAAAGCAAAAAGAATTTCATCAAGTTTATTTGAAACAGCATCTGCTTTTTTTATCAACGAAAAAGAAACCGACGGTGTATTGGTTAACGTTTGTTTTATTATTTCCATTTTGCTTTGAAGTTCTTGAGTCAATCGTTGCGCGCCCCAAACAGCTCTTGCAAGATTGTATGATTTTTGTTGAAATGCCACAAGCCCTTTGCGGTCTGCAACCGGAAGTGTTGTGTTGTTTAAAGATATAGCGTTAAATTCAACCGGTCCGGCAAGTTGTTTCTCTTCTCCGCGAAAAACCATTGATAAACTAACTTTATATTTTCCGGGCAAGACTAATAATGCGCTGTTTTGCTTTGCCGTCGGATTAAATTTATTTTCTTTAACGGTAACCGGTTCAGTTGATTCATAACGTAAATCCCACGTAATGCGGTTCACCCCTGCCTCGGCAGCTTTTGTTAGTTTTCTAATTACGTTACCGGATTCATCCGTAAAAGTAAAAATGAAATACGGAGCTTTTTCTGATTCTTCCGCTTTGGACTCTTCATACGAAGGCTGGGGAATGGGTTTTCCATCTTTGAAAAGAGGTTTCTCATTTTCTTTTCTTTCGGCTTTTAAAGTTTTCGGAATTTCATTTACATAATACGTGATCGTTGCGCCAAATTCCGGATTCGGAGCTTTGAAGTAAGTTGCTCCTTGCCCGTATCTTCCTTGACTTTGAATATAAAGCGGCGCATCACGCACTGGAAATATTTCCGCTTCCTTTTCAAGCAAAGTTTTCGACACTGAACGCAATGCGGAATAATCATCAAGAATAAAAAAGCCGCGCCCGAAAGTAGCTGCCACTAAATCATTTTCTCTTTCTTGAATTGCGAGATCGGTTACTTTAATATTTGGAATTCCATTTTTCAATTGAATCCATTTTTCACCACCGTTAATTGAAAAGAAAACTCCCCATTCTGTTCCTACAAAAAGAAGATTTGAATTAACAGGGTCTTCAACGATAGTATTAACAGCGCCGCTAGCAGGCAAATTTGAGGAAATTGATTTCCATGTTTTTCCTTTATCATTACTTTTGAAAATGTACGGTTTGAAATCATCACGTTTATGATTATTGAAAGAGGCGTAAACAACATTTTCAGTAAAGCGGGAAGGAAGAATATCGCTTACAAGTGTAAACTTCGGAACATCGGGAACATCATCAATTTTTCTCCACGTCTTTGCATCTTCAGTTACTTGAATTAAACCGTCATCCGTTCCTGCGTATAAAAGATTTTCTTTTAATGGTGATTCTGCAAGCGAAACAATTAATCCGAATTGCGAAGTACTTAAATCTTTTGATAACGCATCAACGCTCCAATATTTTCCCATAACAGGGAAAGTATTCCGGTCGGTTTGGGTTGTTAAATCACCGCTTACTTCACTCCAGCTATCTCCTCTGTCATCACTTCTAAAAACTTTTTCAGCGGCAATGTATAAACGCGTATGTGCGTGCGGACTTAAAATGAAAGGAGTATCCCAATACCATTTAAATGTTTTTTCTCCTTTTACCGGCTCGGGGCGAATTTCAATTAACTCACCGCTTTTTTTATCATAGCGGATAATATTTCCATACTGCCATTCGGAATAAATGATATTCGGATCTGTTGGATCAATCGCTTGAAAAAATCCGTCGCCGCCGACAGTCATGATCCAATCGCTGTTAATAATTCCATCTTCGTTGATTGTGCGAGAGGGACCTCCCATGCTTTGGTTATCCTGCGTTCCGCCAAAAACATTATAGAACGGTAAGCTGTTGTCAACGCTTACGCGGTAAAATTGAGTTACTGGTAAATTACTTTTAAAATTCCAATTCGATCCGCCGTCAAATGATTCATAAACACCACCGTCTCCGCCAATAAATATATGTTTTGTGTCTGATGGATCGATCCAAAAAGCGTGGTCATCAACATGGCGTGCGGTTGTCCCGATTGGTCGCCATGTTTTTCCACCGTCTTCTGTAACTTTAGAAATAACATCCATTAAATAAACTTTATCAACGTCTTTCGGGTCGCAATAAATCTCATTAAAATATTGACCGGAAGAATATGTGTCGCTCATTTTTTCCCAGCTTGCACCGCGATTTGTCGAGCGGAAAAATCCGCTGCTTTTTTCTGCTGCTTCAAGACTTAAATAAACGATATCAGGATTAACCGGAGAAACCGCGAGACCGGTTCCACCAAGCTCAACGGATGGAAGTCCTTTCATAATTTTTTCCCAGGTTGCACCGGCATCAATTGATTTATATACTGCTGTTTCCGGTCCGCCGCCAATTTTGGTAAAGATGTGTCTTCGCCGTTGTTCCGAAGTTGCATAAAGAACATCAGGGTTTCGCGGATCAAAAGCAATATTATTAACACCTGTATTTTCGCTGATGTTAAGAACTTTGTTCCAGGTTTTTCCAGCATCAATCGTTTTATAAAGACCGCGTTCACCGCCCGGTCCCCAAACAGAACCTTCTGCGGCAACGTAAACAACATTAGAGTTTCGAGGATCAATACAAATACCACCTATTTGGCGCGAATCTTTTAAGCCCATAAAAGCCCAGCTTTGTCCGCCATCGGTTGATTTATAAATTCCCGATCCGTAACCAAGCGCTCGTTGATGATTATTCTCACCGGTTCCAACCCAAACAACATTAGCGTTATTCGGATCTAATTTTACTACTCCAAGAGAATAAGGAAGTGTGTCGGCAATTGCGCTCCAGCTTGTTCCGTTATTTGTAGTTTTCCACAAATGTCCGCTTGCGGCTGCAACGTAATACTCGCTTTTATTATTTGGATTAACTGCAAAGTCGGAAATTCGCCCAGAGTTCCAGGCTGGACCAATATTCCGGAATTTTAATCCGCTAAAAGTGCCGCTGCTCAATTTTTCTTTTGTTTCTTCTTTTTGAGCAAAAAGGGAAAAAGTCAGCAAAGTGAAAACGAGAAGAATAAAAAATTTCTTCATAAAGTATCCTTTATTTATAAATGATATTTCCAGTAAGGATGATGGTCAAAAAACTTCAACATGCATAATTTTATTGATCAAAGATACTTATCTTTTTATTAATTGATAAATTCTTATGTGTTCTTTTGAAATAGTATTATTTTTAAACATATAAACATGGGAGTTTTGTGAGAAATATTTTGCTCGTATTATTTTTTTTTTTTATAGTTACTCTGCTTAACGCATATCCGGGCGGAGTGAGCGGTTATACAAAAAAAACAAACACATCCGGTTGTTCCTGCCACACGTCAACAATTACTTCGACCGTTTTAGTATCAATTCAAGGTCCATCAACTTTGCAGCCTTCTCAGGTTGGCGATTATACCGTTACTGTTTCCGGTGGAGCAGGAACTGCGGTTGGGGTTGATATTGCGGCTTCCGGTGGTACATTAAAAACAAGTGACGGAAATTTAAAAGTTTTAAATAATGAATTAACCCAGCCAAATAAGAAAACTTTTTCCGGCGGACAATATGTTTTCAAATATAAATTTACAGCTCCGGCAACAGCAGGAAAAGTAACTCTCTTTGCAACTGCCTGCAGTAAAAAATCACAATGGAATTTCGCCCCAAATTTTGACGTAACCGTTCAAACGGTTTCCGCACTGGGTGAAGAAATTATAAGTGCAAATAGTTTTCAATTGTATCAAAACTTTCCAAATCCGTTTAATCCAAGCACAATAATTAGTTATCGGTTGTCGGTTTCCAGTAAAGTTAGTTTAACAGTATTCGATATTCTTGGAAATGAGGTAGCGACGTTGGTCAACGAAGAAAAGCAGCCCGGTATATATGAAGTTTCTTTCAACCCACAATCCGCAACAAACGGCAGACAACTTACGAGCGGCGTATATTTCTATCAACTAAAAGCCGGAAGCTTTGCTCAAGGAAGAAAAATGATTTTGAGTAAATAATATTTTTTTCTTGACAATTCTTTCATATTTAAGTATTTTGACCTTAAAGTATTTAATATTAAATATAACAACATGAAAACAACTAAGAAATACGGCAAAAAACAGGATCTCGCTCTTTCGATGTGGGTAAAACTTGCACGGGCTTATACAACATTTAGTAAAAAATCGGTTGAAAACATCCGTTGTTTTCACTTAACCGAGCCACAATTCGGAGTACTGGAAAGCTTGGGACACCTGGGTTCGATGACTATAGGAACACTTTGCGGTAAACAACTTGTTAGTGGCGGGAATATGACGCTCGTGGTAGATAACCTTGAAAAAGAAGGCCTTGTTGAACGAGTTTATAATAAAGAAGACAGACGAACAATAATCGTTCAACTTACCCTGAAGGGGCAATCTTTGTTCGATGAAATTTTTTCGCAGCACGCAAAACATATTGAAAAACTTGCTTCCATTCTTACAGGTAAAGAGCAGGAAGAGTTATCCAAACTATTAAAAAAACTCGGAACAGGTTTGTCGGGAACTAAATAAAAATTTTTTGTGTTAATACTTTAAACTCAAAATATCATAACTTAAAGAATTATAACATGCATATTGGAACAACAAATACAGCGCTAACAAACGATATTCTTCCCTTAATTAAAAAGAGGTGGAGCCCGAGAGAATTTGATTCGTTAAAAGAAATCTCTCAAGAAAATTTACAACTTCTTTTTGAAGCAGCCCGGTGGGCGCCATCATCAAACAACGAACAACCGTGGAATTTTATTGTAGTAACAAAAAATGAGCCCGAACAATTTAATAAAATGATTGGCGTTTTATTGGAAGGAAACAAACAGTGGGCTTCAAAGGCATCTGCATTGGTTTTAACGGTTGCATCGCTCCGATCAGCTAAGAATAATACTGAAAATTTCCACGCTCTTTATGATCTTGGCGCATGCGTTGCAAATTTATCTCTACAAGCAATCGAATTAGATATTTTCACTCATCAAATGGGTGGATTTTACCACGACAAAGCAAAGAAAGTTTTTCAATTGAAAGAAAATTATACCCCGGTTTCTGTTATTGCGCTTGGTTATCTCCCGGAGAACGAAAGTTTTGTAACCCGCAAAGAAGAAGTGCTCGCCAAACGGAAAAGAAAATCTCTCAATGAGTTTGTTTTCAAGAATAATTGGGGAAATCCTTTTTTCGAAGTAAATGATTTCCAAAAAAATTAAGTACCAACATGATCAACATTATAAAAAGTAATCAGCGCGGACGAACAAAAATTGATTGGCTTAACAGTTTTCATTCTTTTTCTTTCTCGGAATATTTTGATAGACAAAGAATGCAATTTGGTCCGCTAAGAGTTCTTAATGAAGATTTCGTTGATCCGGCTTCCGGTTTTCCAACTCATCCTCACAAGAATATGGAAATCATCACTTATGTTTTGCGCGGCGCGCTTGAGCATCGCGATAGCACAGGAACTCATTCGGTTATTAGCGCCGGAGATTTGCAGAAAATGACCGCAGGTAAAGGCGTCTATCATTCTGAATTTAATCCTTCAAAAGTCGAAGATGTTCATTTGTTCCAGATTTGGATTATGCCGGACATGCTTGATTTAACGCCTTCATACGAACAAATTACTCTAATAAAAGATGAAAGAAAAAACAAACTTCAACTAGTGGCTTCTAATAAAAAGAGTGAAGGAAGAATTTTCATAAGCCAGGATGTAAATCTTTATCTGGCTGACCTTGAAAAAGAAACGGAAATAAAATACCAAATTCAAAATGGGAGAGGAGTTTTTCTTCAAACCATTTCCGGCGAATTATCCGTCGGCGAATTTCAGTTATCTCAGGGAGATGCGATTGAAATTTCCAGTGAAACCGAAGTAATCTTCTCGGCAAAAAGTGATACTGAGCTTATGTTATTCGATGTAAAAATTTAAATATAAAAATCAAAAACAAAAGGAAAACAAAACATGAAAAAACTCATTCTCGCAACAGTTGCCTTGCTTCTTGTCTCGGCAAGTTCGTTTGCACAAACACAAATATGGAAAGCCGATAAAGCACATTCAAAAGTCGGTTTCTCGATTAGCCATCTGGTCGTTTCGGAGGTTGAAGGAAAATTTTCCGATTTCGACGTTACACTCTCAACCGACGCAAAAGGAAAGTTGGAAAAAGTTGAAACCGTAATAAAAACTGCTACTATAAATACTGATAACGAATCCAGAGACAAACATTTAAGGTCGGATGATTTCTTTGCCGCCGAAAAATATCCTGAAATAACTTTTGTCAGCAAATCAATTAAAGCAACCGGCAAAAACGGTTATAAAATCACCGGTGATTTTACAATGCACAGCGTTACTAAGTCTGTTACACTTGATACAAAATTTAACGGGGAGATCAAAGATCCTTGGGGAAATACAAAATCAGGCTGGGTTGCAACAACAACCATTAACAGATTTGATTACGGTTTGTCTTGGAGCAAAGCCGTTGAAACCGGCGGACTTGTTGTTGGCAAAGATGTTCACATAAGTTTAAAATTGGAATTCGGCTTACAGAAATAAAACTTTCCTTCTCTTTTAATTAAAGCGGTAACTTAGAAATAGGTTACCGTTTTTTTACACGAAGTTGAGTTTTTTGAATGGAAGAATGGTTGAATGATAAGGAAGTTCAATCGAAAAAAATTTTCTTTCATCATTCATTCATGTCCCGATTCATACAAATTATTCTCCACCCCACTTAAAAGCACAAAATTATCCACTATAATCACGAGGCGAAATTTCTTATATTTTCATATAAAAAGGATTAATTTATGTTTGAAGCTGTTATTTTTAAAGCCATCCACATCATTTCGATTATTGTTTGGCTTGGCGTAATCCCTGCGGATTTTCTATTACGAAAATTGATTCGCGAGAAAAAAGGAACCGAGAGTGAAAAAACACTTTTATCGTTCTGGTTGAAGCTTACGAACTTGGGCGGAATGGTTGGCTTAACCGGCGTTCTTGTTACCGGCATTTTGATGTCAATGACTTTGGGTTACGGATTTTTCCAATTTGCTTCCGGCGCTAATCATTGGCTTTACACCAAGCAGTTCCTTATGGTTATTGTTATTATTTTAACCGCCGCTATTGTTATTCCTTCGGGAAGAAAAGTTCGTATTGAAATTGAAAAAAGTATCGCAGAAAATTCTTCACTTTCTGACGGGACCTATAAAAATATTTCTAAACTTGGAAAAGTTTTAACGGCAACAAACATTATAATCGTTTTGAATTTACTTCTAGCTTTAACTCGGAACCTAATGTAAATATGAATTTTTCTTTCAATTATTAAGATGAAAAAAATTGCTATCCTCGGCTCAACGGGTTCAATCGGAATTAACACCGTAGATGTGATCAGAAATTTTCCAAATCACTTTTCAATTGAAGCTTTAACCGTAAACACGCGGATTGATCTACTGGAAAAACAGATTGATGAATTTCATCCGAAAGTTGTTGCCGTAAAAGATGAAAAACTTGCTGCCGAATTGAAAAGAAAAGTCGGTAACAAATGTCAAGTTTTATCCGGTGAAGAAGGATTGCTTTCAATTGCCGCTGATTATGATTATGATATTTTTGTCGGCGCTATGGTTGGTTTCTGCGGCTTGGCGCCTACTCTTGAAGCAATTAAACGAGGCAAACGAATCGCCCTGGCAAACAAAGAAACCCTTGTGGTTGCGGGCGAGTTGGTTACCGAACTTGCGAAAAAATATAATGCAGAACTGCTTCCGGTAGATTCTGAACACAGCGCTATTTTTCAATGTCTTGTTGGAGAAAATATTTCCGGTGTTGACAAATTAATTCTAACCGCTTCAGGCGGACCGTTTTTGCACAAGACAAAAACTGAATTAGCCGGAGTAACTGTAAAAGAAGCGCTCAATCATCCGAACTGGAAAATGGGAAACAAAATTTCCATTGATTCCGCTTCGATGATGAATAAAGGTTTGGAAGTAATTGAAGCGCGCTGGCTGTTTAATCTGCCGTGCGAAAAAATTGAGATAGTCGTTCATCCGCAATCTATTGTTCATTCGATGGTTAAATTTGTTGATGGTTCAATGAAGGCACAGTTGAGTTCACCCGATATGAAACTGCCCATACAATATGCATTAACGTATCCGGATAGGTTTGCATCACAATTTGTATCAACTCATTTACCGTTGATACAAACATTAACGTTTTTTGAGCCGGATTTTGATAAATTTGAATGTCTGAAATTAGCTTTTGATGTTTTGGATGCCGGCGGAACATGCCCCTGTATTTTGAACGCCTCAAATGAAGTTGCGGTTGATAAGTTTTTAAAAGGGAAAATAAAATTTTCGGCGATACCGGAAATTATTTCAAAATCGTTGGAGCGGTTTGAAAATCATTTAAAGCCGGATTTAGAAACAATAATTATGTGCGATAAAGAAACAAGAATTTTTGCAGAACAATTGGTATAGAAGGAGCTTACTTTTTTATGAGTGAATTATTTTATTTTGTTATAACGATAGCGGTGTTGGTTTTTATCCACGAGTTCGGTCATTTTGCCGCGGCAAAAATGAGCGGAATGCGTGTTGACGCTTTTGCAATCGGGTTTGGATACCGCTTGCTTGGCTACAATAAAAAATCGGGTTTTTCTTACGGACCATTGGCAAAAGATTTTGACTGCGAAGGAAATACCGATTACCGCCTTTGTCTTCTTCCGCTTGGCGGCTACGTAAAAATTGCCGGAATGGTTGACGAAAGTATGGATACAGCTTTTGCTGAAAGCGAACCGAAGCCGTGGGAGTTCCGTTCTAAAAGTACCGGCAAAAAAGTTTTTGTTATCACGGCAGGCGTAGCGATGAACCTGCTTCTCGCTGTTGCAATTTTCTGGGGATCGAATTTCTTTTACGGAAAACAATTTACCAAGACAACTACACTCGGTGTTGTACACCAGGGAAGCGCGGCTGAATCAGTTGGTTTTCAATCTCACGATAAAATTCTTTCTATTAACGGAACCCATGTACAGTATTGGGAAGACATCCGCATGGAAGTTTTTATCAATACGATGGGAAAAGATCTGAAGGTAAAAGTTAAAAGAAATAACGCAGACGTCTGGCTTTCAGTTCCGCGGAAAAAAATTCCTGTTGATGAATCAAAAAGTATTTTCTTAACAACAGAAAATCTTAAACCGGTCGTCGGCGATGTTTTGAAAAACTCAAAAGCTGATTCTGCCGGAGTAAAAATTAACGACATCCTTTTAAAAATTGATAACGCAGAACTTTTTTCGGTTGAACAAACCATTCAAATGATTTCAACTTCTAAAGGAAAAACTCTTTTGTTGGCGGTATTGCGGGACAAAGACACGGTCGCGCTCAGTGTTGCGCCAAACAAAGAAGGAAAGATCGGAATATTGCTTGGCGGATATATTTACCTTGGACCGACGGAACGCATTACTTACAGTGCGTTTGAATCTGTTGCGTTAAGTGTAAAAGATATTGCAAGAATGACGGAACTTACTTTTGTAATGCTCAAAAATGTCATCACCGGAAAAATCGAAATGGGAAAAGCGTTCGGCGGACCAATACGCATTGCCCAATTTGCAGCCCGTTCTGCTGATTCCGGTTTATCCAGCTTTTTGATGTTCCTCGCTTTGCTGAGTTTGAACCTTGCAATTATTAACATTCTTCCGCTCCCCGTTTTAGACGGCGGACATTTAATTGTAATTCTTATTGAAGGATTTATTAAACGCGAACTTCCGATTAAAGTGAAAATTGCAATCCAAAATACCGGCTTGGTTCTCTTCTTCTTGCTTACAGCGTTTATTATTTATAATGATCTTTTGAATATGTAATCCTGCCTATATTAAAAACCTCCGTAGTTTTCAAAACTGCGGAGGTTTTTAGAAGAATCAATCATCATTCTTTGTTAAGTAAGGGGAACAACTGTCAGAATAAACAATTTTATGCAAACCTTGTTACTAAATCACACTATTCATAAAATCAACGTCTTTTTTATTATAATCCCACTTGATTACTTGAATACTTCGGTTTGGTTTGAATTCTAGAACATCTTTTCTATTGTAAGCTTGAAGTAACTTCTTTAAGTTGTTTCCCATCCCCTGTGGACTTAGAAGAATTGCGTAAATAGGGAGCGCTATGCAAGAATAGCCGATAAGTTGTGAGAGGTGAATCAAGGAAAGGGAAGTGTTCTTACATTCAATAAAAACTAAATCTACTCGGTCCGAATATTCTATAAAGCCTGTAATGTCTTGTCTAATTTGAAATGTTGTGAACTCAGGAAAAAACTTTTGGTAATTAAGTCTCATAATAAAATTACTTAAGTCGCTATCGTGAGTGTCAAGCACATTTATTTTTGTTGCCCCTTTACTAAATCGCTGTTCAAGATCTTTTGTTAACCAATTGATAATATCCGGATACATTTCCACTTCGCTCTGATACATGATAATTAGTCTCTTTGTTTATAGCATCCTAAGCACCTACAAATTTCTTTGTAGCTGTTGAAATGCTGACCGTTTATTTTTATGGGTAATTTTTCGTGTGTTTCACTTGGATGTGATTCTTTTGTCTTAGGTCTGCTAATTCTTCCACTACAAAGCGCTTGCATTTTGTCAAAGTTTACTTTGTTATACTCTATAAGTTCTGCGAGTGCTTCGTTTTTATGGGTTATATAAAAACCAATGTTTTCAAAATCTTCTGCGTAAATTTTTATCTGATGTTCTTTTGCCCAACTTGTTCTTGCTCCACCACGAATGTTGGGGTGTCCGTAACCGATGTATTGAATAGCAACATCGAGTGATTGAGTAAGTTCGCAAATTTGCGGGGGTAAAAACCAATTCTTGTTTGAGATTTCAATATAAACTCTGTGTCTTCCGCTTTGGTCTACATTTGATTTTCTTACAAAACCAGTGACATCAGAAAGTCCTCTTAGAAATTCTTTTTTGTTTGCGTCTGTTGAATCAAAAATTGGTTCGGGAATTAAAAAATCGTGATAGCTAAATCTTGTTCCGTTAATAAGAAACTTAATAAACAGCCAAGCGATATCTTCCTTTGTCCAAGTGAGCACAAGAGAAATTTTTTCACCAGTAACTTTCTCAACATTAATTCCCATTTGCTGTAAACGGTAAACAACTGGGTCTAAACTTGTTTGTATATGTAAACGCTGGTCAAATACTCTTGTAATTGCTCTTGATACAAGGGTTTTATATTCAAAATCAATAACAATTTTTTTTATGTCATTGTTGTATTGAATTTCACCATGACCTGTAATAAGTCCTAGTAGATATGATATGTCTGGCGTCAAAAAATTTGAGATTTTATTCTTATCCATTATAGAATTCTTCCGTGAATTTGATCACCCAAAATAAAACCTCTTGAAAAAAGGTCGTAAATAAATTCATTATTATTTATCCGCATATCGTACTGTCTATAATCGTGTCTAGTATTGTTTACGCAAATGTTAGCTAAGAAGGCTGGAAGATTAGCGTCAGAAATAAAATAAAGACGCGACTCAATTCCCCATTTGTTTGCACCATCCCCCCATACATAATAAGGTGATTGGGTCGAATTTGCAGGCAAAGGGTAATTGTTTGTTAAAGCTGTGTAAGTTGTTTCAAATCTTTGCTTTGCAGTATTTGGTAACTCAACTTCAATTAAAACATTTCTATTGGGGTCTCTCAAATATGCAACTACTTGATTAAATTGTTCTGCTGTCATACTAGTGGTTTCCTAAAAATTAAAAGATATTCGTGAACTTTATTTACAATGAATTTAAAAGGATAACCCAAGGGTCTCATATTATTATACTCTTGTTGCCTATCCCAAATAATTAGGTCCTCAAAAGAGAACCCTGTTTCTTGTGCTATTCTTGCTATATCAATATGTAGTGGGAAAAATTTATCTTTCTTTCTCAAGTCCATAACGTTCACGATAAAATATCCTTTTGGCTTTACCACCTTGGAAACTTCTTCAATTACGGATTTGAGAGAGTCAATAAATGTATCATAACTTTCAATATTTCCTAAATCTTCTAATTTATCAGAGTAGTTTTTACTCTCTTTAAGATCAGCTGTTCTTTGACGATTAAGAATATCCCAGTAAGGAGGAGAAGTAATGCATAGGTCAACAGATTCAAGTTCTATCTTTTTAGAAAGATGTCTTGAGTCGGCAATAAGATATTTATCTTCTAATCCATAAGAATTAATATTGTAAGATTGCGTTGCTCTCTTTATAAATTGTTTTTTGTATTCGGAACTTAAATCAAAACCGATTACATCTTTTTCTTTTTTGAGACCTGCAATTAATGTTGTTCCTGAACCTGCGAAACAATCTAAAATTAAACCTCCGCTCGGTTTGCAAAAAGTATCAATGAGCTTTGAAACTAATTTTATTGTGAAGATTGCAGGATGTTTTAATTTTCTTTCTTCTTCATTCTTTCCTAAGTCACGCCAAATGCTGAAAGAGTTTTGAAGCCACTCTTTGCCTGAAAGATTGTTGACTTTGTTCACAATTTTTTTTGGTTGAACAACAAAAAGAAATTCTAATGTTAGTTGAGGATCCTTAACAGTTTGGTTAATGCTTCTATATCTTTTGTGATTTTCAGTAAATGTTTCAACTGCTCCAATTCTTGACAGAGCTTGATGAATTGCAGATTGCGGAATCACGCCCTCATTGTTGTAACTAAGAATTATGTATTGCGCTTTTGAAGAATTTAAAAGCAAATCTTCAAGTGCATTTAATGCCCCTGCCTTAGAGCAATATTTTGATTTTTGATGATCATATTCTCGCATACCTGTTTCGCCGTAAATCGTTGGTTTCTTATCAAACCAGCCTTCGGCAATTAATTCTAAAATAAAATAGTTTGAAGCATATTGCCTGTTGTTATATGGTGGATCAAGGTATAAAATATCAGGGTGGATTTCCTTGATTAATTCATTTGCATCTCTCTTATATACTTTGTTTTTATTCTCACTTGGAATTATTTCAATTTGCTCAAGTTTAAGCGTGTTCAACGCTCTTTTGTCCCAAGTTTTTAAATATGCCGCATAAGTTCCCGAGACATTACTAACTAAATTAACACCGTTAAGCAAGGAAGTAATCAAATAGTAGTACTCGAGTTCAGTAATCTTTCCTATGTTCTTCCATTCTTCAAATAAATATCTGTAAGTATCAATCTTCAAAGCATTTTCATCTGAGAAATATTTTCTGCCCCCATTGGGCGAATAGTTTTCAAAAATAAAACCTTGTTTGCTTTCTTTTATTTTGTTTAAGTACTCAAAAAGAATTTTATTGTCATCTTTTAGTTTAAGATACGATTTAAGTTTCTTAAATGTTGGTTCTTTGTTGGTTTCAATATAGGTCTTAGCAATAGCGTATGAAAACTCTAAAGTGTCATTTGAAATAACTGTATATCCAAGTTTTTTGAAGTGTCTACCGACAGCAGAAGTTCCTGCAAACAAGTCAACAAAGTTTGATGTTCCATTAACACCTGTCTTCTTAACTGCTTGTTCAATGAAAGGCAATAACTTTGTTTTTGCTCCGTAATATCGCATTTATATTTTTCTGATTTTATTTAAATAAGTTCACCCAAAGTTACAGTTTCTTTTAATAATTTGATGAATAATTTCTGATCCGTAGAATGAGTTTTTGCTCATTTATTTATTTGCTCCTCTTTTATATAGATGATTAACCGCGTTTTTTCAAAATCTAAACCAACGAGGTTTTTAAAATCTCAATCAATCACCCTGTATTCCTAATCCCCGCCGAAATACCGTTTACCGTTGAGCGAAGCAGCGCCAGCAATTTTTCTTTTTCTGATGAAGAAATATTTTTCTTCCTGTACTTTTTTATGAAAGCAACCTGTATAAAACTTATCGGATCGATGTAAGGATTTCTTAATAAGATAGAACGTTGAAGTGATTTGTTTTCATCCAACAGCGATTTTTCACCGGTTATTTTTAAAACTGTGTCGCACGTTCTTTCGTATTCATTTTTAATGAGATTAAAAATTTCCACCGCACTTTTATCGTTTGAACAAAGCGTAAGATATTCACGGGCAATAGCAAAGTCCGTTTTTAGCAGAACCATTTCAATATTTTCCACAAGCACTTTAAAGAAATCCCACTCGCCAAACATTTGCCGCAGTTGTTTCCACGAGATCAATTTTTCTTCCACGGCTTTTGTAACGGCAAAACCAAAGCCGTACCAGCCGGTTATGGTTTGGCGGTTTTGCGTCCAAGCAAAAACCCAGGGAATGGCGCGGAGATTTCGGATGTTGCTTCCTTTTTTTCGTGAGGGAGGACGCGAACCGATCTCGATCTGTTCAATAATATCAATTGGCGTTGCCGTTCTGAAATAGTTATAAAAATTTGGATTCGTGATCAGTCCGCGGTAATGTTCAAATGCAAAATTAGAAATGTGTTCAAACCGATCTTCATATTTATAAAACGCGTCTTCCTTTTGGTTGAATCGAGTCTTCGCCGTTGCAAGAATTACCGCCGAAGCCATCAACTCTAAACTCCGTTCCGCAATTTCCGGAATTAAATATTTTGATGAGATCATTTCTCCCTGCTCGGTGATCTTAATTTTTCCGTCAATTGTTCCTTGCGGCTGCGCCAAAATAGATTGATTCAGCGGACCGCCGCCGCGTGAAGTGCTTCCGCCTCTTCCGTGAAAGAGAATCAATTCGACATTCTGTGCTTTACATAATTTTTTCAACCTTATTTGCGCTTTGTACAACTCAAAGTTTGATGTTATAATTCCACCGTCTTTATTACTGTCGGAGTAGCCGATCATTATTTTCTGCACAAAATTTCTTTTTCGCAATTGAAGTTTGTATGCATCGTTCTTAAACAAAACTTCCATCTGTTCATCGGCTTTTTGTAAATCTTCAATCGTTTCAAAGAGTGGCAGCAGATCAACATTCGAGGAAATAATTTTTCCGTGGTGAACTTCAATTAGTCCGGCTTCTTTTGCCAACAGTAATGCCGTTAACACATCGCTTACAAACGAGTTGGTGCTGATGATGTAATCGTTGCAAGCTTCTTTAGAAACATTATCCTGCGCCCATTTTAAAAGCCCAAACTCTTGAAGCACTTGCTTTGTTTCCGGCTTAAAAACTTCTTCCGATTTTATTAACGGACGAGTTATTAAAAACTGTTCGGTGAGAATTTTAATTTTTTCTTCTTCGGCAAGAGAAGAAAGTTTTTGTTGAACTTCTGCATATTCTAGAATATCATTTATCGCCCGCCGCAGCAAGGAAGCGTTTTGTCTGATATCAAGCGTAAGCAAATGGAATTTGAAAGTTTTCGCTTTGTAAATCAGCGGAAGAATTCTTAACTCGGCAATCAATTCACCTTTGTTTTCTTTTAAACTATCATAGATCAATTGTAAGTCGGCAATGTATTCGTTAGCATTTTCATAGAAAACGCTTTTTTTATCAATGGTGTTTTGAAGTTTTGTAAAAATGAAAAGGAGTTTCGTCCTGTATATCTCCGAAGGATCGCGTAAGACGTTGCCGCTTTCTTTTAGACCGAGTAACGGGCGTTCGTTTTCAACCGAAGATTTTAATCCACTGCTTGCACCCACTTGATGAAGCGATGTGCTAAGCGAATCATACAACAAATCAAGATCATGCGTATAAAGTTTCAGCAAAGTCTTTTGATGTTTTTTTACCGTTTCTTTTGAAACCTCTGCGGTAACAAAAGGATGCCCGTCCCGGTCGCCTCCCATCCATGATCCAAAATTAATGATTGATCCTGAAATTTTTGTGAGAGCAAACGCTTTGTTTATCTCATCATTCAGCGTGTTATAAAATTTTGATATTCCGTTATAAAGAACCTGTTCGAAGAAAAACAATCCGCGTTGTATTTCATCTTTCACCGTAACTTTATGAAAACGAATTTCATTTGACTGCCAAAGCAAAGTAATTTCAGTTTGTAACTGAGTATGTATTTCCGAAAGTTCGTGCGGAGTTGTGTTTGCCGTTTCTTTTCTGATAAGAAGCTGACTTATCGTTAAAATTTTTCTTAAAATGGTTTGCCTTGTGGCTTCCGTAGGATGCGCGGTAAAAACGGGAACTATATCAATTGAGCGAAGTATTTCTTCAACTTGAAGTTTGGTAAGGTTCTCTGTTTTTAAAAACAACATCGCTTCGGCAAGCGAACCTTTTTGAGGGGCGTCATTCTGAAAGACGTGTGCCCGTTGTCTGCGAATTCTGTGCACTTCGTAAGCGGCGTTGATCAAAATAAAATAGACGGAAAATGCGCGCACAACTTTATGGGCGCGTTCAACGGAAAGGGAATTGATAATCCTTTTTATCCTAAGGCGGGCTTTCGGCGAAGCGTCCAATCGAAGTTCTTTGGTCAATGTGCGAAGACGTTCTACAACATTAAAAAGCTCTCTATCTTCCTGAGCAATAATAACATTGCCGAGAAGCGTTCCTAATTCTTTTATATCCTGTTTTAAAGGTTGATCTTTTTCACTGTCTGTTAAAATTGCTTTTTCATTTTTCATAACGGTCTTCTTTTTTGTTTAACCAAAGGAGTTCAAAATTCCTTATTTGTAATTTACGAAGGAGTGTAATAACTTCGTTCACCCTTTCCTTTCATAGCCGCTTTTTTAAGAAGAATTTTAGTTTCTCTTTTATAAATTAATGTGCAATATTTACAACTAAAGAAACTTAAATTGTTTTGAATATGCTATTTATTCTCTTTTGATAACAAAAATATTTTATGGTAAATGAAAAATCCAGTGTTGCATTAAAGTCTTTCCTGGCTGCAATATTTTTAACATCCTTTAAATTGATTGTCGGTTTTACCACCGGTTCTTTGGGAATTATTTCTGAAGGGGTGCATTCATTTTTTGATTTACTTGCCGCAGGAATGACGCTTGTTGCGGTTCGCTATTCCGACATCCCTGCTGATTACAACCATCATTACGGTCACGGTAAAATTGAAAATCTTTCTGCGCTTATCGAAACGCTTTTATTACTAATTACCTGCGGCTGGATTGTCTATGAAGCTGTGCATCGCTTAAGAACCGGACAGTTAGAAATTGAAGTAACCTTTTGGAGTTTCTTTGTAATTATTACTTCTATTGTAATTGATTTTACCCGCTCGCGTGCTTTATCAAAAGCGGCAAAAAAATTCAACAGCCAGGCTCTTGAAGCTGATGCGCTTCACTTTTCATCCGACATTTTAAGTTCAGGTGTCGTTCTTGTAGGATTAATTGCCTATACCATAAATTTTCGTGCGGCGGATTCTATTTCGTCTATTATTGTTGCTTTAGTTGTTGTTGTTGTAAGCTACCGGCTCGGGAAAAGAGCCATAAACGTTCTGCTCGATGCGGCGCCGCAAGGGATTAATGAGAAAGTAAAAAAAATAATTGATGATATGAAAATTGTCCACGATGTACACTCTATAAAAATTAGAAACTCGGGTCCCGATATTTTTATTGAAATGAATATTCATCTTCACGGCGAAACGCTTCTGCAGGATGCACATAAAATTGCCAGCGATATTGAAGAAGAAGTTCAAGCTAAAGTAAAAAACTCTATCGTACACATACATATGGAACCATTAGATCACAACTAAGAACGGATTTAGATGAAAGAACTTCTGAAGTTAAACACACTTGATGAATACAATACATTTCTAAAAACCCGGGAAAACGAGTCCGACATTCTTCTCTTAAAAATCAGCTCGCGCTGTACAATAAGTTTTGTTGTGCAAAAAATATTTGAACTTTGGTTTAACGGAGTTGATCGAGAATCAAAATTACGATGTGTGGTTGTTGATGTAATTTCGGCAAGAGAAATAAGCGATCAAATTGCAAAAGATTTTTCCATAAAACACGAATCCCCTCAAGCAATTTGGCTGACAAAAGAGAAAAAAGTTAAATGGTCGGACAGCCATCATCGCATTACTGCGAAAGCTTTAGAGAACTGTCTTGAATCTTTGTAACCGCTCGAAGTGGTTTTTTGCGCAAGTTTAAAAATAAAAAAGGCTGGCAATTTAACTTCTCCTGTAAAAGACAAGAAAAATCTTTGTCAGCCTTATTAAAAAACCTATTTTACTTTTAAGGAAGCGGCCATCTTTTCAAAAGCAGAGAGGTAATCTGCTTCTTGCGGTCTAAACCAATTTAAAGTTAAACGATAAACCTTATCCCCTTTTACAACAAAATAAGCACGGCTTCCGATGTTTGAAGCTACAGAATAATTGAGATAGATAGACTTCAAACCATTTATTGTCGTTTCTTTTTGTCCGCCGGCGCCTGTGTATTTTTCTTTATTTTGGTCAAAAACTTTTTCAACACTCAAACTTTGCGACGGAAAAACATCAACAACAAAAGTACAGTCTAAACGATAACCGCTAAATGTGGCTATTGATCCGGTTTCACCTTTTTTTGCCGCTTTAATATTAAAGTTGTCGGGATATTCAATACTGTAAAGCGGGTTGTTATATGTAGAGAACACTCCCGAAGGTTTGTTTCCTGGGTCTTCTGCCCCTTTTTCTAATTTTTTAGGAAATCCGAATGTTGAAACTAATTTTTCAACAGCCGGTTTATAGCTTTCAAACATTTCGTTAAAGCTTATAAATTCAATTATATAATCAAGCGTGTCGGTGGTAACTAAATATTTTTCAACTTTTTTAATTGTTGATTTATCGTATTTCAGCCGGTAGTAGAGTCGTTTGGCGGGTTTGTCACCCACTTTTGTATCGGTAACTTCTTCATATTTTTCAATTGATTCCCTGTCTTTATCAAAAGCCAGAGTCGCTTCATAAAATTTTTGTAGATCGCCGGCAAGCGAATCTTTTGACGTTGAAATTATTACCAACGCTCCAATGGATCCTTTTGAAGTTGGGTCAACAAATTTATCATACGCGTCTTGCGAAGAAAGTAGTCTTACTTTTCCGGGGTCGGTAGTGAGTGTCCAGCCTTTTGGGTATTCAATATGATATCGGAGGGTTGGATTTTCATATCCTTGAAATTCAAAATTTATTTTTTGCGGTTCTTTCTTTCCGCAAGAAACAAACAAAACTAACAAGAGAACCGGAAACCATTTAAACAATTTTTGATGTATCATCTTTTGCCCTAATATTTTTTGTTAAATCATTTATTAATTTACTTTTTTCATACCCGGAACTAAAAATAATATTTCCCCAACAAACAAACTAGACAGCAACTCTTTTTTAAATCTATTTGCGTGGGGGCTTTGCAGGTAATTCTCCCATAGCTCTTAAACTTTTATAGGCGTTTTCGTACTCCTGCGATCTATCAGATGCTAAACTTAAAACCTTATAGTAATATTTTTTGGCGTTTTCCGTATCTTTTAAAATGCTATAACAATTTGCTAACATTAGTGTAAATGGTAAATTATCTGACTTATAACTTAAGGCTTTGATAAAATATGGGATGGCCTTTCCGTAATTCTTTTTTTCATACGCAGTTTGACCTAAAAATCCGTAAGCATCCAAAAGTTTATCTCTATAAAGATTTTCTTTTCCTTCGATGATCGTAATCATTTTTTCCATTACTTCCGCTGATCTTCCAAGCGAATCGACCGCTTTATAAGATTGTGCAAGCCAGAAGTATGAATCAACAAGCGTGTCGTTTAATGCAATAGCTTCTAAAAGAAATTCCCTGGTTTTGTTGTAATCTTTTTTTTGTAAATATGCAAAAGCTTTAAATCTTATGGCGGGTTCAAAATTTGGTTTTTCAGCTAAAAATTTATCGAAAAATTGTATTGCGGTATCATAGTTGGCTAATGTATAATTAAGAATTGCAATATCCCAGTAAACATCTTTATAAGTGCTGTCTATGATTAAAACCTTTCCGAAATAAATTAAAGCAAGAGAATCTTTTTTGGTTGCTTTACAGTTTCTTCCAGCGTTTACAAGGTCTCTAATGTCGTTCTTGGAAAGTGTTGAGTCTTCAATTTTTGCGTAATAACTTAAAGATTCATCATACTTTCCCAGCCAGGCAGCTGCCACAGCCATAATTTTCACTACTTCTTTTTCGCTTTTATCTTTTTCTGAAGCAAGATTTGCGTAATCGTACGCTTTTTGATAATTTTTTGATTCCAAATTGCTTTTAGCAGCTTTTAAATATGAGCCATTCAGTTGTTCGTAAATGAGATATTTATCAAAAAAGAGGGCGGCGTCCGGATACATTTTTGCTAAATAAAAAATATTTGCCGTGTTGTATAACGCCTTTGTATTTGTAGAGTCAATCGAAAGAATAATAAGATATTTATTCACCGCATCGGTATAGCGTTTTTCTTTATATAAAAGTTCAGCCGTTTTAAATTTGATGTTTTTATCAAGCGAGTCTAAAGCTTCGGCTTTATCATAATACAATAACGCATTTTCAACAACTTTTTGTTTTGAATACGAATCGCCAATCATTTCGAACAGCTCTTTACTAACTATGTTGTTGGATTCAACATTAATTAAGATACGTAGTGCGGTTAAAGCAGAGTCTATATCAAGAAACTCTTTAGCAATTTGCATTGCTGTTGCATAATCTTTTTTCTTTATAGCCGTTTCAGCGGCTTTAACTTTATCTTGTGCGAGCATCTGCCCGAAGAAAAAGAAGAAAAGAAGTACGGTGATGAATATCTTTTTCATTGGTGCTTTCATTTTTGTCCTGAAATTAATTTTACCTCAATAGCAGCCGGTCCTAAATTACTATTTTTTACAATTTCCTGCCCCTGAAAACTGGTCAAGTAAGTAACAAACCCTGACGCCAATCCCAACCCTATTTCATTTAATAGCGCATAAATTGTTCTTGTTAGCGGGTAAGAGCCGTTAATCATATAAGCCTGATGCGGCTGATAAAAAATTTCCGGTTCTAGTGGGTTTCGCGCGTATCCGATTTTCAACAACGTTACATCGCTTGTATCTTTAAGAACATTCAACCCTATCAAACCAATAGCATTTTTGTTTTTAAGCACTTGCTCTTTTACCGCAAATTCACTTTCGGTTATTTGAACCGTTGAAGAAAATTCTTTGCCTTCTAATAATTCGGTTTTTAGAAATTCATAAACACCCGAATTTTTTTGCGGCAAATAAATTTTTATTTCTTTCTTTTCACCAAGCAGAGCTTTTTTTAAATCACTTAATCTAATTTCTGTAAGAGAGTTTTCTTTAGATACTACAGCAACAACTGCATCATAACAAAACTTAAATGACCGTAATTCTGATTTTTGTCCTTTAATAAATTCGAGCTCTTCCTTGTTAAAATCTCTGGAACAGACAAATACTTTTATTTCGTTGTTCAGAATCTTTGTTATTCCTTCTCTTGCGGTTAAAGGTTCAACAACAATTTTTGCCCTGGGATATAAGGAATCAAAGGCATCTTTTTCTTTTACTATCAAATTATATACCGACTCATCGGCGTATGCTTTTAAATTTCCTTTTGTCGGGGAGATTTTTTTTTCTTGGCAGCCAAAAATGGTCAAAATAATTAGGAAAAGAAAAGAAATTCTATGGTAATGTGTTAGAGTTTGTTGTTTCATCATCCTCTTTAAATAATCTTGCGTTCCGTTTCGCTTTGAAGTAAGTAGTGGTCATTCTGTATATTCCATACAACAACAAAGTAGAGCCCATAATATATTTAAACTGAGCGGGAATATCCTTTGGAAAGATTAAACCTAAAATTATGGCTATTCCGATAAGAGAGAATATAAATCCCGCTCCGTAACCAATATAAATAAAAAAAGAACTCAAGTAAACTAATTGCCTCTAAGCTCAAATTTAAAAGGAACTACAACCCAAACCGCAACAGGTTTATTGTTTTGAAGCGCCGGTGTAAAACGATATTTCATCGCCGCGTCGGTTGCCGATTGATTGAATATTTCCGCATCTGATTTTACAACCACGGCTTTTTTCGGATGCCCTTCTTTGCTAACAAGAATTTTAACCCAAACTCTTCCTTCAAGATTTGCGCGAATAGCAAGATCTGGATAGACTGGTTTTGCTTGTACAACAATATCTGGCATTTTTTCAACAGGAACAAATTTATCCATATCCGGATTATCGTCCTGCTCTGGTTCAATTTGAATATCCTGAGTAATCTGCACGCCGCCGCTGCCGGTTCCTTCGGTGATTGCAGGACCAACCGTACTCATTTCCTGCTGAGAAGCTAAGGTCTGCTCAGGCGAAACCGAAGCGTCTGGAACCGGAACCGGAATACCAACAGTTGGTTTTACAACCGCACCTGAAACTGCAACCTGAGGAGGAGTTTCATTGAGTGATGGTGGGGGACCTAGTTCGCTATATTTCATTATTCTTACGATGGGGATGTTGTCCTCGTCTTCCGCCTGCATAAAAACAGCAAAAAAGTAAACGCCAATCATAAAAACATGAAAAATAACGGCTACAGTTAATCCAATTGAATAATTTTTTGGATAGAGTCTCTTTAACTCAAACGCGCCATAAGGATTATCGTTATTTTGTATTGCTATTGTATCATTCATTTTTTCATCTCCTTCCTAAGATGCCCTTGCCATTTCTCTAAGATCAATGTCTGTCATCGGAGCAATAGAGAAACGATCCAATTTAGCTACGTTCAATTCATCAATAACATCAACCATATAATTGAATTTCCCTTTCCGGTCGATTTTCAACAAAACAACAAGTTTGGGGTTTTGAGAAGAAGTTTCCACTAAAAACTTCTTTAAATCTTCAAACTTTAATTTTTTCGGTATCTCTATTCCAAAACTGTAGTAAATCATCTTTGCTTCATCAACACGAATGGTTAGTAAGTTAGATTCAGCAATTTCAACTTTTGCATCGTTTGGAGGAAGATTAATTTCCATTGTTGATGGTTTTCTGAAGACTGTTGTCATCATAAAAAAGGTCAAGAGCAAAAAAGCAACATCAACCAACGGAGTCATATCCATTCTGACGTTTAAGCGTTTTTTCGGTTTACGCTTTCCTTTTTTTCTTGATCTTGAGCCACCGCCACCAGCATCTACGCCGCCACCGGACATAATTAACTCCTTTTATTAAAATTATTTATTTTTTTAAATTTGTTACCATTGCAAAGCGGGTAATTTGTGTTTTCTGTAAGATATCTATGATATCTGCAATAATACCGTATTCTACATCAACATCTCCGCGAAGAATTGTTCTTAGCTTTGGATTTGTGATGCGGGCTTTCATAAGCAAATTTGCTAAATCTTCTTTTTTAACTTCTGTTGCCGATTTCAAACGAAATTCTTTTCCGAATAATGTTTGCATCATGTACGGCGCATCAAAACCTAAAAATATTTTTGAATCTTTAGTTATCCAAAGCGACATTAAGTTAATTTCCGGAACTTTAAGTTCGGAGTGTGATGAAGGTAAAGATACTTCAACTTCTTCAGGTGGTTTGAATTGCGTGGTCATCATAAAGAATGTTAACAGAAGAAAAGCCACGTCAACCAAAGGAGTCATGTCCACAGCAACATTAACTCTTTTCTTTTTTATTCTAGCCATTGTTAAGCCTCAATATTTAATTACTTACTCTTCAAGATTTGAATTACGTTGTAAGAAGCTTCATCAACTTGAAAAGTGAAGTTATCTACTTTATTAACGAAAAAGTTATACGAAACAATACCGATAATAGCAACAATAAGCCCGCCAGCGGTGTTAATGAGCGCTTCGGAAATACCCGTAGCAAGAGCGGTTGCATCCACTGATCCCGCATTCGCCAATGCAGCAAAAGACCTGATCATTCCGATAACGGTTCCAAGCAATCCAATCATTGTAGCAATTGAAGCAATGGTTGAAAGGGCAATTAAATTCTTTTCTAAAAGCGGAACTTCAAGCATCATTGCTTCTTCTACACTTCTTTGTACTTCAGGCAATGCTTTTTCTGCGTCAAATTTCTTAGAAGTATCTCCTGATAATTCTTTATATCTTGATAAAGCAGCACGAAGAATGTTTGCAACCGAACCTCTTTGTTCATCACAAGCCGCTAAACCTTCATCAATTCTACCTGCTTTAACATCTTCAAGAACTTGAGCAAAAAACTTAGGAATTGCTTTTTTTCCTGCAGCTTTTTTAAGGGAAAGGACTCGCTCAACAATAATTGCAACATCCATAATAGACATTGCGATTAGTAAAGATACAAGCGGACCTCCTGTGTAAATAGTACCCAATAAGTTAAGTGGTACTTCTCTTCCTGCACCGTCTTTAAAGTTTGATGGGTCTCCAAAAATTAAAAGGAATATAGCTAACGCTATTGCTAGAGCGACAAAGAACAGACTGACAATGAAAATGGATTGTTTCATTTATTATTTCTCCTCGATAGTGATTTTTAGTAAAACACTTTTGTTTAATAAATTGAGTTATTCTAAACCGTTAATTTAATTCACAAACGTTAACAAATTTTCTTTTAACAGATATGAATACACATTCTAAAAATAGATGTTCCTTGATTTATTTCAAAATAAAATAGCCTTTATTTTTAAGCTTTTTAAAATTTCAAAAGACAAGCGAGCATATATATTAATTATTAAGTATTTAAATTTAAAACTAATAATTATAATAATAGTGTTAATATGTTAATAATCAACCAACTCTTTTCTAAAAAACAACTTAGAAAAATTTAATTACTTTTTTAATGTTGGTTTAATCTTGAAAACAAACAGATAAATTTTATTTTGTTAACAAGTAACACATATTAACAAGTTTTTAAGCATTAAAAAACAAGTTATGAACACGCTAACTCTATCTTGTTTTTTATTAAAATTACTGTTTCTTTAAATGATTTATCTTTTTGTATGAGTAAATCTATTGTTGTGCATGCATGGATAACTGTAGAATGATCTCTTCCGCCAAAATGCAGCCCAATGGTTTTTAACGATGATTTTGTTAATTCTTTTGATAAATACATCGATAGCTGTCTTGCCAGCACAACTTCTTGCTTCCTTGTTTTGTCTCTAACTTTGTTTTCTTCAACACTTAAAAACTCACATGTAATTTTTGTAATAATATCTATTCCAATATTAATTTTTTTAGAAGTAGAAATTTCTCTTACAGATTTTTTAACCAATTCGAGCGTAATCTCTTTTGAGTTTAATGAAACATTAGCTAGTAGTTTTATCAAACAGCCTTCAAGCTCACGGATGTTGGAAGTAATGTTTGTGGCGATATATTCCAAAATTTCATTTGAAATAGCTATACCAAAATCATTCGCTTTTTTACTAAGGATGGCAATTCTGGTTTCATAGTCGGGCGGTTGAATGTCTGCTTGTAGCCCCCAATGAAATCTAGAAATTAATCTTTCGTCCATTCCTTTTAGATCTTTTGGCGCTTTATCGCTCGAAAGAATAATCTGTTTTCCTGATTGATGTAAGGTGTTGAAGATATTAAAGAAGTATTCTTGAGTTTTTTCTTTGTGAATTAAAAATTGAATATCATCAAGAATTAAGACATCCATCGCGCGGTAAAAAGCAGAAAACTCATTCGCTTTATTACTTTGAATAGCATCCAAAAATTCAACCGTAAACTGATCAGACGAAAGGTAAATAATTTTCTTGCCAGGCAATTTTGCCAATATTTCATTTCCAATCGCCTGAATTAAGTGGGTTTTGCCAAGACCAACACCGCCATAAACAAAAAACGGATTAAACGCCGTACCACCAGGGTTTTCGCTTATCGCTCCGGCTGCTGCTCTTGCAAGTTGATTCCCCTCCCCCTTAATAAAATTATCAAAAGTATATTTTGGATTTAACGAGTTTTTAATTTTTTCAACCGGTCTTTGTTGAGAAAAAAAAGTGTTTACTTGTTTTTTTACGAATTGTTGCCCCGGTTGGGCTTTTGTTTTTTCGGGCTCCTGTTCAAAATCATTAACAACAATGTATTCTAATTTTGCTTCATCTCCTGCGGCAGATTTTAGAGCTTTGGTTATAAGAGATTTATAATGCTCTTCAATCCATTCCCAGTGAAAATTCCCTGGTAGCTCAACCTTTAGAATGTTGTTTTGGCATCCAACCGGTTTTATAGGAAGGAACCAAGTGCTGTAAGCCATTGGGCTGACATTTTCTCTGATAACCTTGAGACAATTTAGCCAAATTCTTTCGGAGTTTATGGTTTGAGTTGAAAATGAAGAATCAAGAGTAATCATTGGTTTTCCACAAAGAAAAATTACAAAATCAATTAAAAATTAAAGAATAACAGTTTTATCAAACAGCCAAATCAACATTATTAACAATTTCTTAACATTAAACGCGAGCCGGTAACTCGTTATAAAACAAGCAAATATCGCAAATTGTTTTAAATTAGTAACTTTTGTCGTAAGTGTCAAGACGGTTTGTATAGAACAATAAAATGTGAAACGTTTCCACAACGGCAACTTATTAACACTTTATCAACAACCCACAACCGGTTGTTTTCTTATGAAAAAATAGACAGATGGAAGTTGTGTTGCAAGTTAAATTTTTGAAAAAAAATAAAAATTTTTGTTTCTTTGTTTTTTTTGCAAGGCTTTCTTTTTCCGGGGGTTTTTATTCAAAATTCGTTGAAATCTCGGCCAGCGCAAACTTGAAAGATTCAAAAAGAAAGTCAATGGGTAGAAATTTTCATCACCTTTATAGTTGTTTATTTACCGATAAGTGGTTATTTTTGCTTCCTTTATAATAGGAGAAAAAATGAAAAGAACATATCAGCCAAGCAATAGAAAAAGAAAAAATAAACATGGCTTCCGCGAAAGAATGAGTTCGAAGGACGGAAGAAGAGTTCTTTCGAGACGTCGCGCTAAAGGAAGAAAAAGACTTACTGTAAGTGATGAAAAGTAATGAGTTGTGAAACCATTTTCTTTTGGTAAAAATGAACGGATAAAAGAAAAAAAACTCTTCGAAAAATTATATACAAGCGGAAAGATTTCCTTTTCTAGCAATAAAAAAATTAAAGCAGTTTACTTTTTTGTTGAAGACAGCAATGCTGTTTTTCCAAAAGTTGCTGTGGCAGTTTCAAAAAAAGCCGGCAATGCATTTTGGAGAAATCGCGTAAAAAGACTTCTTCGGGAGGCATACCGCTTAAACAAACTACCGATTTCTTCCTTTTGTAAGGAAAAGAAAAAACGCCTTTTTATTATTTTATCACCTTTTCTTTTTAATCAAAAAGAACATAAGACGATTGGCTATATTGACGTTGTGCCAGGTGTTCAAGAGATACTAAGCGCTATAATTAGAAACGAAGATAAATGAAACATGTTTTTATTTTATTTATTAAAGGGTATCAGAAAGTAATTTCGCCTTTGTTTCCGCCTTCTTGCCGGTTTTATCCAACTTGTTCAGAATACGCAATTCAGGCTTTTACAAAATACGGCGTTATTAAAGGTAGTGCAAAAGCAACGTGGCGAATATTGCGCTGCAATCCATTTAATAAAGGAGGATTTGATCCTCTTACTTAATACAGGAATAGTATGGAAAAACAAACAACCATAGCATTTGTTTTAATTGGAGTCATCCTCATGGCGTGGCTTTATTTAACTACACCAACCACGCCTCCGGCAAAGCAAAAAAAACAGGAGATAGTTAAACAGGAACAAACCCCAAAAGTTGAAGAAGCAAAGAGTGAAACGGTTAAAGAAATTTCTGCTCAAAATGATTCAGCTTCTCTCGGTTCTTTTTTCTCCTCAAAAATACTCCCCGAGAAAACAATCGTTGTTGAAAACGATGAAGCCATTATTGAGCTTTCAACAAAAGGAGGAAAGATCACTAAATATTTTTTAAAAAAATATAATAATTGGCAGTACAATAAGGATTCCAAGGGTAAACCATATTACGAAAAAAATGTTCAGCTTCTTAATTATTCAAAAGGCAGCAGTTTTGATTTAGCTTTTATTACCTCCGAGGGAAAAGCCGTTTCGACCGCCGATCTTTCATTTAAACCATCGCTTGCTTCAGATATAAATAAAATTAGCGGAAAAGATTCGCTCACAATTTCATTTGTTTACAACACAAAAAACAACGGATACATAAAAAAGAATTTTACTTTATACGGTGACCGGTATGATACGCGGTTTACGGTTGAGTTTTCCAAACTAAGCAGCATTATTACAAACGGAATGTATGATGTTGTTTGGAACAGTGGATTACGTTTTGTTGAAGAAAATTCAGTTGACGAGGCTGCTGCGGCAAATGCAAGTGTGTTTTCCGGTGGTGAGCAAATAATTGTTGATGCGCCAAGCGGAGGAGAAAAAATTGAAAAAGATTTTGGCGGAAAAATAGATTGGTTAACCATTAGAAATAAATATTTTGCCGTAATCATAGCTCCTGAAAATACCGACAATGTTGAAGGCGCTTACATTAAGGGGAATAGCCACCACTGGCAAAACGGAGGGATAAGAGAGCATTATTCTGCCCGGTTAAAAATGAAAATGAATAATACCGGAAATTCGTCCGAATCATTTTTAGTTTATTTAGGACCTGTCAGCTACGATCTTTTTAAGAATTACGGAAAGAATTTTGATAAGATAATTGATTTCGGAGGGTTCATCGGGCTGAAGATAGTCGTTCGCCCAATTGCAGAATATTTAATGCTTCCACTTTTTAAGTTTCTGCATTTATTTATTCCGAACTATGGATTTGTAATTATTGTTTTTTCATTAATAATTAAATTAGTTACGTATCCTCTTACCAAAAGTAGTATGCATTCTATGAAAAAAATGCAAATGCTTCAACCAAAGATCGCAGAAATAAAAGAAAAACTTAAAGATGACCCCACCAAACTGAACAAAGAAACGATGAAACTTTATTCAACTTATGGAATTAATCCCGCAGGTGGATGTTTGCCGATGCTTCTTCAGATGCCGATCTTTATCGCTCTCTGGGGACTATTCCAAACAGCTATTGAGTTGAGGCAGCAGCCCTTTATGTTCTGGATTCACGATTTATCGAAACCGGATATTATTTATAATTTAGGTTTTAAACTTCCTCTCTTCGGAATTGATCAAATAAGCGGGCTTGCATTACTTATGGGTATTACAACGTTTATTCAGCAAAAACAAACCGTTAAAGATCCTCAGCAGCAAGCGATGGTTTATGTTATGCCGGTAATGTTGACATTTTTATTTATGTCGTTTCCTTCCGGTTTAAATTTATATTATTTTCTTTTTAATTTATTTTCAATTGCCCAGCAGTATTATGTAACAAATTATGGAAAACAAGAAATTCTAGAGCCTGTGAAAAACCCAAAAAAGAAAAGCGGTTTTATGCAGCGCATGTTGGAAACCGCAGAACAAAATGCAAAAGTTAAAAACAAAAAATAATTAACTATCTCTTCCTTCGCTTTTTATGGAGCAATGAAAAGGAAAACCGATGTCGAAAAGTTTTAAGATGATTCTCTTTCCGCTGGTATTGGCGGTGTCGGTTTTTTCTCAACAGCAAAAAGTAATTCTTAAAACAGAATATATCCGGAAACAACTTCCCTTTTTTCTTACACAAAACATTCCAGCGCCACAGCCGAACGTTGCCCTTGCTCTTAGCGGCGGCGGGGCAAGAGGCATTGCACAAATCGGCGTTCTTAAAGCTTTAGAAGAAAAAAATATTCCTATTGACCTCATTGTTGGAACAAGCATAGGAAGTATTGTCGGTGGACTTTATGCCGCAGGGTATTCCGTCAAGACGCTTGATTCTATTGCCCGAACGGCAGATTGGAATTATCTCCTTTCCGTTGATGCAAAAACAAACCGGAGAGATTTGTTTATTGATCAGAAAATTTCTGAAGACAAAGCTGTCCTCACGCTTCGTTTAAAAGGATTAAAACCGATTATTCCAACTTCTGTAAATGATGGTCAGCGGCTGTCAAATTATTTAAATCTTCTCTCGTTTCAGGCGCCGGTTAAAGTAAAAAACAGTTTTGATGATCTTGAAATACGATTTCGTGCGGTGTGCACAAATTTGGAGACAGGTGATGCGGTTATTCTCAGCAATGGATCATTAAGCCAGGCTATGAGGGCAAGTTCAAGCGTTTCGTTTTTGCTTTCTCCAGTGAAAATGGATACCCTCACTTTGGTTGATGGCGGTTTGGTTGCAAATATTCCTGTAAAAATTGCAAAATGGTTTCATCCTGATGTATTGATTGCCGTAAACACAACGGGCGATCTTCATCCAAAGGAAGACCTTCAAATGCCCTGGATTGTTGCAGATCAATTAGTAAGCATCCCGATGAAACTCTTAAACGAAGATCAGCTTCGTTATGCGGATTTTATCATTTCACCAAGCCTAAAAGGAGTTGGATCAACGGATTATAGCAATGTTGATTCTTTAATTACTCTTGGGTACAACTCCGCCAAACCTCTGCTTGATGCAATTGAAAGGAAGCTCAGAGCCAGCTACAATATGCGTATTCATCAAGAGGATATCTTTTTTAAGAACGTAACAGTAAATGAAAACAGCAAATTCGGGAAATATTTTTTAGAAGAAATTAGGAAAAGAGATTCTCTTTCAAGCGGAGATATTCTCAGCTATCTTTATCTGAAAAATGCCGACGGGGAATATGATTTTCTTTCGGCAGAGATTGATACTTCTAACCACAAAACAGAAATAATTTTTAGTGGAGAAAAAGTCAAAACAGTTGATGCAATTCAATATCAGGGAATAACGCTTCTTCCCGTGGATACGGTAAAAACAATTCTAAAAAAGCTTGAAGGAAAACCTTTCAACGGAACAAAAACGTTTTCTGTGATCAAAGAAATTCTTGAACTTTATCGAATAGCCGGGTACTCATTAGCCGAGCTTGATTCAGTTTCTTTCGACAATTCTTCTCAACACCTCTCTTTGATTTTTAGCGAGGGAATTGTTTCTGAAATAAAAATTAGGGGCAACTCTTATACAAATCCTACAATCATTTCGAGAGAATTTCCAATACGCGAAGGAGAAGTTTTTGAATCGGAAAGGATTCAACAAGGACTGACAAATCTCCGAAGCACCGGGTTATTTGAGAACGTTTATGTTCAGATAGAAAAAGAAAATGATAAAAAAATCTTAACACTCATTGTTGATGAAAAAATTTCGAACACGGCGCGGATAGGGTTTAAATTAGATAACGAAAACAAACCTCAATTTTGGTTTGATGTTCGTGATGCAAATATTCTAGGAACAGCAACCGAGCTTGGCTTTCTCCTTTATTTATCAGCCCGCGGGCGCTCATATACGCTTGAACACAAAGCAGACAGAATTTTTGATTCTTACCTAACATATAATATTAACACTTATTATAAATCAAATGATGTGTTTGTTTACCGGGACGTTCCAACTTCGAGTAGCAAATTTTTTGATCGTGAAAACCATGGAGAATACAGGCAAGTTTTTTATGCACTTTCAGCCGCTATCGGAATGCAGGTAAAGAAGTTTGGTAATGTTATTTTTAAGGGGAAGTATGAAGTTAATCAATTAAAAAATTTAAATAATCTTGCTGTTGACCCAACTCAATTCGCCTTCATCAGTTTTCGTGTTTCTTCAAACATTGATACACAGGATAAATACCCTTATCCCACTAAAGGAGTGAAACTCTCAGCTTTTTATGAAACAGCACAAAAGATTTATGGGTTATCTTCCGGTTATACCAATATCGGGTTTAATTATAAAAGTTTTTTTTCACTTAACAACATTCATACAGTTGGTGTTGGTTTTAAAATGGGATTTGCAGATAAAACATTACCACTTACCCAGCAGTATTCAATTGGTGGACAATATTCGTTTTTTGGAATGCGTGAAGATGAATTCCGCGGAAGACAAATTCTTGCCTCCTCATTAGAATATCGTTTCTTGTTTCCCGTTAAAGTTTTTTTCCCAACTTATTTTTTGATGAGATATGATTTAGGCTCTATTTGGCCTGTGCCGGAACAAATACGTTTTAAAGATTTAAGACACGGCCTTGGAGGAACTTTGTCGTTTGATACACCAATTGGTCCGGCAGATTTTTCGGTCGGTAGAAGTTTTCTCTTTGTAAAAAATCTTCCGGGAAATCCGATTAGTCTTGGACCTGTCTATTTTTATTTTTCTTTAGGATATTATTACTAGATAATTTCGGAGAGTGAAAATGAGAAGTATTCTTTCATTGCTTGTTCTTTTGGTTTTTGTGGGTTTTGCACAAAACAAAAAAGAGGATAAAAATTTTCTTGAAAATCTTTTAAAGGAAAACGCAAAATATTTTCCGGCTGTTTTAGAAAATCCCGAAAAACACCGTGTTCAAATTATTTACACAAAAATTGACAGAACGAAAAATGGTGAAACAAAGTTTTCAACTTATAAATACCACGTAAACGCGAAAAAATATTTTAATCCTGCAAGCACTATTAAGCTTCCCGCAGCTTTATTAACTCTTGAAAAGATAAATCAATTAAAAATTAAAGGGTTAACAAAAGAAACTTCACTCCGCATTGACAGCGCCTATACAGGTCAAACAAAAGTTGAGTTCGATTCTTCTTCTCAAAACAAGTTACCCTCTCTAGCAAATTATATAAAAAAGCTTTTTATTGTAAGCGATAATGACGCTTATAATAGATTGTACGAATTTCTCGGGCAGCAATATTTTAACGAAAAGCTTTGGAGAAAAGAATACAACAATGTAATGGTTCATCACCGCTTTGTCGGCGGTCTCAGCAGAGAACAAAATCGTTTTACAAATCCTTTTACATTTTATTTTAAAGATAAAACCATTTATGAACAACCAATGCGGTTTAACCACTCTCAGTATCAAAATGATGCCGAAGATTTACTTCAAGGAAAAGGCGTTGTCGAAGATGACAGTATTCATTCGCACCCAAAAGATTTTACGTTCTCAAATTATTTTGCCCTTGAAGAGCAGCACGAGATGCTAAAATCTCTTTTCTTTCCAAAATCAGTAGCCGAAGAAAAAAGATTTTTATTAACAAAAGATGATATTACATTTCTGAAAAAATATATGTCAATACTTCCGCGTGAAAGTGAGTTTAGCGAATATCGCGATTACAGCCACTATCCTGACGGGTATGTTAAATATTTTCTTTATGGGGACACAAAGGACTCTATTCCTGATTACATAAAAATTTATAATAAAGTTGGGCAGGCATACGGCTATTTAACCGATAACGCTTACATTGTTGATTCAAAAAACAAAGTAGAGTTTCTGTTAAGCGCGGTTATTTATGTTAACGAAGATGAAATCTTTAACGATGATAAATATGAGTATGATGAGATCGGTTTACCGTTTTTAGCGAACCTTGGAAGAGTTATTTATCGTTATGAATTGGAGAGAAAAAACAAAACAAATAACGAAAGCTAAATTCAAAAACACAAAAGACAAATCTCAAAGAACATTTAAATCAAAAACTATTATGAAATTGTTTGTTTGGTTTTTGTGATTTGTGTTTTGTTATTTGATCATTAGTGATGATGGTGACTGTGTGCTCCGTGTGCGTGTCCGTGTGATAATTCTTCAGCAGTTGCGTCGCGTAAATCAAGAAGCTCAACATCAAAAGTTAAATCCACGCCGGCAAGTGGATGATTAAAATCAACGGTGATTTGTTCATCGGTAATTTTAGAAATAACAAAAGGCATTTGGCTTCCGTCCGGTGCGTTGGTTACAAACTCCATTCCTTCTTTAATCTCAACCTCTTTAGGAAATTCGCTTCGCTGCAAAATTTGAACTGCGTCGTCAATATATTCACCGTAAGCATCTTCCGCGGTCAGTGCAACGATCCGTTTGCTTCCGATGAGCATTGCCCCGACAGCTTCTTCAAGCTTTGGAAGCACTTGCTCCGAACCGCTTAAGAAAGAAAACGATTTTCCTTCTGAGGTGGAATCGATAATTTCTCCTTCGGAATCCGTTAATATATAGTTTATGGTAACAACCTGGTTTGGTTTCAAAGTTTTAGTCCTTTCTGTATAAAATAATAAGTGATGAAGAAATGAGATTGAGAGAACTCTTCAAAAATTTGGGTGTTAAGAGCCTACTTTCTTTTTATAGAACATAGAGGCTGGGAATTATTCCGTTGTAGTATTCTTATACCAGTTCTATTATGCAAATATAGCGTTATATTCAAATGATGAAACGTAACAGAAGTTTCCATATAAGATGAAGGGGTTTGAGGAAGAAAAGCAAATTTGAAAAAAAATGATTATTTTGCATTATAAAATGAAAGAGTGAGAGTTTAACGAATAAAAAAGTTCAATTAAATAATAGCTAGAGTAAATAAATTGAAATTATTTTGGTCAATTATTTTACAATACCAACTTTTTAATAGGTGATGAGATGAGAAAAATTTGTCTAATTATTATTTTTATAAGTTATCCGTTTTTGCAATTGTTTTCTCAATGGCAATTGCAAAATCCTTCCCCGACTCCCTATAATTTAAATGCCGGCTATTTTATTTCTGCTTCGACTGGTTGGGTTGTCGGTGATTTTGGAACAATTTTAAAAACTACAGATAGTGGATTAAGTTGGTTGAGGCAAGAAGGAAACATATCTGTTGATTTAACAACTGTTTGTTTTTTATCTAAGTTAATTGGTTTTGTTGGAGGGAGTAGCAAAATATTTAAGACAACGAATGGTGGAAGTTCTTGGGAAAGTAGTAATTGGACAGCCTTTCCTTACTCAATAAATGAAATAGTATTTCTTGATGATAGTTTAGGATATTTAGCTTGTGGAAGTGGTACATCTGCTTATTTATCGATAACTCACGATCAAGGAAATACATGGTCATATGATATTTTGTATCCTCAAATACGTCAATGGATTGGTACTTTAAATTCTATAGCTTTTGTAGAGCCAAATAGTTTGTGGGCGGTAAATACTGGAAGAAAAGTATTAAAGTCATATGATAGCGGAAATACCTGGCGGATTATTGAAGATTCTTCATTGATTTTCACACAAAATTCAATTGCTGCAATTAATAATGATACAGCATGGATTGTTGGAGGCGATTATGGAACCAGTAATCGTATTATAAAAACCATAGATGGAGGTAAAAGTTTTAGCGTACAGCTTATGGGAAATTTCGGTTATTTGAATTCAATTAAATTTTTTAATGATAGTTGTGGAGTTGCTGTAGGAAATAGTGGTTCTATTTTTATTACGACAAACGGTGGAGAAAACTGGTTAAATAAATCTCTTGGTTTTTCGCAAAATTTAAATGAAATAACCATTTCAGCCAGCAATACTTGTTTTGTGTTTGGTGAAAAAGGAATTATTATCAAATCAACAAACATGGGGAAAACTTGGGTTTTCATTGAGCAAGGATCGGTAAACAGTTGCAAGAAAGTAATTTTTGTGAATGATAAAATAGGTTGGGTGCTTGGGGGTGATGATCTTTTAACAACTACAAATGGAGGAGGGAGCTGGAAAAGAAGAAACAATTCAATTTGGTATAACACAATATTCTTTATAGATGAATATGTGGGCTGGGCAAGTTCTATTCTTCTCAATGGAGGTGGAGATATTTATAAAACCGAAGATAGTGGAAATACTTGGAATAGAATAAGCAATGATACTATCCCTCAAATTAATTCATTGTACTTTATTAATAGAGATATTGGTTGGGCTATCGGTGGTTACTCTTGGTGGGCGCAACCTTTACCTATCAATTATGGTTATATTTATAAAACAACCAACGGGGGAATTTCATGGAGAAGGCAAGATACTGTTTTGAATAATATCCTTAATGATGTACATTTTGCGGATAAAGATAATGGTTGGATTGTCGGGAATAGAATTCTTATGCGCACAACAAACGGAGGAACAAATTGGATTAAAGTCGAAAGTTATAACCTAAATTCGATTTATTTTATTGATAGTAAAATTGGATATTCCGTTGGTTCAAATACAGATAATCGGATTCTTAAAACTACAGACGGTGGGGTTAATTGGAGTGAGCACCGATTTGGAAGTTATTCGAGAGACTTATATTCGGTTTATTTCTCTTCATATCAAAATGGCTGGGCGGTGGGTGAGAAAGGAACTATCTGTTATACAACAGATAGTGGGGAATCTTGGAAAATAAAATCAAATTTGACAGCATTAGATTTATATGATGTGTTTTTTATTAACGATAAAATTGGTTGGATAACAGGTGACAACGGAATTATTTTAAAGACTGAAGATGGAGGAATCACAGCTGTTCAGATTCTTGAAAATGTGAAACCATCCGGTTTTCAATTATTTCAAAATTATCCCAATCCATTTAATCCAAAGACAACCATAGAATACTCAATCGCATTATCAGGCTTTGTCAGTATTGACATTTATGATGCTCTGGGAAGAAAAGTAGTTGAATTGCTAAATGAATATCAAAATTCAGGTATATATAAAAAAGTATTCGATGGATCATTATTAAGTAGTGGTGTTTATTTCATTACACTAAAAACGGCGAACTTTTTACAATCGAAAAAAATGATTATAATCAAATAGTTTCATCTTATTGGTGGATGCCGATCATATTCTAGTAGCTTAATATACAAACGCATCTGAATTATGCAGTTTTTTACATGTGCTATTTCATTCTTTTCTTAAGATTTTCAACAACATCGGCAAATTCTATTTCTTGTTCCGCAAGCATAACAAATAAGTGGTAGATCAAATCGGAAACTTCGTTTACGATTTCGTGTTTGTCTCTATTTTTTGCGGCGATAACGGTTTCTATCGCTTCTTCACCGACTTTCTGAATTATCCTGTTTGCGCCGTCTTTAAAAAGTTTTGTTGTGTATGAAGTTTCAGGAAGATCAATCTTTCGTTGTTTGATAAGAGAAAAAAGTTTGTTGAGAAAATCAAGAGATGGATTTTTTTCAATACCGAAACATGAATAATCTCCGGTGTGGCAAGTGTTGCCGTCAGGATTCGCATAAACCAAAAGTGTATCGCTATCGCAATCAAGTTTTATATCCACTAATCGGAGAAAGTTGCCGGACGTTTCCCCTTTTGTCCACAAGGTTTTGCGCCTTCTGCTGTAAAAAGTAACAAGATTGGTTTCTAATGTTTTCTCAAGCGATTCTTTATTCATAAATCCCAGCATCAGCACGTCTTTCGTTGAAGCATCAACGATAATTGCCGGAACCAACCCATCTAATTTGTCAAAATATATTTCTTCGGTATCGATTTTATTCTTTATCTTATTCATACTCTTAATCTTAATCCTAATCTTTTTTGTTTATGACCGGATAACAATTCCGTTGTCTTGTAAATATCTTTTTAAATCCTTTATTTTCAAAATATCAAAATGAAAGAGAGAAGCGGCAAGACACGCGTCAACATTGGCTTTACTAAATGCTTCAAAAAAATCATTCTTACTTCCGGCGCCGCCCGATGCAATAACCGGAATGCGCACAAGCTTATTTAATTCAGAAAGAAAAGTTACATCGTAACCATCTTTCGTTCCATCTTTGTTCATTGAAGTTAAAAGAATTTCTCCCGCGCCAAGCTCTTCAACTTGTTTACACCACGACAATCCTTCAAGTGCGGTTTCTTCTCTCCCACCCTTAATAAAAACTTTGTAACCGTTGTTCACAACATTCACATCAATTGCGGCAACAATTGCCTGGCTGCCAAATTGTCTGGCGGCTTTAGTAATCAAGTTTGGGTTTTTTACAATTGAAGTATTGAGCGAAACTTTATCCGCGCCGGCTTTTAATAATTTTTCAATATCAGTTAACTCAGAAATGCCTCCGCCAACAGTAAATGGAATACGGATCGCTTTTGCAATTTCTTTTACTAACTCAACAAACGTTTTTCTTTTTTCAACCGAAGCTGTGATGTCGAGAAAAACCAATTCATCGGCACCTTCATCGGAGTAGCGTTTTGCAAGCTCAACAGCCGAACCGGCATCAACAAGATTGACAAAATTTACGCCTTTAACAACTCTGCCGTTTTTAATATCAAGACAAGGAATAATTCTTTTAGCGACCAACTTGTGCAAGCTCCTTCAAATCAATTTTATTTTCGTAAATGGCTTTTCCAATTACAACACCGTATGGCTTTAGTTCGTTTACTTTTTTTACATCGTCCAAATCTTTTATTCCGCCGGAAGCAATTAAGTTGATGTTTGGAAAACGTGCGAGAATATTTTTGTACAATTCAATATTAGTTCCTGTCAGCATACCGTCTTTTGAAATATCGGTGCAAAGAAAATGAGTTAGTCCAAATTGCAAACAATACTTAATGTGCTCGTAAATGGAAATAGCAGTTGATTCAGTCCAGCCGCTAACAGCAATCATTTCATCAAGCGCATCAACCGCGATGATGAAGTTTTGAGGAGGAAAGTTTGTAACGATACTTTCAAATTCAATTTTGTTTTTTACCGAAATGGAACCGAGAATTATTTTATCAATTCCTATTTCAAACAATTGCGAAACCATTTGCGAATTTCTTACTCCGCCGCCGAATTCTATTTTAAGTATTGTTTCTTTTTTTATTTCACGGATAATTCCTTCAACAGAAATGGTTCCTGTTTTAGAGCCAAGTAAATCAACAATGTGAAGCCACTCAAATCCGTGTTGCTCAAATTTTTTTGCTTTTTCAAGCGGAGTTTGTTTATAAAAAGTAACCTGGTTAAAATCACCTTTTCTCAAACGGACGATCTTGTTTTCGTATAGATCAATAGCGGGGATAATCAGCATAAGGTTATAAAATTCTCCAATAGTTTTAGTCCTGCATCTCCCGATTTTTCCGGGTGAAATTGCACGCCGTAAAAATTATCTTTTTCCAACGAAGCGGAAAAATCAATTCCGTTGTCCGCAGTTGCGATTGTAAAATTGTTTACGGGAACATAAAATGAATGCGCAAAATAGAAGTATTCTTCGTCATTAATTCCGGTGAAAAGCTTACTCTCTTTTGTTTGCTTCACTTTGTTCCAACCCATGTGCGGAACTTTAGTTTTTGTTTCATCGAACTTCTCTCCGGTTGTTGGAAAGATGCCGAGACACGAAACATTTCCTTCTTTGGAAGAATCACACAACAACTGCATACCAAGACAGATACCAAGCAGAGGTTTTCCGATCATGCGCATCATTGAAAAAAGGTTTAACATGTGAAGTTGTTTGATTGCGAATGACGCTTCCCCAACACCCGGGAAAATTATTTTATCTGCGCGGCATATTTCAACTTCGTTGCTTGTGATAACAAGCTTTTCGTTAAGCGTTTCAAGCGCATTGGCAACCGAGGCAACGTTGCCGGCGCCGTAATCAATTATTGAGATCATAAAAGTCCTTTTGTTGTTGGCAGACTTCCTTCTGCTCTTTCATCAATTCTACATGCGTCATTCAAGGCTTTGGCAAACACTTTGAAGAGCGCTTCTATTTTGTGATGATCGTTTTTCCCTTTTGCCCGAAGAAAAATATTCGCTTTTAAGGTTGAAGCTAATCCGCGAAAAAATTCTTCCGTTAATTCAACGGGAAAATCGCCAACTTTTTCTCTCTTAAAATTACATTTGAAATTAAGATATGTTCGTCCGCCGAGATCGATTGCGCATTTTGCAACCGTATCGTCCATCGGAAGATAATAACCGTAGCGTTGTATTCCGGCTTTGTTTCCAAGCGCTTCAGTTAAGGCTGAGCCAAGCGTAATACCTACGTCTTCAACCGTATGATGCTCATCAACGTGAAGATCGCCAATTACTTTTACAGTAAGATTTATGTTTGCGTGTTTGGCAATTTGCTCAAGCATGTGATCAAAAAATCCAACTCCCGTTTCAATATTACTTTTTCCTTTCCCATCTAGCGAAAGCGAAACGGTGATGTCTGTTTCCTTTGTTTTGCGGTGTTGTTTTGCAGTGCGGAGTTGAAGGAGAATATCGTTTACTGCTTCGGAAAAAATTATATCGCTAATAATAAAATCCGGTTTGCGTTTTATTTCCGTGACGAAAGATAAGTTCTCGTTTTGAAATATTTGTGCGAGTGATTTTTCAATTTGAAAAGTTTCATCATTAACCTGAAAAACAAACCCACGTTGAGAAAGTTTGAGTAAACCGCTTATCAATCCGGTAGAAAGCGGATTGGAAAGGACGAAATAGGTTTTACTTATTTGAATTATTTTTTTCATTTCACTTCTTTGTTTTGTAAAAGAATTTTTAATTCTGAAAGCAGCGCATCATTTTCTTCTTTTGTTCCGATGGTGATGCGCAAACAATTATCAAGCTTTGGCTGCGAACTTCTGTCGCGAATGACAATACCATTTTCCGCAAGTTCCTTTTGAATTTCTTTTGCCTTGGGCAGACGAATGAGCAAATAATTTGCATCCGAAGGAAAAACCTTTGTAATAGCGTAAATACTTTTCAATTCGTTTTCAAAACGAAGCCGCTCACTGATAATTGAAGAAACAGCGCTCTTCTTTTTCTCTTCGTTTGTGATTGATTTTAAAACCGCGTAACACGTTAACGTATTTATATTGTATGGCGCTTTCACCTTGAACAAATAAGAAATTATTTCTTCATTTGCGGCGCAATAACCAAGACGCACACCGGCCAGTCCCCAAGCTTTTGAGAAGGTTCTCATCACAACAAGATTGCGGTAATTCTTTACTTCGTTAATAAGAGAAGCGGTAGGTTCGGAAAAATCAATATAGGCTTCATCAACTACAACGATCGAATTATAAGTTTTGCACAAACGCAAAATATCATTCTTGTTAAGCAGGTTTCCGGTTGGATTGTTGGGCGAGCAAACAAAAATGATTTTCACTTTATCTGAATAGTATTTCTCGACTTCCGCAAAATCAATTTGGAAAGAATCGTTAAGCAGCGGTGAAACAGTTTCGACATTATTAATATCGCAAGCTACTTTGTACATGCCGTATGTTGGTTCAAGCAACATTACTTGATCTTCCTTTGGTTCGCAAAAAATTCTGATGAGCAGATCAATAATTTCGTCTGAGCCGACGCCGAAGAAAAGTTTATTCGCTTTAACATTTAGCAATTTTGAAACCGCATTCCGTAAATCAACTTGATGCGGATCGGGATAACGATTTAAAAGAAGCTCTTCAAATCCCTGGAAAGATGAGCCGAAACTGTTTTCATTCGCGTCGAGAAGAATGCCGGTGCTGTATAAATCACGCGCGCATGTGTACGGCTTTAGTTTTTTAATATTCTTGCGAACTAAATTATCAATCATTGTTTCAGCCTTATCGTTACTGCGTTTTTGTGTGCCGAAAGCATTTCTGTCTCTGCCAATCTTGTAACAGTAGGCGCAATACATTGCAGTCCTTTTTTGGTTAACTGTTGAAAAGTAATTGATTTCATAAACGATTCAATGCTAACACCACCGAAAGATTTTGCATAACCGTAAGTTGGCAGCGAGTGATTTGTTCCGCTAGCGTAATCGCCGACACTTTCGGGAGAATATTCACCAAGAAACACCGAACCTGCATTGATAATATCGCTTCGATAATTTTCTGCATTTTCCAAATGAAGAATTAAATGTTCCGGCGCATAATTGTTGCTGAATGAAATTGCTTCGTCAACGTTCTCGCACAGTAGAACGAAAGAATTACTTAGCGCTTGAGCGGCAATTTCTTTTCTCGGTAATTCGGCAAGTTGTTTTTCAACTTCGGTCAAAACGGATTCAGCAAAAGTTTTTGAAAAAGCAAGAAGCACAACTTGAGAATCCACACCGTGTTCCGCTTGTGAAAGCAGATCGGAAGATACGAATGCAGCGTTTGCCATTTCATCTGCAATAACTAATACTTCGCTTGGACCTGCCGGCATATCAATTGCACAGCCCTCAACATCAATACTAACAAGTAGTTTTGCAGCGGTTACAAACTGGTTTCCCGGACCAAAAATTTTATCAACTTTTTTAGTTTCACTGCAGCCGTAAGCCAATAAAGCAATTGCCTGCGCGCCACCGAGTTTATAGAATTCTTTTACTCCGCACACTTTTGCCGCAAACAGAAGTGCATCGTTTACTTTTTCGTTTTTTGCAGGAGAACAAGCTACAATACGTTTACAGCCAGCTATTGATGCGGGTATTCCAAGCATCAACATGGTAGAAGGAAGAATTGCACTGCCGCCGGGAACGTACAAACCGACATTCTCAATTGCGCGAAATTCCCTTGAACATTTTACTCCCGGCATGGTTTCTACTACATAAGCTCTTGGAATTTGCTTTTCGTGAAAGACACGAATGTTGTTTGCAGCGGTCAAAATTGCTGCTTTAATTTCACTTGAAAGATTTTTTTCTGCAGAAGAAAATTCATCTTCACTGACAAGAATATTATCACCGGAAAAGTTATCCAATTGTTTTGCATAAGTAAGCGCTGCCTGAAGTCCATTTCGCTTTATCTCTTCGAGCATTGGTTTTACTATTCCAAACGCTTTTGAAAAATCGATTGCCGGACGCTTGGTGAGCTCTTGAATTTCGTTTTTATTCAGTTTATTTAATTCAAAGATTTTCATAAAATCATATTTTCTATCGGCAATAATAAAATTCCCGAAGCGCCTTCCTGCTTTAATTGATCAACAATTTTCCATAGCAGATCGGACGGTATGACTGCATGAACAGCTACCATATTGGGATCGGCAAGAGGAACAATGGTCGGACTTTTAATAGATGGAATTAATTTCTCAATTTTTTCCAAAGCGTCAATCGGAACGTTCATCATCAAATATTTTGAACTTCTCGCAGTAAGTACTGACCGGATGCGACGTAAAAGTTCAGTTAAAATTTCATTCTTCTTCTCATCTTTTAAAATAAGATCGGAACATACGAGAACAGCTTGCGATTCATAAACCGTAAATGATTTTTTCAGTTTGTTCATCATCAATGTTGTTCCGGTTGAAACGATATCGCAAATTAAATCAGCCACGCCAAGCGCCGGAGCAATTTCCACGGAGCCGCTGATCTCAATTGTTTTCGCTTTCAAATTGTTTTCATCTAAAAATGTTTGCAAAATGTTTGGATAAGAAGTTGCAATAGTTTTATTATTTATGTCTTGTAAGATTTCAAAACGGAAATTCTCCGGAGCGGCAAGCATTATTTTACACTTGCCGAATCCTAGTTTTTGGAGTGTTTCCACTTTTGCTTTTTTTTCAACGATTACATTTTCTCCGACAATACCGGCATCCGCAACTCCATCTTGAACGTATTCAGGGATGTCGTCATCGCGGAGCAGCAATAAATCGAGTGGAAACGATGATGACGAAACCACCAAGCGCTCGGCATAATTCTCAATATCAATTCCGCACAGCTTTAAAAGCTCGATTGATTTGTCCGTCAATCTTCCCTTTTTTTGAACGGCTAATTTTAAATTTCCGTTATTTGAAATATTCATGGTTGATTCCTTTAAAACAAAAAACCCGACAAACTTGTCGGGGGCTGGTGTTCAAAATAACAAAAAAAGATTACTCGCCGCCGACGCAGGATAAATATGTGCGGTGATGATGAATTGTTATATTTGGTAAAGATTTTTTCATAACTTCAGCACAAAAGTAAAAAAAATTCCATTACAAACAAAGAACGAAATGAATAGTTTATTCGAATTTGGGCTTCTAGCTTTTACTTCATTCTTTACGATGATCAATCCGATAGGTGTTATCCCGGTTTATGCATCGCTTACCGCTAAAATGACGCAGAAAGAGGCTCATAATGTTGCGCTAAAAGCTGTGCTTACCGCCTTACTGATAATGTTGTTCTTTGCTTTTACGGGACAACTTGTATTTAATTTTTTTCATATTTCAATCCACAGTCTTAGGGTTGTCGGTGGAATTATCTTTTTTATGGCGGGTTATGATATGCTGCAAGCAAAATTGATCCGCACAAAAGATGAAGAAAAAAGCACCGTTGAATTTGCAAAAGATATTGCGATAACTCCGCTTGCCATTCCTTTGATATGCGGACCGGGCGCAATTACCATTTCCATTGTATTGATGCGTGATGCGGTAGATTATGAACATAAAGCAATTTTATTTTTTGTGATGATCCTGGTAATGGTGGTAACGCTGCTCTTTTTGTGGGGTGCCCGCAAAGTATTAAATTTTTTAGGCGAGAACGGGAACAAAGTATTGATGCGTATCATGGGATTAATCGTAATGGTTATCGCGATCGAATTTTTCTTTGCCGGATTAACACCGCTTGTTAGAAATATGTTAAAGATTGAGTGAAAATGAAAATTGTTGTTGATGAAAATGTAGCTTTTGCCGAAGAAGCTTTTTCTAAGTTTGGTGAAGTGCGGTTGTTGCACGGAAGAGAAATTGATAAGTCGGTTTTAAAAGATGCAGACGCATTAATCGTCCGCTCAATTACAAAAATAAATAGAACTTTATTGGAGGGAACATCTGTCTCGTTTGTAGGAACCGCAACCATCGGGACAGATCATGTTGATCTAGATTACTTGCTGAAAAATTCAATCGGATTTGCGGATGCAAAAGGCTGTAACGCAGATGCCGTTGCTGAATATGTTTTTACAGCATTGTTTTCCGCTGTTGTGAAGCAAAACATTTCTTTAAAAGATAAAACTATTGGAATAGTAGGTGTCGGAAATATCGGCAGCAGAATTGTAAAACTTGCAGAAGCTTACGGATTGAAAGCTTTAATGAACGATCCGCCGAGACAGAAAAAAGAATCAAACCCTGACTTCGTTTCGCTTGAAGAAATTCTTACTGCCGATATCATCACTATTCACACACCGTTGACTTATGAAGGCGATGATAAAACATTCCATCTTTTTAATGAAAATAATCTACGGCAGATAAAAGAAGGAACGATTTTTATAAATGCATCGCGCGGTGAAGTGGTTGATAATACTGCGTTATCTGACTTGCTCGATGAAAATAAGTTTACCGCTATTCTTGATGTTTGGGAGAATGAACCGAACATTGATCAAGAGTTAATAAAGAAAGTTCTTTTTACAACTCCCCACGTCGCCGGTTACTCTTTGGAAGGAAAAATCAACGGCACAAAAATGATGATTGATGCGATGAACAAGTTTTTCAACAAAAATATTTTGTGGCAGCCGCAATTGCTTAAATGTGAAAATGCCGAAATCGAAATTTCTACCTCGATACCGGTAGAAGAGATATTGTATTCTCTCTTCAATAAAATTTATAACATTGATGAAGATTCAAACCGGTTGAAAAACTTTTCCGGAAGTGACAAATCACTTGGAAAATATTTTGATCTTTTGCGGAAGGAATATCCTTTTAGGAGAGAGTTTACCAATTATTCTATAAAAGCAGATGCTCTTCCCGCAGAACTTTGGACAATCTTAAAGGCATTTCGTTTTAATCATTAAACGGTCAGATACAACTAACTGTCGTAAATATCCTTATCCACATTATTTCCGTTCCACAATTTTTATTTCTTCCGGTGTTAAATCGTAAAGTTGATAAACGATTTTGTTTATTTTGCTCTCGCAATAATCAATTTTTGATTTCAACTGATTAATCTTCGTTTCTAATTTTGCTTCTGCTTTTTCTTTATTCAGTTTTAGCAACTGATCAACCAGTTTTATAATATTTGGAGAATGAATTGTATCTTCTTTTGGGATTGGTAATTGTTTTAAATATTTATTTTCATAGGAATAGTAGCCACCTCGCAGACAAGTTGAAATATTTCTGATAATAAATTGAATCACTTTACTATTTAAGACACCTAATAAATATTTGTAAGAATGATTTTCGTCCTTCAATAAAATTCCATAAGCACCAGATACGCCAGCACTGAAAACAAAATCACCTAATGAATCATAAGAAAATGAGTTATTAAATGCATTGAAAGGAGTTAGGATTTTTTCCTTGGAAAGAATATTCATGTTTTGAGGTCTGCTGTATTGCCAAAATGTTTTAGAAAATCTTCCATCTTCTCTTGCCTTCAAAAGGCTTTTATTAATTGGGTCATCAAAATAATCCCAAGATTTAGGATAATTATTTTTCAATTGTATTTCTGTAATAAGAGTATTTCCGATATAGGGAAATATTTCAACTTCATTTGCTGAAAAGTCCAAAAAATATTTTTTCACAAACTTGCCCTTAACATATTTCTTAATCAAAGAATTTTCTATGGTAACTTTTCTATTAAGAGATTTTGAAAATAAAATTGAATGATTGGTCTTTTCTTCAATCAATCTTAAAATAAAAACATAATCTGCACCCGCTTTTGGTCCTTGAAAAATATTTGTTGTTATTTCTTTAAGAGTGGGTTTAACAAAAAGCTTGCTTAATAATTTATTGCTTGATTTTGTAGTAATGTTCCAATCCTTATTCTGCCAATCATTATGATTAAGAGTAATAAAGTCAAGGTTTCTTTTTAATATTCCTGGAGTGAATGTTTTTGAATTTATTTTTATTGCTTTAAATTTATTTTTTTTCTCTTTTTGTAAAAAAAGCAAACAAGTATATGTTGATGCGCATTCAAAAATTTGATAGTCGTCAAAATGAACTATTTCATTTATACATTCTTTTTCAATTAGCAATTGTCTTAAATTTTTTCCATAATTAGAATTGAAAAATTTATGTGGATTAATAAAACCGAGCATTCCTTTTTCATTCAACAATGAATATCCCTTTTCAATGAAGAGAACATAAATGTCATAGTTGCCATCTTGTCCAGATTTATAATGCTCATAAAAATAATTCAACATACCTTTTGGCTGATTCTCAACAAGGTTTTGAATTTTAATGTAAGGTGGGTTTCCAATCACAATATCAAATCCCCCCATCAAGCCATAGGAAACTTGCGGCTCTTTAACACTATGGATATAATCTCTCATTGCATTATTCAATTCTTTTTCCGCTCCCACCATATTACTAAGCGCTTTCTTTAATTTCTCTTGTTGGGGTGGTTCTGCGCTTGGCATTGTTTTTATATTAAATACATCCGGAAATTCTTTTTTCCAATTGAACGGTTTTATTTTTTTCTCATCTCCAAAATCTAATTGGTAATCATAAATATCAGTACTAATCAAACTGTTTCCACTTTTAATATTTTCGTCAAGTGTCGGCAAAACTCTTTCGTTAAAAAATGACAACTGATGAGCAATAGAATTAGAAGTTTCGCCTTCCATACATTTAAGCAGCAAAGAAAGTTTTGTTACTTCAACTGCATTCACATCTATATCAACTCCGAAAATATTGTTGAGCAAAATTCTTTTCTTTTCGGCTGTTGTTAAATTTCCTGCGGGAGTAAGCGGGTTGTCTTTTTTCCCTTTTGATGGCTTTCCGTTTTCGGAATAATAATTTTTGTGGTAGTCAAGCAAGTATTGATAAGCGCCCAACAAAAAACTTCCGCTTCCGCAAGCGGGATCAACAATTTTTATTTTGCTTATTTCTTTCGGTGTCTTTCCGTCAATAAGTTTTCCGACTGTGTTTTTCACAATGTATTCTACAATGTATTGTGGGGTGTAATAAACGCCCCCAGCTTTTCTTACTTCGGGCTTCTCCTCAATTTTTGCGTGATGTGCAGGCGTAATGCGAATTACTTTTCCGAGAAACTGCTCGTAAGCTGTTCCCAAAATTTCAACAGGCATTACATCAAAAGCAAACGGACTTGGGTAATACAAGTCGGTAATGATTGTTTTGACGATTTTGTTTTCAATTATCAAATGCTCGCTGATGCGGTCTTTTTTGAAATCAAAAATTCCCGAATTATATTTTTCATCCGCCCTCTGGAATTGCTCAAAAAGATTTTTGTAATAGCCGCCTCGCTCTAAAGCGTTTTTCAGGTTTCCGTAGGGTTCAACGCTTCTGTCCTCTGCAATGCGTAGGAAAATAATTCGGTCAATGATTTGTTGAACTGCAAAATTTATTTCGTCCTCGTCAAGTTGCTTGTTGTTGATTGCAATGCTTGTGGCAAGATATGTCCGCCAACTGTCAAGCGATTGCAAAAATTCTTTGTCAACTGTAGCCGTTCCCTTTTTCTGCGTGTCGCTTTGCACAAACTTGTCAAAACTTCCTTTCAGCACTTGCTCTTTACTGAAAGTTTCCCAGATAAAATCAAACTCTTTCAGATATTCACGAAAGGTTAAATACTTTATTCGTGCGGTTGATGCCTTATCCGTGGGGTTTGGTTTTATAGTGCAGTCATAAATAGAAAACTCCTCAAAGTCGGTGATGATGGAAATAGGAAGTTTTGCACTCCAACCGTATCTGCGAATTTGATAGGCAGGGGGAATTTCGTCTTTAACAACTACACTTGGCTTTTTCGCTTCAACGAAAAATAATTTCTTTCCACCCACTAAACGGAATGAATAATCAGGGGCTTTTGTCGCTCCTCCAACTTTTATTTTGTCTTCGTGAATTACTTCCCGATATGCTTCTGCGTAGCCCTGCTCATTGTCAATGTCCCATCCCAATGTTTTGAAAAACGGGTTGATGAAGTCTTGCCGTGTCAATGTTTCGTTGTAGTCGGATTTTTTGTAAGAGTCAATTTGCTCTTCGAACCGTTTTACTAACCCGGCTATTTTTTGATATGCTTCTTCTTTATTTATCATACTGAAATATCGTAAAAAATTACAAATTTATTTAAAGTTTTTGGAAAATTGTGAAGTTAATCCATTACTTGGACAGTTTTTTCTTTTCTTTCATCTTCCTTTTTGATATTTTTCTTACAAAGAATATAACATTAACCAATCATAACGAGGTTATTAGTGGAACACCAGACTTCTGTTAAAGGCTTGCCGGAAAATGCGTATAAAGAATTAAAAGATGGAGAAGTTTATTCTCCAATAATGGACCCCAAAAAGGTTTACCCTGAAGTAACCCCGTGGTCAGTCTTCTGGGGATTAGTAATGGCAGTCTTATTTTCTGCGGCTGCGGCTTATCTCGGTTTAAAGATAGGACAAGTATTTGAAGCAGCAATTCCTATCGCAATTATTGCCGTCGGACTTTCGGCGGTTACAAAAAGGAAAAACGCGCTTGGTGAAAATGTAATTATTCAATCAATCGGCGCAAGCTCCGGAGTAGTTGTTGCTGGCGCCATCTTTACCATTCCTGCCCTCTATATTCTTAATCTTAACGCAGAGTTTTATAAAATATTTTTAGCCTCACTCTTCGGCGGAATTCTTGGAATTCTTTTTCTAATTCCTTTTAGAAAATATTTCGTGCAGGAAATGCACGGAAAATTTCCTTTTCCTGAAGCCACTGCAACAACGGAAGTTTTGGTTGCCGGAGAAAAAGGGGGCAATCAAGCTGTCGTTTTGGTTATCAGCGGACTTATCGGCGGTGTTTATGATTTTATTATCGCAACTTTCGGATGGTGGAGCGAAGTTTTTTCAACTCGCGTAATTCCTCTTGGACAGCAGCTTGCAGATAAAACAAAATTAGTTTTTAAAATGAATGTCGGTGCAGCGGTAATGGGTTTGGGTTACATTGTCGGATTAAAATATTCCGCGATCATTGCTGCTGGATCGTTTGTATCGTGGTATGTGTTAATTCCGGTAGTCTATCATATTGGTGGAAACGCCACTTTACCGCTTGGTGCAAATGTTACAAAGTTAATTGGTGATATGTCTGCCGAAGAAATTTTCCGGAATTATGTTCGTCATATTGGTATTGGCGGAATAGCAATGGCGGGAATAATCGGCATCATTCGCTCTTCTAAAATTATTTCTTCTGCATTTTCCCTTGCGATAAAAGAAATTTTTGGCGGTGTGAAAAGTGCAAACAACACGCTACGAACACAAAAAGATTTACCGATGATTGTAATAGTCGGCGGAATAATAATTACTGCAGTTTTGATTTTTCTTTTCTTCCTTTTTGGCGTTGTTAATAACGTTACCTATGCCTTTATCGGTTTGTTAATAGTGCTTGTTATTTCATTTTTATTTACCACGGTTGCGGCGAATGCTATTGCAATTGTGGGAACAAATCCTGTTTCTGGAATGACGCTAATGACGCTGATTATTTCATCAATCATTTTAGTTTCTGTTGGCTTAAAAGGTGAAGCCGGAATGGTTGCCGCATTAATTATCGGAGGGGCTGTTTGCACAGCATTATCAATGTCCGGTGGCTTTATTACAGATTTGAAAATCGGTTATTGGCTCGGTTCGTCTCCATACAAACAACAGACCTGGAAATTTTTAGGAACATTAGTTTCTGCTGCAACGGTTGGATGGGTAATTTTAATTTTGAACGAAACATACGGCTTTAGCGGTGAAGGCGCTTTAGTCGCCCCACAGGCAAATGCAATGGCGGCGGTAATAAAACCATTGATGGCAAACCAACCGGCGCCCTGGTTGCTCTACGTTGCAGGTGCGTTGTTCGCTTTAATTTTAACGATGCTTAAAATTCCAGCATTAGCATTTGCGCTTGGCATGTACATTCCGCTTGAATTAAATACGCCGTTGCTTGTCGGCGGATTGATCGCTCACTTTGTTTCAACAAGAAGCAAAGATGAAAAATTGAACAACGCAAGACGCGAACGCGGAACATTAATAGCTTCCGGATTTATTGCCGGCGGCGCGTTGATGGGAGTGATAAGTGCTATTCTTCGTTATTCAGGTTTTAATTGGGTAAACAATGAATGGTTCGAATCGCATTCGGCTGAATTATTGGCGCTCGTTATGTTTGCGGTAATCTGCGCTTACATGATTTGGGATTCCTTGCGTGCAAAAATTGAAGAATGACTTTAAAGATTGTTTTTTGTAAGTTGTAAATAATAGAAATAGAGATTTATTAATTTTCAAAAAGAAAAAGGTTTGTATGTTCGACTCAAATTATAAATTCACATGTGTTAACCGCTTTCTTAACTATGTAAAATATGATACGCAATCAGACGAAGAGGCTACTTGCTTTCCCAGTTCCGAAAAGCAAAAAATTCTTTCAAAGGATTTAGCGGAAGAACTTAAAGCGTTAGGCTTAACCGATGCTCACATGGATGAGTACGGTTACGTGATGGCGACGCTTCCAGCAAACACGGATAAAAACGTTCCCACAATTGGATTTATTGCGCATGTTGATACTTCACCTGCTGTTTCCGGTGCAAACGTTAAAGCCATCATCAGAGAAAATTATAAAGGAGGCGATATTGTTCTCGAAAAAGATGGGCAAGTTATTAAAGCCGAAGACAATCCCGATTTAAAAGAAATGATAGGATATGATATCATTACATCAGACGGATCAACCCTGCTTGGCGCTGATAACAAATGCGGCGTTGGAGAAATAGTCGATGCAATAAATTATTTCCTTTCTCACCCCGAAGTAAAACATGGCGAAATAAAAGTCTGTTTTACACCTGATGAAGAAGTCGGCAGAGGAACAGAAAAATTTGATGTGAAAAAATTCGGTGCTAAATACGCTTACACGGTTGATGGACAAACACGCGGCGAAGTTGAAGTGGAAACGTTTTCCGCCGATGCACTCTTTATAAAATTTCAAGGAAAAAATATTCATCCCGGTTATGCAAAAGGAAAGATGATAAACGCAATAAAAGTTGCCGCGCGATTTATCGAACAGCTTCCGAAAGAAACGCTTTCGCCTGAAACCACTGACGATAGAGAAGGATACGTTCATCCTTTTACGATTACCGGCAGCGAAGAGGAAACGACAGTTAAATTTATCATCAGAGATTTCGACAAAGAAAAACTAAAAGAGTATGAAGATATGCTGATAAAATTAGCCGCAAAAGTAGTGGAAGAATTTCCGGGAGCGCGTTACACTTTCCAGCAGATCGAGCAATACCGGAATATGCGATACATTCTTGATCAACATAAACAAGTTTCAAATTATGCCATCGAAGCGATGGAGCGTTTGAATATTGCCCCGAAGCAATCGGCAATTCGTGGCGGTACGGATGGAGCCAGGTTATCTTTTATGGGATTACCGACTCCGAATATTTTTGCCGGTGAACATAGTTTTCATTCCAAAACAGAGTGGGTCGCTATTCAAGATATGGAAATGGCTGTCCGGGTTATAGTTACTATCGCTCAAATTTGGGAGGAAAAAGGATAATTCATTTTCATAAAATATGAGGGAGTTATGTTACTGAAAATCTGGGTGCTGCTCGTTCCGTTTCTTTTTATGTCGTTCAACCAGCAAATGGAAGATGAACTTTCGCTTGCTTATCAAAATGCAAAGAAGGGCGTCTATTGGGGTTTATCAAACTTGAAAGGAAAGAAAACCAAGTTTGAAAACAAGTTGATCTCTCAAGATAAGTTGATCGCCACGATCAAAATATCGAAAGAAATTAACGGCGCCATTATTGAATCCACCGGGCACAATGAATCTTCTGACGTTACTATCATAGTTCATCGATCTTATGATAGTCTGGCGAAAGACGGATACATCGAGAAGAATTCCGATTTGTTAAAAGATAACAGCGAATAACTTTTCGCCACTATAATGTAAGGAGAAAGAAATGATCGTTCTTTTGCTCTTAACTTTTTTTCTTGCCGCGGCAACTTCTTTTGTTGTGGTTCTTTTCTTTAGAAAGTCCGTAGCCGCAATGTTAAAAAGAATTATTGCCGATGAAATTCAAACGGCATGGACGAGGTATCTTACGTTTGCCATTTATGTTGTCGGTATTTCGGGCGGTGTTCGCGTTTGGGAATTGGAGAAATATATTTCATCGGGGAAAGACGCACAACCTCTTGCACTCACATCCGAGCGGTGGATACTGGAAATTTACAGAACAATTATCGAATCGCTGCAAAGTATCGCGTGGATGCTTTTAGTCTTTTTTATCTTTGCACTGATCGCATACACCATTGTTCGTATTTCGGAAATGAAACATCAAGTAAAGTAAGTGTCCAAGTGGTTAAAATTTTTTCACCACTAAAACACGGAGAGCACAAAGAAACACTAAGAAAATTATTCATTCAGCCGACCCTTGCCCTTGTCGTAATTTAGGACTAAATTAAGCACCGAATAAAGACAAACATTAGGAAATAAAATGAATCCCATATCAGTTTCAAACGATATTATTCCTGTTGGACAATTTAAAGCCGGGTTGGCGACATATCTAAAAGAAATCCAGACCCAAAGAAATTCTCTCATTATTACCCAAAACGGTAAACCTGCCGGAGTTTTAATCTCGCCAGCAGAGTTTGATGAGTTGCGGCAGACAAAATTATTTATTGATTCAATTTCGCGTGGTTTAGCCGATTCCGAAAAGGGCGATATATTAACTACTGCTCAACTCCGGAAAGAATTACAGAAAAATCGTGTAGCAAAAGAACGATGAAACTAAACTGGACAAAAGAAGCGTTGCTTCGGTTACAAGAAATCGAAAAATATATTGCAATGGACAACGTAAAAGCCGCTGTTGAATTTGTCGATAAGCTGATATTTCTTGCAGAAACACTCGTTGATAATCCGAGAAAAGGAAGAGTTGTGCCGGAATTGTCTATTGAAAATATAAGGGAACTACTGCACAAAAATTACCGCATTGTCTATCTGGTGAAGAAAAGTTCAATCGAAATTCTTACGGTTTTTGAAGGACATCAATTGCTGAAAAAAGAGGAGGCGTTAAAAGACAAAAGCTAATCGAAAACCTTTTTCCTATTTTTCTTTCGCAAGTTTAAACTCAATTGCAAAAACCATTTCAACTTTAACCGGTTTGCCGCGGACAAGTCCCGGATAAAATCTCGCGAACGAAATTGAAATTTCGGCAGCATCTTCGCAACCTAATCCAATTCCCTTTATCACTTCGGTTTTTTCCACATCACCATACTCGTTGATAATGGCTTTTATAAGAACCGTTCCTTCCCGTTTTTTTTCTTTTGCCGCTTGCGGATAGACAATATTTTCATAAAACTTTTTGTATCCAATTACCGGTTCGGGAAAAATTGCCGGATTGCGGTAAAAAACGGAGTCTATTATATCTGTTTGAGAAATTAACTGCGGCTTTTCTTCAATTTTTTCTAACGGCGGGGAAACCATATTATTTTCAGTTGTTATTTCTTCCGGGGTTTGTTCGGTCAGGTCTTCTGCGTTACCGGCTTCTTCTTTTTGAACTTTTCCTTCAGCATAGTAAACATCAGAAAGGTAATTACCTAAACTGTCGAATGTTGTAGTTGTGCCATCCCGCTTTCCTTTTAAAATTGAAAAAATCTCTTTTAGTTTTCCATTTTCATAATAACGTTTAACTTCACCTTCAACTTTTCCGGCAAGGAAGGTCCGCTCTTCTTTCAAATTTCCGTTTTCAAAATAGAATTTTGCAGACCCTTCGCGGCTGCCGTTATACAAAGGAATTACTGATTCAATATTTCCGTTTGCGTAAAAAATTCTAGTTGTATCTTTTTGTGCGAATATTCCGTTTGCAAAAAGAGAAAAAAATGTGAACAAGTAAAGGGAAGATGGTTTCATGTTAAAATTGAGTTACGTGATTAAAAATATGTAAATAAATTATTCAGCAAGTCGGTGTACGGGCAATAAAATTGCCATAACAAAAGATAAAATTGCAAGACCGAAAAAGAAATAACCAATTTCCGCATCTAAGGTAAGGATATTCATTTCATTTAGTAAATACGCCCAATCGTGTTTGCCGTTACCGAGCAGTGGAAGCGTTTGTGTTCTTGCATCGGCGGCGTAAACACTAATGTTGATGAAACTGTGTCCAAGCAGAAAAAAAGAAGCCTGCATTCCCTTTGGCATATAGGATTTATAAAAGATAATCAGAAAAAGGATGGGGATGATTATCTGCATCAACGTTCCGCCGAGGAACTGAACAAAAGTACCGAAAAACGAGAAGAACAAATGTCCAGCTTCGTGGACAATCAAATGAAAATTATCAAGTAAAGTATATTCGCCACGGTGCAGAAGAAAATAGACGCAAACAGGAATAAGTAGTATCGAAAAAATCCAACGTTTTAATAAAGATAACATCAACTAGCTTTTGTTGTTTGTTAGATTTTCATTTCGGAACCGCAATGCCCGCATTTAACAGCTTCAACCGGAATATCAAAAAAACAGTATGGGCATTGTTTCTTTGTAGGAACACTTTCCGCCGGAGTTGGCTCGTCCTTTTTCTTTTGAGCACGCAAAATATTAATTTGTTTTATAGTAAAGAACAGGGCAAAAGCTACTATCGTAAAATCGAAAACATTGTTAAGAAATAATCCGATATTGATGGTAGGCGCACCGGCAGTTTTTGCCGCGGAGAGTGATTCGAAACTTTTTCCTGAGAGATTAATGTAAATATTTGAAAAATCAACACTGCCAAGAACAAGTCCCAGCGGCGGCATCAAGACATCGTTTACCAATGATGAAACAATTTTTCCGAATGAAGCGCCTACAATAATACCAACAGCCATGTCTATTACATTTCCGCGTAAAACAAATTCGCGAAATTCTTTTAATATTGCTTTCATAAAGGTTTACCATGCTTTGTTAATAAAATAGTATCTATTCCCGTTTGTAAAAATAGAAAATTAATTTTATGTGAAAAAAATGGGAACCACATTTGGATGAGAAAATAATCAGTATTGTCTAATTTATTGGAATCAGTCATTCAGTTAATAATTGGAATTGTACATTTATCTATTAATTGTAACCATTTATCACAGAAAATAGTCTTATTAGAAAAAAAGAGGCTAATATTGCATGTGAAAAATGTTGGCACTTAGCTTGTTAGTAATTCAGAAAAATAATTCGGAGGCTCTATGTCATTAAGGTTACTTAAATTATCAGTTCTATCATTTTTAGTTGCTCTTTTCAGCATAACAGTGCAAGCTCAAGAGGATGACGATGATTGGTTTGAGGATGATGAATCCCACAACAAGTTCAGTTTTGATTTTCATCTTCACGGCAATCCAACCATTGAAACAAATTACGGATTTTCAAAAAATTCGTTGAACCTGTTAACTGGAAAATTCAACAAAACAAACCTTGCGGAAATAAAACTCGGATACACAAATGAGAATAATATTTCCAGCACTGAAAGCATTATGAAATATAGCAGCAGCTATTTTGGACTAACCAATATTTCATACAAATTAGCACAAAAATCTACATCGGCAGATTATAATGCCGACATGTGGCGATTTGCTGCAGGTTGGGATCATGGTTATGGTTATAAGCCGGGACAGAAATCGGCGATCATTTTTTATAACGGAAACGCTTTCACCCTTTCCCGATTGAAAATAGACAATTCTATCCCTGGTCTTGCAGACAGCCTTTCCTTGAACATGTTTAGGGATGCATTCAGATATGGGCAAAAAACAGAAGCGGGAATAAAATTTCAAATAATTCCCCAATTGGTTTTTAGCGCCGGTTACGAACGTGCACAAGTTTTTCCAAGATGGTTGTTCTGGAAATGGGCGGGGGGTGCACTGATTGAAGTAGCTACGCAATCTATGATTGATGAATTTGTGGACAAAATTGTGGATTCTACACCAATGGCGGCGCCAGTAATAAATTTTCTTTTAAAGAACGGGTTATCATACGGAATTTACGAATTGCGAAAAGAGAAAATGAATTGGCCGTTCAACACACCAGCTCCGTTTATGACTGATTCTTTCAAATTTGGCGTAACATTTATTTTCTAACTATCCTCCTTATATCCGCCCCCACGGCGGATTAGTTAGTGACCTCAAAAACATTCCGTTGGTAACGAAGCGGAATGTTTTTATTTTAAAGAAAACGAATTAGGAAAAAATATGATCAGTCAGGAATTGCTTGATATTTTATGCTGCCCGGAAACTAAAGCAGATTTAGTTTTGGATGGAAATTTTCTTGTTTCAACCGATAAAACAACACGCAGACGCTATAGAATTGAAAAAGATATTCCCATAATGCTAATTGAAGAATCAGAACAACTTGATATTGCAACGTGGGAAAGCATTATGAAAAAACACCTGCCCGCTACCGCTGGCAAGGCGGTTGGGAAACTTTCATAAAGAAATCAACTCGTATATTATTATAGAGCGGCAGTACCGCCAAACAAAAATTTTTTTGAACTCAGCCCACCGTAGGCAGAAAGAACTAACGATATTTGATTTTAGAAGTTAAAAACAAATCAAAAATTTCACTGATGTTATTATTCTTTCCGGCAGAATACCGGGCATTCATTTCTGATATTCATTTTTAGCTTGACATCTAATTTTTAACAGGTTACTTTTTGTTAGTACATTTTGGAAGTTCTCAATAACAATAGAGAGGATTTATTATGAAAACTACAATTTATCTTCTTGCTTTTCTTTCTCTCTTTTTCTTTGGATGCAAAGAAACCATCGTTGAACAGCAAATCCCGAAAGAATTTACCAACGATCTCCTTCACGCAGACCTTGTTGGAAAAGTAATTCAGAAATTCAGCAAAGCAATGGTAATCGTCAGCCAGGTTGCGCCTATTGATTCAGTGGAAATAAACCCGGTTGACGGGTCATTCGCTTTCCGGGATCTTCGCAAAGGAAATTATGATGTTGCTATTCGCGCAGAAAATTTCCGCATCTATTCAAAAGCAAATGTCATTTTAGATGGCGGAAGCGTTACCTATTTTGGCGAAATCAATCTCTCAACCGTTCCCGATTTAGTTGAATCGTTTTACCCTGAAAATAACGGGGAAATTGTTTATGATTGGAGATACGGCAGAATTACGGTCTCCATTCTTTTCACTCATCCAATGGATAGAGAAAGTGTGGAAAAAGCCTTTTCGGTTGAACCGGCTGTTGAAGGAATTTTCTATTGGGGAAACTATACTCAAGCGCCAATGTATGGGCTGTTTAACGATAAAGCAACAGGTTATGAGCTAGGTGCTACAATAACCACATTCAGCAAGGTTTCTTCCGTTACGTATTCATTTGCGAGAAAAGATTCATACCCGGATACGGCTTACACCGTAACGATTGGCACTACGGCAAAGGATACCGCCGGAAATTTTTTGCGCTTTCCTCTTAACTTCAAATTTAAAACCGTGCAATCTTATTCTACACAAAACGGGATTATTACAGATCCTGTTCATGGAGATATTGATGTTTCACCTTTAAATTATAGTTATAACGGTATTACGGTAACTTTCCCGAGAAGAATGAATAAATCATCTGTTGAAACTTCAACCAACGTTTTTCCGCAGATGAATGCTGTCTTTCTCTGGCCAGATGAAAACAAACTGCGTATTTACACGGGCGGTCCGTTTTTATCCGATACAACTATCACCGTTACTATTGATAAAACCGCAAAAGATAAAGACGGAGTTGAGATTGGACATACCTTCTCGTTTTCATTTAGAACCGCACCGCTTAATGTTGAGAACACTTCTCCCAACAATGCACAATTGTTTGTTGCTCCGACAGAACCGATTAGCGTAAACTTCAATAATTTTGTAACGCTCTCTTCGGCAAAGACAGCGATCACAATCTCTCCGCAGGTAAGCGGGACATTTACATACGGAGGTTATAGCCCGTACGAACAGATGAACCAAATTAGATTTACACCGGGTTCGGCGCTTCAAGCAAATACAAAATATACTGTTACCATTGCTGCAACAGTTACGGACATGTATGGAAATAAAATGAAAGCGCCCTATTCATTTTCGTTTGTAACAAGACCGAATTGAGAGAGAGATGTTTAACAAAAACGCTCCTTTTTATGAGGAGCGCTTTTATTTGAAGACATTTTCAATCCATCTGCGGAAGCGAAGACCAATTCATTAAAGTTACCTAGTTTTGTTCTTACATATAAGAATACTTGTTAATGAATTTATTGGACGAAAACGAAATAGTTATACCTTTTCCAAAACCATTTATCATTTGAATTCTTCCGATTGCTTTTCCTTTTTCATGTAAAATCCATTCATAGTTGATTCTTGGGAATTTTTCATAAGGCAGGTTGTTAATTGTATCCCTGAGGGCAAGAATTTCTTTGGCGCATTTATATGGTGTTTCTGAACTAATCCCAACCAAAACGTATATTAAAGTATCTTTATCAAACGTTATTGTCCAGCTCTGAGATTTTAAGCCGCTGATCTTTCCACCATCAAATACGAAAGTTTTAAGATGCCGAGCATTTTTACTATTCTTGCTCGGATCAAGCTCGTTACTAAATTCAAGACCATATTTCGTTTCGAAAATGTTTTTCACTTTGGCATAATTATAATCCCATTTCAAATCTTGAAATACTTGTACAAAGGTAACATTTGGATACTGCTTTGGCTTCTTTTGGCATCCGGCTATCACCAAGAAAATAATTGCGATTAGATAAATGCTATTTTTCATTTTGAACCTCTCCTTGATTATTTGTTCTTATTGTATGGTATGAGATAATTTGGATCTCTGCTAAGATCTTTATCGGTGCAAAAGGAAATGAACATTTCTTTTTCGAAGATATTGATATGAAGTTTACATATGGCTTTTTCATTCTCTGACAAAATCCATTCGTTTTTAATCTTTGAGAATTTCTGGTAGGGGGAGTTACATATATTATTATTAATTGTACTTAATATTTTAGCTTTCTGTTCTGCTGTTTCCGGAAGCACTTTTATAATAACAACATATAGACTATCACGTAGAAAAGTTGGTATCCAACGGTCAGTTTTTATTCCAATAAAACTCCCACCAAGAAATTCGTGTTCTTTGTAATTACTACTATGCTTGTCTTGATTAATTTCCTGACTGTATTTAAGACCATACTTCTTTTCTAAAATGTTTTTAACAGTATCAAAACTGTAATCCCATTTCAGGTCTTGAAGTACTTGAGCAATGGTGACATCCGGATACTCATTCTTCTGAACAAAACAACCGCCCATGAATACTAAAAATATTATGATAAAATAAATGCTGTTTTTCATTTTGAACCTCTCCTTGTTAGTTGATTATTTTGTTCCTCAATTTCCATTGTTTCTTTAATTCTTCAAAACTGAACAAATAAACTTTGATATAAGCTTCTTCTAATAATTTAGTCGGTTCTTTCAATCGCATTCTTTCAGCTCGGTTGATCTTCACTAAAAGAGATTTGTCACTAGACACAATTATTGACACATCTTCGGATTTTAATCCAAATCTTTTAATATTTTCATCTATAATATCAAAATTCGTCACTTCCATTAAAACAGAGTCTTTTAAAGAAAGAGCTTTTCTAACTTGAGCAAAAGAATTATTTATTGTACTAATCTTTTCAAAACCATATTTATCAATTAAAAAATCAATAAATGATGCCCACTCAACATAAATGACATCTCTTTGTTTGGCCGGTCTGACCAGTTCAGTATAGATATTTTTTATATCATAAAATCTATTTGAAGAAACTATTTCTTTGATTGCTGAATCATAATTCTGATAACCTTGCCATTGCAGATAATATTTCCCCGCAGCCCAACTTGCAAATCCTTCTGCCCAATACATATTACCAGTGCAAAACAAAGAATCTATCGATTTAAAATAGAGTATATGCCCCAACTCGTGAGCAAATATTCCACTTAAATTATCTTTTGCTTTAATGCTGTCTTTCGATAAAAACATCGAATCGGAAGCAGTATTAGGTCGAACAAAACCTCTTATGTCTTTTTCTAAATCTTTAATTTCAACCGTGAGATGAATATCTTTTTTGAAATTCATCCTTTTACATTCGTATTGAAATATTTCCTGGGAGAGAGTGAGAAAATCGTTTTTGCCGATGGGCAGCAATTCCTCGTTAATGATTTGTATCTCAAGTTTGGGGACTTGGGCTTCTATACTTTTCCCCAAAACAAATAGAAATAAAAATGCTAAAATTTTAGTGATCACAAATTTTCTCTGATAATTTTTTCTAACTCAAGATTAATATCTTTTGAACCACCGGTGTGATTATATAGAATTACACCTTCTTTGTTCAGAATTATATTTCTTGGGAACGCCTCGCCTAAAAGTTGCCTTATTTTCTTGTTCCCAAATCCTTGTTTGTAGTTAAACTTATGTTTGTTCATAAACTTTGAATGGTTTTCTTTGTCTGAAACAATTGCAATGAACTCAACTTTTTCCTTTGGATACTTCTCAACAAGTTGATTAAGTCCCGGCATCTCTTCAACGCAAGGCAAACAAGAAGTTGCCCACCAATTAATTACTACAATTTTATTTTTCTCTTTGTTTGACCAGGTTCCATTTGCGGTTTCAACCTCTATCTGTGGAAATGTTTTTCCAACTTTTAGTTGATATTCCTCAATGATACTTGGGTGTTCGTAGTTTTTTATGTCTTTATTATCCCACCGGTACTTTAAACTTTTCTCATCAAGATTTAGAATTAACTTTAGAGGAGATAGCGTATCTTCTTCTCGGCTTTCCAACGAGATGTTGGCTTCGTATATGTTTTTTTCTTTCAGTACAAAGGAAATATCATTATAAATAAATCCTCCGTTCTGGGGTATTAAAAACAAGGAACAGTTCTTATTGGTATTAAAGGAGTCGCGTGAAACAACATATAATAATTTGTAAAACTCCCCAATATCTATTTCCGAATAAGAAGCATTATCCCAATTGAAAAAAATTCCTTTGGGCATTCCTTTCTCAAACGGAGCAGTAACAAACTTTTCATTCTGTTCTTGACCAAACACAAATGAAGAAACCAAGAAAACCAAAAGCACAAATCGCATTTTACCTCCAACTATTTGACTATTTATTTAACCGATAACAGTATGTAGTGAATGTTCGCTAGGCTCTCTACTAAATTATAATTAAAATTTGTTTCTTCAAAAGAATTCTAAATATTTTCCATGAAATCTCACAGGTTTCTGTTAAACCAAAGTCCTTCTTTTACTTCAACTTGTCCTTTAATAACATTATTTGTTCTGTTCGATTCATTTAATTCGTTTTTAGAATCGAGATAAATTATGTAATTCAATTTCCCAATTCGTTTTGGTGTCCAAGAAACAAAGTAACCTTCACTTTTATTTGGGTTCATTTTCATTTTACTTATAGAAGCCATAACTAATTCATTATCAATATAAAGAGAGTTTGTGAATGCTTTTGATGGGATGGCTTTTTGTCCAACATTCACAACATTAAAAAACACTTTGTTCTTTTCTCCAGTTTTGGGAGGATTTGGAGAAAAAGTAATCTGCGTATTTGTAAGATCATAACTTTCAGGCTTGTATTCCAATTCAAAATCAATTGGAATTATGGCTTGACATTTCCCGGAAGGTGAAGGATGGAATTTCACTTCCGATACTGCTTTTAAAGCCGCCTCATCACATCCCCAGCCGATTCCTTTGAAGAGTTGAGTTCCAACTACATTTCCTTTTTCGTCGATATAGGCATTTACAACTACTTTTCCGGTTACACTGTTTGATTTGGCTTCGGAAGGATAGGTGATCTTACCGTTAAGCGCTTCCAATCCTCCTATTATTGTGGTAAAACCACCGGACAAAAAATCGTTTCTATTATATTTCCCATCGAAGACAGGTAAATATTTTTTTAAGTCAATTTCTTTTATTGAACAGGAAGTAATCACTTTCTTGTTTTTATCTATTCCGAGTCTAATTTCGAAATATTTTATACTGCTTACATTTTTTCCGGTCAATTGACCCAGTTTTGTTTCAAATATCTTATTCTTATCTACAAAGGAATTGTAGAAAACCGAATTAACCGATTTTTTTTTGTCAGCAGAATGACTGAGTTCGTATTGCTCTCTAAAATTTTCAGGAACACTACCGTACATAAAACCAACATCTTGAACAAACATGTACCGGGAAGGTTTTCCATTCTTATAAATAGATAATGCTAAATAAAAATTGTGGACTCCCCGTCCAAAATGTTTTAATATCGTATCAACCGGAAAGATAGAATTAATCTCTTTTAGGAACTTAACGTGATTCACTTTTGCAATCGACTTTACATCCAGTTGATAATCGTAGTTAAGAAAATTTTCAGTTTTAATTTTAGGTTCCCCGGGTTTTCTAATATCTGAATTTCTCGTATCATTTTTGCACGACATAAACAGTCCTAAAAACAAAACAACCGAAAGTAAAATCATTTTTTTCATAAAGACTCCAATATTCCTTTTGTTAATAAATCAGGATTATCAACGGACGCTTTTACTTTAACCGCAGGCAATTCGTTTATGAGCGCGCTTATTTGTTTTTTCTGTGCATTTATTTGTTCAATTGTCATTTCAAAATTTTCTTTATAATTCAAGGTTTCTTTTTTAAGATCAAAGAATTGGTAAGTCATAAAAACAGAAATTATTGTCATCAATACTCCGTATCCATATATCAAATAAGTTGGCAATCGTTTCTGGGATGAATGGTTTGCCACGCGACGTTCTTTATTTCTAATAGTATTAAAGATGCGTTCCTCAAGTTGTTCCGGTAATTCGCTTTCATCTTTACGAAATTCATGTTGCACTCTATTCAACGCTTTGAAATTGGTTTTACATTCCTCACATTGTGCTAAGTGGGTAAAAAGAAATGACTGTTGTTCTTTTGATAATTCATTATCGAAATACTCATGCATTATATTGTCAATGTCACTGCAATTCATAATTCACCGCTGTTTAAATTCAAAATTGCCGTCTTCAACTTTTCTCTTACTTTATAAAGACGGCTCTTTACAAGCTCTTCGGATATTTCCATAAGATCAGCGACCTCACGGTAACTCATCCCGGAATATTCTTTTAACAGAAAAACCTCACTTTGTTCGGGATTCATTTTGTTTAGTGTACTCATTATAATTTCTTTTGTTTCGTTTTTTTCATAAGTATATGACGGATCCTCGCTTAGAACAGTGCAATCCGTAATGTCAACATCACGCAGATTATTTCTTTTCGTTTGTCGCAAATGATCAATCGAAAGATTTCTTGCTGTTTTAAAAATCCAAAACTCAATTTTGTTTGTATCAACTATGGAAGAAAGATTATCAAACAATTTAATGAATACATCATGCACAATGTCTTCAGCTTTCATCTGTGACTTGGTGATTTTTAAAACATAATGGTAAAGAGCTTTTTTATGTTTGTTATAGACCAAAGTAAAATCTATTATTTGAGTGTTCTGCATATTTTGAGTAATCGTTTATTAAATGACGATAAGGGGGGAGAAATGTTTCTTTTATTTCTAAATAAGAAAGCCGGACAAATACGCCGGCTTTCTTCAGAAAAGTAATAAAAAAGGTTTTAAACGCTTCTTCTTAATTTCCATCGAGAATCAAGGGCAATCCGTCTTTTCCGGAACCGATAGCTACAATTCTATCGGTCGCGGTAGAAACGTTGGCTCCACACTCTTTTATTTCTTTTTATTGGTACCTAAAAATTTTGTGACAGCAGATTGGCAGAACATATCTGTTTTATCTGAAGGGACTATCTCTAAAAGTTGAAAAGATACCTCTCCGAACCTTCTCATATAATCCGCGCTCATTAATTTTCTAACCTCTCGGCCAATTTCAGGTATATTAAACTTAGCTGTATCACCAATTACTTTGTATAACGCTTCCTCTTTGGCACCAATTTCTACGACTTCGTCTGGTATTTTAGCAAAAGCAATAATTGAGGCAAGAATTTCTTTCTTTGAGTTTCTTTGATATTCTTTAGCAGTAACTAAGAAAATATAATCCAGGATTTTTTCACCATGTGGTGCCAACAAGTTTTTTTCTTCCAGCGCTTTTTCCATGCTCTTAAAGAGAAGAGATTGAGAAGGGGATATTTCTGAATCGTTATAAAGTATGTCAACAGAAATTTTAGAAAGCTCTAAAATTTTGCATTTTTGAGCAAAAGAAAAAGTTGAATACAAAACAAATGATAGTAATGCGATAGATAAAAGATGATGTTTGAATAACATGACTTAGCTCCTTTTGTGATTAGTAGAATACAAAGTAAAAATCACCAAACATACCTCTTAAATATTTTTAATGAGCACAAGGGCATGGCAGCTAAACCGCATCTCCAAACAACAATTCATCATAAAAAATATTGCAATTAATAAAACCTTGGAGAAGTTTAAATTAATTTCCACCAAGAATCAAGGGCAATCCGTCTTTTCCGGAACCGATCACAACAATTTTAGCATTAGGAGAACTAGCCAATTTCTCTGTTGCTTCAATTCCTTTCCATTTTAATAATTGGTCATTTAATCCAAGCGAAACAATTTTCTGAAAATCGGCAATACCTTGCGCTTCGATACGTTTTCTATCTGCTTCCTGCTTTTCTCTTAAAAGAATAAATTGCATACGTTGACTTTCCTGCTCGGCTTTTAATTTTTCTTCGATAGAAGCGGTTAACCCTGCCGGAAGAATTATTTGTCGAAGCGGGGAGTTCTCAACAGTAATACCGCGTTTAGCCACAAGATTGGCAAGTTCGGTTTCAATTTCTTTTGCAAGTCCTTCGCGTTCGGAAGTGTATAAACTTTTTGCTTCATACCTTGCCGTTACTCCCCGAACAACAGAACGGAATTGCGGGATTAAAATAATATCAGTATAATTTTCTCCGACCGTTTTATAAATGTCAAAAGTGTTGGCAGGGTTTAAATGATAGAGCAAACTGATCTCAAGTTGAACGCTTAATCCTTCTTTTGAAGGAACGTTCATCATTTCTTTGATTTCCTGAGTCTTGATACTAAACTTAACCACGTTGGCAAGAGGGTTAACGAAATTTACGCCTGATTTTAACGTGTTTTCGCTTACTCTTCCGAAAAAATCAATTACACCCACCGAACCCGCCGGTATCAACGTAAAGCACTGCATAAATGAAATAACTACTGCCACAATAAAACCGATAAACGCAAAGGTTGATTCTGATTTATTAAATCGTTTTTTCGCGTTAATGTAAACCACCATGGCAATAATTGCCGCGGCAAATGATACTAAAAATAACATACGTTCCTCTTTCTTCTTTTTTTATACAACAAATATATGTGTAAAATGAGAAATATCAATTTGCAAAGACCAACCGGCAAATGATAAATTCTCATAGACCATTGGAAGTTATCATTAGGAATTTGCTCCAAAAATTTATAGGATTATTATTTGTTCCGCCACGGCGGATTGGTTCCTGGTATTTTTTATTCCAATATGAAAACTTTTTGCTATTTTGCAAACAAAAAAGTAAACAGTCCACATGCTTTCAAATCCGGCAAAAGAAGAAAAACAATTTGAGAAAATAACGGCGGCAGCTTTATTAGGAACAATGCCTGTCGGCATCCTTATTTTCGATGAGCAATACAGCATAACTTATCTTAATGCATGCTTTTCTAACTTTGGTGTTTTACAGCCGCAATTTCTTGAAAATCCAATTGGAAAAAATGTTAAAGACGAGCAGCTTTTTCTTTCCGGTGATATCCGCCAAGATATTCAAAGTTTACGAGATCAATCCTTTTTTGAGAAAGAACTTGGAAATCTAAAAACTTCCGACGGCGGAGAAATTTCCATAATTCTAAAAGGTGTTGCACTTTTTGAAGTGGAAATATTTTTAGGAGGCATGCTCGTTGTTGAAGATCTAAGGGTTGTTCGTGATGCGCGTATTGCTAACCTTCCCATCCAAAACGAAAACTACAAGGATATTTTTCAAAACCTAAACAACCTTTTAATTATTACCGATATTGACGGAAACGTCGGTTATGCGTTTGGTAATTTGCTCAAAACAGTATTTAGACAAAAAAGGAATTTGCCGCACCATCCCGTTCACGAAATTTTTCCGCAGGAATCGCTTAGTAAGTTGGAAAAATCGTTAAAAGAAATTAAGGAGACGAAGAAAAAATCATCTTTTCTTACTTCGCTGCATATTGAAGAAGAAGAACTTGTTTTTGATGTGCAAATTTTTCCAGTGCTTACAAATCGAAAGGAAGTCCAGTTTGTCTGTTTTTATTTTGAAGACATAACGCGATATATAAAAGAACAAGAGTTCTTAAAACAGCAAATTGATGAATTGCAGTTTTATGAAATGATCACACAAAAGGCAACCGATGCTTTGCTTGTTCTTAATGCATCCGGACAAATTATTTTTTGGAATAAAACCGCAGAAAACCTTACTGGGTATTCTAAAAGCGAGGTCTATAATAAACCATTTGAAAAATTCTTTCTTTCTTTCGAACACAACGGGCTGCTTTCTGTTTTTTCATATTTAGCGGACAAAGAAAAATATAGCGTCAACGGTTCAATCCTTACAAAACAGAAACAAAAAAAGGAAGTTGAACTTTCTTTTTTTACGGCAAAAAATCATGATTCATCACCTACGTATGTTGTGCTTTGTATTGATATAACTGAAAAAATGGAAGTAGAACGCGCCTTGCGATTGTCGGAAGAACGGTTTCGTTCTATTGTTCACAATGCAACAGATTTAATTTGTAATTTTTCCGAAACAGGAAAAATCATTTATGCAAATCCTTCCTTTTTGCAGGAACTTGGTTTTAGCGAACAAGAAGTAAGCGAAAAAAAATTACCCGATCTGCTTGATACCGCTTCTTCACAACAAAAAAAATTCTCAATAAAACAAGTTGTACAGAGGAAAATAAAATCAGCCGAACTAACTTTTGTGAAAAAAAACGGGGAACTTATTGAGGTACTCGGAAATTTTTCAATTGCGCATGATGCACAAAACAAAATAAAATATATCGGCGGAATCTTTTCGGACATTACCGCAAAAAAAGCTTTTCAGCAAGAGCTGCTGCTGATGCGGGCAATTTTTGAAGCATCAAACGACGGTATTGCGGTTGAGTCTAACGACGCATTTGTTAGTGTTAATAATTCGTTTGCCAAAATTTTTAGTTATGAAAAAGGTGAAGAACTCCTTAACATAGATCCGCTGAGCATTGTTGATGAAACCGATCGCCCCAGGATAAGAGAATACACCAAAGCCAGAGCATTGAGAGAGCCGGCGCCTAATCATTATGAATTTCTTAGCCGCCGAAAAGACGGAACTCAAACTTTTGTCGAAGTTTCGGTTACATCCTTTCAATTTAAAGACGATATCTTTTTTGTAGTTATTGCGCGTGATATTACCGAACGGAAACGGGTGCAGCAAGCTATTAAAGATTCTGAAGAACACTACAGAACTATTACGGAAAATTTGGATGATTCTCTTTGGACGGCAGAACGATCGGGCAATAGTGTTCGCTTTACGTTTTTCACTTCTTCAATTGAAAAAATTACTGGCTATTCGCAATCTGAATTTTTGTACGATTCTAAATATTTTTTCAAGATCACGTTCCCTGATGATTTTAAAATGGTTAAAGAAAAATTGAGGAACTTTGTTAATAACTATTATAAAAATTCGGAAGAGCTTGTTTTTAGAATTATTCACAAACAAGGACACCTTGTCTGGATCAAAAACAAAATAACCGTTATGCGCAATCAGCGCGGTATCATTCTTAAAATGTTCGGGCTTGTAAGCGACATCTCATTACAAAAAAAAGCTGAGGAAGAGGTTCAAAGGTCTTCCGACAATTTAAAAAAATTAAATGATACCAAAGACCGCTTCATTTCTATCGTTTCGCACGACCTCCGTACTCCGTTCAGTTCTATTCTTGGTTTTACGGATATTCTTTTAAATGATGACGAAATAACCGCAGAAGAATCTAAACAATACATCGGGTACATACAAGAATCTGCACAAAGTATGCTTGCGCTTGTAAACTCACTGTTGGATTGGACGAGATTACAGACAGGAAGAATCCATTTTGAGCCTGCAAAAATTGATCTGTTCGAGCAAGTCAAAAAGGCAACGGAGGCACTCTCCGGTTTTGCGCTGAAGAAAGGTATCACGCTGCAAAACATGGTCAAAGACGAAGTAAATATTTTTGCCGATAAAAATCTTCTTGCTCAAGTTTTTGGCAATCTTCTTTCAAATGCCTTAAAGTTTACGAAGAGCAGAGGAACAATAGCAATCAGTTATGCTCAATCCGATGTGCCGAGATTTATTGAAATTTGGGTGAACGATACAGGGACGGGCATATCAAGGGAAAATTTATCAAAGGTTTTTGATGTAGATGCAAAATTTACTTCCGAAGGAACCGAGGGAGAAAAAGGAACGGGACTCGGGCTTTCTCTTGTTCATGAAATAGTTGAGAAACACGAAGGAAAAATTTGGGTGGAAAGTAAAGTCGGAAAAGGAACGACGTTCAAATTTACATTACCTAAAGCTTCTGCAACCATTCTCTTAGTTGATGATAGCAGAACCGACAGGCTTTTATATTCCAAAATTTTAAAAAGCTTTGTACCTGATTATGAAATTCTTCTTGCAGATAACGGAGAAGATGCGTGGAAAAAAATAGAAGAAACTTCAATTGCTCTGATCATCAGCGACCACGCAATGCCTAAAATGAACGGGATTGAATTGGTAAAAAAACTTAGGAACTCCGCAATAAAAGGAAAACCACAAATAATTATTTTAAGCGGCGATATCGGTAAAGCGGAAGTACTCGCTTATAATGATTTAGGGGTTGAATACGTTTTTCAAAAACCCGTTAACCTAACCCAATTTAAAGAAGCGATAGAAAAATCCCTCCGGAAAATTTTTGACTAAAATTAACAAGTATAAAGATAAAAGTGGAAAGCAGAAAAAACTTACTTTTCACTTTCTACTTTTTAACACATATCCTGCAGTTGATGGAACAACTAATTTATCTTTTACAACTTCAAGTTTTTTTATTCCGGCAAGTTCTTCATTAACCAAAACTTCCCAATTCCCTTCCGGCAAAAGAAATTCTTTATTACTGTTTGGGTTAGCATTCATCAAAACAAGAAATTGATCTTCATTATAGTTGATAGTATAACCGACGGTAAATTCATTATGGTCATTTGCAAAAAAAGTAATATCATCATAATTCGCTTTTCTAAACGCATCATATTTATTCCGCAAAGAAATTAACCCAGTATAATAGTTAACCAGTTCTTGATTGATTTTTGCATGATGATAGTTAATAGCATTTACGTCGTTGTCTTTATCGTAAGTATTGTGGTCAATTTTACCTCTGTTTGTGTCGGGGGCGGCAACGGAAAGGGGAATAACTTTCGTACGCGCAAACTCTTGCCCGGCATGGATCATCGTTATCCCTTGCGATGTAAAAAGGAAAAGAGAGGCAAGTTTATTTAATTTCATCTGTAAATGAGAAAGCTTTACGAACGAATCAACATCTTTTATTAATTCATGGTCGGAAACTTCTTTTATACTTAGGCGGATAAAATCTCCAAGCGTATAACCGTCGTGGGCTTCAAGATAATTAACCGAATGTTCTTTCTTCTGAAATAATCCAAGTGAATCGCAAATGAGCGTACCGTTTACATAACTTTTAATACGGTTAACGTTGTTGTTTCCCTGCCATTGTCCGAAAATCCAACCAAGTCCATTCTTTGGGTTTTCACCTTTCACGCCGTTTCGTATTTGGTCGTTCCAGCTTGCAATTCCGCGCAGAGACATTCCCTTTGGATCATATCCACCGCCCCAGGGTTCTGTAATAAAAACAACATCAGGATTAATTTTTTTTGCTTCATGAACAATATCTTCAAGCGTAACCCAATCAATTAATTTTCCTAAATCAAAACGAAATCCGTCAACATGATATTGTTTCATCCAATATAAAATATTTTCAACGATAAGTTTACGGACCATCGGTCGTTCAGTTTTCAGGTCGTTACCGCAGCCGCTTTCGGTTTTGAAATTTCCGTTTTCATCAAGCCTGAAATAATATTCTTTATCAATTTCTTTTAAATTACCCAGCTCATATTCAGAAAGATGATTGTACACAACATCCATAATAACGGCGATGCCTTCTTTGTGGAAGCCTTTTACCATTTCTTTAAAATCATTTACTTGCTTACCGGTTGTGCCATCCCAGTTTTTAAATTGAACCGGTTTATCGCTTACCGAATAATAACCTTCCGGAGCGAAAAAAGCGGCGGTCATATATCCCCAGTGATTTCTTTCATACGGATTCCAGGTGTTTATCTTTCCTTTAAACTTTTTTTGAAACGGAATTTCGATGTTCGCAAATTCTTGAGAGGGAAGAAGTTCGACGGTATTTACGCCGAGAGATTTTATGTAGCTCAATCCGCCGGTTTTTCCTTTGTCGGTTAAGCCAAGATATGTTCCACCATTATCAATTCCGGAAGAAGGGTGAGACGTTTGATCTTTAATGTGCATTTCATAAATGATAAGATCGCTCCAATCGCGTTGGATCCATTCATCGTTTTCCCAATCAAAATCATTTTCATTAATTACTATTCCAAGTCGTTCGCCCATATAAGTGTTGTAAGAAGCAACGGCTTTGGCGTAAGGGTCAAGGCAGAGCAATTCTGTTTTCTTCAGTTTTTTGTTGTTCAGCACTTTGAAACCGTAAAATTTTCCGTAAAGATCACCGCTTAAAACAACTTCCCAAACACCGTCGGCATCTTTTGCCATCATGTATTCTTTATAATTTTTTTCATCCACAATTTTTTTTACGACAAGCGAGACCTCAAATGCCTGCGGTGCAAATAACCGGAAAACAGTGGTTCCGTTTTCTACAAATGCGCCAAGTTTTTTTGTAGAGTAATAGCCGTCTAATTTTCTGTCACGCAGAAGCGTGATGTTTTTTTCGGTGGTAGATATTTTTTTTTGTGATGCTGTTTCAGTCATGGTTAAACCCAAAGAAATTATAAAAAATATAAAAAGAAATGTTTGCTCTTTCATTTTCCGGGCAGAGTTTGTGAATAAGTGTTCAAAAATAAGGAATTGTCCTTGGATGAAAAAAGATTTTCTCCATTTAAAAGATTATTTCATTAATTTTCTTCCAAAGAAACAGAGGATTTTGTGACACTTGTTAAAGCTTTTCTTTGGATAGGAAGAATTACTGCAGCGCTGCTGTTTGTTTTGTGGGGCGCTTTCTTTTTAGAGCATCTCACGGAATGGTTTAAAGACAGCGGACGTCTTCCTCCCTGGTCTGTTTTTCTCATTCAGTTTTTTCACCTGCTGATGTTGGTTGGATACCTTATTGTTCTTAAATGGAAAATAGTAGGAAGCATTACCATAATTTTGGGAGCGGCTCTCTTTTTCGGTTCACTAGGAACAAATGCAATGATGACGTTTTTTGCCATTTCAATTTTCCCCGCGATAATTTTTCTTTTTGTTTTCTATTTCGAAAAGTCGGGACGATCCTTTGGAAAAACTCTTCCCGCACATTCTGCGGATAATTTACCACAATTTAAAGATTAATTTTTATGGATATTACCGTTGTACAAGTTATTGAGGCCGTGTTGGCGCCCGGAATTATGATCTCCGCATGCGGATTACTTTTGCTCGGTATGAATAATAAATACTCTCTTGTCGTAAGCAGGATTCGTTTGCTGGGCGACGAAAGAAGAAAATTTTCTATCAAAGCTTCGGAGAAAGAGTTTTTGTACCAGGAAGAAGTTAGGTTGAAAAGCATTTCAATTCAAATTGAAAAACTCAAATTCCGGGTTAAACTTGTCCGGAATGCAGTTTTCAGCTACTCACTTGCTGTAGCGCTCTTTGTAATTACATCAATGCAGATCGGATTTTCATTGGTTATAAAATCATCTTTTCTCGAACCGTTGATTATCGTTTCGTTTTCGTTCGGAATGCTCTTTGTTCTCGTCGGCATTTGCTATGCCGCAGCCGAAACCATTAAAGGTTATGAAATCATCAACTATGAAATTAAAGCACACGAGTAAAAAATTAGAAGATAGAAATAAATTGGCTTCGCATGCCTTGCGTTAAACAAAAAATTAATTTCAAAAATATGGATGAATGAATGCAAGGATGAATGGCTCCAATTATTTTGTTCCATCATTCAACCATTCAATATCTTTTATACAAAATGTTGTTAAAAATAAATTCAATATCAAGTTCCAAATAGGGTTAGAGAGTAAGTAAAGTGGTAGAAAGCAATATTTCTCCGGAAGAAGCCCTGCTGATTCCCGAGCAGATGATCAAGCTCTATGCAATGGGAGCCTTTCCTATGGCGGATAGCGGCACGGAAAAAATTGAATGGTTCTGTCCGGAAGTTAGAACCGTTATTCCCTTAGATGCTTTTCATCTTCCCGACTCGCTTAAAAAAATCTTGAAAAGAAATCCGTTTACTATTCAATACGATACCGATTTTCTCTCTGTTGTTACGCATTGTGCCGCCCGTAAAGAAACATGGATTTCTGACAACTTGATCGCCGCATATATTAAATTGCAAAAACTTGGACACGTTCATTCAGTGGAAGTTTATCAAAACGAAAATCTGGTCGGCGGACTTTACGGCATTACTTTTCGCGGTGCATTTTTCGGTGAATCGATGTTCTCGCTTGTCAGCCAGGCTTCTAAAGTGGCGTTGGCTTATTTGCTTAATCATTTACGTGAAAAGAAATTTGTGGTACTTGATGTTCAGTATATGACCGACCATTTGAAAATGTTCGGTGCGAAGGAAATTCCATTTGAAGTGTTTTCTTCTCTTTTGCAAAAAGCTTATCTCGTCGATGCGGAATTTTAAAACAGTAATTACAAATATTTAGAAATTTATTTTGAGGATTATATGAAACCGTTACAAGAATTAACACTAAAACATCTTTTAGAAAATAGTGCAAGCGAGTATAAAGATAAAAAACTGTTTGGTTTTGTTGACGGAGGCATGCTGACTTTTTCAGAATTTAAAACGCAGGTTGATTTGATCTCGGCGTTTTTGCTGGATCAAGGAATTTTGCACGGAGACCGGGTTGCTCTGCTTAGTGAGAATTGTCCGCATTGGGGTGTTGCATATTTTGCAATTACATGCATCGGCGCTATTGTGGTTCCCATCTTAAATGATTTTCATACTTCGGAAATTCATCACATCATGCAACATTCGGAAGCGAAGGCAATTTTTGTTTCGGAAAAATTATATCCCAAAATTGAAGAATATAAATCTGAAAGTGATCTTAAAATTATTTTGCTTGATGATTTTTCAATCGTTCAAAAAAATATTCCGAAAGACACGCTAAAAAAATTAATTGCCGACGGAGGTAAAGAACTTCAAAAAATAAAAAATCTTGTGCTAAAATTTACGGGACTTTTAACCGAAAATATTTCCGAAGATGACGTTGCTTCCATCATTTATACTTCGGGTACAACCGGGCATTCAAAAGCCGTTATGCTTACCCATAAAAATATTTTGTCGGATGCAATTGCCACAAAAAAATATGTGCCTTCAGATATTGAATGGAGAAGTATTTCCCTTCTTCCCCTTGCGCATGTTTATGAATGTACGCTTGGAATGATCTTTCCGGTGTTAATCGGCGGAACGGTTTTTTATTTGCGAAAGCCGCCGACCGCAGCGGTACTGCTTCCGCCGCTTGCGGAACTAAAACCGACGGTGTTGCTTTCTGTTCCTTTAATCATTGAAAAAATGTACAAAGCAAAAATTCTTCCTGAAATAAATAAAAAGAAACTTGTAAAGCTTGCATACAAAATTCCTTCATTAAGAAAAACAATTAATAAAGCCGCCGGGAAAAAATTGCTTAAAACTTTCGGCGGTGAATTAAAACTTTTTTGTATCGGCGGTGCGGCGCTTTCTCCCGATGTTGAATTATTTTTGCGTGAAGCCGCATTTCCCTATTCCATCGGATACGGTTTAACGGAAACCTCACCATTAGTTGCCGGCACCGGAGCCAAAGATTCAAAATATTTATCCACCGGTCCGGCTTCCATCGGAGCGGAATTAAAAATAGATTCACCTGATCCAAAAACCGGTGAAGGTGAAATTTTAGTGCGCGGTGCTATGGTGATGAAAGGGTATTACAAAGATCCGGAAAAAACGAAAGAAGTGATTTCAAGCGACGGCTGGTTTAAAACCGGCGATTTAGGATGCTTCGACAAGGAAGGCTATCTTTATATTAAAGGACGATTGAAAAATATGATCCTTGGTCCCAGCGGCGAAAACATTTATCCGGAAGCTATCGAATCGGTAATTCAACGTTCGGAGTATGTGCTTGAGTCAATTGTCTATCGGCAAAACGATCAACTTACGGCGCGTGTTTTTTTAGATTATGAAAAAATTGACGCTCACTTTGAAACAAATAAAAAAACCGAAACCGAACAACGCAAGATTATTGCTGATCTTCTCAATCAATTAAAGGAAGAAGTAAACAACAGCGTTTCTTCATTTTCAAAAATCAGCAAAATGATTGAGCAGGTAAATCCGTTTGAAAAAACTCCTACGCAAAAAATTAAACGATACCTTTATGTTTAATTAGGAATTGGGAATTACGATTTAGGAATGAAAGAACAAAATGTTATAAAAGAGAAAAGATATCAATTTGCTATTCGGATTGTGAAATTTTATCAGAAAAAATTTTTAGATCAGGAGCTTCGATTGAATCTAATGTTGAAGAAGCGATCGGTGCGTATAAAAAAATTTTTATAATTAATCATTTCAAATAAAGAAGTTCGAGAGGCTCATTATTGGTTGAGAATTCTGAGAGATACAAACTGCATAGATGACAAACAGTTCAAATCAATTTTAAATGATTGTGAAGAATTACTCAAAATTATCTGAAGTGTAATAAAAACCATGAAATCAAAATTAACTCCTAATTCGTAATTCTCAATTCCTAATTTTTTTTAGCTTTTGGAAGAGTAAAAGAAAAGGTTGTGCCTTTTTCAAGCTCGCTTTCTGCCGAGAATGTTCCACCGTGTCGTTCAATCATTTCTTTGCAGAGCAGCAGCCCAAGCCCGGTCCCTTTTTCGTTTTCTGTTCCTTTGGTTGTTACGGTTGAATCGGTACGAAAAATTTTCACTAAATTTTCTTTGCTGATTCCAACCCCGGTATCTTTTATAAAAATCTTTATCATTTCGCCTTCCGACTGTCTCGCTAATACTTGAATATCCCCTCCGGGCTTTGTGAATTTAATAGCGTTTGAAAGAAGATTCTGAAGAATTGATTGCAGCATATTAGCATCCGCAAAAAGAGAAGCGCTTGGCAAAACAAGATTTGTAAGAACAATATTTTTTTTGAACGCATTTCCCGCAAGAAGAGCAAAAACATCATTTACAAATTCAGGTAAGCTAATATTTACGGGAGCGTATTGCATTCTTCTTGTTTGTAACTGGGACCACTCCAAAAGGTTTTCAAGCAGTTTGTATTGATTTTTCAAACTGTTGTTCATTTCCACAGAAAACTTTTTAATTTCTTCTCTTGAAAAATCATCAACTTCAGTTGCAAGAAGTTCGGATAGCCCGAGAAGCGCATGGAACGGACTTCGCAAATCGTGTGCAATAATTGAGAAAAGTTTATCTTTGCTTGCGTTCAATTCTTTCAGTTGAAGTTCAGAAGCGGCTAAGTCATCTGCAGCTTTTTTCTTGTAAATTGCCATTGCTACCTGAGAAGAAACGAACATCAAAATGTCTTGTTCTTTTTCGGTATATCGCGTGCCGGGAGAATAACTTTGAACAACAAGCACGCCGATGATTTTTTCTTCTATAATTAACGGAACGCCGAGCCAATCAATAGAGTCCGTTCCGATCGCTTCAACTTCATTAGCGTTTTCTATTTGTTGTAACTTATCCGGTGTTGCAAGTAGCGGACTTTTTGTTCGCAGCACATATTCGGTTAAGCCTCGCTTGGGCGGGCGCGATGCAGGAGTCTCATCATACTCATCAACAAAATATGGGAAGCTGATTTCGTTTTTTTTCTCGTCATACAGCGAAATGTAAAAATTGATCGCCGGCATTAAAGTTTTTACTGATTTGTGAATTGTAGCATATAGTTCGGCAAGATCAATTGCTGTGTTTGCGGCTTCGGTAATTTTGAAAACGGCAGTTTGTAATTTTTCCGCATGTTTCCGTTCAGAAATATCGCGCACGATGGCTTGAATGTAATTTTTCCCCTCGAGTTCAATTTTTGTTAAGCTGACTTCACAATCAAATTTTTCTCCGTTTAACTTTTGATGCTTCCATTCAAAGGTATGCGGCGTGCCGAGAAGTGTCGCAGAGATTTTTTCTAATGCTTTTTCTTTGGAAAGCCTTCCGTCGTCTTGAAATTCGGGAGAAATTTCGTACGGTTTTAATTTTAAGATTTCTTCTGCCGTTCCCACGAACATTATTTCTGTAGTTGGGTTGCAGTCAATAAAAGATTCTCCATCCATTAAGAAAATAGCATCAGTAGCTTTTTCATAAAGCGTACGGAATTTTTTTTCAGAAAGAGTAATTTTTTCTTCGTCGTCTTTGTGTTGGGTAAAATCTCTAAAAATACTTAGCAGATAGGTTTTCTTTTCAATTTCAACAAAAGAATTTGAGATTTCAAACCAAGCGGTCCGTCCGTCATTAAATTCAACATTGCGGAGAAGCGCTTCTTCAAATTCTTTTTTTTCAAATCGTTCCTTATAATTTTTAATTGAAGATTGATGCATTGAATCATTATAAACAATATAGAATGGGTTGTCAATAATTTTTTCTTCGGGTTTTCCGACAAAATTAAAATAGGCATCGTTTGCCATAATGACGACTCCATTTTCATCCGTTAAACGAAAACCATCGCGCGAGTGCTTCCAGATAGCCTTAAAGCGTGCTTCGGAATCCTTTATTCTCAACTCAACTTTTTTCTTTTCCGTAATGTCGTCAAAACTCCAAACCCTTCCGCGAATATCCTTTCCCAGTTTATGCGGTTGTGAATACCTCTCAAAAAATCTCCCGTCCTTAAATTCAACAACGTCAAAACTAATTTGTTCGGGCGATTCGTAAAGCTCTTCAACTTTTCGTAAAAATTCTTCCGGGTCTTTTAGTTGTGAAAGGACGTATCCCAACAATTGTTTATCATCTTTTGTCTCAACAATTTCTTTCGGAATATTCCACAACTCAACAAATTTTTGATTATAGATTACTACTTCTCTCTTTTGAGAGATTACGAGGATGGCATCAATAGTGGATTCGAGTGTGGCTTGTAAAATGGAAAGCGTTTCGTTTAAGTTCTGTTCGGCTTTTTTTCTTGCAGCTATTTCAAGTCTATTTATTAGTACGTTCTTTTCATAATTTCTTGTAAAAAAATGGGAAATTATTGCAGCAAAAATGCTTGCGGAAACTATGTTGATGAGATTGCCTTCCCATTCGTGTGCATTTGGAAAGAGTAAATGTTCTAGCCACTCATCGATCGTCATTACAACAATCATTAGGGTGAACGTAACGCCTAAAATAAAAAGCGACCGTTTTAGTTTTTGTATCCGTGTTGTCATTTTTACTATCGTAAAATTAATAGCTGCAATAGTTAAGTTGCATCGTCAAAAGAACCATTACCAAAATTATCCACCCCTAAACTAAGGCAAAATTTTTTCGAAAAAAAGAAAAAAGTTTAAAGAAACCATCAAATAAAAGTTAATATAAAGGTGTAGTAAAGTAGAAAATGGCAGTCCAAAACCAAAATTCTGGACTACCGTTTTAAATTCGTGAAAGTTCGGGTTCAATTTCCCGTGAAAAAACTAAAAATGATACCCTACAGACATATTCCAATCTCTGAACGACGCCACATCTTCATCAAAAGAAATTTGCACGCGCAAACCTGAAGGATGTTTTAATTCAAGACCAAGGAAAGTTGATTTCATTGACTGGTAAGATGAATTATCGTTTTTTGAATTCACCGAATAGTTCTGAGGCCAGTAAGTACTTGAAGAATAACTTTTTGAATTTCCTGAAGCATCTTCAACCCGTTTAATATATCCGTAAGAATAATTCATTCCGCCCCAAAGGGAAATCCATTCCGCCGGCGAATAATTGATATAGACCGGGAGAGCCAGCGTTACAAACGTTAAGGTTAAAGTTGAATTTAATAAAGTTGGAACTTGAGCATAATAATCTGATTGGTAATAATAATTCATTTGAGCATATTTATGTTTGTTGTAGCCGGTCTCAAGTTTTAATCCCGAGAAGAGAAAGAGATCAGAAAAACTTTTTTTGATGATAAAGCCGGGAGTAAAAGTAAATCCCCAGGTTTTGTTATCATATTTTCCTTCAGAAGCATTGCTTATTGTTCCACTTGTTGTCCACGTTCCATTATAATAATTTCTGCTATTCGAAAAAGAATTCCCGCCGGTTTTTCCATCGCCATTTGTGTAGCTAACGTTTGCCGAGACAAAAATATTTCCATCCAAAGAAAGAAGAGTTGTTTTGCGTTGGAAATAATTCTCAAACGCAAGGGTGTATGGTTCGGATTGATTAAAATTTTCGTAACCGCTTGTTCTGTCGGATTTAGAAGTTGACGAAACCGGATTTGAAGAAGAACCGTAGTATGTGCTGTCAACTGATTGTTGGTTTGTAGTGTATGTGTTTTTAAAGTTGTATGTTGAACTTTGATAGCTTGCCCTTGCAATATAATCCCATTGTTCGTTGGCAGCTGTAAATTCCAAACCGAGAACATAGTGAGAATTGTCTGCGTTTATTTTGTTTATGTAGTTACTGAGCGAGGAATGAAAATAAAGAGGCGTCGTACCGGAAATATTGAGCGAACTGTTTGCACTGTTTCCAATCGAATTGTTCAAAGCTGTATTAAAGACTGCAAAAACACCAAATGATTTCTTTCCTGTTCCGCCGGAAAAAATATTTGACAATCGAAACGAAGTTACCCCTTCTTTCGTTTCTGAATTACTATTAGAAGATGATGTTGTTACGTTTGTTAAATTATAATTATCGGGGTGATTATTACTTGATGTGTAGCTAGAAGTTCCTGTTTGGTTTGAGATTCCGTTCGTAAATAAAAACAACCATTTTGAATTAAACGCATTAAAAAGTGTGGCAACCGCAACCGTCGGATTTTTGCCTGAGCCGTAAGTCTCGTTGTTTCCGGGAGAAGGCAGTGCTTGTATTGATATTGGGTAATGCAAAAGCCTTATATCGCTGCTATAAATTGGATCATACAGATATACTGTCGTCAGAAAGTTATTCTTTTTATAATCCGCCGCATAAGTTGTGTAAGCAAAACTACCGGAATAATCATTTGCTCTTGCCGGATTGAAAAGAATTTGTGTTGCCGTATCGGGAACAAAAAGCAAGAACTCGTTCGGCAAGCCTTGTGAGTGAACCAAAATGTTTGGATTGAAATTGCTCGGACTCGATTGTCCGGATGTGAAGTTAGAAAGCACTACTAATAACAGAACAGAACACAGCACAGTTTTCATACGAGCCCCATTTTTATTTGTGAATGAAAAACGTTAATCCATTATCAATTTTATTAGTTTTTGTTTTTTCGGCTTAGTCTTTGCGACAGCCAATGCACCCATAATTCTTTTTTTAGCGTCATCAAGAACGTTTTTTTTATCGGTAAAAAGTTCAACTACAATTTCGCCTTTTACTAATTTATCACCAAGCTTTTTATGGAAAATAATTCCCGCCTTCGGATCAATAGCATCTTCTTTCTTCAATCTTCCGGCTCCAAGTTCTAATGCAGCAACACCGATTTGATAGGTGTCAATTGCGGAGACAAAACCTGCGGTCGTACTTTTAACTTTCAATGTATATTTTGATTTCGGATATTTTTCCGGTTCGTATAAATAGCTAACATCGCCGCCTTGAAGTTTTACAAGCTCAACAAACTTTTCAAACGCCTTGCCGTTTGCAATAAGTTCTTTCGAAAGTTCAATCCCCTCATCAATTGATTTTGCTTTGCCGCCGAGATAAATCATCGCGCCGGAAAGGGTAAAACTTACTTCGCATAAATCCGGGACAATTTCCCCACGCAATATTTTAATTGATTCAAGTACTTCAAACCAGTTGCCGATATAATTGCCAAGCGGTTGATTCATATCGGTAATAAATGCGATAACTTTTTTGTCGAATGCTTTTGCTGTGTTTATCAATGATTGTGCAAGTTCTTTTGCATCCGAAAATTTTTGCATGAACGCGCCGCTTCCGGTTTTTACATCAAGCACAAGTCCATCAATTCCTTCGGCAAGTTTTTTACTCATAATGCTGCCGGTAATTAGCGGAATTGATTCAACCGTTGCGGTTACATCGCGCAAAGCATAGATCAATTTGTCTGCCGGAGCAATTTCTTTTGTTTGTCCGATTAAAACCAAACCGCATTTCTTTAAAACTTTTTTATAATCGTTTAAAGAAAGAGTGGTACTGTAACCTGGAATCGCTTCAAGTTTATCAAGCGTTCCGCCGGTGTGCCCGAGCCCTCTACCTGAGATCATCGGAACATTAACTCCTGCCGCAGCCGCTATTGGCGCAATGATAAGAGAAGTTTTATCTCCCACACCGCCGGTAGAATGTTTATCAATTTTAATTCCTTTGATGGAAGAGAGATCAATTACTTTTCCGCTGTAGAGCATCGCTTCCGTAAGAGCGGCGGTTTCTAAAGTGTTCATTCCTTTTAAATAAACCGCCATAAGAAAGGCAGAGAATTGGTAATCGGGAATTTTATTTTTTGTGTAAGATGAGACTAAAAAAAGAATCTCTTCTTTTGAAAGAGATTCTCCATTGCGTTTTTTGCGGATAAGTTCGATTGTGTTCATTTATAATTTTAGGAGTGTTATTTAGAAAACTTCTTCAAAATATCGCCAACCGCATCTTTGTGTACACAGAAATCAACTATTTTTAGTTTTACATAATCTTCCGAATAGTAAAAATAGCCTTTATCATCAATGTTAAAAGCTCCGGCGCCGGAATCTTTTATCAAGTACCAATCTTTTCCATTCTTGTTAACATAACCGACTAAATGAATTCCGTGATCATCAGTTGTGGTTCTATTTGAAAAACGGAATTGTCTTGCGTGCTCGTCAATATATTCGGAAGGGATATCAAATGTGGGAATTATTGCGACTTTTGCGTGTGACTCAATTCCCGGTTCGGAAACATCACCACCGATTACCATTGTGTATCCTTTGCGTATCGCATTTTTTACAATGCTCATATATTCATCAAGCGGGACATTATAATAAGAACTATCAAGCCACCAGTTATCCGGTACATTGTACATCATTTTTGTGTAATATGGTTTTTCCATCAGCGAAATGATATCAACGTAATCATCAAGCTTTAAGTTTACAACTTTATCTAAAAATTCTTTTGGAGTAAATTCTTTTCCTTCATAAGTACATTTTGTCGGAGGAACTCCAAGGTAATGATTAAGAATAGATTTAATAGTTGAGAGCGCTTCATCTTCGTTCCAAGCGTTTGAAGTTTTTAAGCCTAGTAAATAGCTGTTCATCTCGTTAATCAATTTGCTGTGGTCGTGGACTTTCTGTCCCGGCAATTCTCCACTATAAGCTTCAGCTGGAACTACTCCATACTGATTCCAAATTCTTTTAACTGCGTTTCCTTCCGAACCTTCGGCAAAAGCAGAGTTGCCTCTTTCCCGAATAAAGCGGCGGGCTTTTTCTACATATTCCCAGTAAGCAGTGTAGATTTCAGAAAGTTTTATTTTCTTTTTGTTGATGCGGAAAATTTCAGATTCAAAAAATGAAGTAGTAGAAAAATCCCAGCACGTTCCTGTCATTCCTTGTGAGAGCGGATCGTTATGCCATTCATATTTGAATTCACTTTTTAATTTTGGTAAATCCAATCCTGTAAAATCAACTTTGAACGATTTACTTTCTTGACCCGGTTTTTTATTAAACTCTTCCACGGCTTTTTTATTTTCTTCATAGAATTCGCTTTTCGGTTTAACAAAAGTCCCTTGATTTTTAACTTGGGCATACGCGCTTGAAATAAACGCGAGAGTGATCAGTAATACGACGAAATGTTTCATTGAAAGACCTTTCAAAAATGATGAAGTTAAAATAAGAAGAAATATTTAAAAGAAGGAAACGGAATCATCTTAAAGCATACGTGGAATTTGAGATGAATGGTGATTCAGAATCGGATTTGCAAGTGATGCGTCAATCGTATAACTGAACCGCGCCTCAAAAACAAACGATTCCTTGTCGATCGTTAAATGCCAGCAATAAATTCCCGATAAAATGTAAATTTCATTTTTGATTAACTGAATGCTCAACGTTTTTTCGTGTAAAGAAACACTAAGTTCGTCTCGGTCTGCAAGTTTAATAAAATAATCGTGGATGTCTTCGGGAGTAGTTAAAAGTTTGTTCGAAAAAGTTGGAATCAATACAGCGGTTATATTATAAAGAGAAAGAAGTGAATCGATATCTCTTTTATTCACTGCTTGCATCCATTCAGTAAGAATTTGTTCGGGGGATTTTGTCATAATTCTGATTTCCTCAAAAAGTTGTTTGTAAATTAAATATTTTTAATTAAAAATCTACCGTGATGTAGCGAACAATATTTTTTTGCTTTTATCGTAATTATGACATAATTTTGATACAAACAAAATTAAGAAACATGATATGCCAATAATTAAACCTATTTCCGATTTTAGAAACAAATCAAATGAGTTGTCAAAAATTGCCAACGATTCCGACGAGCCAATTTATATTACAAAAAATGGCGAAGGTGATATGGTTGTAATGTCAATTGCGCATTACTCAAAATTACAGCGCAAGCTTGATTTGCTCTCAAAATTATCTGTTGCACAACAACAAAAGGGAGCGGGTGATACGGGGAAAAGCCTTAAACAAGTAATGACTAAAATCCGGACTATTATTAATGACCAAAAGTAGTTTGGATGTCCGTTTATTAAGTATAGCGGAAGAAGATTTCTCAGAAATAATTTACTACATCGCCGCCGAAAACTCAAAAGCCGCAGAACAACTCGCCGATAAAATTGAAAAGAACTTAGCTTTACTTTCCGATAATCCTTTATTGGGAAGAATTCCAAGAGATACCGATCTTAAGTCGTTAGGATACAGATATTTGATTATTGAAAACTACCTCGCTTTTTACACAATAGAAAAAAGAACAATACTGATCCATAGAATTATCCACGGGGCAAGAAGTTATAAGAGTTTGCTTTTGTAATTAAGATTTTGTTACCTATCGAGGACGGTGATAGTTGTGTTTTGACTTAAAACTAATTCCCTCTCCACTTATAAGCTCTTCTAAATCCAAGTTCTTCGGCCTCTGCGATTGTTTGGACATAATATTCACTTCTGTCAAACTCAATTATTGTATTATCATATTGTTGATCAAACGGTAAGTGATATATTTTCTCTCCGGTTTGTCTGTTGATATTACATTTAATAATAGGATATTTTGAATAAGGAACATTTTCTTTTACAATTATTCCTAAAGCATTTGCAAAATTTCTTGCGACATCAGAAAGTTTAGTAGATGTAATTAACATTGGTTTAACATTGAAGTTTGACAACAATTCAGTAAATAAAAGTGGAATTTGATCATTACTATAAAAATTTTCTAATGTGAATTTGACTGATGTTCCAAATAATTGATTAATTGATGCTTCACGTATGAGTCTATTCTGTCTCCAATTTTTACATTGGATTAGGAGTATTTCTCCAGGCTTTTGACAAATTAAATCAATTCCCAAATCTTCAAAACGTAGCTTTATTCCTTGATATGTAACCGAATAACCTTGCATTTCATAAGTATAGCCAATATATCGCTCGTAGTCCTTTCCAATTTGCCACCTTGATTTATTTCTGCGAAAGTAATTATCAAGTGCTCTTTGATATCTATCTGTTTGTGATAGATCTTTATATTCGTCTGAAGAAAGCCATTCTAAGGCGGGATCATATTCAACATCAAAGAGAGTTCTTGCCCTATTATCAGCTAATGAATTGGCAAGGTCTTCTAAACCGTCATTTGCATACTCTTTTAATATTGGGAAAAGAGACTCATAATAATCTAGAGTATATTTTAATTCCCGGCTCTTTTGTTCTAAGAATCTTTTTTCGATTCGGATGTCCTTAACCATCTCGGCTGCTTTTTGGGCTGGATGGCTCTTCGTTTCTAAATATTTTTCAAGTTTCTTATCATAAACATCAACATAGTCCGCCACAAGAGCTGAAAGCCAGGGAAAACTTTTTATTTTTTCTGAAATAAATTTTTCAATTGTTTGGTTTAGGTGATCAACTCTTTTACTAACTCGGTTTTCTTCGTTCTGAAGGGCGAGAATAGATTTGTCTATATCGTCTTTTTGTTTTTTTAATAGACGTTCTTTCTCACTCAACTCTTTCCCCCAAGAGGTATTGTCTCGAACCTCTTTGCGAAATTTTTTAATCCAATTAATCGTATGAAGTGAAAAATAAGAAAATACAACTAAGCCAACAATAATGAGAGTTTCGATATTTCCACCAATTTGTTTTAGGAATACTATTTATGGTTTTAATTAAATGTGCTTCTCTTGTTCTATTTTATTGAGTTTATTAATTACAGGGTAAATCCTATCTAATTTATTTTTAGCAAGCTTTAAAATTTCCAACGACTTATAAAGTGAAATTACAATAATGTTAAATAAATCTTCTCGTAATCCATACCGCGAACCCAGTTCAAATTTTAATTCCTCCATGTTTTGTTTTGAATACAACATTCCTACAGCTGAGTAATTTGGATGACAAAAAGAAGATATTTGAAAATAATTTTCATCAAACATTGGGAATGTTTTAGAAAGGCTTTGAACAATTGTTAAGACATTATTAATGTTTGGTAAACAGTCACAATTTTTTTCTCCAAACTTCCACCTATCAATCAAATCTGTAAGTTTATTAATATCATGATTATCATTCAGTTCTTTTTCTAACTTGTTAGCAAGATCAAATAAATAAGCAGAAGTTTCTATTACCGACCTTGTCAATAAAAATGAAACCGAAGGCTTTAATTTTATCCAAGCTAATAAGCTTTCATCCGCTAATTCATTAACACGATAGATTATCGTTTGAACATAAGATTTTAATTTCCAAGTTAATAAATACAGTATTGGTGGTCCCTTTGCCGATACCTCTTTGACTTTCCATTTTTCAGATTCATTTAACAATTTCTCAAAAGCATGAATTGTCTCAGAGGATTTTGGATAGCAATCTAGTAATTTTGAATACATAACATCTCGCGATTAATCTAACAATTAAATCAACGTGAACACCATTCTAAAGTGGTAGTAAACTTTCACTCTCAACTTATATTTCTTTCATATAATTGTCAAATTCAGTTAAAAAGTTGGGACGCTGATTTTTTAAGATTAGTTATGATTTCCTATGATCTTAAAACATCATAATAAAACCTTAATAAATCTGCGTCCAATTGTTTTTCTCAATGAAAATTATTAACCAACATTTTATTTATAAGATATCTCTTTTGCTGAAAATTAAATTTCCTTTTTCTCCTTGATCAACAAGAATCGTATCACCACCGGCAAAATTTCCTAAAAGCAATTCTTGTGAAAGAGGGTTGATCAAATACCGTTGAATTATTCGCTTAAGCGGACGCGCGCCATAAGCAACATCAAAGCCGAGTTCGGCAAGCCAATCTTTTGCATCACCACTTAGCTCTAAACTTATATTTTTATCAGCAAGCATTTTATGAACTTTTTCAATTTGAATATCAACAATTTTGCGAAGTTCTTTTTTCGTCAATGGTCTAAAAAGAATTATATCGTCTATGCGATTGAGAAATTCAGGACGAATGGTTTTCTTTAGTAAATCGCTAAGCAGCATACGAAGGCTTCCCATTATCTGCTGAATATTTTCTTCGTTTATGCGTTCCATCTGTTCGTGAATAATGTGAGAACCAAGATTGGAAGTCATTATTACAATAGTATTTTTAAAATTTACCGTTCTTCCCTGGTTGTCGGTCAACCTTCCATCATCCAAAACTTGAAGCAAAATATTAAAAACATCGGAATGTGCTTTTTCAATTTCATCAAGCAGAACAACCGAATAGGGTTTACGCCTTACGGCTTCGGTTAATTGTCCCCCTTCTTCGTAACCGATGTATCCTGGAGGTGCGCCAATTAAGCGCGAGACGGAAAACTTCTCCATATATTCACTCATATCAATGCGGATCATCGCATGTTCATCATCAAAAAGAAATTCTGCAAGTGCACGTGCAAGTTCTGTTTTACCAACACCAGTTGTGCCCATAAAAATAAACGAACCGATGGGACGATTAGCATCTTGCAGTCCTGCGCGCGACCGGCGGATTGCATTTGCTACCGCGGTAACAGCATCTTCCTGCCCGACAATTCTTTTATGCAATTCTTCTTCCAGCCGGATAAGTTTACTTCGCTCCCCTTCCAACATTTTGTTTAAAGGAATACCCGTCCACTTTGCTACAACTTCCGCAATATCTTCGGCGTCAACTTCTTCTTTCAACATTTTTTTATCTTTTTGAATTTGAGAAAAGAGAAGCGTTTCTTCTTTTAATTTTTTTTCAAGTGAAGAAATTTTCCCGTAACGAATTTCTGCTACCTTTCCCAAATCACCTTCGCGCTCGTATTTATCGGCATCAGTTTTGGCATGTTCAATTTCACTTTTAATTGAACGGATGGATTGAATTTTTTCTTTCTCTAAACTCCAGTGCAGTTTAAGTTGATTTTTTTCTTCGAGTAATTCACTCAGTTCTGTTTCAAGTTCCTCCAATCTTTTTTCCACCCGTCCCAGGCGGGCATCTTTTTCCCGCTTCAATGCTTCGCGTTCAATCTCGAGCTGTTTAATTTTTCTTTCAAGCGAATCAAGTTCTTCCGGCATTGAATTAATTTCAATGCGAAGTTTTGAAGCAGCCTCATCTATAAGATCAATTGCTTTGTCCGGAAGAAAACGATCCGAAATATATCGCGCAGAAAGTTGAACTGCGGCTACGATTGCTCCATCGGTAATTCTCACCCCGTGATGAACTTCGTATCGCTCTTTTAATCCGCGAAGAATTGAAATTGCATCTTCTTCGTTTGGCTCTTCAACTAAAACAGGCTGGAATCTTCTTTCAAGGGCTGCATCTTTTTCGATATGTTTTTTGTATTCATCAAGTGTGGTTGCGCCAACGCAGTGTAGTTCGCCGCGTGCAAGTGCAGGTTTTAAAATATTTGCTGCATCCATCGAGCCTTGAGCGGAGCCTGCGCCAACGAGTGTATGAAGTTCATCTATAAATAAAATTATTTCTCCGTTTGCATCCTGGACCTCTTTCAGTACAGCCTTCATCCGTTCTTCAAATTGTCCGCGGAATTGTGTGCCGGCAATAAGCGCGCCCATATCAAGCGCAACAATTCTTTTTGATTTTAAGTTTTCAGGAACGTCGCCTGAAATAATTCGATGCGCGATCCCTTCTGCAATTGCGGTTTTTCCTACGCCGGGTTCGCCAATCAAAACAGGATTATTTTTTGTTCTTCGAGAAAGCACTTGCAGCACTCTCCGGATTTCTTCATCTCTTCCTATTACCGGATCAAGTTTCCCTGTGCGAGCGAGTTCGTTTAAATCTCTTCCGAATTTTTTTAATGATTGGTAAGTATCTTCCGCATTTTGATTGGTTACCCGTTGAGTTCCGCGTACATCTTTTAAAGCTAATAAAATAATGTTGGCAGTTACTCCATTATCGCGAAGCAATTGCCCGGCTTTCCCGGAATCTTTGGAAAGCCCAAGAAGCAGATGTTCTGTGGAAATAAATTCATCTTTTAAATTCTTTGTTTCTTCGGAAGATTGGTCGAAAAGTTTTGCAAGTTTGTTCGACATTTGATGATCGCCGATTCCGGCAGAAGCCCCCGATACTTTTGGAAGGCGCTCGAGCAGCTCACTGACTTTAATTTTAATTCTATCGGAGTTGCCGCCCGCTTTATTAATGATGGTATCGGCGATACTTCCTTTTTCTTCTACTAACGCGGCAAGGATGTGTTCCGGTTCAAGAATTTGATTACTGAAACTCTGCGCAATCTCAATTCCGTTTTGAATTACTTCCTGCGCTTTTACGGTAAATTTGTTAAAGTTGAAAGCCATTGATTAAAGCCTCAAAGAATTCTTTTTAGTGAAGATAACACAGGGCAGTGTTTTATGTTCAAATATTTATTCTTGTACTGTTTTCAAGCTGAGATATTTTTTCATCGGTTCAAAATCCTTATCGCTGTGTAATAGCGTAAAATCATTCTCAATACAGAAAGTTGCAATAAGAACATCAATAGTTTTTCTGATGGTGACACCTTTTTTACGCAAAATTCTAAAATTTTCAGCGCTCTTTATTGCCAGATCCTTGTTGCAAATTGAAAAACATGGAAACTCTGTAAGGATGCTTTTTGCTTTTTGGAAATCGCTGTCATTATTAAATCCTTGAAGCACTTCCGTTAAAATAATATCGCCAAGTACAACTATTTCCGCACCAAGCAGAGAGTCAAGTTTTTCAACCTGCCAGGTATTTTTACCATTAAAAAAATCAATCAGGACAGAAGAATCTACAAAAATCATTTATCCGTTCTCATCTTATCTAAATTTCCCGTCCAGGTGAGTTTTCCGCGTAAAGCTTTTATTTTTTGCTGATTTTTAATTTGTACTAAGAGCTTTAGCGCTTCTTCAACAACTGCTTTTTTGGTTGGCAGCCCGCTAATGCTTAAGGCGCGCGCTATTAGTTCTTCATTAATAACAATATTTGTTCTCATATTATTTCCGTGTGTAAAAATTGTTCATAACATACACAAAATATTTTGCTTTTTCAAGACTTGCGGTAAACGGTTGTTGTAAAAACATTCGTTTTCTTAACGGGCAAATCATTACACTCAAAGCCGCAATGTTTCCATCAAATCATCAACCGTCTTCCATCAAACATCCTTGTTACTCCTTTCCGCTTTCCGTATTTTTGCGAACCATGATTTTACAAAACCAGAATGATACCATTGTCGCTGTAGCTACACCAGCTGGTGTCGGCGCTATTTCTATTATTCGCATAAGCGGGAAAAAATCCTTTGAAGCGATTGATACTATTTTTTCCGGCAAAATAAAAATTGCTGAAGCAAAATCTCATACAATTCATTATGGAAAAATTATTGACGAAGACGAAAATCTTATTGATGATGTTTTAGTTTTGGTTTTTCGCAAACCGCATTCATATACAGGTGAAGATAGCGTTGAGATAAGTACACACGGAAATCAATTTATTACAAAAGAAATTATTGAATTATTATTACCACATGATATCCGAATTGCGGAGCCGGGTGAATTCACCAAACGTGCGTTTTTAAACGGGAAGCTTGATCTCGCTCAAGCGGAAGCGGTTATTGAAGTGATTAATGCGAGAACAGACGTGTCACTACGCGGGGCAAGAAACCAACTTGATGGATTGCTTTCAAAAAAAATACACGAACTGAGAACTCAACTAATAGATACATCCTCCCTCGTTGAACTTGAACTAGATTTTGCCGAAGAAGATGTTGAATTTGTTTCCCACGACAAACTTCTCCTTATGATTGAAAACATTATTTCGGAAATAGATAAACTGCTAGCGACGTATTCTTTTGGTAAAGTGATTCGCGACGGAGTTAATGTCGCGTTGGTCGGCATACCCAATGTAGGCAAATCCTCATTACTTAATTATATTTTAAAAGAAGCTCGCGCAATTGTAAGTGAAATTCCCGGCACAACGCGCGATGTAATTCGTGAAGAAGTTTCAATAAACGGAATATTGTTCCGGCTATTTGATACAGCAGGAATTCGTCCATCAAAAAACGAAATAGAAATAGAGGGAGTTTTGCGAAGTAGGGAAGCAGTTAAAAATGCTGATGTTGTTCTCTTTGTAAACGATGTTCAACAAAAAATTTCTAAAGAATTACGTGAAGAGCTTCTTCAATTAACATCCGGTGAAAAAATTATTACGGTTCTTAATAAAGTGGATTTGGAAAACCTGCCCGAAAAAGAAGCCGATGTTTATATTTCCGCTTTGACAGGCTATGGTATAAATAATCTGTTTGTTAAACTTCAAGAAAAAGTTTTTAGCGGAAATTCATATTCCGAGCATTCGGCGGTTGTATCCAACCCCCGTCATTATGAAAACTTGAAAAAAGCCATTATATATTTGCAACACTCAATTAATGCTATTAAGCAAAACTTGAGTGGCGAATATATTTCCATCGATTTACGAAATGCTGAAAATTCTCTTGGAGAAATCATTGGCGAAGTTACTTCAGATGATATTTTAAACAACATATTTAGCCGATTTTGTATTGGTAAATGAAACCGTTTCACGTGGAACATTATGGAGATAATTTTTCATCCTTATAAAATTAGAAGTCTAAAGCAGAGTGATACTGAAAGAATCTGCGAGTATTTGCGGGATTTTGACATTGTAAAATATTTAGCAACAGTTCCTTTTCCTTACTTATTAGAAAACGCCGTTTCGTTTATACATTTTGCGAACGAAATGGAGATTGAAAGAAAAGAATTTCACTTTGCAATTGCAAATATTAGTGATGACAAAATGCTTGGCTTAATTGGGGTGAAAGAAATAAATTTTCAAGTTGGAACTTGTGAGATCGGTTATTGGTTGGGGAAAGAGCACCACAACAAAGGAATTATTACTCAAGCGATAAATAAAATCTCGCAGTATTGTTTTAGCGAATTCGGATTAGGTGTTATTAAAGCAATAGTTTTTGTGTCAAATATAGCCTCCGTCAAAGCGCTTGGAAAAGCGGGATTTAATAATGCGGGATTCTCTGAAAAACTATATTGCAATACTATTTTAAAAGAAAAAATGTATGAATTTCAATTGTCGAAAGAAAAATTTGTTCCACGTGAAACCGGAAAATAATTCCTCTAAAGCGGGAAAGGAAAATGGACAGAATTGAATCTAAGTTATGATGTAGTTGTTGTCGGTGCTGGTCACGCAGGAATTGAAGCGGCTTGTGCCTCTGCAAAAATGGGTTTGCAGGTTGCATTGGTTACAATGGAGAAAAAAGCCATTGGGAGAATGTCTTGCAATCCAGCAATTGGTGGAACGGCAAAGGGACATTTGGTGAGAGAGATTGATGCCCTTGGAGGGGTAATGGGAATTATTGCTGATCAAAGCGGAATTCAATTTAGAATGTTAAATCGCTCTAAAGGTCCGGCTGTTTGGTCACCGAGAAGTCAAAACGATAGAAAATTGTATTCCGAAGTCGCAATAAGGGTAATCGAATCATACGAAAAAATTAATATTATTGAAAGCTCAATCGTTGAGATTTTAGTTGAAAACAAAAAAGTTTCAGCCGTTGTTACCTCGGAGAATAAAAAAATTAACTCAAATGCTGTAGTTATTTGTTCAGGTACATTCTTAAATGGATTAATGCACACAGGTTTAAAAGCTGTCTCCGGTGGAAGATTTGGAGAGATGCCCGCAGCTGGATTGACCGAATGCTTAGTTCAACTTGGTTTTGAATCCGGAAGATTAAAAACCGGAACACCGCCCCGGTTAAATAAAAACTCTATTAATTGGGATGTGCTGGAGGTTCAGCCCGGAGATGAAAATCCCCAGCCTTTTTCTTTTAGAACCAAGATTTCCGAATTTCCTTATTTACCACAAGTAAATTGCCACATCACGTATACAGATGCTTCTGTTCACAGAGTTCTTGAAAAAGGATTTAACGAATCACCAATGTTTACCGGTTTAATAAGGGGAGTCGGTCCGCGGTATTGCCCATCAATTGAAGACAAAATTGTACGATTTAAGGACAAAGAGAGACATCATCTTTTTCTCGAACCGGAAGGGCTGGATTCCGATTTAATATATTTGAATGGATTTTCAACATCCCTGCCTACAGAAGTCCAGTTAGAAGCTCTTCATAAAATTAAAGGGCTGGAAGAAGTTGAAATGATCCGTCCCGGATATGCAGTTGAGTACGACTTTTTCCCCCCCCATCAAGTAGATTTAACACTCGAGACAAAATTAATTGAAGGGCTCTATTTTGCCGGGCAAATTAACGGGACTTCCGGATATGAAGAAGCTGCAGCACAAGGTTTGATTGCCGGTATTAACGCGTCAGCAAAAATATTACATAAAGATGAGTTGGTTTTAAAAAGAAGTGAAGCGTACATTGGCGTAATGATAGATGATTTGGTGAATAAATCTACTGAGGAACCTTACAGAATGTTTACTTCCCGGGCAGAACATCGTTTGCTTTTAAGGCAGGATAATTCTGACAGAAGATTATCTCACCACGGACACAAGTATCAACTTCTTTCAGACGAACTTCTTGAGCAGGTAAATGAAAAAAAGAAAAAGCTTTTAGTTGGAAGGGAATTGTTGGAAACAATAAGAATTCCTTCAAAAGAAATAAATTCTTTATTGGTAAAAATTGGAGAAAATGAAACAGAATCTTCCGAATTTATCGCAAAAATTGTAAAACGACCGGAATTGAGATTAAAAGATATTCTTCAGTGCAAATCGGAAAACGATTTGGCTCTGCTTGAAATAAAAAACAACAATTATCTTATTGAGCAGCTTGAAATTGAATTAAAATATGAGGGGTACATAAAACGGCAAGAAGAAGTTGTCAAAAAAGTAGAAAAATTTGAAGCACTCAACATTCCTTTAAGTTTCAATTATTTAAACTTAAATAGTTTGTCAACCGAAGGAAGAGAAAAGCTGATCAAAGTAAAACCGCGTTCAATAGGGCAGGCATCGCGAATATCGGGAGTTACTGCTTCAGATATTTCAATTTTATTGGTATATTTGCGCAAGTAATTTCAAACAATTTGGATCCGGTATGGCGACAGGAAATACTCGAGAAAAATATCTTCAACAAATCACATCTTATTATTGGGAGAACGGATATAATCCCGATTCAGCACAAATGGAACGATTGGCTTACTTTGCTAAGTTAGTTGTTGAAAAGAACGAAGTTGTTAATCTTATTTCAAGAAAAGATGTTGATTCAATTGTTGAAAATCATATCTTTATTTCATCATATATAGCAAAATATATTCCCGAGAAATGTACGCGGTTTCTTGATATCGGAACCGGTGGCGGTTTTCCCGGGATTCCGCTCGCAATTATGCGCCCCGATTTACATGGGGTCTTAATTGATTCAACCGGTAAAAAAATTGAAGCGGTTGAAGAGTTTATTGACAAATTAATGCTGAATAATGTTAAAGCAGAAAATAGCAGAGTTGAAGACCAAGAATTTATTGCTAAGTACAAAAACAGTTTTGATCTCGTTGTAAGCCGCGCAACCGAACCGTTAATTATTCTTCTTCGCTACGCACTTCCTTTAATTAAAGATAAAGGACATTTGATGGTGCTTAAAGGGGGCGATCTTACCGAAGAATTTCAAAAGGCTGAAACAAAATATAAACCACGCATAAAGAAATCAACAATTTATGATCTTCACTACAAACCGACAAATCTTAGAAATGTGAAAGAGAAAAAACTTGTTCATCTGGAAATTGAAAAATAATGTCTCAAACCAGTGATACAGAAAACCTTTTCCACGAAATTGCCGGTTTAGCGACCGAGCAGCGCAATCCCCATTCCATGGAGATTGACGCTTGTTCAACTTCTGAAATATTGAAAATTATAAATGAAGAAGACAAGCTAGTGCCTTTAGCAGTTGAACAGGAGCTTCCTTACATTGAAAAAGCTGTTGAATTAATCGTGAAAGCTTTTAAGAATGGCGGAAGGTTGCTTTATTTTGGAGCAGGAACAAGTGGAAGGCTTGGCGTTGTTGATGCTTCTGAGTGTCCACCGACTTACGGAACACCACCAGAAATGGTGCAAGGATTTATTGCCGGTGGGAAAGAAGCAATGTTTGTTTCTCAAGAAGGAGCCGAAGATCATGAAGAGAACGGTGCAGCTGATATATTGAAAGCTAAGGTAACCGAAAAAGATGTTGTATGCGGAATTGCTGCCAGCAAACGAACCCCTTATGTTGTTGGCGCGGTAAAAAAAGCTAAAGAACTTGGCGCGGCAACACTATTCGTTACATGCAATCCTCGAAATAAATTTGACATTAAAGAAGTTGATGTTGCTATTTGTCCTTATGTTGGACCTGAAGTTGTTATGGGTTCAACAAGAATGAAAAGCGGTACAGCGCAAAAATTAGTTTTAAATATGCTCACTACTGCCTCAATGATCCGCATGGGAAAAGTCTATGAAAATATGATGATAGACTTACAGATGACAAATAAAAAATTAGTTGAACGAGCAAAAAGAATTGTAATGACAATTACCGCTGTTGATTACGAAACAGCAACATCATTTCTTATAAAAGCTGAATGGCATGTTAAAACAGCGTTGGTTATGATCAAAGCAAGCGTCTCTGTTGAAGAAGCTCACAAAAGATTGGAACTCGCTGACGGATTTGTCCGTAAAGCAATTGAAATAAAACTCTAATAAGTCCTTCCAAAGATTTTCGATCCCCCCAAAATAAATATTGACTTTCTAAAAAAGATTAGTTATGTTTTCAGCGTTTGAAATATTTCAAATGTTAAAAACATTTTTATGTCTTATCGAAAAAGAGAATTGCTATGAGAAAAGTAGTTATCACACACGCTAAACGAACAGCCGTTGGATCATTCAATGGAAGTTTAAGCAGTTTTACCGCACCTCAACTCGGCAGCATAGTTATTAAAGCATTATTAAATGAATCGGGACTTGATCAAAATCTAATTGATGAAGTAATAATGGGAAATGTCTTAACTGCCGGCTTAGGTCAAGCACCCGCACGTCAAGCTGCAATATTCGCCGGACTGTCGGAAAAAACAGAATGCTTAACAATAAATAAAATGTGCGGTAGTGGTTTGAAAGCAGTTATGCTTGCTCAACAAGCAATTGCATGTGGAGATGCCGACATTGTTATTGCCGGCGGGCAAGAGAGTATGACCAACGCTCCGTATCTTTTAAAACAGGGAAGAAGCGGTTATCGATTAGGAAATTCAACAATATACGATTCCATTTTAATTGACGGATTAACTGATGTTTATAACAATGTTCATATGGGAAACTGTGCAGAATCCTGCGCGAAAGATTTTCATTTTACCCGCGAAGAACTTGATGCTTTTGCAGTTCAATCCTATAAAAAAGCGCTAACCGCAATTGAAGAAGGAAAATTCTCTGATGAGATTATAGATGTAATTTTGAAATCCAAAAGCAGCGAAACAATCTTCAACAAAGATGAAGAGCCTGGAAAAGTAAATTTCGATAAAATATCTTCGCTTAAACCTGTGTTCGATAAGAATGGTGTAGTTACAGCAGCAAACGCATCAAGTCTAAATGACGGAGCTGCAGCATTGTTAATTATATCGGAAGAAAAAGCAAAAGAACTTGGACTTACTCCATTGGTAGAAATTGTTGCACAAAGTTCCGCAGCAAAAGCTCCAATCGAATTTACAACCGCTCCGGCGGATGCTATTCAAAAAGTTTTAACAAAAGCGATGATGACAAAAGAGCAAATTGATCTTTATGAAATTAACGAAGCATTTGCAGTTGTTTCATTAGCTGTAAATAAAATTCTTGGTTTACCAAACGATAAAATTAATGTTAACGGCGGTGCAATTGCTATAGGGCATCCTATCGGTGCAAGCGGCGCACGAATTTTAACAACGCTGCTTTATGAAATGAAAAGAAGAAATTCAGAATATGGATTGGCTTCGCTTTGTATTGGCGGCGGAGAAGCTTCCGCCTTAATCGTGAAAAAATATAGTTGAGCAATATGACTGACGAAGAACGCGTTCGTAAAGAAATGATCCAACGATTCGGAGATGCTTACAAAGCCTTCGGATTAAATAAACTGATGGGACACATCGTTGCTCTTCTTATTTATTCACCTGAACCTCTTTCGCTTGACGAAATAACCAAACAGCTTGGGAGAAGCAAAGGTCCCATAAGTCAAATTGTAAGACGGCTTCGCGATAAGAAATTAATACGCAAAACGTGGTCACCGGAAAATAATAGAAAAGATTATTATGAAGTTGAGCCTGAAATTTTTGAAAACGCTTTTCGTAACAACCTAGAATTAATCAAGAACAACACGCGCATTGCAAAATTCCTTAATGAAAAAGTGAAAGAAATAAACAAAAAAAATGTTGAGGTTATTCAGCAGAGAATTACCGAGATGGAACAATTTTATATTTTTATGGAAAAACATTACCGGAATTTTTTAGCGGAATGGATTTTAGAGCGGCAAAAGCTCATTTCAAAAAACAAGGTGAAAAAAAGCAAATAATTTTTTGGTATGAACGTTTGAAATATTTCAAACGATAAAAACTTAGAAGGATAGAAAATATGAATCGGCTTCAGAATAAAGTTGCAATAATTACCGGAGGAGCGCAAGGAATCGGAAAAGCCACTGCATTAAAATTTGCAGAGGAAGGCGCTTCCATTGTTCTTTGGGATGTTAATGAAGAAAAAGGAAATGCGTTAGTTAATGAATTAAAAGCAAAAGATATAAAAGTACATTTCACAAAAGTTGATGTAACGAAAATTGATTCAACCGAAAAAGCTGCAAAAGAAGCAGTTGAAATTTTTTCAACGATCGATATTATAATTAATAACGCCGGGATTACTCGTGACGCTTCACTTGCGAAGATGACAGCAGAACAGTGGCAGCATGTTATTGATGTCAATCTTACCGGAGTTTTTAACTGCACCAAAGCGGTTATTCCATTTATGATTGAAAAAAAATATGGAAAAATCGTTAACACTTCTTCTGTTGTCGGGCTATATGGAAATTTTGGACAGACCAATTACGTTGCCACAAAAGCCGGAATTATTGGAATGACAAAAGTTTGGGCTCGCGAGCTTGGTAGAAAAGGGATCAACGTAAATGCTGTTGCCCCGGGTTTCATCGCAACCGAAATGGTTAAAACGATTCCCGAAAACATTCTAAAATCACTTGAAGAAAAAACTCCGCTAGGCAGACTTGGTTTACCTGAAGATATCGCCAACGCTTATCTTTTCTTATCAAGTGAAGAAGCAAATTTTATAAATGGAATTACATTAAGTGTCGATGGCGGTTTAATCGTCTAATTCAGTTTGGAAAAAATTATGAGAAATTCCTTAATTGTCGGTTCAGGTTCTTACGTGCCGGAAAGAATAATTCCGAATTCTTTTTTCAATGAACTATTGGGAGAAGATGTTGACACCTGGCTAACAGAGAATTTGACAATACACGAAAGAAGATGGTGTGAAGAAAATCAATCAACCGCTGATCTTGCGGTTAACGCAGCGTTGAAAGCATTGGAGTCCGCGCGCATCTCAGCCGATCAACTTGATCTTTTAATTGTTGCAACAGATACACCGGAATATATTTCTCCATCAACCGCTTCTGTCGTTCAGTATCGGATTGGAGCAAAGAAAGCGGGAACGTTTGATATTAACACGGCTTGTGCCGGATTTGTTACTGCGCTTGACACAGCAGGAAAATTTATCCAAGCAGACGAAAAATATAATTACGTTTTGGTTATAGGCGCATACGCAATGAGTAAGTATCTAGATTTAACAGATAAAAAAACCGTAACACTTTTTGCTGATGGCGCCGGAGCAGTAGTTTTAAAATCAGAAATAAATTCCGAAAGGGGATTTTTAACTGGTTCACTTTTTACCGATGGGCAATACAGCGATTGGATGGGTATCTATGCCGGCGGGACGCATATGCCCGTAACGCATGAAGTGGTAGAAAATAAAGAGCACTTACTAAAATTTGTTAAAAAATTCCCCAAAGAAATTAATCCTACGATCTGGACGAAAATGATAAAAGAATCATGCGAGAAAATAAATATTCTACCTTCACAAATCGATCATTATTTCTTTACTCAAATAAACATAAACACAATTTGGGAAACACTTGATAATCTCGGAGTTGAAAAAAGCAAAGCGCATACAATAATGGATAAATATGGCTATACCGGTTCCGCCTGTATCCCAATGGCGTTTGATGACGCGGTAAAAAAGGGAAAAGTACACAAAGGAGATCTACTCTGTTTTATGGGTTCAGGCGGTGGATTAGCTTTTGCAAATGCGATTTTTAAATATTGAGAAATAGAATGACGACTCAAAGTAAAAACGAATCAAGATCTGTAATACCAACGTACGCATGGTATGCGTTACTTCTGTTAACGTTAATTTATGTAATGAATTTCGTTGATCGCGTTTTGATTTACATTTTATTTACACCGATAAAAAAAGAATTATTGTTCAGTGACCTGCAGCTTGCTTTGCTTGGCGCTACTTCATTTGTAATTTTTTATACTCTGCTCGGCATCCCGTTCGGGAGACTTGCAGATAAAGTCTCACGAAGAAAATTAATAGCATTCGGTTTAACTGTGTGGAGTATTTTTTCGGGATTAACAGGTTTTGCTTCAGGCTTTTGGACAATTTTTATTTGTAGAATGATGGTTGGAATTGGCGAAGCAACATTAGGTCCGGCGGCTTTATCACTACTTAGCGATTACTTTCCTTCAAAAATGAGAGCGACAGTGCAGGCAATATTTTCTTCCGGAATTGCAATTGGTACCGGCGTTGCATTTTTCTTTGGCGGATGGATCAGTGATGCGCTTAGCTGGCGATATGCATTTTATTTTTTAGGTTTTCCGGGATTGATCTTTGTCATTTTTGTCTTGCTTCTAAAAGAACCGGAAAGAGGAATTAGTGATGCCCCTAAAGAACATCAGAAAAAAAATTGGAAACTTCTTTTTCAAAACGTCCCGTTAAGATATATTTTAGTTGGCTACGCATTTTTCGCAGTTTCAGCTAACAGCGTTTCTATTTGGATTCCGACATTTTTAGTAAGAACTCAGAAAATGGCAATATCTGAAATCGGTTTGCTGATCGGCATCGGAACGTTAATCGGTGGACTTCCGGGAACAATTCTCGGCGGATGGTTTGCGGATAAATTCAAAGCAAAACGAATTGGCGGAAGGTTACAATTCACAAGCATCATAGCTTTTTTATGTATTCCTGTTTGGCTGATTTTATTGAACACTTCAATACTTTTCTTACAAATAATTTGTATTACCATTCTTCTAGCGCTAACTTTATCCTGGCTTGGTCCGGCTGCGGCTGATGTAAATGATATTGCCGGTCCATATCTACGCGGCTTAGCTGTTGGTTTATATTTCTTTACGGTCAATGTAATCGGTTATGGAATCGCACCTCCGATCTTCGGGAAAATAAATGATCTTTTACAAGTTACTTCAAATCCGGAAATGATGAAAATAACGTTATTGCTGGCTCCGCTTGCTGCGCTTACAGCCGGAATAATACTTTATAAGGCAAGTAAAAGTCTGGAGCAAAAAATATGATGCAAACAGATTGGATTGCTAAATGGGCTTACTATACGCCTAACAAATTATTTCTGTGTGAATACAATAGAAATTTGGAATGGACGTTTCTTCAGTTTAACCAACGAACGAATGCGTTGGCGAATTATCTCACTAAAGAAGTTGGAATAAAAGAAGGTGAAAGAATCGCCGTTTATTCAAAGAATCGCGCAGAATATGTTCTACTGTTTTTAGCATGTATTAAATGTGGAGCAATATTGGTTCCGTTAAATTTCCGTTTAACTCCACGCGAACTTGATATTTTATTAAAAGATGCAGAACCGAAAATATTTTTTTATGAAGAGGAATATTCCGAACAGATCAAAGAACTTCAAACGCTAAAAAATATTCAGGTTCAAAAGAAAATTGAAACCATAACTTCTTTTTTAATGGATGAAGCAAACGAAAAAGATTTTTCTCCCTCAAGAAATTTTACAAATGATGATTTAGTGATGATCCTTTACACGGCTGGTACAACCGGACTTTCAAAAGGTGTGATAGTAAATCATCAAATGCTCTTTTGGAACGCAATCAACACAGGCTTGCGACTTGATTTAAACTCGCAAGATCACACTCAAAGTTATGCGCCGTTTTTTCATACCGGCGGATGGAATGTTTTATTTACTCCGTTCTTATTTCACGGCGGTTCACACACGCTGCTGCAAAATTTTGATGCAGAATTAATTTTGAGATTAATGGAAAAAGAACAGACAACAATTCTTTTCGGTGTTCCCACAATGCTGCAGATGATGTCCGACCTAGAATACTTTAAACAAGTTGATCTTTCTTCTGTACGTTATGCAATTGTCGGTGGCGCTCCAATGCCGATTCCTTTAATAAATATCTGGCATCAAAAAGGAGTTTACATCCGGCAAGGTTACGGTTTAACGGAAGTTGGTCCAAATTGTTTTTCGCTTCATCAAGACGATGCGATCAGAAAAAAAGGTTCAATCGGTTTTCCGAACTTTTATGTTGAACCTAAAATTGTAAATGAAAAAGGAATTGAATGCGGCAACAATGAAGTTGGAGAATTATGGATGAAATCTCCCGTTGTTACTCCCGGTTATTGGAGAAAAGAAAAAGAATCATCGGAAGCAATTACAGATGGTTTTTTCCATACCGGTGATTTGGTAAAACGTGACGACGACGGATATTACTTTGTTGTCGACCGCAAAAAAAATATGTTCATCAGCGGCGGAGAAAATGTCTATCCCGCCGAAATAGAAAAATTTCTATACACAAACAACCAAATAAAAGAAGTGGCTGTAATTGGCATTCCCGATGAAAAATGGGGCGAGGTTGGCAAAGCATTTATCGTTTTAAATAGTAAAAACTCTTTGGATGAAAATGCTGTGCTTGATTATTGCAAAGGAAATTTGGCGAAATATAAAATCCCGAAGTATGTTCAATTTCTTGACACTCTTCCGAAAACGGAAGCCGGGAAAATTGACAAAAAGAAATTGTTGAAAATTTATCAACAAACAAAAACAAACTAACATCAATAAAAGGAGTTCGTATGAAAAAGTCTCTCTTGCTTTTGTTCTTTTCTTTCTCAGTTCTTTTCACATCTTGTAAAAAAGATGACACCACAACCGCCCCTGTAACGCCGACCGATCCCATTGTCGGTGTCTGGGTTTCCGATGGCGCAAATGTTGCCTATGGATTAAAACTCGCTCCGTTCAAAGTGAAAAAAATTGTAGCTACGTTTAACGAAAACAAATCTTATACGGTTGTTCAAACAGACAGCGCGAACGTGAACACAACTTTTACCGGAACATACACAAATACTGAAACCTCCCACAGCGATACTTTGTCAACTTCGATTACGAAAGGCGTAAAGATTTATAACATCGTGGCTAATCAGGCAACTCCAGCAACAGTTACGGCAACCGGTATTTATGCTATCAGTTCTACAAATATGTCTTACGAAGTTATTCAAACTTCACCGGTGTTAACCGGCGTTAATCCTCCAACCGCAGGTGTTGGTTTTGGCAGTACGACAATCTATGGCGTTAAATACGCTATTTATGTTCAAAAGTATGTTAAACAATAAGTAATTTTTTTCTTAATCATAATCTTTCTCTTAATCATTCCTTCAGTGGATTAAGATTAAGATTATGATTAAGATTTTTTAGGAGACAGAAAAAATGAAATTCAAACTGCTTCTCTTTTTTATGTGCATACTCTTTGCGGTTCCAAATAGTAACGGACAGGATACACAAGTAAAAAAAATTCCAGATGCCAAAGCGCCGGAATTCAAATTTATCGGATATTGGTTCAGCCGCGGAACCGCTTCTAATATCGCCCCGACAAATGAATTGCTGCGCGGGCAAATTATTGGTCGCTTATTCGGACCAAACACAACCAACACTTCTGCTAAAACTTCTTCATATTTTGAACAGCGGTTTGTTCCAATGTTTATTTATACCCCGCAAATTCTTGATGGTGTAGCAACGTTCCGGAGTTTATTTAAAATTGACATGACCTGGGGCGATGCGGCATACGGCGTTGGCGGAAATAATGGCGGCGGAATAAATGCCGGACAAGTAAACTTGCAAACGCTTCTTGCAAACGTTGATATAAAACCGAAAAATGCAGATTGGAATGTTGTTGTCGGTTTGCAAAGAATGTTCGACAACGTTCGCGATCCAAATCAAACTACAGTAAGCACGTACCAAAATAGTTCATACAAACTTTCATTTTGGGGAACGCAGGCTGTGGGTATTAGTGTTTTTGGAAATATAAATGAAACCACTCAAGCGCGCTTCGGCTATTTTCAACTTTATGAAAATATAATTCAAGAAAATGATGATGTTGCGTTATGGATGTTTGATATCGAATCGCGCGTTTATCCTTTACTTGAAGTTGGAGCCGACGCATGGTTCGTTTGGGACAGAGGTAAAAACTCCGGAGGAATTTCTGTCCTCGGACAAGGCTTAAACAGTGGGCTTGCTCAATATAACGGCGCTGTACGGCTTGGCTTCCCATCGCAAAAATATGAAGCGAATATTTTATGGCTTGGTGCTCACTCGGCTTACAACCGTGAATTTCTTGCCGGAAGATGGTGGGCTGATGCATACGTAATTGCAAATCTCGGAACAGTAGATACGATTAGTGACAATTCATCTGCAAAGAAATATGCTGATATTTTCGGTGTTGCTACAAATGCTTCGGCAGCATATAAATATGGGATGACTGCAAACGATAAAGTTTCCGTTGAAGCTCTTTACACCACCGGAGATGAAAATGGAGCGAGCGACAAAAAAATTAATTCTGTTATCACGGGAAATGTTTGGGGTTCGCCCACTGGAATTTACAGTTCGCATAAAGCATTATTGCTTTTCCCCGATCCTCAAGTTGTGAATAGATATTATTCAGCGGTTCACGATATATCAAATATGGGAATGGGAGTTACAGCCGGATTTTTATCTTTTTCAAAAGATTTAATCCCGAATAAATTCAGTGGGAAACTTGGTTTTGCAACCGCAATTTCAAACGTTACTCCGAAGGGCGGTTCTTCTTATATCGGTTCAGAAGTTAACGTGGAATTTAAATACAACATCAAAGTTTTTCTTACGCTTGGTTTAAGCGCAGGTTATTTGCAGTTAGGTGATTTTTATAAATCTCCTTCCGTTAAGTACACCAGCAATTCCGAAAAACCGAAAGATCCGTTTGTAATTTTTACTTCACTTAGCTGGTTAATGTTTTAGGAGAAACCCATGAAAAAATTATTTGGATTATTACTTATGGCTGCTTTTGTGTTTAACGGATGTTCGGGATTTCTTTATACGAAAATGTCTCCTTTGGAATTTTCTGATTTCGATTACGGATTTCCGACAAAAAAAGTTTTATCAAATCCCTCCATCTCTTTTATTGATGAGGGACATGGAAAACAAACGATTGTTCTTGTTCACGGACTTGCAAGCAACGCCGGTTTTTGGCGATACAATATTTCCGAACTTGCCAAACAATATCGCGTCATCGCAGTTGATTTACCAGGTTACGGAAAATCGCAAAAAGATTATTATCTCTACAACATGAGTTTCTTTGCCGATCAGATAAAACGGTTAGTTGATGAATTAAAGATTGACAAATTTATTTATGTCGGGCATTCGATGGGAGGACAAGTTGGAATTAATTTCGCTATGCGCTTTCCGGATCGGTTGGAAAAATTAGTTTTGGCTTCTCCCGCCGGTTTTGAAGAATTTGAACAAGGTGAAGGCGATTGGCTCCGAAGTGTTATGACCGTTTCAGGAGTGAAAAAAACTTCCGAAGAAGGAATTAGAAGAAATCTTGCCATGAACTTTTATAAGTGGTCGGATAAATGGGAGTGGATGGTTGAAGAGCGTGTCCGAATGGCAAAAGCAAAAGAGTTTGATGATTTTTCTTACGCAGTTGTTCGCAGCGTAAACGGCATGCTTGATGAGCCGACATGGGATAAGCTCAATAAAGTTTCTGTTCCAACGTTAGTTATTTTTGGAAAATACGATGGTTTAATTCCAAATCCTTATTTAAACCCAGGCAGAACATCCGATGTTTTTGATTCAGGTGCAAAGACAATTCCAAATTGCACGTTACACCAAATGGATAATTGCGGACACATGTTGCAGATTGAAAAGCAGGAAGAATTCAACGAAACAGTTTTAGATTTTCTTAAAAAATAATTTTAGATAAAGCGGCAAACTTCAAATAAGTTTGCCGCTTTATTTCTTACCAAATTCTCATTTGTTTTTTAGATATAAAAAATTTTTGTTGATATACGTTTTTAGGAAGATTACTTCAGATGTTTTTTCTTCAGGGTCTCTTATTAAAATTGATTAATTTTACAGAGGAAAGATTTATAAATATCTTTCTTTTAAAAAGTTATGATCAACAAAAACAGAAAGGTTTAAAATGAAAACTACAAAAGAAAACCTGCATGAAGCTTTTGCCGGCGAAAGCCAAGCGAACCAAAAATACCGCGCCTTTGCTAAGAAAGCTGAACGCGACGGATTTCCAAACATCGCTAAATTGTTCAACACCGCCGCGGAAGCAGAGCGAATTCACGCCGAAGGACATTTTAGTTCGCTGGATGGGATTGGCTCTACAACGGAAAATTTAAAAGCCGCAATTGCCGGTGAGACATATGAGTTCACGGAAATGTATCCACCGATGTTAGCGCTGGCAGAAGCTGAAAATCATAAAGCAAAAAGAATGTTCGGCTATGCGGTTAAAGCTGAAAAGATTCACGCGGAGTTGTACCAAATAGCTTTAGAAGCGGCAGAACAAGGAAAAGATTTAGAAGTATCAGATATTTACTTGTGTCCGGTTTGCGGTCATATTGAATTTGGAAAGTCGACAGAAAATTGCCCAACGTGTGGCGCGCTTCCATCAAAATTTGTAAAACTGTAAAATCAGTTAAATGAATTAAGGAAATTGGCAAGAATATTTGTAGAGTAGAAAAACGCCTAACAGCATGGATGAATGATTTTCACTCAATCATATAACCATTCATCTCATATTATTGGGTTCTGGTTTACCATGTTATGTTTCAGTTTTTTCTATCGCTTGCTCAGAAATCAATTTCCCTTCTTTTATTCGAATTATTCGTTGAGTTAAACGACTCAAAACATTTTCTTGATGAGAAATACATATGAGCGTAATTCCTTTTTCGGAATTGATCTTTTTAAGTAACAACAATAAATTTAACTGCGACTCAACATCTTGAGCGGAAAACGGTTCATCCAAGATTAAAATTTCCGGTTCAACAGCAAGCAGTCGCGCTAATGCTACACGCTGTCTTTGTCCGCCGCTTAATTGCAGACAATATTTTTCAAGAGCATTCTCATTAATATTTACATCCGATAACAAGCCATGCAATCGCTCTTTATTAGTAAAAGACTTTCCATTCTTCTGTTGTAAAGCTTCAACAAGAATATCTTTTACTTTTCTGAAAGGATTGACAATCTCTTCGGAATTCTGAAATAAAAGTTGAATGTGATTGGGGGCCGGTTGTTTCGTTTTTGAAAAAGAATTTAATATTTCACCTGATGTTGGTTCATAAATTCCCACCAATATTTTTGCAAGCGTAGTTTTTCCACCACCAGATGGACCGGCAATGCCAACTATTTCGCCGCATTTCACCTCGAAGGAAATATTTTCTAATATTTTCTTTTCGTTCTTCTTTCCAACAAAAGAATTTTTTTTGATGGAATAAGAAATGTCTTTAACGATTAATAACGGTTTCACTGTTTAACTGCTTATACGCGTTGAGAAAATTTTTAATTGATCCTGATTCTACATCGAAAAAATCTTTGAATGAAACAAATTCCGAAAGATTTCCGCCATCTAAATAAGAAATAAAATCGGTAAAATTTTCAGCGAAAGATAAATCTTGCGTAATAACCAGTATAGCGGCATTGTTTTGAAGTACAAATTTTTTCAGCCGCTCCTTTGTTAAAAAAATAGTCTCGTTATCAATTCCGGAAGTTGGTTCGTCAAGAAGAAGAAATTTCGGCTTTTTTAATAATGCAAGAATGAGGGCGATTCTTTGCGCCATTCCTCCGCTAACTTCATACGGATAAAGCTGAAATATTTTTGTGGGTTCGGGAAGATTAAAAAAATCAAATTCCTTTTTAATTTCATTTTCTTCAAAAGAATAGAGGTTAAAGTAATACCCAATTTTTTTTAGCGGATCAAAAGAGTTTACCGGGTCTTGTAACACATATTGAATTTTCGCCTTACGGAATTCCGCCAATCTGTTTTGCGAAAGTAATAATAAATCCACTCCTTCAAATTCAACTGAACCTTCACTTGAAAAAACATTTTCATCTAAAAGATTCGTAACCGATTTTAATAACGTTGACTTCCCTTCCCCGTTTTTGCCAAGGATTGTATAAATATTTTGCTCCTCCATGGCAAAGGCAACATTTCGCAAAAGAATTCTCTTGCCGGCTTGCTCAAACAAGCAAACGGACTTTATATTTATTTGTATCATTAATCACTTAATATTTTGTTTATTAATTTACAAAATAATAATTTGGTAAAAATAGTTTCAGTAAATTTGCGAGGAAAAAATGTTTAGTACCCGGAAAAATAGTTACCTATATTTTTTAGTCCTGTTATCAATTTTTGTCGGCTGCAAAAGAACCCCAACCGATAATAACACTCAAGTTGTTATCGCAATTCCTTCCGATGTAGAGAGGATCAATCCTCTTTTTTCTTATAGCGTCAATGAAGCAAACATAAGCGAACTTATATTTTTATCTCTCGTTAAACATTCATGGGATTATAAAACCGGTGACATAAAAACCGAATCCATGCTTGCAGATTCATGGGAATGGAATGGCGATTCAAGCGCAATAACTCTTGAACTTCGTAATGATGTTCAATGGTCCGACGGTGTACCGCTCACTATTGAAGATGTTATCTTTTCATTCGATGTTTACTCAGACCCGGTTGTTGAAAGTTATTTGTACGGCTCATTTAAATGTTTTTATACTGATAACGATAATCATATTATTGCAGAAAAAACGTTCGAGAAATTATCTGAAAGGAAATTACAAATTACTTTTGCGCCCGGTTCGTCTCCCTCATTATTTAATCTTGATTTTCCAATCGTTCCAAAACACATATTTGATAAAATGCCGCGTAAAGAAATTGCTACGGCAAAAGAAAATTTCGCGCCGGTAACAAGCGGTCCATTCACACTTGAAAAATGGGAAAAGAATCAAGCGATCATATTAAAAGAAAACCCTAAATCTTTTTTACACAAAGATGGAAATGTTAAACGAATCATTTTTAAGGTGATTCCGGGTTACAATGCCCGATTAACTCAATTAAAAAATGGTGAAGTTGATTTAGCAGAATATTTAAAACCCGAAGATGTGAGCGGACTAAAAAACACCGGCTCTTTAGTTGTTGCTTCTCTTAAAGGAAGAGAGTATGATTATCTCGGCTGGAACAATCTCGATCCAGGCCAATTTAAAAAGAACCGGAATATTGTGCCTAACAAATTGTTTGGTTCCGAAAAAATCAGACAGGCACTTTCGATGGCGATAAATAGAAATGAAATTCTTAGCGAGTATTTGCACGGCTATGGAGAGCTTGCCAACAGTCCGATTTCTCCAATATTTAAGAATGCAATTGATGAAAAACTAATGCCGTATGCATTCGATTTGGCAAAAGCAAAAACTCTTCTTGCCGAAGAAGGCTGGATTGATAAAGACCGTAACGGTATTCTGGAAAAAAACGGAGAGGAATTTAAATTTATTTTAACTATTTCATCAAATAATCCACGCAGGATTTTCGCATCAACACTAATTAAAAATACTTTCAAGCAACTCGGTATTGACATGAAAATTGAACAACTTGAACTCGGAATGTTAATTGACCGGATAAATAATAAAAGTGTTGATGCTTGGATGGCGAGTTGGATCATCCCCATTCCGCTGGATTTAAAATTTTCATGGTATTCACATCTTGCAACAACTCCGATGAACTTTCCTTCATACCAAAACAAAGAGTTGGACGCGCTGTTGGATAAACTTGAAACAAAAATTTCATGGCAGCAGAAAAATGAAATCTATAAAAACATAGAAGCTCTTCTCTATCGCGATCAGCCTGTAACTTTTCTTTATTGGATAGACAATATTGTTGCGTATAACAAAAAAATAAAAAACATTGAAATCACTCCTCTCGGCACAGTTCATCATTGCTGGTTGTGGCAGTAAACGTATGATTCCATGAAAGCTTCTCAACTGTTTTTATCTCTTATAAAAAGATTAACAACTTCTGTTATTGTTTTACTTTTGACGGTCAGTTTTCTTTTTGTTTTGGTAAGGATTGCCCCCGGCGATCCAAGTCAAAAATTTCTTTCGCCGAGTTTAAGTCCTCAATTAATTGAAAAAGTAAAAAAAACATTTCAGTTGGATAAACAGATTCACGAACAGTATGTAAGTTTTTTGAAAAATGCGCTCACCGGTGATTTCGGAGTTTCCTATTCTTTTCATCGTCCGGTGAATGAAGTGATTGCAGAAGCTCTTCCTTTCACAATTCTCTTCTCATTGTCCGCATTCGTTTTGCAATTGATTGGCGGATTGCTGTTTGCTGTTTTGGCTTTTCGTTATCACAAAAAATTGTGGGATAAATTTCTTTCACATGGAAGTATGCTTTTGTATGCGGTTCCATCGTTTGTAAGCGGATTGTTTTTCATTTATGTTTTTTCCGTTCAGCTAAAAATATTTCCTTCATCGGGAATCAGAACAGTAGGAATACTTGAGAATAATTATTTTCCCCTTCTTTTTGATTATGCACAACATCTCTTTCTTCCGGTACTTGTTTTATCACTAACAGGTTTGCCGGTATATTTCAAATATTTTAGAGAACATTTTGAAGAGAGTCAGAATAAACTTTTCATAATTTACCTCCGGGCAAACGGAGTTTCTGAAAGGAGAATTCTTTTAAGCCATATTATTCCCAACTCGCTTAATTCCATTATTGCCTACGCGGGCGTTGATCTGGGAATTTTATTCAGCGGCGCATTAATTACTGAGATGATTTTTAGTTTGCCTGGAATGGGACGCCTGGCGGTTGGTGCAATCTTGCAGCGTGATTATCCGTTGATCATCGGTTGTACGTTAACCGTGGGAACACTAATAATACTCACAAGTTTACTTGCAGATTTAATCCGCTTGAAAATTGATAAGCGCTTGGTAAAAGGACTTATAAATTGAAAAGAATTCATTTTTCCATATATCATTTTTTCTTTTTTTTATTACTAATAACGATTGGTTTTCGCTTGCCGTTATTAGAAAATACGGCGATGCTGTTTATTTCTTATTTAGCTTTGTTTGTAGCAGATTATCGAACTGCTTTCGGTCAATTATCATTAAGCATGGCAGATTATTTTATTTCTTTATTATTGATCATCGCAATTCCGGTTTTTCTTTTTCTAAAAAAAGACATAGTGTTCTCTCCAAAAACTTTTTCTTTCTCTCATTATGCCTTGGCGGTTATTCTTTACGCTTTCGTCTTTGCGCCGGTAATAACTAATGATAATATTGATTTTCAAAAAAACATTTCGGTTACAAGACTTCTCCCTCCTTTAAGTTCAATTCATGTTTTGCATTTAAATAACAACCCGGTAAAGTCAGGGCGCTTAAATAATTTTCTTTCGCTCAAAAACAGCGTTGTAAAAAACTCGTTTGATGAAAAAATTATTTTTTTCGATAGTTTACAAATCACTCAAAGCGGCGTTATCTATTTTCAAAATGAATTACGAAACAGTTTACCCCTTTCATCAATCGAAATGCTGGATGGAAAACCCAACATCTCGGATAGATTTTTTCTTCTCGGAAGCGATGAATTCGGAAGAGATATTTTTACCAGATTAGTTTATGGTACAAGAATTTCACTCTTGATAGGATTCTGCGCAGTCATCCTTTCATTAATTATTGGCGTCGCGCTTGGATTTTTAGCAGGCTTCTCCGGCGGAGTTACGGATGTTTTTCTTAGCCGGCTGACCGACATGTTTTTATCATTTCCAATGATTTTTTTCATAATTCTTATTCTTGCGTTTTTTGGTAATTCGTTTTTCTCGGTAATTATTGTACTCGGATTTTCCGGCTGGATGAGTTTGTTCCGAATTGTTAAAGGCGAAATCTTGTCACTGAAAAACAAAGACTATTTTTTTACTGCACAGCAACTTGGACTCCCGGGAACAAAACTTTTATTAAAAGAAGCATTACCCGTGATTGCAATACCGGTTATCGTAAATACGGTTTTTCAGTTTGGGAATGTTGTCCTGTCGGAATCAGCGTTAAGTTTTTTGGGTCTTGGAATTGGGAATGAATTTCCTTCGTGGGGCGGTATGATAAATTCAGGACAAGAATATCTTTCGCAAGCCTGGTGGATGATTTTTTTCCCCGGTGCAGCAATAATTCTAACTCTTGTTACGGTAAATGATTTTGGCAGAAAATTAGCGAACTATTTTAATCCCCGTTTACACGAATGATCAACAGCAGATTTAATATTATCAAATTACTCGGGCAAGGACGAAGCAAAGTTTTCCTTTGTAAGGATAAATTTTTTCCCTCACAAAGACACGCAATTAAAATTCTTCCAGCACAAAGAAGCAACGAAGAAGAAAAAACTTTTTTTGATGAATATTATCTTCTAAGAAAATATTCACATCCCAATATTATTAAAGCATATGAATCGGGAACCGTTTTCGAACTTGATGCTGGAGACGAAAAGTTTGGCATTGAGAAAGGAAACCGATTTTTTATTCTTGAATATTATGACGGAAATAGTTTACTTGATGTTGACTTCAAATCTAATCCTTTATTGCTCTCTAAAGTGATCGGACAGCTTAGCTCGTTTCTGAGTTATCTTCATTTTGCAAATTATATCTACTTTGACTTAAAATTCGAGAACATTCTTTGTGCTCAAAGCGGAAACGAGATCAACATAAAAATAATTGATTTTGGTTTAACACAAAGAGCGTGCAGCCCTTTACAAAACGTTCAGCAGGGAACGGCGTACTATCTTGCCCCGGAAATTTTACAAAACAAAAAAATTGATTTCCGCGCCGACTTGTATTCACTTGGAATTCTTCTCTACCGTCTTGTTTACGGAAAATTCCCATTTACCGCAATTGATGAATTAGAAATTTATCAATCGCATTTGGAAGAAGAGTTTATATTTCCTAAATCCCCATTTTTTTCGCCGGCAGTTATCGGCAGCGTTAAACAACTTCTAAAAAAAAATCCTTCGGAAAGAATTCAATCTGCTTTACAGCTGTTACATATTTTACATCTTCCGCCTGAAGATTATTATCTCAGTTTTATCTCTGCAACACAATTCATCGGGCGTATAAATGATTTAACTGTTATTACTGAATACATCGAAAACAGAGAACGAAACGACATTCTGGTTTTACAAGGAATGCAAAACAGCGGGAAAAGTTTTTTGGCAGAAAAATTAGCTAATGATTTTCAAAATGCCGTGCTAATCAGTCGGTTACCTTCACAAAACCCTGGTTTAATACTTCATTATATCGCATCAAAAATTGTTTTTAGTTCTTTTATAAATAATGAAAAATCCGTGAAGGTTTCTGATGTCCTGAAGTTGATTTATGAAAATATAGATTTAAATATTGAGACATTAACCTCTGTGTTCGCCGAGATCAGCAAATCAAAGAAATATATTTTAATTCTGGATGATTTTAATTTGCTTGATGAAGTTGCCAAAGGAGTGCTTCTGCATATTTTTCCGGTTTTGCAAATAAATGGCTGCAAAATTATTTTACTTGAAGATCAGACAGCGGCTTCCTCTGTTGATGCGATTCCTAACAAAACAGAACACCAATTAAGTCCGCTATTGCAGGAGGATATTTCAACATTTCTTAAAGAAAATATCGCAGAATATTTTCCGCAAAAACAATTGGTGCCGCTTATCGAAAAATTTGCAGATTTATTTCCCGGAAACATTCTGCTTTTTATGAATGAACTGATTACCGACAAAATATTGATCTTTTCAAAAGAAGGTGTTTTTGTTGATGATGAGAAAGTTAAAAAAATTTCCGGCATATCTCAAAAAGCAGTCTTCAAAAAAAGAATTTCTCACTTATCGGATAAAGAAAAAGAAGTCTTGCTATTGCTTTCTTCACTTGATGTTGAGTTAAACTTTGATCAAACAAAAACGATTTTAAAAAATTTCAATGATGAAGCCGAGGAAATTCTTTTAGGTCTGTGGAAAAAAAATCTTCTTCGCAGGCAAAATCAAAATTCATTCATTCAATTTGTTTCTATCGGTTTAAAGCATTTTGTCTATTCCGGTATCATGGATAAAGTAAGGTATCACCAAAAAACTGTGTTGATTATCAGTGCTATTCCTCATTTCTCTCCGAACGAAGTGTCTCGACATTACGAATTGGCGGAAAAATATGATGACGCCTATCTCTGTTTGAAAAATGAAATTAAAAGGGCATCCGAACTCTCTGCTTTTATTTATGTAACAAAAATATTTTCGCGGCTGCTAAAACTTCCTTTGTCAATAAATTATGCGATAGAAGTGAGGAGAGAATTTCTGAAATTTTTGCAAAAAAGCGGCGATAACGAACTCGCGCTTCAAATTATTAATGAATTAGAATCCGTTTTTAAAATTCAACTTGATACTGAATTACTAACGAAAAAGGGAATTTTCCTTATTGCTTCCGGTGAAGTTGAAGCAGGAAAAAAAATGTTGATAAATCAAGTTGGAAAGATTGAAAACCCAGGTGACAGAGTCGAAATACTTCTTGAAATTGCCAATGCTAATCTTAATACAAATCTGTACAACGATGCACAGATCGTTTTGAACCAACTTCTTGAAGCCGGTGACCTTACTTACGGGCAAAAAGGAAAAGTTTTTAATATGAACGGCTTGTTGGAGCTGTATAAAAATAATAACATCGAAAAAGCGTTTTCATTTTTCATATTAGCTTTGAACGAATTTAGTAAAGCAAACCTCAAACAGCGCATTGCAAGGGTTCAAGTTAATCTGGGGAATATCTGCAGCATGAAAGGTGATTACGTTCAGGCGGAACAATATTGGAAAAGTTCGCTTGCCATTAACAATGCAATTGGCGATTTAGACCAGGAAGCTTTGCTATTGATGAATTATGGAATTTATCTTTTCGATACCGCGAATTATGAAAAAGCAAGCGATTCATATAAAAACGCAAAAAATATTTTCCAAACCATTGGAAAGAAAAATGGATTAGGATTAGCACTGTTAAATTCCGGGGAAACTCATTTAATCACCTGCGAATATTCTTCTGCCATTGAAGAATTTCTCCGGGCTTCTGATATTTTTCGCTCAACGGAGAATCAAGAAGAAGAAGCTTCGGCTTACTATTTACTGGCTAAAACTTTTGCCGTCATCGGCAATTTAGAAGAAGCTAAACGTTATACCGAGCAATATCAAAATTTTATCTCGGAAGGTAACTTAGGGGAAAAACATCTCGTGCAATTAAATTTTGTGAATGCACTTACTCGCTATTTCTTTAATTATGGTATGAATGGAGACGAACTTTTCTCTCTGTGTAATACTTTACTAGACACCGACAATAAATACGATACTGTTTTGGCATCATTAATCTATATTGACCACTGTATCGGAGAAGAAAAATTTCAACAGGCTTATGAATTTTTACTAAATGAAAAATATATCGGACTTTGTTCCGTTAATAAGATTTACATGGCTGTTCGTTTCTATTTCTTGGGTGAATTGGCAAAACATTTCCGGTTTGATAAAAAACCGTTTATAGATTATTTAACTGAAGCGTATGAAATTATAAAAGAACAAAGCATAACGGAATTTACACCTCTCATACTTGGCGCATTGGGAAAAGTATATTATGAAAGAAATCTTTTTTCAAAAGCGGAATATTTTTTTAATTTAACAGAAGGGATAATCGTCTTTTTTTCAAAAAAAATTTCTGATGATTCCTTGAGAAAAGCATATCTTGCAAAGAAAGAACGAAGAAATGTTTTACAATTTACTAAGAATTTTTAACCACTAAGCATGAACGAAAAAAAAGGGACTGTTCATTTATTTTCCGAAAAAAGAGATATTTCCCAAATTGTCTCTCAACTTAACGGCAATTCTATTGTTTATTATGATCTGTCGGCAGATAATCCAAAAGAACATGACTTATTGAAAAACGACATTGTTGTTTTTTACATAACTTCGTTGAATTCCGGAATGTTCTATAAAATTGTAGATACCAGAAAGTTCACCCCAAATCCTTTTATTTTTCTTGTTGAAAATAAAAATCCAGTTATAACAAGTACGCTGGCAAAGCTCGGGTTTAACGAAATTTATATTCTTCCGGATGAATTATTTAAATTCGTCGCATATCTAAAAGAGAAAACTGAAAGCATTTCCGGGGAAGTTGAGGATGTTTCAACATTCAATGTTAACGAACGTGATTTTGTTTTTCGATCAATTTTGGGTAAATCTCCAGGAGCAGAAAAACTTATTGCAGCAGCAAAAACAGCAGCCGAAAACGCTTCTGTAAATGTTTTGATCCTTGGTGAGACCGGCACAGGGAAAGGGATGCTTGCAAATGCAATTCATAATTACAGCAACAAAAAAAATTCCCCTTTTGTAGAAGTTACCTGCTCGGCAATTCCGGAACAACTTTTAGAATCAGAACTTTTTGGACATGAAAAAGGATCTTTTACCGATGCAAAATCACGCAAGCTTGGTTTGTTTGAGCTTGCGGATAACGGAACAATTTTTTTAGATGAAATTGGCGAACTGAGTTTAAACTTACAGGTTAAACTTTTGCGCGTGCTTGAAAAAAAAATTATCAGAAGAGTCGGCGGTACGCAAGACATCCCGATAACCGCCCGGATAATCTCTGCCACACACCGGAACTTAAACCAATTGATCAAGCAAAATCTTTTCAGAACGGATCTTTTTTACCGGTTAAATGTAATAACTATTGAGTTGGCTTCGCTGCGTGATAGACGCGATTTTATTCTCTCTCTTATTGATCTTTTTATAAAGGAATTTAGCGCTTGTTATAATAAAGGCATTAAAAAGGTTGATGATGAAACGTTAAAGTTTCTTACTTCGTATCACTGGCCCGGAAATATCAGAGAATTGCGCAATGCTTTTGAACGGGCAATTCTTTTGTGTGACGGTGATGTTTTAACCTCCAAACATTTTGAAAACAGTATCAACCGAAAAACGGGAAAAATTTCTCATCAAGAAAAACCCCCTACTCTTTTACACACAAAAAATAATCCCGGGGACATTCACTTTAGCGTTTTCTATTCCGCAACAAACCTGCAGCGGCTAACCGTTCTTTATGCACGCGAAGTAGTAAAAAAAGTTGGCGGTAATAAATCTATGGCGGCAAAAATTTTAGGAATTTCACGCCCCAGGCTTGACAGGCTGCTTGCCGGAGAAGTAATAGATTAGTTGTAACCGCTAATTGCTTGTAACGTTACATGTGTAATACTACCGTACTGCACCCACAAAAGCAAGAGAAAATTCAGTAAAAAAGAGTAGAGAACAATTAAGCGACATTTTTATAATTATTTAGTTTATCAAATTCAGCCGGACTTAAATAACATAAAGCAGAATGAGTGTACTCAAGGTTTTAAAAAGTAATGAAATTATCGACCTCAATTTTTGCTTCTTCAAATGAACCATATTCATACGGATAAACTTTTTCTTCTTTGAACGTTCTCATAAAACGTTCAGTATCAGCATTTCCCCTGTGATTGGAATAACTTGTCGTAATGTGCTTAATCCCAAGTAACGCAGCAGCATTTTCAAACTTTTCCGATGTTGAGCTGAATATCTGCAATTTTTTTTGTTTGAGAATTTTAACCTAAAAAATGGTTTTAAAAAAGGGAAAGGCAGAGGGAATGTCTGCCTTTTAGATTTTTTCAGAGAGAAACAAATCGGACTTTGTCTCTACTTCGTCATTAATTGGAATTAATCCTACGCTGCTGCCGGTGCTGGTGGCGCCGGTTGACGAGTGCCAAGCTCTCTATCAAGCATAAAAATGCCGTAACTGTTATCGCCGATCATTTTAAGATCATCAATAATTTTTGTTACGTTTGCTTCTTCTTCAACCTGCTCGGTAACAAACCACTGTAAGAAATTATTGGTTGCGTGGTCTTTTAATTCAAGGCTCAAATTGACTAACTCATCAATGCTTGCAGTGATGAATTGTTCGTGCGTGTAAGTATCTTCAAAAACATCAAGCACGGATTTCCAATCGCTTTTTGGGGGTTCAATTGAAGCAAGGATTGCTCTTCCACCTTTTTGAATTACATACGCATAAAACTTCATAGCATGGAGATGTTCTTCGTCGGCTTGAATTTTCATCCAGGCTGCCATTCCGGTTAAGTTCTTGCTTTCAAAATATGAAGACATTGAAAGGTACAAGTAGGATGAAAAAAATTCTTTGTTGATCTGAGCGTTTAATGCTTTTTCTATTTTTTCATTGATCATAAAAACCTCTTAATTAAAGTTAAAATTAGTGGTGGTAAACTAAGAAAAATTGACTTGAGCAACAAGATTAAGCTCACAAATCAATCGTGTGTGTTTGGATTTTTTCCACATAGCGGTAAATTTAGACAAGCAAATTTTCATTAAATGAATTGAGAAAATTATGAGTCTAAACGAATTACAAAAAGTTATAAGACAAAGTGCAAACAAACAACACGCTATAATTCTTCAACGGTTCTTTAAAACCGGTTCAGGCGAATATGGAGAAGGCGACATCTTTCACGGAATCAAAGTTCCCGTTCAGAGAACAATTGCAAATCAATTTCATCATCTTCCTCTCAACGATCTGCACATCTTGCTGAGATCAAAATACCACGAGGAACGATTGATCGCACTTTTGATTTTAGTGTTAAAATTTAAACACGCTGATGAATCTGTTCGCGAAAAACTATTTAATTTTTATTTGAAAAATTCAGATAGAATAAACAATTGGGATTTAGTCGATCTTTCAGCAGATAAAATCGTTGGTGCATATTTAATCGATAAAGACAAATCGCATTTATTCAAGCTGGCAAAATCCTCCGATCTTTGGGAGCGAAGAATTTCGGTGATCTCGACTTTTTATTTTATCAAAAACGGAATTTTTGAAATCACTTTTCAAATTGCAGAAATTTTATTAAATGATAAACATGATTTAATCCACAAAGCTGTTGGCTGGATGCTTCGTGAAATCGGAAAACGGGACTTAGAACCTGAAGAAGAATTTTTGAAACTCCATTACAAAAAAATGCCGCGAACTATGCTTCGCTACGCAATTGAAAAATTTCCCGAAGCAAAACGCCAAGCGTATTTGAAAGGAACCATCTTATGAAAAAGCAATTGACGAACACGCTTTTTTTCTTATTCATTTTATTCGCTTTTGCCTATCCGCAGAAGAAAGAGATTAATGTTCTCTATCAATATTCGGTTATAAATGCTCTTTCCGCAGGTGTGTACGATGGTGGTTTGACCATAAAAAAATTAAAAAAACTCGGCAATTTTGGACTTGGCACTTTCAACAATATTGATGGCGAAATGGTAGTGCTTGATGGGAAAATTTATCAAGTGAAAACCGACGGAACTCCGATTGAAGCAGATAAAAAATTACTTTCTCCTTTTGCAGTTGTTACATTTTTTAAGAGCGATAAAACTATTGAATTGAAAACTCCACAAACACTTCAGCAAATAAAAGAAATAATTGATGAGGCTGTTCCATCAGCAAATTATTTATACGCAGTAAAAATTTCCGGCGAATTTCAGAAAGTAAAAACACGGAGCGTCCCCAAACAACAGCAACCCTTTCCCAATTTAACTTCGGTAATTAAAAATCAAGTTACGTTTGAAAAAGAAACCGTTAAAGGAACTGTAATCGGATTTAAAATGCCTGAGTTTATTGATGGCGTAAATGTGAAGAATTTTCACTTTCATTTTCTTTCAGACGATAAAAACTTTGGCGGACATTTGCTTGATCTTGTTCTTGATAAAGGGAAAATTGAAATCGGGATCATCAAAGAATTTCGCTGTCAACTTCCTTCAACAGAAAACTATACTAAAACGAAATTCGTAAAAGAAGAAAGTTATCTTCAAAATAAATGAGTTCGAGAAATAATTAACTTAACTAATCGTGTAAGAGGTCATCTTGGTAATTAAAAACGAAACGCGTAAATCTATTTTTGCCTTACTGTTTATTGTTTCCGGTGCTGCCGGACTGATTTACCAAATTGTCTGGTTTAAATATCTCGGCTTATTTCTTGGCAACACAACCCATGCGCAGATGATCGTGCTGGCAACTTTTCTCGGCGGATTGGCGGCGGGAAATTATGTTATCGGAAAAAGAGCAGATGCATTAAAAAATCCTGCAAGATTTTATTCCTTTCTCGAAATCGGCATCGGGTTGTATTGTTTACTTTATCCCCTGCTTAGTGTTGGTTTGGGAGAGTTGTTTTTAAAAACAGCCGGAAACTATTCTATCAACAGCGGGTCTTTTCTTTTTTATTTCTTCCGCTTTCTGCTTGCAGCTTTTCTGTTGTTCATTCCGACATTTGCGATGGGAGGAACGCTGCCTGCATTAAGCAAATTTTTTGTTGATGATCTAAAATTTGCGCGGCGCGATACTGCCGTTCTTTATTTTCTCAATTCATTTGGCGCGGTGATCGGCGTGCTTTTCGCCGGTTTCGTTTTAATAAAACAATTCGGTTTACCTACAACAATATACGCAGCTGCTGCGGTCAACTTATTTATCGGTCTGATTGGATTATTTGCTTCATTAAAATTTAAACCCGATGAAACACTGAACGAAGTTTTTCTCAACTCATCCGAACAAAAAGAAATTGAAATTACAAAAACAACCATGTTTTTTGTTTTAGCCATTGCCGGAAGTTCTGGACTTGCAGCGCTTTTATATGAAATGGTTTGGGTTCGCTTGTTAGTAAATATCCTTGGGTCATCAACTTATGCGTTTTCGTTGATGCTGATGGCGTTTATTAGCGGTATTTCAATCGGAAGTTTTCTTGTTTCACTTAAATTTATCCGAAGATTTGATAAAGTAAAAGTTGTTATTTTCTGCCAGGGCATGATCGCACTTGGAACAATGGCTGCGCTTCCTTTTTATGAAAGACTCCCTTTTTACCTATGGAAAATTTCCTCCTATTTTGTGCGGAACGAATCAACTTTCCCGATTTTTCTAACGCTGCAATTTTTTATCTGTTTTGTAATGCTAATTACACCGACAATTTTTATGGGGATGAGCCTTCCCGTAATTGTTGAAATATTTTCTGCATCTCAAAAGAAGATCGGCGTATCAATCGGAAAAGTTTTTTCGATCAACACTCTCGGAACTGTGCTTGGCGCTCTGTTGAGCGGACTGTTTTTTATTCCCGCATTCGGTATCAAACATACCTTCGAGATAGGAATAGCAATAAATATTGGTATGGCTCTACTGCTTTTACTATCCTACCATAAAATAAAATTCGTTTCTAAAGCGGCATTTTCGTCTGCTGCCGTTCTTATCTTTTTAGCGTTTGTTTTGTTCATCCCTTCGTGGAATACGACACTGATGGTAAGCGGCATTTTCAGAGAGTTTGATCTCGCTCCACCGGCAACGTACAGCGATTTTCAAAAACATTATTCAGGAAGAAAGATATTATTTTACAAGGAAGGAGTTGGCGCCAATGTGGGCGTTGCACAGTTGAATGATTCTCTGCATACAAAAGTACTGATGATCAACGGCAAACCGGATGCAAGCAATTCCGGAGATATGAACACACAGGTATTGCTCGGACAAATCCCGATGATGCTTCATCAGAATGCAAAAAATATTTTTGTCGTAGGATTCGGAAGCGGCGTCACAATCGGTTCGGTTTTAACTCATGAAATTAACAAAGTAACCTGTGCGGAAATTTCTTCCGAAGTAATTGAAGCAGGCAATTTGTTTGCCCCGGAAAACGGAAACTGCCTTGCAGATAAACGGTTGAGCATTGTTCTTGAAGACGCACTGACTTATCTGAAGCTGGCAAAAATTAATTTTGATGTTATCATTTCTGAACCTTCAAATCCTTGGATTGCAGGAATAGGAAATCTTTTTTCAAAGGAATATTTCGAACGCTGCAAAACAAAACTTACTAGTGACGGCTTAATGGTGCAATGGTTTCATACGTATGAATTGAGCGACGATATTATGAAATTGATCCTTCATACTTTTAAAGTCGTATTTCCTTACGCGCAGCTTTGGAATTCTCAGCAAGGCGATATCATCATGGTCGGTTCAAAAAAGCCAATCAACTTAAATGCCAAACAACTTGAACAAAAATTTCAACTTGAAAAAGTTAAAAATGATTTTAACAAAATTAAAATTGAGAACATCTTTACGTTTCTTTCATGTGAGGCTTTTTCCGATGAAGGTTTTTACAGGATTTCAGGTAATCCAACCGTTAATTCAGAGCTTCATCCCCGCCTTGAGTTTGAAGCGCCGGAAGCATTTTATCGTAAACAGTTCTCGACTTTAACTTACCGGAATGATGAACGGTACAAACCAACTACGAATCATTTAATGATAAGCAGCTATCTACGATCGCACGAACCGACAATTGCTGAATTAACTTCTGCATTGGTTTTTCACTATAACGAGACAAACAATTACCGGTTGAGTTACGGTATTGCAAAAGCTTTGCGTGAAAAAAATCCTGGTGATTACCATACTGCAATAACTTTAATAAATTCCGAGGAAAAGCTTGGCTTACATAAACTTCGGCTAAGTGAGTTGGAAAAACTTTGCCGTCAATTTCCCGATTCTCCTTCTGTTGTGCAAAATTACTCTTATGACAAAATTACTGAGGCGCTTTATGCCGTCTCATTTCTAAAATATTATCCGATTGATGCATACGTAAAAGAAATATTGAGAACTACAAAGAAAGATTCCGTCTCGCAGATTAAAGCCTATGCAAATCTTGCGAATATGTATCTGGAAAACAGCCAACCGCAGCAAGCATATGAAATGGCTGAGCAAGTTTCTCGTTTGTTAGACGGAAACAAAAATTTAGGTAAGCTTATTCCACTTGATGATTTTTGTTACACTTATTCGGCGGCAAGCACTTATACCTTGCATTACAGAACGGCTATTGAATATCTAATGGGTTTAACAATGATTAATCGTGAGCATCCTAAAAAAGAAATGCTCGGAAGAATGATTGAGTGGAGAATGAAAAATTAATTTTCTGAAGTTTTGATTTATGTTATCGTTTCGAAATATTTTGTGTTTTTAATATCTGCCGCTATCCTGAAATCGCGGCAGATATAAACGGAATTCGTTGGATTAAAAAATAACTTGGTTATTTTTTTTCTTTATCTAATTCAAATTTAAAGGGCATTACAACCCACACGGCTACCGGGTTACCACCTTTCAGCGCGGGAGTAAATGTATATTTCATAGCGGCTTCTATTGCAGATTGATTAAAAATATCATTATCTGATTTTATAACAACGACTCTTTTGGGTTCTCCTTTTTTGCCAATAAGCACTTTAACAAAAACTCTTCCTTCAATTCCATTTTTTTTAGCCTCTTCCGGGTAAACGGGATTTATTTGATTAACCATATCCGGCATTTTATCAACTTCAATATATTTATTCATAGCCGGATCCTCTTCGCTCTGATCATAGGGCATAGGATCGAGTTCATCATACTTTAGCAATCTGGCTTCCCCCTTTTTTTCAACTTCAAGTTTAAAAGCCACCGGGAGAATAACCCAAACTTTAACAGCTTTGTTATTCAACATTGCCGGAGAAAACTTAGCTTTTTTTGCAGCTTCAAGTGCGGAATTATCAAGTATGTCTTTAACACCTTGTTCAATTTTTGCTTTTTCAACATTCCCTTTTTCGCTAATTAAAAGTTTCAAATAGACCGTCCCTTCAATTCCAGCAAGCTTTGCAAGTTTAGGATATGCTGGTTTTAACTGAGACTTTAAAGCGGGCGCTTTATCAACTTCTATGAAACCGGATTCATCCGGCTTCTGCAATTTTGCCCCTTCTTTCTGTTGAGCAATCAGTCCGAGAAAAGTGATGAGCATAAGCGATAGAACTAATTTCATTTTCATTTTTAACCTCACATAGTTGATTTAACTATAATTTGTTTTGTTCTTAGATAAGCGCCCGTAACTTCTACCGTCGGTAAAGCATTCATGAGAAGTTCGAGCTTTTCGTTCTGTTGCTTGACTTCGTGCGTTAAGTCGGCAAACTGAGTTTTGTAATCTTCCGATCTTGAGTAGAAAAAGATTGTCAAGATCAGAAGTATCGCGGTGAAAGCATAAGTAACCGCGTTAAAAACTTTTCTGTTTATAAAGGTATTTGTTTGTCTTTCGTTCAACTGCCCGATTGAGCGGAGAATTTTCTCATCAAGTTTGCGGGGAAATTCTTCCATTGTATTGGTCAAGGTACTTTTAAGCGTGTTTAACTTTTTAAAATATTCACGTCCTTCTATATCTTGTGAGAGCAACGTAAATAAGATTGGCTCCTTTCCCTTCTCAAGCTCACCGTCAAAATAGAGATCAATCATCGTCTCCAGTTCTTTTCTATTCATAGTTACCTCTCATTCAAAATGACTTTGGATAATTTAGCAATCAGCCTCTGTCGTGTTTTGTACAATCTGCTTTTAACAAGATTCTCATCAATTTTCATTACTTCAGAAATTTCTTTATAAGAAAGATTCCCGTATTCTTTTAAAAGAAAAACATCACGCTGTTCAACTTCTAATTTATTAAGTTCGTTCATAATCAATTCATGCAGTTCTTTCAATTCCAATGCTTCCTCAAGATTTACGGAAGAATCAATCTCAATTTCATCCGTATCCAGCACATTGAATTGGTCCACGCGTATTTTTTTCATTCTGTAATAAGTATAGATCGCGTTGCGCGTAGTAGTAAATAGCCAAACATCAACGCGTTCGGAGTTCCGTATGCTATTTATGTTTTCAAAAAACTTTTCAAAAACATTTTGAATAATATCTTCGCACATCATCGTATCGCCGAGCATTTTACGCGCATAGTTATAGAGCTTAGTTTTATGCTGATTGTAGATCAGCGTAAACTCAACGATATTTTTTGTTACTTCACTCAAAAATTGTTTTTCTTTTATGTAAAGATGCTTTAAAAGAAGAAATGTTGCCAAAAGAATGAAAATTTTTTTAGGAGAAGAAAGAAGGGTTAATAATTCCCCCAAAACAAAAAAGCCGCAGATTACTCCGCGGCTTTTGTTTCAGAAATCAAGAAAAAGAATTACGCTATGGTTACTTCTTTTGTAAGATAAACATCTTGAACTAAGTTCACGATTTTAATTCCTTCAGCTATTGGGCGCTGGAATGCTTTTCTTCCAAGGATCAATCCCATACCGCCGGCACGTTTGTTAATAACCGCAGTTTTGCAAGCCTCGGCAAAATCATTTTCACCGGAAGCGCCGCCGCTGTTAATTAATCCTGCTCTGCCCATGTAATTGTTCATCACCTGGTAGCGGGTTAAATCGATAGGGTTATCGGTAGTCAATTCAGAGTAAACGCGTTTATCAGTTTTTCCGTAAGAAACACCGCCGGTATTTAACGCGTTGTAACCGCCGTTATTTTCAGGAAGTTTTTGTTTGATAATATCGGCTTGAATTGTTACGCCGAGATGATTTGCTTGTCCGGTTAAATCAGCCGAAACATGATAATCTTTATCGCTCTTGAATTTAGGATTGCGCAAGTAACACCAGAGAATTGTTGCCAATCCTAATTCATGCGCATACTGAAACGCTTCACTTACTTCCATAATTTGTCTTGTACTTTCATCCGAACCAAAATAAATTGTTGCGCCAACTGCTGCCGCGCCCATATCATAAGCTTGTTCAACTCCTGCAAACATTACCTGATCAAATTTGTTTGGATAGGTGAGGAGTTCGTTATGATTAATTTTTACAATGAACGGAATTTTGTGCGCGTATTTTCTTGAAACTATACCAAGCACACCCAATGTTGAAGCCACTGCGTTACAGCCGCCTTCAATAGCTAATTTAACAATGTTTTCAGGATCGAAAAAATCTGGATTCTTTGCGAAGGAAGCTCCTGCTGAATGTTCAATTCCTTGATCTACCGGTAATATTGAAACATAACCGGTTCCTGCAAGTCTGCCTGAATGGAAAATCCATTGAAGATTTTTCATAACATTGATGTTTCTGTCGCTCGGACTAAAAATTCTATCTACGAAATCCGGTCCGGGTAAATGTAATTTGTCTTTTGATACTTTAGCCGTGTAATTTAAGAGAGAGTCGGCTTCTTTACCAAGTAATTCTTGAATTTTGTTAATCATTGTAGCTCCATTTTTCTTTTATAAATTGTACAGTTCAAAAATAACTTGAAAAGAAATGAATTCAAACAGAACGGCTCTAGGAATGAGGAATAAAGGAAAGAAAATTCATAGAAATTGAATGCTTCCCCACAATCTATTATGAAATTATGGCAAAGAAAAAGTCGTTCATATTAGTGAACTGCTTTGAAGTTTAAATTTATATAAAAATAACTGGGGTATTCACTTCTTTCCAGCTATACTATTAGTTATAATTTCATGATTGTTATTATAGTGTTGAGTTTTATATTTTGGACATTCAAAGTCTACTGCCGACCCTATATCTATTATGTGTTTTAGGCGTTGTTGATCTATTGTAAACATATCTCAAGGACTATTTTTTTCTGGTAATCTCACAACTACAATAAAACAGAATTACTGGACAGTTATGAATACCCCAGAAAACTATATTCTCGGACACGCTCATAGACTGTCCGCGTACCAAGTTTAAATTATTTCAGAAGCTTTATTTCACACTAACCTGGAAATTGAATATTTTTCCGATACTATGTAGAAAAAAAAGAATTATTACCGGTATGCTTTCGTAATAATCTCGCCACTCATCTATAAAACCAAAGAATAGTGTAAGGATAAATAAAAACAGGGGAACCTGTAAGCTACATTTAATGAATACGGGTTTTTCGGACCACTTATAGAATAAAAGGAAAAGAAAAACTACAAGTGAAAATATTACCAGCGCCACATCTGCGGAATGTAACAGGTTTGTGAATAAAATCAGATTATGATCAATAAGATGGAATTCAATAGAACTACCCGGATTATTGAGATAAACCACATAAAGCAATAATCTTAGTCCTACATAAATTATAACTTGGGCAATTAATACTCTTTTAAAAATTCTATCTTGCTGTTTTAATTGATACAAGTAGTAAAAATAATATACTCCAATCAGCAATACAGTGGTTTCTTTATTGAGAGTTGCAAGTGAAAATATTATTAAATATTCTTTCCATCGTTGTTTAATCATCAATACAAGACACAGAGTGAATAAAAATAATGTTGGGAAATCATAAACAAATAAAGAATATTTATTTAAAGCAGGTAAAAGCAGCAAGGAGATTATTACGATTGAATCTATAAATATTTTATTTGAAGTAAAGATTAGAGAAATCAAATATTTTTGTGAAAATGCAAATCCAACAAGAGCGAAATACATTAACAATAATCCAAATAAATATTCTAAAATAAATTCCGGTTCCCATTTAAGGTACTTTAGAATGATAACAAAAAGATTTTGCTTATAAGAAAATTGTGCGGGTTGTCCGGGGTAAAAATGTTTTATTTTTTTTTCAATGATGCGCTTTGTTAATACATTATCAGATAAAAATACCGATATGAAATTGTCATGATTCACAAATTCGGTTAGGGCGCTTTTTACTTTGATAGGTGTAGCGCTGCTGATAATTCTTATCATTGATGGGGTTAGTGTTCTTGTAACGAAAGGTTTAAAAGCCTTTCCATATACCATATCAACATACATCGCCCGGCTCAATCCATTGAGGTGAACTGAGGAAATAAAAATTAACAGTATTATAGCAGGAATAGTGAAAAAGAATATATTTCTGACAATTTTATAAATAATCTTATTATTCATCTGTTTATGTTTTGTTAAAATTTTTGTTTCGCGAACATAATGATTCCCTTGTGCGTTTTATCTATCATAAATGTTTATACTATGAGACCGGTTTGAGAATATAGTTCCCATCCATCAATCTGAAAGCAAATCTGAGGCATGCAGTTGTGTTTTCTTTTTCTAATGAAGGATATTGTTTTAATATTTCCTCTTCGGTTTCTTTGGCAGATAAAAATTCAAGTATTGTTTGAACAGTAATTCTTTTACCTCTTACTTGTCGGGTTTCTATCGCAAATTTTTTCATCTAAAGTAATCCTATCAAAAATATACTTCATTTTTTGGCTACTTTTAATTTCTACAAATACAAAAAGAAAATTTGGGGTATTTAAAAATAATTTATTCTAATGCTCGTAGAAAACGCGGTTCTTCAAGCGTGAGCATTAAAGAAATTCTGTGTGTGTCTGGCAAACGGTCGTCTGCCGACATATTAAACCGGGCGAAGGAATAATCTATATTCAGTTTTGGCAATTTAATTCCGGCTCCAAAAGTAAATTGTTTTACATCATTATAACCGGCGCGGATCGCAAAAAGATTTTTATAACTGTATTCCATTCCAAAGTGCGGATCAAAGCTAACCGGACCAATATTAAATTGCGATGCAAAGCGGCGGTTCTCGAATCGAATATCGAGATCAACAGCGGGAAGAATTTTTCCACCGAAAAAATCAAGTTGATATGCCGCGCCTACTTTTGCGGTCGGAGTGATCAATTCATTTCTTCCCGTACTCCAAGCAACAAATGTTGTGGTAATGTCTTGAACATTGGCGCCGAGCATTAAATTTTCCATCGGTGAATAATATGCGCCGACATCAAAACCAATTCCGAACGCCGTATATTCTGCAATGGAGCGCGAAAGAATTTTTACGTTGGCGCCGAGATAAAGATCATCCGTTACTCTTTTTGCGCCCGTTAAATAGAACGCCCAATCCTGGTTGCTGAATTCTGTTATTAAGTCGTAGTTCAATCTATCACTATTGATGTCTAAAATTCCGTCTCCGTTTGCATCGTACAATGCTTTTCGCGTATCGGGAATTCCATCAACGCCAAGGCGCATAATGCTTAATCCGAAGGTATAATCTTTTCCATAAGGAAGCGCGACAGCGGCGTAATTATAATTAACAAGGTTTCCGTAACGCTCATCATGCATTAAAGCGATTTGCGGATAGTTAAGTTTTGCAAGTCCCGCGGGATTGTAGTACCCCGCAGTAACGTCATTGGCAATAGCAACAAATGCGCCGCCCATACCAAGCGGTCTTCCGCCGATTCCTATTGAAAGAAATTCTCCCGCATATTTACCAACCACGGTTTGCGCTTGAAGCGAAGTTAAAACGAAAAGAAGCAATAACAATAATCTCTTAACCATTAATTCTCCAAAAAAGGATTTGAAAATCTAAAACTAAAATTTGTAAATGGCAGATAAAAAACAAGTGAAACCTTTAGGTATGAATTTTTTGTCCCTAAAATAGGGTGCAAAAAATCAACATTCTCTTTTTATCACTCATCTCCGTTGTCTGATTCAGAATACTTGAAAATCTTTTCAGCAACTAATTCCGCATTCTTAAAACAATCGCCAACGGAGATTCCACCGCGGTAATTTCCGCTAAGAAAAATTCCTGGATTGTTCCATTCAAATTCATCAAAACATCTTTCATGTTCTATGTAACCGATGTTGTACTGTGGAATAGCTTTGTGCCAATAGCGGTAACTTTTATAAACCGGCTCGGCGGTAATTTTCATTATCGCTTGGAATTCTTCAATTACTGTTTTTAAAATGATCTCTTTATCAAGTTTGAAAATTTCCGCATTCCGGGAGCCGCCGATAAAGAGTGTAAACGAAGCAGTGTTTTCGGGTGCACGGTTTGGAAATAAGACTGAACTCCAAATTGCACCGAGAAAAGATTTTTTTTCTTTGGCGGGAATTAAAAATCCGAAGCCGTCTAACGGTCTTCCGATATCTACATTTTTATATCCGAGATACAAAACCATCACCGGCGGATGATAAATTGCATCTAGATGATTTGCCAAATTGCCGTCTATATTTCGGAACAAAGATGAAGCGACATAAGCCGGAAGGGTTGAGAGCAGAATGTCGCACTCAATCGTTTTGTCAAACCCGGCATTATGATATGAAACGGTAAATCCTTTTTCATTACTAACTACTGAATTAATTTCTGCAAACAAAACAACCCGTTCGCCTAATTTTTTTGCAATTGTTTTTGGAAGGCTCTGCATTCCATTTACAAACGAAAACATTCTTGCATCTTGTTTGGACTGTTCTTTTCGTTTTTTTCTATCTTTAATACTGCGGATTGTTCCTACGATCAAGCCGCCGTATTTTTCTTCCAGTTCATAAAGTTTTGGGAAAGCGGAGGCAACACTTAGGTCTTCCGGATTTCCGGCGTAAACTCCGGCAACAAACGGATTGATTGCATAGTCGAGAAACTCTTCTCCTAATCTTCGTTTAACAAATTGTGCGATGCTTTGGTAATAACCGTCGTCTGAACGTGAAATAAAAGGCTCGGCAAAGAGCCGCATTTTTGCTTTTGCAGAAAATAATTTTGTTTTTAAAAATGCAATTGGACTCATGGGGAGTTGATACAATTCTCCATTACGGAGAATGTATCTTTTATTTCCTTCTTCATTTGCATAAACCATTTCATCGGATAAGCCGATATCGTTTACGACTTCTTTAATAATTGGAACGGTTTCCAATCCGGAATTTGGTCCGCGGTCAAACAAATATCCGTCCTCCAAAACGCTTTCCATAGCGCCGCCGGTTTCTTTGTTTTTTTCTAGTACCGTAATGTCGAATCCCTTTTTCTTTAGCAGCCATGCAGTAGTTAAACCGGAAACCCCTGCACCGAGAACAACAATTTTTTTATTCATACGAGATATTTTCTAAATTGAGTGAAACGAAATTTATAGACAATTTTAATTGCCGAAAAAAAATTAATATTTTAGTTGAACTACACAAATATTTTTCGGAAGTTAGAGTAAACATTTGAAGTTCTTTTTCAAATTTATTAAATAAATAGATATTTATTGCATTCTTCACAGTGCAGAGATTTTCACCTAAGGTTGGAAGAGAAATGAAACAAGAACAAAACAACATCCAGGACAAGTGGGTGACTCACTTTGAAAAATCCGGTGGTCTCTCATCTCCGGGTTTTGAAGAAACCATGCGGTATTTTGAACATTTTACACGCGATTCTCATTTCGCAAAAATGATCACGCTTGGATTTTCTCCGCAAGGACGACCGATGCGGTGTATGATCGTTTCAAACAATCGCGAATTTACTGCTCCAAAAGCCCGCGACTCTGGCAAGCTTATCGTCCTCATTCAAAATGGGATCCACGCTGGAGAAATTGAAGGCAAAGATGCAACCATGCTTTTACTCCGCGAAATTCTTATCACTAAAGAAAAAGAACATCTGCTAAAAAATTTAATTCTTCTTGTTCTTCCAATCTTTAATGTTGACGGACACGAGCGCATCTCCGAATTTAATCGCCCCAATCAAAATGGTCCTACCGAAATGGGCTGGCGCACTACATCGCTGAATTATAATTTGAACCGGGATTATATGAAGGGCGATGCCCCGGAGATGAAAATTTTTCTTCGCTTTTTTAACGACTGGCTACCCGATTTTATCATAGACAATCACACAACCGATGGAGCTGATTATCAATATCATATTTCCTACGGGTTAGAAACAAACCAGAATATCAGTAAAGAAACGGCGGATTTTCTAAAAGAAAAATTTATTCCGCATCTTACTAAAAAAGTAACATCTAAAGGATTTCTTGTTTCCCCTTATCTTGAATTTAAAGACAATAAATTAGAAAACGGTATTGTGCTTGAGCCTTCGCTTCCGCGGTTCTCTGCAGGTTATGCAGCATTGCATAATAGAATTTGTCTCCTTGTAGAAACCCACAGTCTTAAACCGTTTGAAAACCGTGTGCATTCAACAAAAGCAATGAACGAAGTTACTTTGGAATATCTCAACGATAATCACCTTACTATTCTTGCAATGAATCTTCGCGCAGATAAAAACACGGTTGATCATTATTACGGAAACAACGAACCGTTTCCGATCAGTTTTTCTCTTACGGATGAAAGTGAACCGTTTTTATTCAAAGGGTTTGAGATGCTTGAAGAAGAAAGCGAAATTACAGGCTCTAAAGTTACGCGCTATACAGACATTCCTGTTGAGTTTGAAGTCCCCTTGTATAATAAAGCTGAGATCACTGAATTTTGTGATGTTCCCGAAGCATATTTAATTCCAAAGGAATTGCACTTTGTCGTTTATCTTTTAAAGTTGCATAAAATTTATGTTGAACAGCTTTATCAGCCGCATGTTTTGCATGTAGAACGGATGCGTTTCAAAAACGTAAAATTCTCTGCCTCCTCCTACGAAGGAAGACAAATGATAAATTTCGATTTAATAAAGTGGCGGGAAAAAAAGAGAATTCCCGAAGGAAGTTTTGTCGTAAGGTCAAATCAGCAGTCTCTCCGTGTAATAGTCAATTTATTAGAACCCACGGCTCCCGATTCTTTAGCCAAATGGGGTTTCTTCAATATGTTTTTAGAACGGAAAGAATATATCGAACCATACGTAATGGAGCCGTATGCAAAAAAAATGCTGACGGAGAATGAACGATACCGTAAAGATTTTTATAATAAATTAGAGACCGATGAAGCTTTTAAAAATAATCCGAAACTTAGATTAGACTTTTTTTACAAGCGTTCTCCATTTTTTGATAAGAACGAAAAAATTTATCCGATAATAAAATCGTTTGATAAAATTAGAACGAACAGATCAATGGATGAGAATTATACGGAATAAAGCCTAACTTGGACGAACCAGAACCGGGTAGTTAGAGATCAAAGAATGATTGAATGTTTGTGGGGATGAATGAACATCAATTAATTTGAAGTTTAATGCATTCAACTCATTCATGCAATCAAGTTATTTTATCCAAAAAAATCTTGTCATTCTAAGATGTGATGCTGCAGCGTCACTACTGCTAACTCTTTAAACCGTTCTTGAATATTTCGCTTTATCTTCTTTGCGTTCAAGGTAACCGTCAAAATTCATTGCAATGTTGCGGATGAGAAGTCTGCCCATTTCGCTCACTACAATTTTATTGTTTTCAATTGTAAGTAGTTCATCTGTAATCATTTCTTGCAAGTTTGCTAATCCTGAAGAAAAATATTCTTTGAAATTTATTTTGAATTTCTCTTCCACCGTTTTCATATCAAGTTCAAAATTGCACATCAATTTCATAATCACATGACGGCGAAGCAGATCGTCATTATTGAGATAATAGCCTTTAGCAACAGGTAAAGATTCGTTATCAAGCGCGGCAAAATATTCTTTTTCTGTTTTTAAATTTTGCGCGTAAACCCGTTGAAGCTGGCTAATGCCCGTTATACCGAATGAATATAAATCTGTTCCTGAGCGCGTGCTGTATCCTTGAAAATTTCTGTGTAATTTTTTTTCTTTCATGGCAACGGCAAGTTCGTCATCCGGCTTGGCAAAATGATCCATTCCTAGAAATACATATCCGGCGCTTGTGAGTTTTTCAATGGTCATTTTTAGAATTTCTAATTTTTCTTCCGCGGGCGGTAAATCTTCCGGGTGAATTAACGCCATGTGTTTTTTCATCCACGGAACATGCGCATAATTGAACACCGCAATTCTGTTTGGAGAAATATCAATTATTTTTTCTACGGTTTCTTCAAAGGTTTTTAGTGTCTGGAACGGAAGCCCATAAATTAAATCAAGATTGATGCTGTGATAACCAAGTTCGCGAATCCAGGCAACAGTTTGTCTTGTAATATCTTCCGGCTGTACGCGGTTGGTTGCAATTTGCACTTTTTCGTTAAAGTCCTGCACGCCCATACTGATGCGGTTGAAACTGTTGTTCCGTAGCGCGGCAAGATGTTCTTTTGTTAATCCGCGCGGATCAATTTCACAGCCATTTTCGGAGTCATCATAAAATTGAAATGATTGGCGTATGTAGGAAGCGAGGTCATTTATTTCGTCGGGATTTAAGTGTGTCGGCGTTCCGCCACCCCAATGAAGCTGCGTGACTTTACGGTTAACGTTAAGAAAACTACGAAGCAAATCTATTTCTTTTTTTACATACTTTATATAATCTTGTATGCGGTCACGGTTGCGGGTGATAATCATATTACAGCCGCAGAAATAACAAAGCGTATCGCAATACGGCAGATGAAAGTAAAGGGAAAGATCGGGAAGATTTTCGCCGTAATTCGTCTTTACAATTTCATCCAAAAACTTTTCCGAATTAAAGGTTTCGTTAAACTGCGGTGCGGTCGGGTAGCTTGTGTAACGCGGACCGGGTTTGTCATATTTTTTAAATTTTGTTAAATCAAAGTTGAACATAATCGCTCCATTTAAAAAGTTGGGACGCAGATTTTCTAAGATCGATTATAATTTATTATGATCTTAAAGTATCATAATAAAATCTTAATAAATCTGCGTCCAATTGTCTTTATAAAATTATTTTTTAGAATCTTTGCGGTGAAAGATTAGGCTTTCTTCTTTTACAATACGCACAAGTGCTTTTGCATTTTCCGGATTCACATCAGGTAAAATACCGTGACCAAGATTAAAAATGTGTCCGCTTCCTCTTCCAAATGATGCCAAAACTTTTTTTGCTTCTTCGCGGATTTTCTTTTCATCGGCGTACAAAACAGTCGGATCAAGGTTGCCTTGCAGCGCAACACGCTTTCCAATTTTTTTCCGTACAGCATTCAAATCCATTGTCCAGTCAAGTCCGATAACATCAGCGCCGCATTTTGAAAGTTTTTTCAATTTATAATGGACACCTTTGGCGAAGACGATTACCGGTTCATCTTTTCGTTTCAGTTCTGAAATAATTTGTGAGATATAATTGAGCGAGAATTCCTGGAAATCTTTCGGTGCAAGGATTCCGCCCCAAGTATCAAAAATTTGAACAGCGTTTGCACCCGCTTCAATCTTAGCTGAAAGATAAATTGCAACCGCTTTAGCAATTTTATCAAGAAGGGAATGAGCAAGCTTTGGATTGTTAAAAATCAATTTTTTAATTTCCGAAAAATTCTTTGAACCTCTTCCTTCAACCATGTAAGTTAAAAGCGTAAAAGGAGAACCGGCAAATCCGATGAGCGGCACTCTTCCATTTAATTCCTTTTTTGCTAACGATACTGCTTCGAGCACATATTTCAAATCTTTCACCGGATCAATTTCCTTTAACATTCTTGCATCTTCTTCATTACGTATCGGATGATGAAAGATGGGTCCTTTTCCTTCATGCATTTCGAGATGCATTCCCATCGCTTCGGGAATAACGAGAATGTCGGAAAAAATTATTGCCGCATCAACGCCAATTATATCAACCGGTTGTATTGTTACTTCAGCAGCAAGTTCGGGAGTTTTGCACATCGTAAGAAAATCCGCTTTCTCACGCACCGCGCGGTACTGTGGTAAATATCTTCCGGCTTGACGCATAATCCAAATCGGTGTACGTTCAACTTTTTCTTTTTTACATGCACGTAAGAAGAGATCGTTTTTAAGTTTCATTATTTGGCTTTCTTTTTTTTAAAACATATTTAATGACTTTTTTTTCCGGTGGGCGCTGGGGCTTCGGTTGCGGCTGATTCTTTGGTCGCGGTGTAGTACAATATTTTTCAATACTTGCAATCGCATGCGTAACCGCAAATTTTTTCGGAACGACATCAACTCTTACTCTTGTTTTTTCTATGGCATCTTTTGTCGTTGGTCCAATTGCCGCAATCTTGCTTTTCCTGAAAAACTCTGCGGGATTACTTATTTCCAACAACGCTAAAAAATTCTGATACGTTGATGGGCTTGTGAAGAGATACCAATCAATTTTGCTGGTTTTTATTTTTTCAATCTCATCGGCGACGGATTCTTTTTTCGGAATTTGAATATCATAAACGGCAACCGTTTTAACGGTAGCGCCGAACCTTTTCAGACCTTCGCGAAATTCATCCCTTCCGATAGCAGAGCGGGGAAGAAGAACAATTTTATTTTCAAGCGGTTCGATAGAGAATAATTTTAATAAACCAAGCGCGCTAAAATCTTCAGGAACCAGATCAACCTTTATTTGATTCTCCAAACAGATTGCCGCGGTTTTTTTCCCTACGCAAGCAACCTTCATTTTATCAAAATTGATCTCCAGATTTTTTTCTTTTATCAATTGAACGAAATACTTAATTGCATTTGCCGATTGAAAAACCAAATAATCAATTTTGTTTTCTTCCAGAATATTTTTAAGCTTAGCTGAAGCATCTATCTGGACAACCTCTAAAGCAGGAAAACTTATGAGATTTGCTCCAACATTCTTAAAAAAATTCACTGTTTCTTGAGACTGCTCTTCAGCTCTCGTTAGAACGATTGTTTTGTTTTTTAATGGTTTCATATTTATTTGAGCCTTACAGATTGATACACTTCATCTAATATTTTTTTTGCTCCCGCTTTTAACAAATCCTTTGCAAGTGATTTCCCAAGTTTTTCCGGTTCGCGTTTTGTTCCTTTAACTTTTTTTCTGAAAGTGAGCGAACCGTCAATGGAACCAACGATGGCATCAAGATAAAGTCCGTTTGATTTTACTTCGGCGAAAGCTCCAATTGGAACCTGGCAGCCGCCTTCCAACGCTTTTAGTAAAGCACGTTCTGCTAAAACCGCTTGATACGTTGCTTCGTGGTGAAGAGCTGCTAAGAGTTCTTCTGCAAAAATATTGTCTTCGTGAATTTCAATTCCAAGCGCGCCTTGTCCGACCGCTGGTAGCATCTCTTCTTTATTGATATAAGAAGAAATATGTTTTTTCAACCCGAGCCGTTCAACTCCGGCGCGTGCAAGAATAATAGCATCCCAATTAGATTCAAGAAATTTCTGAATGCGCGTGGGAACATTTCCACGAAGTTCAACAATCTTAACGTCAGGGCGAAGATGCAGCAACTGCGATCTTCTCCTCAATGAACCTGTTGCAACAACCGCTCCTTCTTTCAAGTTCCAAATGGTCGTTCCTTTTTTTCGCGCGATCAAAACGTCTTCAACATCATGACGCTTGGTAACAACTGCAAGTTTTAACCCGGGGGGAATTTCTGTCTGCAAATCTTTTAAACTATGAACGGCGATATCAACCTCGCGGTTCAGCAACGCTACTTCAAGTTCTTTGGTGAATAAACCTTTGTCGCCGATCTTTGAAAGCGCGACATCAAGAATTTTATCACCCTTTGTTTTTATAAGTTTTATTTCGACAGCAATGTGCTTGTGCGCTTTTTCCAATTCACGTTTAATAAATTTCGCCTGCCAGAGAGCAAGGTCGCTTCCGCGTGAACCGATGATAAGTTTTTGTTTCAAATTATATTTCCAATTCGTTAAAAAGAAATTTAATTACTTTTCAATATTTTATTCCCGAACCAACTACCGAACTTATTCCCGAACCGATTACCGAACTATCGTCTCTTTTAAAGTCTAAATCTGCCAACGATTTCTTTTATTCCTTAAAATTATTGTTGTTATCAATTCCAAACAGATCACGGACAAGCGCAATTTTTGTAGCGGTTTCCGTTGAGTTTGTTCCCTGTTCTGCAACTTTGCGCAGTTCAGTTGTGGGATGATGCAAAAGTTTGTTGATGATCCGCTTGGTAACTAATTCTAATTTTTCTTGATCTTCTTTTGTAAATTTATTTTTATATCCTTCAACTTCGGCAAGACGGATCTCTTCATAATAATCGCGGAGTGATTTTATTGTTGGTGCAACTTCAAGCGAATTATACCATCCGAAAAAGTTGATCAACTCTTCCATAATTATGTTTTGCACTTTTGGAATTTCATCTTTCCGCTTTTTCATGTTGTGTTCAACAATAATGTTCAGCGAATCAATATCGTTATAAAAAACATTATCAATATTTCTCGCCTCGGGATCAATATCGCGCGGAAGAGCAATATCCATCAGCACGGTAGCTGTGTTGCCCCGTTTTTTCATCATCGTTTTAATCTCTTCTTTTGTAAGAATTAAGTTAGGCGATGAAGTAGCGCTGATAATAATGTCAAAGTCTGCTAAATGTTCTTTGAACCTTTCAAACGGAAGAATTTGCGCATCAATCTCTGTTGCAATTTGTTCTGCTTTTTCAATAGTCCTGTTTGTGATGGAAAGTTTGCCGATGTGTTTATCGTGCAAATGCTGTGCGGCAATTTTTCCCGTTTCTCCCATACCGATAACAAGCGCAGATTTTTTAGAAAGATTTGAAAAGATTTTTTCTATCAACTGCACTGCGGCGTAACTAACAGTTATAGCGCCGTCGCTGATCGTGGTTTCTGTTTTTGCCCGCTTGCCGACCCGGATTGCCGAGTCGAAAACTCTGTTCACCAAAAAACCGGCAAACTGTTTTTCCTGCGCAAGTTGGAACGATTCTTTTACTTGCCCGAGAATTTGATTGTCGCCTATGAGCATCGAATCAATTCCGGCAATCACTTTAAAAAGATGATTCAGCGCGCTGCACGCAAAGAATTTTTGAAAATGTTCGTCGGTTAAATTTGTAATTGCTTTTTTTTCAACAAGAAACTTTTCTAATTCCAAATAACTTGTTCCGGCTTCTTTCGGAATGCCGTACAACTCCGTACGGTTACAAGTTGAAATGATAAACCCTTCAGAAAAATATTTTTCCTTTAGTTCATCAATAAAAACTCTTGTTTCTTCGGTACTAAGATGCACTGCTTCCCGCAGCGAAACCGGGGCGGTATGATGATTAATTGATATCGCCAGCAGGTTCATAAAACGTAATTACTCTTATTCTTCATTTGAATTTTGTCAATGGTCATTGGTGAATAATGATTAATAAAACGTGTGGAAACTTTTTGCAAGAAAATTGGTTACAATGGTTGAAAAAATTGCCAACCCGAAACCGACAATGGAAAAAATAACAACTTTCTTCCCTTGTAACTTTCCGGTGATTTTAGCGGTAATCCCGATGCCGTACAACAGCCAAACTAAAAATGTTGCTACTAATTTCGGATCAAAGTATGAGAAATTTGGAAAAGCTCTCGGCAGCCAGATAACTCCAATCGCTATTGCAACACTGAGCAGAACAAATCCGATAATTGCAGAGTAAAAACTCAGCTTTTCTAAAATTTCCAAATTCGGCAGCCGCTCAAAGATCAATCCGAATTTATTCAGTTTCAAATCTTTATAAAGCATCAAATATAAAAATCCATACACCGCAGAAATAGTAATTCCGGCGTAACCAAGCAGTGCATGCAGAACATGAATGCCGAGTAAATTACTCCGCAACACTTCTTTTACTTCAAACAAATCAACAATAAATATTGATGAAATGACTTGAAAGATTAGAGAAATGACGATGATGAATAGTCCGGTTCCCCGAATATCTGTAACCAATTCCAAAATGAAATAAGAAAAACTTACCGAAAAAGCGAGTACGGTAAAAATCTCAAAAACATTTGTTATCGGCGGATGGTTAAAGGCTACGGTTCTCGCAATCAAATAGAAGGTATGAAATACCAACGTAAGAAAAAGAAATAATCTTTTAATATTTGAAAGCCTTCTTTCATCTCTCTGGAAATCATAAAGATAGATGGCGAAAGAAGCAAGATAAAATAAGGGAAGAAGAATGTTGGAAACATCAACCGCATTTTTCATAAGCATTTTTCATAATTTTTTGTTGTAAAGTTATTGAAACTTAGCGCTGTAAACAATGAAAAAATTAGTAAGTTTGTAAACGAAAATAGGACTATCACAAAGGATATAAAATGAATTACTTGGTTTTGTTACGACACGGAGAATCGCAATGGAATTTAGAAAACCGGTTTACCGGCTGGGTTGACGTTGATGTTTCCGCTAAAGGGGAACAAGAAGCAAAAGAAGCCGGAGAGTTATTAAAAGAGAAGAAATTTACATTTGATTTTCTCTACACCTCCGTCCTTAAACGTGCAATTCATACTGCCGAACTTGCTAGCGAAACCGCAGGCTTTTCCGCAATTCCGACCGAACGCGATATGGCGTTAAACGAACGGCATTACGGCGCACTGCAAGGTTTGAATAAAGCCGAAACCGCAAAAATTTATGGTGATGCGCAAGTCCATATTTGGCGCAGAAGTTACGATGTTCCGCCGCCAAGCGGTGTAACAGAATTAAATCCCGACGGCTTTACCGAAAGTTTGAAAGATACCGCCGCACGAACTATTCCTTATTATCAGCAGAAAATTGAACATCTTGTAAAAGAAGGAAAAAATGTTTGGATTGTTGCACACGGGAATAGTTTGCGCTCGCTGGTAATGTATCTTGATAACTTAACCAAAGAACAAGTACTTGAACTGAACATTCCAACCGGCAATCCGTTGGTTTATGAATTTGAAAACGGAAAAATTATCTCTAAATATTATTTGAAAAAATAACTTTGCGGCGATGCCTCGTCTTCGCTCGGCATGGGAAAAATTATGAATAAAAAATTCTTACACGGTTTTCTTTCTGATGAAGAGCTTCAACAGATCGCTTTAAAGATAAAAGAAAAAGAAGCAACCACAGCCGGAGAAATAGTTGTTTCGGTTAAAGAGAAAAAACCGTTTTTTCATAGGGGGAAATCCGTTTTTGAACATGCCGTATCAGAATTTAAAAAACGTGGTATCAAGAAAACCCGCGACCATACGGGAATTCTGATCTTCATTCTTCTTAAAGAAAGAGAATTTTATATTCTTGCCGATTCTTCCATTAATGATAAAGTTGCCGACAACACCTGGGAATTAATTAAGGATAAAATGGAGGCGAAATTCCATGAGAAAAAGTTCTGCGAAGGAATTATTAGTGCGGTTGATGAGGTTGGGACTATTTTATCCGAACACTTTCCGAGAAAAACAGACGACACTAACGAACTGCCGGACGAAGTAAATATTTCCTGATAATGAATATTCTTGTCGGCTCTAAAAATCCCGTAAAAATAGAATCCGTCCGCGAAGCATTCTCTAACTATTTCAATTCAATAGAAGTTAACGGAAGAGAAGTAGATTCAAAAGTTTCCGCACAGCCAATTAATAACGAAACATTTACCGGCGCAAAAAACCGTGCTAATGAGTTGGTTATGCTGGCTCAAAAAGAAGACCTGTCGATTGATTATTTTGTAGGAATTGAAGGAGGAATAATTGAAGAGCACTATCAATGGTTTGCATTCGGATGTATTTGCATAGTGAATAACACAGGACAAATCAGTTTCGGCACTTCCTCCCTTTTTCCACTTCCCTCTATAATTGTAACCGAGCTTTTGAATGGGAAAGAATTAGGCGAAGTGATTGACAAAATTGCTGACGATGAAAACACAAAACAAAAAGGAGGGGCAATCGGATTTTTAACAAACGGTATCATCACCAGGAAAGAACTTTATAAACAAGGGATCATCTCTGCACTCGTTCCGTTTCTTCATCCGGCACTTTATTCCAAATAAAAAACTTACATCCTTGTTCTAATCTACAATCTACTTTTATAACTTGAACAAATTCCGTATTTTTACCCCGCATCCTTAGCTCAGTTGGTAGAGCATATGACTCTTAATCATCAGGTCGCGGGTTCGAGTCCCGCAGGGTGCACTTGTAAGTGCGGAATCAAATTATTTCCGCACTTTTTTGTTATCAAGGGTGTTGCTTATGCAGGGCGAAAGTTCTTTTTTATAATATCTGTTAATTGAATTTTCGTAAACGGCTTTGACAAATAATCTGAAAAACCTACTTTTAAAAAAGTTTCCTTATCCCCGCGAAGCGCATATCCGGTAGTAGCAATAAATGGAATTTCATTATATCCAGTCATTCTTTTTATTTCTTTCATTAGTTCGATACCGTTTTTATTATTACTCAACTTAATATCGATCAATACTAAATCGAAGATTATGGTTCCGGCTAACTGGAGCGCTAGTTTCGGAGTTTCCGCAATTTCTAACATGGCGATGTTTTTTAAAAATATCCGGAACGTATCTAAATTTAATTCATTATCCTCGACCAATAAAATATTTGGTGTTCGGTAGGTCAGAGGTCTTGAATAACTGTTTTTAGGATGGAGCGGTGCTTCATAATTCACGGGGTTTTCAGGGTTAGGAAAAGATAAAACAAAGGTTGTGCCGGCGCCAACTTTGCTTTCAACTGAGATGCTTCCACCGGCAAGATCGATAATTTTTTTAACAAGAGTCAGACCTAAACCACAACCCTCGTATGATCTGTCAAATCCTTCGCTGGCTTGCCTAAATGCTTCAAAAATTGTTTCCTGATTTTCCGGCGAAATCCCAATCCCGGAATCAGTAACTTTTATTATTCCTTTTTCGTTATTTACATCGCAGGTAATTTGTACGTAACCATGCGAAGTAAATTTCAATGCATTTTCAATCAAGCTCTCCAGCAATTGATGAAAATATCTTTCATCAAATTTTATAAAGAAATCATTTTTAATGTCAACAATTAATTCAAGTTTTTTTTCTTCCGCCGAATGAACAGAAGAAGAAGCAATATCTTCTACTACTTTTGAAACATTAATGACGTCGTTTCCCAACTGAATTGTTGTTGATTCAAGATCTGATAAATCTAATATTTCGCTTAATGTTTTTAATAACCTTTTTGAGGCGTCCATCATTTTATCAAGAAGAGCAGCATCTTCATGATCATTTAACGCTTCCCTCAGGATCCCACCCAGCCCTAAAATTCCATTCATCGGTGTACGGAATTCGTGGCTCATATTTTTCATAAGTGAAGATTTAAATTTGCTCGATTTTTCTGCTATGATGCGGGCTTCGTTAAGTTCATTATTTACTCTTACCAGTTCTTTGTTGGCATCAATTTGTTCTTTAAATGATTGAGCATTCTGAATAGCGATTGCCGCCTGCCCGGCAAGAATTTCAAATGCATTGGTGATCTCTTTTATTTTTATTTTATTGAGCGATTTGCTGTCAAGATAAATCACACCGATTTTTTTATCCCCGATTATAAGAGGAGCGCAGAGAATCGTTTGCAAGTCAAGAAGTAAAATGCTTTTACTAATATCGTTGTTTGTATCGCTTTGAGCTTCTTCAATAAAACGCGCTAATCCTGTATGGAACACCTCCTCTATCACTGTGGTACTTATCTGAAAATCTTTTTCAGTTAAAGAAGTTCCTTTCGAATTCAAACCAATAGCAAAATCTAATTTATCTTGATTGTTTTTCAGAACTATAAATCCCCGGTCTGAATTGGTGAGAAGAATGGCATTATTTAAAACTAACGTTAATACATCTTTAAGAATAAGTGTCCGATTTAAACTTTTGGTAATATCAAGAATTAAATCCAAAGTTTTTGTTTTTTCAGAATGCCGTACTGAAAAAGAATCTGTTTTTGTGGGTGTGTCAAGTGACGATTCGAAGTCTGTTAATTTCATGATACTATTAGAGGTTTCTTATTTGTTAAACTAAATTTATAAAAATTTTTGTTCATTTACTCAAAAAAAAAGCCTTTTGTAACAAAAGGCCCTCTTTTTTGAATTATGTCCGGAAGTGTTCTAAAGGAAGAATTTTATTCTCTCTATCTCATCGTTGGCTTTAATTTTTTTGTAATATTTTAAAGCTTCATTGAAATAAATTTTTGCTTGAGCGGACTTTTTAATCTTCTGGTAAAGAATGCCAAGCTCAACAGCGGTTTCGGCGTAATTCAATTCGTTTTCCAATTCTTTGTTAAGCCTTAAACTGCTGAAAAGGTAGTTCTCTGCTATTTCAAAATGCCTTACTTTGCGTTCCAGAATTCCTTTGATCTTGTAAACTTCTGCTATTGTAAGTTTGTCTTTTATTTTATACCCGATCTCCATTCCTTGGTCGGCAAATGCGTTTGCAAGAGCATCATCGTTAAGCGTACAGTAAATTGATGCTTTGCTGATATATGAGATGGCAAGTGTCGGATAATAATTAGCTGAAAGAGAAACACTGATACTCGTGTCAAATTCCTTAATTGCCGAGTTGTATTCTTTCTTTTTAAGAAAGAGCATTCCTAAGTTGTGCCTTATTTTAGCAACTCTCTGGTTGTCTTTCAATCCTTCAAAGTGCATTAACGCTCTGCGGAAATAGGTATAGGCAGAATCATAATCCCCGCGGATGTTATGGATAATACCAATATTGTTTTCGATAAGAGCTGCAAGGGAAGTATCTTTTGAAGGGTCTAAATAGGAAAATCCTTTTTGAAAATGAGTGATTGCGTTTGAAAGTTGTCCCTTTTCTGCATTGAGAGTTCCAAGAAGGCTTTCACATCGCGCCAATCCTACCGGATTATTTTCTTTGTTAAAAAACGAGAAAGCTTTTTTTATGTAAGAAAGGCTTTCCGCCCACATTGCCTGGTGAATAAAAATTTCACCAAAGTTCAGAAACGCATTAGCCGCAATACCAACCAGGCGTTTATCTTTTTTTGAGTAAGATAAAATCGTAGTTGTTATATCGGATGCTAAATCCATATCTCCGTGGGCAATACAAAGTTTTCCAAGGTCTGTCAGTAAATTTAGAAAATTTAACGTTGTGAGTTTTTTTTCTGCGAAGCTGATGATCTGATCGATCTCTAATCTCAACCGAGATGAAAAAAGTCCGTCCGAAGAGTTTTTACTTGTAACTCCAGATGGTTTTCTTGAACTGTTAATTTTCTTTAAAAATCCTGATATCTCATTTCCACTAAAATATTTTCCAAAAGCTATTTTTATTTCTTCAATAATATCTGTTGTTTTTATTTTCATATTATTTTTGTCTTGGAATTTTCTTTATTATGTTTAAAAAATTAATTTGTAAATCCGTAACGTGAAAAATGAGGGATTTTCCCATTCTTACAAACAAATTTCCCGTCTCTTACGCTAATCTCATCTACACCAACTTCTATCCACGATTTGGTTGTTTCATCGAAATAATTAAGTTTTGCTGTTTTTAGTTCTTCCAAAGTAGACCGGTCTAAACCTTCTGCTTCTACATTAAGTAAAGCATCTTTTGAAAAAGTAGTTCCTGAAGGTCCAAATTCAAAACAAAGAAATTCGTTAACAAAACTCATCGACAAATAACCGCTTTCAGCTAATGAATTCGCCCGAATTGAAAGACTTGCTTCAATGGAAACTTTGTTGTTTCTTGTTGAGCGATAGACATTCTCAATTGATAATTTGCCAAACTCATCATGCTTTATGAACTCTGTATCTCTTATTTTCTTCTCTAATGAAAGCGAACTGCTTTGTGGAAGAGCAATCAACGTTAATCCCTGTTTTTCTGCCGCAAGCACCCATGCCGGTTTTTGAAGAGATTTAGAATCATTCTGTTCAAGGGACACGAGAGAAGTATCTTTCTGGCACCCTGCGAAGAACAAAATTAAGAGAAGCGGGAATATGACAAATTTTTTCATTCAGAACTCCTTTAGATGAATTTGTATTTAGTTTGCGTAATAAATAGACTAATATTGTGCCAAAAAAAACAGTTCGCTTTTGCACGATAAACGCAGCGTGGATTATGTGGGTGTAATGAAACGTTACAAGCCCGTGTAACACTGCGTTACACATGTAACGAAACATTACAAGGGACATACTCGTTTTTCCTGTATCCGATCTGATTTTTTTACTTGGAATTTCCTTTGTGGTCAAGGAATAATTTTTTTTACCACAAGAAAAAAACGCGCTCAATTAAAAATAGAACCTCCGGAATTTTCAAAGTCCCGGAGGTTTTGCAAATAAACCGCCTATTGCCAACTGCAGACTGCTTGCCGATTATTTTACCAACATCATTTTTTTAGTTGAAGTATAATCATTTACGCGTAACCGGTAAACATACATTCCGCTTGCAAGTGCTGAAACATCGAATTGAACGGTATATCTGCACATTTCTTTCTGTTCATTTACAAGAGTTCTCCGTTTACTACAACGTCTCCAATGGTAAAGTAAAGCTCACCGCTTCCTTTAGCGACCACTCCTTCCCGTCCTTTATTAATGCCTGCGCTGTTCGCTTTGGAGATGTTATATAAACTTTGAATGTCAGGTGAATTAATGTTTGAGCCAAAATTTGAGAAAACCGGGAGATTACCGCCTGATGAGCTTTTGACTACATTTTATAAATGGTTTTGTTTAAAGTTAAAAATATCCGTTATGAGTCAAATCTTAAAACGCACTTGTAGTTAAGAATTTTTAAAAATGGAAGAGAGTAAGTCGAAAGCTGGATATCGGTAAAGTTTTTCAAAATTTCCGACGATTTTTTTCCCATAAACCACCCGACTTGATATTTTTTTTTATTAGGTTTTCCCCCTGGATTTCAATGTTACCGAAAGACTTATTAAAAACCAATGGTTTACATTTTGAGCAAACAAATATAGCTCCAAAATTACTTTTGGAATATTTTGTTGGTCGATTTACAACTTCGCCACAGTTATCACATGCATGTTTTTCAAAAACGATATTTCCCTTTTTCGAAATCAATTTAACTTTGTTTAGTGTTTGGGGTCTATTTAGTAAATCGGTAAGCTGGCTGGATTGAGTGCTATTCAAAATTGGAGAAATTTTGTCTTCAAAACTTTTATGAATCTTTTCAAGCAAGGCAATCATTTCCTTTAATTCGGTTGAAACGGGAACATTTAAAATGTATTTAGAATATATTTCCCTGAGGGAGATCCTTAGTCTAACAAAATCCAGGTGAATTTTTTTTGTTTGCATAAGCTTGAATAGTTTGAATTAAAAAATACTTGTCAAGTTCCACAAGGTTGTTGATGTAAACTCGCTTTATTAATGGTGTAACTTAAAAGTTTATTTTTAAATTGCAAGGGGTTTTCGTTAAAATTTCAGGTTTTATTTCTTTCCACTTTTCATCGGAATCAAAAGGCATTTTTACGTTTAATTCTTTCTTAAACTACCGCGCCATCAGTATACGTCAAGGCCAATTTATCATCACGAAAAGCTATTCGCAATTCCATCCATTGCCTGCGACCTTGCATGTAGTTCATTCAGCTTCTGAATGATCTTCAAAATATGTGAACGTCGTTCATCCACAATTTCGCCTAAAAAGTTTTTCACTTCCGGCGCATTGCAGTCGTCATAAACGGTTTCGTAAAAACGGACTGAAGCAGTTTCTCTCCTGAGCGCTTCATTAAGCATCGCGCAGGAATCTCTGCACGTATGATCGCATCTGACATTATGTTCAACCATTGTAGTGGTCCCCTGTTTTATTTGTTAAACAGAAACATGATAATTAATTTCAATCAACTCTTTTCCCCTGAGAAGAGCTTGTTCATTTACAGCGATTAAATGATGATGCCTTTCCGGCAAAACTTTTTTAAGCGCCGATAAAACGCTTTCTCTTTTTACTAACGGTTTTATTTCTAAAAATGCTCCAAGCATGATCATGTTAGAGATTTGCTTTTGTCCCATCTTGTTGGCTTCTTCGATGGCGGCAATTTTATAAATCATAATATCTTCGCGCGTCGGTGGATTGATTATTGTTGATGCTTCATAAAAAAGAAATCCGTGTTCTTTAACGTGATCTTCAAATTTATTAAGCGAGGGCTGGTTAAGAATAATTGCTGAATCAAATTTTGAAACGACCGGAGAACTAATTTTTTTTTCAGAAATAATTGTTATGCAATTGGCAGTTCCGCCACGCATTTCAGGTCCGTACGAAGGCATCCAACTTGTCTCTTTGTTCTCAAACATAGCGGCATAAGCAAGTATTTTTCCCATCGAAAGAACTCCTTGACCTCCAAATCCGGCGATAATAATTTCATCGGTAATATGCATTTGTTTCCTCGTCAATTTAAATATTGTTTTGAGCCGGGACTTTCAAATCTCCAAGCGGATATTCCGGCAGCATTTTTTCTTCAATGTACGTGAGCGTTTCTTTCGGAGTCATTTTCCATCCACTGGGACAATTGGAAACCACTTCAATAAAACATGTTCCTTTTTTTAATTTCTGAAACTCAAAAGCATTTCTTAGCGCTTTTTTGAATTTCCGCACGGTGTTTGGTGTGTGTACTGCTTGTCTTGTAACATAAAATGCACCGGGGAGATGAGCGATCAACTCGGTTATTTTTAACGGATAGCCGTTATGTTCAACATCTCTGCCGTAAGGTGAGGTAGAAGTTATTTGTCCGAACAAAGAAGTCGGTGCCATTTGTCCGCCGGTCATTCCGTAGATACCGTTGTTGATGAAAACCATCAAAATATTTTCGCCGCGGTTTATAGTATGAATGGTTTCAGCCGTTCCTATAGCGGCTAAGTCTCCATCACCTTGATAAGAGAAAACATATTTTTCGGGAAGTACCCTTTTAATTCCTGTAGCAACGGCGCTGGCTCTTCCGTGGGCGGCCTCCTGCATATCAATATTCATATAGTTATAAGCGAAGACCGAACAACCTACAGGAGCAACTCCGATAACATCTTCTTGGATACCCATTTCTTGAACCACTTCCATAAGAATTTTGTGTGCGACCGCGTGTCCGCATCCCGGGCAGTAGTGCATATAATCATCGGTTAATGTTGCAGGTTTTTGATAAACGCATTGCATATCTTCTAATAAAATTTCTTGTGACATAAGTGCTCCTATTCCTGCAAGATTGGTTGTTGAATAATTTTTTCAATTTCTTCCAACACCTCTTCCGGTTGAATGATCATTCCCCCCATTCTTCCTTTAAAGTGAACCGGACATTTACCATTTGCGGCAAGCATAACATCTTCCACCATTTGTCCTGCGTTTAATTCAATTACAAGAAAATGGTCTATCTTTTTAGAAAGATCGGAAAGAATTTTTTTAGGGAAAGGGAATAAGGTGATCGGTCGAACCAATCCTGCTTTAATTCCTTTTTCGCGGGCAAGTTCCACGGCTTTTTGACAAATTCGCGCCGGTAACCCGAAGGCGACCAAAACTATTTCTGCATCATCAATTTCAAAAGTTTCGAAACGGACTTCGTTTTCTTCAATTACTTTATATTTTTTTTGAAGGTGAAGATTGATTTCCTCCATTTTTTCAGGTTCCATGTGCAGCGAAGTAATAAAATTTCTTTCTCTACCTTTTTTTCCGGTGGTTGCCCAATCAGGTACTTGATGAGGCAGTGAACCTTCTTCGGGGAATTCAACTTTCTCCATCATTTGTCCGAGTGCGCCGTCCGTTAAGATCATTGCAGGGTTTCGGTATTTTTCGGCAAGTTTAAAAGCATCAAAAACAAAGTCACACATTTCTTGAACCGAAGAAGGAGCGAGAACTATTAACCGATAATCACCGTGTCCGCCTCCTTTTACCGCTTGAAAATAATCACCTTGCGAAGGTTGAATTGTTCCGAGCCCCGGACCACCGCGAACAACATTTACAAGTAAACAGGGAAGTTCAGCGGCAGCAATGTATGAAATTCCTTCCTGCATTAAGCTCATTCCGGGAGAAGATGAAGAAGTCATTACTCTTGCGCCCGCACCGGCTGCGCCGTAAACCATATTGATTGAAGCAACTTCACTTTCGGCTTGAAGAACCACCCCATGCCGTTTTGGAATTTGCTCGGTAAAATATTCTAATATTTCAGACTGGGGAGTGATCGGGTAACCGAAATATGCATCAAGACCGGCGCGAATGGCGGCTTCGGCTAACGCTTCGTTCCCTTTCATTAAACGGACTTCTGATTTTTGCATTTTCATGGGTTCTTTCAAAATTGTTAAACTGCTTTTTTATAGTTTTGTTTTGATTGCCGGTAAACTGTAATGGCGGAGTCCGGGCAAACGATAGCGCAATTTGTACAGCCGGTGCAATTGTCCTGTGAGAGCTCAACATAACGGTAACCACGGAGATTTATTTTTTGAGAGAGGGAAAGACTCTCTTGCGAACAGGCAACAATACAAAGCTCGCAACCTTTGCAATTTTCAGAGTTAATTAGAACTGTTCCTTTTATCATAAAAACCTCATTCTTTAATGAATTGAAAAGTTCAAGTTATATGCCAGTAAAAGTTAAGAATTTATTCTCTTTAAAGAAAAAAAAAGAAATAAATCTATCTACTTTTACCAATTATAAGAAGTTTGGAAAGTTTCTTTTTCCAATTAATGAGAAGTAACTTTTCTGTGAGGTAATTATGAACGCGAACACTTAATCTTGCGGTGGATCGACGGGAGCTGTTGAAATTTTGTTTTCTATTGTTCTGCCTGACTTTAAAAGTGCCCCTTTTAATAAAAACTCTATTTGTGCATTGATGCTGCGCAAATCATCCGCCGCCCATTTTTCCAGGGCGGCGTATATTTTATCGTCTATTCGTAAAAGAAATTTTTTCTTTTCAGCCATTGATTTTTTTACTTAATCTTTTTGTTTTGGTTCAATAATTATCATCTAAAAACCACCAAACATGATTGGGACGGTTGCTACATGTGATCGTTTTCTTTCGATAGCCGAAAGTTTAGCCAGCATAATTAGCCAGGGATATTTGTTTACTATAGCTGACTTTGCCGTAACGATTACTTCGGAACTATCTGTCCACGCAAATTTATTTACCATTTTTATTAAACAAGTTCCGTCTTCGGTTTGGATTTCAATTTTGGCTCTGAACGGGGAGAAAACAACTTGTGCTTTTTCTCCAACCGGAAGCAAAACAACGCTTGCTTTACGGAAGAACTTTCGATCAAAATGGGCAAAGGGATTTTCATAGCCGGCTTCTCTAATTGCCCAGCCACTTTTCCAGATACTCGGTTTATAGATTTCCCATTTTTTATTTGCAAAACTTACTTCTGCAGAATTGCCGAAGAATCCGCGAATTTGCATCGAGCCGATAACTTCTTCGGTTGTTTTTAATTCATAGTATCTTTTAAAGAATGAAACTTGTTTAAACCGTAAAGGTTGATTTATATATTCACTTAGTTCTTTCATGGCAACTCCAATTTTTTTATGAATACAACGTTCCCGTATTTATAACCGGCTGAGCTTGAGTTTCTGAAACAAGCGCAACTAAAAGATTGTTTACCATTGTAGCTTTTTTATCTTCATCAAGAGTAACAATATGTTGTTCGCTCAATGCTTTTAGAGCCATATCAACCATACCAACTGCGCCTTCAACAATTTTTGATCTCGCTGCAACAACCGCTGTGGCTTGCTGCCGACGAAGCATCGCCTGCGCAATTTCCGGCGCATAGGCTAAATGCGTAATGCGCGATTCTATTACTTCAACCCCGGCAATTTCTAACCTTTGCTGAAGCTGTTTTTTCATGTTTTCAGAAATTTCCAGCGGATGGCTGCGAAGAGAAGGCTTATCCTCATCGTTTGAATCATATACATATTCGGATGCCAAACCACGCACTGCGGTTTCACTTTGGATTGCAATAAATCCCTCGTAATTCTGTACATCAAACACAGCGCGGGCAGAATCAACAACCCTCCACACGATAACGGCAGCAATTTCAATCGGGTTTCCGTGTAGATCGTTCACCTTAATTTTATCGCTGTTGAAGTTATGAATTCGAAGCGAGACTTTCCTTTTTTCTGTGAATGGATTGACCCACCAAAAACCTGAATCGCGAAGCGTTCCAATATATTTTCCGAAGAAAACTAAAACTTTGGATTCATTCGGCTGGACAATTGTAAATCCTCCGAACGAAATAAAAAACAAAAGCATTAAGGGGACAAAAAACCAGAGGATTGAGACATCATCGGTTCTAATTCCCGTAACCAACAAAAAAACATTAAGTGCCAACAGAGCAATAACTAAAAAAAGAACTATAAATCCGTTAATTTTATTTGCGGATTTTTCGGTAATGGTTTCCATTTTTGAACTCCTTTATTTTTGCTATCACAATGATATCATATTAATATTAAAAAGTCAAGTGTTTTTTTTGATCTATTAGCAAAATCGCCTGTTTAGCTTCAATAACTCCTTTATATTTCATTTTCCATAAAGCGGCTTTGTTGTTATATTTTAACACCTGTTTGAAGAAATTTTGTTTTTCAAAATAAATAATGAGCACAGCTAACATGAAAAAAATAATTTTTACTTTCTTCCTTCTTTTTCTCAGTTCTATTCTTCCGCAAACAATTTTTTCACCGAACGGAAATCTCTCTCTTTCATTCAATCTTACCACCGAAGGAAAACTTTTTTATCAACTTAGTTTTAAAGGAAAACAAATAATTAAACCGAGTGCTTTGGGAATAATGTTAAAAGATGCCCCTTCGTTTAATGAATATTTTGAAATTGTAAAAGTTGATACGCAAACGGTTGACGAATCATGGAATCCTGTTTGGGGTGAAGTGAAAACGATTAGAAATTATTACAAAGAACTGCGCATCACTCTTGCGCAAAAAAATATTTCGGACAGAACTCTTATTCTGACCTTTAGAGTGTTTAACGATGGTCTCGGATTCCGCTATGAATTTCCTTCTTCTAATGCCCTGCAATATTTTATAGTCTCGGATGAACTGACGGAATTTAGAATGGTTGGTGATCATAAAGCGTTTTGGATTCCCGGCGATTTTGACACGAACGAGTACGAATATACAACTTCAACGTTAAGCGAGATTAACGCAACTACCGGAAAATATGCAGTGGAGCTTTCCGCCCATGCACCCATAAGTGTTTCTGGCGTGCAAACTCCCTTGATGATGAAAACTGCGGACAGTCTTTACATAAACTTACACGAAGCGGCGCTTGTTAATTATCCGGCGATGAATCTAATTTTTAGCAAAAAGACGTTGACATTTAAAGCTGCACTTGTCGATGATCCCTTAGGTAACAAAGCCTATTTACAAACTCCGGCAAAAACTCCCTGGCGCACAATTGTGGTAGGCGACCGCGCCGTTGATATCCTTGCTTCCAAACTAATTTTGAATTTGAATGAACCAAGCGCAATCGGAAATACCGACTGGATCAAACCGCAAAAGTTTGTCGGCGTTTGGTGGGAAATGCACGTTGGTGCGGGTTCATGGAATTATGCCGATTCAAATAATTTAAAGTTAAGAGACACTGACTGGAAAAACCTGAAACCGAACGGAAAACATTCGGCAACAACCTCGCGTACAAAACGTTATATCGATTTCGCTGCACAACACGAAATTCCCGGAGTTCTTGTTGAAGGCTGGGATATTGGCTGGGAGGATTGGTGGGGAAAATGGAAAGAAGAAGTTTTCGATTTTGTTACTCCTTATCCCGATTTTGATGTGCAAGAATTAAAACGATATGCGGCATCAAAAAATGTTAAACTGATTATGCACCACGAAACTTCTGCTTCAGTTACTAACTATGAACGACGGATGGATGAAGCCTACCGTTTTATGAAAGAGAACAATTACGATGCAGTAAAAACCGGTTACGTCGGGAGAATTATTCCACGCGGCGAACATCACGATGGGCAGTGGATGGTAAATCATTACGTCCACGTTGCAGAAAAAACCGCAGCAAATAAAATTATGCTCGATGCCCACGAACCGGTTCGTCCCACAGGATTGCACCGCACATATCCTAACTGGCTTGCATGCGAAGCCGCTCGCGGAAATGAATACAACGCATGGAGTATTGGCAACGCTCCCGAACATGAAACGATCCTTCCATTTACAAGACTGATGGGCGGTCCGATGGATTATACTCCCGGCATTTTTGAAATTAAAATGAGCTATTACGATAAGAATAAAAAAGAACGCGTTCACACAACGCTTGCAAAGCAGCTTGCTTTATATCTTACTATGTACAGTCCGCTGCAAATGGCTGCCGATCTTCCGGAAAGTTATGAAAAACATTTGGATGCTTTTCAATTTATTGAAGATGTTGCCGTGGATTGGGATGATTCAAAATATTTGCTTGCTGAACCGGGTGATTATCTAGCCGTTGCAAGAAAAGCTAAAGGAAAAGATGATTGGTTCATTGGCGCTATTACTGATGAAAACGCCCGCACATTGTCGATACCACTTTCTTTTTTAGATGCGAAGACGGATTATATTGCAACGATTTATGCAGATGCACCGGATGCTGACTGGGACAAAAATCCGATGGCGTACGTTATCTTAAAAAAAATGGTTGGATCAAAAGCTTCGTTAAAACTTTCTCTCGCCCCCGGCGGCGGAACCGCGATTAGTTTTAAAAAAGCTACAGAAGAAGACATGATGAATCTGAAATAGGAAACACCGCTTCTTTTGATAAAAAAGAAATGAGAGGAAGAATGCAGAAGTTGACTTATCCCGGCTTCTAAAAAGTATCGAACTTATACTTAACGATTTAAAGGAAACTGTTATGAAAAACTTTATTAGTCTGCTTCGTATTTTACTGTTGACTTTCTTGATCGCAGGGTTAAATGGTTGTATCTCATTTCGTTCCGATATTGAAGGAGCGTACAAAGCAAACGCTGTAAAAAGATCCGATGCCGCTCCCGTAACCGTTTATTTTTATTTCTCACACCTTGTTCATGAAAAAGGATTTGATGTTGTTCCGAAGATCGTACAGCCGCGCCGAGGGTTCCGCGATATCTTCGGTGAATCGATGAAAGAGATTTCCAACATTCAATCGTTTACAACTTTTACAGATAACGAAAATGATGTTGATGATGTGCCGCGCCGCCGTACGCGCGATAGTCTTAAAACAGCAACTGATTTTACGATTCACATCACTTTTAAAAGAGAAAATTCATTTGCAAAACATTTTCTTGCCGATCTTCTTTCTTATGGAACAGCAACGTTACTTCCAGCAGGTTTTTCGTGGGATTATATCGTAACTGCTGAAGTTTCAAACGCATCGGGAAAACAATTAGCTGCCTACACACGAAGCGCTTCTCTTTCCAAGTGGCAGCATTTCCTTTTTCTGTTTGTCTATCCCTTTTATCCCTCGGAAGTAAAAATAGAAGAAATTTATCTTGAATCGCTCAGAGATATTTTCAAACAGATAGAAGTTGAAGGAGTGTTGAGGAAGTAATTTTTCTTGCTAATCTTTTTTACACACCCCTAAATCCCCTCTGTAGAGGGGACTTTAATTCCATTATAAATCTTTTCTCGTTGCCTCTTCCTTTCCTAATTCCTAATTCCTAATTTATAATTTCCGCTAAGTCCATTTACTTCCGGGTAGTACATTAAACTTGCTTCTGCCGGAAGCCACGAATATGTTCCGGGAATTTGTGCTTTGATGATATAAGTAAATTCCATTTCTTTTGATGGGTAAGTAACAAAGAATGCAATTTTTTCATCACGGATTTCTTTTGAAGCATAATTCCACCGCCAATGTTTAATTTTTCCCCGCCGGATGATGTTTCCTTGGTATTGATCTTCGCCGTCAATGTTATAATGCTCTTCATCTTTCACAATCTCGAAGCCGGAGGGGAATGGATCTTCGAGCATAAAATATTGAAAATCTTCGTCGTTCATTTCTACGGTCAGCTTAACAAATACATCATCACCGCTATTTAAAGGTTTTTTAATTTTTTCTTTTTTATAAATAATTCCGCTTTCTCCTTTGAATTGCGTCAGCTTGTAATATTCTTTTTTAACATCAAACGAATTTTGTTTTACAAGGTTTTCCGGTTTGGCGAAGTAACGGTTGTAGCCGCTAAAATATAGCGTTCCCCTTCCGCTTTTAACGATTGAGATTTTATTTTCCCCGTTGTTCAATCGTTTTAATTTATCAACACCGAAAGATAGTTTTTCGTTTTCCTCAAAAATATTTTTTGTGTTGAATTGTTTCTCTGCGATTTTTTCATCATTCAGTAAAACAGAAACGGTGTAATCGGGTTCTAATTCCTTTGTGATTTTCAGATAATCCGTGAGCGCAAAAAGTACGGATGCAGTCTGCTGCGTTGAATTCCATGAATACCCTCTTTGTTGCTGCAAAAGCCAACTTACGGTCTTTGGGATTGCCGGAGATTTAGCATCCATACTCAATAAATATTTTAAGGCGAATGCTGTACTTTGAACTTTGTCATCTTCCCAACGGTAATGCCATTGTTTTCCTCCCCAATACGCAAATTTTTCATTTTCGTTTATGTTGTTCATCAACCGCTCGAAAACTTTCTTTTCATTTTCCTTATCGCCGAGTTTCTGATAAACCGAAGCAAGCAACGCGAGTGTGTAGGCGTTTGATTCTTTTTTAGAAATTTCATCGAGTAAAGACTTAGCGTCTTTAAAATCTTTTATATCTGCTGTAACTAATGAGTAAAACATATAGGCGATGGTTGTTTGCTCCTCTTTCTTTATGGTTTTTAATTGCTGAAGAAGATTCTCTTTTCCTCTTTGAAAAATGTCCTCATTAATTTCATAGCCGGCAAGTTTGGCAAGACTTAATCCGTAAACAACGTAAGCCGTCATGTAGGGATGTGTTTGATCTTTCTCCCACCAGCCCCAGCCGCCGTCTCCATGTTGAAAAGCATAAAGCCATTTCAATCCTTTTGCGATAACCTCGGGAAGCTCCTTTGAGGTTTTTTCTTTTAAAGGAATTTGCAATTCTTTAAAAGTATTTGCAACTATAATTGCCGGAAGAAATCTGCTCATCGTCTGCTCAACACAGCCGTAAGGATACGCCACCAGATCATCAACGGATTTTAACATTGTACCGGCAAGCGTTGGACTGAGCGAAAAAGAAATTTCGGCAGAATGAAGGTCAACATCTTTGGAAATTGTGAACGCAATATTTTCTTCGGAAGTATTTTCTTGAACAATGGCATTCAACGCAACGGTTTGTTTTACGCCGTACGGAAGTATTGGAACAGAGACCTGCATTGCGTCGGACTCTTCATTCGTCAATGCTTCAATATATATCTCCGCTTCGCCTCTTGATTTCTCCACAACAATTTTCCAATCAACTCTCGCCTCATCATTTTCTTTTACAAAAATTTCATCCTTCTTCTCGATGCTTGATGAAAGCAGTTTAACATTTTTCGATTTGAACGCAACTTTAACTTTTTTGTTCTCGTTCAGATAATTGTGAATGTTCGTAGCGATCAAAAGTGTATCACCTTCTCTAAAGAAGCGGGGAGTTTCGGTTCGTACTAACAGATTCTTCCGCGCAATAATGATGTTCGTTCCTTGTCCGACTTCAGTATTTTTAGTTATTCCGCGAACCGTTGCGCGCCACGAAGTTAAATTGTCCGGCAGCGTTAAAGAAATTTCCGCTTCGCCGTTTTCATCCGTAACAAAACCCGGCTGCCAGAACGCGGCATCAACAAAATTCTTTCGCACTTCAGGAGTAACAAGTTGGACATCCTTCTCACTACTTGCTTTGATAGCAAGGTTACTTTCGATTTGTGTGGCATTAGTAAAGTCTTTGCGAATCTGAACCCGTGCACCTCTAACTTCTACATCGTCCGTCAAAACTTCCCGCATTTCAAAACCGGATTCTCTAATACCTTGCACATTCTTCTTTTTATCTTCAACAAAGATGTTTTTAACAAATTTAAATTTGCCGTCTAAAGTTAAAATGCAAAACTCATAATCCCCACCCGGTATATTTTTGAAGGTAAATTCGCCGCGTCCATGTGTTCTGGTTATAAAATAGCCATGTTCGTTTACGATGAGAACACAGAGCGAGAGAGAATCATTAGGATGTTCATCAAAGATAATTCTTCCTTCAAGTGATGAAGAACCGTTATTTTTTAGCTCTTTTGAATTGAGCAAATTCCTATCAAGTAATGTGGTTTGTCGGCTGGAAGCAGAAAAACTAACGCTGTTTAAGGATGAACTCATCGGGATATAACTATGTTCCGGTCTATAAAAGAAATTTTTAATGTCATCGGTTGTTTCCTCTTGTATAGCGTAAATGCTTTCGTCTATCAACCCAAGAGATAGCTCGGTGTTTGCAACCGGTTTTCCGTTGTTGTTCTTAACCGAAATTTTGTACGCTGCTTTTTCACCCGGTTTGAAAATCATCTTCGCAGGTTTTATTTCCAACGAAAGGAAATTATTTTTGTTGAGTACGCCAATCATTTTTGAGTTTGAATTAAGATTTCTTTCATGCATAAAAAGAACGGAAAGTGTAAAATTCGGACTATAGTTTTCGGTGAGTTTTTCTTTGATGATAAGAGAATTTCCTTCAACCGGATATTTTCGAAATTTAAGAATTGAGTTTCTTTCAAATGAAACAAGAACATCGGTTTCAAACGATGGATCATTTCCCGGAAGTGAAATAATGGCGGTAAGCGTATCGCCGACTTCATAGGCGTCTTTGTCTGTAACTATCTCAATTTCATTGCCTGAACGCTGGTAATAAAAATTGTTTTTATCATTTACAAAGAACGAACCGGAAGTTGAGATTTTATTCTCGTTCAAATCGTATGCTATAATTACATAGTTGTACTGACCAGCTTCATGCGGAAGGAAAGCAAGCGTTGCTTTTCCATCTTTACCGGTTGAGCCGGAAAACTTTTCAACCTTTTCTACAATCATATTTTCATGACCGGCGAGCTTGTTGATAATTACCTCGAAGTTTGTCTCTACCGGTTTCTGAGAAAAATCAAATGCATTTACGCGAAGTTGAACTGAATCACCGAGAGCAATAAAATATTTACTCGTTGAAGTGGAGAGAGAAAAGGCTCCTCGCGTAACGTAAACCGTTGTTGAATTTGATATTGCCCGCCGTGAAGCATCTTCAACTTGAGCGGAAATCTCATACGTAAAATCAAAGTCGGTTGGTTTCTCTGCAGAAAATTCAAATTGAAATTCACCTTTTTCGTTTACTTCGCCGTCTATCTGTTTAACAAAATCCGGTTGCCCGTAAGCTGCATAACTGATCCTATCCAAACCGCCGTAGTACCAGTTGTATTCAGACCAATGCCACCAGGGAATCCAAAATCTTTTTTTATAGATTTGTACCGTTACTTTTGCTGTGGTTACCGGCGAACCGAAATAATAATCGGCTTTAACAGTTCCGGAAATGGTTTCTGAACCGGAGTAATTCTTCTTATCGGTTGTAACTTCAACTTTGTATTCCGGCTTTTTGTATTCTTCAACTTTAAATGAGCCGTAAAAAGTCCGCTCGCCAAGAGTAACTTGAATTGAATACGAGCCGATTTCCGCTTCTTCATCCAGAACAAATTCACCCCAAATGCTGCCGAACTCGTTCGTCCTTAAAGAGTCTGAAAAAACTTCTGCGTTTTTGGGCGAGCGGATTACAACTTTACATACTTCATCTTTTAAAACAGAAAAATCGAATTCATCTTTTTTGCGGAGGATACTTTTGAAAAAGACTTTCTGACCAGGCCGGTAAACCGGCTGGTTGGTGAATGTGTAAGCCGTGTATCTCTGATACTCATCTGCAAAGAAGAAATAGGGATTACTAAAAACAATTTCATCTTCAGTTTCTGATGAAATTAAAAGAGTTTCATTTCCTTTTAATTTTCCGGTTGTCTTCAACAAGAAGAACCCATCTTCACCGGCAGTTCCCGATTCAATTAAAGAATCTTTCTTATAAAAACTGAATTTAGTTTCCGGAATAAACTTTCCCGTTCTGGCATTGACTAAAAAAGCTAAAACCTCCGAATTCGAATTTTTAAAGATCAAAGCATAATTAGAAACCACAATCGGGCAGTAAGCAACCTGGTCATCACGCAGAGCCTGAAGAATGTAAATTCCGGCTTCATCAACCGGTTTAACCGAAATTGTGTTGCCATACCAATTGCCGGAGGTGCGAGAGATTACTTCATTCCATTCACGTTCGAGTGAAAAATATTTTGTGAGAAGTTCTTTATCCTTTCCCCAAATATCAAAATTGTTTCGCATGCGGGCAGCCATTCCGCTTTTTAACAAGTTTACCGGATCGTTTAACCTGAGAAGTCGAAAGGTGAAGCTTTTCACTTCCGGTGGGGCATAAAGGGAAATGATTATTTTTTCTCCGGTTCCGAATGTTGAATAGTTTGAAAGTGAAAATTTTAATTGTTCCCTTTGCGAAAAGAGTAGAGAAGTTAAGATGATAAATAATAACACGGTTGAAAGATATGTTCGCTTCATAACGCTGCCCTATCATTTATAAATGTTACCTGAAATTTAACAAATTAGTTTCTGCAACAAAATGATATTAAGGATTACCCGGCTGGTAAAAAGAAAAAAACACCAAACCCGACCAACAGACCGATAAAGTCGGATATTTGGCGTTTTTGTAAAACTTGTGTTAAGACTTCGGCAGCATTGAAATTCAGCCTCCGTAGTTCTATCTTTGTATCGTTCAAAAACAAAAAAAGAGGATTAATTGAAGTCATTAGCAAAAGTATTGCTTTTCAGCCTTCTTTTAATTTTGGCCGGTTTTACTGCAGTCGAGCAGACAACCCCTGAAGAGAACGAGCCAAAACTAAAGGAAGCTGTCCCAGCTATTGATGTAATTAATAACGAACAAACTACAGTAATTAATTATATCAGTAAAGGAGAAATGAAAGCCTCGTGGTACGGACCCAGATTTCATGGCAGAACAACAGCAAACGGCGAGAAATTTGATCAGGAAGCTTTGACAGCCGCACACAAAACCTTACGATTCGGAACGTTACTGAGGCTTACCAACCCGGTAACCGATAAAAGTGTTATCGTAAGAATTAACGATCGCGGTCCTTATGTTCGCGGTAGAAATATTGACGTGTCTAAAGAGGCGGCTTACGAATTAGGAATGATGTATAAGGGACTTGCCAAACTCAAAGTAGAACAAGTAAGTCTAAAAGGTGTAAACTTTCCTGCTATTCATTTGAATTGAGAGTAATTGTTTCTAAAAAGAAAAACCCGGCTGTAATAGTCGGGTTTTTTGTTATATAGCAGTAAAGACTTGCCATGGCAAGTCTCTACAATAACAGGGTTAAATAGAGAACAAATTTTTTTTATCTCAGAACAAGGATTAACGATTTTTGATTTTAGAAGTTAAAAACAAATCAAAAATCGCTATTCGTTAATCCCCGACTCAGTCGGGAGGCTTGTTCGTAAATCTTGTCCTAAAATCAATCGTGGGTTGATGAAACTATTCAAACTTTTCAATGCAATTGCTTGGCTTATCCTCACGTGCATTTCAATTTTCTGTAAACTCAATTTTGAAGTTTATGACTTCGGCATCGTTACCGACTTTAACCGGTGGTCCCCATGTTCCAACTCCGCTGGAAACATAAAAATGGGTGTTGGCTATTTTCTTGTAACCCCAGCTAACCTCGTAGATCATTTTGGTGATAAAGTTGAAGGGCCACATTTGTCCGTGGTGTGTATGTCCCGAAAGTTGAAGATCAACGTTCTGAGCGGCGGCATCTGCAAGATGAAACGGCTGATGATCGAGAAGAATTATAGGTAAATCTTTCCGCGCAGATGACACCAATTCCGCAACTGATTTTCTTTTTCCATGAGCAAATCCGACAATACTTCCGTCTTCTCTACCAATAATCTGAACTGAATTTTCGATAGTAATCATGCTATCGCGCAGGACTTTCACATTATTTTCGTTTAAGAAATTGTCAGCATTATTTACGTTCACAATGTATTCATGGTTCCCGTTGATTGTATAAACTCCGTACTTCGCTTTTAGCTGGCGAAGTTCTTCATCAATCCCGATTCGTTTAAGATGAAGTGATTTATCGTCAATAACATCGCCGCCGATGAGAATAATATCGGGCTTTATTTGTTCCGAAATATCGATGATCTTCTTTGCGATACGTCCGTTGTTTACCGGGGTAAAATGGGAATCGGAGAAATAAAAAATATTAAGTGAAGTAAGCGACGAATTCTTCTTGGGAATCGAAAGTTGGATCGTTTTCAACTTGATGTTGTTGGCGTTGATATAACCCCACGTTACTGTAATGAAAACAAGAAGGAGAACTATTAATCCGGTAAGCAATTTGGTTTTGGCGTAATCTTGAAAGAGGAATTGAGGTAAAAAATGTAAAAATCGATTAACGAGCACAAGAATGTCGATAACCAGAAGAGACAAAAGAAAGTAACCGAGTAATGCGAACCAAAATGAACCGATCCAGAGGAAAACATCATACAATGTAGAGTTCACATTTGAGAGGAGACTTTTTGTCAAGATGTACGAAGACGCAGCCAAAATAAATACTGCCGAAAAAAGCAATTTGGCATAGAACGACTGAAACTGAAACGCCTGCATCGCCCTCACATAAACATAAAAGTTTGCAGAGCCGTAAACGAGGAAAAATATTGCGAAAAAGATTGCCATAAGTTTTTACTTTTTTATACTAAAACATTGGGGGGAAATGATAAGCTCAAATTGGTCAGTGGTCAATAGTCACTGGTCATTAATGACTACTGACGAATGACCATTGACTTTTATCTTTCCACTTTTTACTGCCTACATGTACTCATCCCAGCTTTTAATCTGCAATTCTCCCGATGAATATTTACGCAGAGATTTTACAAACCGTTTTGCGAATTGCAGATTTGTAATGAGAGGAATATTCAAATCAACTGCACGGCGGCGTACCAGGTAATCGCTGTCGAGTTCCTCCTTTTCTGAAGTTTTTGGAATGTTAATAACCAGATCAATTTTACCATCTTGCAAATGTGATAGTATTCCCGGCTCTTGATTATCAAACGGACGGTGAAGCGTTTCAACTTCAATTCCGCTTTCGCCGTAAAAGTCGGCAGTTCCTTTGGTCCCGTAAAACTTCAATCCCATTTTGCGGAGTGTTTTTAATTCTTCCAAAAATTCTGCTTTCTCTTTCAAGGTTCCTGTCGAAAGCAAAACACCTTTCTGCGGGATTTTAAATCCGACCGACAACATACTTTTTAAAAATGCTTCGTTAAAATCATCGCCGAGACAAGCAACTTCTCCGGTTGACGACATTTCAACTCCCACAACCGGATCGCTTCCTTTTAATCTTGTAAAAGAAAATTGTGAAGCTTTAACGCCAACGTAGTCCAAGTCGAAAGATGATTTATCTATCTTCGGAAGATGCTGCCCCATAATTAATTTTGTTGCAATATCAATGAAATTGATTTTCAAAACTTTTGAAACAAACGGAAAACTTCGCGAAGCGCGGAGGTTACACTCGATTACTTTTACATCGTTATCTTTAGCGATAAACTGCATATTGAACGGTCCGGTAATTTCCAGTTCGCGGGCAATTTCTTTGGTAATAATTTTTACACGCCGCATTGTTTCCAAATAGGTTCGTTGCGGCGGAAGGACGATCGTAGCATCGCCGCTGTGTACACCGGCATTTTCAACATGTTCCGAAATTGCATAGCAATAAAGTTCGCCGTTTTCAGCAACTGCATCAACTTCAATTTCTCGCGCATCGGTGATAAATTTACTGATTACCACCGGATGTTCCTGACTAATATCCGAAGCTTTCTTCAAATATTCTTCAAGTTCATTTTCCGTAAGCACGATGCTCATTGCCGCACCGCTTAAAACATAACTTGGACGAATCAGAACCGGGTAACCAACATTGTCCGCAAATTTTTTCGCTTCTTCTAAATTCGTAAGCTCATTCCACTCAGGCTGGTCAATATCAAGCTGATCTAAAATTTGCGAGAACTTGTGCCGGTTTTCTGCGTTATCAATTTTTGCCGGAGAGGTTCCAAGAATGTTTACACCTTTGTTAAATAATTTTACCGCAAGGTTGTTCGGAATTTGTCCCCCCATTGAAACGATAACGCCAAGCGGATTTTCTTTTTCGTAAATATCAAGCACCCGCTCAAGACTCATTTCTTCAAAATATAATTTATCGCAAATGTCGTGGTCTGTGCTAACGGTTTCCGGGTTGTAGTTGATCATTATGGTTTTGTAATTCAGTTTGCCTAAGGTTAAAACCGAATTAACACAGCACCAATCAAATTCTACCGAAGAGCCGATGCGGTACGCACCGCCGCCGAGAACGATGATTTGATTATCCTCTTTCGAGGGAATATCATCTTCGTTTCCGTTGTAGGTCATGTACAAATAATTTGTCTGCGCCGGGTATTCCGCCGCAAGTGTATCGATCTGTTTTACAAAAGGAATGATATTTAATTCTTTTCTTTTTGAACGAACCTCAAACTCATCAGAGTTTGTAAGCAAAGCAATTTGTTTGTCTGAAAATCCTTTTTGTTTCGCTTCAAGTAATAATTCAGAATCTACATTTTCAAGTTTCGGCTTTCTTAATTTATTTTGATGCTCAACGATGTTCTTCATTTTATATAAGAACCAGCGGTCAATCTTTGTCAACTCGTGCAAGCGATCGACTGTGTAGCCTTCTTCAATAGCTTTTGCAAGAAGGGAAATGCGCTTGTCTGTTGGTTTTGCAAGTAAGTCGTCGGTAATTTTTGTATCGAGATCGTTCACAACAAAACCGTTGTAACCTACATCAAGCATACGCATTGCTTTTTGCAGCACTTCTTCAAACGATCTACCGATTGACATTACCTCGCCGACAGATTTCATTTCAGTCCCAAGTTGCGTTGAAACGGCTTTGAATTTTTGCAGATCCCAGCGCGGATATTTTAGTACGATGTAATCAAGCGCAGGTTCAAAGCACGAAGAAGTTTCTTTTGTAATGCTGTTTTCAATTTCATTTAAATTATAACCGAGCGAAAGTTTTGTAGCAATAAACGCAAGTGGATAACCGGTGGCCTTTGACGCAAGCGCGGAACTTCTACTGAGACGCGCGTTCACTTCAATAATTCTGTAGTCATCCGAATGGGGATCGAGCGCGTATTGAATATTACACTCGCCAACGATGCCGAGATGGCGGATGAGTTTTATTCCGATGGAACGAAGTTTGAAATTTTCATGAGAAGAAAGCGTTTGCACCGGCGCAACCACAACGCTGTCGCCCGTGTGTATTCCCATCGGATCGACATTTTCCATATTACAAATGGTGATGCAGTTATTGTATCGGTCGCGTACGATCTCGTACTCAACTTCTTTCCAACCGTAAAGCGATTCTTCAATTAAAATTTGCTTTGTAAACGAGAAAGCGCGTTTGGCTTTATCAACCAATTCTTCTTTATTGTTTACGATTCCGGAGCCGAGTCCGCCGAGCGCATACGCAATACGCACCATCAGCGGATAACCGATTACTTTTCCGGCGGCAATTGCTTCATCGACATTTGCAACGGTTTTGCTTCGCGCTACTTTCAGTCCAACTTCGTTTACACGTTTAGCAAAAAGAAATCGGTCTTCGGTATCTTTTATAGCATCAACCGAAGTGCCAAGTACTTTAACGTTATGCTTTTCTAAAATTCCTCTGTCGAATAATTCAACGCCAACATTGAGTGCCGTTTGACCGCCAAAGCCGAGAAGGATCGCATCGGGTTTATCTTTTTCAATTACCTTTTCAACGAACTCGGTCTTGATCGGGATGAAATAAACTTTGTCTGCAAGATGTTCGGATGTTTGAATGGTTGCGATGTTTGGGTTGATGAGGACGGTCTCAATACCGTCTTCTTTCAACGCTTTGATTGCTTGCGAACCGGAATAATCAAACTCACCGGCTTGTCCGATTTGCAGCGCACCGCTTCCGAGGATTAATACTTTTTTAGGTTTACCTTTTTTTATCATGCTCTTTCTTCTTTTTTGCTTTGCGACTTAGCATCTTTGCGGTGAATTTTTACCACAGAGGCGCAGAGGCACAATGAGTTTAACTAATTGCTCTTACAAACAGGTCGAAAATAAATTCTGTATCATCCGGTCCGGGAGAAGCTTCCGGATGAAACTGTGCGCCGAATAACGGTTTTGAAATATGGATGATCCCTTCATTCGTTCCGTCGTTATCATTTTGGAACCACTCGCGCCAATCTTCTGAAAGTGTTGCAGAATCAATTGCGTAACCGTGATTTTGCGAAGTAATGTAACAGCGTTTTGTTCCCGATTCATTCGCAGGCTGGTTGTGGCTGCGGTGTCCGTATTTCAATTTATATGTGTTGGCGTCAGCGGCTAATGCCATTATCTGGCAGCCGAGACAAATGCCGAGCATCGGAATTCCTTTTTGCATCGCAAGTTTTGTATTTGCAACGGTAACGGGATTCATCTTCGGGTCACCGGGACCATTTGATAAAACAATTCCATCAGCTTTGATTGAAAGGAAATCATAATCATACGGAACGCGGATGACCGTTATATCGCGCCGTAAGAACGCTTGCACGATGTTGTTTTTGGTTCCGCAATCCACAAAGACCAATTTTTTTTTCCCTTTTTGGTATTCAACCGGTTCTTTAATTGAAACTTCGTTTACGAGATTTGTTTTGTTCGGGTCTTCGAAACTCAATTCATCTTTGGTATTTTCAAAAACAATTTTGCCGAGCATCGTTCCTTTTTCGCGGAGTTTGCGCGTAAGCATTCGAGTATCAATTCCGTAAATGCCGGGAATATTTTCATCAACCATCCATTCGTGCAGAGATTGTTTTGCATTCCAATGTGAATATTCAAAGGAATAGTCCGAGACAATAATTCCTCGCAGATGAATTTTTTCCGATTCAAAATTTTTCAGCAGTCCGTTTTCTCTTTCTTTACCGGGAACGCCGTAGTTGCCGATAAGCGGATAGGTGAAAGTGAGAATTTGTCCGCAGTATGAAGGGTCTGTCATCGTTTCCGGGTAACCCACCATTCCCGTGTTAAAAACAACTTCGCCGGTAACGTTTTTGTCGGAGCCGAATCCAAAGCCGGAAAATTCCGAGCCATCTTCTAAAATTAATTTTGCTTTTTGTTTAATCATATTTTTCTTTTATCTCTTAATCATAATCTGGTTTAACCAGAGCCAAATAGTTCCCAATTGTAGGGAATGGCGCCTTGCGCCACGAGCGTTCCGTGTCTTAATTTCTGTTCCAGTTATTCTGCGGAATGGTCTCGACCATTCCCTACTGTTAAAACTGTGTCATTATTTTGCAAACCAATAAATTCTTAATCCCAGTCATTATCTTTTCTTGTTATAAAAAGATTAAGAACGAGATTACGATTAAGAAAAAATTTACCAAAACAAGCGAAATTACAAAAAAAAAGCCACCCTTGCGGAGCGGCTATACTCTTAAAAATTTGCTATTCGGTTTTGTTTTGGGTTTGTTCAATCTTCTAAAATTTTTTCTGCAAATATAAAAGGTAAAGGCGTGTAAAACAATCAATAAATTTTTTTTTTCGGATAGATATTCATCAAAGCAAATTTATCTACGGAGAGAAAAATTTTTCCCCAATCTGCCATGTATTTCCCCAATTCTGTTTATTTTTGTTTTGCAAATAATTCAGGGAACGCATGTATAATTCAATAGTATTAGTTAAGCAAGTGCCCGACACCGCAAATATTTCGGGCAAGGTTATGAAGGAAGACGGAACGGTTAACCGCTCAAAACTTCCGGCGATATTTAATCACGAAGATAAAGTTGCGCTTGAGTTGGCGCTTCAAGTGAAAGAAAAGTACGGCGGAAAAGTTACCGCAATTACTATGGGACCTCCACGAGCTTCCGATATTTTACGCGAATGTTTGTACATGGGAGCCGATGAAGTTTTTCTTATCAGCGATAGAAAATTTGCCGGCGCCGATACGCTCGCAACTTCTTACGTGTTAAGCGAAGCGATAAACAAGATCGGGAATTATCATTTCATTTTCGGCGGACGACAGGCAATTGACGGCGACACGGCTCAGGTCGGTCCGCAAACAGCCGACAAACTCAACATTCCGCAAGTTACCTACGCAGAACAAATCTTAGATATTAAAAAAAATAAAGTTACTATAAAAAGAAAAATAGACGGCGGACACGAGATCGTTCAAGCAACTCTGCCGGTTTTGGTTACCGTTATTAAAGAAGCCGCCGAGCCGCGTCCGTTCAGCGCAAAAAAAGTTATGGCGTACAAAGGGGCAAAGTCCTTAACCGATCTTGAAAAATTGACCGAAGGAAATTCACTTCTTTACACCGATACGCTGATCCACGAATATCAAGAAAGAAATCTTTTTATTTCAACTTTAACGATGGATGATCTTCAACTTGATGTTGACCGCTGCGGCGTAAAAGGTTCGCCGACAAAAGTACATAAAGTTGAATCGGTTGTGCTTGCGGGCGGAAATCAAACAAGAGTTGAACCGACAAAAGACGGCATCGGAATATTGATTGACAGCCTTTTAGAAGATCATATTCTCGGTTAGAAAAAACGTAGCCGCAGATAAATCTGCGAAAAAATGTAAACAAAAAGAAAAAAAATTATGCAAAATCTCTCAAATGAAGTTTGGGTTTTTATTGAACAACGAGACGGGAAAGCAGTTGATGTAAGTTTAGAACTTCTCTGCAAAGGAAGAAAATTAGCAGAACAATTGCACGGACCGTTGAAAGCGGTGGTAATTGGTGAAGACGTAAAATCCATTGCAGACGAAACATTCAAATATGGTGCAAACGAAGTTTTATTGATTCAACATAAAGAATTAAAAAACTATCGTACACTTCCTTATAGCAGAATATTAAATGACCTGATAATCAAATTCTCTCCGCGTATTGTGTTGTTCGGAGCTACGGTTATTGGAAGAGATTTGGCTCCGCGTGTTGCTTCAAATACAAAAAGCGGATTGACAGCAGATTGTACCGAATTACGAATCGATACAATCACTTATCTCGGAAAAGAATGCAAAGATATTTTACTTCAAATTCGTCCCGCTTTTGGTGGAAATATCATTGCCACAATTATTACTCCCGATAATCCCGTACAGATGGCGACGGTTCGCGAAGGTGTAATGGAATTATCACCACTCGAAAAACCGAATAAAACAAAAATTACAGAAATTCCTTTTCTTCCGGACCCAACTGATGCTTTGGTTGAAATCATCGAACAATTCCATCAGGAAAATAAAGTGAACTTAAAAGGTGCGCCGGTAATTGTTGCGGGCGGGTACGGACTCGGCACAAAAGAAAATTTTAAATTGATCCACGAACTTGCACATGTGCTTGGCGGAGAAGTTGCCGGAAGCCGCGCCGCTGTTGATGCAGGATTTGTTCCGCATGAACGGCAAGTTGGTCAAACGGGAATTACTGTCCGCCCAAAACTTTATATTGCCGTTGGAATCTCCGGCGCTATTCAACACCGCGCAGGAATGCAGGAAGCGAATAAAATTATCGCAATCAACACTGACCCCGATGCGCCAATTTTTCAAATTGCGCATTATGGAATTGTCGGCGATGCCGTCGATATTATTCCAAAATTCATTGATGCCTATAAACATAAATTGAAATAGAGGAACTATGCCAAATTTCTTTTTAGATAACAGCGATCTACAATTTCATTTTAATAAACTTGATTTGAAAGAAGTTGTCCGCATTACCGAAGATGATTACGAAGAAGCGAAAAAATATAATTACGCTCCGGTGAATTATGAAGACGCCATTGAGAATTATAGAAAAGTTTTAGAAGTCGCCGGTGATCTTGCAGCAAATTTTATTGCCGGAAGAGCTGCCGATGTTGATATTGAAGGTGCTACATTTTCCGATGGAAAAGTTACTTATGCAAAAGGAACGCTGGAAAATCTGAAGCAGCTATCTCAAGCCGATCTAATGGGAATGATCCTTCCGCGAAAATACGGCGGTTTAAATTTTCCTTTCACGATTTATATGATGACGGTTGAAACGCTTTCACGCGCCGATGCATCTTTAATGAATGTTTTTGGTTTGCAGGATATTGCCGATACGATTAAAAAATTTGGAAATGAAGACCAGCGGCAGGAATTTATTCCAAAGTTTTGTACCGGAGAAAATACCGGAGCAATGGCGCTTACCGAGCCAGATGCGGGCTCTGATTTGCAAGCGGTAAAACTGCAAGCCTATCAAAACGATAAAGGACAATGGTTTTTACGCGGTGTAAAAAGATTTATCACCAACGGAAACGGCGAAGTTCATTTGGTGTTGGCTCGCTCCGAAGCCGGAACAAAAGATGGTCGCGGATTAAGCATGTTCGTTTGCCGTACTGATAAAACCGTAGTGATCAGAAGAATTGAACACAAACTTGGCATTCACGGTTCACCTACATGCGAACTGCAATTTAACGATACTCCGGCGCAGCTTGTCGGACAACGAAAATTCGGATTGATAAAATATGTTCTCGATTTGATGTTCCGCGCGCGCATGGGAGTTTCGGCGCAAGCGCTCGGAATTTCTCAAGCTGCTTACGAAGAGGCTGTAAAATATGCCCGCGAACGGGAACAGTTCGGAAAAGCGATCTATAATATTCCCGTTATCGCGAATATGCTTATCGAAATGAGAGTTATGCTGGAAAGTAACCGATCACTTTTTTACAGTGCGGCAAAATCGGTTGACATTAAAGAGAAACTCGAAGAGCAAATTGAAAAATTGAAAGCTGAGGGAAAATCTTTTTCGGAAGAGAACAACCGATTGAAACAAGTGACAAAAATTGCAAACTTTCTAACTCCGATTAGTAAATACACATTAACGGAATCGGCTAACAAGATAAGCTACGACGCGCTGCAAATACACGGCGGAACCGGTTACATGAAAGAATTCAAAGTTGAACGCCTTACCCGCGATGCGCGCATTACAAATATTTACGAAGGGACTTCGCAGTTGCAAATAGTCGCTGCGGCAGGCGGTGTTATCAACGATGTGATGAAAGAATATTTTGAAGGAAAAGAACAACACGAATACAAAGGCGGTTTAACACGACTCGCAAATCATTTAAAAGAAATCCGCGAAATCTATCTCGATTGTCTTAAATACGTTATTGATAAAAAAGATACCAGTTTTCAAGATGTTGCCGCAAAGGATTTAGTCGAGCTCTATTCGTATTTGTACATCGGTTATTTGGTTTTGGATGAAGCTGAGATCGAATCGAAAAAAATCTTTATTGCGAACCGTTACATTATCAACTCACTCGCGAACGCAAGAAAAAATGCGGCTTCAATTAAAAATGAACTGTTCTCCGATCTATTACACGCAGATAAAATTTTAATTTAAAAAATATATTTACATGGGAGCTCTTATGGAAAAGAAAATTTATTATTACCGCGCTTATGACGATAAAGAAGAAAAAAATTATTTCAAATGTTCTTTCGACCACGCTGCAATTGAAGCTCTGGTAAAAGATTTTGAACAGACTCATCAAGCCTATTACAATTACGATTTCGTAAACTTTCTTAAAGAAAAAGACCCTGAAGCCGAATTGATAGAGATTACGAACATCTATTACTAGAGTTCTACACTTGTTAGCTGCCGGGTTTTAGTCTTCCTTTTGGGTAGCATCAGGCGCTTGCCATAATTCAAGTTTGTTCCCTTCCGGATCGGTGATCCAGACAAACTTGCCGTACTCACTTTCTTCTTTTCCGGTTATGGGTATTTCCAGTTCTTCAAGATGAAGCAGAACCGTTGTTAGATTTTCAACTTGAAGATTTAATTCAAATTCTTTTTTCTTCTCCGGTAGTTCTTCTTTCGATTTATTAAAAGAAAAAATTGTTGCTTTTCTTTCAGCACTATTTACGCCTTCTTGATGAACGAATTCCATTCCGTAAGTTTTTCCTTCTTCATAAGTATCAAAGCGAAGGTTGAAAGTATTAGCATACCATTCTGCAAGCAGCTTTGGATTATTTGCGCGGATGAATATTCCGCCGATTCCTTTTATCATTTTTGCTCCTGATTAAATTTTGATCGAACCTGTTAAATACAAAACCGCGTTTCCCGCAATTTCCACGCGGTCACCGAACAATTTACAAAATAATTCCCCGCCGCGTTTAGAAATTTGACGCGCGAGTAATTCATTTTTTCCAAGACGCTCTGCCCAAAAGGGAATGAGCGTACTGTGAGACGATCCCGTTACCGGGTCTTCATTAATTCCTTCTTTCGGTGCAAAGAAACGGGAGACAAAGTCTGCTTCATTTCCTTTGGCTGTTGCAATATATCCGAAGCAATCTATTTTTTTAAGCAGCATAAAATCTGGCTGAAGCGAAAGAACATCTTCTTCCGAATTATAAACCATCAGCAAATCCCGCGCTTGCAAAACCTCTTTCGGCTCTTTGCCGATAGCTTCAATTAAACCTTCAGGAATTTCTGTTGCAACCGGTTTGCGCGAAGGAAAATTCATAACCAGCAAATCATTTCTTTTTGTTACTTCAAGTTTTCCGCTTTTTGTTTGGAAAGTGATTTTATCTATTTCGCTCTTTAAAATATTGAAAATCACATATGCAGAAGCAAGCGTTGCATGTCCGCAGAGATCAACCTCAGCTTCGGGAGTGAACCAACGGAGCTCATAATAATTTTCTTTCTTTATGAAAAAAGCTGTCTCGGCAAGATTATTCTCAGCAGCGATCGATTGCATAACGCTCTCTTCCAACCAATACTCAAGCGGGCAAATAGCTGCCGGATTCCCGCCAAATAATTTTGAAGTGAACGCATCAACTTGATAAATAGGTAATTTCATTTTTAAATACTCTTTGGGATTGACTAAATTAAACTACAAAATATTTTTGAAATTCACCTTTAGAATTATGAACATTGTTATAAAACAAATTGCATTCGACGGAGCAGAACACAAAAAAGAAATCGAACTCCGCTACAAAGTTCTGCGCCGACCAATCGGATTAAATTACACCCAAGAACAACTTGATGCGGAAAAAGATGAATTTCATTTCGCCGCTTTTGATGGAGAGAAACTTGCCGGTTGTCTGCTAATGAAAGCAATTGATAAAGATGAAATCAAAATGCGGCAGGTTGCTGTTGATGAAACGTATCAAGGGAAAGGCGTTGGTAAAGCGCTTGTTCTTTATTCGGAAAAGTTCGCTGCGGAAAATGGTTTCTCCGTTATAACACTTCACGCAAGAAAAACTGCTGTTCCGTTTTACGCACATTTAGGGTACGAAATAGTAGGAGAAGAATTTATAGAGGTATCACTCCCTCATTTTAAAATGAAGAAAGACAAACTTTAGTTTTATTGATCCTCTACGAGGATCGTTTCATTTGGTTAATTTCTTTTCTACAAAAATTAAACATCTACGATGTTTAACACACAAAGTTTTCTTAACTCCGTTAGGAGTTATATCTTTATAAAAACAAACACACCGGACAACCAGTACCCCGTATGGGTACTATATACATGTATATTATTTTGAGGTCGCTATTTTTTTACCTCAACAGCAACATCTTTTTTGTTTGGATAAATTCACTAGCATACAGTAAATAAAAAAGAACAGTTTTTTAACGGTTAGATTTATCATTGAAATTTAATTATCCCTTGACTTTTTACTTATGAAGAATGTTATAGACCAGCACAATATTTATAATGGGATAATTTTCTCGATTAAAGAAATAATGTTTTTTTCTTTTCTAAGAATTCGCTTACAAATGTCTTCTATATTATTAACGGCAATTGAATGATTGATATCTGTTATTCTCTCAAAAGTCTTGGTATGATAAAACCATACTTGTTCATAATCTGAGTTTATGTGTATTGTTTCTCTTTTCAGCTTAGATATTAGCTTGACAAATTGATCATTAAGCAATGATATTGTATTATAATTTGAATCTAAGTATGGTAAGACAATCTTTGGATAAACGGGTGTTTTGAGTTCATTTGCTCTGTTTTTATTTTGCATAAATACTAAATATTCATAAAATTCTTTATCGCAATAAGTATCGATTTTTTTGTCAGGTTTTGGCTTATCTCTGAGATAATCATATTCATCAGATTCGGTAAGAATTTTATAATATGGTTTGAACCATTTTGCCCATTCTTCTGAAATTGCACCACAATCTAAAATCGACTTAAAACAAGACGCCGCCAAGCGTAAACTTAACTCTCTCAGTTCTGTTTTAATTCCACGCTTTATATTTTGTTTTAATATTTGTTTTTTAATTTGTTCAATGACTACAGCACTGAATATTCCTAAAAGCCAGCCTATGGCAAGCGGTAGATATTTAATAACATTTTTTGCGATTTCTTCGGTTAACATATCATATTATATTTTGTTTATAACGAAATTATCTATTGGTAGTTTAATCATAACAGAGCACAAATTCTTTTACAAAATTCACATATATGAAATGCTATTATACAGTTGATTTGCTTTGCTTGTTCTGTCCCGTCACAATGTGCTCGTGCATATTAGCAGCCACAGAATTATGTAAATGTTTCAGAATTAATTATAGTCTCATATTCACATTCCCTTGAGTGAGTTCAAATATTATTTGATATTTTTTATTAATTTAGCAACAATTTCTTTGGCTGCGCTCGAAACATCCTTTCTCATCGCCCTATCAAGCATTGAAGTAGCTTGACCTCCGTAACCATTTTGCCATGAAACACCAGCAATTAATTGCCCATTGTAAGTGCTATTCAGTCTAACGCTTGCGCTTTGCGGGAGCCCATCATAACCAGAAGCTACTTTTACAACCAAATAACCGTCAATGCCTTGGTCTTTTAATTTTAATAAATTTTGCGGTGTACCAATTTCAAATTCATTAAGATTTAGTCGGGCTACTATATTTGTAAGCTGTGCTGGATCAACAACATTTATATCATAACTAGCAATCTCAATAGCAATAGCATCACCAAGAATACCACTATTGGGGTTTATCGCGATAACATTTACTGGATGACCCGGGTTTTTACCACCAACAAGAGAAATACTCGAACCCGCACAACCATAAAAAATTGATACGCTTATTAAAACAAAATATAATTGAAACCACTTTTTCATAACCATTCTCCTTTATTAAATTTATAACAATATTGTCTAAACTAAATCGAATTAATTGTCTGGGAATAAACATATTTTAGTTGCCGCTCACTTTCATTGGCACTGCAAATAATCTTCCATCTCTCCCAAGGATGATAAACAAACCTCCGTTCATCTATCAACCCAATAAGTTTTCAGTTGTCGGTTTTCAGTTTTCTGCTTCCCAATTACTTCCCCCATTACATTTTTTTATAAATATCTTTTCTGTGAGCAATTGAGATGAGAATAATTAATAACCTGCCTTCCTCTATTTCGTAAATAATTCTATAATTACCAACCCTAATCCTCCAGGCTTCGTAACCTTGTAACTTTTTACTTCCCGCTGGTCTTGGTTCGCCTGCCAACTTAGAAACATGCTCAAAAATTTGGTTTTTTATTTTTGGCGGGAGATTGTTTAACTGTTTTTGTACAGGTTTTGGGATTATTATTTCAAAAAACATTTTTCTTTTTGTGTTGATGTTTTTGTAATTCCTTTAAGGTAACATAGTCTCCGGCTTTTAATGATGCGTCAACTTTAGGTTTTGCTTTTTTATATTCCTTAACATCTTCATTATCTTCAATCAATTCAAGCATGCGGTTATACGTTTCAATATCCAGGATGATTGATTGAGGTTTTCCATTTTCATCAACTATGAAACGTTTTCTTTTTGCAGTTAACATTTTTCTCTCATTTTTTGATGCAAAATAAATTTATTTTTGCTTTACTCAAAGGGAAATAAATTGAAACATGAAACCGCAAACACAATATCTGTGCTCTCATTTTTTTAAGGATGATAAACAAACTCTCGCTTATCTATCATCCTCATCAATAATTCTTTCAACTAACCGACTTTGTTTATCTCTTGGTCTTTGTATTGCAATTGATAAAGCCGGTAATAGATTCCCCGTTTTGCAAGGAGTTCCTGATGATTCCCGGTTTCTTTGATTTCACCTTTGTGCATTACAATTATTTTATCAGCATTCTGAATTGTTGAAAGCCGGTGAGCAATAACAATTGCCGTTCTTCCAACGAGAAGTTTTTCTATTGCCTGTTGAATAAGTATTTCCGTCTCCGTATCAACACTTGAAGTCGCTTCATCTAAAATTAATATTTGGGGATTGAACGCCAGCGCGCGCGCAAAAGAAATTAATTGTTTTTGTCCAACGCTTAATGTGGCTCCCCGTTCCTTTACTTCTTCATCATATTTTTTCGGAAGCAGTTGAATAAACTTATCTGCGCCGACAAGTTCCGCCGCACGCTTAATTTGTTCATCAGAAATATCAGAATTATTCATCCCGATATTAGATTTAATTGTTCCCGAAAAAAGAAAAACATCCTGCAGCACAATAGATATTTGTTTCCGCAGATCGCGTTTATCAACTTCACGAATATCAATTCCATCTATCCGGATAACGCCGGTGTTAATATCATAAAACCGTGTAAGAATATTGATGATGCTTGTCTTGCCCGCGCCGGTAGCGCCTACAATGGCAACGGTTTCTCCGGGATTCACATCAAATGAAATATTTTTTAGAACGAATTCATCTTTATTATAAGCGAACGAAACATTTTCAAAAGAAATTGATCCTTTAACCGAATGTAAAAATTTAGGTTCTTCCGGATTTTTGATAAACGTATCATCATCAAGCAATTTAAAAACTCTTTCGGAAGAAGCCATTGCCGTCTGCATAATATTATATTTTTCCGAGAGATCGCGTATCGGGCGGAAGAACATTTCTGTGTATTGAAGAAACGCAAAGAGTGTTCCGAGCGTAAGAACATTGTGCACAACTTCACCCCCACCGTACCAGATAATTAACGCAAGAGCGATAGAACTAACAAATTCCACCGAAGGATAAAAAACCGCGTAATAAAAAATTGATTCAATGTTAGCTTTTTTGTGGTCGCCGTTTATACCGGAAAATTTTTGCAGTTCTTCTTTCTCTTTATGGAAAAGCTGCATTACGGAAATTCCGGTGATATGTTCCTGCATATATGAATTTAATCTTGCAAGATGAAACCGTACATCGCGGTAGTTCTCACGTACTTTTCTTCTAAAAAGAAACGTGCCGTAAATAAGCACCGGCAAAATTGAAAGCGACACAAACGACAATTTCCAATCCATAAAAAACATAAAACCAAGGATCCAGAAAATGATAAACACATCGCTGAAGATCATGATAATGCCGGATGAGAAAAGTTCGTTCAACGATTCAATATCATTCGTTACGCGGGTAACAAGCCGTCCAATCGGAGTCCTATCAAAAAATTTTATAGCAAGTTTTTGCGTATGTGAAAATAACTTCAAACGAATGTCATAAATAGTTTTTTGTCCGAGATACTGTGTGTAGTAGGTCAGCAAATACTGAATAGCCGATTGAAAAAATAGCGTTGCAAAGAGAGCGATCGTAATCCAAAGTAAACCGGTAAAGTTTTTATTGACGATATAATCATCGATTGCAATTTTTGTTAAGTACGGACGTAGCGGACCAAGCGCCGCAACGATGATATTTAACAATATCGCAAAGATCACATAGCGTTTGTATGGTTTAATGAAGGTCAGTAGCCGCTTCATTAACTTTGCGTCGTATGCTTTACCGAGTATCTCGTCTTCGTTCTTTTCTTGTGCCATTATTTATTTTTCTTAATCCTAATCCTAATCTTAATCTTAATCTGTTTTGTGAAATCACGATCAAGAACAATTTTCTAAACTACTTTATGATAATTTTCTTTTGTAATAAATGATTTAATATTGTTTACCGAAGTATCCAAAATTCTTTCAACCGCTTCAACAGAATCAAACGCCATATGCGGAGTGATGATAACGTTTTCTCTGCGGAGTAAAATATTTCTTTTCATTATAGCTTCGAGATGTTCAAGCGGAACGTTCTTTGTAAGCATTTGATTTTCTTCAAGAGCTAATTCTTCGCCTTCGAAAACATCAAGTCCGGCGCCGCCAAAGATACCGTTATCAATTGCATAATAGAGCGCCGAAGGTTCAATTATTTCACTGCGCGCAGTGTTAATGAATAAGGCGCCTTTTTTTACTAAATGAATATTGCGCATATTAATTAGATACTGCGTTTGCTCTGTGTAAGGGCAATGAATTGTGAGAATATCGGAAGTTGAAAGAAGTTCATCAAGCGAAACATATTTTAAGTCGAGTAATTCTTTCATCATGTGATTTTCTTTTAGGTCAAAGGCTATCACCTTCATGCCAAAACCTTTTGCCATTTTAATCACGTGCATACCGATGCTTCCGGCGCCTATAACGCCGAGAGTTTTATTTTTCAGATCGAATCCGCGCAAACCTTCAAGTGAATAATTTCCTTGAATGGTGCGGACGTAAGCTTTGTGCAGGTTTCTTGAGAGCGCAAGAATGAGTGCAAAGGTATGTTCGGCAACTGTGTTTTCTCCGTAATACGGAACGTTGCAGACGGAGATTTTATTTTTCTGCGCTTCATTTAAATTGATATGATTAAAACCGGTGCTGCGTGTTGCTATCAGTTTTAACTTTTTCGCTTTATCAATTATCTTCTGAGTGATCTTTGAATAAATGAAAATTGAAACCACATCAACATCTTTTATCAGGGAAACATTTTCTTCGTCCAACTTTTCCTTGTAAAAGAAAAGTTCATAGTTTTTGTCGAACTGTTTTTTTACATATTTCTTTTCATCCGAAGTTATTTCGAAGAAAGCAATTTTTATTTTAGCCATGTTTTTTCTCCTCAATTAAATTCTTCAATTTCTTTTTCAAGTAGTTGTTTATAATAAATATCAGCATACAATTTATTTAACGAAAGCAGTTCGTTGTGTGTTCCTTCTTCCGCAATGGTACCTTTATCAAGCACTACAATTTTGTCGGCGTCTTTTACCGTTGAGATGCGGTGACTGATTATGATGCTCGTCCGTTCTTTCATAAATAATTTCAAGTTCTTAAGAATTTCTTCTTCCGTGTGCGTGTCAACGGCTGAAAAAGAGTCATCGAGAATTAAGATTTTCGGATCGATTACCAATGACCGCGCAATGGTCGCGCGTTGTTTTTGTCCACCGGAAAGCGTTATGCCCCGCTCGCCGATTATGGTTTCATATCCATTAGGAAAATCTTTTACATCTTTATCGAATTGAGCAATGCGCGAAGCCGTCATCATTTTATCGCCGTTGTGTTCTCTTAATCCGTAAGTTAGATTATTTGCAATTGAATCGGAAAAAAGAAATGTTTCCTGCTGAACAAAACCGATTTGTTTGCGTAATGTCGCCAGAGGAATTTTATTGATCGGTTTATCGTCAAGTAAAATTTCTCCATCGGTAACATCGTACAAGCGGGGAAGTAGGTTGATCATCGTTGTTTTACCCGCGCCAGTTAATCCCATAATGGCAAGCGTTGTTCCAACCGGAATTTCTAAATTGATGTTATTCAAAACTTTTGGGAGATGTTCTTGATAACTGAATGAAACATTTCTAAATGTAATTTTCCCCTTTAAATCTTTTAGTGAAAAATCAGTTTCCTCTGTTTCAACAATTTCAAACGGTTCGGCAAGAATTTTATTTAATCGTTTCATACTCGCTTCCGCTTGTTGAATAATGTTTATCACCCAGCCGAATGCGATGATTGGCCAAATGAGCATGCCCAAATAAATGATCAGTGCAGTAACATCGCCGAGCATTAATTTATTGTTAATAACTTCTGAACCGCCAACCCAAATAACAATGATGATTGATAATCCGGTTATCAAAAATAAGATCGGCTGGAAAAGTGCTTGAATTTTTACAAGCTTCATATTTCTGTGCAAATAATCTTTGCTTAGAGTTGCGAACTCGTCAATTTCGCTTTCTTCGCGAACGTAAGACTTGATAACTCTCATTCCCGAATAATTTTCTTGCGCTTTTGTAGTGAGTTCTGAAAATTTTTCCTGTATCGCCGTAAAGCGAGCATGGATTTTCTTCCCGATTACATAAATCATGTAAGATAAAAACGGCAGCGGCAGCAGCGAATAGAGCGTTACCGAAACATCAATTGAGAGCATTATCCAGAGGACGATAAGAAAACGAATGCCGGTATCAATTGTGTACATAACCGCCGGACCAATAAACATGCGCACCGCGTTGATGTCGTTGGTTGCGTGCGCCATAATATTTCCGGTGGAATTATTTTGAAAATAGCGGAGTGGCAGACGCTGGATGTGCGCCCAAAAATCCTGCCGCAGATCAAATTCAATTTCCCGCGAGACCACAATAATGGTTTGACGAATAAGGAAACGAAAAACTCCGGCAATAAGCGAAGTGCCGGCAATCAACAATCCGTAATTAATTAAAGTTTGTTGTGTAACCGTTTTATGTAAATCATTAATAACATCTTTAATCAAGATTGGGATGTACGTTGAAAATCCGTTTGAGATGAGAATAAAAAGTATTCCCCAAAAGATTTTTGTTTTGTAGCGGACAAAATATTTTTTAAGTGATTTAAGGTTAGTCATTTAGTTCTTTATGGCAAACAAATTATAGTAAATGTATTTAATTTTATCTTTTGTGGGATTTGCCGATAAAAAAACTACTTCGCATTTTCTATTTCTTATTTGCAAAGCAAATTCTATTTGCGAACTAATCTATTATTTCAAATCCCGTGTACTTTTGTAAAACTTTCGGAACAATAATTTTTCGTTCCGGCGTTTGATTGTTTTCTAAAATAGAAACCATCAGACGGCTGGTTGCAAGTCCGCTGCCGTTGAGCGTATGCACAAACTCTGGTTTTTTCGTTATTTCATTCCTGAACCGGATATTTGCACGCCGCGCCTGGAATGCTTCAAAGTTACTGCACGATGAAGCTTCGAGCCATTTATTTTCAGCCGGAGACCAAGTTTCAATATCGTAACATTTGGCGGCGGAAAAACTTAAATCGCCTGTGCAAAGCAAAAGCAAGCGGTAAGGAACATTCAACGCGTGCAAAATATCTTCGGCGTCTTTTACTAATAACTCCAATTCGTCGTAAGAAGTTTCCGGTTTTACAAATTTTACCATTTCAACTTTATTAAACTGATGTACGCGCAAAAATCCTTTTGAATCTTTACCGTAACTTCCAGCTTCGCGTCTGAAGCAAGGTGAATAGCCGACATATTTTATCGGCAAATCTTTTTCATTTAAAATTTCATCACGGTGTATATTGGTGATAGGTACTTCGGCGGTTGGAATTGGGTACAATCCGTCTTTTTCAACAAAATACATATCTTCTTCCATCTTTGGAATTTGTCCGGTTCCTTTCATTGATTCACGATTCACCAATATCGGCGGCAGTACTTCCGTATAACCATGATGCTGCAAATGATAATCAAGCATAAAATTGATTAACGCCCGCTCCAGCGTTGCTCCTTTGCCGATGTATAAAGGAAAGCCAGAACCAGATATTTTTGTGCCCCGCTCGAAATCTAGAATTTTTAATTTCTTTCCGAGTTCGATGTGGTCTAAAATTTTAAAATCGTTTTGAAAAGAAAAACCATCGGGCAACCATTGTTTTGTTTCAACATTTTCTTCGGCTGTTTTTCCAACCGGAACGGATGTGTGAGCCAGATTTGGTGTATGTCGAAGGATCGTTTCAATTTTTTCTTCTATCTCGCGAAGTTGTGAATCGAATAAAGCAATTTGGTCGCCGACTAATTTCATTTCAGCAAATACAGCAGAAGTATCCTGCCCGGCTTTTTTCATCTGCGGAATTTGTGCTGAGGTTTGGTTTCGTTTTGCTTTCAGTTCATCTGTTTTTAAAATCAGTGAACGGCGTTCTTCGTCGAGTGCTAGAATTTCATCAACGATATCTTTAGCGTTTTTGTTTAAGAGTCCTTTACGGACAAGTTCCGGATTTTCACGAATAAGTTTTATGTCTAACATTTACTTTCCTTTAATCCCAATGGGACGCGGATTCTTTATGATCCATTATGATTTTTTAAGGTAAAACATTTATTTGTTTTTGAATTCTTTAGTCAAAACTTTTCTTTTGAATTGTGGCTCTTTTCCAAAATTTAATAATAAACCAACTTCTAAATCTGTTACTCTTAAATAATTTACAAGTTGGGCTTCGTGTTCGGGAACTAGAGTTTCAGCAGCTTTTAATTCAACAACCACAACTTCATTTACTAGAATGTCCGCAAAGTACTCACCAACTAAAGGCTAATCTTAAAAAATCTGCGTCCCATTGCGCTTATTTTACAACAATATTAAAAATTTTATTTTTTACGAAAATTTCTTTGATAACTGTTTTGCCCTCAATCCATTTAGCAACTTTTTCATCTGCTAAAGCCGCAGTTTTTACCGCCGCCTCATCGCTGTTCATTGGAACTTGGATTGTTGCTCGAAGTTTTCCGCTGATCTGTATTGCGATATTTGCAACATCTTCCGTTAAAGCATTTTTGTCAGCATCAAACCAAATTGGATTTTCAAAAATCGTTTTTTCTTTTCCGATCATTTGCCAGCATTCTTCAGCAAGATGCGGAGCAATTGCTGCAAGCAAAATTGCTAATCTCTCCAACGTGTAAATTTGAATTTCTTTTCCGCAGTTTGGCAACGCTTTCAATTCATTTATCAATTCCATTAAACTTGCAATCGCGGTATTAAAGCGAAAATGATTCAACTCGCCATCATATTTTGCAATGGTTTGATTGATCTTTCTGTATATAATTTTTTCCGCATCACTCAAATTTTGCAGATCATATTTTTCTTGTGCTGAAATCTCTTTCGCAATATTTTCATGGTTGATAAATAGATCGTACACACGCTGGACAAATCTTTCCGTTCCGGCAATTCCTTTGTCACTCCAATCGCCACCTTGTTCAAACGGTCCCATAAACATTAAGTATAAACGGAAAACATCGTTGCCGACATTTTTTGTAAAGTCACCCGGATTAACAACGTTTCCTTTCGACTTAGACATCTTTGCACCGGAGTTCGTAATTGTCCCTTGATGCACAAGCGTTTGGAATGGTTCATCTGAATTTGTTAATCCAAGATCGCGGATAAATTTGTGAATGAAGCGTGCGTACAACAAATGCATTGTTGCATGTTCAGCTCCGCCAACATACATATCAACCGGAACAAATTTGTCCGTCAATTCTTTATCAAAAATTCCTTCGGAAAAATTCGGATTGAGATAACGGAAATAATACCACGAAGAATCTACAAACGTATCCATTGTGTCGGCTTCGCGTTTTGCATCCGCACCGCACTTCGGACATTTAACATTAATGAATTTTTCGTTTCGAGCAAGAGGAGAAACTCCCTGGCTTTTGAAATCAACATCGTACGGCAATTCAACCGGCAAATCTTTTTCTTCTACTAAAACTTCACCGCAATTGTCGCAGTGAATTACCGGGATCGGCGTTCCCCAATATCTTTGGCGCGAGATCAACCAATCGCGCAAGCGGAAATTTATTTTTCTTTTTCCGAAATCATTTACTTCGAGATATTCTATAATTTTTTGTTTTCCTTCATCCGAACGCAACCCGTTAAATTGACCCGAATTTACCATTGTTCCGGTTTCGGTGAATGCTTCTTTTAATTCGTTAGTTTCATTTGTTCCGTCTTGTAAAATTACTTTGCGAATATGCAGAGCAAACTTTGTGGCAAACTCAAAATCTCTTTCATCATGCGCGGGAACCGCCATAACACAGCCCGTTCCGTAGGTGAGCAATGCGTAGTCGGCAATCCAAATGGGAATGCGTTCTTGGTTCATCTGATTAATTGCAAATGCACCAACAGGAACTCCCGTTTTTTCTTTTACTGTTGAAGTTCTTTCTATCTCGGTTAATTTTCTTGTTTGGTCGCGGTAATCATCAACCGCTTTTTTGTTTTCGGCGGTTACGAGTTTATCAACCAAAGAATGTTCCGGTGCGAGGACGACATACGTTACGCCGAACAACGTATCGGGACGTGTTGTAAAAACGGAAATCGTTTCATCACTGTTTTCAACTTTAAAATGAATTTCAGCGCCGACACTTTTCCCGATCCAGTTTCTCTGCATCAATTTTGTTTTTTCGGGCCAATGGATCGTGTCCAATCCTGCTAAAAGTTCTTCAGCGTATTCTGTTATTTTGAAAAACCATTGTGTAAGATTTTTCTGAATCACCTGTGAACCGCAACGTTCGCAATTACCATCCGAAAGAACTTGCTCATTTGCCAACACGGTGTTGCACGAAGTGCACCAATTCACCGGGGCATTTTTTCTGTATGCTAATCCCTTTTTGTAGAGTTGAATAAAAAGCCACTGATTCCATTTATAATATTCGGGAACGCACGTCATCAGCTCGGCGTCCCAATCATACATACAGCCCATATTTTTCAACTGCGAACGAATGTCAGCAATATTTTTCATTGTGCTGTCGTGCGGATGAATTCCGGTTTTAATAGCAAAATTTTCTGCCGGAAGACCGAACGCATCGTAACCCATCGGTTCAAAAACATTAAAACCTTTTAATTTTTTATAGCGCGCCCAGCTATCGGCAGGTCCGTAATTGTACCAGTGTCCGCAGTGTAATTTTGCCCCGCTGGGATAAATAAACATTACAAGCGTGTAAAGTTTATTCCCGGTTTTAGAAAAATCTGTTTTATAAACCTGGTTTTTTTCCCAATAGCTTTGCCATTTGGTTTCAATTTCTGCAAAAGGATATTTCATAAGCCCAATAAAGAATTATAATTGAAAAATCATAAAGTGATTTAGATTGTATTGATTTTGACTGCAAATTTACCGAAAAACGGAGGGAATTCAAACGAGAGTGATGAACGAAATAAGTTTAATCTAATAGTCTTTTTAGAAGCTCTTCTTTGGTGATTTGAAAATGATCGGCTATATCTTTTAGAATGCTATTTAATGTCCCGATTTTGATGGGGTTGTGATTTGGAATAGTGATATGGTGTTCACCGTTCATACTTGTGGTTAACCGAATATGACTTCCGGATTGACGCGAAATTTCATATCCGGTTTTAGATAAGAGTTTTATTAATTGAGTCGCGTTAAAATCTCTTGGCAGTTTCATGCGGCAAGAATTTCTTCTTTTACGTAATGGAGACGGATAATTTTGGGAGCTTGTTTTAATTCAAAATGGCAAGAGACTGCGTCTTTGATGTTTTTTTTCAACTCTTCGATTGTCTCCGCTTCAGTAAATATTGATTCTCCTAATGCCTTTGCCTCAAATCCTCCCTCAACTGATTCTTCGATTATAAAAATAATTTCATTCATAAGTAAAATCTCTTTTTGTTTGTTCTAAATATAAGACTATTTAATACTTCAATCCATACCAGACAACATCCGGATAAACTTTTACCGCCGGCATCGGAAAGTGATAAAAGTTCAAATATTTTTTTATAAATTTTAAGAAAGAAGAATTTCTGGGAAGTTCTTGGGTATTAAGATCAAGGGCAAAATAAATTTCACGATGACGGGAATTTGTGTCAAATCCTTTAACCGAATGCCCAACTGCGAAATTTAAAAACGATGGATAATATTTCCGAATTCCTTCTGGCAAATAATTTATGATCGAAATGCTAAACCAATGATACGTACTTTCGTAATCATCAAAGATTACTTTATTTGAACCGTGCTTAAACCGCTCGGAAGGAAAGAAACTGATCTTTAGATTGAAATTTTTCAACTCTGGAAATTTGTATTGAAGCATGGGATAAGCTGCGCCGAAAGCATTTGACGAGAAATCACCCCAGCTAAATCCCCATTGTTTGGAAAATCCGTCTTTTATTTCTGTGAAAGACTGATATGTTAAGGCTGTAATTCCGCCGTAAAGAAGACTTTGTTCTTCATCAATACCGCTCCAGACAAAAGCATCCGCATAAATGCTTGTTGCCAACATCGGAAAATAGAAATGCCCGAACTTATCGGCACCAAGAGCGTAAGCCCAGTCTTCTTTCCAATTAAAATGAAACGGATTTTTTTCTCCCTTCCACCAGAGATTTTTTTGAAATGCTTGTCCATAAATAAATCCTCCAGCAGTAACGCTACCGATAAGAGAAAGTTTGTAATAATTTATTTTGGAAGTATCAATTCGAAGGCTTTCTTGCGGCTGCAGATTAGAGATAAATAGTAAAAAGATAAAAATTGTTTTCATTCTTCCAACAAAATTTTAGGCTGTGTAGCAGAGAAAAACATTATATTTGCGAAAGAAATATCACTAAAAAAGTAAATTAAAAAAAGAATGATGCAGCTTTTCCCTTCAACATATTTCACATACAAAAATAACAAGCTTTACTGCGAAGAGGTTGCCGTTGCCGAAATAGTTAAACAAACGGGAACCCCAACTTACATCTACAGTAAAAATTATTTTGAAGATGCTTACAAAGAATTTGATGCAGCTTTTGGTGAAATTCCACATATAATATTTTATGCGGCAAAGGCAAATTTTAATCTTAGCGTTATAAAAACGTTTTTACAATTGGGCAGCGGAGTAGATGTGAATTCCGAGGGGGAACTTTACCGCGCGTTAAAAGCCGGTGCAAATGCCAAGGAAATAATTTTAACAAGCGTGGGGAAAACCAGGAATGAAATAAAACTTGGTCTTGAGCACGATGTTTTAATGATCAAAGCCGAATCCGAAGAAGAAGTTATTTTGATAAATGAAATTGCCGCTTCAATGAATACGGTTGCTCGGGTCGCAATCCGCGTTAATCCCGATGTTGATGCGAAGACACATCCGTATATTTCAACCGGACTTTCGGAAAATAAATTCGGTGTTAACAGCGAAACAGCATTAAGGATTTTTCGCATGCAAAGCGAATTAAAAAATATCCGATTCACCGGAATTGATATGCATATCGGGTCGCAGATCACCAGCGTTTCCCCCTTTGTTGAAGCCGTTGAAAAGCTTTCCAATCTTTTTATGATCCTAAAAAAAGAAGGAATTGAATTAATACATTTTGATATCGGCGGCGGAATCGGAATCCAATACAAAGATGAAAAAACTTTTTCAGTGAAAGAATTTGCTCGGGCAATTCTTCCTACGCTAAAAAGCTTAAATTGCAAAATCATTTTTGAACCCGGAAGATATTTAACGGCAAATGCCGGAATTTTAGTTACGGAAGTTTTGTACACAAAGAAAAATCAGAATAAAAATTTTCTTGTGGTTGATGCTGCAATGACCGACTTACTGCGCCCGAGTATTTACGGAGCCTATCATCACATTCAACCGGTTGAAATTGATAAAACTAAAAAGGAAATTGTTGCAGATGTTGTCGGTCCCGTTTGTGAAAGCGGAGATTTTCTTGCAAAGGAAAGAGCAATTCAAAAAAGTGTACACGGAGATTTGCTTGCGGTAATGTCTGCCGGTGCTTATGGAATGGTAATGGCTTCAAATTATAATGCACGAAGAAGACCTGCAGAAATATTAGTTGACGGAAACAAATTTTCCGTTATACGGAGCAGAGAAACTCTTGATCATTTGCTTTTTGATGAAGTGAAAGTACTAAAATAATTATTTACTCATTAATCAACCGGAGGCAGTATGCTAAAACGATATTCAATAATTGAAAATAAAATTGTTGAAACAGCTTCTGCGCACAGCCCAATTTATGTCTTCATCTGTCCCGACGAAAAAGAGAAAAAATTTCTTGTTGATGAGTTTAAGCTTGATGAACATACACTAAATTCAGCAACTGATCCTGATGAACTTTCAAGACTTGAATTTGAACCAAATCACACAGCTCTTATCTTCAAGCGCCCGCAGAATTATTCCGGCGCACAGCAATTTTTTTTCAAAGTAACTTCTACCGGATTATTTTTGTTTAGCGACAAACTCATTGTTGTAATAGACGAGGACATTCTTCTGTTTGAAGGAAAGCAATTATCGAAAGTTACTTCACTACAGGAATTAGCGCTGAAATTAATTTATCGTTCCATCTTTCATTTTCTGGAACATCTAAAAATAATTAATGTTATTTCAGATGAACTTGAAAAAAAAATAAATGCGGCGATGGAGAACAGTTATCTCATTAATTTGTTTTCGCTTGAAAAGAGTTTAGTTTATTATCTAAACTCAATTAGTTCAAACGGAGTATTGTTTGGTAAGTTGAAAAATAGTGCTGCAAAAATCGGTTTTTCAACCGAAGAAATTGAATTCCTTGATGACATGTTAATTGAAAACAGTCAGTGTCTGCGGCAAGCAGATATTTATTCAAACATTCTTGCAAGCCTTATGGATGCACGTGCCTCGATTGTCGGTAATAATTTAAACGTGTTGATGAAAACTTTAAATATTATCACTATAGGGATTATGGTGCCAACGTTTGTGGTAAGTGCCTTCTCGATGAACGTTCAAATACCACTATCCAGTCATCCATTTGCTTTCTGGATTATCATGAGTTTTGCTTCTGGGTCGGTTGCAGCTTTAACATTTGTTTGGAAAAGAAAAAAATGGTAGCGATGAGACAGTTATGAGACGAAGAAATTTTCTTTCGGCGGTTGGGGTTGCTTCAGCATCTTTGGTTTTATCACCAAGAATTACATTTGCCGAATCGTTTACAAAAACAATTAAACCGAAAAAACTGCAAACAGGAGATACAATCGGATTAATTTCTCCCGGCGGTTTCATTACCGAACAGCAGTTTGAAGAAGCAAAAACGAATATTCTCTCTCTCGGTTTTTCTGTTGTCGCTGCAAAAAACATTTTAAATCGATATGGATATTTAGCAGGAACCGATAAAGAGCGGGCGGATGATTTGCATGAAATGTTCGGTAATAAAAAGATTGACGGCATCGTTTGTGTGCGTGGTGGATACGGCTGCGCGCGTGTTTTAGATTTTCTCGATTTCAATTTGATTAAAAACAACCCCAAAATACTCATCGGGTACAGTGATATTACTGCGTTGCTGTATGGAATTTTTTCTCAAACCGGATTAATTGGTTTTCACGGACCAGTGGCAACTTCCACTTTTAATGAATTTAGTGTTAACAATTTTAAAAATGTTTTGATGAATCCGCAGAAGCAAATTTCTTTACAAAGCGCTGTTGAAGATGCAATAAAGAATGAATATAAGCCTTTTGTAATTCGCAGCGGGAAAGCAAAAGGAAAACTTGTCGGTGGAAATTTATCAATTGTTGCTTCACTAATCGGAACGAAATACGACGTTGATACAAAGGGGAAAATTATTTTTCTTGAAGAAGTTGGCGAAGAACCTTACCGGGTGGATAGAATGTTAACGCAGATGATCCAAGCCGGAAAGTTTAAACACGCTTCCGGTGTTGCACTTGGCGTTTTTACAAAATGCGAATCGAAACCGGATCAATCGGGAATTGCAAATTCTTTTTCGCTTCCCGAAGTTTTGCGCGAAAGATTATTTCAATTGAGAATTCCTGTTCTTTATGGCTTGTCGTTTGGACATGTTGTTAATAAATTTACTTTACCATTTGGCATTAATGTAGCACTTGATGTTGATAATCAAAAGTTAACTCTGCTTGAAAAAGCTGTCGTTTAGTTTTTTTGTTAGGTTAATTAATGCTTTATGAGATGCTTTATAATTTGTTAAAATAATGAGAGAAGAACTATGAAAGTAAAAACACTTTTTATTTTAAGTCTTGCAGCGATAACTTTATCAGGTTGTTTGGTTTATGAAAAGGTTTCGTATGAAATATCTGTGGACGGGAAAAAGTCCGGTGAAGTAAAAGTAACTTTTTACGATCTGAAATCCGATGCGCTTGGTAACAAGGAATTTAACGTAGACAAAGAAACACTTTTCGATAAATTATTTAAGAGTGATGAATTTATTCTTTCGCAAAAAGAAGAAGGAAAAGAAGTTATTAACCGCAAACTTTTTGTAGAAGATAAGAAACTCAACGGCGAAGTTAGTTTTAAGTTTAAAGATATATATGTTGTTGAAGGCATTCAACAGCAAGACGGATATTATTTCTTAACGGTTGAAGAAGGGGACAGTATTATTTCAACTAACGGGACGATTGTTCCTTTAAAAAAATTCAAAAGAATTATTTGGGACGGACATGAAAAAGTGTTGAAGTTTGAAATGCTTACCGATGTTACTCTTAACGATTTGCGCGAACTTACCCCTTTTTATAAATCCAACGAACCAAATGACGATTGACTAATGACTAAACTTTATTCTCACCATGTAATTTGTTGTTTGGAATTTGGAATTTCACCCTGTGTATGCTGAAGTAGTATTTCCACTCCCTTTCCACAGAGCCTTTACCTACACGGTTCCCAGTGAATTAGAGGAACAAGTTCAAGTTGGCGTAAGAGTGGTTGCTCCTTTCGGTAAGCGGGTGTTAACGGGATTTATCATAACGGTTCTTCAAGAAACTTCCGTTACAGGAAAATTAAAAAACATTTACGATGTTCTTGACAGTGTTCCAATCTTCGATTCCGCCTCAATTAAATTTTACGAATGGCTTTCCGAATATTATCTCTCTTCGCTTGGCGAAGCGTTCCGGCTTGCAATTCCTCCCGGAACGGAAGTACAATCGAAGAAACGCATTTCCGCAGATGTTAATTTTGCCAAACAGTTATTAGAGGATGGAAAAAGAAAATCTCCTATCCAAAAAACACTTCTGAAAATATTTTCCGAAAATGAAACGATCAGTTATTTCCTGCTGCAAAAAAAAGCTAAAAGAAAAAATCTTCTCTCACCTCTACGCACATTAGAAAAATCGGGGGTCATTACTATTCATGATGAAGTTGACAAAGCGAAGGTTCGCATTAAAACAATTCTTTCCGTTAAGCTATTAAAGTCTACGGAAGAGGTTTATGAGTTTATTCCCACGATCGAAAATAAATCGCCAAAGCAAGTTGATGTTCTCCTGAAACTTCTTTCAGGGCAGCACGAAATGCCGTTGCAACAACTTTTACTGGAAACAAAAGCTTCTGCTGCTTCTATAAAAGGATTAGAAAAAAAAGAAATTATCACCATTGTTAAAAAACAAATTGAACGGAAATTTCAAGAGCCTTATTCAGAGGATCTTATTGATTTTGCCTTAACTCAAGATCAAAATAAAGTTTTAGATGAAGTTTATCCGTTTCTTCAAAATCCTTCATTCAAAGTTTTTCTTTTGCACGGAGTAACCGGAAGCGGCAAAACACAAGTCTATATCGAACTTGTAAAAAAAGTTTTATCACTCGGTAAAACCGTAATTATTCTTGTTCCCGAAATTGCACTAACGCCACAAATGACGGCGCGGTTGACGAATAATTTTATAGGAATCGTTTCTGTTATTCACAGCAAAATGTCGCCAGGTGAGCGGTTCGATTCGTGGCAGAATATTTTAAATGAAAAATCGCAGGTAGTCATCGGTGCGCGCTCGGCGCTTTTTTCACCGCTGAAAAATATCGGACTTATTATTGTTGATGAGGAGCATGACGGAAGTTATAAGCAGGATGAAACTCCCCGCTATAATGGAAAAGATGCCGCTTTGATGCGTGCAAAATTCTCTGCCTGCCCGGTTCTACTTGGCTCGGCTACACCATCAGTTGAGAGCATGTACCTCGCAGAAACAAAGAAATATCAGTTGCTAAATCTTCCGATTCGTGTGGATGATGCAAAACTTCCGAAGATCACGTTAGTGAATATTAACGAAGAGAAAAAACTTAATCGCATGGAAAGTTTTTTCTCGAAAACCCTTCTTGAAAAAATTGAAGACAGGCTGAAGAAGAAAGAAGGAGTTATCATTCTTCAAAATAGGCGCGGTTTTGCAACACAGATATATTGCGTTGAGTGCGGACAAATTGAAATGTGCGACAATTGTTCAGTCACGCTTGTGTATCATATTAATGAAAACACTTTGCATTGCCACTACTGCGGATTTATGAAAGAAGCTCCGCCGGCTTGCAATCACTGCGGATCGGCGCATCTCAAATATTTTGGAACGGGAACGGAACGGGTTGAAGATGAACTTGCATACTACTTTCCGAATGCGGTGCTTGAACGGATTGATTCGGACTCCATTGCAAAAAAGGGAAATTTGGGAACGATTCTTTCTAATTTTAAAAGCGGAGCAATTGATATTCTTGTCGGTACGCAGATGGTTTCAAAGGGGATGGATTTTTCACGAGTTACGCTTGTCGGAGTTATTTCGGCGGAGACAAATTTGTGGCTTCCTGATTTCCGTGCGGATGAACGGACGTTCCAACTTTTAACGCAAGTTAGCGGAAGAGCAGGCAGAAGTAAAATTGAAGGAGAAGTGGTGATCCAGACACAAAATGATAAACATTTTGTGTTACAGAAAGTTCTACAAAATGATTACGACGGTTTTTATAAAAAAGAAATCTTAGACCGTGAACATCGCGGTTACCCGCCGTTCATGCGGCTTGCAGTAATTGAAGCGAAAGACAAAGAAGAAAAAAAAGCGCTTGGTGCGATGAAAGAATTTTACAACGAACTGCTGGCATTTAAAAAATATTTAAAAATTACCTCGCCAACTTCCGCTGTTATTGCAAGATTGAAAGGGGAATACCGTTTCCAAATTGTTTTAAAAACAGACCGCGTTGCCGATCATTCGGGAAGTATTTTAAGAAAAGCAATTTCCGAATCGTTCACGCGGTTCAACCGCAAAACTATATTTAAAGATGTAAAAATCTTTTTCGATATTGACCCGCAAAGTATTTTGTAGTATTAAACAAGAATGCAGAACAATTTTACAATTATTCTGCATTCATCATTCTAAATTCTTTAAGCAAAGTTCTGAAGGATGGGAACGTATTTTATTAAGACGAATACGAGCAAACTCCAGATAATCCACGCTCCAAAAATAAAATAATAATATTTTTTGGAATCACCGGCGTTAAAAAGTTTTGTCATTCCGAGAGCAATAACAAAGTAAACCCAAATTGAGAAGATATCCACTTTTGCCAAAAGGAATCCGGTAAACGTTTTTGTATCCATAGAAAATAAAGATGCAGCCGACACATCACGGACAAGTTTATCGCTAACTAGCGCAAAGATGGTTGCAAAAATTACACTGATTATGGAAATGTAACTTGTCAACCCTGTTGTAAGCAAAACATGTTTGTAAGTTCCGTCAGCTTTAAAAATAAATTTAACGAAGAGAAAATAAAATCCCGCGATAACTAAATAAGTTATGAAGCCAATAACCAGAATACCTATAGCGGTAAAAACTTTGCCGATTGTACCACTCATTTTATCCATTTGTTCTTCAGCCGTTTGCAGTTGTTCATCAGCTTGCTCTTTGGTCATCGTGCCTTTGTCAACCTTGTCCTGAAACCATTTTTCCTTTGCTTCCATTTGTTTCTGTTTCATCTCTGCTTTTATTTGCGGATTTCCCGCCATAATAAATTGAGAAATGATGACAACTACCAACATTGCCATAACAGGAAGGACCCAATCAATCGTTTTGATCGGAAATCTAGCGATACTTTCAAACGTTTTCCCCGGTTCGGAAAATATCCCGACAAGTTTATCGGAATGACTTAATTCCGGTTCTTGCTCTTCAACCGGCATCTGGTCTGGACTTTCTAATTCGCTCATAGTTTTTCCTTTGTTTATATTTTGAAATAATTATGTAATAACTAAACCCGAATTCAAATTAATAATATATGATTTGTTATTAAAAGTCAAAGTAGCAGTTTGATTTCCGTTAAAAGTAATCGTGCCGGTGGCTGAAACCGTTGCTCCGTTTTTAAGCTGACTTTGGATGGAAATATTAACTGTTCCGCCGGAAACTTCATAGGTTGATTTCGGAACTTTTAAAGACGAAAACGTCATCATAGTAGCCAAATTGTAATATCTATTTTTTGCTACCACGTTGAAATTGCTGTAATAGTATGCTGTTCCGCTAAAAGTAATGGTATCGGAGGATTGAGAAATTCCAGCCAAGATCGCATTACCAAGATATGTTGTGTCCTGATAAAGAAATTTCCCATTGTTGGAAGTAACACTCCCGTAAGCTTTCATGTTTACTTTGGCAGTATCAAACGAGGGCAAATAAATTTGATATTCGTTTCCGTTTTTTACAAACTTAATATTTAGGGTTACAGTGTATTGGTAAGAAGCATATTGTGTGTTGCCAGATTTTGTAAAAGTAGAATCTATATTTGGTGCGTTGAGATCATTTTTAGCTAAAACTGCATTTGAGCCGCTTGATTTTTTCCCGGAGATATCTACAACACCCGTCAGTCCAATGCCTCCTTCACTTGAGACTAAAGATTTTGCAACTGCGTCGGCAATTTCATCATCGGTAACAGTTTCTGTTGTTGTTACGGGATCAGTCATGTCTTCGGTTTTCTTACAGCCTGTGAGCACAAGAAAGAAAATTAAAGAAACAACCAAAAGACAATTAAAAAGTTTCATCTGAATTCCTTTCAATTTGTTGTTATTGAAAAATAGTGTTTATTAAACAAAAAGACAAAAGGGACCAAGTTTTTTGTTTTGATTTGTCTCTCAAAAACTAATGAAGTAGTTTACGAATAATATTTTTAACAATTAGTAAGAAACGATTTATGCGAACCATAATTGAGCCGTTCAAGATCAAATCTGTAGAACCGATCCGTTTTACAACAAAAAAAGAACGCGAAATCATTTTAAAAGATGCCGGTTATAATCCCTTTCTTATTCACTCCGATGATGTGTTGATAGATTTATTGACCGACAGCGGTACTTCGGCAATGAGCGCGGCACAATGGGCGGGCATTATGCAAGGCGATGAATCTTATGCTGGATCAAGATCATTTTACCGTTTTGAAGAAGCCATCAGGAAAATTACCGGAATGAAATTTATTATTCCAACGCATCAAGGCAGAGCTGCTGAAAAAATTCTTTTCTCCATCGTTGGCGGAAAGGGAAAATATTTTCCGAACAATACGCACTTTGATACTACCCGCGCAAACATTGAGTTTTCCGGTGCAGAAGCGGATGATTTTTTAAATGAAATCGGAAAGCATCCGGAAATTCGAGCCGACTTTAAAGGAAATATGGACATCCAAAAACTTGAAAAATTTATTCAAGAAAAAGGAAAAGAAAATATTCCTCTTTGCATGATCACCATAACAAACAATTCCGGCGGTGGGCAGCCTGTCTCGATGCAGAACATTCGCGAGACGAAAGAAGTTTGTACGAAGTATGGGATTCCTCTTTTTATAGATGCGTGCCGCTTTGCTGAAAATGCCTACTTCATAAAAACAAGAGAAGCCGGTTATGAGCATAAATCCCCACTCGAAATCGCAAAGGAAATTTTTTCTTATGCGGATGGCGTAACGATGAGCGCCAAGAAAGATGCGCTTGTAAACATCGGCGGATTTCTGGCGATGCAGGATGAAAGACTTGCAACCCAGTGCCGCAATCTTTTAATTGTTACCGAAGGTTTTCCAACTTACGGCGGACTTGCCGGAAGAGATTTAGAAGCCGTTGCGCAGGGTCTTGAAGAAGTTTTAGATGAAAATTATCTCCATTACAGAATTCGCAGCGTTGCTTATCTCGGCGATAAATTAGTTGCTGCAGGCGTGCCAATTATTGAACCACCCGGTGGGCATGCAATTTATCTTGATGCAAAAAGATTTTTGCCGGAGATTCCTCCGCATCAGTTTCCCGGACAGGCAATTGTTTGCGCCTTGTATATCGAAGGCGGAATTCGTTCTGTAGAAATCGGAAGCGTAATGTTTGGCAAGAATGATGAAAACGGAAACATGATTTCTCCGCCGATGGAACTTGTCCGTTTGGCAATTCCGCGTAGAGTTTATACGCAAAGTCATATTGATTATGTAAGCGAAGTAGTAATTGAAACTTTCAAACAACGTGAAAAAATGCGCGGCTTTAAATTTACTTATGAAGCGCCAATGCTTCGTCATTTTACGGCAAGGTTTGAGCATATATGATAGGTAAAAAGAAAATTATAGGATATTTAAAGCACAACAACAAAAAGCAAATTTGGCGGATATTCATTTCCGAAACAGATAAATTATTGATTGAAGAAAGAGATGTAGAAACAAGAGAAGTTTTTTTTTCTTGTTACAACCTTTCAACCAAAGCAAAAATCTTTTCAAATTTTCAGTTTGAAGAAAAAGCATGGATCGGAATTGAAGCGGTGGAGAAGGATATTATCATTTTCCATTTTTACTTAAAACCCGATATGCCGCAGCACAAGGGATTTTTTGCTTACGATCTGAAACAAAAAAAAATTCTCTGGCAGAATGAAACGTTGACTTATTTCTTTTCCGACAACGAAAAGATCGTAGCATTTCAACAGCAGTTTGAAGGAAGGTTTTATATGGAGATCGATTTACAAACGGGAGAGGTGATACGTAATCTGGGCGAAGAATATGCGCAGGTAAATCTGTTAAAAGAAGAAACGCAAGCAAAAAAATCATACGCAGATTATCTTTTCCCGGAAGTTTTTATACCCTTAAATGATGATCCGAAATTTGACTGCATCAGGAAAGCTGTTGCCGGATTTTCATTCTCCGGGCAAGTAGAATATTTTTTAAACGGAGAATTTGTCTTTTTCACTTTTCACGAAAAAAAAGATGAGAAATTCACCCAGCATTTTTATATTTGCAACACAACAACCGGTTCGTTTTTCTACTCAGACGTTTTGAACAAAAATATTCATCAATACGCGGTTGATTCGTTTTTCCTTTACAAGAAATTTCTTTTCCTTATAAAAGAAAAACAAATCATCGAAATTGTTAAAACGGATATTTAATTGAGGAAGTTATGTTTCTAACAAAAGACGAGAAAGGGATTTTGCTTTTGATCGTGAGGCAGTCGATCGAATCAATTTATGAAGAATTTCCTTCCCTGCCGGAAATTGATTATGCCCGCCATCCATCACTTTTAATACATACCGGATGTTTCGTTACGCTTACCAAGCAGAAGCAATTACGCGGCTGTATCGGTTATGTTACCGCACACACTCCGCTGGCTGAAACAATTTGGGAAGTTGCAAGACTTTCCGCTCTCGAAGATCCACGATTTCCTCCGGTCACTTCCGAAGAGATCAGCAGACTCTTAATAGAAATTTCCGTCTTAACTCCGGCAGTTCCGATTTTAAATTATAATGAAATTAAAATAGGTACGCATGGCTTAATTTTAGACGAACCCGATGCACACGGTTTGTTGTTGCCGCAAGTGGCGACAGAAAATAGATTCACCGTCAATGATTTTTTATCCGCCTTATGTCAAAAAGCCGGAGCCGATCCGTTTTTATGGCGGACAAAATTTCTAAATATAAAAACCTTTACCGCGGAAGTTTTTCGCGAAGAACAACATAGGGACTTAACCGGTGAAAGAAAATAGATCGCCATATTTTGCCGGATATTTTTATCCTGAGAATCCCGATGTTTTACAATTTGAGATTCAAAAAATGTTGCATACTTCTGAGCATGGTCTTCATTTTCCGAACCTTCACACCATTATTACCCCACATGCGGGATATACTTATTCGGGATTAACCGCGGCGTATGCTTACAATGCAGTTAAAGGGAAAAAATACTTAACCGTAATAATTCTTTCGCCAAGCCACCATGAATATTTCCCCGGTATTTCAATTTATGACGGCGATGCTTACGAAACTCCACTCGGACTTGTACCGGTGAATCATGATGTTTCTGATTTATTGGCAAAAGGTTCAAAAAGAATTTACCGCGGAAAAGAAGGGCATGGGGAAGAACATGCTATCGAAGTTCAACTTCCTTTTCTGCAAACGGTTTTAAATGATTTTACGATCGTCCCGGTTGTAATGGGAGATCAAAATGAAATTTATGTTGAAGCGCTTGCAGAAAGTCTCGCTTCCATTTTAAATGATGAAACGCTAGTTGTGGTCAGTTCTGATCTGTCGCATTATCATTCGCAAAAAAAAGCAGATATAATGGATGCAAAAATTGCCGAATACATTGAGGCGCTTGATTATAATGGATTAATGCGCGATTTGAATTCCGGCAAAAGTGAAGCATGCGGCGGCGGGCTTATTCTTTCAATTCTAAAAGCCATCGAACAAAAACAAAATAAAGCTAAAGTTATTCACCGCACAACCTCCGGAGAAGTTTCTCTTGATTACCAGCAGGTTGTAGGGTATCTTTCCGCTGCGATTTACAGTTGACCTCACCCTAAGTCCCTCTCTTTGGGAAAGAGAGGGATGAAAGGGTGAAGTTATTTTTACTTTAGCAGCATCATCTTCTTAGTAGAAGTATAATCATTTACCCGTAATTGGTAAACGTACATTCCGCTTGCAAGGGATGAAGCATCAAATTGAACAGTGTATTTACCCATTTCTTTCTGCTCATCAACTAGTGTTTTTACTTCCTTACCGAGGATGTCGAATATCTTTAATGTAACTGTTCCGGATTTTGGAAGTTGATAATTTATGGTTGTTACCGGGTTAAAAGGATTAGGATAGTTCTGTTCCAACGCGTAATCTTTTATTACCGCTGCGGATTTGTAGGTTAACTGTTTAATATTTTTCTTTGCTATGATATTTTGGTTATCAAGCAAATTAGCAAGTGAAAAATAACATCCTTCCGTTGCCGTTGTTGCTAACCGCAAGTAAACAGTTCTGTTCCCAATTCCTTCGGTTGAGACTTGACAAGAAAAATTCTCATACGGAACGGCTTGTTGTTTTGTGAAACTTACTTCATCAAATACGCCAAGTACGGTTTCTGTGGCTTCATCAACAAGCTCAATACGGAAAAAGACTGCATCATTATTTGAAAATGAATTCGCTATTTCCAGAGAATCGGTGATACCGTATTGCACGCTATAAAAAAGCTGCGAATCATTCGTTAGCGCAAACGGAATGGTTCTTACGTTATTGTTAACATCATCTGCTGAGTTGACGGTAAATGAATCCGGAAGGGCTTTGAACGAGATATTTTCTCCGTTTACATTTACATCGCCAATTGTAAAGTAAATTTCACCGCTTCCCTTTGCAACTACTCCTTCTCTTCCTTTATTTATACCTGAACTGTTTGTTTTGGCTATGTTGTACAAACTCTGAATATCGTTTGATTGCGTAAAATAATAAGGCAAAGCGCTATTAGTAAACGATGTTGCAAACATTGTACTTTTACCTGCACCGCTGCAAAGCTGAAGGTCTTTGCCGGTAATATTCAATGGATAAATAAAAGATAGTCCTTCATCAACAAAGTAATTATCGGCTCCGTTATTTGCGCCCCAGCCAAGAATAAAGCCATTGTAGCCGCCGGCGCTGCTTATAGTTGGAAAGTTTACATTTGATCCGAAATTAGAGAAGACCGAGGGATTACCGCTCGATGATATTTCTCTGTAAGTTGTACGATTTTCAACACCGCCTACTATTCTTCTGCTTCCTAACCACGCTATCTTTGCGGCTCCGTTATAATCTATAACCGTTGGGTTCAGGTTCCAGGTATTCCCCGCGCCAAAAGAAACATCTTTATAAATAAATGTTCTTTCTGAACCTGGATTTAAAATACCGCTGTTCTTTGAAGACTCATGTTTGATTGACGTACCTTGCTGCCATACTATTTGCACTAAATTATCAGATTTTTGCGGACTGCTGTTGGAGGCAACCGAAGGATTTACCGAACTTGAATTAGTGTTTGGTAAAATTACCGGCACTATCTGCGTCCAAGTGCCGCCGTTAAGATAGTACCTTGAATAATATAACGGTGAAGAAGCAGAGTATTTATAAACTACAAATATCTCGTCTCCGAAGGAAGCTACTACCGGTTTAGCGCTGCCAAAATATAGCGGGTCAATTGGTATAACAACAAAGGAAGAATTAACTACTCCCGAAGTTATGTTTTTGGTAACTACCGCTACTGCGGCTTCAACTGCATCTACATACCCTTCAAAAACTATTGATAGTTTTTCATCTATATCAGGAGCAAAAATACCGCTGTTAACGTCAATAGATGGATTAGAAAATATTACATCCGGACCATAGTCTATTAGTTTTACATCGGGTGTCCATTCACCCTGGTAATTGGTGGTAAGGCTTTTGCTGTACCAAATATAATTCATACTTTCGTAAACCATGTGGTAAAAGCCGTTCTTATCACGCACAACTTTCCGCTGACCGTTGTTAGCGAGGGCAGTACTGCTGTTTGATAAGAAATGTCCTTTATAGTTTGCGCTAACAATTGGGTCAACGCCGGGTATATTATCTTTAAAAACTACACCTGTTTGTAAGGCAGAAGCATTTTCAAATTGAACTTCAGTTCCACTCCAGTTTTGGAAATAGAATGTGTGGGTTCTCCCATTCAAAGATATTGGCTGTGGTGAAGTGACTTTGACAGTGTAGTATGGTGGGTTCCAGAATGGTGGACCACTTTGATCCAAGAAAACACCATTATAGGGATAGATACTTTCAGCAAAAAGATTAGTTCCGTTTGGGGTAAATGGAGAAAATCTCTCTCTCCATACAACATCATTCCCTCTATTCAAGCGATTAGCACCAATGAGTGAATTGTCAACTGAATCAATATACCACGGATCTTTAAAATTTATTTTTCCACCATCTACAGTTGTTTGCTCTAAATTGTTTTTGATGGAAATATTAGAGTAAAAAGGAAGGAGTATTGATGTAAATTGATTTGCTCCTTCATGGATTGAGAAAGAATTGTGGTTTTTAACATTTGGTTCACTTACAAAGTCATGTTTCCAGAAAGAATATTTATCATTATTATTTATAACTTGTTGCGCAGCTCGTAACGTTAAAGTCGAAGATGTTATCTTTTTAATTTTAGGGATACTATATTCGTTAAACTGGTTATTCTCCCAAAAACCTACCTGCCCTATGCTACTGCTATTTTGATCAATTTTTTGATCAACGATTACATTAGGAGGATAGTTTATAAAAGCTTGATAAATATTTGATGTTGTGTTATACTGACTCCAAGTTGCATAAACAATGTCATTATAAGCGGCAGTTTCATAATAATCACCCATGTTATCTATTTGAGGATATAGCTCTGTTCTGGAATCACTGACAATACTCCTAGAGAATGTATTCCCTCCATCTGTTGAAACGGCTAAATATCTTGAAGACTGATAATTTTGACCATCCATATTATAATAGGAGACGTAAATATTTCCCGATACTGGGTCAACACAAGCGGATGAGAAAAATTGCTGTGTCCCCGCCGGATCCTGGTTGACTCTTATTTCACTACTCCAGCTATTTCCTCCATCAGTTGATCTACGTAAATAAATATCGGCATCTCCTATGTGCATATCTGCATACACAACATAAATCCACCCTCTTCTTATACTGTTCGATCTATCAACGCTCATCGAAGGCCAACTATTAACTCTGGCTCCGTTAAAAAGAGAATTACTACTTCGAATTCCCGAAATATTGAAAATTGATGCTGGATTGGTAAAAGTATTTCCACCATCTGTAGATTTTGTAAAAATAAACGATTTCTCATGTCTATCTTGAGAAGCCGGGTCTAAATATTTTGCCGCTATACAGTAAAGTTCGCCATTCGGTCCGGGTTGTAAATTAACACCCATTACAACTGAATTGGTATTTGGAAATATTACTTGTCTATTTCCAAAATGTTCACCGCGATCGATTGATTTAGTTAGAATAACTTCATACGTATCAAAATCTGTCCACGCTACATAAACATTGTTTGGGAAAGTCTCGGATAAATCTGCTACAGCATGGGGTTTGTCATCGTCTTTTTTGTTTAAAGGATCAGCATTTATTGTCGCTCCCCAAGCTCCTCCTTTGTCTATACTTTTCAGAACAAGTATACCCCCATTCTTGCCCATGGTAACATAAAAAGCGTCTCCATAAGTATTATAAAAAACTACTGGATCTCCTCTGGTTTCTATTCCGTTAGGGGCAAAATCTTGATTAGCAGCACTCCAAGAATTACCTGCATCAACGCTATAAAAGCATGGTTGCCGAAATATTAATTCATATGGTTGATCTGCTGGATTATTTTGAGAAGGAGGGCTTGGTGGATAAACAATCTCCCAACCACCATTACATGAAACAAGTATATTTTGGGGGTTTGTGGGATCTATTGCTATTGATATTTCTGTTTGTGGATTACTGCTTGGGAATATTTGTTTGCTTAATGGTTGTGAATAAACTCGAATCCCATTCAGAATTAATAAAACAATTGAAATGAATATTACCTTCATAATTTACTCCTTTAATTAATTATGTCTTCCTACAGCAATATATGCTTTGCTTCCTACGAAGCCTGTAATTACTACTAAATCGTTTTTTATTGCTATTGATCCCAAAACAGCATTGCCTGGAAAATTAGTTAGTATTTTCCAATTAACTCCGTTATAGTGAGTTGCAAAACCATAAACACCTACACTATAAACATCGTTTTCTGTTGTTCCCCTTACTCGCACTGAGTACGAAAAAGGCCAGGGGTTTTCTTTTTTCCACTTCCCGGTTGCTGAATTATATGTTAATAAACCATCTCCACAGAAATATTTTTTCCATATTGTTGATGAAAACCATACTGATGCAACAATTGATATCGAATCTTCAGGTAGTGGGAATGTCTCAATGGTATTATTACTTTTTATTCTCAGAAATTCTTGTTTTTTAGCATCAAAATTTGAACGGGCAACGGTGAGTATTTCTGATTTGTTTGTTGTGATGTCATGGTTTCCCCAAATATCATATAAATCTAAGTCAGTTCCACTTTCTATCTTTTGCCAACTCTTTCCATCGTGGTGGGCAATGCCGCCATTGTTACCTACAAAGTACAAATCGTTGCTGCTCCTTCCCCACATTTTGTTCATTTTATATGAACCCCAAACCCCTGTTGTTATAGAAATCGGTAAATAATTACTACCATTCCAATTAATTACCCCATTTCCACAAAACCAGACATCATTTGCTCCAAAAGCAAATACTGATTGGATTGGATGGAAATAATTTGTCCCTTCATAATTGTAGGGTATTCTTTTTATTTCCCATCTATTCCCATTCCAGTGCACTGCGTTATATCTATGCGGATCCAGTTTGCCGAGAGAATCATTCATATAAATTTCACCCACCGCCCAAATGTTGTTTTCATCAATTATAGCTACATCGTGTAATGCACTACTGCTGTGTTCACCAAACTCAAATGTTTGCCATGTAAAGTTGTGGCTTGTGGTTGGTAAAGTTGTAACTTTTAGTTCTTTTGCGGTTTGCAGAGTATCAAGGATAATTCCTTTTACTGTGTAAGTTGTGTTAGGGGCAAGGCTGTCAACAAATAAAACCGTGTCTGTTGCCGTAAGAAAACCATGGAAGAATTCTTTCTCGTTTATCTTAACGGAGATAGGAAGAAAGGTGGTATCGTTCAGTTTCTTTACTTTTATCCATGCTTCAGTACAAGAAACGCCATCAATACTCAACTCAAGAGAAGGGGGTGTAGGCGGTATTGGGGGTTTATCAATTTCCGTCGGGGCTTTTTTGCAGCCAAGGTTAAGCAATACAATAGTTACCAGCACAACAGCAAGAAGGTATTTTTTCATAAAGGTTTTCCGGGAAAGGTTAAAGGAGAAAGTAACAAGTGGAAAGTAAAAGAAGAAGGAGAAACTATTTTGAACAGTTCTAAAAAAGGTTTTCATATAACCCCAAATGATTAATTAAAAATTAGGAATTACGAATTCAAAAACACTATATTTTAATTTCAAGAAACAGCGAACAATGAACAAATGAGAATAATTAATTTTCTCTGTGGTCACAATAAAAATAAAAAACGAGAAAATCAAGAGATACGCGAAAATATTTTTATTTTTTTGCATTTATGGAAATTAGTCAAGTTTATTATAACCCGGTTATAGATGGGTAAAAGGATTATCTCTGTCTTTACTAAATTCCGGCCGGTAAAATTTCTCACTCTCAAACTCCTGCGTCCAACCGTTTTTCAGATTGCATTTGTCAAGCAAATCTAAAACGCGTTCATATTCGGAGGCTCGAATTGTCCGGTTAATTAAAATTTCTTTTTCCGCTTTGTTTGATGGAAAGTACTGCGACATTACTGAAATATGAATTTTCGGACTCAACTCTTTTGCAAAAAACGTAAACACTTTTTCAGATTCAGATAGATCGTTCGGCAGTACGAGATGCCGGATAATTAATCCACGCACAACGATATCCCCTTGATAGACAAGCTCATCGCCAACTTGCTCGTACATTTCTTTCACGGCAAGTTTAGCTTGTTCAAAATAATCATCTACTTTAGAAAGCTGTTTCCCGTATTCGCTGTTTCCGTATTTGAAATCGGGGAGATAAATATCGGCCACATCTTTGTAGAGTTTTAACATTTCAACGGAATCATATCCGTTCGTGTTGTAAATGATCGGGAGTTGCAATCCTTTTTGCACTGCAAGGTAAATTGATTTCAAAATTTGCGCAGAAAAATGAGTCGGTGAAACTAATCCAATGTTGTGGCAGTTTCTGTTTTGCAGTTCGAGCATAATTTCAGCCAACCGTTCAAATGAAACTTCGTGTTCTTTTTCAATTTTCCAGTTTTGACTGATCTCAAAATTCTGGCAGAAGACACATCGCAAATTACAATTGCCGAAAAAAATATTTCCCGCTCCGTTCGTTCCGCTTAAAACCGGTTCTTCGCCAAAGTGCGCCGTGTAAGATGAAACAATCGGAAGATAACCGCTTAAACATTTGCCGAGTTCGTTTACCGTTCTGTCGGTTAAACAAAGTTTCGGACAACTTGTGCAAGCTTTCAAGATTTCTTCCGCTTTTTGCACGCGCTCAAAAAGTAAACCGGAAGCATTGAGTTTTATGTATGATGGAATGAAATTCATATCACAAAATTAGCAATTAAAACGGCACAAACACGAGAATCAATCTACTTCAATAATCACGCTAATTTGTATTGAACCGATAAAGAAGTTTTTGCTATTTTACATGTGGAATTAATTATTAAAAGGAGTTTGAGATGGCGAATACGTTGGTTGTAAACGATATGCTGAAAGAGTTGATTAAAGAAGGAGTTCGCGAAGTGTTAAAGGAAGAAAGACATCAAATGTATCAGGCAGTTATTCCGGTTGTAACAAAAAAAGAGTTGGCTGATATTGAAAAAAGATTCACATCCCCAGATAATTATCACGCAGTTGAATTTAACGACATGACCTTGTGGATAACAGCATGAAAATTCTTTCTAGCAAAAATGCTCATTAGCAAGATTCGGATAATTTTCAAAATATATAAACAAAACGATAACCTGCTGATATACGAAATTGATTTCAGAGGAAACATTTACAAATAATAATTAGCTTTACTTCCTTCAACTTACGATCATAAATCAATTGCAAATATTTAATAAAAAGTTGTTTCCTGATCTTCAAATTCAGGCAACAAAACCAACGTGCATTTCTCCGCTTTTTGGCGCTTCCAAAAGTTTTTTAATTAAAGAGCTTTTTGAAAAGGAAAAACAGATTGTCGTTTTACTTTCAAGTACGCAATTGGTTTTGGAAATGAATGTCGAACTGAACATTCTCGATCTTTCCGAACATCTTTTAACTATCACGGAATTAAAAACCGAAACGTTACAGGAAAAACTTACCGAGCTTTCCAAACGTGAAAAATTTATTCTTCTTTCAACGTATGAATTGCTTACTTGTACGCTCCCATCAAAGCAAGTTGTCCAGCAGAACACAACTAAAATTACTGTTGGCGGGAGTTTAACGTACGGCGACTTAATTGAATATTTTAATCTTCTGAATTATAACCGCGATAAATTTGTGGAAGATCCGGGAGATTTTTCCGTACGCGGTGCAATTATTGATTTTTGGTCCTACAGCGAAAAGATGCCGGTGCGTATTGAGTTTGACGGCGATTTTATTGAGTCAATTCGCTTCTTCGATCCCGAAAGCCAACGCTCAATTGAAAAAACAATTGAGGTAACAATTGCGGGAAGTTTGGAACAAGGCGGTCAGTCCGCCTTAGGCGGAGCAGTTGGCAATCAGCAGTCTGATATTTTTGAGTATTTGACAAATCCGGTTTTTCTTGCCTCATCTTATGAACTGAGCAATCTTGGAAGAGAAAATTCTACAAACAATTTTTCAATTTCGAGAGAAGAAAAGGCTGATGATGAATTCAACGACATTTTAAACGAACTTGAAATAACTCAACCAGCGAATGACGACAAACCACCAACAACAAACCACCAACTAATCAACGTCCAATCAACATCTGCCCGTTGGATCATTGAAGAAGAAATTGGTATTTCAGAAAATAAAATTGAGTTGGGATTTGCCGAAGCTCCGGTAATAAAATCGAATTATAAAATTTTGCTAAACACTCTCCTTCAATTTGAAAAAGAAGATTACAAAATTTTCATTGCCGCGGAAAATGATCTGCAGACAAACCGGTTGAATGAACTTTTATCAGAATTAAGCGATGAGATTTCAACCTTTATTGATGAAGGTAAAATCAAAATATTTTCGCTCGCGGTTAAAAATGGATTCATCAACAAAAAAGAAAAAGTTCTTCTGCTTACCGATTACCAAATGTTCGGCAAACCTTACCGCACGAAACTTCCATCTCACAAACCGTTAAAGAAAAACCGGAATAAAGAATTCGCTTCCATTAAACCTGGCGATTTTGTTGTTCATGAAGAATTCGGAATTGGAAGATACGGCGGACTTGAAACCATTAAGATCGGCGAAGCTGAACAAGAATCGATGAAACTTTTTTACAGCGACGGCGGAGTGGTTTACGTTAATCTTAATTATCTCCATCTTGTAAAAAAATATTCGTCGAAAGAAGGCATCACGCCATCGCTTTCAACTCTTGGCTCAAGCGATTGGAGCAACACCAAGAAAAAAACGAAGAAAAAAATTAAAGAAGCTGCACGAGAGCTTATCGTGCTTTATGCAAAAAGAAAAGCTGCAATCGGTTTTGCTTTCAGCGATGATTCCGTTTGGCAGAAAGAACTTGAAGCTTCGTTCATTTATGAAGACACACCCGATCAGGCAAAAGTAACGGAAGAAGTTAAGCAAGACATGCACGCTGTTAGTCCGATGGATAGACTTGTTTGTGGCGATGTAGGATTTGGAAAAACTGAAATTGCTGTTCGGGCTGCGTTCAAAGCGGTGCAAGACGGTAAGCAGGTTGCTCTTCTCGTTCCAACCACAATTTTAGCAGAGCAGCATTACAATACTTTTGTTGATAGGCTTTCGCAGTTCCCGGTTAAGATTGCAGCTCTTTCGCGTTTTCAAACCAAAGCACAGCAAAAAGAAATTGTTGAGCAGTTAGCGCAATCAAAAGTTGATATTGTTATTGGAACGCACCGGCTTCTTTCAAAAGATATTAAGTTTAACGACCTGGGCTTGCTTATTATCGACGAAGAACACCGCTTTGGTGTTATGGTAAAAGAAAAATTGAAAGCACTAAAAGTTAATGTTGATACGTTAACGCTGACTGCAACTCCGATCCCGCGTACGTTGAATTTGTCTTTGCTTGGCGCGAGAGATTTATCAATCATTGCAACTCCACCACCAAATCGCCAGCCAATCTACACGATTGTATCAACGTTTGATATGACAAAAGTTAAAACGTGGATATTGAATGAATTGCACCGGAAGGGACAAATCTATTTTGTGCATGATCGTGTTCAATCTATTGAAAAATTTGCCGCTTACTTGCACCGCTTTATGCCGGAAATAAAAATTGGTATTGCACACGGGCAAATGAAACCGGCGAAGCTTGAAGAAATTATTCACGGATTTCTTAACCGCAAATTTGATGTGCTTCTTTCAACAAAAATTATAGAATCGGGAATTGATATTCCAAATGTAAACACGATGATCATCAACCGGGCAGATAGATTTGGACTTGCAGAACTGCACCAGTTGCGCGGACGCGTTGGAAGAAGCGACCGCCAGGCGTACGCATATTTTTTGGTTCCTTCTATGGAAGGAATAAATAAAAAAGCTCTCCGGCGTTTGCAGGCGATTGAAGAATTTTCAGACATCGGAAGCGGATTTAATCTTGCCATGCGTGATCTTGAAATTCGCGGTGCAGGCAATCTTCTCGGTACAGAGCAAAGCGGATTCATAAATGATGTCGGTTTTGATCTCTTCGTTAAAATGATCAATGAAGCGGTTGAAGAATTGAAGTATGAAGAATTTAAAGAAGTTTTTGATAATCTTCCGAAGCCGCAAGAGCGAACTGATCCGACGATAGACGCATATTTTGAGATTGGAATACCTACTGCGTTTATGCCGGATCAGATGGACAGGTTAAGTTTTTATACAGCGTTGTTCGGCGTAAAAAAATTAAATGAGATTGAAGAAATCAAAGAAGAAATGGTTGACCGCTTTGGTGATTTACCGATCCTTGTCCGCCGTTTAATGGCAATGGCAATGTTAAAATATTTTGCTTCCCGCGCACTGTTTGAGCGGGTGATCATTCAGCGGAAAAGTATTTTTCTGATTCTGCCTAAAGGAGCAAAACAAGATTACTACGAAATCCGTTTTATAGAAATGATGCGATTTATTTTGGAGAAATATAAAGAGACGGTAAAATTCCAGCAGCAAAAAGATTCTATGAAATTAGTAATTGAAAACAGATTTGAATCTCCCGAAAAAACGATTGAGTTTCTAATCAAATTCGACAAAGAGATAGCAGAGTTGTTCGGGAATTTGGATACTTAATGGACTTCTCTGTACGAATTAATTTTAATTCTTTTTTAAGGAATTATTTCAAAAGAAATCACGTTATTTATTAAAAGATTAAAAAGGTTTTTTATGTACGACATTCTCATCATCGGCGCGGGACCGGCGGGCATCAGCATGGCTGTTGAAGCGGTTCATTCTCGAATTGATCCATCAAAAATTCTACTACTTGAAAAAGCGGAAGAACATTCTTTTTCTATTAAAAAATATTATCCCGACACTAAATTAGTTACCGCTAATTTCAAAGGATTTGAAGCAAAGTGCACCGGCGTGATGTGCATCCCCGATTTAACTAAACACGAAACTATTTCTTATCTCGATAAGGCAATCGAAGAAAATCATCTGCAAGCAAAATATGGAGAAGCCGTCTGGAAGATTCATCAAAATGAAGATAAATCATTTATTGTTTATACGGATAAAGGAGAATATCACACAAAAATAATTACGATTGCGATCGGTATTCTCGGCAAACCGAACAAGCCTGAATATAAAATTTCCGCATCACTGAAAAATTCTGTTTTCTTTGATGTAACAACAAAAGAAATGACAAACTCAAAAATTCTTGTTGTCGGCGGTGGAGATACTGCATCGGAATATTGCCAATACTTAGCGCAAGCCGGTAATACGGTTTCATTAAGTTACCGGAAAAAAGATTTTTCACGGATGAATGAAATTAACCGCGTAAGCATCTTAGCGCTTGAACAGGAAAAGCAAGTAGAAATTTTATACGAATCAGAAGTTCTTTCAATTGAAGATAAAGAAGGAAAGCCGTTTGTAACATTTAAAGATGAAAAGTATCCCGCGCAAAATTATGACAATGTGGTTTTGGCTCTTGGCGGAACAACCCCTACCAACTTTTTGAAAATGATCGGGATTGAGTTTGAAGGCGAAGAACCAATCTTAAAAAAGCATCACGAAACTTCTGTACAAGGATTATTTTTGTTAGGCGATTTAACCGCAGGAACAAAAGGCGGATCAATTATTTGGGCGTTCAATTCATCCCGCAACGCGATGACGAAGATTTGCACGGATTATTTGAGTTGCGATATCAATTAAAGTATTCTTAATCGTAATCTTTTTCAAAATCTTAATCCGATGGTTGTTGGATTAAGATTATGATTACGAATAAGATTAAGAGAAAAATGAATGTCTGGTGGTTATGCTATCCTAACTGCTTTAGAACCAGTTTTCTCAACGCTTCAACCCACGCATCGGAATCATTCAAACTTTCCACAAGGTGAACTTTTTCTCCGCCGTGTTCCACAAAAAGCTGCTGGTATTCGTGTCCAATTTCGATAATGGTTTCAAGGCAATCTGCAACAAACGCCGGGCTGAAAACCAATAATTTTTTTGTTCCCTTTTTTGCATGTTCAATTATGGTTTTATCGGCAAACGGTTCAAGCCAGTTTTTATCAAGCCGGGATTGGAAGCAAACTGTATATTTTTCTTTCGGAAGATTTAGTTGTTCGGCAATCAATCGAGTGGTTGCATAACAAGCCGCCTTGTAGCAAAATTTATTTTCTTCTGTAATTTCATTTTCACAATTGTGGTCGGCGCAAGGTTTACCGTCAACATGAACTTTATCAACTTGGCGGATTGGCAATCCATGGTAGCTGAATAAAACATGGTCGTACTCAGCCAGATTATATTGCTTTCCTTTTTCAACAAAACAATTTATAAATCCTTTATCAGCATAAAATTGTGAAATTGTTCTGATCTCCGGAATTACCCACCATTTATGGATGATCTTCATCGCTTTCTCAACTGCCGAACCCGTTGTTGCTGAAGCATACTGTGGGAACAAAGGGAGAAGAATTATACGCGAATAATTTTGCTTTCGCATTTCTTCCAAAACATTTTCCATACCTGGATTTCCATAGCGCATTGCGAGGCGCACATCAACTTCATCTCCAAAACTTTTTTGCAATTTTATCTGCAAGTTTTGACTATAAAGTAGAAGTGGTGATCCTTCTTTTGTCCAAAGTTGTTGATAAATTTTTGCCGATTTCTGCGCTCGGAACGGAACAATAATTCCGTTTACAAGAAAAAATCTCGCAACAGTAGGAATATCAATTACACGCGGATCGTTGAGAAATTCGGAAAGATATTTCCGCACATCTTTAACCGAAGGACTATCGGGAGTTCCAAGTTGAATGAGCAATACACCGGTTTTCATTTCTCTATTCCGAGTAAATTAAAAAAGAACGCATATTGAAGCGCAGTTCTTTTGAATCGTTTAAATCTTCCTGAAGCTCCGCCGTGACCCGATTCCATATCAATATCGAGCAGAAGAAGATTATTATCCGTTTTCAGTTCGCGAAGTTTTGCTACCCACTTTGCCGGTTCCCAATATTGAACTTGAGAATCGTGCAAGCCCGCTGTAACCAACAAATTAGGATATGCTTTCGCTTCAACATTATCATACGGTGAATAGGAAAGCATGTAATCGTAATAATCTTTTTGATTAGGATTTCCCCATTCATCGTACTCTCCGGTTGTTAGAGGAATTGATTCATCAAGCATTGTTGTAACAACATCTACAAAGGGGACGGCTGCTGCAACACCTTTAAATAAATCGGGACGCAAATTTATTACCGCGCCCATCAACAAACCACCGGCGCTTCCACCGTTTGCAAAAAGTTTTTGCGGATTTGTAATTTTCTGTTTGATCAATTCTTCCGCGCAAGCGATAAAATCAGTAAAGGTGTTTTTCTTTTTGAAAAACTTCCCGTCTTCATACCATTGTCTTCCGAGTTCTTGTCCGCCGCGGATATGAGCGATTGCATAAACGAAACCTCTATCGAGCAAACTTAAACGAACAGAACTGAATGTTGGATCAGTACTGATGCCGTAGGAACCATATCCGTAAATAAGCAAGGGATTGTTTCCATTTTTCTGCAACCCTTTTTTATAAACCAATGAAATTGGAATTTGAGTTCCATCTGATGCTGTAGCATAAATTCTTTCTGCATGATAATCTTGTTGATTATAATTTCCAACAACTTCTTCTTGTTTTAACAACGTTCGTTTTTTTGTTTTCATGTCGAAATCATACGTTGAATTTGGTGTAGTTAACGATGTATAACCAAAGCGGAAATTGTCGGTATCAAATTCCGGATTTACGGAAGCATAAGCGAAATAGGTTTGTTCATCAAAGGGAATGGAGTAATCGCTCTTATCGTTCCATTTGATGATACGGATTTGTGCAAGTCCGTTTTTCCGTTCTTGTACAACCAAATAATTTTTAAAGATTTCAATTCCTTCAAGCAGCACGTCTTTTCTGTGAGGAATTACTTCCGTCCAATTTTCTTTTGTGGTCTTATCTGTTGGAGTTTCCATCAAGCGGAAATTTATTGCATCGAGATTTGTAACGATGTAAAATTTATCTCTAAAATGATCAACTGAATACTCAAGATTTTTTTCTCGCGGTTGAATTATTTTGAATTCACTTTCCGGTTTATCGGCATCTACAAATCGATATTCGTTTGAAAGAGTGCTTCGCGAACCAATAACGATAAACTTTTCGGATTTTGTTTTGTAAACAAATGTACTGAACGTTTCATCTGTCTCGTGGTAAACTTCTTTGTCAAGTGAAGTTTCTGTTCCTAAAATGTGCTTAAAGATTTTGTATGGACGAAGGGCTTCGTCTTGCATCGAATAAAAAATTGTTTTGTTATCGTTTGACCAAACAATATTTCCGGTTGAAAGTGGAATATGATCTGCAAAAGTTTTTCCGGTCTCTAAATCTTTGATGTAAATCGAGTATTTTCTTCTGCCGAGCGTATCAATTCCATAAGCAAGCAGATTATTATTTGCACTTACTTCCAAACCAACAACCTGACAAAAACTATGTCCGGCGGCAAGCTCATTTACGTTGAGCATTATTTCTTCAGTGCCATCAAGTGAGCCTTTTTTGCGGCAATAAACAGGATATTCTTTTCCTTCATCATAACGAGTATAGTAGAAATAACCGTTATGTTTGTAGGGAACCGACATATCTGTCTGTTTTATTCTCCCAACAATTTCGTTATAAAGTTTTTCTTGAAAAACTTCAGTCTGCTGCATTACAGCTTTTGTGTATGTGTTTTCTGCGTTGAGATAATCAATAACTTTCGGGTTTTCCCGCTCGTTCAGCCAGTAATAGTTGTCTGTGCGAGTACTGCCGTGTTTGGTTAATTCTTTTTTAATTTTTTCTGCTTTTGGCGGAACCAACTCATTTCCTTTCATTTGTTGAGAGTAAAGCATGTTTACCATTAGATTAAACACAAATATTATGGTGAAAAGTTTCTTCATTTTGCTTCCTCAATTTTTTTTAGACGTTTTGTTGAACAAAACTATATGTTCTTTCTTTCAATTACAAAGAAAATATTGAGCCGGGTATAGGTTAAAAAAAATCTATTAAGGATATTTGAAACAACGATTAGCAACTTTATCGAGAAAAATTATGTACAGAGCTTTTGAAACAGAAATCGCAATCCGTCCGGATGATATTGATCTAAACAACCATGTGCACAACACAAAATATTTAGAATACGTTTTTAGCGCGCGTTATATTCAAATGAGAGACGGTTACAAAATGTCGATGCAGGAATTTTGGAAACGTGAATTAAACTGGGTGATCAGCATAACCCATATTGAATACAAACGCTCGATAAAACTTGAAGATAAAATTATTGTAAGAACTCAAATTGGTGAAGTCAACGGCGCACAGGCAAAAGTCCTTTTTTCTATCATTAACAAAGAGACGAACAAAATTTGCTCCGAAGGTTACTTGATCTACACAATGATCTCCACAAAAAATGGGCGACCGGTTAGAATTCCCGATGATATTATTGAAATGTATTCGAAGTAAAAATTATTAACTCAACAAAGAGGTAGAAAGATGAAAAAATTACTCTTTCCAATAGTCGTATCACTTTTTATTTTGCCATCGATTTTCTCACAAAACAATTTTAATCCGGTGGGAATTTGGCAAGGCAAAATTAATATTAATCCCACCGTTCAATTATCAATCGTCCTTCATATCGATAAAAAAGAAGACGGAACGTTGAACGCCTCAATGGACAGCCCAGATCAAAGTGCGTACGGAATAAAAGTGGATAAAATCACTGCTTCGCAAGATTCTCTGCACTTTATCGTTATGGCAATTGCGGGAAATTATCATGCAGAGTATAACAAAGACAGTTTGATGCTCCTTGGAAAATGGTCGCAAGGTGCATACAGTTTTCCGCTTAATTTGAAAAAGACGGATAAAGTTGAAGAAGCAAAAAGACCGCAACTTCCGGCAAAACCATATCCCTATAATGAGGAAGAAGTTGTATTTGAAAATAAAATTGACAGCATAAAACTCGGCGGCTCATTCACTTATCCGAAAGAAGGGAATAACTTTTCGGCAGTTGTTTTAATTACCGGTTCCGGATGGGAAGACCGGGACGAGACAATTTTTAATCACAAACCATTTCTTGTTATTGCAGACTATCTGACACGGAAAGGATTTGCAGTTCTTCGTTTTGATGACCGTGGCGGCGGTGCCTCAACCGGTAATGCGACAAAAGCAACTACGCTGGATTTTGTTAAAGATGTTAAAGCCGCAGTTGATTATTTGAAAACCCGGAAAGAAGTAAATCAAAATAAAATAGGATTAATAGGACACAGCGAAGGGGGAATGATCGCTCCGCTGGTTGCATCTGAACGGAAGGATATTGCGTTTATAATTTTGTTGGCTGGACCTGGATTGACCGGCGAAGAAATTCTTATTCGGCAGGCTGAACTGATCTCTAAAGCAGAAGGAATTCCTGATCAAGAAATTGAAAAGAATGCAAAACTCTCGAAAAGTATTTATGCTGAATTACGGAAAAGTAAAGATGCGGAAGATGCAAATAAACATGTGAAAAATTTATTGGAAGAGTATGTTCAAAAACTTTCCGACAGTGAAAAAAAAGAATTGGGCGACACAAAAGCTTTTGTTGAACAACAAAGTAATGCGGTTTCAAGTCCCTGGTTTAAATTTTTCTTAACTTACGATCCGGTTCCCGTTTTGGAAAAAGTTAAATGTCCGGTACTTGCGTTAAACGGAGAAAAAGATTTACAAGTTCCCGCTAAGGAAGATTTGGAGGCAATAGAAACAGCTTTGAAAATGGGAAAGAACAAAAACTATAAAACGCTGCTTTTGCCCGGTTTGAACCATCTTTTCCAAACCGCGCAAACCGGTTCGCCAAATGAATATGGCAAGATAGAAGAAACATTTTCTCCTGTAGCTTTACAGACAATAAGCGATTGGCTGAAAGAAATTCTCCAATAAAATTATGATGGTGAAAAATCTTCAAAAGAACGGTCGTAAAAATATTTTTTCGTAATTTTCAACTAGAGAAAATTATTTTCTAATCTGATTTGGAGTGTGTATGGCAAATTATCCCTTAAAGCGTTTACGAAGACTTCGCTATAACCCGTTAGTGCGTAATATGGTTCGCGAAACTATTCTTACAAAAGATGATTTCATTTATCCCCTTTTTGTAGTTCCCGGAGAAAAAATTAAAAATCCGGTTAAATCTATGCCGGGTGTTTTTCAAATGTCTATTGATACTATCGTTGAAGAATGCAAAGAAGTCGCTTCGCTTGGAATTCCTGCAGTTATCCTTTTCGGCATTCCCGATCACAAAGATGAAGTTGGTTCGGAAGCGTATAACCCGAACGGGATTATTCAACAAGCGGTTCGCGCAATTAAAGCGAACGTTAAAAATCTGCTGGTTATTACTGATGTTTGTCTTTGTGAATATACCTCGCACGGACATTGTGGTGTTCTGAACGGTGAAGATATTTTGAACGATGAAACAGTTTCTCTTCTTGCAAAAGAAGCGGTTTCGCACGCGGAAGCCGGCGCCGATATCATCGCTCCTTCCGATATGATGGATGGAAGAATCATAGCAATTAGAAAAGCGTTAGACTATAAAGGATTTACAAAAATTCCGATAATGAGTTACGCGGCAAAATATGCTTCCGGTTTTTACGGACCGTTCCGCGATGCGGCTGAATCTACCCCTGCTTTTGGGGATAGACGTTCGCATCAAATGGATATAGCCAATACGAACGAAGCTATGCGCGAAGTTGAAGCCGATATTGAAGAAGGCGCGGATATTGTGATGGTTAAACCCGCCGGAGCTTACCTTGATGTTATTTACCGAGTTAAAGAAAAATTTGGTTTACCGACTGCCGCTTATCAAGTCAGCGGTGAATTTGCAATGATCAAAGCGGCTGCCCAAAACAATTGGATTGACGGCGAACGTGTGATGATGGAATCGCTTGTTGCAATTAAACGCGCCGGAGCCGATATGATTCTTACTTATTTTGCAAAAGATGCGGCAAAGTATTTAGATAAGACTCGAAAATAAAAATCATTATCTTTGTGTAACCATAGAGGTTTTATTATGAATACACTTTTAAATCGAATTTCGGTTGATCCCAATATTTGTTTTGGAAAACCATGTGTCAAAGAAACCAGAATTTGGGTCTCTTTAATTCTTGATTTTCTTTCAAACAAAATGTCAACAGAAGAAATTCTTATTGAATATCCTCAACTTACAATAGATGATGTTCGTGCTTGTATAGCGTACGGGGCAGAAATGTCACGGGAAAGATTTGTCGAAGTAAAAATGGTTTCTTAAAATGAAATTCAAACTTGATGAAAATTTCGGAACAAGAGGCCAAAACATTTTTAAAGAGTCCGGTTTAAATGTTGAAACTGTTTCGAGTGAAAATCTTAATGGTGTTTCCGATAAAGAGTTATACCTTCATTGCCGCACTGAAAAAAGATGTTTAGTAACCTTAGATAAAGATTTTTCTGATGTTATAAATTTCAATCCCAAAGACCTTTCTGGAATAGTTGTTATAAGAATGCCGATAAATCCAAGTATAATTCAATTAGAAAACTTGATAAAGCAATTTATTACTGCATTAGAAACAAATACTTTGGAAAATCATCTCTGGATAATCGAACCGGGAAGAATAAGAATTCGTACATCACTAAACGAAGAAGAAAATTAATTCCAAATGAAAATTGCCTTTGCCGCTTCCGAAGCGTATCCTTTTGCTAAAACCGGTGGGCTCGGAGATGTTATCGGAGCCTTACCGAAAGCATTAAAAGAACTGGGAGAAGATGTAAAAGTCTTTATCCCAAAATATGCTCAGATAGATCACTCACTTTATGACTTGAGTTATGACTGGTCGATCAGCGCAATGCCGATTCGTGTTGCAGGACGCATTCATAATGTAGATGTTTACCTGGGGTATCTCCCCAATTCTTCTGTCGAGATTTATTTTCTCGATTGCCCATATTTCTTTAACCGTCCCAAAATTTACACAAGCGATCCTGACGAGGACGAGCGGTTCATCCTTTATTCAAAGGCTGTAATCGAAGCTCTTCAGCACTTAAAATGGCAGCCGGATATTATCCATTGTAATGATTGGCAAACCGGATTAATCCCTTTGTATTTGAAAGATAATTACAATTGGGATAAATTTTTTCATCGCACAGCTACTGTAATGTCTATTCATAACGTTGGATATCAAGGTAGATTTCCCCCTTCAACTGTGGCCAAAGCAGAAGTTCGACCCGAACTTTTTTATCCTAACAGCCCGATTGAAGTCTGGAAGAGTTTTTGTTTTTTGAAAACCGGTTTGATGTATGCCGACGTAATAAATACAGTAAGCAAAACATATGCAGAAGAAATTACAACATCGGAATATGGTGCCGGATTAGAAGGGGTACTTCGTCATCGGATTAATGATTTTTTTGGAATAGTAAATGGAATAGATTATTCCATCTGGAATCCTCAGATAGATAAGTTCCTTCCTTTCCGGTATTCTATAGATACTATTGAATCGAAAGCGGACAACAAAAAATATCTGCTTGGAGCATCGCACCTTCCGTATAAAGAAAATGTTCCGCTTATTGGAATTATCTCACGCCTGGTTGCTCAAAAAGGATTTGATCTATTTGAAAAAGTTGCGTATAAATTAATGCAACTGCCGGCGCAATGGGTAATTTTAGGGACAGGCGCAAATCATATTGAAAATCTTTTTCGGAGTCTTGCCTACACGTATCCCGAAAAAGTTTCCATCTCTTTAACGTTCGATGATAAGCTTTCTCATCTTATTGAAGCCGGCTCGGACATGTTTTTTATGCCTTCCCAGTATGAACCGTGCGGGTTGAATCAAATTTATTCTTTGAAATACGGAACCGTTCCGATTGTAAGAAAAACCGGGGGACTTGCAGATACCGTGCAAGACTGGCACGAACATCAGCTTAAAGGTTTGGAGACCGGCACAGGTTTTTCTTTTACTGATTATTCTCCTGAAGCTTTATTTTCAACTGTGAAACGAGCTGTTGAAACTTTTACCGACGAAAAAAATACATGGCAGAAAATTATGGTTAACGGAATGGAGAAAGATTACTCGTGGAATGTTTCGGCGGTGCAGTACATCAATCTTTATAAGAAAGCTCTGTTTAATCGAAGGAATAGATAAAGAAGTGGAAAGTAAAAAGTTTCAAGCGGAAAACATTTATACGCTAACTAATTTGATTCGTGATCCCGCCCCGGCGGGAGTGAATTCGTGTCTAGAACCACTTTTTTCTTTTGAAGTAAAAGATCATAAAAACGGTTAAAGAGATCATTATTACCCAGACAAATCCATAACCCCAACGCCATTCAAGTTCAGGCATAAACCTGAAATTCATTCCGTAAAGTCCTACAATAAAAGTAAGTGGAATGAAAAGCGTCGCGATCATCGTTAACATTTTCATCACTTCATTCATCTTGTTGCTGAGGCTTGAAAGATATAAATCTTCAAGTCCCGAAAGCCAATCTCTATATGTTTCAACCGTATCAATCACTTGAATAGTGTGGTCATATAGATCGCGCATATAGACTTTTGTAGTTTTATTAATTAATGGATGTTCGCCCCGGTGGAAATTATTAATTACTTCGCGAAGCGGCCAGGTAATTTTTCTCAAATAAATCAGTTCGCGTTTTAATTCATGCGTTTTTTGAATAGAACTTTTTTCGGGATTTTGAATTATTTTTGCTTCAATATCTTCAAGCCTGTCGCCGACCTTTTCGAGCACTTCAAAATAATTATCTACAATTGCATCGAGCAGGCGATAACAGAGGTAATCCGATTTTTCTTTCCGGATATTTCCTTTGTTGTTGATTATTCGTTCCCGCACAAGGTCAAACGCATCGCCCGGCTTACTTTCTTGGAATGTCAGAAGAAAATTTTGACCGAGCACAAAACTTACTTGCTCGTCAATAATTTTGTCCTGCTTTTTATCCATAAAAAGCATTTTTGCTATGATGAAAACAACATCATCGTATTCATCAAGTTTGGGGCGCTGTTGTGGGTTGAGAATATCTTCAAGCAGTAAAGGATGCAGATGAAAAACCTCACCAATTTTTTCAACAAGAGCAGTGTCGTGAATTCCTTCAATATTAATCCAGGCAATTCCGTTTTCTTTAATTGAGGAAGAAATATCTTCTGCACGAAGAGAATCAATTACTTTGCAGGAAGTTTCAGAGTATTTAATAAGTGAAAGATTGGGTTGCGCTAATTTTTGTTCGCCGGTAAAAACCAAACTGCCGGGGGGTAAACCGGTTTTGCGGGCTTGCTTCTTGGTAAGAGATTTGTCTGAGAATTTCATTTTTGCCTTGTTAAACAGGTTCTATTTAAAAAAGTTTTTCGTCCATTCAAGAGTCTTGCGAATGCCTTCTTGGTACGGCGTTGCCGGAAGTGTATCAAAGGTTGTACGGAATAATTCTCCGGTCATTATAAGGCGTTCGCTTTTTAAATACATCATTTCTTTAAATTCTTTTGCCATTGGATTAAATAATCCGGCAAGCGCCACAAGAAATTCTATATTGATGGAAGAAATTTTTGAATGTTTTCCGGCTTGTTTGCTGATTTCTTTTAAGAATTTTTTTGCAGTTGTTCCTGCTTCGCCAGGTAAATCGGAATATCCGGGAACGTTAAACTGCATTTCGTCCCCTTTGGATGAAAGTCCGGCAAGAGCCATTGCTTCGCCGCCGTCTTCAATATAAATTAATTCTGTTGGAACATTTAATCCGCCAAACCATTGAATCTTTTTTCCGCGTAAAGCATTTTGAAAAATTTTTTCCGAAAAACCATTGATAACAAATGGACCATAAAAATCCGGCATACGAACAATGCTGTAACATAATCCGCTTTCTTTGTTTGCGCGAACAAGCATTCGCTCCATTTCAATTCTGATTTTTCCTTTTTTAGTTGATGCTGCATGCGGATGCCCTTCATTTACAAGCGATTGCTGCGCTTTGCCGAAAACATAAACATTACCCGGGAAAACTAATTTTGCTTTTTTATTTATTGCCGCAGTCATTGAAACGGAAAGTAATTCCCGCGCTTCACTTTGCCAGTTTGGATAAGGAACGTTTGCGCAGTAAAAAAGTGTTGAACAGTTTTCTAATGCTTTCTCAATATCGGAAAGGTTTGCCGCATCACCTTGAATTAATTCAATTCCTGCTTCGCCAGGTAAACCTTGCGCATATTTTTCAGCTTTTTGTAAATTGCGAACCAACGCAACAACAGATTCATTTTTTTCTAACAACGCTTTCGCTGTCGCTCTTCCAATTCCGCCTGTAAAACCGATGATGAGATGTTTCATCTTCATACCGGCAACTCATCGTTTCCGTTTATGACTACTTCATCTTCCGGAACCACTTTAGCAATATCTGCAATTGCATCGTCATCTTTTAAGCGGATAACGCGGACACCTTGCGTATTTCTTCCCATCACGCGAATATCTTTTACGCTTTGGCGGATCGCCATTCCCTGCGAACTGATGATCATCAATTCTTCGTTATCAGTTACTTCCATCATCGAGATCATCTTGCCGACTTTATCAGTTGTCTTTACGGTGATAACGCCTTTGCCGCCGCGTTTTGTAATTCTGTAATCATTAATGTCGGAACGTTTTCCAAATCCGTTTTCGGTAACAACAAGAATGCTGGCTTGCCGTTTAATAACCAGCAGACCGACAACTAAATCATCTTTACCGAGTTTTACTCCGCGCACGCCTGTAGAGGTTCTGCCCATATCACGTACATCTTTTTCATGGAAGCGAATCGCTAGACCATGCGAAGTGCCAAGAACAATATCATTTGTGCCGTCGGTAATTTTAACGGCGATCAATCTATCACCCTCATTAATATTGATGGCATTGATGCCACCACGACGTACGTTTCCGTAAGCGGAAAGAACAGTTTTCTTAATGGTTCCCAGCGCCGTAGCCATGATCAGATATTGGTCATCTTTAAATTCTTTTACATTTACAAACGCGGTAATATCTTCATCTTTTTCTTTTTCAATTAAGTTCAAGATTGAGCGACCACGTGTTGCTCTGCCACCTTCGGGGACTTCGTGAACTTTCAGCCAATAACATTTTCCCTTATCGGTAAAGAATAAAATGTATTGATGCGTGGAAGCTACAAACATGTGCTCGATGAAATCTTCATCTTTTGCTTCGGCGCCATGTACGCCTTTACCTCCGCGTCCTTGCTTACGATAGCCGCTTACCGGGAAGCGTTTAATAAATCCTTTGTGAGAGATGGTTACAACAACATCTTCTTCGGCGATGGTATCTTCCAAAGAAAATTCAGTGTAGTCGTAAATAATTTCCGTTCTTCTTTCATCACCAAATTTTTCTTTTAGGAGAAGAAGCTCATCTTTAATTATGAAATACCTTTTTTCTTCGCTGCTTAAAATGCCTTTTAATTTTTCAATCAGCTTAATTATTTCTTTGTATTCGTCTTCAATTTTTTTGCGTTCAAGTCCGGTTAAGCGTTGCAACCGCATATCAAGAATTGCTTTTGCCTGGATTTCGGAAAGTTTGAACTTCTTTATCAAATTATTTTTTGCAGTTTCAACATCGCGCGATTTTTTGATTGTCTCGATCACTTCATCAATGTTATCAAGTGCAATGATGTACCCTTCTAAAATATGGGCGCGGCGCTCTGCCGAGTCAAGTTCGTATTTCGTTCTCCGGATTAAAACATCCATCCGGTGATTCAAGAAATGGAACATCGTTTCTCTTAAAGTAAGCACTTTTGGTATGCCGTTCACCAGTGCTAACATAATTACGCCAAAAGTTACCTGCATTGATGTATGTTTAAAGAGGTTATTTAGGACAACCGCAGGAGTAGCATCCCGTTTTAATTCGATCACAAGGCGCATACCGTCGCGGTCAGATTCATCGCGAATAGCTGAAATATCCTTAATTTTTTCATCGCGGACAAGTTCTGCAATTTTTTCTTGAAGCGTTGCTTTATTTACTTGATAGGGAAGTTCGGTAACGATGATACTTTCTTTTCCGCTTTTTTGTGTTTCAACATTTGCTTTTGCACGGACAATAATTTTGCCTCTCCCGGTCATGAAGGCATCTTTTACGCCTTGATAGCCGTAGATGATTCCGCCTGTCGGAAAATCGGGCGCGGTAACGTACTTCATTAATTTTTCGTTAGTGATTTCAGGATTTTTGATCATTGCAACCAACCCGTCAATAACTTCACTTAAATTATGCGGAGGAATATTAGTTGCCATACCAACCGCTATTCCGCTTGAACCGTTCACTAAAAGATTAGGAAGATAAGAAGGCATTACGGTTGGTTCTTGAAGAGTGTCGTCAAAGTTAGCTGAAAATTTTACGGTGTTTTTATCAAGGTCGCGAAGCATTTCATCTGCAATTTTTGCAAGACGTGCTTCGGTGTAACGCATAGCTGCGGGAGAATCGCCGTCAACAGAACCGAAGTTTCCTTGTCCATCAACCAGTGGATAGCGGAGAGAAAACTCTTGTACCATTCTCACCATTGAATCATAAACTGCCGTATCACCGTGCGGATGGTACTTACCAAGCACCTCACCCACGATTCTCGCTGACTTTTTGTACGCTTTATTATGCGCCATTCCGAGTTCGTGCATTCCGAAAAGAACGCGGCGGTGAACAGGTTTTAGACCGTCACGAACGTCTGGGAGCGCTCTTGAAACAATGACGGACATGGAATAGTCAATGTATGAGGATTTCATCTCTTCTTCTAAAGAGACGGGAACAACTTTTTCAAATAGGTTTGCCATTATGTATCTAAATTTTTATTAAAAACTGTTTTTAATTTGAATATCTATATAAAAGAATCACACGTCCAAGTTTCTTACATACTTCGCATGTTTTTCAATAAACGCGCGGCGCGGTTCAACAGCGTCGCCCATGAGTGTCTCGAAAATTTTATCGGCGGTTGCGGCGCTTTCAAGGGAGACCTGCAAAACTGTCCGCGTTTCGGGATTCATGGTTGTTGACCATAATTGTTCGGGATTCATTTCACCCAAACCTTTATAACGGGAGACAACAATTTTTCTATTCGTAATAACTCCTTCTTCAACTGGCTCTTCATCCAGGTCTTCAGCAACTTCTTTTCCGGTTCCTTTAAATCTTTTTAATATTTCATCTCTTTCCGCATCGTCGTAAGCATAATATTCTTCTTTCCCTTTTTTAATTTTGTAAAGGGGCGGCTGCGCAATAAAAATATTTCCATTTGTAATAAGTTCTTTCATGTGGCGATAAAAGAAGGTTAGCAGAAGTGTTTTAATATGTGCGCCGTCAACGTCGGCATCAGTCATAAGAATAATTTTTCCGTAACGGGATTTTAGCGCATCAAAGTCATTTCCCCAGCCTGCACCAATTGCGGAGATCATCGCTTTAATTTCGTTGTTCTCCAGAATTTTATTCATGTTTGCTTTTTCGACGTTCAAAATTTTTCCGCGCAACGGAAGGATCGCCTGAAACCTTCTGTCTCTTCCTTGTTTTGCAGAACCGCCTGCAGAATCTCCTTCAACAATGTACATTTCGCAATGTTCGGGATCGGTGATTGAACAGTCGGCAAGTTTCCCGGGAAGTCCAAATCCATCAAGCGCATTTTTTCTACGAGCAAGTTCGCGGGCTTTACGTGCGGCTTCTCGGGCTTCAGCGGCGCGTGTACATTTCTCAATAATTTTTTTGCCGACGGAGGGATTTTCTTCCAAATATTCAGAAAGTTTTTCACCAACAAGTGTTTCTACTGCTGATTTTGTTTCGCTGTTCCCGAGTTTGGTTTTTGTTTGTCCTTCAAATTGGGGCTCTTGAACTTTAACAGAAAGCACTCCGGTTAATCCTTCACGAAAATCATCGCCGGTAAGTTGAATTTTATCACTTTTAATTAATCCGTTTTTTGCCGCATAATTGTTGAGCGTTCTTGTAAGAGCAGTTTTAAAACCAACAAGATGTGTTCCGCCTTCGTGGGTATTGATGTTATTAACATAGGAGAAGAGGTTTTCCGCATAACCGCTGTTGTATTGAAAAGCTACCTCAATCGGTGTTCCGTCTTTTTCACCTTCGATATAAACCGTTTTGTGAAATGCTTCGCGGGTTGCGTCAAGATATTTTACAAATTCAATTAAACCGCCTTTAAAATGAAACGTTTCTTCTTCGTTTTCTATCTCATCCCGGATAATTATTGTTATGGTTTTATTTAGGTAGGCAAGTTCACGCATTCTTTCGGCAATAGTGTCAAATTTAAATTTTGTTATTTTAAAAATTTGTTTGTCGGGTCTAAACGTAACTGTTGTGCCTGATTCATTCTTCCGAGCTGTTCCGATCTCTTTAACTTTATAACTGGGAACACCGCGTTCATATTCCTGGCGGTAAGTTTTTCCGTCGCGCTTCACTTCAACTTTTAACCACTCGGAAAGAGCGTTTACGACTGAAACTCCAACGCCATGCAATCCGCCTGAAACTTTGTATGAGTCTTTGTCGAATTTCCCGCCTGCGTGCAAAACCGTCATGACAACTTCAAGTGCAGATCGTTTTTCTTCCAGATGCATATCAACCGGGATGCCGCGTCCGTTATCTTCAACGGTTACGGTTTCATCTTTGTTGATAGTAACTTTAATAGTGTCGCAATATCCGGCGAGGGCTTCATCGATACTATTGTCTACAACTTCATTAATGAGATGATGCAGACCACGTTGACCGACATCGCCAATGTACATTGCAGGACGCATGCGTACGGCTTCAAGTCCCTTAAGGACGTTAATATTTTTTGCACTATATTCTTGAGTATTATCTGTTCCGTTAGCCATTTATTTTCCCAGGTATTAATTTCAATTTTTGTTCTTAAGCATCTTCATGATCAAGAGTCCATGTATTTATTTATCCAATAAGTTTCAAATAGTTTATTCTTTTTTCACCGAAGAACTCGTTTATTTTCTCAACCAATTTTTCTTTTTGAAGAAAGAGTTCATTCCGCCAAGCAGGATTTTCAACTTTTAATAAAAGAATTTTCCTTTCAACTTTTTGGGGTTCCGCAATTTTTTCAAATGCAGGAAATATCTCATAAAATTTTTCGATCACTTCATTCTCTTTAATGAAAGCATTTATTTTTCGCAGCCCCGGTTCACTAGCAAGAAGTTCCGCAAGACTTTTTACTTTATGGCTACGCATAAGAAACTTGCCCGCTTGAAATTTCAATTACTTTATCGTTTTCGCTTCGCAAAAGAAACGAGAGATTTGCCAAATCGGTTGCGGTTATAAACGCCTGCCCCACGTTACGAATATAATTACTGATGTGCGCCGCTCTTTTTGCGTCGAGTTCACCGAAGGCATCATCAAGTAAAAAAATCGGAGCTCTTCCAAGAATATCTTTCATATAAAAAAATTGAGCGAACCGCAGTGCAACTTGAAAAGTTTTGTGCTGCCCTTGTGAACCAAAAACCTTTAACGCTTTTCCGTTGATTGAAAAGATAAAATCATCGCGGTGAGGTCCAACGAGGTTTGTTCCTCTTCTGATTTCTTCATCTTTTCTTTTTGCTAATTGAGCAAAAAAATTTTCTTCTAAATCAGCTTCTCCATTTGCAATAGTAGTTTGATATTCAATTAAAGGAAGTTCTTCGTCATTCAAAATAGAGGAATACGCATGCAATAAATAATCATTGAACAAAATCAAGAACTTTTTTCTGTACGCAATTAGACTGCTCCCTGCAGTAACCATTTTTGCATTCCATGCTTCCAACTCCTCAATACTTACCGAGCGAAAATCTTCTTTCAATTTATTTAATAGAAACGAACGATGCTTCAGTGTTTTTGAATAATCAAGCAGCGTTTCCATATAAAGTGGATTTGATTGTGAAAGTATTGCATCGACAAACTTTCTACGGTCTGCAGGAGCGCCTTGTGTTAATTGATGATCTTCAGGCGTAAGCAAAACTATCGGGAATTTTCCGATCACTTCCGACGGGCGGTAAATTTGTTTTCCGTTTACTAAAAAAGACCGCTTGTTTTCGGAGGCAGAATAACACATACGGACAATGTCGGAAGTATATTCTTGAAATGTTCCGGTCACTTCACACTCCGTTGCAGAAAATTGCATGAGTTCTTGGTCTGAGGAAGCTTTAAAGTTTTTTGTAGTACACAATGAATAAATTGCTTCTAAAATTGTTGTTTTTCCTTGCCCGTTTTCTCCGACGATAAAATTTATCCCGTCTGAGAAAGTAAGAAAAGAGTCCGCATGTATTCTATAATTTTTTAGCTGAAGAGATTGCAATACCATATTAACTATTTAACCGGACCGGCATCAACAGCATCAACAATTCTTCTTGCTCTGTTTTTTCAACAGGTTCAATTACACACGCTTTGGTGGGCGAATGCAGTTTAAATTGAATTTCGCCTTCATCAAGGTGCATAAGAATATCGTTGGCGTAAGCGGTGTTAAAGCCGATATCCATCGGTTCACCCGTATAAGTACAAGGAATAGTTTCCTTTGCGCTTGAGCCTTTATCGATATCTTCCGAAGAAACTTCTAATGATGTTTCGGAAATGGAGAATTTTACTTGTTGATAATTAGAAGTTGAAAAGAGGAGCATTCTTTTTATTGCTGCGTGCAGATCGTTTCTGCGAAGTTTTAAAATATTTTCATTTTCAATGGGGATGACGCTGGTATAATCCGGATATTTTTGTGCGATGAGCCGTGAACTAAATTCAACATCATCCATTACAAAAGAGAGATGCGTTTCGCTAAGGTAGAGCGTCAAGTCGTTATCGTTTACTAATTTTCCGAGAACACCCACTGCACGTTCGGGAAGGATATAATTTTCATGATCAGGAAAAGTAACTTTCTTATCGATAAATTTTACCAGGCGATGTCCATCGGTAGCCACAAAGGTTAATCCGTTTTCTGCACATTCTAACAACGCTCCCATCATGGCCGGTCGCATAGCTTCTTTGCTTATAGCAAATGATGTTTTGTCGATTGCTTTTTTTAATGTTTTACCGCTTAGTGTAAGCGATTTGTCTTTTTGAATAACGGGAAGTTTCGGAAATTCTTCGGAGGAAGCAAAACCAATTGCATATTGACCGTTTTCTGTAGTGAGTTTCATTTTTTGATTTGGTTCTGTAGTAAAGCTGATCATCGTATCGCCGAGAGATTTAACAACATCAAACAGCAGCTTTGCAGGAACTACCATCGAGAGATTCTCGTTAGCGTCCACATTCAAAGACGTACGAAGTGCAATCTCTAAATCGGTTGCGGAAACCGTTAAAACTCCATCTTCAATATCAAAGAGAAAGTTTTCTAAAATAGACATAGTGGTTCTTGCCGGTATCGCCGGAAAAACTTTTGCTAACAGTTTTTCTAATTGTTTGCTGTTGATTTTAAAATTCATAATCATCTCCATTTAGATACTGAAATTTAATAAAAAATGAGGGAAACTCAATTTAAAAAACTAAGTATTTCTAATCTTTTTTGAACAAGAAGATAGGAAAACTATAAGCCGCCCGTAGGGGTTATCACCTTATCATTTGAAGAAATAGTCGCACTAACAATATAATTTTTTTGCTCGCCTGTTCCTTGAATTGAACTGGAATAGAGAACCGTTATTTTTGTGTCTGCATTTACTTCAACCGAACCGTTAACAGCGCCGCTTATGGCAACAGATGTTACTCCTGAAGGTATATCGTACGAAGTTGAGTAAGTGTACGTTCCCTTAGGAATGTTCCGAACCGTTTTCGAACCGTTGGGCACAACGGTAAATGTTTCTCCCATAAAATTGACATACATATTTCCTAAAGCGATGCTTTTAAAAGTAACACTGTTGGTAACTGTTGTTTTACAACCGCCTAAGAAGAAGAATAGACCAATTATAACGATAAAAATTCTGCGTATGTCCATTTTTTAGCCTTTAGAATATTTTCTCTCAAAACTTAGGTTTTTTCTTATTAAATTTCAATAAAGATTTTCTGTTTCAACAATTAAATATTCTCTTGCAAATAAAGTGAAAAAGATGAGAACAATTAAACTACTCAGTTTTCTTTGTTATTATTTTATAACCGCAACATTTCTTAACTCCCAACAAAATGAGATTATAAAATTAACATCCAAAGATATTGAAATAAATGTTGAAAGTTCTAAGCCGGGCTTAACTATTTCTAATTCTTGGAAATATAAATCCGGCGATTCTTTGGCGCGAAGATGATTCTCTTGAAGATGGCGTTATGTTTGTGGTGTTGAAGTTTAAGTAATTAAATTGGTTGAACTTGACCGTTAAGAGAGTGCTATTTTGTTTAATTCTCTTTTATTCACAGGAAGGCTCTATGAAATTTTTGTCTCGGTTTTTCGGAAGTAACTTTTCCAAAGTGCTCGGTATCTTTTTATTCATATTCGTTTTTGCTGATGTATTAAAACCACAGCAGAGTTATAATAATAATGCTGATGGACAAATCAGCGGGATTGTTATTGACTTCCACACGAAGGAACCGCTGGAGTTTGTAAATTTTATTTTAACTTCTTTAAAAGATTCAAACATAATTGTTGGAACATCTTCCGGGAAAGATGGGCGGTTTACACTAATGGGAATTGCTTACGGCACTTATAAAGCAAAAGTTTCCTTAATGGGTTATAAAACCCGTACAAGAAGTAATATGGTTCTCTCTCCCAAACAGCACATAATCCAACTCGATACAATTTTTTTAATGCCGAAAGAGATATTGACAGATGAAGTAAAAATTGTTTCCGATAAATACCCGATTGTATATGAAAAGGATAATAAGGATAAATTGATTATTAGTCCCGACCGACGTTGGGGCAATAATGCTTATGAATTATTAGAAAGCGCTCCTTTGGTTGATGTTGATATTATGTCGGGAGATATAAAGATGTTTGGGAAAGAAAACACAATTATTTATATAAATGGAATGCCTAAAGAATTTTCTGGAATAGGTGCACCGGAGGAATTAAGAACGTTGCCCTTTTCTGAAATCGAAAAAATAGAAATAGTCATGAATCCTGTAGCCGAATATGGTTTGATTTCTGACGGAGGGATTATTAATATTGTAACCAAGCAGAATAAAACCGACAAGTATAGCGGCAATACCGGATTGAATGTAAACAATGATAATTCATTGAAAACAAACAGTGGGATAAGAGCTACTTTGGGAAAATTAACGTTGTCTGGAAACTATAAGTACTCCAATTCTAAGCATTATCAAAACACAGCTTCTTTAAAAGAAATTGATTTTGAAAACACTTCGAGCTATATCGGTCAGGAAGGGAGCTATATCAGCAAGTTTAATGACAACTATTTTTCAATTGGCACAGCTTTTCCAGTCGATACAACGATCAATATAAATTTTAGCAGTTCATACAGAGAGCATCTAAGAAATAACGATAGAATAATTGTAAACAAAACGTTAGATCAATATCTTACAGAGACTTCCCGTTCAATAAGCAACAGTGTTACAAGAAGTGTTCACCAGTTTGTAAATAATTCAATTCTAGTCCGTAAATCTTTTGATAAAAAAGGACACTATTTTTCCGGAGGAGTATTTTATTTTAAAAATAGGATGATTCAAAACAATGATGTAAACCGGGAACAAGTAATTTCTAATTCTTTTATGACTTATGGCACAAATCAAAAAAATACTTCGGTAAACACGGATATTTGGATTAATTGGAAGTTGAGATACAATCGGCCAATATCAAAGGTAATAAACCTTGTCGGGGGATACGATGGATCGTCGAAAAAACTGGCAATGAACAGCACCTATTCTTTGTACGATACATTAACACAAAGATATCTTGAAAATGTTGCTAATAGTATAATGAATGGGCACAATGAAAGTGTTCATAATTTATCTTTAAGCGGAAGCGGAACCATATTTGATTTTCAATACGACTTGGGGATGACGGCAGTACAGACAAGCATCAAAGTGGAAAATAAGGTTTTAAATTTCACCTATCAAACTCACCTATTTAATCTTAATTCAACGGCGTCTCTTTCTAAAAATATTTCAGAGAATGGGAGGTTTTCATTGCGCTATTCTCGTCTTTCAATAAATCCAAGTAACAATTACTTAAATCCATATGTTGATTATTCTGATTCAACAAATATTATTGTTGGGAACACCGGGTTAAAACCGATGATTAATAATTTTTATTCAGTAAAATATTTCATAGTGGATAGGGATTTTAACGGAATTATAGGAGTTGATTATACTGTAACAACGAATGGTATTGAGTTGGTCACTCATCCAATCAACTGGACTGCGACACAAACAACGTATGAAAATATTGTAACTCGCAAATCTTATAATCTAGCTTTATCTTTGAGCAATAAATTTTGGGGTTGGATGGAGCTTTCCTCGGATTTTTATATACGACAATTTGAATATATTAGTCCAAAGGTTAATAATAAAGGAAGAATGTGGTCGTCCGGGTTTGGTGCAAAATTATCATTTGATGATTTGGTTTTTCAATTTAATTGCAGGTATTCTTCGCCCTCTTCTTATAGAATCCAGGAAAAAAGCAAGGCAAACTTTTCGGCAAATGCAGCTGCCAAAATGTTGTTTTTTGATAAAAGTTTAGCACTAACTTTGCGGGTAATAGACCTTTTTAATACAAATAACAGCAATTCGGATACTTACGGTCCCGGGTTTTCTTCCACAAATAGCATAAAAGAAAGAACGAGAGTATTTACGCTGGATATCTTTTATTTCTTTAATAGCCAAGCTAACGAGAATATAGTAGAGCAGAATTCTGATGAAGTGCCCGATGACTTTTAATAGTGTTATTCACTTCTCCGGTAAGCGATCATTCCATCGGGAACATTCTTTGCGTTAAAACCTTTTTCGAGTAGAAACTTTGTTGCCGAGCGTGAACGGTTTCCCGATCTGCAAATAACGGCAATTTCTTTTTTCCGGTATTTTTCAAGCTTCGTTACTTCTTGCGAGAGCACTTGTAAAGGAATATTAATAACCCCGTTAATTTTTCCAAGACCACTTGCCAATTCTTCCGGCATTCTTACATCAAGAATAATTAGAGTTGTATCTTTTCCATAACGCTCTTTAAGCTCGGAAACAGAAATTGAGGTTTGGGGATCGTCTTGAGCCATTCCGAAGAAACTGAATATTGACATAAGTAGTAATGTTGTTAATAAATAAAATTTCAGGGTTATTTCCACTTGTGTTAGTTTAATCCGCACATACCGGAAGCGCATCCGCCACCGCTGTTGTAATTCGTTCCGCATGTTCCGGTTGAACATCCGCCATCGTAGGAAGAACCGGAGCTTACTGATGCGGCAAACGATGAGAGAAGTTTTTTATTCTCTTTCGATTGACATTTCGGACAGGTAACATCGTCTATTTTTGTTGAAGATTTATGTAGCACTTCAAATTTTTCATTGCAAGATTCACATCGGTATTCAAAGATTGGCATAATAATTATCCTTTTTTATCAGTTTTATTTCTCATCATTTAATTCCAGAAACGCCATTAGTTTTTTATGGACATCATCCGGGAACGTTTCGGTACATTTTTTATAAAGATCAATCGTCATTTCAACCGAAGTAAAATAACTTTTGCATCCTTCGCAATTTTCTAAATGGTCTTTAATTGCTACGCATTTTGGTGAGTCCATTTCCTCGCTGAGACTTTCGCAAATGTGACTCATCACATCTTTACACGAGACTTTTTCTTCATTCATTCTTGAAATGCCTTCGTAATTTCATTTCTTAAAAATGCCCGCGCTCTATGCAGGCGCGATTTTACTGCCGGTACCGAAAGCTCAAGCATCTTTGCCGTTTCTTCCGTTGAATATTCTTCAACATCACGCAGTGTAAACACTACGCGGTATTCCGGTTGTAATTTGTCTATGGCTGAATCCAAAATGTTTCGCAGTTCCTTTGTTTCCAAATTTTTTATCGGCAGCGTTGACCAATCGGCAATATATTTTTCATCGAACAAGCTATCATCGGTTTCTTGTTCCACAAAAGTGTAGCGGCTGCTTTTTCTTGCTTCCATTAAGCAGTGATTAACCACAATCCGGTAAAGCCATGTTGAAAGTTTTGAGTTTCCGTCGAACTGGTGCAGAGATTTTATCATGCTGTAAAAAGTTTCCTGCATCATGTTCTCAGCTTTTTCGCGGTCTCTGCAAACTTTAAAAGCGAAACTATAAACCGTCTGCCCGTAATTTTTTACGAGTTCGGCAAGCGCTTTTCTGTCTCCGTTCTTTGCGGAAGCTATTAATTGTTCTTCATTCATGTTGTAAGATGTAAATTTTGGATTTTCGATTCTTAAAATAGTTAAAAAATTTAGAGAACTATAATTCGAGGCTCATCCACAAATACCAGCTTGCAATTGACTGATACGGTTTCCACTTTTTCTTTTCGCAAAGCGCGGCAACTTTTGTTTCGTCTGGCAGTACTTTTAAATGATAATTTTTCCGGATCGCATTTTTTATCCCCAGATCGCCAACAGGCAGAACGTCTAATCTTCCGAGTGTAAAAATCAAGAACATGTGAGCCGTCCAAACGCCGATACCTTTAACTTTTGTAAGCTCACCAATAATTTCACCATTAGATTTTTGAGAAAGATTCTTAAATGAAAGTTGATTTGACAAAATTTTATCTGACAAATCTTTTACATAAATTGCTTTTGCATTTGAAAGCCCGAATTTCCTCAACTCCTCGACGGGTGTTGCGGCAATATCTTCGGGTTTAACATGTTTGCCAAAGTGCGCTGAGAATTTTCCATAAATGCTTTCTCCGGCTTTTACCGAAAGCTGCTGATTGATAATTGCTTGAATAAGCGAGGGATAATAATTCTTCCGGCGCTTAATGCTGCATGGTTTAGTCTGTGATATAATCCCTCTGAGAATAGGGTCTCTATCATTTAAGTGATTTATTCCGTTTCTAATTTCTAAAGAATTCATTATAATTATAAAGAAAAAAAATAGTATTTAAAATGGCAACTCAAATAAAACCGATATTACTTATAAAAGCAAATAAACTTTTTTCAAATGTTCCTGAAAAATCTTATGCTTTTCCCTTCAATGCCAAAGAGGTTATTGAATTTAAAGAAGGTGATATTATTTATAAAGCCGGAGATTCTGCGGAACACATCTATTTGATTTTAGATGGGGAAGTGAAAATAAAATTTTCCGTACCGGTTGATGGACAAAGAATTTTACTAAAAACCAACTCAGATTTTTTCGGCGAGAAAGAATTTCTTTCGATGGCTTCGCGTGGCTCTTCTGCAGTTGCCGAAACCAACTCAACTCTTTATCTACTTAAAAGGAAAGAATTAAACAATTTAATAACATCAAACAGAACAATTTCAAATAACCTTCAGGGGATAGAGAGTTTGTCTATTGGCGAAGAAGATACTTCAAAACATTCCGGAGACGAATATCAAAACATTACCAGTGAGCCATTCAGTTTCGATTCGTTTTCTCGATCAGTTGATGAAAAACCGTTTATGCTTACAGATGAAAAGCAGGCGGATTTATCCCAACAGGGTCTGGATGATTCGCAAGGTGAACCTTCTTCTCAAGGTGAACCTTTTTCTCAAAGCGAACCTCCTTTACAAGACGAACCCGAAATATCTTTTGATACTGATAAATTCAAATCCACCTATAACGAGATAGATTTGGGAGATGCGATTCAAAAAGATTTTTCAAAAACACAAGCAGTTGAACCGGAAATCACTAACTGGGATTTTTCAATATCTCCTTCAGATGACCTTGTGCCGGAAGAAGAGGATTCACCCTTGCCTGATTTGCAAGGCGACGAAGAACCGAATGAAAAAGTCCCCCATATTCTTGAACCCATTGAAGAAAGTTTCTGGGGAATTTCCGAATCTTCTGAAAACGAAACGTTTAACGAGGAACCGCTTGTCGAACAAAAACCTTTGTTTTCTTCCGAAGACAGCCAATCACTTTTTGTTCAGAATGAAAATAATGCAGCCATAGGATTAACCGCAGATCAGCTTAAACTTATAATTGAAGCGGCAGAAAAAGTAAATTCAAATATTAAAATTGATGAAGTCCTCTACTCAATTATTGAAGCCGCAACTTCGCTAACCTCAGCCGACCGCGGAACTCTTTACATTTTGGATTATGATAAAGGGGAATTGTGGTCCAAAGTTTTACGCGGTGAAAACGTTGAAGATATAAAATTGAAAGTTGGACAAGGACTTGCCGGATGGGTGGCAAAAACCGGCGAAATAATTAATCTTTCCGATGTTCATCAAGATGAACGATTTGACAGCGACATTGATAAGTTGTCAGGCTATACAACAAAATCGATGATCTGTTATCCAATAAAAAATCGTGAAGGCGTTATAATTGGCGTTTTGCAATTGTTGAATTCCTCCCGCGGAGAATTTACCCAAATTGATTTAGATTTTCTTGAAGCCCTTTCCGTTCACGCGGCGCTTGCTTTAACAAATGCAGAACTTATGCAGCAGCTTTTAAAAACCGACAAACTTGTTTCGCTTGGTAAACTTACGAACTTTATTCTTTCCGATATAAAAAAACCTGTTCTTACCATTAAACAGTTTGCTGAACATATTAAAAGGAAAAATGTACCCGATGATGTGAAACAGGTTATGGATTTAATGATTGAACAAGTTGCAAATGTAAATGAAATTATTCAATCAACTCTTGCTTATGCCGAAGGAAAAACCTTTTACCGGCTGAAAAAGAGAGCGTTAAATGTCGTAATGGATGAGATAGTTTCCAAACTTGCGGAGTATGTTGAATACCGGGGTGTAAAGTTATTTAAGAAATTTGACCGCGATGTTACCGTTAATGTTGATAAAAAGGAATTATATCAAGCCTGCTACCAAATAGCCAAGAATGCTTGCGATGCGATGCCTGACGGAGGAAAGCTCTATGTTTCAACTTCGGTTGAAATGCACTCCGTGAAAATTTCATTTAAAGATAACGGTATCGGAATTCCTGAAAGCGTTTTAGGAAAAATCTTTGAACCGTTTATGAGTCAAGGAAAGAAAGAAGGAATGGGTTTAGGGCTTCCGATCGCAGAAAATATTATTAAAAAACACAACGGGACTATTTCTGTAGCAAGCGAATTAGGAGAGGGAGCAGTTTTCTCTATTTCACTCCCAATTGAGCTGTAGTTTTTCTTAAATGATCTATAACCTTATTACCGTTCTTGGTCCCACAGCATGTGGTAAAACTAAACTAACCGCACGGCTCGCAGACCATTTCAACGGTGAAGTTATTTCTGCCGACTCACGCCAGGTTTATAAAAGAATGAACATCGGGACAGGAAAAGACTTGCAAGAGTTTTTTCTCAACAGCAGAAAAATTCCTTATCATCTTATTGATATTGTTGAACCGGAAGAAGAATTTAATTTATTTTTATTTACGGAACATTTCTCAAAAGCATTTCATTCAATATTAGAAAAACAAAAAACTCCTTTTTTAACCGGCGGTACGGGAATGTATCTTTCTGCTGTACTCCAAAATTATCAATTGGCAAAAACCGATTTTCATTCAAAACGGAAGAGCGACTTAGAAAAATTTCCGGCGGATACTTTGGCGGAGCTGCTTCTGTCTCTTAATCCCAAACTGCACAACACTACCGATTTGCTTGATAGAGAAAGACTTATCAAAGCTATTCTTGTGGCGGAAGCAAGTTCAAATGATGAAGCCAACGGGCACATGAAAGTTTCTTCGTTCACAATCGGAATCCAGCCGGAGCGAAAAATTTTAAAAGAAAGAATTTCCGAACGGTTAAAATTGCGTTTACAAAATGGAATGATCGAAGAAGTTGAACGGCTTGTTACCGAAGGAATTTCATTTGAGAAGTTAAATTTTTTCGGATTGGAATACCGGTATATTGGTTTGTATCTTCAAAAGAAATTGACATACAATGATATGTTCCAAAAACTGCGGGGCGCCATCAATCAATTTGCAAAACGGCAAATGACCTGGTTCAGAAAAATGGAACGTGAAGACGTTCCAATTTATTGGCTCCCCGAAGCTGATTTTTCAGAAGCAAAAAATCTCATCGAATCCAAATGCCCACTCTTCCACTAAAAGTAAAAAAATATTTAGACAAATACGGAACTGAAGTTCGTCCTTTTGAGTGGTGTTCTTCCGCCCAAATTGAATTGATTGTTGTTGTTCCCGCAATAAGTGAATATGAAAACATACAAAAATTACTGACCTCTCTTGGAGCTGCGGATAATAAATACACCGATAAAATTTTAGTAATGTTTGTTGTGAACAATCTGCAATCTTCCGGAGAGGAAGTAAAAAGAGAGAATCAAAAAACGCTTGGGTTTTTACGTTCGTATATTCGCGGTAGGAACTCCAAAAATAGTTTTTATGCCGGATTTATTGATGCAGCAAGCGATGGAAACGAACTTGACGAGAAAAACGGAGGCGTAGGATTAGCGCGTAAAATAGGCATGGACGCGGCTCTCTCACTTTTTAATTATGAATCTGCGAAGAAAAAAATCCTCGTTTGCCTTGATGCAGATTGCACGGTTTCTCAAAATTACTTTACGGAAATTTATGAAGAGTTCAACCGGCAGAATTTACATGCGGCGGTTACATCGTTTCAACATTCTTTATCGAACGCAGTAAATCGGGAAGCAATTCTTTGTTACGAAATATTTCTCCGCTATTATGTTTTGAGTTTGCGGTTTGCCGGCTCACCTTACGCGTTTCATACAATCGGCTCAACAATTATCTGCAATGCTGAAAGCTATATAAAAGTTGAAGGAATGAACAAGCAAAAAGCAGCGGAAGATTTCTATTTCCTTGAAAAGTTGGCAAAAAATGTTTCGGTAGGAGAAATAAAAAACGCCGTAGTCTATCCGTCGCCGCGCGGATCGTGGCGGGTTCCGTTTGGAACGGGGCAGAGAGTTAATCGATTTCTCAGTCAAATTCAGAATGAATATCTTCTTTACAATTTCAATTCGTTTTTGATCTTGAAAGATTGGCTGCAATTATTTTTGTTAACTAATTTTGCAGTGGAAGAATATATTGCCGAAGCAGCAAAAATTCATCCAAGTCTTTCTGCATTTTTAAAAGAACAGAAGTTTGAAAAAGTATGGAGTGAAATATCGCGTACAACAAAAACTGACGAACAATTACAGAGGCAAAAAAGTACCTGGTTTGACGGATTTAAAACTTTGAAACTTATCCATTACTTGCGTGATAATGGTTTTCCTCTTCACCCGATGTTCGTTTCTCTAAATCAACTTTTAAAAGAAATGAAAGTTCAAATTGATTTTAAAAGTGAAGAGGAAATTCCTTCGTTTGAGGTTCAACAAAAATATTTAGAAACGTTACGCAATTTGGGAAATGAATTTTCTTAAAGAGGAGTCTTGCTTTTTCCTTATATTTGAAAAAAAAATCTAAACAAAATGGATCCAATAAATATTATCATCGGAATAAATATCCTTGCAACGTTCGGAGCCAATATCTCCGGAGCCAAACAAGGGTTTAAGTCATCAATAACTCAGGTTAAAGAGAAACCCAAAACCTATTTGCAGCATCTACCGACAACGCTGGCAACGGTTTCGCTTATCTTGTTAATTATTTCATTATTTCAAATCGGAACGCTGCAGTATGAAGATAAAACATTTGAACTTCGACTAATTGGGTTGGTTTTTTATCTTATTTTTTCCTGGGTGCAAATCTGGTCGTTTAAATTATTGGGAACTAACTATTCGCAGGATATTGTTGTCCTTCAAAAACATCAATTAGTAACCAAAGGGATTTATTCTGTTGTGCGCCACCCGCATTATCTTTCGCAAGTGATCATTGAAATCTCAGCCGCCGCAGCAACATTGAGTTATTTGGTTGCTCCGTTGGCGTTGGTGCAGATCCCTTTTTTATTTTTGCGGGCAAAGCGAGAGGAACAACTTCTGCAAAAACATTTCAAGCAAGACTTTGATGCATATAAAAAAAAAACCGGCTTTTTCATCCCCTTTTTAGGTTAACTGATGAAGATAATCTTATTCTTATTTCTCTTTACTTTAGAAATATTTTCTCAGCAGTTTTATCAGCTTATCATAAGCCATAGCGCAAAAGAAATAACTGTTGATGCTTTCAATAAAAACGGGTTAACTTATTTCCCGGTAGAAGCATTTTCAAAAGAATTACAATTCAAATATAAAACCAATACCGAATCACAGCAACTCGAAATTACTTTTCAGCAGTATCTCTTAAAAATTCGTCCGCGGAATTCTTTTGTAGTTCTTCATTCAAAAAAAGACAAGAGCGAAAAAGTCTTACAGCTGCCGGTTTCAACTATCATCTTGAAAAATCAACTTTATCTTCCTCTTGAGTATGCGCAGAATATTCTTGAAAAATGTCTTGGAGGAAAGATTTTGTATAAGAGAGCTGAAAAAGAGAACGTGAAGGATGAACAACCTACTTCGCAAGGCGAGAAAGAAATTGTAGAAAAGGAAATTCCTTCATTGGAGACAAGCACTCTTAATATTTCGGTTAGTGAAAAAGCAAACGGAACGCTGGTGAAACTTACTTCAAGTAAAAAAGCAAGTAAGGTTACGCATACAATTTCTGATGATATTATCAAAATTACGCTCCCGAACATTTTTGTTGATGAAAAAAAACTTGATCAAACTTTTCCTAAGGGATTGGTTAAAGCGATGAAAGCCGTCAACGCAGAAAATGGAAGCGAACTCTCTCTATTGCTTAGAAAAAATTATTCTGCTTATGAGTTTATAGAAGAAATTGTGGGGAAAGAATTTCTTATAACGATCCACAATAAAAAGTTTGCTGCCTACACCGAAACAAAAAAAGAAAAATGGAATTTTGACGTTATCGTTATAGATGCCGGGCACGGTGGTAAAGATTACGGCGCCATCGGAGTTAATAATACGATTGAAAAAGAAATTAATCTCGCCGTTGCTCTTAAAGTTGGAAAACTTGCAAATGAAAATTTAAAAGATGTTAAAGTGGTTTATACCCGCAACGATGATCATTTTGTTGAATTGTACAAACGCGGAAAAATTGCAAATGAAAATAATGGGAAACTTTTTATTTCAATTCACTGCAACTCCGCTCCAAAGAAAAGAAGTGATCCGAACGGATTTGAGGTTTATCTTTTGCGTCCCGGAAGAACAGAAGCAGCCATTGGTATTGCCGAACGCGAAAACCGCGTGATAGAATATGAAGACGACCCGAAGCGGTATCAAAAATTAACGGATGAGAATTTTATTCTTGTCAGCATGGCGCATAGCTCTTCGATGAAATACTCGGAAAAATTTGCGGACATGATTCACCAGCAGTTCAAACAAAATATATCGCTCTCTCCGCGCGGTGTTAAACAAGCGGGCTTTTATGTTTTGGTGGGCGCTTCAATGCCGAGTGTGTTGATTGAGACAGGGTATGTGTCAAATCCGGAGGACGCTAGCTTTCTTAAAAGTGAAAAAGGTCAGCAGCAGATTGCCCAATCAATTGTAAGTGCAATTAAATCTTTTAAATCTTATTATGATCAGGTAATTGGCTCAGAATAGAGAGATTTTTTTTATAACTTAACACACTAAATTTATACAACACGGAAGGTCAATGACAAAAACACAAATCTGGAGTGCAGCTTTTTTGGGAATTTTTATAATTCTATTTTTTCTTCAAAAATTTACACAAGACGATAACGTCGCATCAACAAATACGGGAATGGGAATGCCGCAAAGTCAATCCACAGAAAAAATGACTCCTTCTGATGCGAGCGGTGAAGTTTTAGTAAAACAATTTAACTGCACAACTTGTCACGGTGTTAATTTGCAAGGAACGAATATGGCGCCGGCATTAGTTGGATTAACATCGTATTACGATAGAGATAAATTGATAAATTATTTACGCAATCCGAATTCTTATCTTGAACAGGATAGATTTAAAGAATACAAAAACAAGTTTAAGAATATTGTTATGCCTGCTTACGGAAATAAAGATGTAAAAGAATTGGGAAAGATTGCCGATTACCTACTAGGCTTAAATTAATATAAAATGATTTCTTCAAATACTTTCATTGCTTTTTTGATACATTCAGCTTACTTTTGCAATTGTTAATGTGAAAGGAAAAGAAAACATTGTCTGAGCAATTAACAAGTTTAACCGATGCAGAAATAATGAAGCGAATTGCGAATTATGATTCGCGCGCTTTGGAAACATTGTATAACCGCTATTCGCCGATTCTTTATACGCTAATTAAAAAAATTGTCGGTGATGTACAGGTTTCGGAAGAAGTCTTAATTGATGTCTTTGTAATTATTTGGCGGAAAATAAATTACTACGATATAAAAAACGGCGATGCTTACAGCTACCTTATCGCTGTAGCCAGAAACAAAGCTATCGATACTATCCGGAGAAGCAAAAACCTCATCCCCGATGCTTACGATGATGATTACGAAAATTTTTATATCGTTCCCAGACTTTCTCCGCAAATAGATGATTTAGATTTAAAGACAGCCATTGGCATAAAAGATAACATCGAAAAAGCATTGAACAAATTAACCGATGCGCAAAAATACGTTCTCTTTCTTGGCTATTATGAAGGTCTCTCACAAAGTGAAATAGCGCAACACCTTCGTATTCCTCCGCAGACGGTTAAATCAAAAGTAAAAATTGCACTCTCCAACTTGAAAGATAATTTATTGAAGGGAGGAGAATAATGGATAATGACAGCGGAAAAGATTTTGCTTCACTTTTACACGCATTTGCTATTGGCTGTTTAGAACGTGAAGATTATGACAGGATGATGGATTATTTTAAAAGCAACCAGGATTATCCTTGGCAGGAGCTCGGTGAGTATCAAAACTTAGTTGCACTACTTCCTTCATTCTTAAATATTGAAGTCCCCGATGCACGCGTAAAAGACATGGTTGCTCGTAAACTTTATCGTTTGCGAGACCAGCAGAGGCCCCAAAGAACCACACAAATAAGTTCCCAAACTTCCCCGGTTCAGCATAAAAATTTATTTCAACGAATTGAAACTCCGGAACAAAAATTATTTTCTCAAATTTCTTCTCCGAATTCAGAAGATGAGAGCAATTATCCGGAACCAATACCAGAGACGATAGAACCAATTAAGAACGACATCAAAAGAACGGAAGAATTTGAACCGGTAAGCAGTGATCAAAATGATTATTCATTTAAACCGGAAAAAGATACTTCTACTCTTTCTGATTTCACTTCACCTTTCAGTAAGGATGATAGCCCCCAAAAGGATGAATCTTATTCCGGTTATTCGTCATATTCACCTGAAAATAATGATGAGAGTTTCTCAAGCAATTTTGATCAAATAGAAAGCGGGAGCAAAGACACCTCCGATGATAAAGATGAGTTTTCGTTTGAATCTTCTCTCTCAAATTATTCCTTAAGCGGAGAGTCCACAAAAAAAAGTAACGAGGCATTTTCTTCATTTACATCAGAAACAATGATTGAAGAACCAGCTGCTGATTCACAGAAAGAAGCCCCCGTTGTAGAAAAAGTAAAATCCGGTATATCGTCAGGAATTTTTTTCTTGGCATTTTTAGGATTAGTCGGTGCAATTGCCGGGGTCTATTATTTCTTATCAAAGGATTTCAAAGTAGCAACGGAAAAACAAGCTACTGAATATAAAGCGATAGTGCAGTCATTGCAGCGGGATTTATCAAGCTCAAAAGAAATTGATGCGCTTCTCGCATCGGTCAATTTGCAAATGGGAAACCTAAAGAGCACTCCCATAGCTGCCGGTGCTTACGGTAAAATTTTATTTGATACAGTTACCAGAAAAGCAATGATCCAGCTGGTAAATCTCCCGGTTCTTTCAAGTGATAAAGTATATCAGCTGTGGGTAATTTCAAATAATCAAAAATATTCTGCAGGGGTTTACAACGTTACCTCGTCAATGCAATATTTTCCCATTACAAATTTCAGCGGATTAAACTTAATTGGACTAACAAGTTTTCTTATCACAGAAGAAGTTTCAACAGGCGGAGAAAAACCTTCGAAGGATGTTTATTTAGCCGGACAGATTGTTTTTTAAAACTATTTTCTTGATTGCCGCTGTTCAAAATAAAGCAAGAGAACGGTAATTACCGCCATTAATAAGAGAAGCCAATATTCTTTTAAGACTTCCGGAAGAGACGAAAAGAAGCTTCTAAATTGTAAATTCCCCGCGAATAAACTTACCATCGTTGCAGCAAAAATTAAAAATCCTGCAATGTACAAAACTCTTCTTTTTTTTGCGTTTTCAATAAAAACCATCACTAAAGAAAAACCGGTTATATAAACAGAACCCGCAACAATTAACGGAATAGTAACTTCAAGAAAAAAAGACTTGATTAAAAAAGAAAAAACTCCGGTAAAAAAAATAACCGAACCGAAAAAAACCGCTAGAAAGTTTTTTGTTCCGAATGAATAATAAAAAATAGTTAAGCCGATAAAGAAAGATGCGAAGGAAAACATCGAGAATGTGGAAACTTCAATGAATCCGAACAATTGCAGAATTATTGGAAGGAGTAAAAAAAGCAATCCGTATTTAATTAGTTGATTTGGAAAAATCATCGGCGTGCTGCTTATAAAATTCTTTGTCCCATGCTTGAAGCGACAACTTCAGCAGCAAAGAGAGCGGTTTGATTTTTATGATCAAGGATCGGATTTACTTCAGTTATTTCCAGAGAAGACATGCAACCGCATTCGGCAATCGCTTCCATTAATAAGTGAGTTTCCCGGTAACTTAAACCGCCGGGAACAGGAGTTCCGACTCCCGGAGCAACAGATGGGTCAACACTATCAACATCGAAACTGATATGAATATGATCAACGCTGTTTTTAAATTGCTTTAGCACACGCGAAATGATACGGTGAATTCCGATTTTATCAACATCCGCCATCGTATAAACTTGTAAACCTATTTGCTGAATATTTTTTCTTTCCATAGGATCAATGCTTCGTGCACCGATGACCACACAATTTTCCGGTTTTACTTTTGGAGCAAATCCGTAAAAATGAGTAAGACTTTTATTTCCCAAACCAAGTAACGCGGCAAGCGGCATTCCGTGAATATTCCCTGATGGAGAAGTTTCGTCGGTATTCATATCAGTATGAGCATCAATCCAAATTACGCCGAGACGTAAATTATTTTTATTGCAGAAAGAAGCAATACCGGCAACCGAGCCGATGGACATTGAGTGATCTCCGCCGAGAACTAACGGGAAATTTCCTTCCGATAAACTTTTTTCAACTTTTCCGGCAAGAATTTCTGAAGTTTTCAAAATTTCGTTTAGATATTTCAGCTGAGGGTTTCCTTGGGTTTGCCTTTCGATAATTTCAATTTGAATATTTCCGTCATCGATAACTTTGTATCCCAAACTTTGTAACCGCTCGGAAATATGACTGATACGCATAGCGGAAGGTCCCATATCAACGCCGCGTCGTCCGGCGCCTAAGTCAACTGGAAATCCAATTATATTTACAACTTTTGAAGGAAGCATAGGTAACGCAATTTCTTTATAAATTTTGAGAGTAATTTAGATGCGAATTCATTCACTTACAAATTAGTACCAGACTATTAAAATTCGTGTAATATTTAAAAAAACAAATGACAAATGATAAATCCCAAATAATAACCAAATTCAAAATTGGGACGCAATAGCATCTCTCAAAATTGTTTTGATTCTTATTAATTGGAAACAACCAGCCTATGGCGGGTTGGTATTTGCTTTTGTGATTTCCGCTTTATGTTAAACTTCTTCAAAGCGAATCCAATTTTCTCTGATTTTTTCCGCCTTAGCTCCGCCTGCTGTAAAAATAATGGTAGCGCCTGGTTTTGCAAGTTTTGTTTCGAGAATTAATTTTCTTGCAAGAAAAATCGCAACTTCTTTTTGCTCTATTTCTTCGCAATAAAGAGAGGTTACTCCCCAGGTTAAACAAAGGGCGTTCATAGTATCAAAGCTATCCGACAAAGCAATAATTTTACATGCGGGTCTGTATTTAGAAATTCCGCGCGGAGTTTTGCCGTTTGAGGTAAAGCCGACGATTGCATCTGCATTAATTTGGCGGCTCATTGAAACAATTCCTTTGTTCATTGAGTCAAAAAGATTTTCTTTAATGTTATCGGGAACCACATAATTAATATGTTTGTGCGGAATATGTTGTTCAGCATTTAAAATAATTTTATTCATCATCTCAACCGTCTTAACCGGATATTTCCCGACAGAAGTCTCACCGCTGAGCATAACAACATCAGTTCCGTCCCACACTGCATTAGCAACATCAGAAGCTTCCGCGCGTGTTGGAACCGGGTTGGAGATCATTGATTCGAGCATTTGTGTAGCAGTAATAACAATTTTGCCGACTTCGTTGCAGCGGCTGATAATATTTTTTTGAATGAGCGGAACTTCCTGCGGTTCAAGTTCAACGCCTAAGTCACCACGTGCAACCATTATCCCATCTGCGGCTTTTAAAATTTCCTCTAAATTATCAACCGCTTCTTTCTTTTCAATTTTTGCAATTACGGGAATCGTTTTTCCTTGTTTCTTCAACCAAGCCTTTAATTGATAAATATCTTCCGCTTGGCGAACGAACGAAAGGGCAATAAAATCAACTCGAAACCGCAATGCAAATTCCAGATCCGAAAAATCTTTTTCAGTGATAGACGGAGTTGAAAGTTTCATCCCGGGAAGGTTCATTCCCTTTTTTGGTTTTACTATCCCGCCGTTTAAGATTTCGCAAATCACCGAAGTTCCGGTTTTCTTTTTTATTTGCAAGCGAAGCAGCCCGTCATCAATTAAAATGATATCTCCGATCTGTGCGTCCTGTGCAAGAAGTTTGTATGAAGTTGAAACTTTTTCTTTTGTTCCGAGAATATCTTCAATTGTTATTTCAAGTTCATCGCCGGTAACAATTTCAAAAAAATCTTCTTTTAATTTCCCGATCCGGATTTTTGGTCCCTGCAAATCTAAAAGCGTGGCAAGCGGCTGTTTAGCTTCAACACAAGCTTGATTAATATTGTTGAAGACCTGTTCGAAGAAAGAATATTCGCCGTGTGAAAAATTGAGCCGCACTCCATCAACACCAACCGCCATCATGGCTTTGATCATTGTTGTGGAAGAAGTTGCCGGTCCAAGCGTAGCGAGTATTTTTGTTTTTGCAAAGATTTGTTCTGTTGTCATATTCATTTTATTATCTTTCTTTTGGGAGGTTGTTTTTTCTTTAGTGCTGCTTTTTCTTTAAAAGGATTTTTTCCTTTTTTATACATTTCTTTAAGACGTTGTTGAACTAATCCAAAAACAGTATCATGTTCATAAGTCCCATTTTTATTTTTCCCGCCGGCTTTTACTCCTGTAAGTAATTCAATTCCTTCATCAATTTTAGAAATTGCATAAATGAAAAATTCTTTCTTTTTAACGCTTTGGATTATTTCTTCGCTTAGCATTAAATCTTTTACATTTTGAATTGGAATAATAACGCCCTGCGTTTTTGTGAAACCGTTCATTTGGCAGATGCCGTAAAACCCTTCAATCTTTTCGTTCACCCCGCCGATTGGTTGAATTTCTCCTTTTTGATTAAGCGAACCGGTAACAGCAAATGACTGCTTAATTGGAAGCCCGGAAAGATTTGAAAGCAAAGCAAAAATTTCCGCAGCCGAAGCGCTGTCGCCGTCAATCATTCCGTAGGATTGTTCAAAAACCAAATTCGCAGAAAATGAAAGAGGAAACTGCTGCCCAAACATTTCTTTGAAATAACCGGAAATAATCAGCACTCCTTTATCGTAGGTTTTTCCGCTCATACCTGCTTCGCGCTCAACGTTGATGATGGCGCCGTTGCCGATTGAAACGGAAGCGGTGATGCGTGTCGGTTTTCCGAATGCGTAAAAGTCGGAACCGTAAACAGCAAGGCCGTTTATCTGTCCGACTTTTTCTCCAGCCGTATCAATGAGAATAGTTTTTTCGCGGATCATATCGGAAAGTTTTTCTTCGTACAACGCGTGACGGTCTTTTGCCATTTCGTATGCTTTTTTTACAAGCGGAGCAGAAACTACTTTTATGTTTTCTTCCTTTGCCCAATAATGAGCTTCACGGACGAAATCAGCCAAAACCGAAAAACGCGCAGTCAATTTGTCTTTTTGTCCGGCATACCGCGCTGCAAGTTCAAGCAGATAAGCAATTGCGGTTTTGTCAAACTCTAAAAGATTTTCTTCTTTGATGGTTTTTTTTATCACACGGGCGTATGCATCAATTATTTCACCAGTGCGTTTCACTTCATAATCGAAATCCGCTTTTACTTTAAATATTTTTTTAAAATCATCTTCATATTCGGCAAGCATTGAATAAATATAACTGCTTCCTATAAGAATAACTTTTAGGTCAACATCAATTGTTTCAGGTTTTAAAATAGATGGTTGGAACTGAAAGAAATTGTAAGAATCTTGGATTTCAAGTTTGCGAAACGTTAAAATACGTTTTAGAGTTTTCCACACACCGGGTTCTTCAAAAATATGCGGAACGTTGAGCACTAAAAAGCCGCCATTTGCTTTTAGCAATGAACCTGCTTTTATTCTCGTAAAATCAGCGTACCACCCACCTCTACCATCGTTAACTTTCTCAATTGTTCCGAAGAGATTTGTGTAGGTCGGAGTAATTTCAACAATAACAGGGCATGTATTCGTGTTTGAATTATCAAGAATAATGTTCACATCATATTCGCGGAAGTAATCGATGACGAATCCTTCCTGAGTTTCTTCGTTTTCAGGTTTTTGTCCTTTAAAGACTTGCAAATTCTCTAAGATACTTTCTTCAACCTGCCGGAGGTAAAGAGAAATTTTTTCATCGGAATATTTTTCATAAAAAGCTGCTAACGAACCTTTTACCAATACATCAACTTCTTTCCGTTCAAGTTCAAGCGATTCCATCTGAAGTTTTTGACTGAGCTTTAATCTTTTTTTAAAAAGATTAACCAATTCCAATTGATATTCATTATACTTCTGAATTATGCTTGCGGCTTTATCTTTCGTTATCGCTCCTTCTTGAATCACCTTATCAAGCTGCTGAACAGGAACCTGCTTGTCCTGAATTAACGGAATTATCTCAGGTCTTGCCGATTCGCCAACTTGCACCGATCCCAAGGCGAACCCGTCTTTTTTTATTTTCTTTTGAAAGTTAGAAAGTAATTCTTTTTCTTTTTTACCGTACTCACCAAGAATTCTTTTTCGTTTCTTTACAAAGGTTTGGCTTTCCAACTGTTGCGGAATTCTTTCCCTTAAATATTGTATTAAACTCGAAACCTCTTTCTTAAAATCTTTTGCCTGCCCTTGTGCGAAAGTGAGAAGAAGAGGTGAATCAGGGTCGCTGAAATTGTTAACATACGCATAGTCCTTCAACACCGGACAGGTAGCTGAAATGGATTCGAGCATTTTTTTTACTGCCGTTGCTTTTCCGGTGCCGGAAAGTCCGGCAATAAAAATATTATAGCCCGGACTACGTAAGTTTACGCCGAGTTTGATTGCTCGCAACGCTCTATCTTGACCTATAATACTTTCGTTCGGCTCAAGTTCGCTGGTTGATTCAAAATCGAATATCTGTGGATTGCAAAACCACCGAAGATCATTGATTTTTAGGGGCTGGGGTAACACTGCTTTTTTTATCGGCATTCTACTTTCCCGAAATTTTGTTTTGTTGTAGGAAAACTTATAAAAACTACGTTTCAAAAACAAAAGGGGGACAATTCATTTTTACCCAAAATTGAAACTCCTTAAGAAATTCAAACTCGATTTAATTTTTTGTAAATTAGTATAAATAATTTTACTCTTCTAGAAAACACAATAAATTACTTATGTTACACTAAAAGAAAACAAAAAGTTTGTAATTAACGTGGATACAACAGAACTAAAGAAAAATAAAAATATCTTAATCGGAGTTTTTTTTCTTCTCGTAATTATTATTTCGGCAACCGCATTTTTTTCTCTGAAATATTTAGACACACCTGCTGTCCGGTTGGTTTTACAGAACAAAAACCTGCTTCTCTTTTTGTGCTCGATTTTGCTGATTCTCCTTTTTGCTGCTCTACTTGCTTTTATTCATCAAAAAAAATCAGTCGGAGAACTAAATAAGTTTATCAATTCTGAAGTAATGGAAAAAGCCCTTCTTTCTCATTATCAAATCATAACAAAATATGCTAACGACATTATTTTTTTAATGGATCAAAAAGGCGTGATTGTTGAGGTAAATCAACAGGCGTTGAGAACCTACGGTTATACCCGGAAAGAGATCGTAAATCAAAATGTTGTACTTGTCTTTGCGCCGAAAAGTATTCGCGGAATGTCAAAAATTGTAAAAGCATTTGAAAGCCGCGAAGGAGTGATCTTTGAAGCTGTGCATCGGAAGAAGAACGGTGAAGAATTTCCGGTTGAAATATCGGCGCGGCTTATTGAGATCAGCGGCGAATCGTTTATTCAAAATAGTATCCGCGATATTTCGGAGAAGAAAAAAATTGTTGAGGAACTTGAATTTTCTCAAACCTTACTGCAAAAAGTGTTTGATAGTTTAGAGGAAGCGATCTTTCTCATAAATCCTATTGAACGAAAAATAGAAAACGTTAATCATGCGGCAATAAAAACATTTGGGTATGAAAAAGAAGAATTACTTGAACGCGGGAGCGAAATTCTTTTTGGAGATAGCAGCCGGTTTGAATCGTTTATCAAACAGTCGTTTTCAATTTATACGAAACAGGATTTTTACGAAACCGAATTAACAATGCAGCGTAAAAACGGAGAAGTTATTCCCGTTTATTTTTACGGAAAAGCATTGATCGATGCAAAGAAAAAATTCTCATTGATTATAGGAGTTGTTCGCGACATCTCACTCCTTAAAAAAACTGAGCAAACATTGATTGATGCTAAAAATAAAGCCGAAGAGATGAACCGGTTGAAATCAAACTTCCTATCGAACATGAGTCACGAACTGCGCACTCCATTGATCTCCATACTCGGTTTTGCGGAAATTTTGACTGAATCCTCTGAAGACACCTTTATTCAGGATTCTTCGCGAAACATACTGCAAGGTGGAAAAAGATTACTCGAGACACTAAATCTTATTTTGCAATTTTCTATAATTGAAGCAGAACAAGTTGCTCTTTCAATTAAGTTAATTGATGTTGTTTCGTCTGTAAAATCGTTATGCGAAAAGCACAAACTGTTTGCCGAGCAGAAAGAGCTAAAGCTATTCTTCGAAAATTATGTTGATGAATGTTTTGCCGAAACCGATAAAGATATGTTCGAAGAAATCCTTTCGCAGCTCTTAAATAACGCTTTGAAATTTACCGAAGAGGGAACTGTAAGAATTGTTTTAAATAAAGATGAAAGCGATACGGGAAAATATTTTACCGTTGAAATTGCTGATACCGGAATTGGAATATCTCCCGAAAACCGCTCGGTAATATTTGATGAATTTCGGCAGGCAAGCGAAGGTATAACCAGGGGATATGAGGGGCTGGGACTTGGACTAACGATCGTCAAAAAATATACGTCACTTCTCAAAGGAACCGTTAATCTAAAAAGTGAAATTGGGAAAGGCACCTCTTTTCTTCTTCGTTTTCCGCTGACTGAAACCGGGCAGTCCGAACTCTCCCTCCCCCCGGTTGAAAAAAAGAAACCGTTTAGCCTGACGGAATTTTTTGAAAAAACAAAATCCGAAATTAATATGCCCCTTGTTTTATTGGTGGAAGACGATCCTTCTACGAGCGATGTGATTACTATTTTCTTACGCAAAGTTTGCCGGCTTGAGTATGCTAACCGCTCCGATAAAGCCTTGCAGAAAGCGACGGAAAAAAAGTATGATGCAATTCTAATGGATATTAATTTGGGAAAAGGTCCGGGTGGAAAAGAGGCAATGGAACTCATTAAGTATAATACGATGAATAGTGAAACACCGGTTATTGCTGTTACCGCCTATGCGCTTGATAACGAAAAACAAACTTTGCTTGCTGCCGGATTTGCGGATTACATTTCTAAACCGTTCAACAAACTTGAAATAATTGAAGTATTAACTTCGCATTTGCAGAGTAAACTTTAATACGAAAGAACTTTTTTCATTGCCTTTTCATCCATTCGGAAGATTGTCCATTCATCCAATGATTTTGCACCGAGTGATTTGTAAAAATTAATTGCTGGTTCATTCCAGTCAAGCACAGCCCATTCCATTCTCCCACAGTTTTCATCCGAAGCTTTTTGAATTAAATGAAGGAGCATTTTCTTGCCGATCCCTTTCCCGCGAAGTTTAGGCAGTACAAATAAATCCTCCAAGTACAATCCCTTCTTTCCGGTGAATGTAGAAAAGTTATAAAAATAAACCGCGTAAGCAGCCGGCTCACTCTCCAAATAACCAAAAACTACTTCAGCGCTTGGCTTTTTGCCGAACAAAGATTCACGCAAAATTTCTTCCGTTGCAATTACTTCGTGCGTAAGCTTTTCATACTCCGCAATTTTTTTTATAAATGAAATAAGAAGCGGTATATCTTTTTCTTCTGCTTGTTTTATTGTAAATCCTGAATTCATTTTTTCTTTCTTAATAAGTTCTAATTAGTAATGGGGTTCAAGTAAAATTGTATCTTCTCTTGACAAAGTCTTTCCGGCTTCTGTCTCCGGTATTTTTGTGTTGATGCAAAATCGGTAATAATGATCGAACTGTGAAGAGTTTGACCATACCGGCAAAGTGGTTTTTCGCATTTCAGAAAAATGTTTTTGAAAAAAAGGAATTGCTTCTCCACTCCCGGGATTTTTTGTCGGAACTGCGCATCGTGCGCAAGGATTCACTCCGAAAAATTTAACTTCTCCGAGCCGAAAAAATTTATCGTCTCCTTTTTCACCAAACAAGTTGTCTTCCCAAAATGCAGGCGTATCATTCAATAATAAATTCGGACGAAACCGCTTATACAACTCTTCAACTGAAATGTTGGGAAACCAGTTTGCAACTTCTTGGAGGCTTGCAAGACTTACAACAGTTGGACCGTAAGCTTTGTTGTCATCGGGGAAACCACTTTGTTTATTTTGCCGGAAGGAAATTTTCTTTCCTAAAAATTCAGAAAAGAATTTTTCTATTTTCGGTTTTTCTTTTTCAAGATGAAAAATCTTTTTAAAACTTTCTCGTTCAATTGAAAATTCTGCCAACGTTTCATCTAAATGATAAAGACTTCTTATTAGATGAATACCCTCATACTTTTTCCCGTTAATAAATTTTCCGTCTTCATCCACAAAGGCAAACTCACGGTCATTCTTTAAACTTCCGCCATGAGTTATTTCAACTGAATCAAGATTGATCCCGTCGAGTGATTTAATCGGATAAACAGTTATACGTTCAAGTGTTTTCATATAAAAATAGCACGCTGATTTCGCGGATTCAATAGATCAAAACGGATAGGACAAAATCAGAGTCCAAAAATTTAATTTCTGATTAGCGCTAAAAGTTCTTCAGTTTTTTCTTTCATCAACTTTTCATCACCGCGTGTTTCAACATTAAGGCGAATGATCGGTTCGGTGTTGGACATACGCAAGTTGAAACGCCACATATCATATTCAATGCTGATACCGTCAACTATTTCCCGTTTTCCCCCGGAATATTTTTCTTCAATTTCTTTTATCTTTGCTGCCGGGTCTGCAATTGTGGAATTTATTTCGCCAGAGCAAGGATAATTTTTCATCATCTCACCGGTGAGTTGTGAAAGTGTTTTTCCTTCTTCGGACATTAATTGCATTACAAGTAAAAAAGGAATTATGCCGCTATCAGAATATGCGTTTTCTCTAAAATAATGATGTGCCGACATTTCGCCGCCATAAATAGCATTTACTTCTCTCATTTTTTGTTTGATGAATGCGTGCCCGCTTTTTGATTGTACCGCAATCCCCTTAGCTTCCGAAACTACTTCAATCGTATTCCAAACTAAGCGTGGATCGTGAATAATATTTTCTCCAGGGAATTTTTTCAAAATTGATTTTGCCAATAGTCCAACGATATAATAACCTTCGATAAAGTTGCCAAATTCATCAAAGAAGAAACAGCGGTCGTAATCGCCGTCCCAAGCAACACCCAAATCAGCTTTGTTCGATTTGATTGCTTCGATAGTCGGTTTCCGGTTTTCTTCAAGCATCGGATTTGGAACACCGTTAGGGAATGTCGGATCGGGTTCGATAAATAATTTTATCATCTCAATCGGAAGTTTCGGTTCAAGAATATTTAAGATTGGACCGACGCATCCGTTGCCCGCATTCACCACGACTTTCATCGGCTTTAATTTCTTTACATCGAAAAATTTATCGAGGTTGGCAATAAACTCGGTTGTAATATCTTGTTTAGTAAACGTTCCTTTACTTTCGGTAAGAGGAAGAAAATCTTTCTGCAAAATGATCTGTTCAACTTCTTTTAAACCGGAATCATACCCAACGGGAACGGAATCTTTCTTCACTACTTTCATTCCGTTATATTCAGGCGGATTATGGCTCGCAGTTATCATAACGCCTGCCTCTGTTCCAAGAAAAGAGGTGGCAAAGTAAATCATTTCTGTGCCGCACAAACCGATATCAATAACATTAACGCCACTTTCGATAAATCCTTTTGTTAAAGCATCGGAAAGCGGTTCTGATGAAACTCTCACATCACGCCCGATGACCGCTGTTTTACCTGCCTTGCCGTCAGGCAGGCACGAAAGATGCTTTGTAAGCGCACGTGCAAAATTGTAAACCATTTCTTCATTTAATTCTGCGGGGACTTTGCCGCGTATATCATAAGCTTTAAAAGATGCTATTTTTTCCATGATTTCCTCTCAATAGGTTTATATAATTTCTTTTCCAAAATTAGACTATTCCTGTTTTAATCGGAACAAAACGGGGAAAAATTTTTTCTTAGGAAAGGATGCTATCATTAAATAAATTTGAAATCAAAAAACGGAGTAACTTATCGCACTGAATTCTACTGTTCCCTTACATTTTACGAAATGCAATAATGTGAAATGTAATACTATCTTTTTATTGAATCCGCACGAACAACAGGATAAACTTGGGTTTTTATGTCCATCGTGCAGCAGCAAGGTTTTAACGCATCACGCAGTGCAGTGCTCAAGCTGCCAGACGGTGTTAAACTTTGTACGCGCAGCAGCGCTCGAAGAAAAAGTAACCTTTAGTATTGAGAAATGCTCTCATTGTGTAGGCACAGTTGAAGATGAATGGGAGATCGAGCCGTTATATAGTTCCGGTTTTTATATGTAGTCCGCCAAAGGTGGATTGCCAAAAGGTAAACTTTTCTCATTTTATTTTACCGCTTATCATTTCATATTTGAACAGCTTTCCTGTTTCTTCTAAGTTTGTGGGGATAATATAAACTTAATTAATTAACTTCGCCTTCGGCGAATCATTTTAGTATAAGGTAGTAGTATGAAGTACAAATCTACAAAAGCAATTCTTATGAGTTCTCTTGCGCTTTTGACGTTTTTCGTCATCGGTTGTAGCTCCTCGAGTCAAGCACCGAATTCGCATGCAGAACAATGGTTAAATCTAGACACCGTAAAAGCCGGAAAATTTGATACCGGAAAAATGTGGACGTTTGATTTCCCCCCAAAAGAATATTTTCAATCAGAATATAATTTCTCACCGGATAATGAATGGTTAGACGATGTAAGAATGTCTGCCCTCCGTTTCGCTAACTATTGTTCGGCTTCTTTTGTTTCTGAAGACGGATTGGTAATGACCAACCATCATTGTGCCCGCGAAAGTGTTGGAAAAGTTAATAAAGAGGGTGAAAATTTACCGGAAGACGGATTTATTGCTAACGTATTAGCTGATGAAAGAAAAGTCCCGGGATTATTTGTATCTCAGCTTGTTGAGATTAAAGATGTTACCGTAGATGTTCAATCTGCAATTGACGCGGGTAAAACCGATACTGAAATAGCAAAAAACAAACAAAAAATATTTTCAGAGCTCGCTGATAAAGTTGTTGCCGATAAAGGAAAAGATTACACGGCACAAGTCGTTACGTTTTATAATGGCGGGAGATATTCTCTTTATGTTTATAGAAAGTATGATGATGTGCGATTAGTTTTTGCTCCCGAAACTCAAATGGGATTTTTCGGCGGAGACCCTGATAACTTTACTTATCCCCGTTATGATTTAGATTGTTCTTTCTTCCGTGTTTATGATGAGAATGGACAACCGTTAAAGACCAAGAATTTCTTTAAATGGTCTCCGAATGGTGCTGTTGAAGGCGAACCTGTTTTCGTTGTTGGAAACCCGGGACGCACAAGCCGTTTATCTACAACATCAATTCTTGAATACCAGAGAGATTACTCTTATCCTTTAACAATGGACTTATTGAATGGTGCTGTTAAAGTTTATGAAGAAGTTATTGCTGAACATCCCGATCGTCAGTTTGAATTGCAAGACCAATTGTTTGGAATGGCAAACTCGCAAAAAGCATATCATGGAATTTTAGGCGGACTTCGTAATCCTGTTTTCATGCAAAAGAAAAAAGATTTTGAAGCGAAATTCAAATCCGCTATTATGGCTAAACCGGAATTAAAAGCAAAATATGGCGAACTTTGGGATAAAATTGCCGGAACCAGAGCCGAGGCAAAAGAATTCTTCAAAAGAAATGCCGCTTTTAATGTTGGCGGAAGAGGACTTTCAACGGAATATTTTCAAGTTGCAAATAGATTGGTCAACTTTGCCCATCAAATGAAGATGCCGGATGCGCAACGAATGCCGCAATTCAAAGATTCGGTTGTTGAAAAAACAAAAGCAAAATTAACTCCGGTTAAATTTGATAAAGCTGTTGCAGGCAAATTTGCTTCTTTAATTATTGGCATTAACGTTAAACTTCTTGGCGAAGATACAGAATACGCCAAAATTTTAACCGGCGGAAAAAAAGGAAACGATGCATTACAATACGCTGTGAACAAATCAATATTAAGCGATGTAGAAAAAGTTAATCAGCTTGTTGAGAAAGGCGCTGACGCAATTCTCTCTTCGGATGATCCGTTTATTCAATATGTCGTAAAAACACAAAATCAGTTAGATGAAGTTCAAGCTAAAACAAAAGAGATTAACGATAGAGAAGCAAATTATGTTCAGTTGTTGGGCAGAGCATTATATGAAGTATATGGAACTTCAATTCCGCCCGATGCTACTTTTACACTTCGCCTTGCAGACGGAGTTGTAAAAAGCTACGATTACAACGGAACCAAAGCTCCGGTGAACACAACCTTCTACGGAATGTACGACAGATATTATTCTTTCAAAAAACAATCTCCGTGGAATTTGCCGAAACGCTGGGAAAATCCTCCGGTAGAATTCAATCTTGAAACTCCGATGAATTTCATTTCAACAAATGATATTATTGGCGGCAACTCTGGAAGTCCGTTAATTAATAAAAATGCCGAGATCGTTGGATTAGCCTTTGACGGAAATATCGAAAGCTTACCCGGCAATTTTATTTTTGATGATATGGCAAACAGAACCGTTTCCGTTCACTCAGCCGGAATGCTTGAAGCAATCCAGGATATGTACAAGGTAACACGTTTAAGTGAAGAATTAAAAGCCGGAAAAATTGTAAAATAGTTTTAAGTAAAAAGTAACAAGTTAAAAGAAACCGCAGATGTTGTGTCTGCGGTTTTTTTATGTTCAATATATTTCTCTTTGAGCAGAACGAAAATAAAATTAATTTGCATCAAAAAACGAGAGAAAAATGTTTCCCTCAAAAGGAAAATCTCAATAATTAAGGTTAAAGGGACGAAATTATGAAGAATATATTTTTCTCAATCTTTTTCTTAATTTCTATAGTCATCAACACAAAAGCACAGATATCTGCTACATTTATTGGTGACACTGTAAAAATATGGGATGCAAATTTTGACTGGTCTTGTTCAGGAGGATTTTTTCCAATTATAAAAACTTCTCAAGACACTATATATATTACCGAATGTGATACTATGCGACTTGTTACATGCAGTTGCTATTTTACTGTAAGTACATCATTAAGTGGTCTTAACGCGGGCACATATACCGCAGTAGTAACACGGCAGCATCAAGAACACATCGAATTTCCGAAAGATACAATTCATATATTTAATACGTATGCTGGTTCGGTAACATTCACGATCTCAAATCCTCCTTCACTATCTCCCCATGTGTCGTTATATCAAAGTGATTGTAGTAGTTCTCCAGAATCTGTTCCTGAAGAGAACACTTTCCCTAATAAATTTGCAATGCTTCTAAATTATCCAAATCCATTTAATCCGAATACGATAATTCGATATACAATTCCAAACACAAGTCACGTTTCCTTAACCGTTTATAATCTGGAGGGTCAATGTGTCGCAACATTAGTTGATAAGGAAATGTCTTCGGGTAGTTATGAAATTAATTATAGTACGCAGAACTTGCCAAGCGGAATATATGTCTGTCGGCTCAACTTTGGCAAACAGTCACTTTCGAGCAAAATAGTTTTAGTAAAATAGTTGTGGCTGAACTCTTCACTCAAAAAACAACATATATGTGTGGTAAGAGGTCATGAAAAAGCATGTAAGAGAATCGATGATACAAATGAGTCAGTGACAAATTGTCACCGACTCATTGATAAAACTCACGAATCATTTTGATTAGTTTGTAACTACTTTTTCACCCCATTCACCAATTTCTCAACCGCACTCACGATCATCAATTCAGTTTGTCCATAAGGTTTTTTTGCTTCAAGTAAAAGATTTTCTTTTTCTTTCAGCCATGTTGCTTCGGGTTTTTGTTTTTTCTCAAGTAAAGAAAGAACTTCTAATCCGGTTTCCGAAAGAAGTTTTAAGTTTAAAGAGAGCGGCTCAATTTCCTTTAGTACCGGCGAAAGGTTGATTGTCTTTGCAAGTTTATTGTGATTATTCTTCCACAAATTTAATTGTGCAGTAATTTCACTTTTTAATTCTTTTTTTCCAGTCAAATATTCATCAACCAATTTTCTAAATTTGCGTGCACCGGAAGCATCCGGAACGGCGGCATCTACTACGCGTGTGTAGGGAGAATAGGAATAATATTTTACACCTTGGCCGTTACGAGCGTAAATTTTTACCGGTTCAATTACATCAAGTAAAGTTTTTAAAGCTGTGTAATCTCCATTATTTGTTAAACGGCGCAGCATCATCTCTTGATTTTTTACATGAGTTATCCCCAATTCTTCCAATCGGAAACTTACGTTTTCAAGTCTGCGGTACATGTCATCCAGATCGCGTACATTTTGTGGCGACCAGAAACGTTCTGCAATTGCGGCAGTTCGGGACCAAATGCGTGAATCAACATTTTCGGGAACAACAAATTCCGCCCACATTGTTGCTTCGCCGCCGAGAACAAATTTCCTTTCTGCATCATTCAACTTAGAGTTTGCCGGAACGGGATCGTTTAAATAATGGTAATCGGTTGGTTGATTCAAATCAATATAGTAGCCGTTGGAAAGAATTCCCATATAACCTTGTTGTGCGGCTTTTGCGAGGGCTTCCGTTCCGCGCCATGAATGTATAACAACATTCTTTGGTAGATCAGGTTGAAAAATTTCATCCCACCCGATCATCTTTTTCCCGTACTTCGTAAGTATTGCTAAAATTCTTTTATTGAAAAGAGTCTGCAAATCGTGGTTAGTTTTAATTCCGTTCTCTTTCATAAACGTTTGAATCTTTTCATTTTGGTTCCACTGTTTCCCGTTATTTTCATCACCGCCAATGTGCATATATTCGTCGGGAAAAAGTTCACACATTTCTTTAAAGAAAGCGTCAAAGAATGTATAGGTTTCTTCAATAGTAGGATTGAACGTCGGATCAAAAACGCCCCATCTTCTTTCTATAGTATAAGAGCCAGGAGCGCTCGCTAATTCGGGATAACCGACAAACCATGAAGTTGAATGTCCCGGAATATCAAACTCGGGAATAACACGAATGCCGCGGTCTTCCGCATAAGCAAGAATATCTTTTATCTGCGCTTGTGTATAATACAATCCATCTGAACCAAGCTGATGAAGTTTCGGAAATGTTTTGCATTCAACACGGAAGCCTTGATCTTCACTTAAGTGCCAATGGAAAACATTTAATTTAACGGATGCCATTGCATCAAGATTTCTTTTAATTACTTCGACAGGCATAAAATGTCGGCATGCGTCAATCATCAATCCGCGCCAGGGGAAACGGGGTCGATCATTAATGGAAACAACCGGAAAAAAATATGTACTTTCATCGTTTTGTAAAAGCTGGAGTAATGTTTCCATTCCGCGTAGCGCGCCGAGATCGGTTTTAGCTTTTAGCAAGATTTTGTTTTTTGAAACTTGAAGCGAATACGATTCATCTTCATTCAACAAAACCTTTCCCGGTTGTTCGATGGAGATAATGCAGTCGGCAGTATCGGCTGTTGACTTTACCGTGATGATATCTTGGGGAAAAAACAAACCGGTTCTTCCGGAAAGACGGCGAAGTACGCGCGTTGCGTATGGATAAATTCGTTTGTTAGCATTTCCGGTAATCGCAATGTCGAAAGAATGAGTTAATACAAATTTACCATCACCCAAAGAAATTTTTTCAGGAACAGGCATAAGATTTAAAGTTTGCGGAGTCATGTTAGTGCTCGCTAATATTAGTATAAAGAGAGCTAAATAAAGTAAATGTTTCATAAGATGTTTTTCCTTTCTGTTTAGTCTCTGTTATTGTGGCAGAGAAATTCCTTTCAATTTTCTGTAAAGAGAAACGGCAAAGCTATCCGTCATACCGGAAATGAAATCTGTAATTTGTAAAAGTTTGGAGTAGAAATCTTCTTCAGAATTTTGGGCAAGTGTAAATTGCTGTGGAAAAAGTTTAATGATGGTTTTTGTGCGGTGCGAAAGCTGAGTGTTAGTGGAATCAAGCAGAGCCAAGACAAAAATATCAAGCAGTCCACCGAGCACTTCGTATCCAACAGCTTCCCGTTCAATTACCGTTTTATAAGAATAAATTTTTCTTTCGGAAACTTTTTTAATTTTTTCAAGCGGTTTCCGGGCAGAGATAACTCCGATAAGTTCGTTTTCAAAATTTCCGTTCAAGATTTGTTCTTCGTGTTCAAGAAAAACTTCTGCCAACTGTTCAACAAGCAAAGTAATTGATTTAGCTCTCAAGTAGCCGATCTTTTCTTTTTCATCGCGCGTGTTGTAAAGTTTTAATTTTGTTTCCCCAATCAACGGCATTAATAAAGATTCAGTCTCTTTGAATGAAACTAACCCGAGATGTGAGCCGTCTTCCAAATCCATAATTCGGTAACAAATATCGTCTGCGGCTTCAACTAAAAAAGCAAGCGGATGGCGATGCCAGAAAAATGAATTTTTGTGGCTCAATTTTTTTGTCAATCCGACTTCATTTGCAACCGTTTGAAAAATATTTTTTTCGGATTGAAAGAATCCGAATTTTTTATAAATCTTCGGTTGATTTTTTACTAAGCCGGGAAAAAGCTTATCGTGTTCAAGGAAAGATTCTCTCGGATATTTTGTAAACGTGGCGAGCGTTGCGTAGGTTAAACGAAGTCCGCCCTGAACATCCGGGTTTTGGAGTTGTGAAATAATTCTAAAGCCCTGCGCATTTCCTTCAAATTTAATTAAGTCGTTCCACTTTTTACTATCGTTAATTATCTGTTCGAGAGATTTCCCGTTCCCGGTTTTGAAATAATCGGAAATAGCGTCTTCTCCGGAATGTCCGAACGGGGGATTGCCGATATCATGCGCCAAACAGGCGGCTGCAACAATTTCTCCAAAATGAAATTTTGTAAAATTCTTTTTTAAGCCGGGATGCCGGTTGATAATTTTTTCACCGACAAGATTGCCGAGCGATCGTCCGACACAAGAAACTTCTAAGCTGTGTGTTAAGCGTGTATGAACAAAATCGCTTTCCGGCAATGGAAAGACTTGCGTCTTATCCTGCAGTCTTCTAAAAGCAGAAGAAAAGACCACGCGGTCAAAATCTTTTTGAAAAGCGCTTCGTCCGTCATAGGAATCATTATTTTTTTGCTCGTTTTTATCGTAGCCAAGAATTTTTGTTGAAAGAAGTTTTTCCCAACGCATACTATTCTTTATTTGTGAGAGAGTGTGAAAGTTTTTACTTTCTTACTACTAAAATATTATTTTTTCAATCAAATTGAATTGTGAAAAAGAGAAAGTCATAAATGAGTCAAATCAACTAATGGACGCGCAAAGTACTAATAAATTAGATCAGTCAATCCAATACATCAAAACCGTGGGACCGAAACGGGCTGAAACGTTTGCGAAGATCGGAATAAGATCAATTAAGGATTTGCTTTTTTACTTCCCGACACGCTATTTAGATAGAAGAAACTTGCTGACTTCCAGCAAAGCTGGTAAAGTTGTAGAGGATGGATATGATGGCGAAATAACCGTGATAGGAAAAGTGGTTGATAAAGAGTCGCGCAATTTTAAAGGGAAAACAATTTTAAATGTTAAGCTGCGCGATGAAGACGGATATTTTGGTTGCGTTTGGTTTCAAGGAGCAAAATATTTTCAAGACAAATTTAATGACGGAGAAATTTTTGCCATTTCAGCAAAGCCAACCATTTCTCGTTATGGCGAGCTTCAATTTGTTCATCCTGATTTTGATAGAATAAGCGAAGATGAATCGCAATTTTTTTATAACACCGGTAAAATTATTCCGTTCTATCGCATTCCGAAAGAATTAAAAGAAAAAAATATCGGTGATCTGAGTTTCCGTAAAATAATTTCGTTTGCCATTGAGGAGCATCTTTCACTCGTAAAAGAAACTCTTCCGCAGCATCTTATAGAAAAACATCAACTCAATGAATTACAAAATGCGCTAAAGCAAGTTCATTTCCCGGAAAGCGAAGAGCAATTACATGAAGCTAAGAAAAGGTTTTCGTACGAAGAACTTTTTTATATTGAAACTTTGGTTGCGCTTAGAAAAAATAATTACAAAGAAAAATTAAAAGGACTTTCTCTTCCTTTAAAAACAACTCTTGTTGCAGACTTCGTCAAATCGCTTTCGTTTGAATTAACTTCCGCGCAAAAAAAAGTTCTCAGGGAAATTCTTACAGATATGAAAAATGAAAAACCGATGAGCCGGCTGCTGCAAGGTGATGTTGGAAGCGGGAAAACCATTGTCGCGCTTATTGCCATGCTTGCCGCGGTTGATAACGGTTATCAAGCAGCGTTAATGGTGCCAACGGAAATTTTAGCTGATCAGCATGCAAAAAATATTTCTAAACTCCTTCAGCAATTGCATGTTCTCTATCCACAGTATGAAATAAAAACATCACTGCTTATCGGTGGACAAAAGAAAAGTTTGCGCAATAAAAATCGTGAAGAAATTGCCTTGCAGGAAGCAGACATCGTAATCGGAACCCATGCGCTGCTTGAAGAATCGGTGCATTTTAAAAAACTTGGATTAGTAGTAATTGATGAGCAGCATCGCTTTGGCGTTGCACAACGATCTGTTCTTGCCTCAAAAGGAACCGTTCCCGAAGTTATTGTAATGTCGGCAACACCAATTCCGCGAACGCTTTCGATGACGATCTACGGCGACCTTGATGTTTCAACGATAGATGAAATGCCGAAAAATAGAATTCCGATAAAAACTTTTTTGCGCGGCGAAAGTAAACTGCCGGACATTTATAAATTTATTGTCGATAAAACGAAAGAAGGAGTGCAGACATTCATCGTTTATCCCTTAGTTGAAGATTCTGAGAAATTAGAATTAAAAGCAGCGACAACATATTTTGAAAAATTAAAGGATACTTTCTTTAAGGAATTAAGTGTCGGATTAATACATGGAAGGATGACCTGGCAGGGAAAAGAAGAATCAATGCTTCTTTTTGCGGCAAAGAAATATGATATTTTGATTTCAACAACAGTAATTGAAGTTGGAATTGATATTCCCGGTGCTAATATTATTCTTATAGATGACGCACACCGTTTCGGTTTATCACAATTGCACCAGCTTCGGGGAAGAGTTGGCAGAGGAACTGTTCAAGCCTACTGCATCTTAGTTACAAAGGATGAATATGCCGCTTCATCTGCACGGCTGCCGAAGGAATTAGAATATCTTTCTCCTGTTTTATTAGAAAAATATAAATCGGCAATTCGTTTGCAAACAATGGTGAAGCAGCTTGATGGATTTAAAATTGCCGAAGTTGATATGAAGCTTAGAGGACCCGGAGATATTTTTGGAATTAAGCAAAGCGGTTTTCCGGAATTAAAATATGCAGATATCATAAGAGACGGTGATTTGCTTATGCAGGCAAAGACAGATGCGTTCGAAATCATCGCTGATGATCCGCAACTACTTAAAGAACAACATGCAGTAATCAGAAAAAATCTTCTCGAACATTATTCTGAAAATTTAAAGTATGCGAAGGTTGGATGATGAAAAAAAAATTGTTCTCGCAAAAAATATTTTTATTCTTCAGCAAAAAAATATTGACATAAAAAATTTTCTACTTATATTTGTACAAAAAAAATAATTAAAGGAGACAAAAATTTTTTCATCACGTACTGCTCGATTGAATGTTGCACTTACATTCAATGTAAAACCTGAAAGTTCTACTTTCAACGATGAATTGTCTCCAAACCCCGCAACATCTTTTCAGAACTCATCAAAAAAAATCCAGGACACGTTTGCTGAATGGGATAGCCGCGACACCGTCAATGCTGTGTGTGATGCACTTGCTCAATTTCATACGGTAACAATGATAGAAGCAGACAACAATGCTTTTGAAAAATTAAAAGAAGTAAAACCTGATATCGTCTTTAATGTTGCCGAAGGATTTTATGGCGTGAGCAGAGAAGCGCAAATTCCTGCGATGCTTGATATGCTGAATATTCCTTACACCGGTTCGGATCCTTCAACGCTTGCAATTTGTTTAGACAAAGCCCGCACAAAAGAAATTTTATCTTACTACCGCATACCGACCCCAAAATTTTTAGTTGTTGATCAGGTTGATGATCTCAAAAAATTTGATTTGCAATTTCCAGTAATCGTTAAACCGAATGCAGAAGGCTCAAGTAAAGGAATATTTACTTCATCCTTTGTAAAAAATTATTCTGATCTGGAAAAAGAAGTCGAAAGAGTGTTAAACGAATATAGTCAATCAGCATTGTTGGAAGAATTTTTACCGGGGAGAGAATTTACGGTTGCGATGCTCGGTAACGGAAACGAAACAGAAGTTCTGCCGATCGTTGAAATAAATTATTCCGAATTCCCCGAAGACTTTGTCCCGATTTATTCTTACGAAGCAAAATGGATCTTAGACACAAAAGAAAATCCGCTCGATGTTTTTTCTTGTCCTGCTAAACTCCCTTTAGAACTTGAACGAAAAATTAAAAATGTTTGTTTAGAAACATATAAAGTCTTACGCTGCAGAGATTGGAGCAGAATTGATGTTCGTCTCGATGAAAACGGTGAACCAAATATTATTGAAATAAATCCGCTGCCGGGAATCTTGCCGGATCCCAAAGATAATTCATGTTATCCGAAAGCTGCAAGAACCGCCGGAATAAATTACACAACCATGTTGAACAAAGTTTTATTCACAGCAGCTAAACGCTACAACTTAGTATGATCATCAATGCAAAAATATTGCTTTGCTACAATGCTCCTGTCAGCATTTATCAAGTGTATAACGGCAAGCCGAAAGAGATCGACGGCGCCGTTGACGATATGTCTGAAAGTGGTTTTGTTCATGAGCTGGATGCATTGGTTGTATCCTTAAAAAAATATTTTCCCCGGGTTGAAACGTTAGCGGTTACCAGAAACATTGGTGCATCAATTAGAAAAATTTCTTCGCTCAACCCAGATGCGATTTTTAATTTGGTTGAATCAGTTGAAGGCAATGCTGCATTCGAATCTTTTCACGCAGGGATTTTTGATCTATTAGATATTCCATATACGGGAAACTCTCCGCAAGCGCTTGGAAATTGTTTGAACAAGACCTTTGCCAAGCAAGTATTACTCGCAAACGGAATAAAAACTCCCGGCTCACTCACCTTTACACCCCATTCTCCTATTTCACAAAAAAAGTTTTCTTTGCAATTTCCTGTCATTACAAAATTAGCAAAAGAAGATGCAAGCATCGGAATTTCAGAACACTCGGTTGTCTCTTCTTTTGAAAATTTAAGAAAGCAAATAAAGTTTTTAACTTCAACCTATAAGCAAGATGTTATAGTTGAAGAATATATTGCAGGAAGAGAGTTTAACATTGCAGTTTTAGGAAATAGCGCGCTGCCGATCTCAGAAATTGATTTCAGCGGACTTCCGGCGCATCTTCCGAAAATTGTAACGTATGAAGGAAAATGGATTCTTGAAAGTTTGTATTACAAACACACGAATCCCAAATGCCCCGCAAAACTTTCTGAACGCCAGAGAAAAAATATTGAAGCCACGGCTCTTTCAACTTTCAACGCTTTGGAGTGCAGAGATTATGCACGCGTTGATATTCGTTTGGATAAAAACAATATTCCTTACGTTATTGAAGTAAATCCGAATCCTGATATCTCTACCGATTCCGGATTTGCACGGGCGGCAATAGCATCCGGTCTTCACTATGAAGAAATGCTTTTTAAAATTATTAACTTAGCTTTACACAGAGGAAAACGTGATACGCAGATTAAAGCAGGCTGACCGCCCGTCTTTAGAAACAATTTTACGAAAAACAAAAAATTTTCATGATGAAGAAGTCGGCGTTGCATTAGAGTTGATCGATATAACGCTGTTAAATGAAGAACAAAGCGATTATCATATTTTTGTATATGAAGAAGCCGAAAAAATATTCGGATATCACTGCACCGGCAAACGTCCATTAACCGACGGCGTCTATGATCTCTATTGGATAGTTGTTGATCCTGAAATTTCAGGAAAAGGGATCGGGAAAAAATTAGTGCAGCATGCCGAAAATTTTGTGCGTGAAAGAAACGGGCGCTGGCTCTTAGCAGAAACTTCTTCAAAAGAATTATATCTGGCAACGCAGCAGTTTTATTTTAAAAATGAATTCTCCATCGTTGCGGAGATAAATGATTTTTATGCTGTAGGAGACGCTTTGCTCGTCTTCGGAAAATATTTGTCGAACAAATAAGTAAGGTGAAGTAATGGAACAGTGGCAACAAATGGTTCGAGATAGCGTACATACCGTCGATCAAGTAGTTGAGAAATTCGGTATTGATAGAACCGTTGCTGAGAGTCTGAATGAATTTTTTCAGGTTCGCATCAATCCCTATTATCTAAATCTGATCCGTCAGCCGGGCGATCCGATTTGGCTGCAATGCGTTCCCGATATTAAAGAGCTAAATGATTTTGACGCGAACGACGATCCGTTAAATGAAGACGCGATGAGTCCGGTTCCAAATATCACGCACCGGTATCCCGACCGCGCTTTATTTTTAACGACAAGCCAATGCGGTTTGTACTGCCGTTTTTGTACAAGAAAAAGGAAAGTCGGCGACCAGGAAAAAATTTCCATGAAAGGATTAGAAACTGCTTTCACTTATTTAGAACAGCATACAGAGATCCGCGACGTTATTTTATCCGGCGGCGATCCGTTAATGTTAACCGATGTAATGCTTGAGAAAATTTTGAAACGGCTCCGCACAATTCCGCATATTGAAATTATTCGTCTTGGTACAAAAATGCCGTGTGTACTTCCGCAGCGCATCACCCCTAAACTTGTTGAGATGCTGAAAAAATATCATCCGATTTATGTAAATACCCATTTCAACCATCCTTGGGAAATTACACCGGAAAGTTCTAAAGCGTGTGAAATGCTTTCTGATGCCGGATGCCCTGTTGGCAACCAGATGGTTTTGATGAAAGGGGTAAATGACGATGCCATGGTTGTAAGAGAATTAATGCAAAAACTTTTGAAGATAAGAGTGAGACCCTACTATATATATATGGCGGATCAAACAAAAGGAACGCATCATTTCAGAACTTCAATTGCAAAAGGATTGGAAATAATTGAAAAGCTTCGCGGCTGGACGAGCGGTTTGGCGGTTCCTCACTTTGTTATTGATGCGCCCGGCGGCGGCGGAAAAATTCCACTCATTCCAAATTACGTTCTTCATTACGATGAGGATAAAATTATTCTCCGTAACTATGAAAATAAAGTCTTTGCTTATGAAAACCAGAGAGAGCACGATCCGAAAAACGGGAAACCGGCTCATCAGCTTGAAAAGAGAACGGCTAAAGAGAAAACCAGGAAAACAATTCCTTCTACAAGAAAAATTGTTCTGGCAGACTTAAGCGAAATTGAAATGATGTAAGCGCTGTTTTTGTTTTTAGGAATTCCTCAAGCAAAGAGAGAAAATGTAAATTATGGTAAGATTGATTCGTTTTGTGTTATTCTTGTTTTATAAATACTACAGTGTTGGGCCCAATGCTGAAATATCATTTTTCGCTGCCATAACATCCTTTTTGGCCATAATAATGCTAAACGTAATAATTTTTTTGGGAATATTTGGTGTTGGAATCGACCAAGTGATACCATTAAAACAAACCGATGAGATATGGAAAAAATATTTGGAAATTGCTATATATTTTGCTTTGCCTGGTTACTCAATAATGTATCTGTTTTTCAAAGAAGAAAGAATTAAAAATTTAAAATATGATTCAACAACAATTGAATTGGGAAATTTCGCATTGGTGTTTTACATCGTAGCTTTATTCATAGCTATCATTGTGGTTGGAATTATTAAAGGGGGGCAGCAATAAACTTTTTAATTTTATAAATTATTAACTGAAAGTTTTAGTGAAGTAGACTTGAGAAACTCTCAGCCCTGAAAGGGCAAAATACACCAACATTCCGCGAAGCGGGATGTAAAAGAACTGAAGAACAGGAAAGCCCTGCAAGGGCGGAATACACAACAGATAAAAATTATTACGCTCTTTCAGAGCTTATGTGTTGTTTGGAGTTTGTTCAACCATAGGGCTGCGCCCTATGTTGGTGTGTGCCGCCCTTTCAGGGCTATTGAGGTAAAAAATACTTAATTGTGAAAGTTGAGAGAACATTAATTTATCTTGGTCAAGAAAAGGAACTTTTAACGAAAGAACATTAAGGACGAAAAAATGGAAAAAACAGTGAGAGTTGCAATATTTTTAGTAGTAATTCTTTTTATGTTTTCTTGTAATGACAAGAGAAGTGAAAGAGTTGTTGTTAATGTAACAAGTCTGATTAAAAAGTTGTCCGCAAATGATTTTTACAAAGATTTTTTTAATTATAATATAAGATCTCGCACGCCAGGAACATATCAAATCGAAACCGATTCAGTTCTAGAATTTGAGGTTGATTTTGATATGGATGATGGTATTTCCTTGATCCCTGCACGCGAAGCATTCTTGGATGAAAAATTAAAATCAAGTTATTCAAACAAATATATTGAAATTAAAAAAACTTATTTGTTCGACTTGAATAAATTAATTTCTTTTATTGATTTGTATGGCATAAAAGGGGTTGTCCATTTTTCACCACAGAGAATAGATTTTTTTCTTGCTGACGAGACTTTACTTCGAAGATATGATAATAGTATCTTAAATATGGGAGTTGAATCTGCTGAAAGGTTTTGGGACAGTGTAAAAGTTATCGATAGTAACTGGGTTCTTCTTAAGCACAGAAAATTACCATGATCGACATACGAGGTTGTTTTGATTGATAAAAAAAAATCCCGCCTTTACAGCGGGATTTTTTCATTTCAAGAGTTTTTTATTCAACCGTTAGCGGTATGAATTTAACACTTTCATATAATTAGCGCGTTCAAACTGGGAAGGATCTGCAACGTTTTGGTAGCTCATGCTTCCGCGCATCTGTTCAACGGATTCGTATTCATTCACTTCCATCCAGAATTTTAATTTTCCCAACACATCGGCTAAGTGAGGAATTCCGAACTTTAATAAACTCGACATCATCATCGTAACATTTGCGCCTGCCATAAGCATTTTCAACACATCTTTTTCAGTGTAAATTCCTGAAGTTGCAGCAAGATCGGCTTTTACTCTTCCATGAAGAATTGCAACCCAGCGCAAAGGCAAACGCATTGCCATCGGAGTGGAAAGGAGAACATTCGGAACAACCTCCAAATTTTCCAAATCAATATCAGGCTGATAAAAACGGTTGAACAAAACTAAACCGTCAGCGCCTGCTTTTACCAACTCTTCCGAAATATTTGTAATTGAAGTGAAGAAAGGATGAAGCTTAACAGCAAGTGGAATTTTAACTGAAGCTTTAACCGATTTAACAATATCAATATAATCTTTTTCAACTTCGGCAGAGGTTTTGCTGCTGTCGGTAGCCATTTTATAGATGTTAAGCTCAAGCGCATCTGCGCCGGCTTGTTCAATTTTCTGCGCGCAGTCAATCCAGCCACCTGCAGACTTTCCGTTCAAACTTGCAATGATAGGAATTTGTACCGCTTCTTTCGCTTTGCGGATATGTTCTAAATATTCCTCCGGTCCAACATGGTACTCAGACTGTTCCGGGAAATAGGTTGTAGCTTCGGCAAAACTTTCTGCATGTACGGAAGTGTGGTGATGAAGCTCAAGCTGCTCGTGTGTTATTTGTTCTTCAAACAAAGACCAAAGAACAACCGCTGAAGCTCCGGCATCTTCCATTGCTTTGATATTTTTAATTTCTCTTTGTAAAGGTCCGCTTGAAGGAACGAGCGGATTTTTTAATGTTAATCCAAGATACGATGTACTTAAATCCATTTGTTTATCCTTTTAATTTTTTCTTAATCTTAATTCTGTAACGCAGAATAGTATTCTGCGTTACGGTTTTTTTTATTTCACTTCTTCGTTATCGTCTTTTAACGCCGCTAACTGTTCGTAATAATGGAAACGTTTATTAACGCTTTCTTGCGCGTGAGTCATTAATAATTCAGCGTGTTGCGGATGAGACTTCGTCAACATTTTATAACGGGTTTCCATATAGGCATATTCTTTTAAAGGAATTTTTGGCGCCTTTGATTCAAGCTTGAATGGATTTTTTCCTTCTGCAGAAAGTGCCGGATTGTAACGGAATAAAGGCCAGTGCCCGGAATCTACTGCAGCTTTTTGATTTTTCATCGCGGTTCCCATGTTAATTCCATGAGCAATACAATGGCTGTATGCAATAATTAAAGATGGTCCATCGTAAGCTTCGGCTTCTAAAATTGCGCGAACGGTCTGCGCATCATTTGCGCCCATCGCAATTTTTGCAACGTAAACATTTCCGTAAGACATTGCGATCAAGCCTAAATCTTTTTTCCCCATTGTTTTTCCGGAAGCGGCAAATTTTGCAACTGCTCCCATCGGGGTTGATTTAGATGCTTGTCCGCCGGTGTTTGAGTAAACTTCAGTATCAAGAACTAAAATATTTATGTTTGCACCGGAAGCGAGTACGTGGTCTAAACCGCCGTAACCAATATCGTAAGCCCAACCGTCGCCACCCATAATCCAAACAGATTTTTTAACAAGATAATCTGCAAGACTGAGTAAATGTTCAACTTCAGAAGCTTTGGGACTACCCGGATTTGTGGTTTTGTAATCATTTAATTTTTGTTTTAATGCTTCAACATGCTCACGTTGTTCATAAATTCCGACTTCATCATTTTGAACTGCATTCATTATTTCTTCAACTAATTCACCTCCGACTTCAGCCGAAAGTCTCTGCAAATATTCTTTTGCTTGTTCATTGTGTTTGTTGATGGCAAGCCGGAAACCGTAACCGAATTCCGCGTTGTCTTCGAACAATGAATTTGACCACGCCGGTCCTCTGCCGTCTGCGTTCTTTGACCAGGGAGTTGTCGGTAAATTTCCGCCGTAAATCGAAGAACAGCCGGTTGCGTTTGCAATTATGGCTCTATCGCCGAACAACTGACTTACAAGTTTAACGTAAGGTGTTTCACCGCAGCCTGCACACGCGCCGGAGAATTCAAACAACGGTTCGAGGAATTGCGAATCTTTTACTTGGGCAGGATTCAGTTTTCTTCTATCGTATAAAGGAAGAGATTCAAAAAAGTCCCAGTTAGCTCGTTCGGTTTCGCGGATCGGTAATTGTTCCACCATGTTAATTGCTTTTAGGCGGACTTCTTTTTTGTTTTTTGCGGGGCAAACATCAATACAAATTCCGCATCCTGTACAATCTTCTACAGCAACTTGAATAGTATAAAAGAGATTATCGCCGAAATCTTTTGCTTTGAATTTAATTGATTTAAATGTTTCCGGTTTGTTTGCTAACAAAGATTCGTCATAAATTTTTGCACGTATTGTAGCATGCGGACAAACGATAACGCATTTGTTGCATTGAATACAAACTTCCGCGTCCCACACCGGCACTTCAAGCGCAATATTTCTTTTTTCAAATTTACTTGTTCCCGTTGGATATGTTCCATCAACCGGCATTTTGCTTACAGGAAGTGAATCTCCTTCGCCCGCGATCATTACAGCGGTAACATCTCGAACAAAGTCAGGAACGTTTCCGGAGACGTAAGGCATAAATTGAATTTTACTTGTAACTGTTGCGGGAACTTCAACTTCATGCAAGTTGGCAAGAGTTTGATCAATTGCGTTAAAGTTCATTTCAACAATTTTTTCGCCTTTAGCGCCATAGGTTTTTTTAACGGCATTTTTGATAAGCGCAATTGCTTCTTCTTTCGGGAAGATATTTGAAATTGCAAAGAAGCATGTCTGCATGATCGTGTTGATGCGTGCGCCCATTCCGGTATCGTTGGCAACTTTGTAAGCATCAATAATGAAGAATTTCATTTTCTTATTAACGAGATCGCGTTGAATTTTTTCCGGAAGCGTATCCCACACTTTCTCAACCGGCTCTTGTGTATTTAATAAGAATGTTGCTCCTGGGATAGCATCTTTCAACATATCCATTTTTTCTAAAAAGGTTTGTTGATGCGATGCGATGAAGTTTGCTTTATCAATTAAGTACGTTGATTTTAATTCTTTAGGACCGAAACGCAAATGCGATGTTGTTGTCGAACCCGATTTTTTAGAGTCATAAACGAAATAACCTTGAGCGAAATTATCAGTTCCTTCGCCGATAATTTTGATCGAATTTTTATTTGCTCCAACAGTTCCATCTGCGCCCAAGCCGTAGAATTTTCCCTTGAATGTTTCGGGAGCTTCAACGGTGAATGCAGCATCGTATTCCAAACTTGAATGCATAACGTCTTCATTAATTCCGATAACGAAATGATTTTTTGGTTTATCTTTTTTCAGTTCATCATAAACGGCTTTGATCATTCCCGGTGTAAATTCTTTTGAAGAAAGTCCATAACGCCCACCGACAATTTTCGGATATGCGAACGGTAAAATGCCGTCATTGAATTGTTCGGAAATAGCATTAACGATATCAAGATAAAGCGGGTCGCTAGCGCCCGGCTCTTTCGTTCTATCTAAGACCGCAATTGTTTTAGTTGTTTTTGGAAGCGCGTTAATGAAATGTTCAATTGAAAAAGGACGATACAAACGAACTTTAATAACGCCGACTTTTTCTTCTTTGTTAATTAAATATTGAACGGTTTCGTCAACGGCTTCTGCACCGCTTCCCATTAAAATGATTATGCGTTCTGCATCCGGTGCGCCGACATAATCGAACAAATGATACTGTCTTCCCACAATCCCGGCAAATTTATCCATTTGTTTTTGTACAATTGCAGGACAAACCTCGTAAAACTTATTTACAGTTTCTCTTCCTTGAAAATAAACATCGGGATTTTGAGCGGTTCCGCGCATAACAGGAGCATCAGGCGTTAATCCGCGTTTGCGATGAGCTAAAACCAACTCATCATCAATCATTGTTTTCATATCTTCAACGGTCAATTGTTCAATTTTCATTACTTCGTGGGAAGTTCTAAATCCATCGAAGAAGTGAAGAAAAGGAATTCGCGCTTCAAGCGTAGCGGCTTGAGCGATCAATGCAAAATCCATTACTTCTTGAACAGAATTTGAGCAGATCATTGCAAAACCGGTCTGGCGCGTTGCCATAACGTCACTATGATCGCCAAAAATTGATAATGCCTGCGCTGCGATTGATCTTGCAGTAACATGAAAAACCGTTGCGGTTAATTCACCGGCAATTTTATACATGTTTGGGATCATCAAAAGCAATCCTTGTGATGCTGTAAATGTTGTGGTCAAAGCGCCGGTTTGAAGAGCCCCATGTACGGAACCGGAAGCTCCCCCCTCGCTTTGTAATTCACTAACTAAAGGGATCGTTCCCCAAATATTTTTCTTTTGTTCCGATGCCCATTGATCAGACCATTCTCCCATCGGGGAAGAAGGAGTAATCGGGTAAATTGCACAAACTTCATTTGTATGATATGCCACGTATCCGGCAGCTTCGTTTCCATCAATTGTTACTTTATTTCGTTCCATTTTCCTTACCAATATTATTAAGTTATTATAGATAGTAATTATTCAAGAGAATAGTCCATAGACTTAGCCAAAAATTATACCAAAATGAATTAACGGTTTTTCGAATGTTTTCCAAAATAATTTTCCAAATCTGGCAATTATTGTTAGTGAAAAGAAAATCTTTTCTAATTTGCAAGAATAAATTATTAAAAACCAAGATCAATTAAAAAAGTGATTTTTTCGGGCACACATATTTTTGAAATTCCCTTATTATTAATATATTTGGTCAAGAAAGTGAAATAATTTAGTTAGAAAAGGTGTTTTTGAAATGAAAAACGGAATTCATCCAAGTTACAGACCAGTAGTCTTTAAAGATTTTTCTTGCGATTTTGCAATTTTAACCCGATCAACAATTAAAAGCCATGAAACCATTCAATGGGAAGACGGTAAATCGTATCCTTTGGTTCGCTTAGAAATTTCCAGCGGTTCACATCCATTCTTTACCGGGAAACAAAAATTACTTGATACTGCAGGAAGAGTTGAGAAATTCAATAAAAAATATGCAAAGGCAAAAAGCTAGTTTAAGCTTTTTTGGTTAGTTATTAAAAGCTATTCACTCTTGTGTAATAGCTTTTTTTGTTTTTAGCTGAAAGATTTATCTTATGTACTTATGGTATGCGGTTGTTTTGGGAAACCATCATAATCTTTTTCTTTATCTTACTCGTTTTGCGTATTTAAAGCAGATTAAGATTAACAACAAGATTAAGAATAATCTTAATTTCCTGCGTAAGTTAAGTAGTATCTAATTATTAGAAGAGGAAGGATTGCTATGGAAATCTGCATTTTTGAAGATTTATATTTTGACCGGTTGGAACCGCTTACTTTTTCTCGCCCTACGTATGATTTAGTTTGCGGTATTTCATCACTTAAAGAAAAAATTATCCGCGAGTATCCCGGAATAAAAGTTTCGCTTCATACACGTCCTTATCTTGAATCATTTCTCATTTCAACATATCCCGGTTTATGCATTAATAAAATTGAGGATGATGATTGCCTCTTCATCAACGGAAGAATTTTAGCGCCGGAAAATATTTCAGAACTGCTTTCCCTAAAAGATAAAACAAACAAAGTTTTTGTAGGTAAGGATGATACTCTAATCGCAGCACGGATCTCCGGCAAAAAGTTAAACGAAGTAAAAAATAATATCCACGACTTACTTACTCTTTCAAATTTTGACGGTGTAAAAATTGAGAAGGTTGATATTCCCTGCGTCAATTATATTTGGGATGTGATAAATAATAATCATAAAGAAATGTTAAAAGATTTTTCTTTTTATACGAAATCAAAAAAAAGGGATATGCATCATGGCAAAATTTTTGACGGCGCCCACTTAATAGAAAAAGAAAATATTTTTATTGCCGAAGGAGCTGAAATAAAACCCGGTGCCGTATTAGATGCTTCTCCCGGACCGATTTATCTTGATGAAAATGCGGTTGTTTTTCCTAACGCTGTAATTGAAGGTCCGGTGTATGTTGGAAAATCAAGCCAGGTAAAAAGCTGTGCGCGAATTTATGAAAATGTAAGTATCGGAAGAATTTGTAAAGTCGGCGGTGAAGTCGAAGATTCTATTATCTCCCCATTCACAAATAAACAGCACTCGGGATTTTTAGGACATGCATATTTAGGAAGCTGGGTGAACATTGGCGCTGATACTAATTGCAGCGACTTGAAAAACAATTACGGAAACGTTAGAATGTACGTCAACGGAGAAGTTATAGATTCCGGTTCTCAATTTCTTGGAGTTATTATCGGCGATCAATCAAAGACCGCTATTAATACAATGTTCAACACCGGAACGGTTGTAGGCTTCGCATGCAATATTTTCGGCGCCGGATTTCCTCCAAAGTATTTACCCTCATATTCATGGGGCGGAAGCGATGCGGTAACAACTTATGACATCGAGCGAAGTATTGAAACAGCCAAACGGGTTATGGCAAGAAGAAACAAAGTTATGGATGAAGCCGAAGAAAAATTATTTAGAAAAATTTTCGACTTAACCCAAAAAGAAAGAAGAAAAAGAGGATATCCTTATTAACGGTGAAATTGTAAAATTAGAAGAACATCTTGTAAAAGATATTTATTGCGGCGTGCGAGGACATGCTGTTAAAATCTTAAATCGCGTTGAACGGACTGATGCATATTTAGACAAAGTGCTTGATAAAGAATTACGCAACTCAGATTTTTCCGGGCAGGATAAAGCTCTGCTCTATGAAATTGTTCACGGTGTTATCCGCTGGATGGGTAGGTTAGATTGGATCTTAAGCGGATTTTATAAAGGGCAATTTTCAAAAGCTATCCCGATATTAAAAAATGCTTTGCGGGTTGCACTTTATCAAATTATGTTCCTTGATAAAGTACCTGAATATGCCGCAGTGAACGAAGCAGTTGAGTTTGTGAAAAAATTACAGGGGCAAAAACCTGCCGACATTACCAATGCAATTTTGCGAAACATCTTAAAGAGCAAAGACAGTTTACGCTATCCTGATCCGTTGCAGGACGAAATTGGTTATTTAGCGACATATTATTCTCATCCTACCTGGATTATTAAAAGATGGCTTCCAAGATTTGGAAGAGAAGCAACAGAAGCTCTTCTTGCAGCAAACAACGAAAGGCCTGTTTTGACTTTGCGGGTTAATACAAAAAAAGTTACTCTGCACGATTTTGAAAATCTTTTATGTGCCGTCAATTTAAAATTTATAAAAGGAAAATATTATCCTGAATTTCTGAAATTGACAAACCTGTCAAATATTACGCAGTGGCAGTATTTTACGGAAGGATATTTTAATATTCAAGATGAAAGCGCAAGTTTAGCTTGCCGCTTGTTAGATGTAAAACCCGGCATGCGCCTACTTGATCTCTGTGCCGCTCCCGGTGGTAAATCTGCTTACCTTGCAAACCTGATTGAAGATAACGGTGAAATAATCGCTCTCGATAAATTTGATGCAAGGTTATTAATGGTAGAAAAAAGTCTTCAACGATTAGCAATTACTTCGGTAAAAACTGTTGCCACTGACGCTCTTGAATATCAAAACGGAAATCTTTTTGATGCGGTTTTGGCAGATGTTCCTTGTTCCGGGATGGGAACGCTTTGTAAAAAACCGGACATAAAATGGAAAAAAGATTTACTGGATATAAGAAAATTAGCAGAGACACAATTCAAGTTATTAAAGAAAGCTTCAACATTGGTTAAAATAGGTGGAGCGGTTGTGTACAGCACATGCACAATTGAGCCTGAAGAAAATTACGAAATTGTGAAAAAATTTCTTGATGCAAATCCTAATTTTAGTTTAGACAATGCTCAGCAATATGTTCCATTGGAAGTTGTGGATGAAAATGGATGCGTGCAAACCTATCCACACATTCATAAGATGGATGGCGCTTTTGCCGCAAGAATCATAAGAAATTCATAGAAATTTTAGGTAGCCGTTATGAACGCGATGTTTCAACAATTAGCTGAAGAATTAGTAAAAGCCCGTGAAGAAATCCGGTTGACTCCTGAACAAGTTGCCGTAAAAATAAAAATGGATTTGAAATTTCTTCTAAAAATGGAAAGCGGAGATTTTTCATTTCTCGAGGATTTATATATAAAATCTTTTCTCAGGGAATATGCAAAGTGTGTCGGACTACTCGAACACACGGTGCTTCAAAAATACAAATTTGCAAAAGAAGGAAAACCGCTTGAAGAACAACAGTTAGAAAAAGAAACAGTAAAAGAAATTCACCCGATTTCGTTTTCTCCAAAATTAATAACTGATGACCAACTCCAAAAGACATACACACATGTTAAAAAAATTTCCTTTACTACAAAGCAACTTATAAGTATTGGCGCCGGCGCTCTCTTTGTTCTATTCATTTTGATTTATTGGTTTGTAATAAAACAGGGCGCTGATGTGATAGTTACTGAAAGACCGTATGAAGAATCCATTCAAGAAAATAAAGAAAGATACGAAGAAGATACTGTCCCGGTTGATTCTTCTCTTGCTTCCGCCGTTTCGGATAGCCTTGTGCTAACCATATCTTCAAAAGATTCTTCATGGCTTAAGGTGATTTTTGATAATGGATCACTAAAAGAATATTTTTTGTATCCCAATTCAACGATCGAAATAAAAGCTCTAGCAAAATTTTCGATGACGATCGGCAATCCCGGAGCCGTAAAATTCATTTTAAACAATCATCCTCTTGAATTCAAACCGGTTATGACAAGACGTGCAATTATTGAAATTACAAAAGATGGAATAACAAATCTTGATCAGCCCCAAACACAAAAACAATAAGCAATGAAAAGTGCTGAAGAGCTGTTGCATGAGCTTCGTGAAAAAATTCACCTTTACGACTATCACTATTATGTTCTTGCCGAACCTTTAGTTAGTGATTATGATTATGATCTACTTTTTAAAGAATTGGAAAAATTAGAATCCGAGAATCCACAGTTTTTCAATCTCGAATCTCCCACTCAGCGCGTCGGAAAGGATTTAACAAAGCAATTTAAACCGGTGACACATCAATTCCCGATGATAAGTTTGGCAAACACTTATAGCGAAAGTGAAGTCTTGGATTTTGACAGACGCGTGAAAGAAATTCTTGGTGAGAATGAAAAAGTTGAATATGTGGTAGAATATAAAATTGACGGTGCTTCCGTTAGTATAAATTACGTTGACGGTAAATTGAAAACAGCGGCTACACGCGGCGATGGAACAACCGGCGAAGAAATCACACAAAATGTGAAGACAATAAAATCTGTTCCGTTGAAATTGAAAAATTATCCCCATCCGATATTTTCTTTAACCAATATTGAAGTGCGCGGCGAAATTTATATGGATATTAAGGACTTTAAGCTGTTAAACATAGAACGCGAAAAGCGCGGTGAAAAACTTTTTGCCAATCCGAGAAATTCTTCTGCCGGAACTTTGAAACTTCAAGATTCGCAATTGGTTTCAAAGCGCCCGCTAAAAATTTTTACATACTACTTGTTGAGCAAGCAAACCGGACTGCAACAGCAAAACGATAATTTGGAGTTGCTCAGCGCGCTTGGGTTCAGGATAAACAAAGATTTTCAGGTTTGTAAATCAATTGAAGAAGTTCTCCATGTGTGCCGCAAGTTTGAAGAACAGCGTGATTCACTTCCATTCGAAATTGACGGTGCAGTGATAAAAGTAAATGCAATTCGTCAGCAAAATATTTTAGGAAGTATTGCAAAATCTCCGCGCTGGGCAGTGGCGTTCAAATTTAAAGCAAAGCAGGCAACAACTTTGTTAAAAGCGATTACCTGGCAAGTTGGCAGAACAGGTGCGGTTACTCCCGTCGCTGAGCTAGATCCGGTTTTTCTCGCCGGCTCAACTATAAGCAGGGCAACACTTCACAATTTGGAAGAGATACACCGTAAAGATATTCGTGTGAATGATCTGGTTGTTCTCGAAAAAGGCGGAGATGTAATTCCTAAAATTGTTTCCGTTCTTTTAGATGAAAGAAAAGTTGATTCGCTGCCGACAGAACCACCGATAAATTGTCCTGGTTGCAATTCGGTTTTATATCAACCCGAAGATGAAGTTGCATTGTATTGTGAAAATCTTGAATGTCCAGCACAAATAAAAGGGAAACTTGAACACTTTGCTTCGCGTACTGCAATGGATATTGAAGGTCTTGGCGAAGCATTGGTGGACTTATTTGTTGAAGAAAAAATCTTAAAGAATGTTGCGGACATTTACGATTTAAAAAATCATCGTGAAACATTAATCCAAATTGAACGGCTTGGCGAAAAAAGTATTGACAATCTTCTCTCTTCTATTGAAAAAAGTAAGCGGCAGCCTTTTTCCAAAGTTCTTTTTGCAATTGGAATCCGCTACGTTGGCGCCGGAGTTGCAAAAAAATTAGCTGACCATTTCCTTTCTTTGGAGAATTTGCGAAAAGCGACAAAAGAAGAATTGATAAATGTTTTTGAAATCGGGGAAAGCATTGCCGAAAGTATTTTACAGTTTTTCTGCGATGATAAAAATCTGATTATTATTGAGCGGCTGCAACACCATGGACTTATTTTTTCTACAGAGAAAAAAACAATTTCAGAAAATGTTTTTATTAATAAATCGTTTGTGTTAACCGGGTCGTTAGAAAATTTCAGCCGTGAAGAAGCTGGAGAAAAAATTATCAACTTTGGCGGCAAAGTTATTTCAAGTGTAAGTAAAAAAACCGATTTTGTTTTAGCTGGAGAAGCTTCCGGTTCAAAATTGGATAAAGCGCAAACCTTAGGGATAAAAATTCTTACCGAAAATGATTTTCTTGAAATGTTAAAAAGTGTGTCAGGAACATGAAAAATTTTCTTATTAATAGCTATTTCTTTTTAACCGCAAAGCGCCGGAAAGGTGTAGTGATAAAATTTAACGGGATTCTTTCAGGTGCGAAAAATTTTGTTTTGCTTATGCCAGAAGCCGAAACCGATTTTCAAAATGCTTTATCGGTTGCCGAATTTCTGCTTTCTAAAAAGCTCCATGTTACAATGGTTGCAAATAATTTAGCGATGCACCTGATCAAAGATAAAAGTCCATACCGGTTTGAGGAATACTTCCCGACAGATAAAAACAAGCTTGGTTTTCCGAAGTTAAAACTTCTGCACCGGTTAAAAATTTATTCTTATGATGCTTTAATTTCTCTTGGAGAAGAAACTTCTCTATTTCAAAAATTTTGTGCGGAAAAATTATCGGCTGAAGTGAAAATTGGATCAGTCATGCCGGGGAATTCCAAAATATTTAGTGTACAAATTTCAATTAATAACGATGATTCAATTGATTTTTATAAAAATTTCTTAAATTGCTTACAACTATTATTTTAAATTATGAATTTTGAAGTAAAACATTTAGACAACATTTCCATCTTTCATTTAAAAGAAAAAAAACTGGACGCCAATATTTCCGGTTTAGTGAAAGCTGAAGTAACCCTTTTAATTAAGGGTGAAGGTGAAACAAATCTTATCATTGATCTTAATGATGTTGAATCGTGCGATAGTTCAGGTTTAAGCGCCTTATTAGTTGCCAACCGGTTGAGTAATGCTGTTGGCGGAAAGCTTGCGATTATCACTTCTTCCGAAAAGATTCTTTCGCTCATTAGGATCACACAACTTCACCGCGTCCTCTTTATTTGTGACGATGTTGAAGATGCTATTCAAGAATTCAATAACGCATAAGTTTTTTCTTGCAAGGAAATCTTCTCGATTACATCATCATTATCGGTTATCTTTTAGGAGTAACTGTTGCGGGAATAATCATTGGCGCTAAGCAGAAAAACGCAAAAGATTATTTCTTGGGCGGGAAAAATTTATCGTGGTGGTCCGTCGGTTTTTCAATTGTAGCGAGCGAAACCAGCACTCTTACTTTTATTAGTATTCCTGGACTTGCCTATAAAAGTGATTTCCATTTTTTACAACTTGTTTTCGGCTACTTCATCGGCAGGATAATCGTCAGTTTTGTTTTTATCCCTGCTTATTACCGTGGCGATTTAGAAACAGCATACGATTTTTTAGGAAAACGATTCGGCTCTCCACTCAGAAAATTCACTTCATCCGTTTTTCTTTCAACAAGAGTTCTTGCTTCAGGAGTAAGATTATTTGCCACAGCGATTCCGGTTCATTTGATTACGGGATATGATTACGCAACATCAATTTTTATTATCGGTGCATTCACGCTTGTTTATACGTATGTCGGCGGATTGAAAGCCGTTGTTGCAATGGATGTTGTGCAACTTTTTATTTATCTTTCCGGCGCGGTGGTATCGCTTGTAATTATCGTTTCGAATCTACCAAACGGTTTTGGTGATGTATTTGCTTATGCCGCAATGAACGGAAATAAATTTGAAGTTTTTAATTTTCAGCTCGGCTCTTCATTCTGGGAATTTTTAAGCGCACCATACACACTTATCGGCGGTGTGCTTGGCGGAACATTTTTAACCATGGCGTCCCACGGAACAGATCAGTTGTTAGTACAGCGGTTGCTTGGCTGCAAATCTAAGCGCGAAAGCCAAAAAGCATTATTATTAGATGCCTCATTTATTGTGCTTCAGTTCGGTTTCTTTTTGTTTTTAGGAACTTGCCTTTACGCATTTTATCACGGAGTTCCTTTTCAACAACTTGGACTTCAATCCTCTGATGAAATTTTCCCAAAATTTATAATTGAAGAATTACCAAAAGGATTTTCTGGGATTGTTATTGCCGGTGTTTTAGCTTCTGCAATGGGAACGCTTGCATCATCAATAAGTTCTCTTGCCTCATCAAGCTATTTGGATTTGTTTAAAAATTCTGCATTTGAAAAAAAGCATTCCGAAAGAAAAGAAATTTTTTGGTCGAAAGTATTTACGCTGATTTGGGGATTGATACTTATCGGCGGGGCAATGCTTTTTACCGACACAAAAAATCCTGTTGTAGAACTTGGTTTAAAAATTGCATCGTTTACTTACGGCGGTTTACTCGGAACATTTTTCCTTGGGCTGCTCTTCAAAAAAATAAATCAGCGGGATGCATTCATCGGATTCATTTGCGGCATCATTTCTATGATTCTTGTGTTGCAGTTCACTACTATTGATTTTACCTGGCACACATTTATCGGTTGTGCGGTTACAATTATTGTTGGTAATCTTAACCATTTGTTAACGCGGACAACTAATCCCGGGAAACAGCATTAATTATTTTATATTGAAATTCTAACTTCCCGCAGTATTTTTAATTAGTTCTTTTCTCTAAAATAATTAAACAGCTATTCGTCTTCAGTAAAGTAAAACTATGATTAGTAAATCACGTTTAAAAAATATTAAACTTGTTCTTTTTGATCTTGACGGAACTCTGTTAAACGACAGAGGTGAAATTGGGAAAGAAACAATTTTCTTAGTAAATCAATTGGAACAACTTGGAGTTCATTTCTCTTTCGCGAGTGGAAGGCTTCACTCTGCTTTAACGGATTATGCAACCCAACTTAATATAAAAGCTCCGATCATTTCTCTTGACGGCTCTTATCTCAAAAGTTATCCGGAAGGAAAAGTGTTATTTCAGTCGGTCATTCCAAAGAAAAAAGTAAAACAAGCGATTGAGTTTGCCGATCAATTCCTTTTAAAAATTTCTCTCTGCCACGCAGACGCTATTTATTATACCGATCATAACTCTGTCATTCCCGAAATTATAGATAAATTCGGTGCAAAGTTCAAGGAAGTTCATTCTTATGATCCCTATCTTGATGAGACATTAGAAATTGTTTTTGCCAGTGATATGCGAGACAATTTAAAGTTTGTGCAATCAAGATTGACTTTTCCCTACTCGTTTGGGCTTGTTACAAATTATTATAAATCGCATTTACGGGAAAGTATTTATTACCTTGATATACGAAAAAGCGGATCAACCAAAGCAACCGGTTTAAAAAATCTATTAAAATATTTAGGATTGCGCATTTCCGATGCAGCAGTTTTGGGAGACTGGTATAACGATTCCACTTTATTTGAAACCGAAGCGTTAAAAATTGCGGTTGCCAATGCCGTTCCCGAAATAAAATTTAAAGCCGATTATGAATTGAAAAGGACAAATAATGAAGACGGTACAGCGGAATTTTTAGAAATGGTTTTAAAAGCAAAAACAGCATAATTACATGTCTAAACAAAAATTATTAAGCGGTAAGCGGTATAAAATCCTTATTGTTATTGTAACCGCAATAATTATTTCATTCCTTTTTCCGAAAGGAGAATCGCTGGAATCCGAAGTAACCGTCGGATCAATTTGGATCCAAGAGGATTTGATTGCCTCATTCAGTTTCCCTATAATTAAACAACCGGAAACTTATAAACGGGAGCTTGAAAAAGCTAAGAGCAGTATTTATCCTGTTTTTATAAGTGACAACACGGAAGCAAAAAATATTTTTGATTCTCTCGATCAATTGGAAAAACAGATGCGAGAAGAGTTTCCGTTGATCAGAAAGAACAAAAAAAACTTAGCGGATGTTTTTTCTTTCCTTTCTGAAAACACAAAAGAGACGTTCTTCTCTTTAAGCGAAAAAAACTTCTCGCATCTGCATCAATATTTTGCTGATGTCAGGCAAGTGCTTGTAGAAATGAACCAGCGGGGATTATTAAATTTATCACACGATAAAATTCCCCAAGATATTATAACCATAAGAACGGGTAACATTGACCGGATTGACAATAAATTTCATTTTCTTAACCGTTCACTTGCCGCAGCATTTGCGGAAAAATATTTTAACAAAAAATCTTATCGCCCTGACATTAAACGCGCGTTAATTGAATTAACGAATTATTATCTTGTTCCGAATTTAAAATTTAGTCAACGGTTAACAGATGAGGAATTAGAAATAATTCAACATAAAGTTTCGAAATACGCTGGGATCGTAAATGAATACGAAAGAATTATCGCCAAGCATGATCGGATTAATGCTGAAACAAAACTAAAAATTGATTCCTACAAAATTGCTAAAGGAGAAGTTATTGGTGATGGCGGGTTATTTCTTCAGTGGCTCGGAAAATTTCTGCACATTCTTTCCATCCTGATTTTGCCGAGCATTTACATATATCTTTTCAGAAAAGGGATATATCTAAACAATCTGAAGATTACGGTTTTTGCAATTTTAATTTTGTGGGTCGCTTTGGTAACGTTTCTCTTTAATCAAATAAGTATTCCTGATGCAGCTCGGTTGCTTATCTTCATCCCCACGGTTTCTATGCTGATGACGATCATCTTTGATTCACGCGTTGGGTTTTACAGCACTATTATCACTTCGCTTATTTGTGGCGCGCTTCGCGGCAACGATTATCCCTTTGTCATCATGAATATTATAGCCGGAGTGCTCTCGGTTTATTCTGTGCGCGATATAAAAAACCGGACGCAGATTTTTCGTTCATTCCTTTTTATTCTTCTTGGCTATGCGGTTACTATTATTGCTTTTGGGTTTGAGCGGTTTGAATCATGGCAGAAAATTATAATTGAATTTTCTTTTGCCGGAACCAACGCTTTAATAAGTCCGATTTTAACTTATGGTCTCTTAATTTTCTTCGAACGTATTTTCAAAATTACAACTGACTTAACCTTGCTGGAGCTTTCTAACTTTGATAGACCGCTGTTGAAAGATTTAGCGCGAAAGGCGCCCGGATCGTTTAATCATTCGCTTACCATGGGAACACTTGCGGAGGCTGCTGCCGAAGTAGTTGGGGCAAACCCGCTATTAGCGCGTGTCGGGGCTTATTACCATGACATCGGGAAAACAATTTCACCTTCATATTTTGTTGAAAATCAATTAACATCTACCAATATACACGAAGAAATTTCTCCCGAAGAAAGTGCAAGAATTATTTCGGATCATGTTTTACAAGGTATTGAAATTGCAAAAGAAGATCAGCTTCCGCAGGAAATAATTGATTTTATTCCCCAGCATCACGGAACAACGATGATAAAATATTTTTATGATAAAGCTATTAAATTGTACGGTGAAGATAAAGTTGATGCGGCAAAATATCGTTACCCTGGACCAAAGCCCCAAAGCAAAGAAACCGCTATTGTTATGCTTGCCGATACGTGCGAGTCGGCTGTTCGCTCCATTCCTGAACCTGATATTGAGAAAGTTGAAAACTTAATTTCAAATTTAATTAATGATCGAATTAACGATAAACAATTGGATGAATCGCCATTAACCTTTGGTGATATTAGAAAAATAAAAGAAATATTCGGAAGCATTCTGCTTGGACAGCATCACCGCAGAATTCGGTATCCGAAACAAGAAGAAATGGAAAAAAGTGAGTGACCAGAGCAATACTTTCTACAAAAGTTTTTTGAAGGAATATCTCACACTGCTAAAACTTGAACGAAATCTTTCGGATAACACAACCACCGCTTATAATAACGATCTTTCCACATGCTTTGCTTTTCTCGAATCGGAAAACGTTACAGACCTTGATGAAATTACCTACCAAAATATAAATAGTTTTTTTTCCCAACTGCATAAAGCCGGATTAACAAATTCATCAATCGCACGTTACTTTTCTTCTCTCAAAGGATTTTTTACATTTCTTTTGTTATCGAATTATATTCAAAATAATCCGATGGAAAAAATTAGCCCGCCAAAGTTGCGAAAAACACTCCCCGAAATTTTGACGGTAAATGAAATTGATATGGTATTTTCTTTGCCGGATGTAGAAAATAAATTCGGATTGCGCGATCGCACAATGCTTGAGGTATTATATGCATGCGGGTTGCGCGTCTCAGAGCTAAGCAGTTTAAAAATTTCGGATCTTTTTTTAAGCGATGAAGCAATCCGTGTTTTCGGGAAAGGCTCGAAGGAAAGAATTGTTCCTATTGGTGGGAGCGCAATTCAATGGTTGGAAGAATATTTTTTGAAAAGCCGCTCATTGCTCGAAAAAAAGTCTAAAAGCGAAAACTATGTTTTTCTTAATACGCGCGGAACAAAACTTTCGCGTATGGGGATTTGGAAAATAATCAACCGGTATGTGAAGGAAGCAGGAATTCTAAAATCGGTACATCCGCATACTTTCAGACATTCATTTGCAACGCATTTAGTTGAAGGAGGAGCGGACTTACGAGCTGTGCAGGAAATGCTCGGACATGCAGACATTTCCACCACTCAAATTTATACACATCTTGACCGCGATTTTGTTAAGCAGGAGCACAAAAAATATCATCCGCGCGGATAAGACGGATGTAATTAAAAACTTTCACTATTGGCATTTTTCTTGCTAAGTTTGAATAAAAAAAAATTTATAATCGTTCATGAAAAACATTTCGGTAATAATCATAACAAAAAATGAAGAGAAAAACATCCGTGGGTGTTTAGAAAGCGTACGTTGGGCTGACGAAATTATTGTGGTAGATTCTTTCAGCAGCGATGCAACGGTTGAAATGGCAAAGGAGTTTACTCCTCTCATTTATCAAAGAGAATGGGAAGGATTCGCCAACCAAAAAGCGTATGCATTAGGTTTGGCTAATAACGAGTGGGTTCTTTCACTTGATGCGGACGAACAACTTTCCCCTCAAGCGAAAGAAGAAATTTTTTCTTTAAATGATGAAGATGTTTCCGGATACGAAATTCTCCGGGAAAATTATTTTCTCCAAAAAAAAATTACTACGTGTGGATGGGATAAAGATTACCAAATGCGGCTCTTTAAAAAAGAAAAAGCAACAGTTACTACCGACAAACTTGTACATGAAGGTTTTATTGTAGAAAGCAAAACAAAAAAACTTATTTCGCCTATCTACCATTACACAACTACGTCGCTTGAAAAAATGATTGGGAAAATAAATTATTATTCTACACTTCACGCAGTTGAAAATTATTCGAAGAAGAAAAAAATTACAGGATTAAGTATCTTACTGCATGGTATTTCAGCTTTTCTGCGCCCGTACATTTCCTTAAAAGGATACAAAGACGGTATGCACGGATTACTGATTTCATTTTTAAATGGACTTACAACAATTCTAAACTATGCAAAACTTTGGGAATTGCAGAAAAATAAACAAGAGAAAATTGAGTGAAAACCTATTTCAGAATTTTAGCATTTGTAAAACCTTACTATAAGTATATTTCAGGGTCAATCATTTTTAGCATTTTGTATGCGCTTGCAAACGGAGCCTCGGTTTACTTGTTCATTCCTTTGCTGGACACACTTTTCCTTGCGAAGGGAGAAAGTGTCCATAAAGTTCAAGAGACTTCTGCGCGTGCTTCATCGTTTATACCCGATTGGATGCTTTCGATAAAAGATTCTGCAGCAGCTACATTCAACAATTTTGTTTTCAGCGGAACGAAGTACGATGCTCTTTCAAAAATTGTACTGCTCGTCCTTTTAGCTTTCTTTTTAAAAAATTTATTCAATTATATCCAGTCGTTTTTTCTTGTGTTTGCGGAGCAGGGTGTTGTTAAAGACATTAGGAACAAAGCATATACGCACTTGCACACACTTCCGATGGGATATTTTAAAAATGAAAAAACAGGCAACTTGATCTCACGCATTGTTAACGATGTTCAGGTTGTTCAGGCAAGTGTATCAACCGTATTCCTTAATCTGGTTCGCGAACCGATCATGATCCTGGTTTTTCTAGGAATTGCAGTTTCAATCAGTTGGAAGCTGACACTTTTTTCATTAGTTATTCTTCCTGTCTCTCTTGCATTGATAACTTTAGTCGGGTTACGGTTAAGAAAAGAAAGTTTGAAACTTCAAGAAAGCATAGCTAATATTACCTCTCTTCTATACGAGACTATCACAGGTGTAAAAATTGTGAAGGCCTTTGGAATGGAAGCGTATGAGAATAAAAAATTTTTTAAAGGAACTCAATCTTACTTTAATAAAGTTTTACGGATGACGAATATCAGAAACTCTGTTAGCCCGATCACCGAATTCTTAAGTGTTGCAGTCGGAACAGGGATCATTTATTATGGTGGGAGTCTTGTCCTTTCTGGGCAAGGCTTAAAAGCAAGCGAGTTCCTTGGCTTCCTTTTTGCCATCTTTCAATTGATGACTCCGATTAAAGAGTTGAGCGGATTGAATAACAAAATACAAGAATCAAGCGCAGCCGGCGATAGAGTTTTTGAAATTATTGATACTGAACCTTCAATTAAAGATGCTCAAAACGCAAAAGAACTTAACGCCTTTAGCGATAAAATTGTTTTTCAAAATGTCTCTTTTCATTATCAGGATTCGGATGAATTGGTATTAAATGAAATTAGTTTTGAGATAAATAAAGGAAGCGTTGTTGCGCTTGTTGGACCAAGTGGATCGGGAAAATCTACTATGGTCGATTTAGTTCCGCGGTTTTATGATCCAACGAAAGGCATTATTTCGATCGATGGTATGAACTTGTGTGATATTAAAATTGCCGATCTTAGAAAGTTGATGGGAATCGTTACGCAGGAAACTGTTTTGTTCAACGAATCGATCAGAAATAATATTGCATACGGACTTGAAGATTTTCCATTTGACAAAATTGTTGAAGCTGCAAAAACGGCGAACGCTCACAAATTTATTGAGGAATTTCCGGAAGGCTACAACACAATTATCGGCGAACGCGGTTTGAAAATTTCCGGCGGACAACGACAACGGTTATCCATTGCGCGGGCATTGTTGAAGAATCCGCAAATCATGATCTTTGATGAAGCAACTTCTGCGTTAGATAATGAATCTGAAGTACTTGTGCAGGAAGCTATCGAGCGCTTGATGCAGTACAGAACTACGTTTGTTATTGCTCACCGCTTAAGTACTATCCGTAATGCAGATTTAATAATTGTTCTTGACCGGGGAAAAATTGTTCAGCAAGGAAATCACGAAGAACTGTTGCAAGAAGAACATGGGCTTTATAAAAAATTGTATGAACTTCAATTCCGCGTTTAGCTTTTTCATGAAATTTATAAAACAATTCGCCGCGGCGAATCAACTTGCTTTTTACCTGATCGGTGCAATTACGGCATCGTTTTTACTCTCACTTGTTTTACTGCAGCTCTTCACTTTTCTCTTAATTGTAATTTGGATTTTAGAACCAAATAGCGAAAAGAAAAAAGCGTTTGGCGGTATCGAAATATGTTTTTTGGTTTTTGTTTGCATACGAATCCTTTCAATATTTTTTTCCGAACATTTTGAATTAAGCGTTCATGCTCTATACAAAGATGCCCTTTACTTTACTGGTTTATTTGCCATGTCGTTCTATTTAAAATCTTTTTCAAGTGAAAGAAAAATAAAAATTCTCGAAATCTTTTTATTGTTTTCAATAGTTGTTTCAATAATAGGAATTTCAAAATTTCTCTTTGGGATAAAGCCGAGAGCGGAATCCATCGTTTCCGGCTATGCTTCTTTTTCTACTTTTCTTCTTGCCGGATTAGCGATCTATTTTTCTTTTTTTTCTTGTTTGAAAAAAAGGTTCAATCCATGGCTATTATCTTTTGGTGGAATAGTAATTTTACTTGCAATTGTATTAGCGCTTGGCAGAGCTGATCTTGGGATTGCAGCAGCTATTATCACTATTGCCGCAATTCAAAAAAAAATTCAATTGAAATATTTGATTCCGATAATCGGAATGACAGCAGTGCTTTCGTTTTTTTCATTTCAACAAAATAGCAGTGAAATAAAAGTTAGAATAAGTAAGCCTGCAACCATGTCTGACCGCGATATCTTGTGGAAATCAGCACTTCAACTTTCACGGGAACATCCATTACTTGGTTTTGGTCCCCGTACATTTGAAAAGATATTTCCTAACCGTGATTTGCTTTTAGATAAAGATGTTGGCGGCTGGCATAATGATTATTTCACTGTTTATTTGGAAAGTGGAATTTTCGGGTTGTTAATTTTTCTGCTCTTGTTTTTTCAAATTATCAAAAATGGGTTTCAGAAACTTCTTTTTACAAACCATTGGCAATGGGGAATTTATATTTCACTTATTGCACTGTTTTTATCTGCGGCGATGTCAGGGTTTATCAATAATCCTATTTTGTCTTTACTCTTTGTTTTTCTGCTCGCTTATTTCAGTTCTGAAGTAGACGGGGAAAAAGTTTAAATCCCTTTCGTATCAGCCTTAACCATTTGCCAAGTAGTTAAAAGGATTATTTGAATATCGAGCCAGACCGACCAATTTTCAATATACCAAATATCATATTCGATACGTTTACGAGTGCGCATTTTGTTTTCTTCCTCATCAAGAACATCGCCGCGCAAACCGTGCACTTGTGCCCAGCCGGTAATCCCCGGTTTCACTAAACTTCGCAATTTAATTTCATCAAAAAATTCTTTGTACAACTCGTTATATGCAATTGCGTGCGGGCGCGGACCGACAATTGACATTTCACCCAACAAAACATTAAACACTTGTGGCAGTTCATCCAAGTTTGACCGCCGTAAAAATTTTCCAAATGAGGTTATCCTCAGATCGTCAATAGTAGTTGGAATGAATTTTTTATCATCAAAATTTTCATACATGGTGCGAAATTTAAAACACTTAAAAACCTTATTGTTCTTTCCAATCCTATCTTGAATGTAAAATGTTTTTCCGCGTGAGGAGAATTTGTGAATGATGATTAAAATCGGGAAGAGCCAGGATGTAATTAAGAAAATCACAATTAAAGAAATAAGAATATCAAAAACTCTTTTTACAATCCGCCATTGAATTTCTTGCAGAGGTTCGTCTCTTACGGTAATGATCGGGAATTTGTCGAACATTGTTATCTTGAACTTCTTTGATACAAAGCGGAAATAATCGGGAATAATATGCGTGCGAATTGCATTAATGTTGCAAATTTTTATTATGTCATCAAGAAGATTTGCATCATCCTTCGAAAGCGCAACAATAGCTTCTTCAACGTGATGTGTATGAATGATTTGCGAAAGTTGGTCAACGGTTCCTAAGTACCGGTTCTCAATTATGGAGGATTGCTCGCCGACAAATCCAAGGAACTGATAACCAAGTTGATTATTCTTTCCAAGCATCTGCCAAAAATTTTGTCCAACTTCTCCTGCCCCAATAATAATTAATTTACGAACGTTCCTTCCTTTTTTACGAAGATAATTTACGATCAGTTGGAAAGAGATTATCCTAAGACTGATGAAGAATATTAAAAGAAATCCGTAATAGAGGATGAAATTTCTAGTGAATAAATTTTCTTTGCTGATAAAAATAAAAAGGATCGCAAACATCATTTGAACGCTGACATGCTTTATTGTACCGATAAATTGAAATGAAAAATTCTGTGAGCCGGTATCCTCATAAAATCCGATTGCATTTGCGGTGAAATACCAGACGAACAGCAAGATGAGCAGTAGTCCAAACATATAATCGCGTGAAAATAAAGTGGCAAACGATTGTGCGGCTACTGCTGCAATAAGAAAGGATACGGCGATAAAGAGTAAATCAAACGTTAATCTGAAATGGTAAATGGAGTCTTTATTTACAAACATTGTATCTGAAAAAATAATTTATTGATTAAAAAATTGTTCTGCTTTTTGCGTAACAAACTCAGTAATCTTCTCTTCGAAAACTGAACGGTCAAACTGTCTGGCAAAGTTACTAATTTCTAATGAATCAAACCGGTGTTCATTCTTTTCAAATTCAAGAACTGCATGCATGATTGCATCAGATGTCTGTTCATTAAAATGGATTCCGTTTTTTAAATGAACGATCGTTTCCGTTGTTCCGCCTTTACGGAGTGCAATAACCGGCGTTCCGCAAGCTAAAGCTTCAACTACAACAATTCCAAAGTCTTCCTCAGCGGCAAAAACAAAGGCTTTGGCTTTTTGCAAATATTTTTTTAATGCCTCGCCGTCTTGATAGCCGAGGAATTCAATATTCTTTTTTGCTTTGGAATATATTTTTTCTTTCTCCGGACCTTCTCCTATCACAAGCAATTTTTTATCCGGCATTTTTGCAAATGCTTCAACTATTAAATCAATTCTTTTATAAGGAACTAACCGCGAAGCCGTCACATAATAATTTTCTTTGTCTAGTTCACACGGAAAAAATTTTGTATCTACAGGCGGATAAATAACTACCGCATCTTTGGCGTAGGTTTTTTTTATGCGTCTTGCAATATAATTTGAGATGGCAATAAAATGATCTACTCTGTTAGCTGTTGAATAATCCCAAATGCGCAAATAGTGGAGAAACAATTTTACAACTGCCGCTTTCATCCCTTTATGCAAATTTGATTCCTTCAAATATTGATGCGTGAAATCCCATGCATAACGCATCGGAGTATAGCAGTAACATATATGAAGCTGCTGAGAGCTTGTAATCACCCCTTTTGCCACTGCATGCGAGCTTGAAAGAATAACGTCATAGGCAGAAAGATCAAATTGCTCAATAGCAAGAGGAAAGAGAGGCAAGTAAGAGCGGTGATGTTTTTTTGCGAATGGTAATTTTTGAATAAATGAAGTCTGAGGAAATTTTCCTTGAACAATTGTTTCTCGATCTTGTTGATTAAGAAAATCAACCAGCGTAAAAACATCTGCTTCACTCCAAATATTTAGGAAAGATTCGATACAATGCTCAGAACCGGCATAATTAACAAGCCATTCATGGACGATTGCTGTTTTTAATTTACTCTGCATTATTTTCCTTCAAGTGTGTAAGTCTCGAACATGTTTTTATAGGCTTCTGTAAAATTATCAAGTGAAAAATTTTTTTCAACAGTTGCGCGACCGGTTTTCCTGATCTCATTCAACTCATCATTTTCAATTTGTCTGACGACATTCTTCATCATCTGCAAAAGAGCTTGCTTGTTCCTCGGTTCAACTAAAAAACCGTTAACACCATGTCGGATTATTTCGGAAGGCCCACCTTCGTTCGAAGCAATTACTATTTTTTTGCGTGCTAATGCTTCAATTACCGTCAATGAAAAGGATTCAGGAACTATAGAATAATTTATTAAAATATCTATCTGATTGAAGAGATCATCTTTTTCGGTAACATATCCCTTGAAAAAAATCTTGTCACCGATATTGAAATTCTCCACAGAATCTTTTAGTGATTGATAAAAGAATTTTGAAGATTCCTCTTTACGCGGGTCTCCCAAAATATACAACATGCATTGCGGGAAAACAGAAACAAGTTCCGAAAAGACTTCGATGATTCTATCATGTCCCTTTTCTTGAATAATACTGCCCACGATTGCAAAACGTATTTCATCTTCAGAAACAGGGAATTTTTGCATTTCGCTGTTCTCCGCAGGGAGAGAAATTCCGTTATAAATTACTGTGCTCTTTTCGTCGGTACTTTCGTCCGTAAAAAATTGAATATTATCTACGACACTTTTTGAAACACAAATGAATTTATCTGAATATTTTGCAAGAGTTTTGAGAAGTTTTCCTTCAAAAGAGTTTTTTTCATACAACAGATGTTGAATAACCACAAGTTTTTTCTTGAAAAAAAAAACAAACGGAAGTGCAAATAATGCGGCAAAATTGCCGTTGGCAGCGATAATGGAAACATTCTTCGTTCTCATAAAAAGATAAAGCGGTAGCGCAGACTTCGCAATATTTGCAAGCGTTTTCAGTTTGTCTAGGATTGTCCAGCCATCATTTTTCCGATAAATTTTTTTTAAACTTACTAAAGAAAAAACGTTCAACTTATGCTGTAAATAAACTTCTGCCGGATTTCCCGGAGGTGTAGCAATAAAAAAAACAAAGCCATGAACGTGAAGTGCAATTTTTAATAACACTTCTTCACCGCCTCCCCATGAATCCATTACGGACAGAAGTAAAATAGAATTTTCGCTTTTAGTCATCTCTCTTAAACAATTGAAATTTTCTATTTAAATATGCAAAGAAAACCTTTTAGATGCTTTCTTTTCGCGTCCAAAATTTTAAGTGATTATGCTTATCTTTGTTCAAAGAAATGGAATCCTTCTAAAATAGCATGAAAATATCCGTAATTACACCGACATTCAATTCTGAAAAATATTTTCGGCAGAATGCTCAATCTGTGCTGACGCAGACTTACACAGATTATGAACAGATCGTTGCTGATAATCAGAGTCAAGATGCTACTCTTCAATTAATACGGGAGGAATATGAATCAAAGAGATCGCTGGAAAGACTTATTGTGGTTTCAGAAATGGATAGTGGCATTTCGGATGCATTCAACAAGGGGATTGCTCTAGCTTCGGGAGAAATTATCGCATTTTTAAACTCAGACGATTATTATTTTAACGAAGATGTTTTTCAAAAAGTTAGTGATGCTTTCGTTAACGAAGAAATCCTTTTTGTCCATGGCAATATTTTTTTTGAAGATGAAAAATACGGATCTAACATTCGCAAGCCATTGATGTGTCCGGTTCAGCAAGCTATGCCTTTTAATCATCCGGCAATGTTTGTTAGGAAAAAATGTTTTGAACAAGCCGGTCTTTTTGATACAACCTTTCGCATTGCAATGGACTTTGAGCTTATTTGCCGCATGTCAAACAAAATCCCAAAATTTTTAGAAAAAGGAATTTATCTTACCGGAACACCGCTCGTTTTTATGCGAGGTGGAGGCTCTTCGTGGTTGCAAGAAAAAGAAAGTGTTGTCGAAGTGAAAAACGCGTTACAAAAAAATAAATTATGGAATGCTAAAGCAGTTTATTATTATTTACTTAGGCGATCTAGAATTATTTTGAAATCTTTTTTAGCTAAAACCGGACTTCTTTCAATTGTAAAATACTGGCGACAAGTTAAATGGAAATGATACAACAAATGCAAAGCATTAATCAAATAAAACTTACATCACTTATTATTGCAAAAGATGAAGAACAAAACATAACTCGCTGTATTGAAAGTCAGCTTGCGTGTGTTGATGAAATAATTGTTTTAATTGATGACACAACGGCAGATCGAACCGAAGAAATTGTTCGTACATTTCCACAAGTCCGGTATGAAAAAGTCACCTGGGAAGGATTTTCAAAAACAAAACAGCAGGGGCTTTCACTCGCTTCAAACAATTGGATATTTTGGATTGATGCAGATGAAGCAGTAACCAAGCCGTTAAACGATGAATTGCTTCATTTTAAAAAATCTATTCCGAAGTTTATCGCATATTCTTTCCCGCGGCGTGCTTTTTTTTTAGGGAAATGGATAAAACATTCCGGCTGGTATCCGGGTAGAGTTACGCGTCTTTTCCGAAAAGATAAAATTCAATTCAGCGGAAACGATGTGCATGAATATCTGCTTGTTAATGAAGAAGTTGGAATGTTCATAAACGATATTGATCACTTTACAGATCCGTCAATTGAACATTATTTTACAAAATTTAATTCATACACTTCACTCGCGGCGAAAGAACTTTTCAAAAGGGAAAAATCTTTCAAGAAAACAGATGTATTGCTGCGTCCCTTATTTATCTTTCTAAAAATGTATATTTTTCGGTTAGGATTTTTAGACGGTTTTCACGGATTTCTTTTAGCCGTCTTTTCATCACACTATGTTTTTACCAAATACGCAAAACTATGGGAACTCTATCAACAAAAGGAGAAATGAAATATGTCCGAAACCACTAATCATGAAGTTTTATTTATGCAGTTGATCATGCAGCAACAGCAATGGGCAATGATGTCGATGGGGAAATTGAAAAATCCAATGAGCGACAAAATTGAACGAAATCTTGAGATGTCAAAATATGCGATTGATACGCTCGATATGCTGGCGACAAAAACTAAAGGAAACCTTGGTGAATATGAGGAGAAATTTATCAACGAAGTTTTACGCGAGCTAAAATTAAACTATGTAGAAGAAGTTGAGAAAGACAAAAAAGAAAAAACCGCCTCACCTGAAGTAGCAGGCGGAGAAGAAAAACCACCGGAAGCCTAAATGAAATTTGGAATATTCGGCAATACAACCAAAGACGAACTTACAAACACTCTGCAAGTTCTGGTTGAGCGCCTTAAAGAAAATAATTATGAATTTCTTATTAATGATTCATTGCATGGATCGTTTCCTCTAATATTGACGCAGCCAACTTACTTCGCTCCCGCTGAAGAAGTTGCTGAAACCTGCGACATATTAATTTCACTTGGCGGAGACGGCACGATGCTTTCAACCGCCTATATTGCCCATCAATTTGACAAACCTGTTCTCGGTATTAACCTTGGCAAACTCGGGTTTTTAGCCGAGGTTGATATCAAAGGAATTGAACAACTCTTTAGCGACATAAAAAATTCTCGTTATTCAATTGAAGAAAGAATTGTGCTTGTCGGACATTGCAAAAATATTTCATGCGAAGAATTATTTGCGGTCAATGATTTGGTTATTGATAAAGGCGGTTGGCCCAAAATGATTGAACTGACAATTTATGTCGAAGGCGAATATGTTACAACTTTTTCGGCTGACGGTTTGATTGTTGCCACGCCAACCGGTTCAACCGGTTATTCGCTTTCTGTCGGTGGACCGATTGTAAGTCCAAAAGCCGAAGTTATTACTCTCAGCCCCATTTCACCTCACACGTTAACTATGCGTCCTTTGGTTCTGCCAAGTAATGAAAGAATTTATATTACAGCAGAATCAATGCATACAAAATTACAAGTCAACTGTGATGGTCAGCGTGTAATGGAATTTTCGCCCCCGCTAGATATCGTTATTTCTAAAAGTGAAAAATCGTTGAAGTTAGTACACATGGACTCCGCAAATTACTTTGATATTCTTCGTTCAAAACTGCTTTGGGGATTGGATGTAAGAAAAAACAGCCATCAATTGAAAGGAACGTAATATGAAAAGTTTATTTTTTATCTTCTTTTTTTCACTTGTTACTCTGGCGCAAATAACAAACCAATGTGTGATAGATCAAAAATCCGGCAAGCCGATGCTTGTTGGCATTTGTGACCGTGAAGCATTTAAAGATACCTCTTTCGCCTGGTGGTATAATTCTGAATACGAAAATTATAATCTTGATAAAGAAACACTTGCTCATGTTAACATAGATAACGAGTTTCACTCAATAACCATCGTGATGGGAACGTGGTGCAGCGACAGCAGAAGAGAGGTCCCTCGGTTTTACAAGATTCTCGACTCGCTAAACTTTCCATCAGCCAAAGTGAAGTTGATAATGGTTGATAGAAAAAAAGAAGCAGCCGGAATAGATATTTCTCCTTTCAACATTGAACTTGTTCCAACAATGATTTTTTATAATGATGGATTAGAAGTTGGAAGAATTATTGAAACTCCGAAAGAAACACTTGAAAAAGATTTAGAAGGAATTTTGGTAAAAAAATAAAATCAAAAAGAACTTGCTCTTATTTCTTTTACTTCCCCCAAGCGTAAGCTCCCAAGTTGGATTTTACCAATTCTTATTCTCACCAATCGTAAAGTAGGAAATCCAACTCCGGCGGTCATCTTCCTGACTTGTCTGTTTCGTCCTTCAATAATAGTAATGCTCAACCATGTAGTCGGAATTGTTTTGCGGAATCGGACTGGCGGAATTCTTTCTTCAAAAGGTGATTGATCTTGTAGGATTTTTACTTTTGCCGGGAGTGTCTTTTTGTTTTCGATTACTACACCGGCGCTAAGATGTAACAAAGCCTCTTCGGTCGGCACCCCTTCAACTTGAACTAAATATTCTTTTTCTAGTTTTTGTATAGGATGAAGCAATTTATCGGTAAGTGTTTTATCATTCGTTAAAAGAAGAAGTCCTTCACTATCGTAATCAAGTCTCCCGACCGGATAAACACCTTTCGAAAAAGAAAAAAGGCTGGCAAGTGTTTCTCTTCCGCTATGATCGGTAAATTGAGACAGCACACCAAACGGCTTATTCACAACAAAATATTTAAATTCTTTTTTCATCAGACTTTTTTCTTTTCGCTACGTCAAAATTAACAAAAACATTTTCTTCCAACTGCAAACTATTGCTTATTTTTACGGAAAGAAAAAAGGAATCAACTTGAAACCACCTAAAAACGATCCGATTTGGAAAATGATGGGCTTGCTTTTTAAGCCGCATCCCTGGCATGGGATATCGCCCGGGGACAACGCTCCGCACCAACTTACTGTTTATATTGAAATAGTTCCTACGGATTCGATGAAATATGAGATTGATAAGCAGTCAGGATATTTAAAAGTTGATAGACCGCAGCGGTACTCAAATTTTTGTCCAACTCTTTACGGCTTAGTACCTCAAACTTATTGCGCTGAAAAAGTTGCCGCATTAAGTATGGAAAAAACCGGCAAAAAAAATATTATCGGTGATGGCGACCCGCTTGATATCTGTGTGCTTACAGAAAAAACCATTACGCAAGGGGGAATATTATTAGAAGTTATACCCATCGGCGGTTTGCGTATGATTGACGGCAATGAGGCAGACGATAAAATTATTGCAGTTATGAAGGGTGATGCTGTTTACGGAAACATGAAAAGCGTAAAGGATGTCCCTGCAAATGTAATAGATAGATTGCGCCACTACTTCTTGACTTACAAAGATGTTCCCGGCGATGAACATCATAAACACTGCGAAATACATGAGGTTTATGATTGGCAAACGGCGCACGAAGTAATTAAAAGAAGCCAGGAAGATTATCAAATTCGCTTTGGAGATATTGAAGAAATGCTAACTTCCGCTTTACGCGGGTAAGTAGCAAAGAAGATATAAGATTATGATTACGATTAAGAGAAAAAGGGAAGGAGAATATGGCGTATTATTATAGAGATCAGAAAAAATATCTCGAGGAGCTAAAACGATTTGAATCAAAGTTGCAGCCGAAAGAACTTGAAGAATATAAAATGTTTGTTAAACGGCATAAAGACGAAGAAGAATTCGACTCGATCTCTTTCGGAAAACTAAAAGCGCTTTATGAAAAATACACTGCTCAACGTGAAAAAAAGAATTATGACCACTTCTTTAAAAAAACAGACGAAGAGAACGGTAAATGACCTCTCCCAAGTTTCGGTATTAAGCAAGAGTTTAATAAATTTGAACTACTAATTATGAATCTCTTTCATCCTCGAGGAACTAATGAATTATAAGCTTCTGAATAGAATTATTGCAGCGATTGTTTTTGTTATTTCAACAGTCGTTCTTTTTTTAACGGTACAACCTTCGGTTTCATTTTGGGATTGCGGCGAGTTTATCGCTTCTGGATTTTCTCTTCAGGTTCCCCATCCGCCGGGAGCCCCGTTCTTTTTGCTGCTCGGAAGAGTTTTTGCAATGCTGCCGTTTGCAGATAATATGGCATTCCGTTTTAATATAATTTCGGTGCTTTCAAGTTCTCTTTCAATTCTTTTCCTCTATTTGATAGCGGTAAAATTGATCGAAAATTTCAAGGGAAAAGTTTATCAAAATTTTTCAGACGCTCTTCTCACTTACATCCCTGCGGCTATCGGCGCTTTGTCTTTTTCATTTAGCGATACTTTTTGGTTTAACGGTGGAGAAGCCGAGGTTTATGCAGCCAGCACACTCATTTTTGCCGCCGTTACTTATTTGATGATCGTTTGGCATGAACGCGCAGACAGCAAGGACAATGAAAAATATATTTTATTTATCGCTTATCTCATCGGTCTTTCAACCGGTATTCACTTGATGAGCGTTTTAGCAATGATCTCCGTTGTTATGATCATCACGTTTAGAAAATATGTTGATGATGATGAAGCTTTGAAAAAGACAGGGTATATTTTTCTTGCTCACGCCGGATTGTTAACAATTCTTGCTATAGCTCTTTGGGCAAATCAAACCGATGCTACTCCGCCTACTCCGGATCAATATAAAGAATATGATTCCCGGTTTAAAATGGTAATGGCTGGAATAAGTATTTTGGTGGTTGGCGCTTTATGGAAAAAGTTAATTCACAGGAATTCCTTTTATGTTGCTCTTGCTATCGGCGGTGCGGCTCTATTTGCAGTTTATCCCGGGATCGTGAAAATAATTCCAGGATTGATGGCAAGCATCTCCGGCGACAATATTACAACTCAAATGATTTTAGTGCTTCTCTTGCTTGGAGGTTTAAGTTCCGGCGTTTATTATGCAGTTAAAAATAACAAACCGACAATGCATCTTATCTTTATGTCGATGATTTTTGCATTCCTCGGATTTTCAACCTACACGCTGGTAATTGTCCGTGCAAATCAAAATCCTCCGATGAACGAAAACGAACCGGATAATTTTACAGAATTAGTTTCCTATCTAAATCGCGAACAATATGGTGACTTCCCAACATTTAAAAGAAGATTTGCTACCGAGCCGCATCAAATGGGAGTTTATGAAAATTATTCATCCGATCTGGATTTCTGGTGGCGTTACCAAATGAACCACATGACCACAAGATATTTTATGTGGAATTATGTTGGACGCGAATCATGGGTGCAAGATGCCGGTGCAAATATGTGGCCCTTAAATGGACTTGGGAATGCATTGTTCAAACCATTCAACATTCATTTTAACGGTGAAGCGAAAGATTCTCTGTTTGGTATTCCGCTTCTACTGGGCTTACTTGGTATTTATTTCCATTTCAAAAAAGATTGGAAGATGGCGAGTATTTTTATGGTACTCTTCATCTTTATGGGATATTTGACGGCATTCTACCAAAATCAACAAGAGCCGCAGCCGCGTGAAAGAGATTATTTTTACGTCGGTGCATTTTTCGTTTTTTCAATTTGGATCGCCTTGGGTCTTCGAGGAATAATTGATGTCTTGTTAGAAAAAATAAAATCTCCTTCGTTGGCAAAAAATGCAGCTTTTGCAGTTGTAGTGCTTGGAATTGTTTTTGTTCCGATTAGAATGTTGCAGGCTAATTATTTTACTCACGATCGTTCCCGCAATTGGGTTCCGTGGGATTATTCATACAACTTATTGCAAAGTTGCGCTCCAAATGCAATTCTCTTTACTAACGGGGATAATGATACTTTCCCCCTCTGGTATATGCAGGATGTTGAGGGTGTGCGGCGTGATGTTCGTATTGTAAACTTAAGTTTGTTGAATACGAGTTGGTATATTAAACAATTAAAAAACCTCGAACCCTACGGCGCAAGAAAAGTTTCCATGAATATGGATGATCTGCAGATAGATGCTTTGCAGCCAAATCAATGGGAGCCACAGGATGTTACGGTTTCTGTTCCGAAACAGCTTCCCTCATCTTATAAAACTTACGCCGAAGGAAGAACATTATTAAATGTTGATCCAAAATTAAATCTTGATGAATGGGAAATTGAAGATTCAACAGTAATCCGTGAAGGGAAACTTACCTGGCGGATGGATAATAGCGTTGTCTATAGCGGAATTAAAGCTGTCCGAGTTCAAGACATTATGGTAAAAGAAATCGTACAAGCAAACAATTGGCAAAGGCCGATTTATTTTGCGGTAACTTGTTCGGATGACAGTAAGATCGGATTAACAGATTATCTAAAAATGGAAGGAATGGCTTTCCGTTTTGTTCCGGAGAAAAAACAAGCGAGAGTTGAGTTTATTAATGAACCCGTTCTGCGCAAACAATTAATTGAAGAGAATAAAAGCTATTCAAAAAATTATATGCCGGGATTTAAGTTCAGAGGTTTAAACGATTCAACTATTTTCTTTGACGAAAACCATACACGGCTCGTTCAAAATTATCGTAATGCATTTATCCGGTTAGCTATTTATTATATGAATACCGGGCAGCCGAACCAAAAAGTAGTTGATGTTTTGAACTTAATGGAAAAGAAACTTCCGAGAAAAATTTTGCCGATTGATTACCGTATTCTTTATGATATCGGCAATTTGTATTTCGCTGTAAATGATTTGCCTCATTACAAAATAATTGCTTCTGAAATTGAAAGAGATGCTTTGCAGGCCGTTGTGGAAAATCCCCGCGGACAGCCCGGACGCTACAATCCTTACAACATCTTGTTGGATATTTATGAAAATTTGCAAGAGTACGACAAAGGAATTGATCTGCTCGGGAAGCTTTCTAATATGTATCCGGGTGACAATCAAGTTAAAAGTGAAATTGAAAGGATGAGAGCCTTGAAGGCGAATAAGGATTCTTTAACGATTAAATAATTAAGTAATATTGAAAAAATAAAAAATGAGTTGGACGCAATAAAAAGTATTTGACTCATTTTTTTATTTTATTGAAGCAGTGAAACTCAAACGATGAAAATATTAATACTTGCTCTATCGGGAATTGGCGATGCGTTAATGTTCACACCGGCATTGCAGCTTCTACGGAACAAATTCCCCGAAGCTGAAATTGATGCTATGGTGATGTATAAAGGCGTTAGAGAGATATATGAGCAAACAAATCTCCTTAACTCAATCCATTATTTTGATTTTCTTGACGCATCTATATTCTCTTCACTTCGTTTTGTGTTGAAATTTCGCGGCACGTATGATGCTTCAATTAATGTGTATCCCTCCAACCGTAAAGAATATAATCTCATAAACTTTATTATTGGCGCGAAGAAGCGCGCGGCTGTTCATTATCTTCGCAATGATTTTCAAAATCTCGGATTTCTCAATACCGAAAGAGTCTTAGAAAATGATTCACTTCATAACGTAGAAGAAAATATTCTTCTCTGCGAAAAACTTTTCGCCACAAAGTTTACGGAAACACCTCCGCTTCTTTTTCCGCAGGCAAGTGAAGATGATCTATTTAAAGAAAAATATTTAATTGAAACGGGAATTGATTTGCATGACTTTGTTGTTGGATTTCACCCAGGGTGTTCAACTTTAAAAAATCATGATAAAAGAAGATGGGAACCGGAAAAATTTTCCCGGTTGGGAAACTTGTTGATCGAAAAAAAGAATGCAAAAGTTTTCATCTTCGGCGGACCGGAAGAACGTGAATTGCAGCAATTGGTAAAGCAAAACATCAAATCGGAGAATGCGTTCGTTATCAAAACACAATCTCTTTTACAAACTGCTTCAATTATGAAAAGATGTAACATCTTTGTAACCAACGATTCAAGTTTGATGCATGTTGCTTCGGCGTTGCAGTTAAAGATTGTTGCCGTTATCGGTCCAACTAATCCGAACTATATTTATCCATGGAAAACAAATTACCGGATCGCCTCACTTCAACTCAATTGCGCCCCATGTTTTCTTTATTCTCCAAAACCGCTAAAATGTAAAAGGGTGGATGTTCAATTTAAATGTATTAAGGAATTGGAAGCCGAAAAAGTTTTAGAGGTTATTGAAACTTTCCTGAAAGACGATAGTCATTAGCAACATTCAAAATGAGTTCATTTAATTCTTTTTTGGAGAATGGCTTGCTGACATAATGAGAACATCCCGCATCAAGAATTTTTTTTTGATCGTCAAGCATTACGTAAGCAGTAACTGCAATTATGGGAGTAGATTTATATTTTTCGGTTTGGCGTAATTGCTTTGTTACTTCCATTCCGTTGATTCCTATGCCGAGATTTATATCCATTAAAATAATATCAAATAAATTCTCTTCTGTTTTAGTTAAAGCCTCGGTTCCGTTTGAGGCACATTCAACATTAGCAATTCCTCTTATAAACATAGCGATAACTTCACGGTTTTCGAGGCTGTCTTCAACAAGGAGTATTTTCAATTTATCTTCATTCATAAGCATAATTTACGCAATTCAAAGAAGAAGTTTCGGTTAAAAATCCTTACATCGTTTTAAAAAAGAATATGCAGAAAAGAAAATGATTATTCGGAAATCAAGCCGAAAGTAACAAATACAAAGCGATCCTCTGTTTGTTTAAACTTCATAATTCAGTATTTTTATCCCTCACATTATGAAAATGAAGGAGTACGAAGCAGGAATGCATTTTAAGCGAAGAACACACACATGCGGAGATTTACGAGAAACTAATATTGGGCAACACGTTATTTTAAATGGCTGGGTTGATACAAGAAGAGATCTAGGTGGTTTAATTTTTATTGAATTACGGGATCGCTATGGAATTACTCAAATTGTATTTGAACCGGGATTTAATGAAGGAGCCCACAACACGGCAAAACATTTAAGAAGTGAATTTGTAATTTCAATTGAAGGAGTAGTTAGAAAGCGTCCGGAGGGAACCGAAAATTCCTCTGTTGCAACAGGAACCGTTGATGTTATGGTGACCAAACTCACTATTCTCAACGAAGCTAAAACGCCGCCGTTTCAAATTAGAGAAGATACTGATGCAGGAGAAGAGTTGCGTCTGAAATATCGTTATCTCGATTTACGCCGCTCATCGATGCAAAAAAATTTAATGCTCCGCCACAACATGTATCAAATTACCCGCAAGTATTTTGATGAAAATAAATTTATAGAAATTGAAACTCCTGTGCTGATGAAAAGCACTCCTGAAGGTGCGCGAGATTTTCTTGTTCCAAGCAGACTGCATAAAGGAAAATTTTATGCACTTCCGCAATCACCACAAACTTACAAACAGATATTGATGGTTTCCGGTTTTGATAGATATTTTCAAGTTGTAAAGTGTTTTCGCGATGAAGATTTGCGTGCAGACCGCCAACCTGAGTTTACACAGATTGATGTTGAAATGTCTTTTGTCGATCAAGAAGATATTTTTGAAGTTGTTGAAGGATTGATGCAGCGTTTTTTTAAAGAAGTTTGGCAGAAAGATCTTCAAATCCCCCTTCCACGCATTTCTTTTGATGAAGCGATGGAAAGATATGGAAGTGATAAACCAGATCTGCGTTTTGACCTTGAGATGAAAACACTAAATCATATTTTTGAAAACACGTCATTCAAAGTTTTTCAAGACCAAATTCAAACCAAAGGAGAGATCTCCGGGTTGGTCGCTCCCGGCTGTGGTGAATATACACGCAACCAACTTGATGTACTTACAGATTATATTAAAAAACTTGGCGCGGGCGGCTTGATTTGGATCCGCGTTAAAGAAGAGGGACTTGAATCGCCGACGATGAAATTTTTCGCAGACGAAGAACGGGCAAATTTAACTTCGTTCCTCGGTGCAAAACCGGGAGATTTAATTTTAATCCTTACAGGTAAAAAATATAAAACTCTGGGTTTGATGGGAATGCTTCGCTTAGAAATGGCGAGAAGATTAAATTTGATAAGTGAAAATTTGGAGCCGAAACTTTTGTGGGTTATAGATTTCCCGTTGTTTGAGTGGGATGAAGATACGCAGCGGTATTACGCAATGCATCATCCGTTCACTTCTCCAAATGTTGATGATATTCCATTTATGGAATCCGATCCCGGCAAAGTAAAAGCCCACGCTTACGATTTAGTTTTAAACGGAAGCGAAGTTGCCGGTGGAAGCATTAGAATTCATAGCGCTGAACTGCAAGCTAAGATGTTTAAATCGTTAGGAATTACCGAGGAAGAAGCAGAACATAAATTCGGATTTTTAATGAACGCTTTCAAATACGGCGCCCCGCCGCATGGTGGAATTGCATTTGGTTTTGACCGACTTGCGATGATTTTTGCAGGCGAACATTCTATCCGCGAAGTTATTGCTTTTCCGAAAACTGCAAGTGGCATGTCGTTAATGGATGAAGCTCCTTCAACCGTGGACGAACACCAACTGAAAGAACTTCACATTAGAATTAGGAATTCCGCCTGAGGCGGACACAGTAGGAATTACGAATTAGGATTTTTTAAAACAAAAAAAGCCGTGAAATTTTTCACGGCTTTAAAGTTTTAAATGTTTCAAACTATTTGAAACGAACATCACTCGCTGTTTTATTGTAAACCCATTTTACTTTTACCCAAGCCGGATCTCCAGGGGTAGGACTTCCACCACCGTAAGAATCAATAATAATTTTAGAGTAATGCATATCCGTATCATACAAGAAGACATATTCGGCTGGACGATCTGACATTCTATCTGTCCATGTACTGTTTTTAACAGAAGAAGCAACACCATCAGTTAAAGTGCTTGCGCCGCCTACTTTGAAATAAGTTTTTCTAGTTAAACCAGTAGCATTGTCAGCAGAAGTAACAACAAAACCTGTACTTGTGTAATAAATATCAACATCAGTTTTGTTTGCTGAGCTTATTCCATAAGCATTACCAGAAGATAGATCTAGTCCGCTTGGTTGTGAGGCAGTTGTGTTGGATGTTTCAAAAATTTGAATTGGGCCAAAAGTTACCAACTGTGTGTTGGTTTGTAAAGCAATCTCCGAGGTGTTGACAACGGTGTTTGCGGTGACATTGGCGGTGAAGGTTGAATCGTAGTAATCATCAAGTTTTAATGTAATGCTATGGTTGCCAACTGAAAGACTTTTTAATGTGTCGGGGGTTACTTTCTTTTGGTCTACTCCGTCAAGATAAATTGTTGCACCTGTGGGGATACTCCTTACCACAATGGAACCTGTCTGATCTACTACTGGATCAGTAGTGGAATCAGTACACGAAGCGATAAAAAAGATCACCGGTAAAATTAAAAGGGCTAAATACTTTTTCATTTTTTTTCTCCTATAAATTATTTTTTATTTAAACTAAATGAGCTTTTTGTTTTATCAACAGTTTGCGTAAAAGTGCCGGATAGCTTTTTGCCATCTTCCGAAAGTTTTGCAAAGTAAGTTCCTGCATAACGGCTGTGAAGCATGTCCTTCATAGTAACCGTCATTTTTTCTTGATCTAATTTACCGGAAATTTTTTGATTAATAACTTCACGGTAATTAATCGTAATTGAACCTGAGAACGTAGAATTAGAATCGGTTTGTTCGGTGATTTTAAGGGTTGTAGCGCGTGAATCAAGAGTTCCGGTGTATGTTCCTTTTAAATCAAGAACAGCTTTTATTTCTTCAACCTTCGGTTGTTCTACAGCGGGTTGAGGGGTTGTTTCTGCGGGCATCTTTACTGTTTCTTTTGGAGCTTCTTTTTTCTCGCATCCGGTGAAAAAAGAAAAAGTTAAAACTGTAAAAAGCAAAGCAAAACCGAGAAATGAATGTTTTGTGTTAGCGAACATCATACCTCCTGGTAGATTTATTAATTTTAATTTTAGCAATCGTAATATAAAGTTAAAAGTTAAAATTTGAAAGTAAAAAGTATCAAGTTCTAAATGGTTTGAAATTAATCCCGATACATTGGGATTAATCTTTTTATTGCTTTCTACTTTCACAATAATAATCATTCAAACCAGGAAAGAACTTCGTATGTGGCACTTTTCGGAAAGGATGGAGGAACTTGAGTCATAAACCTTTCATCAAAATGAATGTTTGTGTTATAGCCGTTAGTTATTTGTCCAGTATATGGATTAAAGACACCGGTAGCTTGCGCTTGATATTCAATAAGCCCACCGGTTAATCGAATTGAGCCGCTATTAGGGATTGTGCTATAGTTTTCAGCCTGCAAACCGCCTTTTAGAGAAAAAATGGAAGCGTTAATGATTATATCACTTTTATTAGGAACATTATCGGTAATTATTACATTATTAGTCGCCACTATTCCAAGCATATCGGTGCAACCGGCGCTGTTCGGATCAGTGCTGTAAACAATGTTATCATCTAAATAAATATTGCCATTTGAAGTTCCAGAACTTAGGCTTGCACCGAGAGTTATTTTTCCTTTAACTGTTCCTTTTATATGAAAATTTCCTTTATCAACATCAATTACCCCGTTAGGGGCAAAAGTACTAAGCGATTCGTTTTTCCAAATGCCTGAACTTCCTTCTTTATAATCAACCGTTCCGTCAGCATTAAAAGTAAGCCAAACATCGGTGTTGGAAAAGAATTTTCCCCCCGCTGCTGCGTCAGCTTCAACAGTATTGATTGTGGCTGGTAATGGTAAATCAACCCCACTTTCATAACCACCCAAGAATTGAGGGTCAGTCGAAGAATCGTATTTTTTAATCCCTTTTTTGGTTGTCACTTTTCCCGTAAAGACAGGTGTTCCCCAAACATTCAATTTTCCTTGAACATGCATTGGTCCTGAAACAGTGTCCCCGGTAACATAATAGAGGTTTCCCGGCATAATAGCGCCATAATAACCAAAGCGGGCGAAACTTGAAGGCTGCAAGATTACCTCTACGGTTTTTGTAATTCCGTGGTAGGTACCTGTTGCAGTAATTTTTTTCCGGTTGGAAGTTAAATTAGAAATTGAAGCGCTGAACGTTCCCCCATTAAACGAAACATTGGAATAGCCTGTTGTCCAGGTTGGGGACAAGAAAAATTGATTACAAGCCAAGTTTGCGGCGCTTGATGCAATATTCTCTGACATCGTTTGCGTGTAATACTGTGTATAAACATCAACGGAATCAGAACTGAAGGTAAAAAGATTTCTTGTGTACATAAGCAATATTCCACTAAAGCCAAGTACCAAAAAGACGGATGCTCTACCAAACATAATATCACCTTATCTGCTTTTTAAATTTTTTGATGCTAATCTGACTTGCCGCCAGTATGCATTGGAATAATTTTGATTGTAGGCTGCAGCATTTTCAACTTTAATCGAAAGCTCCATTGTTTGTATTTCTCCTGGAGCAGAGATGGGGATGAATATTGTATCACCTAAAGCATCGAAGTAAACTAAACGAAACTCCGTTACCACTCCGGTTACTGATTGTTCCGGGCTGTTGTTATTTATGATTCGGAAAAGTGGTACATCTCTTGGGTTAGGAGTGCCGGTTAAATCGCTTGGTGTGCCGATTCGATATTCAATGGTATCAAGTTTGCCGGTTTTATGCAAATCAGTTACAAAAGCTATCGCGTTAGAATCGGCATGCAAAATAGTTTTATTAGGAGGAATAAGATTGTCCGGGTCAGCGCAATATCCGATTCGCCGTAAATCTCCTTCGACAATCAAAATAATATCAACAAGGTCTCGCTGCAAGATAAAATCAGCATTGTAGTAAAAATAATTTTGTACTGTATTGTCATTTATTGTGAACAGCGTAAGAAGTAAAATGCCGCCGATAACCATAGCTCCAATAATATCTAATATAGTGGTGTAGCCCATGGGTTCCTCTATCTAAAATACCAGTAACTGAATATTGTACTGATTTTAACGGTGTCTTGCATCGAAACACTCGAAACCGAAACAGTTAATTTTTTATTAAATGTAGGGGAATTGGAGTCAACATTAGGGGTTAACGGAGATACATAGCTAACTTTGCATGAGATATGATAATATGCTGAAGCAAGTGTTCTTTCGTCATATTGGTAATTGTTATAATCATCGAAGTCATTAAACTCTGGCGGTTTATTTGCATGCTCTTCCCCATCTACGCCTAATTTAATGATCGGAGTAAGCGCGTTAGTGCTAGTGATGGAGCTGTCAATAGTTACTTCGTCAAAAGAAAGTTTATTTGCATTCTCAATAATAGAGGTTCCTAAAGAGATAGCCGCTAATCCGAATTTAGAATTTTGCATACTTTCTTGTGTGCGTAGTAAAGTGCTGTTCATTCTTACAGAAAGAAGTGTCAGCATCATCATTGCTAACAAGGTTAGCATTGTTTGTCCGGTATTCATAAATAGTAACAGTTTTTTTTAATATTAAGTCAAATTATGTACCACAAGATGAAAACCAGGTCTAATATATTTCTTTACACAAATTCAGTTAAATATCTTCATCCTTTAGAGATAATTTTTTGTGTAGAAAAGCGAAAAGACAATTAACCGGTAGTTTTTACACGTAATTATTACGTGTAAAAATTTTTTACCATCCAAGGTAATTTGAATTTTTTCCTAAAACATGAGAATTCTGTTTATGTTTTAATGGTGGCACCTTTCTTGTTATTAGTAATTCGAAGTCAATTATCACAATTAAAAAAGGAGTTAAATAAAATGGGACAACAGCAGTTATTACTCATTGTTCTCGGTGTTATTATCGTTGGAATTGCAATTGTTGTAGGAATCAATCTTTTCAGTGCAAGCTCTCTTGAAGCAAACAGAGACGGAGTTGTTTCTGATAACATGAATCTTTCTGCTCTCGCACAACAGTTTTACAAAAAACCAACCGAATTAGGCGGTGGAAACAACACATTCACCGGATTTACTATCCCAACCAATCTTGCTTCAACTGCAAACGGAACCTACGCCGCTGTAGTTGCTGCTCAGAGTGTAGTTATTACAGGTACCGGTGTTGTTACCAATTCAGCCGGAAAGAAATATGTAGCGGTGACCACAGTTGCACCGGCAACTATTACTACAGCTGTACCCACGCTACAGTAATTAATTTTCGTGATAAAGGGACTGAATTATTCAGTCCCTTTATTCATTTTAAAACATTGGTTCATCAATAAAAGTTTTTGTTTTTCAGGGGAAAAGTATTAAGTTATAATTACACAATTAAAGGAGTTACAAAAAATGGGACAACAGCAGTTATTACTCATTGTTCTCGGCGTTATTATTGTTGGTATCGCAATTGTCGTAGGTATCAATCTTTTCAGTGCAAGTTCACTTGAAGCAAACAGAGATGGAGTTGTTTCTGACAACATGAATCTAGCCGCTCTCGCACAACAATTTTACAAAAAACCAACTTCATTAGGTGGTGGAAACAACACATTCACCGGATTTACCATTCCAACCAATCTTGCTTCAACGGCAAACGGAACCTATGCCGCTGTAGTTGCTGCTCAAAGTGTAGTTTTTACGGGAACCGGTGTTGTAACCAATTCAGCCGGTAAGAAATATGTAGCGGTTACTACGGTTGCACCGGCTACTATTACTACGGCTGTTCCAACGTTGCAGTAATTTTTTCTCATTATCAAAAAAAAGGATTGAGCAATCAATCCTTTTTTTATTTAGGGTTGGGAATTTATGGGATCTCAACAGATATAACTGATTAAAGTCACATGATGATGTCGGTAAATTATATTATGTAACAACTGTAGTTACACCATCAAATATCCAAACATCTCCTTCGATACTTTTGTAAGAATATTTTGGTCGGCAATTACAGCAAAAAAGTTTTTACTAATGTAATTTTTATTTGGTATATTTAAGATAAATAATGCTTTAAATAATAACTGGTAAAAACTTTAATGGTTGAATACAGATTTGCTGCAATAAATAGCGCTGGAAAATCTATAACTGGTGCTATCACAGCCGATTCGGTTAGGGAAGTAAAGCAAAAGATCAAGAATCTTGCCGAGAAGAATCAGCTTCAAATTAAGTCAATTGAAAAAAAGACTACCTTCCTTTATAAAGCAAAAAAAGGAAGCGATAAACCTATTAAGGGGTCTCAAAAAGCATTCAATAAAGAAGAAGTTGTAGATGCTTTAACAAGACTTAATTACGAGGTAATTTCGGTAAATAAAGTTCTTTTAGATTTTAACGCCAAACCACCGACTCTTGATATTGTAAATTTTGTCAAGATCAGCGCCGAACTTCTTGATCAAAAACTTCCGTATGGAGAGATTCTTACTCTGCTTATCAACGATACACAAAACAAAACACTTCGAGAAGCTTTAAAAGATATAAATGCCGAATTAAAAAAAGGTACAGACAGTCAAGCCGTTTTTATGCGATATCAGTCAGTATTTGGAAAGTTCACTTCATACATGCTTGGGCTTGCTTCCAAGAGCGGTAACATGACGGAAATTTATAAAGCTACGGCAAAATTTCTTGAACGTCAGCAGGAATTTAAAAAGAGTTTAAAGAGCGCGTTGATCAGTCCATTTGTAACAGTTTTTGTATTAATGTTAGCTGTTCTTTATTATGTCGGGTATATTTTTCCCGAGACGGCAAATTTATTTTTAAGATTCGGTATTGAATTACCTCCGATGACGGCTTTTACACTTAAGTTCAGTAATTTTTTAAAAGATAATATTATTGTCATCTTAGCAATATTTTTTGTTCCCATTATTTCACTCCTCTATTATTTCCGAACAAAACCGGGCAAAATGTTTCTTGACGGAATGTTGTTAAAAATTCCAATAGTTGGCAATTTAATTCATAAGACAATTATTGAAGTTTTCTGTCGTGTATTTTATACTCTTTATAGCGGCTCGGCTGAAAGTATTGAACCGATAAGAATTGCAGCTGAAGCAAGTGGGAACACATATTTTGAAGATAAAATTAAAAGTATTGCTATTCCGCTGATGATCAAAAAAGGGGTTGGCATTACAGATGCTTTTACGCAATGCGGTGTTTTTACCGATACTGCTCTTTCCAGGTTTCATTCCGGCGAAGAGACCGGGACAATTAAAAATACTGCGCTCCAATTGGCAAATTATTATGAAAGCGAAACCGTGTATAAATTGAAAAATATCATTGAATTAATCCAAGTAATCATCTCAATGGTTATTATGATAGTAATGATCATGTTGACTCTGGTTTCAGCCGAAACAGCAACAGTTAAACCCAAAATGCCGGGAATGTAGTTTTATGGATGCGAATTTAGAACTCACTGATAAAGTCGGGTACATCCTTTTTAAGAAAGGGATTATTGACACAACGGTTCTTGAACAAGCACTAACGATGAAAGCTAACGATACAGGCAAGATCAAAAAAAATTTAGCCCAGATACTTGTTCAAGAATTTAAATATGATCACGATGTAATTTTCAAAGAAGTTGCCAACCTTTATGCCTTTAGAGAAGTTGAAGCTACGTCCGAAATACTAACTCCTCAGAGGCTCGAATTTATTAAGCAAACTATGCTTGCCGCCGGCGAAACGATGAAGCAGCTTATGCTTCAGGTAAAAGTAATTCCCTTTATGTATGATGAACGCCAAAAGGATAAACTGCTTCTGGCTTCTATTGATCCTACCGAAAGAAATATTCCCAAAATTGCTTTTGGATTGAATGCAAAAAAATATGAAGTAATGTTCATTAAATTGCGAGACTTCGATAAACTTGCAGAAAAGCTCTTTCCTCCCGAAAATGAATTTCTGAAAAAACTTGAAGATATGCCGTCCGACTTTGCCATTGATGAACAGCGGGAACAAACAGATGACGAAGCCGAAATTGAAGCCGAAGTAAATAAAAGCGCTTTAATCAATTTAATTGAAGCTGCTCTTGTTGAAGGTACTCGCAAAGGTGTAAGCGATATTCACGTCCTACCCCGAGATGCCAAAACTACGTCTATTCTTTTTCGGATTGACGGAAATTTACAGCCATGGCACACACAGGAGAATACTTCCCCCGAAGCAGTGCTTGCCGTAGTAAAAGACCGGTCACGCGGAATGGATAGATTTGAGAGAGAAAAAGCGCAAGACGGTTTTATCCAACGGGAAATTGACGGACAGATTATTCGTTTTAGAGTTTCAATTTTGCCGATGGTCGGTACAGAACTAAAAAATAAATTTGAAAGTGTGGTTATAAGAATTCTTGACGATAGAAAAGTTGTAAAGGATTTAAAGCTGCTTGGACTTACCGGCTATGCCAATGATGCTTTTGAAAAAGCAATTCGCCAACCGCAGGGAATGGTTATTTTAACCGGACCAACGGGAAGCGGAAAATCAACCACTTTAGTTGCAGCTTTATATCAAGTTATAGACCCAACGGTTAATGTGCTAACGGTTGAAGACCCGGTTGAATATGTTATTGCGGGAGCGCGCCAACTAAAGATCGGCGTTAAAATGAACTTTGAGCAAGCCATCCGTTCCATTCTACGTCACGATCCCGATATTGTTCTTGTTGGGGAAATGCGTGATAAGGAAACTGCCGAAGTTGCCATCAAACTTGCAAACACAGGTCACTTAACTTTTTCAACATTACACACCAACGATGCGCCAAGCGCTGTTGCCCGTTTATATAAAATGGGAATCGAGCCATTCTTAATTGCTTATGCTATCAATATTATTGTGGCACAACGTTTGATTAGACGTCTTTGCGCCAATTGCAAACAAAAAGTAGTGAAGCCTGATGAAGTTTTATTAAAAACTCTTGGACTTAATTTTGACGAATGGAAAAATTATACTCTTTATGAAGCTAAAGGATGTGAAAAATGCTCGGGCTCCGGTTATAAAGGAAGAATCGCAATCCATGAAGCCCTCTATTTTACCACACCGTTAAAACAAATTATCCTGCGTTCGGGGGATTCGGTTGATGAAGAAAAAATTCGTGCGCAGGCAAAGAAAGACGGAACGCTTAATTTGCGCGAATGCGGTATTGAAAAAGTAAAACAGGGGCTCACTTCTTTTGAAGAAGTAATTGCCGGAACAATGGAAGAATAAGATATGATTGATGATGTAAAAAAGATTTTGTCAAAATTTCTTATCAACGTGCCTGCTATGCTCTTGGGGCAAGACCGCATAAGTTATTTTGTAGAAAAATTTTCTCAATTTACTAATGACGAGAGAATTTTGATGCAGAAGTTTATGGTTAAAGTTTTAACGTTAATGATTGAGCGCGAAGCTTCCGATATTGAAATAGGGGGAACGGGAAGCGATGGTTTCACCTGGATGAGAATTTATGGAAAGAAAGAAAGAGTTATTGACCTCCCAAAATTTACTTTAGATGAGTCCGCCCTCTTAATTTTAAGCATGCTTAATGAAAACCAGCGGCGCTACCTAATGGTTACTAAAAGTATAGATTTTAGCTATACGTTTGTGTATGAACGAAAAATGGAAAATGTAAGATTTAGAGCTACTTGTTATTTCGATTTAGATCATGTTACTCTAAATATGCGTGCCATTGCTTCGCGTGCCCGATCCTTTGAGTCTTACGAGTTTCATCCGGCTTTAACAAAAGTATTAAGTCACCAATATTTTAAGTATGGCTTAACACTTGTCACAGGAATAACCGGGTCGGGAAAATCTGCAACTCTTGATGCAATTATTGATTATCATAATAAACTCGATGCAACGCATATCATAATTATTTCTTCTCCGATTGAGTATGTTCATAAATCGGATAAATCAATCGTCAAGCATCGCGAAGTCGGAAAAGATGTTTTAAGCTTTAAAGAAGGGGTTACTCAAGCTTTGCGTCAGGATCCTGATATTATTGTTATCGGAGAGATGAGAGACCCTGATACTATTATGGCGGCGCTTGAAGTTGCCGATACAGGGCACAAAGTTTTTTCAACGCTGCATACTTCTTCGGCTGTTGAATCAATTGATAGAATTGTAGCAGAAGTTCATTCATCGGAACAAGAACGTGTACGTAACCGGTTAGCTGATGTGTTAACTTCTGTTATTTCGCAAAAACTTGTTACAACCGTTAATGGAAAACTGATTCTGGCAAAAGAAGTTTTAATTGTTAACGCCAATGTTCGCGCAGCAATTAAAAATAACAACACAAGTGAAATATATATGATGATCAATCAAGGTGGACCAGCCGGCATGAACACTTTGGAACAAGATTTAAAGCGGTTATATTTGATGAAGAAAATTAGTTTAGATTCGGCTATGGCATTCGCTAACAATAAAACCAGAATGCAACAAATTCTTTCGGCATAAACTATGAAACCACTTGTCTGTTTATATTGTGAAGGCTCCGATTCAAAGATTGCCGTTGTTACAAAAGAGAATAACCAAATAAAAATTCTCCGTGCAGCGTCAGTTGATGTAATGGGATCGACACAGACAGCCAGTGAAGCGAATGCTGAATCAGTTCAAATGATTGCTGAAGAGTCAGGTATTCAGATAGATTCCGGAGGCAGTGCAAATTTAAATATGCAGGGATTCTCTTCCGGCGGTGTATTTGAAAGTTTGGTTAATGCAGAGATGCGCGGAATTAAATTACATACTTGTGAATTTATTCCGGTGCTAACAGAACCTTCCCTTTTTTATCAGATTATTCCCAAGCGTAATACAGCTTCCCAGGTTAAAACAAATGTTTTAAAAGACACGATCATTCAGTCCGACCGCCCTTTTGACCGCAACAATGTTGGCTTAACCGATTTAGCGGACGGAAATTCCTTCGCTTCATTTTTAGCACAGGAAGTCCCATGCTTTAAAGTCATTAATAGTCTGGCGAAGTATAATGGTAAAAGAGTTTATAAAATCACTTCGGTTAAATCAGCAGAACTTTCCCTGGCTTATTACGTTGCTAAAAAGAAAAAATTCTTTCCGGATGATTATTCTTTAATTGTTTACATCGGTAAAGAATACAGTAAACTGATTTTTTTACAAGGCAGAAAATTAAAACACATTGGCGCCACTCTTGATTTAGGAACCTCCAATCTTCATACTTACGATGTTTACTTCTCCAAAATATTATTGGAAATGGAGAACGGCGGAATTCCGAATCTTGACAACATCGTGGTATGCGGTGAAGATGATTCTGAAAATTTGGTCCTTTCTTTCTACGGCACATTTCCCGAAGCGAACGTTAGCAAACTTGATTTTGATAATGTAGACGTTTCATCTCTAAGTGAAGACTCACGAATAAAAATATCTTCATTCAGCGTTCCCTTTGCCGCAGCAATTGAATATTTAGATGAACTTGCTAAAGAAACCACGGGCATAAACCTTCTGCCAAGATATATACAAGAAGAGCAAAAAGTTTTTCAATTTGGATGGCATGGCTACCTTGTTGTCCCACTCCTCTTTCTGGTGGCTTTTTATTTCACCCTCAACATTTTAAATAAACAAATTGAAATAAATAAATTAAAAAGTGAAATTCAATTTCAAACCGAATTAAAGCGGCAAAATCTTTCCACGTTAATGGAAACAGACAATTTTAATTTGCGGATCAATAATTTTGATCAAACACAAGCTATTCTTGACTCAGCTGCAAAGGGAACAGGGATTTGGAACAAACTTCTTTTCAATCTTTCTGATTTTGTCGGAAAGAAAAAATCTTTTTGGATCAGGAACTTAGTGCTTCCGGATAGCGCCGTTGTTACTATTGATGGGCATGCGATCAATCGAAAAGTGCTTACGGAATTTGCTACGGGATTGCAATCTTCAACCCTGCAAAATATTACGTACGATCCCATCCGGGATAAAGACGCGTTCCGCTTTACGCTAACAATAAGAAAAGAAGAACTGTTGAAAGCCCTGCATGAATAGAAAATTAAAAAATACTTTTGCTCTTTTAGGCGTACTTATTTTACTCGGAGTATTGGGGTTCAGCTATATTTATATATTCCAAAATCCGTCGCTAAAAGACAAAACCGCAGAATTGGGTTCTTTGAAAGCGTTAAGCTATGACCCGAACGTGCTTAATAAACTGTTAAAAGAAAAAATGTTGAAAGCAGCTAAATTAGATTCTATTCTTTCCGCCAGAAAATTTAATATTCCGAAAAATCTTTCGTCATTAAAATTTTACGATTTTCTTAATCAACTTAACTCACGACTTTCGGAAAAAGCAAAATTTAATATTGAATTTCTTACACAAAAAACCGATAAAGAATTTTTTTATTTTGATTACCGTGTGAGTGGATATGGAAGCTACAATGACCTTTTTCAATTGATCTACGGAATAGAAGAAAGTAAAGAACTTAAAAAAATTACTAAATTGAATTTAAGCAACTATGTTCTTGCTCCTGATAACGAAGAGCCGGAATTTTTAATTAATTTTACAATGAATGTTTCTATCTATTTTTCGTCTAATGATAGATACGCCACTGAGACATACTCGGAAAACAAATTGAACGCCCCTAAATTGTATGATATTTTTTATCCCCTGATCCGGACAGAAATTCCTCCGAACACACAGAGCTTGCTTGATGTTCAAGGCGCTCAATTACTGGCTTTAGTGCCTGACGGTGCTTTTCTTGCCGGTGCCCGTGGAAATTCGTTCTTACTTATTGAAGGCGATGAAGTTTATCTTGGTTACTTAACTACCATTGATTATAAATGGAAAAAAGTTACTTTCGTACTCAATAAAGGGGGAGTTGTTGAAACGGTTGTCTTATATTTAGATAAGTCTTTAAGAAAATGAAACCAGAGATTTCTATGAAAACATTAATTATTATTTTTGTCCTTGTGCTAAGTCAAATCGGCTTTGCTCAAGATCCGTCAGCGCAAGATTTTAAAGGATATACTTCGCCCGAAGAGCTTGTTACGCTTTCGGCAAACCTTCCTTTCTCAAGCGCTCTTGAATTACTCAGCAAAGTAAGCGAATTAAAATCTGGAAGAAAAATAGTTTCTACTGTTCAGAGGACAGACCCTATCGGTGTTGAAATTCCTAATATGCAGTATGAAAAAGCGTTGCTCATCATTGTGCAATATGCCAATTTGCTCCTCGAAAAGAAGGAAGACGTTTTCATTGTAAAAAGGAAACCTGATCCGCTGGCAAAAGGTGAAGATGAAGCTTTTGTGGATGCCAATACAAGAGAGGTTAAAATTTCCGCAGTCTTTTTTGAAATGGATACCGACGCGTTAAGAGAACGGGGCATCAACTGGCAGTTTCTGCTTAGCAAAAAAGGAATGAATATTGGGACAGGTGTTACTACTACCGGACCGGCAAACACAACAAGTACAACTTCTACAACCGGAACAACAAGCGATGCTGTAATTTCGAACGTCTCTTCATTTTCTGCCGGTAGTTTTTTCGGTGAAGCGGTATCACTTTTCAGATTCATTGAAAGTCAAAAACTTGGCGAAGTAATTGCAAGTCCATCAATCACGGTTCGAGATAAAATAGAGGGTAAAATTCAGGTCGGTTCTGATTTTTCAATTAAACAAAAAGATTTTGCCGGAAATGTGATCGATGTTTTTTTTCAAACCGGTTCTATCATTACGGTAACGCCAAAAATTTACAATGATCAGGGGATTGATTATACTCTCCTAAAGTTGGAAGTTGAACGGAGTACCGGATTTCCCTCCGCCATTTCTACCGAGATTCAAAAAACAAAAGCAACCACACAAGTGTTGATGCTTAACGGCGAAGAAACGGTAATCGGTGGATTATTTTCAAATGAACAAAAAACCGAACGAATCGGGATTCCTTTTTTAAAGGATCTTCCGTGGTGGGTTTTAGGTCTTCGGTACGTAACCGGAAGTGATAAAATTACAGTAACAAAAAAAGAATTGGTAATCGTCGTTAAGATTGATTTAGTCCCCACTTTAAAAGAGCGCCTCGCATTTCCGAATGGAGAAAATGTGATCAAACAAGAATTAGATAGTTACCGGAATAAAGTGAAATATTACAATTTCGATTTAGAAAATAAAGAAAAGTAGGAGTGTCATGGAATCGATTTTAATTGTTGATGATGACCTTAATCTTTGTAAGGTTTTAGCGGAGGAATTATCTGAAATCGGATATACTACTCAGTATGTTACTTCGGCAGATGCAGCGTTAGATCACATACAGCGAGAGTCTATTGAGTTAATGCTTCTTGATTTAAAAATGCCTGAGAAAGATGGGTTCGATGTCTTACGTGAACTTAAAACGAGAAACGTTCGCTTTAAAGTTATAGTGTTAACCGCTTACGCCGATGTAGTGAGTGCAATGGAAGCCGCCCGTATGGGAGCAACAGACTTTATTTCGAAGCCGTATGATTTTGACGAACTGCTAATCACGATCCGGAAAGTTTTGCAAAAAGACGCGTGATTGAATGAAGATTAATTACCGTATCATATTAATAAATGTTGTTATTGTTGCGGTAATTCTTGGCGCTTCCGGTTCCGCATTCTATACCATAATGTACAATGTGCTTACCGCTCAACAATCTAAACACTTGCTTACCTCTACAAACGATTTTGCGTTTTTGTTACACGGTGTTTCAAAAGAAGTTGATGATGCGTTTCCCCTTTTTCTAAATAAGTACGAACAAAAATCTTTTTCGAGTGAAGCAATTTCTGTTTATAAAAATCTTGATTTCGTCATCAAACTGAATCCTGACTCTTCTTTTAATAAAGATGCACTCGCCTTCAATAATGAAGTTATTTTCCCTAAAAGGAATGCAAAGATTTCCACTTTTTTAGTGTCCAATCCCTTGGTTTTTTATAATGTCTATGCGACTTCAAAGGGGGATATATATTTTTATGGTAGAAATATTTCAAAAAATTTCTTAAATGAACTTTCTGGAAAGATACGCGCTGAAATAGCAATTTATTATAACAACAATATTGCCGAGTATTCCAACGAAACCTTAAATCAGAAATATTTCTTCAATATTACCGAAGCGCATAACAACCTCTCCCTTAAAAATAACTATGATATTTTTTCGCAGGAAACCGAATCCTCATATTTTCTTGCTGCCGTTTATAAAATGAAAGACCCTTTTTTAGTAAGGGAAAATATTGGCGCTATAATTTTTACAACAGTTAATGAAACACAAAACCTGAAGACCAATCTGAAAAATATTTTGCTGATATTAGGATTTGCAGGGTTATCTCTTTCGGTAGTATTAACCCTTTTATTAACAACCAGTATAAGAAGACAAATACACTTACTAACCGAAGCAACAGAAATTACAAAAACCGGAAATTTTTCCACCCGTATGTTGGTTGAAACCAATGACGAACTCGGCGCTCTTGCCATCGCTTTTAATAAAATGCTTGATGAACTTGAGCGGAAAGAAAAAGCCCAGACAGAATATTCCGATTTTATAACGATGATCAATCAGAACCCTTCGTTAAAAGATATTTCAGATTCTTCATTGAAAAAAATAATTCGTATCACCCAATTCAACATCGGAGCGATTTATTCCGTTATTGATGAACATATTGTGCAGGTTGGTTCCTATGGTGTTGATGAAGAGCATCTTGCCTTAAAAGAAAAAACGGAATTATTCAAACCACTGCTTGAAAAATTAGAAACGGTTGAAATAATATTTAAAGAAGATCCGCCGGTTATATCATCCGGATTAATGCAGATCAATTTGAAATACCTTCTTTTACTTCCGATTGTATATAATAAAAAAACTATCGGAATCATTGAACTCGGTTCTGTAAATCAGCCAACTCAGGAAGCAAAAGAATATCTTGAACGAATTAAAGAACAGCTTGCGATCGGATTAACAAATGCTATTGCTTTTGTGCAGATGGAAAATTTGGTTGCAGAATTGAAACAGTTGAATGATAATTACCAGAAGCAGAATGAACAAATTAAATCGCAGAATGAACGATTAGTAGAATTGCACGCAGCTCTATCGCAAAAGGCAAAAGAGCTAGAAATTCAGAAACAAAAAGCTGAAGAGCTAACACAGCTAAAATCTCAATTCCTTGCAACCATGTCGCACGAACTTCGCACCCCGATGAATGCAATTCTCGGATTAACCGAATTAGTATTAGAAGATAAATCCGTTTCCTCTAAGAACAATGAGCGGCTTTCGGTTGTGCTGCGCAGCGGCAAGAGGTTGTTAAATTTGATTAATGATATTCTCGATCTTTCCAAAATTGAATCGGGAAAGATGGAAATAAAATTTGAGAATTTTATTCTGGATGATCTGCTTGACGAACTAAATGCTTCTTTTTCTAACCTTGCAAGGGAAAAAGATATAGAGCTTCGGATTGTTAATGAAGCGAACGAGAAGCTTTATCTTACTACAGACCGAACAAAACTTTTACAGATATTAATTAATCTTGTTGGCAACGCAATAAAATTCACCGCAGAAGGTTTTGTGGAAATTCGTGTTATGTTGATGCAAAACAGTTTATTAAAAATTGAAGTTGAAGATAACGGCATCGGCATTTCTTCCGAACAACAGAAGTTTATTTTTGAAGAATTCCGTCAAGCTGACGCTTCAACCACAAGAAAATTCGGCGGTACGGGGCTTGGACTTTCCATCTGCAAAAAATTTGCTGAAATGCTCAACGGAAATATTACCGTAAGAAGTCAGTTGAGCAAAGGATCTATCTTTACGGTTGTGCTGCCTGTTGAGGTTGTTCATTTAAATCAGAATAGACAGTTGGGTGAAAATATTGTTAAAACATTTGCAGATGCTGAGCATAACCCGGTACTTATCATTGAGCATCAGCAGAATATTCGTCATACGATTGCAAATTATGTTAACAGTAAAGGGTATGATACTATTTTTGCAGAAAACCCAAATCAATGTTTGGCACTTACACAAAGAATGCTTCCCTTCGCTCTTCTTCTTGATACTTCTTTCCCGGCTTTAAACTTCTGGAAAATAATCTACTCTTTACAAACCGACGTTACTACAAAGAACATTCCTGTTATTTTTTATTCAACAAATGACGAGAAAAAAACCGGTTTTGCCCTTTCGCCTATTGAAATTCTCGTTAAGCCGTTAACCCAGGCATCAATCGCAAAAGCACTAAAACATGCAAGCGAGTTAATTCATAAAGATGAACCAACTTTTGCACTGCTTGATGATGTAATGAGTGAAAATCTTTTCTCTTCTCTAAATTTGAAAATCCATTGGTACGATCAATTGGAAAAATTTAGTTTTGAAGAAGATGTAATCTTCGTAAATCCTTTTTATAAAGGAGGAGATGCTCTTAAAAAATGTTCGGAGATGTTTCATTCATCGGAAGGATTTCAAAAATTACTTTTCTTGCTTTTGCCTGAAAATATTTCAGAAGAAGAAATTAAATCCGGACAGAAAACCCTAGCATGGTTAGCCGGCACCTCAAAAGGGAATGCTTATGAAATTCTCAAGATAATCCGTAATGCTTTTTATTTTCTCGAACGTGGAAAACAAAAGAGTGGTCTCCCGTCTGAGGAAGTAAAAATTGATACAAGGGAGATTGCTGAAGATAATAAAGAGAGAAAGTACGGTGCAAATTATGCTGGCGAAGTTTTAATTGTTGATGACGACCCGGACAGCCTTTTTACGATCAATGAAATTGTGCAGAAATGCAACTGCACTACTATCCTGGCAAAAAACGGTAAAGAGTGTTTGGAGATTCTCGAAAAACAAAAACCTGATGTTATCCTTTTAGACATTATGATGCCCGTTATGGATGGGTTCCAAACCTTAAAAGCGATCAGAGAAAAATCCGAACTTAAAGATATTCCTGTTATTGCTGTTACAGCAAAAGCTATGATCGAGGACAGGGAAATAATTTTAAAAAAAGGGTTTGATAGTTATATCACAAAGCCTATAAATTCAGGCGTTTTGGCTTTTCGCTTAACAAAGGCTATAACAGAAAAAAAAGCAGCACAACATGAAAAAGATCTTAGTCATAGATGATCAGCCGGAAAATATTTTTTATTTACAAGACAGGCTCCAAAAAGAAGGATTTACGGTTATTTCTGCTAATGACGGGAGAAGCGGCATTGAAGCTGCTATATCTCAATTACCGGATTTGATCCTTCTTGATATTATGATGCCCCATATGAGCGGACTTGAAGTTTGCCGTTTCTTAGTACAAGATTCCCGCACCTCCCGAATTCCGATTATTCTGGTTACCGCAAAAACCTCCGCTGAAGATATGCGCGAGGGATTACAAGCCGGCGCAGTGGACTATATCAAAAAGCCGATAAACAAAATTGAATTGCTTGCACGTGTTAATTCAGCTTTAAAGGTAAAGGAATCTCAGGATCTGTTTCTTGAAGTTGAAAAGATGAAAACTTTTACCGCAACAGTTGTTACTGCAAATCATAAAATAAAACAACCTTTAACGCTTATCAAACTTTCCCTTACCGCCATTAAACGGGAATTGCACAAAGATGAGGTAAATAAAGAAGCAATCGGCAACAAGATGAAATATATAGAAATTGCCGTTGGTGAAATCAATGATATTTTAGAACTGTTAAATCAAGTTGAAAAACCAATTTTTGCAGATTATGTAGGTGATATTAAAATGATCGATATCGGGGGCACAGAAAAACCGTTACAATAATTTTTTTACGGTTGCAAGCATCGTGTCAAAATCATAAGGTTTGTTTACTATTGCATCAATCATAAGATCATCGAACCCTTTCTTATCTGCAAAGCCCCTGCTTCCCGACGATAAAATTATTGGGATTGTTAAACCCAGCTTTCTGATCTGCGCAATACATTCCAACCCGTTCATTTCAGGCATATTATAATCAATAATTGCTAAATCAGCTTTTATTTCTCCTAAAACTTGAATCAGATCTTTACCGTTCGGCATTTTAATTACATAAAAATCGTTCGACTCCAAAAGTTCGGATAAGAGATCCTGAAGCATTTCTTCGTCATCGGCAAGTACAATAATTTTTTCCGAAATTTTCTTATCAACTGTAGAAAAGACTTCGTAAGCTGGTAAATAAATTTCGAAACAGGTCCCTTCGTTTAGCTTACTCGAAACTTGAATTACTCCCCCGTGGGCTTTAATTATTCCGTAAGAAATATAAAGACCTAAACCGGAACTGCTTTCTTTTTCTTTTGTAGTAAAATAGGGATCAAAAATTTTAGAAAGATTTTCTTCGCTTATCCCGCAGCCGCTATCCTTTACAGAAAAACAAACAAAATTTCCAACCGGCAGAAAAGGAAACCGATGAGTATTATTTTTAAGAACGGAAACATTTTTAGTAGAGAGAGAGATTGAACCTTGTTTTCCAACTGCATCGCGTGCATTAATACAAAGATTAAGAAGCACCTGGTAAATTTGTGTGCTGTTCCCTTTTAACTCATAAACATCGTCACTCAGTTGAACCGGAAAATTTATTGAAGCCGGGAATGTTTGTTTAACAACTCCGGCAATTTCATTTACTAATTGATTCGGAGAAAGAATTTCCTTCTGTTTCGGTTTCGGTTTTCCGTAGGCAAGAAGTCCGGACGTTAGATCTTTAGCGCGCACAGAGCAGCTTTCGATATTTTCAACTAATCGAAGAGCGTCATGGTTTAAGGAAACCTTTTTCTTTAAAAGATTTACACTTCCAAAAATACTGGAAAGAAGGTTGCTAAAATCGTGTGCAATTCCGCTTGTTAATTTGCCGAGTGTTTCAAATTTTTGTTTTTGAATAAGTTGTGTTTCTATAGCCTTATTCAATTCAAGCGATTGAATAATTTTGGCTGAACTGATGAATAATTCGGTAGAATGAACGGCATATTCTTTTTCATCATCGGAAAACGGCATGCTGTTTCTTCCGATAAGTAAGGCAAATTTTTCACCGGTTTGAATTTGAAAAGGAAGATAAAAAACATGCTCAGCTTGAAGAATTTCACATAAACTTCTCACATTTTCCGTACTGCTTTCTTGCTCTTGGGGGAATTCATTCTTAGAAAGTAATTGCTGCAGTTCGCTTTCTGAAAAAGTAGTAACTGACTGAGAAAAAATAATTTGAAGATGGTCATCTTTTAACGAAATGAACATTTCAACGGCAGTCTGAAGTTGAAAATGAATTTTTTCCCCAATCAATTTTGCGGAAGTTGTTTGGTCAGGCTGGTTTGCTAAACCGGATAAGAATTCAGAATAAAATTTTTCGTTTTTCACAGAATTGCCGCCATTGAGTTTATAGTTCTTTTTCCAGATGATATTTCTTAATTTTAGAATAAAGTGTCTTTTGACTAATTCCTAATTGATCTGCGGTTCTTGTTCTTTCCCACCCGTTCAGATCAAGAACTTTTAAAATATGTGTTCGTTCAAGATCATCAATCGATAATTCTTCCGTATTGTTTTCATTATGGTTTCCTTTAACCAATGCCGGTTTCTTTTTCTTTGTTGAAAGAAACAGAATTTCCGGATGGATGATGTTATCATCTGAAAAAATAATAGCCCGTTCGATGATATGTTCTAATTCTCTAATATTTCCCGGAAAATCATATTGCATTAATGCTTCGATTGCCTTTTCATCAAATTTACGCGGTGAACGGATTGGAGATTTTGATTCGAGAAAGAAATTTGCAAGCGTTAGAATGTCTTCTTTTCTTTCGCGTAATGGCGGCACAACAAGAGTGATAACATTTAAACGGAAGAGTAAATCTCTTCGGAACATTTTTTTTTCGGTTTCCTCTAAAAGATTTTTATTTGTAGCTCCAATAACACGTACATCGGAGGAAAGTGAGTTCACACCCCCAACGCGCCTGTACTCACCATTTTCTAAAAAACGCAGCATTTTGGGTTGAATATTTAAACTCATTTCTCCTATTTCATCAAGAAATAAAGTGCCGCCGTTTGCAATTTCCACAAGCCCCGGTTTTGAAGTTTTTGCATCGGTAAATGCTCCTTTTTCGTAACCGAAAAGTTCGCTTTCAATAAGTTGGTCCGGGAGTGATGCGCAATTAATTACAACAAACGGTTTTGTTCTTCTTGTAGAGTGCTGATGAATAAAATCGGCGAGCAATTCTTTTCCAGTGCCGGTTTCCCCTTCAATTAAAATATTTGATTCCGACTTAGCAGCTTTTTCCGCAAGCTGGATCAGTTGATTTAGCACCGGGCTATTGCCGATAATTCTACTTGCACGATGCTGTTTGGCTTGTTTGGTTAACGCTTCATTTTGAAAGAGAAGATCGCGGTGCTCTATTGCTCGTTTTAGAGTCAGCAGCAGTTCATCAAAGTTGTAGGGTTTGGTTATAAAATCGTATGCGCCAAGTTTGATGCAGTCAATGGCTTTTCGTATTTCGGTGTCGGCGGTAAGGATAATTACTTGTATAGACGGATAATATTCTTTAACAAATTTTAGAACATCTTCACCCTGCATGATCGGCATTTTTAGATCAAGCAGAAGAAGATCATAATTTTTTTTCTTCATGTTTTCGATGGCGTATTTACCATCATAAACCATATCGATGGAAAAATCTTTCTCCACTAACTGTTCTTTTAAAAGATAACAGATAGTTTCGTCATCATCGCACACAAGAATTTTTGGGTTCGGATTCATTTTTTTAATTATTACTCTCTACAAAAATAACAAATCCTATAGAACTCAAAGCACTTTTTAGCAGATTACTGCCTGTAGAAACCAATTCAGGCAATAGAAGCAATAATTCAGGCATAAGGCAGGAAAAAACATGCGAAAAACTATCGAAACAGAGGTGAATTAAGTGGCATAATATTGGTTGAATTACTTTCGGAAATAATTATTCGTTTATTAACTAAAAAAGGAACTAAAATGAAAAGACTTTTATTCTTACTGGTGGGTGTGATGTTTTTTGCGGCATCAACTAGTGACGCACAAATTAATTCACCGAAAAATTTACATGCAGTCGTCGTCTCTTCGATGATGAACTCATTATCAGTTGTACTTACCTGGGACAATCTTGATGCAACACAACATTCAGATTTTAACTTTGTTATTTATAAGAAGAAAGGAGCAATTGCTGATTCCGGAAAATTTGAAAAAATATGGATGACTCATGAAAACAAATTTTTGGATCTTAGAGTTGAATTCGGGAAGAAATACTCCTACTTCGTTACAGCCTTTTCCAATAATCAAGAAAGCATTCCATCCGAAACCGTTGAAGTAGAAGTCAATCAGGCAAATGATATCGTTGCCAAAGCAAGCGGAACTGTTTTTGACGAAGCTTCTTTAACACCGCTTGGCAGAGCGAAGGTTCAATTTTGGCATACTTCATTTATGAATGGACTTCCTTCGTTTGCGGTAACCGACCCATCGGGTTCTTTCAATTTGAAATTAAAACCAGGTGAATATTTCATTTTTGCAGGAGCGGAAGGATATTCCCCGGAATTTTATGACAACGCCCAATTTATGCAGCAGGCAACTAAGGTAACTTTTAAGAGCGGAGATTCCATATCCGTTAATTTTGGATTAAAAAAACTTGTTTTACCAAACATTTTCACACTCTCCGGCTCGGTTAAAGACGCAGCTGGAAATGCTCAAAAAGCTTTGATTACTGCCGTAACAACTAATCGCAAAGCGAATCATATGCCTGAACCGGGAGGACATAGCTTTTCAGTAAGAACCGATGAGTTAGGAAATTTTAAAATTTTCGCAAGAGAAAATGATACCTTAGTTTTATTTATTAATCCGGCAGAACATTCGTTATTGAAACAATATTACAACAACAAGACAACTTTTGATGCTGCAGAGAGAATAGTAGTTTCGCAAAATATTACCGGTGTTGATATTACTCTAGTTTCAAAAGCAGTTTATGCTAACGGTGTTACCGGCGTTGTAATTGATTCTGCTACTTCTACCCCACTAAAGGCAATCGTATATGCCTACAAAAAGAAATCACCTACTCATCAAGGTTCAAGAAATTTTGTTCTTTCTGACAGCCTGACCGGAAGTTATGCAATTTCAAATTTAGAACCGGGTACCTATTATTTGTTAGCCGCAGCAAGAGGTTACAGTCCATCGTTCTTTAAATATGACGGGACGTCAACTCGTAATTGGAAAAATGCTGATTCGATTGTTATAACCGAAAATACGGTTGTGGATAATATAAACTTTGCTTTACGCAAGTTCAATGCTGCCGGAAACGCGATTGTATATGGAACTATAGTAGATGGTAACGGAAAAAATGTTGAAGGCGCAGTTGCCTCGTTAGTTGATGAAAACGGTGAAGTTGTGAATTCGACAGTTTCTGATTTAGACGGGTCGTTTATTCTTGAAGGACTTTTGTCAGGCAGTTATCAGTTGGTTTCGTCAACAGTTGATTATAGTGATGCAGGGATAAATAATGTGACATTAGAATCCGCGAACAATTATCTTAATATTGATGTTGTTCTGTCTGCAGACGCTTTAACATCAATCAAGTCCGAAACAAACATTGTAACAAATTATGCGTTAAGTCAGAATTACCCGAATCCGTTTAACCCGACTACCGTAATCAATTATCAACTTCCCTCAAGCGGATTTGTAACGGTAAAAGTGTTCAATGTGATTGGTAAAGAAGTTGCAACATTGGTAAATGAATTTCAACAAAGCGGCAACTACTCAAAAGAATTTTCTGCAGGCGAATTAAATTCCGGTGTCTATTTCTATACGATTAAAGCCGGAAATTTTACAGCAACTAAAAAAATGATTTTTCTAAAATAAAAATGTATCGCTCCCGTAATAGGGAGCGAATTTAAATATTTGTAAACAAAAAAAGGAAAACAATAATGAAAAACTCAAAAAAAATCTTACTGAAACTTTCTTCAGTAATTCTTGTTCTGTTCTTCGCAGTCTTTATAGGCTGTAAAAATTCCCCTACTGACTCGGTAGTGAATACTGACCCGACAACCGACAAAGCGGCATTAGAAAAAATAACCCTTGAAGACTCCGCTCTCTCTTCGTTTGAATTAAATTACAACGAAGAAGGAATGATGGATCTGATGGATCCTCTCGGTCTAGGAAAAACCACTTCGGAAATATTTCCGGTAAAAGTGGGCAGAAAAATTACTTCGGTAACAAGAACCTTTACGATTAATCAGATTACTGATACAACCGCCGAAGGAAATCTGGTTATCGTATTTACTGGCAATTTGCTTATCGGTATAACAAGAGACCCCTCAACAAAAGTGATCGATACCGTTATCACCAAACCATTTGTTACAACCGTTGAACGAAATGTTAAATTTGTTAAAGTGGCAAATACAGTTAACCCGCAAATGAATTGGAGAATTGCTTCTTCTTCCGTAACAAAAGGCGGAACCAACAGCCCGAATATTTATATTAAAAGCATTAAAGCTTATCTTCCTTCAGGCGATTCAATCACCATAACCGATCCGTTAAACTATTATTTCTCACATGGATTGGGAAGAATGAAAGAAATGCCGTCGTTTGCGATGAATCAGGAAGTTACTCTTGTAGTTGAGATTCATAGCGCTTATGCTGCCGAAGATTTTGTAACGCTAACTTTTGGCGGAGGTCAAGGTCCGATGCACCAGCGCGTAAAAGGGAAATTCACGTTAGTTTCAGATGACGAACAAGGGAATAAAGTTTATTCGCTGAAGTTTCATACTCGCCCTGTAAGGGGACATTCTCACACCGTTATTGATGCATTACCGGCTCAAGTTATTAAAGACGATGTAGCCCCGGTTGAATCAAGCGCTTGGGGATTTCCGTACTTAGTTAAATAGTTCTTTCAAGTAATGTTGTGGATGAGAGTTACTGCAGGTTTTACCTCTGCCTGCAGTAGCTTTTTTATGGTGTTCTTATAATGATTGTAAAAATTCGACTTTTGTACTAAGAATTATTCTCTTATTTTTCAGATGCAAAACGTGAAGCAAATAAATTATTCAATGAAAAAATATTTTCGACATAGTATTCTTCTTCTTTTAACGGCTTACTTTTTCGGATGCGGAAAACCGGGTCCAACGGAGTTGGTGAACGACATTCCTAATGATGAAGCGCCGCTGCAGATTGAAGTGCTCGCAAAAAACCCTGACGATGCTCTCTATAAAGGTGCATATGATTCAACGGGATTGCTCAACCAAATGCCGCAGGCAGAAACATTTCTGTTTATAAGCAAGAACGTAGTATCGGAAAAATTTCTTTCCATTGAATATAACGTTGCTCAAGTCCTCTTTTTTGATAGAGACAAACCGTTTCATTTACCTGATGGAAAAGACTTTGGCTTTCTTATGAAAAGAGTCATCCCTCCAAAAATAAATTCTGTTCGAACTAAAGAAGTTAATCATAGCATTCAACATGGAAGAGGTCCATCCGTAAAAGATACCGTCCTCGGTCCAAAGTATATGCTCAGCAGAACAGGCAACTTCGGTGATTCACTCTTTTTAACCTATAACACGCAGGTGAAATTTGAATTTCGAAAAGAGATGATGAGCCCGCCAATTGAATTTACTGTAAAAATGCCTGAACAAATAATTGGAAAAGTGACCGTTACTCAAAACAGCAATGGTGAAAAAATTTTATTGCTTGAATGGAATAAAGGGACGAATGATTCGGTTGAAATTATTATCGGCGGAAAAATAAAGAATGAAAAAACTGCAACAGCATTTTTTAAACTTCATGTAAACGATAACGGGCAAGTGAAAATTTCTCCTAAGTTAATGAAGGCTATTCCTAAAGATCGGTTTGACCGGTTAGTCTTTTCATTTGTCAGGAAGGCGATTACCCGTCGTGTTGAGCAATCACTCGAATTTTTTACAGTTATTCAAAACACTCACAGCATTATTATAGATTATCCTTGAGAAAAACGGCTAGCTACTTTATACTTTTTTTTTATATTTTTTTAGGAGAAGGATTCACACAAGAATCTTTTTCTTTAAATGGATTTAAAAGCCACATGAATAAAGATTTTATCTTTTCGACGGAATCTAACCCGACTAATTTTTCTTCGGTGAAAGATTTGGCAATTGGAGTTTTGTTCGGTGCGGAGTTTGCTCCACAAATTGCTTCAAATTTGTATGCGCTTGGCATTGCTAAAACTATCGGAAGGTCAAATTTTTTTTTGCGGTACTCGCCGGGATTCTTTAAGGAATTTTCTCTCCAAAAAAATCAATCTATTGTCGGCAACGATTCTTCCGATATTTCTCTCAAAACTGATTTGAAATACCAAGAATATTTTTCCGCCGGATATTCATATAAGATTAGTGAAAAACTGAGCGGCGGATTTACTTTGAATTATTTTAATGAAGAATTTAGTCAGGATGCAATCGGCGCTGTTTTTTCCGACTCCTCTCTTACTCTGATTAGGGAAAACGAAACCGAAACAATGAAATTGTGGAAAGTTCAAGTTGGTACAGACTATCTTTTTACCCCTTCACTTCGTTTATCAATTTCTGCTTCAAATTTTTTAAATATGAAAAACGGTTCATTGAGCGAGACAAATAAAGCATTCGAATTAAGGACGCCTAAAAATTTACGCATTGCCATTTATAGTGAACCATACCCCCAAGTTGAAATGAACTTCCTATATGAAACTAAAAAAGCGGTTCAGGTCTGTGTAGGGAAAACTTTTTCTTTTGATAAAAGTTCTTTCTCTTTAGACGCCAATTATTTTTCCGATTTTTCACTAACAGGCATACAACCCTCGGCAACATTCCGCTATGGAAATATTTGCGCTTCACTTTCTGGAGTACTTTATTTTTCGAAGATTCAAAGAACCGCTTCGCTGACTGATTTAACTTCAAGCGGAATTTCTAATCTTGTAAACAATAAATACAGCAGCAATAAAGCAATGATAAACCTCTCATATCTTATAAATACATCGCAGGAAAAATTAGTACAATTTGTTGATGTAGTGGTTCCGACTTCTCTTTTCCCGACATTTACCGAACGTTTTGTTGATGAACCTTTTGCCGTTGCCCGCGTCGTAAATTTATCCGATAAACCGGTTTCCGTTAAACCAAGCAGCAAGATTGACAAAATAAATTCTGAGTTGATCTATTCACCGAATGTTGTAGTGCAGCCGAAAGACACGGCATCCATTCCATTTTATACTATTGTTTCGGAACAATATTTTTCATCGAGACATGAAATATCTTTTGCCAACTTTTATGTTACTTCAGAAAACCGTGAAGCTGATGATGAAGTGCAAAAACCGTTGCTCATTAATTCGTCAAATGCATGGGACGGTGAGGTAAGTAACCTGCGGTATTTTGTTAAAAAGGATTTTGACTTTTCCGCTGCTACCGCGAAAGGATTGCTTGCAAAACATAAAATTGAATTTGATACCGTTACCGCATCACTTCTAAATTTTCTCCAGGCTAAAATTCTTTTTGCGGAAATTATTACCGGGATGCTTTATATCGCTGATCCTCTTGCTTCAAACGATCGTGTGCAGTTCCCGCACGAAACTATTGATGTTAAAGGAGGAGATTGCGATGATCTTTCCGTTTGTCTCGCTTCTTTTTATGAAAGCATCGGGATTGAAACCGCCTTTGTGGATTATAAAACCAACGAACAAAGCCGTCATGTCCACCTTCTTTTTAATACAAATCTTTCACCTGCTGAAGCAGGTTTAATTACGCAGAATGATAAGAAATATTATATCAGAAAAAATTCACTTGGAGAAGAAAAAATCTGGATTCCGCTTGAAACTACGGAGCGTTCCAACTTTGCAAATGCATGGGAAAAAGGAGTTGAAAAATTTTCAAACGAAGCCCTTGATCAATTAGGTCTGGCGAAAGGGACTGTTCAGATCATAGAAATTTATTAAACTTGAATAACGAATTAGAGATATTTATGAATAAGATAATGATATTGACCGTAGTTTTAGCTTTCTCGCTTTTTGCACAGTCGTACAAAGTCGAAAAAGTTCAAGGGAATGTAAAAGCATTGATCGGCAACAGTGAACAATGGGTTGATGTAAAGGAAGGGACGATGGTTTCTTCATCAACAGTTCTCCTGACCAATAAAAATGCACTGATCATGCTTTCAGGCAGAGGAATAAAATTTACGTTAAAGCCTTCCGCAGCTTTATCAGTTAACAGTTTGAAGCGAATGACGATTGATGAACTGCTGCTTGCCCTTGCGATGGAAGAAATTCTTTCAACTCCAGCGAAGAGAAGTAGCGACAAAACCATGAACACGGCAATTTACGGAACCGACGAGAGCGGAAACAAAACAGCGGTGTTGCCGGCAAATACTCTAGGTGATTTGAAATTAAACGGCGCCAGACAACTTGCGGATAACGGTTATAAAGAGACCGCCATTCTTGCGGCAAAAGAAACATATAGGAAATATCCGACTACACAAAAGAATGCTGTAACCCGTCTGTTTTTTGCAGAACAAATGATGAATCTTTCTCTCTATGGAGAAGCTTTTACCGAATACACAGAAATTCAAAATTTACAATTGAATGATACACAAACAAAAGAAGTACAAACTAAAATTGAACTTTTGAAGAAAAAACTATCGGGGATGTAATTGAGAAATTAAAAGAGAGGTTACAAAAAAGTTATACTCTCTTCTTATTTTCTACACAAATAGTATCACTTCAACAAAATCATTTTGCGGCTTTGGACAAAACTGCCTGCACGCAATGTGTAAAAATATACGCCAGAGGCGTATCCGCCTTTGGAGGATATTCCGCTTGCAAGATTGTTTCCATTAAAATCAGTTTTGTAATTTCCAGCCGGTTTTTCTTCATTCACTAATGTGGCAACTTCATTTCCAAGAATATCGTAAACTTTCAAAGTTACAAAACTGCGGACGGCTAACTGCCAACTGATGACCGTACTCGGATTGAACGGATTCGGATAATTTTGGTTTAACTGAAAATATAAAGGACTTGAAACATCGTCTTCAACTTCCACAACATCAGCACCAAACCACCGCATTGCTTGCACCAGTGGAGAGACTCTATCAAATCCATACCAGAAATAATTTGATGGCGGACTATCTAACGATAACGGATCGAACGCAAGAAACGCAATTTTATTTCCGGCAGGTAATGTTCTATGTGCGCCGATACTATAGTCGTTTCCATTAATCCCTTTAGCCGTTAAATCGACTATTGTCACCGGTGCGGGGTCAAAACCATCTAACCAATTTGAATAAGATGTCCCCAACACGAATGTGGGATCAATTTTCAAAGAATCTTCATTTAATGTAACAACTTTTAAGTAAAGAGAGTCGGCGAGTTCGGTTCCCGCAATTGCAGTTACTAAAGAAGCTTTTTTCTCATCACCACTCGATGAATAATTGATGTCATTATAACATTTTGAAATACCAAGAATATCAAATTGAAAATCACCGGCATAAAAATTTGGGTAAAACCAACTGGTAATTGTTCCAAAATATTCGTCTCCCGCTAAAAAATAGTTATGTTTTGGCGAAGCAGCTAACCAATCTTTGATAACCTGATTGTTATTGGCTTTTGGCCCGGTAGTAGTTATTTCAAAAATATTTGAGTAATTATCAACTAATTCTTTTGTTAAGGGACCATACGCCCAAGTATCTTTCGGGAAATTGATAATTTCAGAAGAGTCGGTTGTTGTGCCATTAAATCCAAAATAATATGATGGTGGAAAACCTGTTGTTTTATTAAAACCGTTGAATACTATTAACGAAGGATTTTTTGCATTACATAAACGTGTATAATAAGAGAGTGACTCGCTTTCAAATGACACTCCCGCCGCATTTATATAGGAAGCATAATAGATAACTGTTACTCCGCATCCAGCATCTGGTATCCATCCTTTGAAAGTTTGAACAAGACTATCCGCATCTGTTGTTGTCATTTCTGCTTTTGCATAAGTGATCCCCTTGTCAAAAGAATAATTCAATTCAACTTTACTCTTGCCGATATCTTCAAGTCCACAATGGTTTACAATTGCAGATACTTCTCTCGGTACAGCGCTAAAAGTTGTCGGAACATAAGAAACAGCATTTCCTCTGAAAGGCCAGCACCCACCTTCAAGTAATTCAATCTCCAGAGCAAAATCAAATGTATATAACCGTGACCACCAACCAAAATCAATACCCGGCTGTAACCTTCCGTTGCTGTAAAATTTAAATCCTGTATAACCACTAACGGAGCCGGCACTAATTCCTACTCGCATAGAATCCATTTCAGAATTAAGATTACGAACTGCCACACCAATAATTTCATGGCTTTTTACAATCACATCTTTCCCCAAAATATCCAGATCAACCCATTGGTAATTTTGTTCTTCGGTTTTAACCTTGGGATAAACGACCATGCCCACTCCGCTGTCACTCCAAACATCTTCAGCAAAGGGACTTGATAATCCCAAGTCTGATGAATCAACCCAGTCACCGGTTCTATCCGGATTATCCTGGAACGCAGTAATGTTATTATACCCATTTCCCTCCGCAACGTAATAACCTAAATTTATTTCACGGTTTTTTTGTAATTCAGATTTGCCCCATTTGAGTTTAACTAATTTAACTTCAACTTCTACATGAGTCGTGGGCACATCGGCGAAAGAAATTCCGGCTTTGTGAATAAACATATCCGATGGAGCGATGAACCATTGTAAAAGCCAGTCTTGTCCGAAAATTCCAAAGTTTGTATTTGGTGTATAATCTCTGAAATAGGTTAACGTGTCCAACCAGGCATCAACACTTTTTGTTTTTAGAGATTGAGAAGAAGTGTTGGTGTTTTTTCCCCTCTTATCTGTCTTTTCATTTTTAAGATTGTGGGAAGTTGTCTTTTCACTTACGGTTATGATCTCTCCGCTTGGTTTAAGTACAACTCTATTTTGTGCGAATGAAATAATCACACAGCTAAAGAGTAACCAAAGGATGATGTTCGTTTTCATTATGTATCTCTATTTCAATAAAATCATTTTACGGCTTTGAACAAAGCTGCCTGCACGTAAAGTGTAAAAATATACGCCAGAGGCGTATCCGCCTTTGGAGGATATTCCGCTTGCAAGTTGTGTGTTGAAAGTAGTTTTATAATCACCTGCCAGTTTTTCTTCATTTACTAATACAGCCACTTCATTTCCAAGAATATCATAAACCTTCAACGAAACGTGACCGCCGACTGCCAACTGCCAACTGATTACCGTATTCGGATTAAACGGATTTGGATAGTTTTGATTTAACTGAAAATAAAGTGGACTAGAAATTTCATTTTCAACATCAACAACATCAGCGCCAAACCAGCGCATTGTTTGTACCAACGGAGAGACTCTATCAAATCCGTACCAAAAATAATTTAATTCCGGACTATCTAATGATAATGGATCGAATGCCAGAAAAACAATTTTGTTTCCGGCTGGCAATGTTCTGTGCGCACCAACATTAAAACTATTCCCATTTATTCCTTTGGCGGTAACGTCAACAATTGTTCCTTCAGTTGTTTCAAATCCATCCAACCAATTTGAGAATGAGGAACCAAATTCAAAAACGGGATCAATTTTCAATGAGTCTTCATTTAGTGCTAGAACTTTTAAGTAAAGCGAATCTCCGAGTTCAGTTCCGGCAACAGCCGCAGCTAAGGAAACTTTCTTCTCATCACCCGTTGTATCGTAATTAATATCATTATGATCTGCGGAAATGCCAAGTACATCATATTGAAAATCTCCGGCGGCATAAGTTGAGTCTCTCCATGTTGTGATATATCCAAGGTATTCATCACCGGCTAACAGGTAGTTATGAGTTGGTGAAGCGGCTAACCATTCCTTAATAATATCGTTGTTAATCGCTTTTGGTCCGGTTGTAGTGATCTCAAAAATGTTTGTGTAGTAATCAACTAATTCTTTAGTCAATTCACCATACGCCCAATTATCTTTCGGGAAATTTATTAATTCAGAAGCAGTTGTTGTTGCACCGTTATGTCCAAAATAATATGATTGCGGGTAACCAGTTGGTTGCATAAATCCATTAAAAACCAACAGAGAAGGGTTTTCAATCTTAAAAATATAGTATGAAATGGTTCTACTCATCATTTGATTACCATCAGCCTGGGTATATAAAACATAATAGTAAACTTGCGTTCCAGGTTGAGCGCCAGGGATTGTTCCTTTAAATGTTTGGAAATAATTAGCAGAATCAGTAGTTGTCATTTGAACTTTTGTGTAACTAACGCCTTTATCAAATGAATAAACCAACTCGACTTTACTTTTTTCAATATCTTGGAATTCACAGTGAATAATTTCAGCAGAAACCTCTCTTGGTTCGGTGCTGAGTGTAGTTGCTAATTTTGTAATATTGGGATGGAAATAAAATGCGCAACCTTCTCCCATTTCAACTTCAAGTGCAAAATCAAACGTATATTCCCGGGACCACCAACCGAAATCATTTCCCGGTTGTAATCTTCCGTTGTTGTAAAATTTAAATCCGTTGCTGCCCGTTACGATACCGGCGGCAATTCCTACTCTTATAGAATCTGTTGATGGAGAGAGATTGCGGACAGCAACACCGATAATAGTTCCTGCTTGTACTACTGGGGATTCTCCTAAAGTATCCAATTTTATCCATTGGTATTGTCGTTCTGCGGTTTTAAGAATAGGATTAATTACCACTCCTTTACCGCTGTCACTCCAAATATCTTCTGCAAAGGGACTTGTTAAACCTAAACCTGAAGCATCAGTCCAATCGCCGGTTCTATCCCGATTATCTTGAAAAGCCGTAATATTGTTATACATATTACTATCAGCTTTATAAAAGCCCAGACGTTTTATTCCAACACTATTGATCTCAGTTTTACTCCATTTCAATCTTACTAATTTTACCTCGAGTTCAACATTTGTAGCTGGGATTTCGGCAATGGAGATTCCGGCGCTATAAATTATCATATCGGCGGGCGCAACAAACCATTGCAAAACCCAATCTTGTCCAAAAATTCCAAAATTTGTATTTGCATTGAAGTCTCTAAAATAAGACATCGTATCAACCGCACCATTTGTTCCTTTTGTAGTAGATACCGGTTCGAATGAATTTGGACTATTTCTCTTCCTCTCTTTTTTTTCTGATTTGATATCAAGGGAGGTTGTTGATTCGCTTGCGGAAATTATTTCTCCACTTGGTTTAAGCACAACTCTATTTTGTGCGAATGAAATAATTGCACAGCTAAAGAGTAACCAAAGGATGATGTTCGTTTTCATATCGTTCCCACATTTATGAATAAACTTTTTAATACCGGTTATTTTTTTGATGAATATCAAATGAAACCCATATCTTTTACATGAACATTTTTACACTTGGAGAGCAAACTAACAAAAAAAAAGTGAATGTCAAATTGATGAAAGGAAACTTCATCGGAACACTTCTCAACCATCGGTTTTTGTAACAGAATGAATCCTTTTCACTTTTTTTAGCTCTCTATTTTGTCTATTTTTTCGTGTCTATTTTATTGAAACCTCAATTGGAGACCGTTATGAAAATTAGTTCTTCACCAAAAATATTTTTGATGCTTTTGTTTGTCTCAATTACAAATCTCTTCCCGCAGACAGTGCCGGTAACTTTTCATTTCAAACCTGATTACACTCAGTTTAAAGCCTTACGTGTGGTGGGTACTTTTAGCAACTGGAACAATGCCGACGATAATTTCAAAATGACCGATGTGAACGGCGATGGTGAATATGAACTGACCGCTTTGCTTGGTGAAGGAACATACATGTACAAATTTGTAATGGATGCGAGCTGGGATTTTGCTTATGGCGATCCCGATAACCCCGCAATAAACATTGCCGATAACAACAACTCAATGCTCGATGTTAAAGACCCGATGATAACGTATCTTCTTCCGCGCGGAATGAATACAAAGAATGAATTTTTTATTGATACCACAATGGCGGGACTTCCTATCAGAGCAATTTTTGCTTTCAAACCTGAGAATCCACTTAATCTCACAACTTTAAAAGTTACCATTGATGGCGTTGAGGTTGTTAATCCTACTCAATATTACGATGCGGCAAAACGAGAATTTTTATATCATCCCGTCCCCGCACTTGGTTCCGGCAACCACACGGTTTCAGTTTCAGTTTCATCTTCGGCAGGTGCGGTTTCTAAGCAGTCAACATTTACACGATTACCCGGTTATGTTGTTTATCAAATTCCGACCGATTTTTATTATGACAGAAATAGTTCTAAAGGATATATCACGCAAGACGTAACCGCGGTATCCGTAGTTGGAGAGTTTAATAATTGGAACCAGGCAATTAACCCAATGCATGATAGTAATAATGATGGTTTATGGGAAGTTACCGCATTGCTAAAAGAAGGTTCATATCAATATAAAATGAAGATCAATAATTCGCTTTGGGTGAACGATCCGGATGAACCGAAGTTTGATAACGTTCCGAACAACAACATGGTAACGGCAAAAGCAGATTCAATATCTAAGATAAAATTAATTTCTCCTTCGGATGAAACAGTTTTTTCTTCGAATAATGTGCAAATAAATTTTAAAGCTCATTTGCGTCCGGGAGTAAAATCCAAAGGAGTTAATCAATCAACCATTCAAGTAAAATTGGATGACGTTTTGGCGGCATCATCTTTTCAGAACGATAGTTCAATCGTTAGCGCAAATTTAATTCTTGCAGGAGAAGGACGTCATACGGTTTCTGTTTCTTTTTCAAATAACGAAGGCGTAACTGCAACAGAAAATTATTTTTACGGAATTTATCTTGGCAAGACGGGAAAATATTTTGTGGATGCCGGCAAGGACGAACCGTACAAATATCCTGCTACGGTAAAAGATGGCTCATGCGATATTCTTACAGTTAAAATTGATGAAACACCACAGCACGATTCTCTGAAATTCACCGTTCAAATGAGAGACATTTCAGACAGAACCAGACTTGGATTGATCATCTCTAATCCCACAAAAACTTTGGTGGATGATCCGGTCGGTTTGGATATCAAAACATTTGAGTGGGAAGGAAGCGGAATTTTTGCATCAATCGGCGCTGCCGGAAATGCGTATGAAAGTAAATCAAAAGAAAATAGATTTATGATCAAACGCAATCCTTATACAGCAAGCGGTGAGTTAATAAAATTGAATAGCGATGTGCTTACTAAAAAAGAATTTGTGTTTAATGTAAGTCTGCAATTTTTAGATAGTCTTTTAACCGGCTGGATGCAGACAAGAAATATTTCTCTCTTCTCCTATATTTCCGCCGAAGATACTAGCGGCAGTTCTTATGAAGTCGGTATGAATGAAGGAGGCACTTACATGGACGAAGACCCGGACATTTATGATGCCGCTTTTGTTAGAAGCGGAATGTGGCAAAAACGGCTGTTCGCAAATTATATTCCAACCGGTTCTCCCAATGGTCCAAGTTTAGTTGCTCTCGATGGATCGGGAAGAGGAATTTTACCACTCAAAGCAAAAGATATTTCCGACAGCCTTGCAACGTATGGTCCGGTAGTTACAATGTTAACTCCCGGTGTTGAGTATTGGTACAGAAATATTACTTTTCACGGGAAGTTGAGTGATTCCACAATTCAATCAATTTCATTTTTCTTTAACGGAGTCGAAAGTACACAACCGGTAGTAAACGGAACCTTCTCGGTTCCCATTACACTCGTTGACGGCGCAAATAAAGTTTACGTTCGCGCTGTTGATTCAAGAGGATTCGCTACTGTTTCAAAAGAAGTAATTTTGTCGATCAATCCCGATTACACTCCCGATCTTTGGATCAACGGCTCTTCTACCGGTCGCCAAGTAACTTTGTGGGTGAATGGCTCATCGCCAAAAGGTTTAACGTTATCTTATTTATGGTCGTCTGATTTAACTAACCCGGCGGCTACGATCGGAATCGTAACCGATACAATAGTTACTTTTACCATGCCTGCTGCGAACGGAGAATATTATTATACTTGTCGCGTAAAAGATTCGCAGAACAGAATAAAGAATGCAAGAATTCTTGTAAAAGTTGTTGGCGATTCCGTTCGTGTTGCCGGTATTAACGAACATGCCGCCTGGATTGACAAGGCGATTGTTTATGAAATTTATCCGAGAGCTTTTACTGCTCAAGGAGGATTCCTAGGAATTATTGAGAGAATTCCCGATATGAAAGACCTTGGAATTAATACGCTCTGGCTAATGCCGATTTATAAAGGTCCGACAACTCACGGTTATGAAATTACCGATTACTACGGCTTCGAAGAAGATTATGGGACGGAAGCAGATTTTATTAAGTTGATGACAGAATTGAAGAAAGCCGGAATAAAAATTATTCTTGATTTCGTAGTAAATCATACTTCAATTCAACATCCGTTTATGCAGAATGTATTTGAGTACCGCGAATATTCTCCCTGGGCGAATTGGTATATTTGGAGTGGTGAACCGGGTAATTCAAATTACAAATATGAATTTGATTGGGCTTCTCTTCCTGATTTGAATCATAACGATGTTGAAGTGCGCAATTATTTTGCAAAAGTTGCTGAGTATTGGGTTAAAAAATATGGTATTGATGGTTACCGCTGCGATGTTGCCTGGGGAGTTGAACAGCGCAATCAATTATTCTGGCAGGAATGGCGCAAGAAAATTAGGAATATCAAACCGGAAGTTTTTTTGGAAGCCGAAGCTACTTCTTCCGATTCAACTTTTTATCAAAAAAGATTTGACTCCGCCAACGATTGGGATTTGCGAAATAAACTATTAGGAGCGATCAGTGGCACAGTTTCCATCAACGATATGCACACCGAAGCGATGCGAGCGTACACTGACGGCAGACCTTTTAGATTTGTAGAGAATCATGATGAAGCACGTGTTACTTATTCGTTCGACAGCAGAAGAAATAAATTAGCGCATACAATTTTGCTTACACTCAATGGCGTTCCGTTAATTTATTCCGGTGGAGAAGTTGGTGAATTAACCAACCGCAATAAAGTTAATTGGAGCGATCCCGATAATACGAGACCGTATTTCAAAAAAATTATCAGCGTTCGCAATAAATATCTTATAAATCCTAAAATTTCAAGATTGCTAAATACAGTTGCGGCAAAAATTTATACGTACGCTTCCCTTAGTGACACAAACATTGTGGTTACCGCTGCAAATCTTAAAAATGAAATTCTCAATGCCGATGTTGATTTAAGCAGTTTACCATGGGATGGCACGAGCACTTACTACTTAACCGATTTGATTGACGGAACAGTTTATACCGTTACAGCGCAACAACACACTGCGTTTCAAATTGCTTTAAATGAATTTGAAGCAAAGCTTTTCTACTTCAGCAAATATCCGATTGTGGTTGGAGTTGATGAGAAAGATAATTTGACCGTTACGGAATTTAAATTGCAACAGAATTATCCAAATCCGTTTAACCCGACAACTACGATTAAATTCCAATTGCCGAATCAAGAACATGTTTCTCTAAAAATATTTGATATGCTTGGAAGAGAAGTAACCACATTAGTTGATGATATTAAAAGCGAAGGCATTCATCAAGTTGAATTTAACGCCGCCGGTTATGCCTCCGGGGTGTACTTCTACCAAGTTAAAGCGGGAAGTTTTGTTGAGACGAAGAAATTTGTTTTAATGAAGTAGAAGTACGAATTCAGAATTCAGTAAGCAGAATAAATTGAAAAAACCTCCGGTGTTTTTAAATCGCCGGAGGTTTTGTTAAAATAAGTGAATTTAAAGTATAACAAAAACGAATGAATAATTACATTTCTGCATACATCTTTTTGCTTCTAACTTTTGGGAGAAAGTGTAAGTGTCTTAAAATTTCAAATTGTGTATCGGGATTTACCTCCAAATTTGTTTCATTCATTCATTCAGTTTCATTAACGCAAAATATTTTTCCTCCCTCTTGTTAATCTCCCAAAACATTTCTAAGTTTCTTCAAACGAATAATCAAGAAATTAGGAAGCTTTATTTCTTTGTTAAATATATACCATCAAAAACTACAAAAAGGGATAATGAACGATACAAGAATGATAAAATACTTACACTTGACTGCCCATTTTATCTTTCTTCAACTCTCACGTCCGTACCGGGTCAAATTTCCCTTCGTGTCCACTATTAATAATAACTTGCAAAATCATATATTTGTATTGAATGATTGACCAGAAAAAACATATTAATGATTATGAAAGCGAAGCCGACACATGCCGAAAAGATGTGTTACCTAAAATCTACAAGAGCGGTTGGACAGACGAACAAATCTTAGAACAAAGAACTTTCACCGACGGAAAAATTGTCGTCCTTGGAAGAAAAGCAAAAAGAAAAAAAGCTAAACGATTTGATTATTTGCTTCGCTACTCACAGAACTTCCCAATTGCAATTATTGAAGCCAAAGTAAAATACAAAGAAGCTGCTGACGGAATGCAACAAGCGAAAGAGTATGCTCAAATCCTCAGCCTTAAATTCGCTTACAGTACCAATGGAACTGACATTTTAGAATTTGATTTTACTACTGGTAGTGAAAAACCGGTTTCTAAATATCCAACCCCAACAGAGCTATGGAACAGATTAAATGCAGTTGAACCTGTTAAAGCAGAAATTCAGGAGACTTTTCTTAAACCTTTCTATGCCGTTCCCGGTAAAGAAATTCGCTACTACCAACGAATTGCCATCAACTCTGCGGTAAAGGCAATTTTAGAAGGAAGGAAAAGAGCGCTGCTCACACTTGCTACCGGCACTGGAAAAACAACGCTTGCTTTTCAAATCATTTATAAGCTATGGAATAACCGTTGGAACAGAAAAGGTGAATATCGCAGACCAAAAGTTTTATTCATTGTGGACCGGAGTATTTTAGTTTCAGACCCTCACTCAAAGGACTTTACAGCGTTTGGCGATGCAAGATGTTTAGTCCCGGAAGAAGGTTTGCCAAGCAGTAGAGAAATTTACTTCTCCACATATCAATCTTTAGCCGAAGATGAAAATAGAGTTGGTGCTTTCAGAAGTTTGCCGAGAGATTTTTTTGACTTAATTGTAATCGATGAATGCCATCGTGGAAGTGCAACTGATGATAGCAACTGGAGAACGATTTTAGACTACTTTGATAAATCTGTTCAACTAGGATTGACTGCAACTCCGTTGCGTGATGACAATAAAGACACGTATCTCTATTTCGGTAATCCATTATACATATACAGTTTGAAACAAGGAATTGAAGATGGATTTTTAGCTCCTTACATTGTACACCGTGTTGTCACTGAACCTGACGCAACTGGCTGGCGACCACAAGAAGGACAAGTTGATGATAACGGTGAATTAATTCCTGACGGAATTTATACAACTACAGACTTCGAAAACACTCTCTCTTATCTACCAAGAACAAAAGCTGTTGTTAAACATCTTTACGATTTCATGGTTAAGAACGGAAGATTTGATAAAACAATTGTCTTTTGTGTTAACCAATCGCATGCTGACGATTTTCGCAGAGAGTTCAGTAATTTGAATGCTGATCTGGTTATTCAGTATCCCAACTATGTCGTAAGAATTGTTTCTGATGAAAAAGAAATAGGGAAAGGACATTTGGATAAGTTCATGGACATTGATGAACCCATCCCGGTAGTTGTCACTACTTCACGGCTATTAAGCACTGGCGTAGATGTACAGACGTGTAAAAACATTGTTTTGTTCCGGATGGTAAACTCAATGACGGAATTCAAACAAATTATTGGTAGAGGAACAAGAGTAAGAGAAGATAAAGATAAATTATTTTTCACTATTCTTGATTATACAGGAAGCGCTACAAGGAATTTTGCCGATCCCGATTTTGACGGTCAACCCCCATTGATAACTGAAGAAGAAATTGACGAAAACGGTGATACTATCGATGGAACAGAAACAATTATCAGCGACCCGCCAACGCCCGATGATGATGGAACTTTAATAGATACTCAACCGCCACCCGTCAAAAGAAAAGTTTATCGTATCACTGAAGGTGAAGTACATATCGTTGCCGAAAGTGTTCATATCTACAGCGCTGAAGGTAAATTAAGAACAGTTCATTTCACTCATTATGCCAAAGAACAAATAACAACAATGTTTCCTTCTTCAAATGAATTGCGAGTTAGATGGAGTAATAGCGAAGAACGAAAACAAATTATTGAGCAGTTGGAAAATAATGGAATTTCTATTGAGCAATTGATGGAAATTACAAAGCAAAACGATGCAGACCCGTTTGACCTTCTCTGTTTTGTTGCATATAATTTGAAACCAAGAACAAGAAAACAAAGAGCCGAACTGTTCTTGAAAAACAAACCTGATTTCTTTTCCATTTATACTGAAAAAGCACAAACTGTTTTACAAGAGATCTTGAATAAGTATGTGGAATATGGATTAAACCAAATCCGACCGGATATTATTTCCGTTGACCCTTTTACTCAGCAAGGGAACACGATCGAAATTGTAAATGAGTTTGGTGGAATGAACAACTACATGCAAGCATTAGCTGAATTACAAAGACAACTCTACGCTGATGCATCCTAACAATTAAGATTGGACAAATGAAAAAACAAAAAGTGAAAAAGCTGGAAACTCCGGCTCAACGTCTTTCAGGCATAATTAAAAGTTGCCGTAACCTTATGCGTAAAGACAAAGGCATGAACGGTGACGGTGACCGTTTGCCCATGCTTACATGGATTATGTTTCTTAAATTTTTAGATGACAACGAACAATTGCAAGATATGAATGCCCAATTGGAAGGCAAAAAATATAAACCGGCAATTGCTGCTCCTTATCGTTGGAGAGATTGGGCAAAAGATATTAACCTTACCGGAGACGATCTGCTTGCTTTTATTAGCAATGAAAAAATAAAACTTTCTGACGGCATAGAACGAAGTGGATTATTTTATTACTTGCGTGGTCTGCAAAGTGAAACCGGGATAGAAAGAAAAGATGTAATCGCCACGGCTTTTAAAGGTGTAACTAATCGTATGATAAACGGCTATTTGTTTCGTGATGTAGTAAATAAAATTGATGGAATACATTTCACAAACAACGAAGAAATAAATACCCTATCTCATTTATATGAAAGTATCTTGAAAGAAATGAGAGATGCAAGCGGCGATGCTGGAGAATTTTATACTCCCCGACCTGTTGTGAAATTTATGGTTGAAATGCTTGACCCTAAAATCGGAGAAACAGTTTTAGACCCTGCTGCCGGAACAGGTGGTTTTTTAGTTCAATCATTTGAGCATTTGAAGATACAGGCTAAGACTGTTGAGCAACAGAAATTTTTGCAAGATCACTCTGTTTTGGGTGGCGAGGCAAAACCCCTTCCTTACTTGCTTTGCCAAATGAATTTACTCCTGCATGGTTTGAATTATCCAAACATCGATAGCAGAAACAGTTTGCGTTTCAAATTGGGTGATATTGGAGATAAAGACAGAGTCGATATTGTTCTTACAAATCCTCCTTTTGGTGGCGAAGAAGAAAAAGGCATCTTGAATAATTTCCCAGATGATAAAAAAACTGCCGAAACAGCCCTGTTATTTTTACAACTCATCATGCGGAAGTTGAAAAAGAAAAAACCAGGTCAACGAGGTGGTAGAGCAGCGGTAATTGTGCCTAATGGAACCCTGTTTGCCGACGGTATTGCTGCAAGGGTGAAAAAACAAATCATTGATGACTTTAACCTCCACACTATCGTGCGTTTAGGTGAAGGTGTTTTTGCCCCTTACACTAATATCCCTTGCAACCTGTTGTTCTTCGAGTCGGGTGAGCCTACTAAAGAAATTTGGTTTTACGAACTGCTTCCACCGGCAGAAAGAAAAAATTACAGTAAAACTAAACCGATACAGAACGAAGAATTTGAAGAAATTAAAAAATGGTGGAATAAAAGAAAAGCTAATGGCAAGGCTTGGAAAGTAAAACTAAAAGATGTTCTTTTTACTGACGCTGAAGGAAAATTACTGAATGTAAATCTTGATTTGAAAAATCCAAACCATAAAAGTGAATTTGAATATCGTGAACCTTTGGAGTTAGTTGATTCAATTATGGAAAAAGAAATACGCATAATGCAGTTTATAAAAGAAATTAAAAGTAATATTAAGAAAACTAGTGATAATGCAGCATAATTGGCGAAATATAAAATTAAGTGAAATACTTTTTCATGATATTGATAGCTTAATTCATGTGAACCCGTCATTGGAATACCACATGGTTGGTGTATATAGTTTTGGAAGAGGTTTATTCGAAAAAGAAGTTGTAACTGGCATAAATACAAGTTACAATAATTTTTATCAACTTAAATCTGATCACATAGTGATGAGTCAACTTTTTGGTTGGGAAGGTGCAATTGCATTAAGTTCAGATCATTTTGAAGGTAAATTTCTTTCCTCACAATTTCCCACTTTTCTTGTTCATGAAGAAAAAGCTGACAGAAGATTTATTGGTTTTTATCTGCAACAAGGAAGTGTTTGGAAGGAATTATTTACCAAAGGTCGAGGCATGGGTAGCAGAAGAAGAACTTTAAATCCCGCTAATCTGCTTTCGCTTGAAGTTCCCTTCCCTCCCTTACTCGAACAACAACGCATTGTTTCTAAAATTGAGAGTATAAAGCATCGCATTGAACAAATTGGGAAATTGAGATTAGAGCAAGAAAAAGAATTTCAACAATTATCATTTTCAATATTCACTAATGCTGAAAACACTTTCAGTAAAAGAAATTTTGGTTCATTTTTAATTTTATCGGACAACATTGAAGAACCTGAAGTAAATAAAAACTACCGTCAAGTTGGAATTAGATGGTGGGGCGGTGGGGCGTATGAAAGAGAAACCATTGATGGAAGTCAAACATCATATAAAGCTTTTGTACGTCTTGAAAAAAATAACTTTTTGTTCAATAAAATTTGGGTTAGAAATGGTGCATTAGCTATTGTAAAAGATGAAACTGTTGGTTGCTATGCGTCAGGTGAATTTCCTGTTTATTGTTATGATGAGAGCGAAATTAGTCCAAACTGGATAGATTTTATCGTTAACCTGCCTATCTTTTGGCAACGATGTTTTAATCTATCCCAAGGTACTAGCGGGAAGAATAGAATTAAACCAAACGAGTTTCTTAAAATGGAAATTCCCGTCCCTCCCATTGCAGAACAAAACCAGATAGTTCCTTTGCTCGATAAGCTCAATACACTAAAAATCGTTCGAACCCAAACCGAAAAAGAATTAACCCAACTTCTTCCTTCATTATTGGATAAGGTATTTAATGGAAAATTATAAGAATGAATATCCTCAAATCAATATTTTTAATTAATTTTGTGACAGAAGTAACATTTATTAAACAAACTTAACTTATAAATGAATTTTTTTTGTTTATTCAATAAAAGGACTTAACTTTAAAGTGAAGTTTTCGATAATACATATAGAAGCACTCTCAGGCCCCAAAGCTAAAGTTTACTCTTTAAAGTATGAAGACAAAACTATTTCGGAGCTTCAAAGTTTTATTTATAAGTTCCAAGATTCGGATCCTGGTGTTATTCATAAAGCTGTTCAAAGAATTCATTTAATATCCAAAAGAGATGGTATTCAGGATTCTTTCTTTTTGCGTGAAAGTTCCGAATCACACAACATATTTCGTCTTTTAGAAACCGATCGTCTAAGGTTGTACTGCATAATGTTTTCAAATATTTTTTTGTTGTTTGGTTCCGGTGGCAAGAAAAAAGATAAAACTAAAAAGAATGTTGAAAATCCTCATCTCGAAAAAGAAATTAAGAAACTCATGTTAGTTGAAGATTTGATCAATGCTCGTCTCGATTCCGGTGAATTAAAAATTACCTGTGATGGGTTTGTTGGTGAATTGAACGATTTTATTCTACAAGGGTCAGTATGAAAATTAAGAAAAATGAAAATGAGTCGGAGTTTTTTGCGCAATTGCTGCAATCAATTCCGGAAGAGGTAAAAAACAAAGTTGATATTTCTATGGCTATTGCCACTCAAATCAACTCTATTTTAAAAAGAAAAAATATTTCGCAAAGAGCGTTTGCGGAATTACTAGGGAAAAAAGAATCTGAGATCAGTAAATGGTTAAGCGGAAATCATAATTTTACTACCAATACTTTAGGTAAAATTCAAACGGTACTAGCTGAACCAATTATTTCCGTTCCTATATATGTAAAACCTGAGGTTAAATTTGTTCCATATCAATTTTATACTCAAATAGGTCAAGTCACTGAGATTGACCAAAGTCAAATCCAACCCCAAAATCCTCAAATTCAAATGAGTGATATTTTAAGAATAACTACAAATAATGAGTGCTATGGCAGCGAAACCTTCCACTGAAAAAAAAGTTGAACTCTTGTTTAAAATCCAAGGGATCCATATTTCCAATTTTAGTCTTGATAACTCTCTGAGTCGTCAGTCCCTTGCGCCTGATCATTCTTACGCATTTGAAATCAATGCAGGGACTTTAATTGATGCTTCTTTAAAAATAATTGGGGTAGACTTTATTACTAGAATTTTTACATCTCAGACTAAGGATGACAAAGTGTGCGAACTCTCATTAAGAATATCTTACGCTATTCAAAACTTTGAATCCTTCACTACAATTGAAAAAGATAAAGTAACTATTCCCGAGCAGCTGATGCATCATTTAATCGCCTTAACCATCTCAACCACTCGCGGAATTTTATTCGAAAAACTTCAAGGCAGTTTTCTCTCAAAAATTATTCTACCTACAATAAATGTATCCTCTCTAAATAAAATGAACTCCGATAAACCCCTCATTCAATAATTTTTCAATTTAATAAAGTCCGTCGAACCGGAACCTATTTCTACAAACTAACTGCCTGTTCTAATTCCCCCCCAAAATTATCATCTTAAAATAATTTATGCAATCTATATCTCTCATCTTGTTTTCCTTACCCCATTTTTTTCTTCAATCTTTCTATTTCATCACGGAGCGAGGCAGCCCGTTCAAATTCCAAATCTTTTGCCAATTGATTTTTTTCAATTACTTGAGTAAAATCATCTTCCTATTTTGAACAAAATTATCTGCCCGCAAAGTATAATAGTAGATTCCGCTGGCAAGATTGCTTCCGTTAAAATCAATATTATAATTACCTGCTTGTTTTTCCTCATTCACCAATACCGCCACTTCATTCCCAAGCACATCATAAACTTTCAAACTTACAAAACAGGTAGTTGGAATTTGATAGTTAATAGTTGTGTTCGGATTGAATGGGTTTGGATAATTTTGGTATAACGTAAACAAGTTTGGTGAAAATTTTTCGTCAGAATTTATTGAAGTGATTTTCTTCCCGTACTCTTTCCCATCAATCTTCGCATAAACGAGATCAGTAAAACCACATCCCATTTCACAAACTGAGCCATACAACTCCCCAAATCCTTTTGCCAATGTGTAGGTTGAACCAGGGATAAAAGATTGATCTTGAAACGTCTTTAGTTGTGTTGGAATACCGAAGACAGAATAGTTTGTTACCGATAAACATTGTGTTAAATAAGTACCAGAGCTCGTAACTCGATTGTGAGAAGAATATATTGTGTCTCCAGCTTGAGCGAACAAACTATCGCACATATATTCATGATTTAAAGTTGTGTCATTGATATACCGATAAACACATCCCGTTAAAGAATCAATTCTTTCAAAACGTTTATATTGATATTTATTGGGAGATATGTCCTTGACAAGCATTATCTTATAAAATTGACCGTTTTCAAGTAAAGTATCGCCTAAAACTTCGATGGAAGTAGTACTTGAATCTGTTGGAGGAAATGGCATTTGTTCCCAATAAGATTGATATTCCCAGTAATTGCCTGTCTGCAACGGACAGTAATTTAGCAATTCTTTAAGCGAATCAACTTGCGCAAAAAGAATGGTGGGTAAAAAAACTAAAAGATAGAAATGTCTTTTCATTAATCTTCCTCCAAATAAAAATTAAAAGTACAGTTCGTTATCAATAACAATCGAATGGATCGTTTTGTGCAACTTAATTTAAAACAACCAAAGTAGCAATTTCTCTTTTTCTAAAGACTTACCCCATCTTCTTCTTCAACCGCTCAATTTCATCACGGAGTGAAGCGGCGCGTTCAAATTCCAAATCTTTTGCCGAATTATACATTTCGTCAGTAAGCTGTTGTATCAAATCTTCTTTCTGCTCTTTCGTCATGTATTTAATTACCGGTTCGGCAACTTTAGAAAATGGAGTATCATATTTCTCTCCGTCTTTCGTCCGAACATCGGCGATAGAAGTGGATGACATAATTTCTTCAAATGTTTTATAAATTGTCTGCGGAGTAATGTTGTTCGCAATATTATATTCCGTTTGAACTTGTCGCCGTCGTTTTGTTTCTTCAATTACTTTCCGCATTGATTCCGTAATTTTATCGGCGTACATAATAACAAGTCCGTTCACATTTCTCGCGGTTCTTCCGGCTGTCTGCATCAGCGAACGTTCACTGCGGAGAAAGCCTTCTTTGTCCGCATCAATAATTGCAACGAGAGAAACTTCCGGCAAATCCAAACCTTCGCGGAGTAAATTTACACCGACGAGTACATCAAAATCGCCGAGACGTAAATCGCGCAAAATTTCTACTCGCTCAAGCGCATCAATATCGCTGTGAATGTAGCGGACAAGAATGCCAAGTTTTTCAAGATAGTCCGCTAAATCTTCCGCCATTTTTTTTGTTAAAGTTGTAACTAATACTCTTTCTTTTTTTACAACGCGGATTCTTATCTCTCCGAGCAAGTCATCTATTTGTCCTTTTATCGGACGAACTTCAATTTCTGGATCAAGCAACCCGGTGGGACGAATGATCTGTTCAACAAAAATTCCTTCTGATTTTTCCAATTCATAATCGCTTGGTGTAGCGCTGATAAAAACAGTTTGGTTCAGCTTTGCATAAAATTCATCAAACTTCATCGGTCTGTTATCAAGCGCGGAAGGCAGTCGGAAGCCATATTCCACAAGGGTTTCTTTGCGCGACCTATCGCCGTTGTACATGCCGCGTATCTGCGGAATGGTTGCGTGTGATTCATCTATAATAAGTAGAAAATCTTTTGGGAAATAATCCATCAATGTGGAAGGACGCGAACCCGGCTCGCGGTTTTCCATATGGCGCGAATAATTTTCGATTCCGGAACAGTAGCCGATCTCTTTCATCATTTCAATATCGAACTTCGTCCGCTGTTCAATTCTCTGAGCTTCCAAATATCTTTCCTGCTGGCGGTAATATCTTAGTCGCTCTTCCAATTCAAATTCAATTAGTTTGATCGCCTTTTGCATTTGTCCCCGCTCCGTTACATAATATTTAGCGGGATAAATTGCAGTCGATTCAATTTCCTCTTTTGTTTCTCCGGTGATTGAATCAATGACGGAAAGTTTTTCAATTTCATCATCCCAAAGTTGAATGCGTATCGCTTCTTCATATTGATATGCGGGAATAACTTCAATAATATCTCCGCGGACACGGAAAGTGCCGCGTGTAAAATCGGTATCGTTCCGAACAAAATAAATATCTGTGAGTGTTCGGAGAATTTCTTTCTTGGAAGTTTTCTGATTTTTCTTCAAAAAATAAATTTGCTTTGCGTACTCTTCCGGCGCGCCGATACCGTAAATACAACTTACGCTTGCAACAATGATAATATCGCTTCGTCCTTCAATTAATGCTGTAGTCGCTTTTAGGCGAAGACGATCAATTTCTTCGTTCACGGCAAAATCTTTTTCGATAAACGTATCGGAAGAAATAACATACGCTTCGGGTTGGTAATAATCGTAATAGCTTATAAAAAACTCAACCGCGTTTTTCGGGAAGAAAGATTTGAACTCGGAATACAACTGTGCCGCAAGCGTTTTGTTGTGAGAAATTATCAGCGTAGGTTTATTTAATTGTTGAATTACGTTTGAGATGGTAAACGTTTTTCCGCTGCCCGTAACGCCAAGCAGCGTCTGAAATTTATCGCCCCGATTAATTCCTTCAACTAATTCTTGTATGGCTTTCGGCTGATCGCCGGAGGGTTGATAGCTTGATACTAATTCGAAAGTCTTCATTTCTTTTAATAAATTTATAGTTGGAATTCTAAGATACAGGTTTCAACCCAAATTCAACAAGAGAAAAAGAAAGTAGAATTATGAAAAAAAGTTTTGTTATGACCGCCGGAGTATTTGGTTTTATCGGTGTTGCCCTCGGAGCTTTCGGCGGGCACGCGTTAAAGGAAATGATCTCTCCCGAAATGCTGGAGATTTATAAGATTGGAATTCAATATCATTTGATACACGCGGTGGTATTGCTTGTAATTGCACTTTCGGGAAAAGAATTTCTGAAACAATCTTTTATTTTTATTGCTTCGGGAATTCTTCTCTTCTCCTTTTCACTTTACGCGTATGCGATCAGCGGAATAAAATTTCTCGTCTTTATTACTCCACTCGGAGGCACAAGCTTTTTAATTGGCTGGGGATTGGTGGTTTATCAATCGTGGAAGAAAGTAAAAGAATAGTAAATTAAAAATGCAACCTCGAAGGTTAAAGAAGAAATTCGGTTTCAACCTTCGAGGTTACTAATCTAAATTTCCATAAACCATCATCCGTCAACATTCATCCATCTTAATTTTTCATTAACCAATATCATTCCTATTTTTACATGTGAAATTGTAATGAACAAATGAAAAGAACTCCAATGAAACGCAGCATCCTTTCCTTCCTTGTTTTAGTTTCCATAACGTATGGACAGTACAATGTTAAATCGCCTTACTTGCAAAATCCCGACAAGGTAATAGGTTATGTTGATAGCTGTGCAGCCTTCTGGTTAAAAGCTTACGACCCGGTAAATGGAGGATTCTATACAAATATAGATAAGTATGGAAAAGCGAGCGGTACGCAAAAAAATATGCAGACGCAATCACGCGATGCGTATGGATTTGTCCGTGCTTTTATGCTTACCGGAAATGATGTCTATTTGACCAAAGCAAAACAAGCGCTCGATTTTATGTACAAACATGCGTGGGATAATACCAACGGTGGTTGGTTTTGGGAGCTTGATAAATACGGCAGTCCGACTTCCGGCAACACGAACAAAGATGCGTTCCATCAGCATTACGGACTTCTCGGTCCGATGGCTTCTTTTGAAGCAACCGGCGATACACTCGACTGGAACTGGATAATGAAAGGGTATCAAAACAACGAAACCAAAATGTGGGACAGCCGCGCACAATATTTTGGATATTATGATTATAGCAGCAAAAATTGGTCAACGAAAAACAATAAAAGTTTTAACGCTACAGTTGATGCGATTACAACTCATTTACTTTATTTGTATATGCTGACGAAGGATCAACAATATTTAGATAAGACGCTTCAGATAATTGACAACATGAAAACCTGGTTTGTTGCGAGCATGGACAAACAGAAGATCGGTTTTGCCGAAGTGTATGACGCGAATTGGAATATTCTTTCAAGCGAAACGATGACAATTATGGGGCATGTCTTAAAAACCGCATGGTGCTTTGCACGGGTAAATCAAATTTATCCCGACCCAACTTCTATTACTGCAGCACGAAAACTAATTGATGATGTTTTGGCAAAAGGGTATGATAACGAGTTTGGCGGACCGTATAAAGATTATAACAGAACTACCGGACAAATGCTGATGTGGAATAATCCCGATACAGCAAAAGCCTGGTGGCAAATGGAACAAGCGGTCATGGCAGGTTTACAGATGTATCAAACAACATCGGATGAACAATACTTGAAGATGGCGGATGAAACACTCGACTTTTTCATGAAATATTTTGTTGATCATACTTACGGCGAAGTATATGAAAACAGAACCCGCCGCGGCGCGCAAACGTGGGGAGAGGGGAAAGGAAATCCGAACAAAGCCGGATATCACTCAATTGAATTAGGGTATTACACTTATCTTTACGGAAAATTTTTCGTAACAAAAGAACCGATTACATTGTATTATAATTTTCAAGCAAATAACGACAGGGTCGTTTTATTAAATCCGATTGAATTTCCATTTGACACTTACAAAATAAAAGAAATTGTTTACAACGATCAACCTTACACTGATTTTAACGCCGTTACGCATGAACTGCATCTCGCCGCAAATGTAGGTGGAAAATTCAAAGTAATTTATGAACTGAGCGGTATAAGCGCTATTGCAAGTAACGACAAAAATAAACCCAATCAGTTCGAACTCCAACAAAATTATCCAAATCCGTTTAATCCGAAGACAGTGATCAGTTTTCAGTTGACAGTAATCAGCAATGTTAGTTTAAAAGTATATGATGTTTTGGGAAATGAAGTCGCAACATTGGTGAACGAAGTGAAATCCGCCGGAAATTATCAAGTAGAATTCAACAGTACGAATACTGAAGTAAGCAGCGGAGTTTCTGCCAAAGGTGGATACGCCTCTGGCGTATATTTCTATCAACTTCGTGCCGGAAATTTTGTTGAAACAAAGAAAATGATTCTTCTTCGTTAGGCCGTTAGTTGATGATTCCCCATTAATAAAAAAGCCCGGCAGATGTCGGGCTTTTTTTAAGGATGAAAACTTACTCGTGAGTATTTTTTATCGCTTCAATCTTATTTCTCTTATAATCCGAAACTCCAACCACTAAACCTGCAGTAACAACCACAGCGCCGATGATTTGGTAAGTCGTAACATCTTTTCCAAAAAGTATCATAATAAAAGGAAGAAGCGCCAGCCAAACGTTAGTGTATGGAACCCAGAGGTGTGCGGAAAATTTAGAGAGTTTGAAAAATCCAAAACTGTAGATGTAACCTGTTAATCCGGCGGCAACAACAAAGAGAATAGGCCACCAATTGTTCGGGAGAATACTTCCCTCGAATAAAGCAAAAAATCTGTGATACTCAACCGAAACAAAAGTCTTTTCAATTTTCTTTTCTACATCAGCAGGTAAATTCTTTTTTAACTGATATGAAGTTTCGGTTTTTGTGTAATGAGTTAAGATAAATTCCTTTTTCGGTTCATCAAGTTTTGCAAGTACACGGGTTTCAAATTTAGCAACAGGAACTTGAGCGGGAATATTTGCGCGAAGAAAAGTCCCGACGAGCGGGAAAACAATTAACGCCGAAGTAATAAAAAGCATCTTCCAGATTTCGCGCCACAACACCAAAGCATTCGGCCCGACTCCCTTAAATGCAGTTTGAACTGTTTTATTGTTTAGTATCTGTTGTGAACCTAAGCAGAGATTGATAATAATGATCCAGATGATTGCAGTTGAATCGAGAAAAGTATTTGGATCGGGATTTCCACCAAGAATTCTTGGCAAGTGGGGAATTGCTAAACCAGAGACAACAAGCAAAACGCCGATCCAATGTTCTTTTCTAATAGCAGCGTTGAACATGAACTTGCCGAAGAATGGCAAAAATGCTAAATAAATATTTACATAAGGAGCAAAAAGATGAGGTGAATAGTATCTTGGTAAGTAAAAGAAACCGATGTTTTCAATAACGCCGGTAAAGGCACAGATCATAATCGTTATCAAAGCAACTGAACCGGGCCATAAATATTTTACTTCTTTTCCGCGGATAACTTCTACCACAACAGCGATTGCAGCCCAAAGCAGTTTTGAAAGTTCTCTCCACCACGTCATCACTCCGGGAGAAACACCAACTTCTTGATTGCCGACGTATTTAGGTTGATTCCCCATCCAATTGAGGATGTACTGACCGCCCAATCCTCCATTAATGATCATCACCCAAAGAAAAAGTAAAATCAATTCCATCGTTCTTTTTCACTTATGTAAATGAATAGTTCCAATTTTTACGGGGGGTAAAGTTACTTTTTTTTTTTGAATGAACCTATAAATTTAAAATCTGTACATACAAAGCAATATGAAAATTGAATGACCGAATTGATGCGTGGATGAATAAAATCAATTTCAAATTGATAGAGAAAACGATCAGTCGTACAAACATTCATCCATTCTGTCGTTCCGTTCCACCGCGAACCAATTTTTCCTTATATTTGCACTCAACTATTGATAAATATAGAGAAGAGCATGGAGTCCCAAAACACAAACGAAATTCCCAAAGCATATAATTCCGCATCAGCTGAAGATAAGTGGTACGCCTACTGGTTAAAACATAAAATATTTCATTCGGAAGTTGATAAAGAAAAAGAACCTTACACCATTGTTATTCCGCCGCCAAATATTACCGGCATGTTAACAATGGGACACATTTTAAATAACACGCTTCAAGATGTACTCATTCGCCAGAAAAGAATGCAGGGATTCAACGCTTGTTGGGTGCCGGGCACAGACCACGCATCAATAGCTACCGAAAGTAAAGTCACAAAATATTTAAAAGATGAAGGAATTGATAAACATAAGATCGGTCGCGATAAATTTTTAGAGCATTGCCAGGAATGGAAAACTAAATACGGCGGAATCATCATTCAGCAATTAAAAAAACTTGGCGTTAGCTGTGACTGGGAACGCGAACGTTTTACGATGGACGATCACTACTACAAAAAAGTTATTGAGGCTTTTGTAAAACTATATAATGATGGAAAAATTTACCGCGGGAATAGATTAGTTAACTGGTGTCCGGTTTCTAAATCAGCGATAAGCGACGAAGAAGTAAATTACAAAACGATAAACGGAAACATTTGGTATTTCAAATATCCGGTGAAAGATTCAGATGAATTTATTACCGTTGCAACTACACGTCCCGAAACAATGCTTGGAGACAGTGGTATTGCTGTTAATCCGCACGATGAGCGTTACAAAAAATTAGTTGGTAAATCTGTAATTCTTCCTTTGGTGAACAAAGAAATTCCGGTTTTTGCAGATCATTATGTTGATAAAGAATTTGGAACCGGGGCTGTTAAAGTAACTCCAGCACATGATTTTAATGATTATCTAATGGGTCAGCGGCACAATCTTGAAACAATAAATATTTTTAATCCCGATGCTTCAACCAATGAAAACGTTCCGAAAGAATTTCAGCATCTTGATAGATACGAGGCCCGCAAGTTGGTTGTAAAGAAAATGGAAGAACTTGGATTAGTTGAAAAGATCGAGCCGTATCAAACGAACATCGGTTATTCTGAGCGTGGCGGTGTGCCGATTGAGCCATATCTTTCCGAGCAGTGGTTTATTAAAATGGATGACCTTGCTAAACCTGCTCTCGATATTGTTAAAGAAGGAAAAGTAAAATTTCACCCCGACCATTGGGTAAAGACTTATGAACACTGGATGGAAAATATTAAAGATTGGTGCATCTCGCGACAGCTTTGGTGGGGACACCGGATTCCCGTTTGGTATTGCGTTGGCGATGATCATTGTAACTTGGAATGTAAACAGCCAATCGTTGCCGAAACGAAACCGGAAAAATGTCCGCACTGCGGATGCACAAATCTGAAACAAGATGATGACGTGCTTGATACTTGGGCTTCAAGCTGGCTTTGGGCGCATGATGTTTTCAAAACCGAAGAAGAAAAAAAATATTATTATCCAACAAATACGCTTATCACCGCACCCGACATTATTTTCTTCTGGGTTGCAAGAATGATCATTGCCGGATTATATTTTGAAAAAAATATTCCGTTCAGCGATGTTTATTTCACAAGTATCATCCGCGATTTGCAAGGACGGAAGATGAGCAAATCGCTTGGCAATTCTCCCGACCCGCTTGAAGTGATTGCTGAATATGGCGCCGACGCTCTGCGCTTCTCGGTAATTTATTTGGCTCCGCTTGGACAGGATGTTCTATTTACAACTGAGAAATGTGAAATTGGCAGAAACTTTGCGAATAAGATTTGGAACGCCGGGAGATTTTTGCTGATGAACGCACAGGCGATTTCAACCGATAAGAAACTCGCAGATAAACATATTGATATTGTTGATGAATGGATCCAGTCGCGCTTTAATCAGACATTGAAAGAATTGAACCGCGCGATGGAGAAGTTTGAATTCAACAACGCTTCAAAAATTATTTACGCTTTTGTGTGGAATGATTTCTGCGATTGGTACATCGAGTTATCAAAATCAAAATTCTATTCGGACAATCAGGAAGTAAAATCAGCCGCATTAACACGGGCTATTTCGCTGTTCGAAAATTTATTAAAACTTGTTCATCCATTTATGCCGTTCGTAACTGAAGAACTGTGGCAGCTTATCGAAAAAAGAAATGAAGGAGAAAGTATTTCAACTTCAGCTTATCCGAAGTGCGACGAAACATTGATCAAACAGAATGTTGATGATGAAATGAACTTCTTGCAGGAAGTTGTTACCGCAATCCGCAATATCCGCGGTGAAATGAACATTGCTCCTTCAAAACCGATTTCTATTTACTTAAAAACGGAAGTAAATCTTTCTGCAAGTATTAACTACTTTAAAAAATTAACGCGTGCAGAAGAAGTAGTGATCGGAAAAGACATTGTTAAACCGGAAAAATCGACTGCTGCAGTAGTTAAGAACTGCGAAATTTATATTCCGTTAGAAGGATTGATTGATGTAGCCGCAGAGCGGGAAAAATTATTAAAAGATATCAGCCGCTTAGAAGGAAGCATCAAAGGGGTCGAGAAAAAATTATCGAATGAAAATTTTGTGAAGAACGCTCCGGCTGATATTGTTGAGAAAGAACGAGCAAAGCTGACTGATTGGAAAGATAAATTAGTGAAGTTGAATGAACTACTTAAAAATATGAATTGATTTATTGCTTAGTGTAACTAAGTGAGTTAAGTGTCTTAGTGGTAAGTTTGTTTTTACCACTGAGACACAAAGAGCACAAAGAAACACTAAGAAAATTTTCTATTATATGGCATGAGATAAATTAGTTTTAAAAAGGAATAATTACATGTTCACAAAAAATCAATGGGTACTACCGGCAACAATTCTCGCAGCGGCGTTTTTACTTGGAACGTTATTTATCAGCGGAACCTGGAAAAACGTGAGCAAAGCGAATCAAACCATCACCGTGACAGGTTCGGCAAAGAAAGAAATCATTTCAGATTTTGGAATACTTCGCGGAACAATTTCCGTGCAAGCTGTTTCGGGGAAAGACGCGTATCGCGAACTCGAACGGCAAAAACCAATCCTCTTTCAATACCTTGCACAAAAAGGATTCCCGAAAGAAACATTAAATCTTTTTACAATTACAAGCAATACAGTTTATGAATTGAACGCGCAGGGAATACAGACAAATATCGTAAGCGGTTATGTTTATTCACAAAGAATCGAACTGCAATCCAACGACGTGAACAAGATCAGAAATCTTTCGCTTGAGATAAGTTCGGTGATTGAACGCGGCGTAAATTTTTCTGTTGAGCAGCCGGAATATCAATATTCAAAAATGGCGGATATTAAAATTGAAATTCAAGCGGAAGCGGCAAAAGATGCGATGATCCGCGCTAAGAAAATTGCAGAAGCAACCGATGGCGATTTAGGTACTATGCGCAACGCGCGCATGGGCGTTTTGCAGATCACTCCGAAAAATTCCAACATGGTTTCCGATTACGGCGTAAACGATTTCAGTTCAATCGAAAAAGAAATCACCGCGGTGGTTAATGCTTCGTTTGAGATAAAGTAAGCGATTAGCATGAAAAATTTTATCTTTACCATACTTCCGATAGTCATAATTCTTTATAATTATACTTCCGCACAGGAACTTGAAATTACTCTTACCATGGATAAATCAAATTATCTAAAATATGAAACGATTGTAAGTATAGCAGAACTGAAAAATGTGAGTACAAAAGAAGTTTTCATTTCCCGTGCATTTGAAGCAGCAGTTCCTACTTCCGGAACAGAGATTTTACTGTTTGACGAAAATAGTAACAGGGTTTTAGCGAAAGGATATAATTTTCGTGGTGACGGGTATTTTATCGGATTTGATTTATTTCCAAATCAAAACTTGGTGAGTTTTCTAAATTTTTCGCAAATAGGTCTTGGTGAAAATAAATGTTATAACACAATAGAAATGTCATGGAGGTAACTCGATAGAAATGTCAGTAAAAAGATAAACTTGGAGCATCAAAAAAAGGTGATCCAGATGGAGAAAATACTGACAATGAGT